>CXWL01000315.1_pt1 | contig 271888 bp, 212 predicted proteins | sample 590931 | NCBI WGS metagenome assembly CXWL01 (sample SAMEA3498368, study PRJEB10139) | groundwater metagenome | biome: water well; material: biofilm material | place: Germany | collected 2015-04-27
CGCCCCTACACTGTCCGGTCCGATCCCACCCGCCGATTCTCCCGTAGGGGCGGGTCTGTGACCCGCCCTCCCCTCCGATTCATCCAGCACCACCGCCACCGCACCCGGCGTCCGGTCCACCTGGGCCTCGAACAGGCTCACCAGCGTCTCCCCGCCCGTGCCGTAGTCCACCGCCGTCGCGTTCCAGGACCGCAGCTGCGTCTCCTCTTCGGGCAGCAGGAGCGGCAAGCTCGACAACGGCAGCTCGGGATTCGCCACGACGGCCCGCAGCAGCGCCTCGAAGCGCCGCGCGAGGCGCTCTACGGTGCCGGCCTCGAACAGGTCGGTGTTGTAGATCCAAGTGAGCCGGGGGCCGGCGGGCGATTCGGCGACCGAGAGGGTGAGGTCGAACTTGGCCGTCTTGCCCGCGAGCGGGGCGTAGGCGAGGGCGAGGCCGGGGACCTCGATGCGCTCCTCCGGGGTGTTCTGGAACACCAGGAGCACCTGGAAAATCGGCGCGTGGGCGAGGCTGCGGGGCACCGCCAGCTCTTCGACCAGGCGCTCGAAGGGCAGGTGTTGGTGGGCGTAGGCGTCGAGGGTCGCCGACCGGGCGCGGGCGAGGAGTGCGCCGAAGGTCGGGTCGCCATCGGTTCGAAGGCGCAGGGCCAGGGTGTTCAGGAACAGGCCCACCAGGGGCTCGAGCTCCGCGTGGGTCCGTCCCGCCACCGGCGAGCCGATCACCACGTCGTCCTCGCCGGAGTGGCGGGCCAGGTGCGCCGCCAGGGCCGCCAGCAGAAGCATGAACGGCGTCACTTCCCGTTCGGCGGCGCACTGGGCCATCGCCTGGGCCACGGTCGCGGGCAGCAGCCGGGAGAGGCTGGCACCGCGGAAGCGCTGCTGAGCCGGACGCGGCCGATCGACGGGCAGCGGCAGGAGCGCCGGCGCGCCCTCGAGGGTGCGCCGCCAGTAGGCGATCTCGCGCGCGGCGAGCTCCCCCGCGAGCCGTTCGCGCTGCCAGAGGGCGAAGTCCGCGTAGCGCAGCGGCAGCTCCGCCAGCTCCGCGGGCGGGCCGCCGGCCTCCTCGCGATAAAGCGCCGCGAGGTCCCGGATCAGGATCCCGATGGACCAGCCGTCGGCGATGGCGTGGTGGAGCACCACGACCAGCCGGTGGCGCTCCTCGCCGGTGTCCACCAGACGCCAGCGGACCAGCGGACCCAGCTCGAGATCGAAGCCCACCAGGGCCTCCCGCTGGGCGATCTCCTGCGCCACTTCCTCGCGCCGTTCGGCCGGCAGGGCCGACAGGTCGATCCGCGCGAAGTCCACCCGGAGCTCCTCCGCGATCCACGCCAGCGGCCCCTCGGTGCCCAGCGAGAACGTGGTGCGCAGGCTGTCGTGGCGCGCCGTGAGCCGGAGGATCGCCCGCTCGAAGGCCTCGGCGTCGAGCCGACCGAAGAGCGCCAGGGAAACCGGAAGGTTGTTCGTGGGCAGGCCCGGCGTGAGCCGCTCGAGGAACCACAGGCGGGCCTGGCCGAAGGAGGCCGGCACGGGCTTCCCGACGGGCCAGGGGCGGCTCGTGAGCGGCGTTCCTGCGGGGGGCTCGGCGCCGGAGAGGGCCTCGATCGAGCGCGCCAGCGCGGCCACCGTGGGGGCCTCGAACAAAGTGCGGACGGGCAGCTCGACCCCGAAGGCGGCCCGCACCCGCGCCACCACCCGCGTGACCAGCAGCGAATGGCCGCCCAGCTCGAAGAACCCGTCGTGACGGCCCACGGCATCGACGTTCAGGAGCGACGCCCAGAGCTTCGCCAGCAGCTCTTCGACCGGACCCTCGGGGGCCTCGAAGGCTCCGTCCTCCCTGCCACCGGAGCTCTCCGGCGGCGGCGGCAGGGCCCGGCGGTCGACCTTGTCCGAGCTCGACAGCGGCAGCGCCGGCAGAAACACGAAAACCTTGGGCTGGAACGGCTCCGCCAGGCGCTCGGCCAGATGCCGGCGCAACTCCCCGGCGCTGGCGGCGAGGGGCTCCGTGAGGGCCACGTAGGCCACCAGCCGGCGGTCGCCGGGCCGGTCCTCGCGGGCCACCACGGCCACCTGACGCACCGCCGGATGGGCCGCCAGGGCCGACTCGATCTCGCCCAGCTCGACCCGGTGGCCGCGGATCTTGACCTGATGGTCGAGGCGTCCCAGGAACTCGAGGTTGCCACCGGGCAGCCAGCGTGCCAGGTCACCGCTGTGGTAGGCGCGGGCGCCCGGCTCGGGAGCGTCCACCTCGGGCCGGAACCGCTCGGCGGTGGCCCCGGGGGCGCCGCCGTAGCCGCGCGTCACGCCCCGGCCCGCCAGCACCAGCTCGCCGGCCACGCCGACCGGCTGGAGCTCGCCGCGGGGGCCGCGGACCGTGGCGCGCAGGTTGGCGATGGGCCGGCCGATGGCCACCCGCTCGGGCAGACCTTCGCCATCGGCGGCCTCCCAGCGCGTCGCGCCGATGGTCGTCTCGGTCGGGCCGTAGGCGTTGGCCAGCCGCACGGCGGGGCCGAGCCAGCGGCGCCAGGCGAGCAAGCGGTCGGGCAAGGCCGCCTCGCCACCGAACACCACCAGGCGCAGGGCCGCCGGCGGGCGCAGCTCCGCGAGGTCCTGGGCCAGCTCGTTGAAGAAGGCCGTGGGCGGATTGAGGAGCGTCACGCCCCAGCGCTCGAGGGCGGCGAAAAAGGCCGCCGCCGAACCGATCATGGCGTCGTTGCGCAGCACCAAAGTAGCGCCGGAGGTCAACGGGTTGAAGACCTCGTCGACGCTCGCGTCGAAGGACAGCGGGGCGAACAGGAGCAGGCGGTCGCCGGGGCCATGGCCGTAGGCGAGGCTCTCGCCGGCGACGTAGTTGACCGCCGATCGGTGCTCGACGACGACCCCCTTCGGCCGACCGGTGGAGCCCGAGGTGTAGATCACGTAGGCGGCGTGGCGGGGGCCCACGCGCGGGAGGGGACCGTGCTCGTCTTCCTCCTCGAGGCTCGCGGCGTCGCGGTCGAGGACCACGGTGGGCAGCCCTTCCGGTAGGTCCTCGACCCAGGCCGCAACGGTGATCACCACCCGGGCTCCCGAGTCCGACACCTGGAACGCCTTGCGCTCGGCCGGCACCGAGGGATCGATCGGCACGTGGACGGCGCCCGCCTCGAGCACTCCGAGGAGCGCCACGATGGCGTCGATGCCCCGCGGCAGGCAGGTGGCCACCCGCACCTCGGGGCCCGCTCCCAGCCGAACGAGCCGGCGCGCCAGCCGCCGAGCGGTCCCGACCAGCTCGCGGTAGGTCCGCTCCTCGATCCGGCCGTCGTCGTGCTCGTGGAACAGCGCGAGAGCTTCCGGCGTCCGTTCGGCCCAGACCGCCACCCGCTCGTGGAGGGTGAGGGGCGGCGGCAGCTGGGCCGCGGTGTCGCTCCATTCGACGGCGATCTGGTGGCGCTCGGCCCGCGACAGCAAGGGCAGGGCGACCAGCGAAGCGTCCGGCGCCGCCACGGCACCGGCGATCAGCCGCTCGAGCTGAGCCGCCCAGCGCAGGGCGGTGGTGTGTTCGAACAGCTCGGCGTCGTAGTTGAGGCGGCCGCCGATGCGCCCGGCCACCTCGAAGGCCGACCAGGTGGCCTCGAACTCCGCGGTCGAGCTGGGCAGGTCGAAGGGCTCGAGGGCGAGGTCCGATTCCAAGGCCTCGGGGCTCGCGGGCAGCTCCTGCATCGCCAGCATGACGGTGAAGAGCGCGGTGCGGCCCAGATTGCGCTCGGGTTTGAGGGCGTCCACCACCCGCTCGAAGGGCACGTCCTGGTGGAGGAAAGCGTCGCGAGCACCGCGCCGGGTGGCCGCGAGCAGCTCCCGAAAGCTCAGCTCGGCCGCGGGCCGTGCGCGCAGGACGAGGGTGTTGACGAAGAAGCCCACGATCTCCTCCGCGGCGCGGCCGGTGCGGCCCGCCACGGGGGTGCCCAGGGTGAGATCGGAGGCGCCGGTGAGCCGGTGGAGATGGGCGACGATGGCGGCGGCCAGGGCTTGGAACAGGGTTGCCCGCTCGACCCGGGCGAGCTCGAGCAGCCGCGCCGCGGAAACGTCGTCGAGGCGGAACGGCACCACGCCGCCGCGGTGAGCCCGGCTGGTGCGCCGCGGGTGATCCGCGGGCAGCTCCAGGGGCGGCACGCCGGCGAGCTCACGGCGCCACCAGTCGAGGGCCGGACCCAGCTCCTCCGCCGCGAAGGTGGTGCGCTGCCAGTGGGCGAAGTCCGGATAGCCGGCTCCCGCCGGCACCAGCTCCCCGGCGCCCGTGGCGGCGCGGCGATAGAGCGCCCCGAGATCTCGGACCAGGAGCCCCATGGACCAGCCGTCGGAGACGATGTGGTGCATGGCGAGCACCAGCACCGCGTCGTCCGCGGCCCGCGGGAACAAAGCCGCCCGGAAGAGCGGCCCGGCCGCGAGGTCGAAGGGCTCGCGCACGAAGGCCAGCACGGCGGAACGCTGGGCGCCCTCGTCCGCCACTGCGGCGCCGGCGAGCGGGGTAGAGGCCACCGGCGCCACCCGTTGGCGAGCGCCCTCGTCGGTGGTCTCGAAGGTGGTGCGCAGGGCCGGGTGGCGCTCGACCAGCTGGTTCAGGGCCTGTTCCAGGGCCGCACGGTCGAAGCTCCCGCGCAGCCGCACGGCGGTGGCCAGGTTGTAGAGCGAGGTGCCGGGCAGAAGCTGGTCGAGGAACCACAGCCTCTCCTGGGCGAAGGAAAGCGGCAGGCCCGCCGCCAGCTCTTCCGGGGCGAGGGGGCGGATCGGGCGGCGCTTTTTGGGCGGCTCGTACCCCAGTCGTTCGGCCATGGCCCAGGTGACGTCGCCCAGGAAGTCCTCCGGGTAGGCCTCCCGCCAGCGCTCCGCCACCTGGGCGTCGATCCCCTGGTGCTGGTGGAACTTGACGTCGCCGAGCATCTTCGCCAAGGGGTGGATGCCGTCGGTCATGCGCCGCTCGCGCTCCTTGTAGGGCTCGAGCATCTCGGGGTCGAAGTCGAGCCCGAGAAAGGCGGAGAGCCGCTCGAGCGCAGGCTTGGGATCGGCCACGAGATCCTCGAAGCGCACCACGATCCGGCGCTCGGGCTCGATCGTGGCCAGGTGGGCGAGGATGTTCTCTTGCGACACCAGCCACACCAGCTCGGCCAGCTCGCGCCGGCTGAACGGGTGGTCGTGGCGGAAGAAGGTCTGGTCGAGCCGCGCCTCCTCGAAGGAGCGGATCATGCCGTAGGGGTGGCGCAGCAGGTGGACGTAGCGGGGGCCGTCGAAGAGCGCCTCGGCCCGCGCCAGCACCTCCCGGTCGAGGGCGTAGGACGGTGTCTTGTCGACCAGGAGCCGCCCCCCGATCCGCGCCTGTAGCCATCCGTAGGCCTCGCGGACGGTGGCGTTCTTCCCCTCGAGCTCGGCGAGGAGGGCCTCGGCCGAGGCGGCGTCGCAGCCGTCGATGGCCATGACCGCCCTCACCAGGCCCTCGAGCCAGAAGGCGTAGCGGCCCGAGAAGGCCGCCCGCCGCTCGGCCAGGGTGTCGAAGGACAGCAGGTCGATCTCGGGCGGCGCGAAGATCTTGGGATGGCCGGCCAGCAGGACGCGCAGCAGCGTCGAGCCCGAGCGCGGCGGCGAGAGCAGGAACACGGCGGGCGGGTTCTTGGCCGCTCCCGCCGGGGCCTCGTAGGGCGGCAGCGGGGTGATCACGGCGCGCAGCTCGAGGGCCCGCTCGGGCGTCACCCGCGCCACCACGGGCTCGGCTGCGTCCGCCACAACGGCCCCGAAGCGCTCGGAGATGGCCCGCGGATAGTGCTTGGCGAGGTACTCGCCGAGCTCGGCCAGGTTGGCGGTGTCGAACAGAGCGGTCACGTAGACGTACTCGCCCAGGGCCTGCTCGAGCCGGTTGACCAGCACGGCGCCCTTCAGCGAGTCGCCGCCCAGGTCGAAGAAGTTGTCGAGCACGCCGGCGCGCTCGACGCCCAGCACCTCGGCCACCAGCTCGACCAGGAAGCGTTCGAGCTCGGTGCGGGGAGCCACGTACTCGCTGCCCAGATCCGGTCGGTCGGCATCCGGGGCCGGCAGGGCGCGGCGGTCGACTTTGCCGCTCGAGTTTCGGGGCAGGGCCGGCAGGGGCACGAAAACGGCCGGAATCAGGGCCTCGGGCAGCCGCTCGGCGAGGAAGGCGCGGAGCGCGGTGACGTTCGGCAGCGGGCGCTCGGGCTCGGCCACCAGGTAGGCCACGAGCCGCGCGGTGCCGCCGCCGGCGGCGTCGGTGCGGGCCGCGACCGCCGCATCCGCCAGGTCCGGATGCCGGCGCAGGTGCTCCTCAATCTCGCCCAGCTCGATGCGGAAACCGCGGACCTTGACCTGCTGGTCGATGCGCCCCAGGAACTCGAGGGTGCCGTCGGCGAGGTGGCGCACGCGGTCGCCGGTCCGATAGGCGCGAGCGCCGGGCAGATACCCGCGAGCGCCGGTCAGATACCCCCTCGCGGCGAACACGGTCGACTCGGCGTCGGGCACGAACCGCTCGGCGGTCAGCCCCGGGCGGCCCAGGTAGCCCCGGCCCATGCCCGCGCCGCCGATCAGGAGCTCCCCCGGCACCCCGATCGGCACCCGCCGGCCGGCACCGTCGACCACCGTCAGGTGGGCGTTGGGCAGCGGCCGGCCGAGGGGGATCGAGACCCGCCGCGCCAGCTGTTCCCGGGGCGGCATCCGGGTGCCGGCGGCGATGATGGTGGTCTCGGTGGGGCCGTAGAGGTTGAACGCGACAGTGTCCGCCGGGCAAGCGGCGAGGAGCGTGGCGAACTTGTCCGGCGAAGCGGCCTCGGCACCCGTGACCAGGATGCGCAGGGTCGGCGGCAGGGTCACCGTGCCCGCCGCCACGTCGTCGGCGATCTGGTGCCACAGGCTCGCCGGCAGGTTCATCTTGGTGACGCCGTGGTCGCTCGCGAAGGCGAGCAGGTCCGACGGTTTCTTGACCGCCGCCGCCGGGGCCAGCACCAGCGTGGCGCCGGTCGCGAGGGTGACGAAGATCTCCTCGACCGCCATGTCGAAGGCCACGGACACGAACTGGAGCTGGCGATCGCCGGGGCCGAAGGCGAACAGCTCGGCCATCATGGCGAGCCGCTCGGCGAGCGCCCGGTGGTCGATGCCCACAGGCTTCGGCCGGCCGGTGGAGCCCGAGGTGTAAATCAGATAGGCCAGATCGTCGAGCCCCACGGGGATCGGCTTCGCCGGCTCGCCCGCGTCGTCGAGCTCGAGCGCCCCGGCCAGGCGCCGGGCCTGGCCGGCGCTGGCCAGGATCGCCACCGGCGCCGCGTCGGCCAGCAGCTCGGCCAGGCGCTCGTCCGGATGGGCGGGCTCTAGGGGCAGGTAGGCGGCGCCCGCGCGCAGCACACCCAGGATCGCCACGATCAAGTCGGTGCCCCGTTCGAAGCACACCGCCACCACCCGCTCGGGGCCGGCGCCCAGGCTTTGAAGGCGCGCCGCCAGCCGGTCGGCGCGGTCGAGCAGCTCGGCGAAATCAGTCTCCCGGCCCTCCGGGTCGACCACGGCCACGGCCCGCGGGGTCGCCGCGGCCCAGGCGGCCACGAGCTCCGTCACCGGGCGCAGCGGGTAGTGCCGAGCGGTGTCGTTCCACTCGTGGCGGAGCTGGTGCTCTTCGGATCGGGAAAGCAGCGGCAGGGCGGCCACGGGCCGGCCCGGCTCGGCCACGGCGGCGGCCAGAAAGCGCTCGAGGCTGCCCGCGAAGCGGTCGATGGTGGTGCGGTCGAACAGCTCGGTCTTGTAGCCGAGGAACCCCGAGAAGCCCGACGGGGTCTGGCCGAGGGCCAGCGTGAGGTCGAACTTGGTGGTGGTGCCGGCAGGCAAGAGCGTGCGCAAGGTCAGGGTGTCGGGATCGGCCGGGGCCGCTTCCTCGGCGGGCGCCGCGGCGTTCTGGAGCACCAGCATCACCTGGAAGAGCGGCGAGTGGGAGCGGCTGCGGGCGGGGGCCAGCTCGGCGACCAGCTTCTCGAAGGGCAGGTCCTGGTGGTCGTAGGCGCCGAGGGTGGTTTCCCGCACCCGCGCGAGCAGGTCTCCGAAGCCCGGCCTGCCGGTGGCGTCGACCGGCAGGGCCAGGGTGTTGACGAAGAAGCCCACGAGGCCCTCGATCTCGGGCCGGTTGCGGTTGGCCACGGGCGCACCCACGACCACTGTGTCCGTCCCGGCGAGGCGGCCCAGCCAGGCGCCGTAGGCCGCCAGGAGCGCCATGAAGGGCGTCGTGCCGGTCGCCTCGAGGAGGACCTCGAGCCGCTCGTGCCAGAGCCCGGCCAGCCGGAGGGGCCGGCGACGGCCCTGGGCGCCAGCCACGGCCGGCCGCGGGCGGTCGAAGGGCAGCTCGAGCACCTCGGGCGCTCCCGCCAGAGCGCCGCGCCAGTAGCCGAGCTGGCGATCGAGCTCGGAGCCGGTCAACCAGGAGCGCTGCCAACGGGCGAAGTCGGCGTATTGGATCGGCAGCGCGGGGAGGACGGCGCGGTCGCCGTCGACGCCGTAGAACGCCCCGGTCTCGCGCAGGATCACCTGGGCGGACCAGCCGTCCGCCACGATGTGGTGGACGGTCAGCAGAAACACGTGGTCGGTGGGGCCGGCGGTGAGGAGCCGCGCTCGCAAGAGCGGCCCCGTGGCGAGGTCGAAGGGCTGGTCGGCCTCGGCGGCGGCGAGGGCCTCGACGGCCGCCTCGAGGTCGGTCGCGAGCCCCACCAAGGCGGAGTCGAAGGCAATCGAAACCGTGAGCGCGGGCGCGATGCGCTGCACGGGGGCGCCCGTGGACCCGGTTTGAAACGTCGTACGCAGGGCCTCGTGGCGGGCGATCACCCGGTTCAACGCCCGTTCGAGCCGCGCCGGGTCGAGGGGTCCGGTGAGGCGCAGGGCGACCGGGATGTTGTAAGTGCCGGTGCCGCCGTCGAGCTGCTCCAGGAACCACAGCCGCTCCTGGGCGAAGGACAGCGGCAGCTCTTCGTCCGCCGCCCGCGGGGTCGGCCCGAGCTCGGGTCGCTCGCGCGGCTCCTGGGCGAGCTCGTCGCGCCGCAGCCGCTCGACTTCCTCGGCCAAGCCGGCCACGGTGGGCCGCTCGAAGAGTGCCCGCAGGGGCAGGTCGACCGCGAAGGTCTCGCGCGCCCGGGAGACCACCTGGGTGGCCAGGAGCGAGTGGCCGCCGAGCTCGAAGAAGTTGGTGTGCCGGCCGACCGCGTCCCGCGCCAGGATTTCGCACCAGATCGCAGCCAGCTCCCGCTCGGTGGCGCCGGCCGGCGGCTCGTCCTCGCCGTTCGCTCCCGCCCCCGGGGGCGGCAGGGCCTTGCGGTCGATCTTGCCGGAGGGTGTCAGCGGCAGCCGGTCGAGCCACAGGTAGGCCGAGGGCACCATGTAGGGCGGCAACGCGGCGCCGAGGAGCGCACGCAGATCCCCGTCGGTCGGCCGCCTGCCGTTCTGGGGCACGAGGTAGGCGGCCAAGGTCTTGGCGTTGCCCTCGCCCCAGTCGACCACCGCGGCCTCGCGGACGTCCGCGTGGCGGGCGAGGGTGCTTTCGATCTCCCCCAGCTCGACGCGGAAGCCGCGGATCTTGACCTGGGTGTCGATGCGACCCACGAACTCGAGGGCGCCGTCGGTGCGCCAGCGGGTCAGGTCGCCGGTTCGATAGAGCCGCGCGCCGGCCCGGCCGCTGAACGGATCGGGCACGAAGACCTCGGCGGTCTTGCCGGGCCGGCGCAGGTACCCCCGGGCCACCCCCGGGCCGCCCACGTGGAGCTCGCCCGGCACCCCCACCGGCACCGGCCTGCCCGCCCGGTCCAGCAGATGAATCTCGGCCTTCGCGGTGGGCCGGCCGATCGGCAGGACGCGCTCCGGTGTCCCCGGCCGGCAGGTCCAGGAGGTCACGGAGATGGTGGTCTCCGTGGGGCCGTAGCGGTTGAAGAGAAGGGGGAGGGGGAGGACCGCAAGGACTGCATCGACAGCAAGGACGCCTGGCGCCTTGCCCGCCACGTCCTTGCAGTCCTTGCAGTCCTCTTCGTCCTTTCGACCCTCGTAGAACTTTCCCGCCAACTCCGGCGGCACCACCTCACCGCCGGTGACGACGCTCTCGAGGCTCGGCAGCTCCGCCAGCCTTCCAGCGTCGAGGAGAGCGCCGAGCAAGGTCGGTGGGAAGGAGGTGTGGGTCACCCCGGCCTCGGCGATCCGCCGCAGCAGGTACTCCGGGTCGGACGCGCCGCCGGGCTTGGCGAGCACGGTGCGGCCACCGGCCAGAAGCGGCGCGAACAGCTCGAGGATCGAGACGTCGAAGCTGATCGTGGTCTTGTGGAGGAAGATCGAGTCCGGCCCGACGTCGTTGGCGAGGGCGAACAGCAACCGATTGGCCAGCGCGCCGTGGCTGACGACGACGCCCTTGGGCACCCCCGTCGAGCCCGAGGTGTAGATCACGTAGGCCGGGTGCTCGGGTCGGAGGTCGACCGCGGGCCCGTTCTCCGTCACGGGCTCGACGGCGAGGTCTTCCGGGCCGAGAACCAGCTCGGCGCCGGAGTCCTCGATCAAGAAGCGCCGTCGGTCCTCCGGCAGCTCGGGGTCGATCGGCAGGTACGCCGCGCCCGCTTCGAGGATGCCCAGGAGCCCCGCCACCATCTCCACCGAGCGCGGAACGGCGATACCCACGATGGACTCCGGTCCCACGCCTCGCGCGCGCAGGCCGCGGGCCACGCCGCGGGCGCGGGCGGCAAGCTCGCCGTAGCTCACCTCTCCGTCGTCCGTGACCAGGGCCACCCGCGCCGGGTCCGCCGCCGCCCGGGCGCGGAACCGCGCGGGCAGGAGCGCTCCCGAATCGCCGTACTCCACCCGCGGATCGTTCCACTCGACGACCACCGCGTGGAGCTCGGCGCGGGTCAGCACCGGCCAGGCCGCGAGCGGCAGCTCCGGTCGCTCGAGGACCGCCGCCAGGACCGTGGCCAGGCGCGCGGAGTGGCGCAGCACCGTGGTCGGGTCGAACAGGTCGGTCGAGAACGCCCAGTGCCCGCCGAAGCCGCCCTCGCCCGCGTCGACCACGGCCAGGGTCAGGTCGAACTTGGAGACCCGGATCGGCTGGGGCTGGGGCGCGAGGGTCAGCGCTCCCAGGTCGATGCGCTGGCCTTGGCCCGCCTCGAGCGACAGCATGGCCTGGAACAGCGGCGGGTAGGCGAGGCTGCGCTCGGGCGCCAGCTCTTGGACCACCTTCTCGAACGGCACGTCCTCGTGGGCATAGGCCGTGAGAGTTGTCTCCCGCGCCCGGGTCAGGAGCTCGGTGAACGCGGGCTCGCCCGCGAGGTCGGCACGCAGCACCAGGGTGTTGACGAAGAAGCCGATCAGACCCTCCGTCTCGATTCGCCGCCGCCCCGCGGCGGGGGAGCCGAGCAGCAGGTCGGTGCGCCCCGCCAGCCGCCCGAGGAAACCGGAATAGGCGGCGAGGAAGACCATGAAGGGCGTCGCGCCGCTCTTGCGGGCCAGCTCGCGCACCCGTTCGCCGAGCTCCGGTGCCAGGCGGAAGGGCACCGCCCGGCCGCGGTAGTTCATCAGGGGCGGCCGCGGCCGGTCCGTGGGCAGGGGCAGCAGCGTCGGCGCGCCCGAGAGCCGCTCGCGCCAGAACCGCAGCTGGGCCTCCGTGTCGAGGGTGGCGCGCTGCCAGGCGGCGTGGTCGGCCACCTGGATCGGCAGCGCCGGCAGCTCGGCCCCGCGGTAGAACGCCGCCAGGTCGGCCAGGAACACTCCCGTCGACCAGCCGTCGGACACGATGTGGTGGGCCGTCCACAGGGCCGCGTGGGAGTCCGGGGCCAGCCGGAGCAGAACGAATCGGGCCAGCGGGCCGCGCTCGAGATCGAAGCCCGTGGCGGCCTCGCGGGCGGCGATGGCCGTGGCCGTGCGCTCCCGCGCCGCCGCCGGCAGGCCGCTCAAGTCGACCTCGGCCAGCTCCGGAAGCCACTCGGCGCGGACGATCTGCACCGGCTGGCCAGCGACCTCGGCGAACACCGAGCGCAGGCTCTCGTGACGGCGGAACACCGCCGCGAGAGCTTCTCTCAGCCGTTCGACGTCGAGCGCCCCCACGAGGCGCAGGGCGAAGGGCACGTTGTAGGTGGCGCTGCCCGGCTCGAGCCGATCGAGGAACCACAGCCGTTCCTGGCCGAAGCTGAGCGCCAGGGGGCCGCCGCGGGGCAACCGCGGGATCGGCGTGGAGTCGGCCGTTTCCTCCTCGCCACGCTGGCGGGCCTCGAGCGCGCGGGCCGTTTCGAGCACCGTGCCGGCCTCGAACAGCGCGCGGAGTGGCAGCGTCACCCCGAGTCGTTGCTTCAGGCGCGACAGCACCTTGGTGGCCAGCAGCGAGTGGCCGCCGAGGTCAAAGAAGTCGTCGTGGCGGCCCACCTCGGGCACCCCGAGAACCTCGCTCCAGACCGCCGCCACGGCTTCTTCGATCGGACCCCGGGGCGCTTCGTGGGGCGAGCGCTCGGGCTCCGCGCCGGCGGCCGGCCCCAGGGCCGAGAGGGCGGCGCGGTCGAGCTTGCCGTTGACGGTCAGGGGCAAGGCGGGCAGCTCGACGATTGCCGCCGGCACCATGTAGTCGTTGAGCCGCGCCGCCGCGTGGGTTTTCAGCTCGGCGGAGGAGATGGTCGCGCCCGGCACCGCAACCACGAAGCCCACCAGGCGCCGGTCGCCGCCGTCCTCGCGCACCAGCACCGCCGCCTGGGAAACGCTCGGGTGGCTCGCCAGGGCCGCCTCGATTTCCCCCAGCTCGATGCGAAAGCCGCGGATCTTGACCTGGTGGTCGATGCGGCCCAGGAACTCGAGCTCCCCGCCTTGCTCGGGCGGGCGTCGCCGGGCCAGGTCGCCGCTCCGGTAGAGCCGCGCGCCGGCCGGGCCGAAAAGGCTCGGCACGAAGCGTTCGGCGGTCAAGCCCGGCCGGCCCAGATAGCCCCGGGCGAGACCCGCGCCGCCGACGTGGATCTCTCCCGGCACGCCGATCGGCACCGGCCGGCCGAGGGCGTCGAGGAGCTGAATCTCGAGGTCCGGAATCGGCACTCCGACGGGGCTCGAGCCGGCCCGGGCGGCGTCCGCCGAAGTGAGCGGCCGATAGGTCACGTGCACCGTGGTTTCGGTGATGCCATACATGTTGACCAGCGTGGCGGACTCGCCGTGACGCCGGTACCACGGGCCGAGGCTGGTTGGCTCCAGGGCCTCGCCGCCGAACACCACCGTGCGCAGCCGGGCGAGGGCCTCCGCGGGCCGCTCGAGGTCCGCCGCCACCAGCTGGCGGAAGGCCGAGGGCGTCTGGTTGAGCACCGTGACGCCCTCCCGCTCGAGTAGCTCGTGGAACGCCTCGGGCGAGCGCGACACCCAGTAGGGCACCACAACCAGCCGCCCGCCGTAGAGGAGCGCACCCCACAGTTCCCACACCGAGAAGTCGAAGGCGTAGGAGTGGAACAGGGTCCACACGTCCTCCGGCCCGAAGCGGAACCACTCCTCGGTGGCGTCGAACAGGCGCACCACGTTGGCCTGGCTGAGGAGCGAGCCCTTGGGCTGCCCGGTGGAACCCGAGGTGTAGATCACATAGGCCAGGTGGTCGGCCGCGAGAAGGTCCTCGAGCGGCGCGCGCTCGTCGTCGCCGTCCGTGACCAGGGAGACGAGAGGCACCTGCGGCTCGCCCACGCGGTCCTCGAGACCAGGCTGAACCAGGATCGCCATGGCGCCCGAGTCCGCGACCTGGAAGGCCAGCCGTTCGGGCGGAGAGGCCGGGTCGAGGGGCACGTAGGCGCCCCCAGCCTGGACGATGGCCAGGATTCCCGCCACCAGCTCCAGCGAGCGCTCCGCCACCAGTCCCACGCGCGCTTCCGGTCCCACCCCGAGGGCACGGAGGCGGTGGGCGAGGCGCCGGGCGCGCCGGTCGAGCTCGCGGTAGCTCCACGTGGTGTCTTCGCAGGTGACGGCGGGAGCATCGGGAGCGAGCGCCACCTGGCGGGCGAAGCGGCTAGCCAGAGTTTCCCGCGAGGGAAACTCCGCGCGCCGCGCTCCCGCAGCGAGTACCGCGCGCTCCTCGGCCGGGGAGAGGATCGCCCAGTCAGCCAGGCGGCGGCCGTCTGCGAGGGCCGCCGGCAGGCCGGTCAGCAGAGTCTCGAGGTGGCCGAGCAGGCGTTGGATGGCCTCGTCCTCGAAGCGGGACCGCTCGAACCCGACCCGCAGGCCGAGGCGCGTGCCCGGAATGGCCACGATCGTCAGCGGGTAATTGGTGCGTTGGTGAACGCTGCCTTCCACCATCTGCCCGGAGTCGTCCGAGGACTTGGTTCCGGCGTTCTCGAACACCAGGATGCTCTCGAAGAGCTTCTGACCGCGGGGTACGCCCGACCAGCCGAGCACCTCGACCAGCGGGCTGCCCTCGAACCGCCGCAGCTCCATCTGGTCGGCCTGAATCCGCTCGAGCCAAGTTCCCAAGGCCACGCCGGGCTCGAGCGCCACCCGCACGGGCAGGGTGTTGATGAAACAGCCGAGCATGCTCTCGAAGCCCCGCAGCGTCGGCGGCCGGCCCAGGACGGTCTGCCCGAAGACCACGTCATCTTGCCCCGAGAGCCGCCCGAGGAGTGCGGCCCAGGCGCCGACCACCAGGCTGTTCAGGGTCAGCCGGCGGCTCCGAGCCAGGGCCGAGAGCGTGCTGGCGGCCTCCTCGGGGAGCCAGTGGAAAGCGAAGCCGTAACCCGCCGCGGAGCCGCCCGGCGGCCGGTCCACGCCGAGCGGAGTCGGCCGCGTGAAGGTGCCCAGCCGTTCGCGCCAGTAGCGCTCGACCTCGCCCAAGTCCTGGCGGCGCAGGTGAGCGACATAGTCCTTGAAGGGCCGGCGCTCGACTCGGCGCGGCTCGACGCCCGCGTGCCAGGCCTGGATCCGCTCGCCGAGCTCGACCATCAGCGCATTGGCCGACAGGCCATCGAGAATCAGGTGGTGATAGGTCCAGACCTGCTGCGCCCGGGTATCGCTCAGTCGCAAGGTCACGAAGCGCGACAGCGGCGGCCGCCGCAAGTCGAACCCGCGCCGCAGCTCCGCCGCCTGCAACTCGACGATCCGCCGCTCCTGCTCGGCACTTCCGAGTTCCCGGAGATCCTCGATCCGGCAGTCGGGAGTGACCCACTTGTGAACGATCTGGATCGGCTCGTCGAGGTCCTCCCACAGGAAGGAGGTCCGCATCACCGGGTGCTGGTCCACGGCCTCCTGCCAGGCCCGGGTCCACAGCTCGAAATCGATGTCCGCGGGGTGCTCGGAAACGTAGCAGAACTGCTCCACGTAGACCGCGGAATCCCCCGCCTCGAGGGCGTGAAACAGCATGCCCTGCTGAATCGGAGTCAGCCGGTAGAGATCCTCGATGTTGTCGCGGTTCACGAACAGCCTCGTCGAAAGACAGGAGCGACCCGGCCCCGGGGCACGATTTCGCTCGGATAAAAAGGAGACCTCGGCCCGGGAGGAAGTTTCTCTCTCCCGCGTCTGCGTCACAGCTTCTAGTGCATGGCCTCTCGACTCGGGGGACGCGGGCGGTGCCTAACACTCTCGGCGTACGGCGGGGTACTCCTAACTGGTGGAAGCCGCCGCACATCAAACGCCTTCTTGGGCGGGGCAAAGATCGGAGAACAAAATGAAAAGGTCCGTTGCGCCGTTGGTGAGTCCCCTCTTGATCGTGGGTCTCGCCGCCCTGGCACCTGCCCTGGGTGCCCTGGAGCTGTCTTTCCCGCCGGGTGGTCCTGTCGTCACGGGAGTTCCGTCCGAGGGGTCCGTGGCGTGGCTAGGGGTCTCCCGGGAATCTCTGCGGGAACTCGATCGCGTGGTGGTCCGGAGAACCGTCGAGACGGTTCCTGCCGGCACTATTACAGCGAACCTCCCCTGGGAAGGCGTCGTGCCTTTCCGAAGTGCGTTCGTCGCCGTGGAGCTGGAAACGGGTCAGGAAGTGACAGGCACGCCGAACGCCAGCGGCGTAAGACCCGGGCGTGGGGGCCGAGATCGAGGTGAGGCTCCTGGCGCCGTAATCCCGGGCCAATCGCTGCAGATTCTCGTCGTGCGGGCGGGCGGGGTGGCCTGGCATGGCGCCGTGGCCGATGGGGCGCTCGAGGATCTCGATGGCGCCGCAGATGGCGCCGTGAGCTTCGATCTGCCCACCCTGACGGCGGTGGGCGACGCGCCGGTCTCGGCCTCTCTGGTTGCGGGGGCAAGGGAGGGCAAGCGCCCGATGTAGGTACGTTCTCGACATATCTCGCTAGCTACAACTCTGCCATCGATCCGACAGCTGCCTACAGACTCGCTCTGACTCAGGCCCAGGCCAGTAAACTACTGGCCCGCTTCATGTCGGATTTCGAGCTTCACGAGGCCTCGGGTCGGCTAGGAAATCCAAATTACTCATACGGACTGCTGAGCAACAACTGTGCGCAACACGTCTGTGATCGCCTCATCGGTGAACTCCGCTGGGGACCCCGAATATCAGGCCTGGGTTCAGGTCTACGAAGTGATCGACTCGATCAGCCCACCCACCAATCCCGTCATTACCGGGACAAACGATGCCCTCTTCGTCCTCAGTTTCCTTGGTGTCCTGAAGGGCGTTGAAGAGGTTTCGCCAGTCAGAGGAGCTCCGCAAAATGTCACTGTCTTCTGGAGGTACAACCCGCCCAAGTAGGAGATGGCGCACGGCGATTCTCTGGATCGTTGGGGGCCTGTTCGCGACGATCGTTGGCACCAGCTACGCCGGTTTCCTCAATCACGACAAGGCCGACGAAACCTTGGCGCGGATGCGGGCGCTCGAGAATCTGTTGATCATTGAGCAGGTTCAGTACGTAGACGAGGCCTCTCTACGGGCAGTGGCGGAGAGGAATGGCAGCGCGACCCTTCTTCTCGATGCCTGGGGCCACCGGCTGGTCGTCGAGACCGTGGATCATGGAGATGCCCCCGGATTTCGCATCACCTCCCTGGGCCGGGATGGGACGAAGGGAACTTGCTGTGAGAGGTTCGTCAGTCGAGACTGGGATGCCGACGCGGTTCGTCAGCGCGAGGAGTGGCTCCAAGCTTGGTGATCGATGCGTCGCTTGCGTGCCCGACTTTGCGGAACGGGAGTACCATGCTTCTTCTAGCCGGGAAAGTAGAGCAGCTCTCGTTGACCCTCGAAACGTTGCGTCCGCGGGAGGCCCGGCGACTTCAAGGAGAGCTGGAAGACGACTGGCTCGGGCACAGGAGCGTGCTGGTTCGCTGGGCGTCAGCTGGCGCCTTGGCCCGCGCCGGCGTTGGGGCTGCCGCGCTTCGAGCTCGACTCGCCGAGGAGCGGAACACTCTGGTTCTCACTGAGATTTGCGACGCGCTGGCGGCTCTGAGAGACGCTCCAGCGATCCCGCTCCTCCGCGAACTTTGTTCGACGCACGGCTCGCCGCTCGTTCGTCACTTTGCCGCCTTGGCGCTTGCTGAGATCTCGAGCAAGGAATGCGTGCCGTTTCTGAGGGGGCGGTTTCGAGAAGAACGCTCGAGGCGAATGAGAGCACGCCTAGCTTGCCTATTGCTCTATCTCGGCCAGGAGGACTACCTGCCGCGCCTAGGGCATCTGCTGAGCGGGGCAGACGTCCTTCTCAAGCGCAATGTCGCTAACCTCCTGAGGAATTGGCGTCCTAGGCGCTTTCGAGCCCAGCTGAACGCGATTCTCCAGCGCGCCATGAGTGACGAAGAGGATCGCGTTGCTCGCGCCGAACTGGAGCAGGCAATCGCAGCACTTTCGCCCGCAGAGCGAAGGTCCTGATCGCGCAAGGTCGCGAAGTGGCAGACCGCTATTCGAGGTCTCGAAACCCTGCGTGCAGGCGCCGCCTTCTTTCTTCCGTACTACTAATCGGGGAGTCTCGCTATGACATCTCTGGCTGCTATCGGTCTGACTGTGAGCCTGCTGGCCGGGCAGCCGTTCGAGGCGAGTTACGCGCTGCTTGAATGTCCGAGTTCTCCGGGGCTTTGTCGCCTCGATGGCAGCGGCCGGTGGGCTCCTTGGTGGGATGGACCGGATGCCGCAGACCTTGTCGACTATCAGGTCGGCGAGAAGGGGCATGTCGTTGTGTTGCTCCGATCGCACCAAACGGAGGGAGAGTTGCTCGTGCTCGAGCCTTCCGGGCGGGTGCTTCTGCGGCGGTATCTCGGCGCTGCCCGCTCGCTTCGGGCGCTGGTTGGGTGGCTTCCCGGCGGTGGTGCGATTCTCTGCAACGACACTCACCGGGAAGCCTCTTGCGATGTCGTCATCGGCGTCGAGCCGACCTTGAATCCACCAGATCCACCAAGGCCCGGGTGCCTCTTCCCGCGGCTTTCCGTTCCTGGGCTCGAAAGCTGTCTTTGCGATGAGGGGGTCGTCGAAACCAGGGACTCCGAGGGCCGCTGGAACGCCCGGACTCTCACCCTGCCGAATCGTTCCGTTCGGGACTTCCAAGTCCTCCCCTCGGGGGAGATGTTCGTGGTGGACCGGTCCACGATGTATCGGTTCGCGCGCGGCTCCAGCGAGCCCTCCGTTGTTGATCGCGTTTGTTGGGTCGGTTCCAGCCGGGGCTCCTTCTTTACAGTGACCTGTACCTCGGCGGATGGAACCAGCGCATTGGGGCCCTGCACCGTGCACCGTGAAGCCGGCGACGATGGTGCCAGGGACTCGTGGGATCTCGCGCTCGTGCCAGTCGAGATCCAGGAGACGACCACCGGATCGGTCATGGTGGAGCTTCGCAAGGACGGTGACCGGTCCGTCGTCGAGCTGGTCCGAGGATCGCCCGGCGCGCGGCTCATCTGGAGCGACCCTTCGAATCGAGGGGCATCCCTGTCCCCTTCCCTCCCTCCCGCGGCACCGAGGTAGGCCTGCCCGGGGTGTCCGGGCCGATCACGGGAGCGGTGCACCATGTTGGCGATCTCGGACGAGTTTCAGTTCGCTTGGGACGACCGCGGTTTGACGGCGGTTCCGCTGGATCTGGCGCGGCCGGCGCGGGCGCTGTCGGAGCTCGATTTCGAGTTGTTCGACCGGCTGGTGGCCGGCTACGACGGGTCCCGCGAGGAGCTGGCGAGCAGCGTGGCGGACCCGGTGGCGGGCGCGGCGGTGGAGGCGTTGATCGCGGACGGGCTGGTCCTCGAGCTCGAGCGCTCCGGCCCGAAGGACGCCTACTACATGCCCATGCTGTACTTCCACATGTTCGTCGACCCGTTGAAGACGGCGGCCTACCTGCGTGCCCTCGAGCGGGCCGTGAAGCCGGGGATGCGGGTGCTCGACGTGGGTGCGGGGCTGGGGATCTTCTCGGTGGCAGCGGCGAAGCTGGGCGCCGAGCGGGTGTTCGCGGTGGAGGCCCGGCCGATTCTGTCGACGGCGCGGGCGCTGGCCGTGGAGAACGGGGTGGCGGATCGCATCGAGTTCATCCGCGGCAATCTGTTCGATCCCGAGGTGGCGGCCAAGATCGGCCCGGTCGATCTGATCGTGAGCGAGTTCATTGGCGACGAGATCTTCGACGAGGACATCCTGCAAAAGACGCTGGCGATTCGCCGCCACTACGCACGGGACCCGACGCGCACGCGACTGCTGCCGCGCGCCCTCGACGCCTTCGCGGTGCCCTTCGAGTGCGACCTGGCGGTGAACCGCTACGCCAACCGGCTCGACAAGGTGCGCGCCTCGGGAGTGACCTACGGAATGGCGGTCGAGTCGGTGGTGGAGCTGATTCGCCGCGAGGGCCTCCGTTCGGATTACTCGGACCGGCTCTACACGGGCAGCTTTTCGGAGCTTCCGGCGGAAGCGTTTCGCTTCCTGGGGGAACCGCAGAGGGTCTACCGCGCGGATCTCGAAAACTCTCCCAACACGTTGTGGAAGACCCGTCTCGAGCTGCCCGTGACCCGGGGCGGCCGGCTCGACGGGGTGCTGTTCTTCTTCGTGGCCCACCTCGACGACGAAGTGACTCTCTCGTCCGCTCCTTGGCTGCCTCGAACTCACTGGCCCCAGGTGGTTTACCTGCGCGACGGCGAGCGCCGGGTGGTGCCCGGGGATCGGGCTCGGCTCGATGCGGCCTACACCGGCGGCCGCGGCTTCACGCTGCGATTGGACTGAGGAAGAAAAAAGTTCCCCCGAGGTGTCACGTTCGGCCCCCTCACAGGAACTGATGGAATAGAGTCTTGCCCCAAATGTGTAGTGCGGAGGGTGAATGCGCCACCTGACGACGGAGTGCCTGCGGGCACTCCTGGCGGATGAACCGGCAGCCTGGGCCGCCTATTGGGCCAGCGCCCAAGATCCATCGAGCTTCCTGTGTCCGGAGTGCGAAGCGCTGCTGTCGGGGCTACTCGAGCGCCGCGCCGCTTCCGCCGACGACTGTTGGATGGACCGCGCCGTCGCCCACGCCATCGAGGCGACCGCGCTCGAGCCGGCCGCGGTCGCGCTCGCTCGCGAGTTGCTGGCCGTGGGTACCCACGCCGAGCGCTTGGCCCTGATCCGTCGCCACCCCGGCCGTTTCGGCAACCCCTTCTTGGTCACCCGGCTGGTCGCCACCGCCCAGGCCGCCCTGCGCACCGATCCCCGCCAGACCGCCCGGCTCGCCGAGCTGGCCGTGGCGGTGGCGCGCGAGCTGCCGCGGAGCCTGGGCGAAGTGGTGCCGCTCGAGCTCGAGCTCGAAGCGCGGGCCGTCGAGGCCAACGCCCTGCGCGCCGCCGGCGACTTCGCCGCCGCCGATCGGCGCCTGACCCAGGTGCTTGGACAGCTTCCGGAGATCGCCGATCCGCTGCTCGAGCTGGATGTGCTCTCCTACGCGGTGTCGCTGCGCAAGGTCCAACACCGCTTCGGGGAAGCGGAGGTGTTCGTCGAACAGGCCCTCGAGCTTGCCGACGAGTTGGAGGACACCGAGCAGCGGGCGCGCCTTCTGATTCAGAAGTCCGATCTCCAATACTACAATTATCAGCTTCCGGTCGCGGCCGCGACCCTGGAAGAGGCGCTCCAGATCTTGGAAGACGGCCCCAACCAGCTGCTTCTTCGCTGTGCCCACCACAATCTCGTCGTGTATCTCGCCGAAGGTGGCTTGCCCCGACAGGCGCGCGAATACCTGGCCAAGCACCGCGGTTTCTTCCGCGACCTCGAAGGGCTCGACACCTACGGCAACTTGCGGCGCCGCTGGATCGAAGGCGTCATTGCCGAGGGCCTGGGCGAGGTGCAGGCGGCCGAGGGTGCCTATCGGCTGTGCCAGCAGGCGTTTCTTTCGAAGGGCCTGCTCGACGACGCGGCGAGCACCACGCTCGACCTCGCGGCGCTCCTGGTTTCGACCGGCCGGCTCGAAGAGGTCGGCGAGTTGGCCACCGCGGCCCTGACCACCTTCCAAGCCATCGGGATCGAGCGCAACGCGTTGGCCGCCCTGGTTCTGCTGCAACGGGCAGCTGCCTGCGGTTCCGTTTCCGCGGCCGCTATCCGGAAATGGGCGGGACAGCTGCGTCGAGGTGATCTCGCGGGTTCCCTCGCACGGCGAAACTGAATCGCTGCCCTGGAAATCGCTCCGGGGCGTTCTTCAGCCAAACGAACTTGGGAGTGGTTGGCCGTACCACATCCGTGGCGGTCCAATCTGCCCACGGGAGAATCTGCCATGACGAGGACCACGCGTCGCCTGACCACCACCGCTTTCATCACCACCCTGCTCGTCTTCGGAGCGCCCGTCGGGGCTCAGTCGGAGGAGCGTCCGTCGCGCGACCGAGAGGCCGTGGCGGTGACCGACCTGCTCTTCGAGCTCGTGCGACCCCTGCTCGGCTGGTGGACCGGCATCGAGCCGACCCTCTCCGAGGGTCCCGCCAACGGCGCCGGCCTGGAGGCCGCCTACCGGGAAGCGCTGCCGACCATGGACCCGAACGGGAATCAGTGACGGCCTCGAAACGGGCTCGGTAGGAGCCCGTACTTTCGTGTCCCGCTCCGATCCTGGCCCCTCCGGGGGCCGGGTCCGGGCGGGTTGTGTCTGAAATGCGAGCCGTGAGGACCTTTCGAGCGCTTGCCGTCCTCGGAAATGCTCGGGAGACCTGAGTTACGATCCGGTCGAGGTCTGCAAATGAGGGGCAACCCGAGGTACCGATGATCAGCCGACTCTTCGTCGACAATTACAAGTGCTTCGTCAACTTCGAGATCCGACTCGACGAGTTGACGTTGCTCGTCGGTCGCAACGGGGTGGGGAAGTCCTCGGTTCTCGATGTCGTGCTCGCACTCCGCAAGCTGCTGCGGGGTGAAGCGAGAATCACCGACCCGTCGATCTTCCACACCCGAACGCTGACGCGTTGGCAACGGCAAACGGTCCAGGCGTTCGAGATCGAGGTCTCGATCGACGAAGAAACCTTCGTTTACCGACTAGAGGTCGATCACGAGACCTCGACACGAAAAGCGCGTGTTGTCCTCGAGTCGCTGTCCATCGGCGGAAGACCGCTCTTTCAATTCTCGCTCGGCCGAGTGCACCTCTACCGAGATGATCACACGCCCGGACCGGAGTTTCAGGCGGACTGGACGGAGTCCGCACTCGCTCGAGTCGCCTCGACGAAGGACAATCTTCGCCTGACTCGCTTCTTGGAGTTCGCAAGGTCGATCTCGGTGCTTAGGCTTGTGCCCTCTGCGCTGCTTACCGAGTCCTTCACCGAAGACTCGGCTCTGCTCGTCGACGGATCCAACTTTGCGGCTTGGTACCGCCATGTTTCCCAAGAGTATCCAGAGCAACTCCACGGACTCTTCAAGGAACTTTCCGGAGTCATCGATGGGTTTCGTTCGATTCGGCTCGAGAAGAATGGCCCCGAAGCACGGAGCTTCCTGGTTGTTTTCGAGGGAGAAGATCTGTGGTTCCGGCTGGATGAACTCTCCGATGGGCAAAGAGCCTTGGTTGTCCTCTATTCGATTCTGCACTTGACCGGAGGGCGTAGCGCGGCCTTGTTTCTCGACGAGCCCGACAACTTCGTGGCTTTGGCCGAGATTCAACCGTGGCTACAAGCTTTGACCGATGCTTGCGGAGAAGGGCTCGGGCAGGCGGTCGTATGTTCGCACCACCCCGAGCTGATCGACTACCTGGGACCGAGCCATGGCCTGACGCTCAGCCGCGAGAAGTCGGGCGTCACGCGAGTGGGAGAACTTGTGGCAGGCGATTTCGAGGGCACGCTCAAGCTCTCGGAGCTCGTGGCGCGCGGGTGGGAGTCGTGAGCTCGAAGCGAGTCGACACGATCATTCTCTGCGAAGGAGACCAGGACGAGGCCTTCCTGCGCCGGTTGATCGAGCGGGTGTCGCCTTCTGGACAGAGTCCGCGAGTTGAGAAGAGCCCGAAGGCTCGCGGATCGGGTGAGAGCTGGGTGATTCGGCGCTTTCCGCATGAACTCAAGGCGCTCCGCAGGGCGACCGCCCACCGTTCCGCCAGGCTGGTGGTCATGGTGGACGGTGACGGCGGGACGCACCAAAGCCGGAGAATGCGAATCGAGGACGAATGTCTCCGAGCGGGCGTCGATCCTCCGGCGGCTGACGAGCCCGTGTTTATTCTCGTCCCGTGCAGGAACATTGAAACCTGGATCGCCTATCTCGGAGGGCAGGCGGTCGACGAGATTGCTACGTATCCGCGCCTTCAAGATAAGAAAGACTGCAAGGTCCAAGTCGCCGCTCTCGCCGAGATGTGCCAGCTTCGCAAGCTCCGCCCCCCGGCCCCGGCTGCGCTCGAAGCTGGGTGTCGAGCCTATCGACAGCTCGCTGCTCGCCGTTGACTTTGGTCTCCCGCCCTCCTATGATTCCCAATTCAGCACCAATTCGGTGCTGTTTTATGCGCCGAACGAGGGCGCACGAGGCCCCGAGATGCTGCGGATCACCAAACAGACCGACTACGGCATCGTGCTCCTGACTCACATGGCGTCGGCGCCGGAGCGTTGGGCGACGGCGCCCGAGCTGGCTCTCGGGGCCGCTTTGCCGGCGCCGATGGTGGCGAAGATTCTGAAGATTCTTGCCCGCGAGGGGCTGCTCGCCTCCCATCGCGGGGCCAGCGGGGGCTACTCGTTGGCGCGGCCGCCGCGGGAGATCTCGGTGGCCCAGATCATCACCGCCCTCGAGGGACCCATCGCGGTCACCGAGTGTACGGACTCCGAGCCCGGGCTTTGCCACCAGGAAGACTCCTGCCCGGTGCGCGGCAACTGGAACCGCATCAACCTGGCCATCCGCGAGGCCCTCGAGGACATTTCCCTCGCGGAGATGACCGCTTCCGTGAGGCGCTCGCCGGAGCTCGTCACCTTGACTCGCCGCCGCGACGCGCTCGCGCTTCCGAGGTAACCCACCATGGCCGACCCATCGACCCAACTTCTCGAAGAGGTCGCCTCGCGCGACTACCAGTTCGGCTTCTCGACCGATATCGAGCAGGACACCTTCCCGCCGGGTCTATCCGAGGACGTGGTCCGGATGATTTCGGCCAAGAAGGAAGAGCCCGCGTGGATGACCGAGTGGCGCTTGAAGGCCTATCGCCACTGGCTCACCATGACCGAGCCCCACTGGCCGAACGTGCACTACGACCCGATCGACTATCAGGCGATTTCCTACTTCTCGGCGCCGCGCTCGAAGAACCGCCCGAAAAGCCTGGACGAGGTCGACCCGGAGATCCTGGCGACCTACGCAAAGCTCGGCATCCCCTTGCGCGAGCAGGAGATGCTGGCCGGCGTGGCGATCGACGCGGTGTTCGACTCGGTGTCCGTGGCCACCACCTTCAAGGGCAAGCTCCAGGAGATGGGGGTCATCTTCTGCTCGATGTCCGAGGCCGTTCGCGAGCACCCGGAGCTGGTCAGAAAGTACCTGGGCTCGGTCGTTCCACCCAACGACAACTTCTTCGCCGCGCTCAACTCGGCGGTGTTCTCGGACGGCTCCTTCGTGTTCGTCCCCAAGGGTGTGCGCTGCCCCATGGAGCTGTCGACCTACTTCCGGATCAACGCCATGAACACCGGTCAGTTCGAGCGCACGCTCCTGATCGCCGAGGAAGGGGCCTACGTCTCCTATCTCGAGGGCTGCACGGCACCCATGCGGGACGAGAACCAGCTGCATGCCGCGGTGGTCGAGCTGGTGGCCCTCGATCGGGCCACGATCAAGTACTCGACGGTCCAGAACTGGTATCCCGGGGACCCGAAGACCGGCAAGGGCGGCATCTTCAACTTCGTCACCAAGCGCGGCCTCGCCGCCGGGGCGGGCTCGAAGATCTCCTGGAGCCAGGTCGAGACCGGCTCGGCGATCACCTGGAAGTACCCGAGCTGCATCCTGAAAGGCGAAGGCTCGACAGGCGAGTTCTACTCCGTGGCCGTTTCCGCCGGGCGCCAGCAGGCCGACACGGGAACGAAGATGATCCACGTCGGCAAGAACACCAAGAGTGTCATCGTGTCGAAGGGCATCTCCGCCGGCCACGGCCAGAACACCTACCGCGGCCAGGTCAAGATCCTGAAGTCCGCCGATGGCGCGCGGAACTTCTCGCAGTGCGATTCACTGCTCATCGGCAGCGAGTGCGGCGCCCACACCTTCCCCTACATCGACGTCCAGAACCCGACCGCCAAGATGGAGCACGAGGCCACCACCTCGAAGATCGGCGAGGACCAGATGTTCTACTGCGCCCAGCGCGGCATCGGCGCCGAAGACGCCTTGGCCCTGATCGTCAACGGCTTCTGCAAGGAAGTCTTCCGCGAGCTGCCCATGGAGTTCGCGGTCGAGGCCCAGAAGCTGCTCGAGATCAGCCTGGAGGGGAGCGTCGGGTGAGAGCCTCGGCGCTTGGCCCAACCGGGGTAGGGGCGGGTCTGTGACCCGCCCTCTTTCCGCCGGGGCCGTTCCCCCACCCGGGCGGGTCACAGACCCGCCCCTATGGGCATGGCAATGGGTCCGAGGGTGGTTGCAGGCTGTGCGAGATCCGCGAGGGATTGAAATCCCTCGCTACAGAATACGTCCCTGACGGGACGAAGGACGACCAACATCATGAACCTGCTCGAAATTCACGATCTGCACGCCTCGGTCGAGGGTGCGGAGATTTTGAAGGGCCTCTCGCTGACCATCCGTCCCGGTGAGGTCCACGCCATCATGGGGCCCAACGGCTCCGGCAAGTCGACCCTCGCCCAGGTGCTCGCGGGCCGCGAGGACTACGAGATCACCGGCGGCTCGGTCGCCTACAAGGGTCAGGATCTGCTCCCGATGTCGCCCGAGGACCGGGCGCGCGAGGGGCTGTTCCTAGCTTTCCAGTACCCGGTCGAGATTCCGGGGGTGTCGAACACCTACTTCCTGAAGGCGGCCCTGAACGCCATCCGCAAGCATCGCGGCGAGCCGGCCGTGGACGCCCTCGACTTCCTGGCGCTGGTGCGCGAGAAGATGAAGCTCGTCAAGATGGACGAATCGCTCCTCCAGCGGCCGGTCAACGAGGGCTTCTCGGGCGGCGAGAAGAAGCGCAACGAGATCTTCCACATGGCCGTGCTGGACCCGACGCTGGCCATCCTCGACGAGACGGATTCCGGTCTCGACATCGACGCCCTGAAGGTTGTCGCCGAGGGCGTCAACTCCTTGCGCGACGGCAAGCGGTCTTTCCTGGTCATCACCCACTACCAGCGCCTGCTCGACTACATCGTGCCGGACGTGGTGCACGTGCTGGTCGATGGCCGCATCGTCCGCTCGGGCGGCAAAGAGCTGGCGCTCGAGCTCGAGGAGCGTGGCTACGGCTGGATCGAGGCTGAGGTGCGCGGCACGGCCGTTCCCGCGGCGGTGGGGGCCTGACGATGGCCGCCGTCGTCGCCGAGCCGAATCCGCTCGCCCTCGCGCTCGAGGCGCGGGGAGCTCGTCCGGAGGAGCCGGGCGAGCTCGCCTCCCTGCGCCGGCGGGCCGCAGAGCGCTTCGCCGAGTTGGGTTTCCCGTCCATCCACGAAGAGGAGTGGCGCTTCACCAACGTCGGCCCGATTGCTCGGGCCGCGCTCGCTCCGGTCGAGACGCCCGCGAAGCTCGGTCTGGACGCCGTCGAACCCTGGCGCCTGGCCGGAGCCGCCACCCGCCTGACGTTCGTCGATGGCCAGTACGCGCCCGAGCTGTCCGAGATCGGCCCGCTCCCCGCCGGGGCCTTCGCGGGAAGCCTGGCCGAGGCGATGCGCTCGCGGCCTGAGCTCGTCGTGCCCCATCTCGGCCGTCATGCGAGCTTCGACGAGCACGCCTTCGTGGCCATGAACACGGCGGCCTTCGTCGACGGCGCGTTCCTGTACCTGCCGCGGCGCGCGGTGGTCGAGTCGCCGATCCACCTGCTCTTCCTGGCCGGTACCCCGAAGACCGCAGATGCGACCCCGGCCGCCTTCCCGCGCAGCCTGGTGGTGGTCGACGAAGCAGCCCAGGCCACGATCGTCGAGACCTACGCCGGCCCCGAGGGCGCGGCCTACTTCAATGGACCGGTTACCGAAGTCATCTGCGGCCCGGGCTCCGTGCTCGATCACTACAAGCTCCAGCGCGAGTCCACCGCGGCGTTCCACCTGGCCACCTTCGAGCTCTACCAGGACCGCGCCAGCCACTACTCGCTGCACTCGATCTCGCTGGGCGGCGGCCTCGTGCGCAACGACGTCAACACCAAGCTCGACGGCGAGGGCTGCGACTCGGTGCTGAACGGGCTGTACATGGTCCGCGGCGACCAGTTCGTGGACCACCACATGCGGGTCATCCACGCCCAGCCCCACTGCACCAGCTTCGAGCTGTTCAAAGGCATTCTCGAGGACCGCTCGCGGGCGGTCTTCAACGGCCTGATTCATGTCTACGAGGGCGCTCAGAAGACCGACGCCAAACAGGCCAACAACAACCTGCTGATGTCGGAGCAGGCGCTGGTCAATTCGAACCCGCGCCTGCGGATCTTCGCCGACGACGTGCGCTGCACCCACGGCTCCACGGTGGGCCAGCTCGACGACGATGCGGTCTTCTACCTGCGCTCCCGCGGCATCGGCGAGGAGGCGGCGCGCTCGCTTCTGACCTACGCCTTCGCCAGCGACATCATCGAGCGGATCAAGGTGCCGGAGCTGCGCCGGGACCTCGACGAGTACCTCTTCGCCCGCCTTCCCAAGGGGGAAGTGGTGCGCGAGGCGGTGTGATGCGCCATCTGATGCCGGAGGCTGGGACGCTCTCTTCGCCTGCCGTTTCGCCCGGCCTCGTGGCGGCCTGGCGGGCGGATTTCCCGGCCCTCGGCCAGACGGTCCACGGCCACCCCCTGGTGTACTTGGACAACGCCGCCACCGCGCAGAAGCCGCAGGCGGTCATCGACGCAGTCACGAACGTGTACCTCGAGCGCGGCGGCAACATCCACCGCGGCGTCCACCTGCTTTCGGCGCGGGCCACCGAGGCCTACGAAGGCGCCCGGGAGACTTTGGCCGGCTTCCTCGGTGCCGCGAGCTACGAAGAAATCGTCTTCGTGCGCGGCACCACCGAAGCCATAAACCTGGTGGCCCGCAGCTTCGTGCGGCCGAAGCTCGAGCCCGGCGACGAGATCGTCGTCACCTGGCTCGAGCACCACTCGAACATCGTCCCGTGGCAGATCGTGGCCGAAGAGGCCGGCGCCCGCGTGCGACCGGTCGAGATCGACGAGCGAGGCGATCTCGACCTCGACGACCTCGACTCCGCCCTCACCTCGCCGCGGGCGAAGTTCCTCTCCGTGACCCACATCTCGAACGCCATCGGCACCGTGAACCCGATCGCCGAGATCGTGCGCCAAGCCCGCGCGCACGGCGTGCCGGTCCTGGTCGACGGCGCCCAGGCGGTGCCGCACCTCCCGGTCCACGTCGGCGAGCTGGGGGCGGACTTCTACGCCTTCTCGAGCCACAAGGTCTATGGCCCCAGCGGGGTCGGCGTGCTCTGGGGCCGGAAGGACCATCTCGCCACCATGCCGCCGTTTCAGGGCGGCGGCGACATGATCCGCTCGGTCAGCTTCGACGGCACCCGCTACGCCCCGCCGCCCGCTCGCTTCGAGGCCGGCACCCCCGCCATCGAGGCCGCCGTGGGGCTGGAAGCCGCCGTCCGCTACCTCCAACGAATCGACCGCGCCGCCGTCGTGGCCCACGAGCACGACTTGCTTTCGGCCGCGGTCGAAGGCCTCTCGACGCTTCCCGGCGTGAGGGTCGTGGGCACACCGCGCGAGCGCGCCGCCGGGGTCTCCTTCGTCGTCGAAGGAGTCCACCCCCACGACCTCGGCACCCTCCTCGACCGCGCCGGCATCGCCATCCGCGCCGGCCACCACTGCGCCCAGCCGCTGCTCGAAAAACTCGGCGTCGGCGTCACCGCCCGGGCGAGCTTCGCGCTCTACAACACGCAAGAGGAAGTGACGAAGTTGATCGAAGGCGTGCGGCGGGCGGGGGAGATGTTCGGGGGGTGAGGGGGCGGCGCCGGCTCGCGACTCTTGCCGCCCGGAAGACCTCACCCCTCGGTCCCCTCTCCCCACCGCCCTCGAACCCGCCCCCGGGAGAGGGGAGGGAAGAAGGGGGCGCAAGCTGCGGGTTCAAAGCGCCAATTTCCTGGCGATTTGCGCCGCTTTGCGCCGGCGATCGTAGGGGCCACCTCTGCGATCTTCGGTCTAGGTGACCAAGAAATGGACGTTTTCTTCGTCCCGTAGGGACGTTTGAATGTAGCGAGCGAATTCATTCGCTCGCGGGGCAGGGCCCGCGACGCGCCTCCTCCTTCTTCCTTCCCCTCTCCCGGGGGCGGGTTCGAGGGCGGTGGGGAGAGGGGACCGAGGGGTGAGGTCTTCCGGCCACCGCGTGCGTTCTCGGCCGCCGTGGACGGCGAACCGGGGGCGGCCACGGGGGGCCGCTCTTACGACCGACCGGGGCCTGCCAGCGCGGGCGGACACGCTGGTCCGCCCCTACAGCAGGGCGCTCCCCTCCTTCTTCCTTCCCCTCTCCCGGGGGCGGGTTCGAGGGCGGTGGGGAGAGGGGACCGAGGGGTGAGGTCTTCGAGCGCCGAGGGAACCGCGAAGTCAAGCGCTGGGCCGGGTCCGTCCAACCGCGAGTCAAATCCGGAGAAAGGCTGCTTCGACTCTTCTTCGAGCCCGATCGAGAACGGCCGGATCGGCAGAAACCAAGGCTAGACGGTCTCGGAGGGCTTCGGCGTTCGCCAGGCCGTGACGCGCCGCGTCGCGCAGGAACTCCAGGTCCTTGTCCCGACCCGCGAGGACCTTGGAGACGAGCAGATCGTGCACTTCCAGGCACAGTCCGCGGGCGCCGCCGGTGTTGGCGTTCTCGATCGGCACCAGGCGCTCCTTCCAACCCACGGGGAGGATCGCTGTCGCTTCGCCGACGCCGTGGGCGTAGTACCCGAAAGTCTGGTGGAAGGGAGAGAGCTCGCCGATCGAGCCGTCGATCACTTCGGCACGTTCCGGAAGGTTGAAAGGGAACAGGTCCGCTTCCATCGAGACTCGCATCGATGCCGGAGCCTCGGGGAACTGCCCGAGAATGGCTTGGCTCCCGATGACGACGATGGTGTCGTCGGTCGAGATCACGGCCGCCGCCCGGATCAGGTGCTCGAGCTGGGCTCTCGTCATGACACACCCGCCATCCGTTCGCCGACCTCGCGCCAGATCCGCCAGCGTTCCCGCGGATCGAGGGCGCCGGCGAAGGGGCTCGATTGGCGAAGCTCATCCGCCAGCTCGGAGGTTTCGCAGAGGAAGGCGGCGACCTCCGTGGGATCGCGGGCGAGGATTTCGGCCCACTGCCGGGCATAAAACGGGACGACCTTCATTGCGGCGGTCCATTCGGCGACCCGGCCTCGAGCCACCTCGAGAATCTGTTGGTCTCTCGCCAAACGCTCGGCGATCGCCTGGTGGTAGGCGCGACTCCTGGCGGTCGCGAGGTCGTGGCCGTTCATGGGCAAACTACGGTAACACGGACGGTTTCGGCCGAGGCCTGGCCTGCGCGGCGCTTCTCTGCGCTAGTCGGTTCGCTTCACGCCCACCACCAGCACCAGCTCCCCTTTGATTCCCGGTCGTTCGCGGAAGTTGCGGAGGATCTCGGGCAGGTCCCCTCTCACGACTTCCTCGTGCAGCTTGGTCAGCTCCCGGGCGACGGCGGCCGGTCGAGGTCCGAAGACCTCGACCGCGTCCTCGAGGCTGGCCAGGATCCGGTGGGGGGATTCGAAGAAGACGAGGGTGTGGTCGAGCCCGGCGAAGCGCTGATAGAAGTTGCGCCGTTTGCCGGACTTCGGGGGCGGGAAGCCCGCGAAGGTGAACGGATAGGGCGGCAGCCCCGAGACGACGATGGCGGCGAGGATGGCCGAGGCACCGGGCAGGGGCTCGATCGCAATGCCTCGGTCCGCGGCGGCCCGGATCAACAGATAGCCCGGATCGGACAGCAGCGGCGTGCCGGCGTCGGAGGCGAGGGCCACGTGCTGGCCCTCCTCGAGCGCCGCCAGCAACTGGGGCAAGCGGCCCCGCTCATTGTGCTCGTGGAGCGAAACCAGCCGCTTCTTGAGCCCCAGGTGAGCCAGGAGCCGGCCGGTGTGTCGGGTGTCTTCGCAGGCCACGAGATCGGCCTCGGCCAGCACCCGGGCGGCCCGCGGGGTCAGGTCTTCGAGGTTGCCGATGGGGGTCGAGACCACGGAGAGCCGGCCGGCCGGCGGGGCGGACATTTCCGCGGATGCTACCATCCGGCTCGATGAAGCTCGCGGTTTCTCTCGTCGTCGCGCTGTTCGCGGCCCCCCTCGTCGCTCAGGACCTGACCCTCGTCGATCGCGTGCTGGCGGTGGTCGACGACGACCCGATCCTGGCGTCCGAGGTCGACCGCGAGCTGCTCCTTGGCCGCGTCGAGCGCGGGCCCGAAGAGACCGACGAGCAGCTGCGCCGCCGAATCCTGGATCTCCTCATCGACGAACGCGTCCGTCGCCACGAGGTGCAGCGCTTCGGCCGCGCCGACGTCCCCGTGGCCGACATCGAGCGCCAGGTCGAGCTCATCCGCGCCCGCTTCGCCGATGGCCGCACCTTTCAGCAGCAACTCGCCGAACGCGGCCTCGATGAATCGGGCCTGCGCCAGCTCGTCGCCCGCCAGCTCGCCACCGACAGCTACTTCCGCGAGATCCTCGGCCCCCGCGTCCAGGTCGACCGCGACGACATCCAGCTTCACTACGAAACCACCCTCGTCCCCCAGCTCGAAGCCCAAGGCCTCCCCGTTCCCCCGATCGACGACGTCCGCGAACACATCCGCGCCCTATTGCGCGCCCAACGGCTCAACCGCGAGATCGAGCGCAGGACCGAGGAGCTGCGAAATGCCGCGGACGTCGTCGATTTCCTGGTCGAAGAGCACCGCGGCCTGCCCCCTGTGGTAGGTGTCATCGAGCCGCCGAACCCTCAGTAGCCCTCAATACCGGTAGTGCTCGGGCTTGTACGGCCCGTCGGCCGGCACGTCGAGGTAGCCCGCCTGCTCCGCGGTCAGCTCGGTCAGCTCGACGCCCAGGTGGGCGAGGTGCAAGCGAGCGACTTCCTCATCGAGGCGCTTGGGCAGCACGAACACCTTCTTGGGGTACTTGCCGGCGTTCTCGTGGAGATCGAGCTGCGCCATGACCTGGTTGGTGAAGCTCGCCGACATCACGAAGCTCGGGTGGCCGGTGGCGCAGCCGAGGTTCAACAGACGACCCTCGGCGAGGATCAGGATCGAGTGGCCGTCGGGGAAGACGAACTCGTCGTACTGGGGCTTGATGTTGACGCGCTCGACGCCCGGCAGCTTCTTCAAGCCGGCCATGTCGATCTCGTTGTCGAAGTGGCCGATGTTGCCCACGATGGCCTTGTTCTTCATCCTCGCCATGTGGGCCGCGGTGATGACATCGCGGTTGCCGGTGGCGGTGATGAAGATGTCGGCTTCTTCGACGACGCTTTCGAGCTTGCGGACGGTGAAGCCTTCCATGGCGGCCTGGAGGGCGCAGATCGGGTCGATCTCGGTGACCACCACCCGCGCGCCCTGGCCGCGGAGGGCCTGGGCGCAGCCCTTGCCGACCTCGCCATAGCCCATGACCACCGCCAGCTTGCCGGACATCATCACGTCCGTGGCGCGGTTCAGGCCGTCCACCAGCGAGTGGCGGCAGCCGTAGATGTTGTCGAACTTGCTCTTGGTCACCGAGTCGTTGACATTGATGGCGGGGAACAGCAGCGAGCCTTCCTCGGCCATCTTGTAGAGCCGGTGGACGCCGGTGGTGGTCTCCTCGGAGACACCCTTGATGCCCACGGCGATCTTCGACCACCGGCCCGGCCGGGCGGCCAGCTCGCGGCGGATGAGGTCGAGGATCACGCCCCACTCCTCGGGCTCATTGGCCGCGTCGAAGGCCGGCACCGCGCCCGCGCGCTCGTACTCGTAGGCCTTGTGGACGAACAGCGTGGCATCGCCGCCGTCATCGACGATCTGGTCCGGGCCGGTGCCATCGGGCCACACCAGGGCCTCCCCGGTGCACCACCAGTACTCCTCGAGGGTCTCTCCCTTCCAGGCGAAGACCGGCGTTCCCATCGGGTTCGCCACAGTGCCACCCGTTTCGGGGCGGCCCACGACCACCGCTGCCGCGGCCGAGTCCTGGGTCGAGAAGATGTTGCACGACACCCAGCGCACGTCGGCGCCGAGCTCGGTCAGAGTCTCGATCAACACCGCGGTCTGGACGGTCATGTGCAGGCTGCCCATGACCTTGACGCCGGCGAGGGGCTTGGCGACGCCGTGCTTCCGGCGCAGGGCCATGAGGCCGGGCATCTCGTGCTCGGCGAGGCGGATCTCCTTGCGCCCGAGCTCGGCCTGGGCGAGATCGGCGACCTTGAAGGGTTCACGGCCCGCCTCGCGGGCGAGCTCGAAGGGATGGGCGACGGCGGTCAAAGTGGACATCGTTTACCTCCTGGGTCAAACGGGAGCAGAAGTCAGGTCGAGATCGGGACGGCGGGCCGAGGCCGCGAACAACGGCGGACCCTGGGCTTCCGGGTCGGGCGGCAGGCCGGCGATGCGGATCGAATCGAAGCCGGCGGCGGCGAGCCAGCCGAGGAGCTCGGCCCGGGAGAAGCCGAGCCACACGTGGCCCATTTCCTGGCGGTACTGCTGGCGATCGTGGGACATCATGTCGACCACCAGCAGGCGACCGCCGGGCTTGAGCGCCCGAGCCGCCTCGGCGAGCACGCGGACGGGCTCCGCCACGTGGTGGAGCACGAGGAACAGGACAGCGGCGTCGAGCTCGTCGTCGGCCAGGGGTAGGCTCTCGAGCTCGCCGCGGCGGAGCTCGACGTTCGCCGCGCCGAGGAGCCGCTCGCGGGCGACCTCCAGCATGGAAGCCGAACCATCGACGCCGATCACCCGGCGGACGAAGGGCGCGAGAGAGGCCGCGGCCTGGCCGGTGCCGCAGCCGAGATCCCCCACCACCCAGCTTTCGTCCAGAAACGCGAGCAGAGCCAGTAGCTCCGCCCGACCGCCGAAAAGACCGCGCCGGAGCGCATCCCAGTGGCCGGCGGCGGACTGGAAGAACTCCTGGGACTTCCCGGCCCGCAGCGCGAGCACGCTCGGCCGGCGCAGCGCGTCGGCGGCGGCGGCGGGCAGCCCGGCCACCGCCGCGCGGGTGGCCCGCCAGAGCTCCGCGGCCAGCGGGTCGAGCCGGTCGGGCTCGAAGCGGTAGAGGCGGCTCGTGCCGTCCGGCCGCGCCGAGACCCAGTCGCCGTCCGAAAGCACCTTCAGGTGCCGGCTGACCGAAGACTGGGGCAGCTGAAGCACCGCGCACAGCTCGGTCACCGTTAGCTCGGTGTGTTCGAGCACCAACAGCAACCGGCCCCGCGTAGGGTCCGCGAGGGCGGTCAGCTGGTCGAAGATGGGCGCGTCGGCGAGCATTAATCCTTTGATCCGAAGGGAAGGATACATCATGTCCTGTAGCCTGTCAACATGGGCCGCCCGGGCTTCTTGAGAGACCTTGCTTGAAGCTATGATCCGAGAGCCTGAAGAGAGAGGAAGGACCGATGCAGCCGATGCGACGCCCAGCGTTGCCAGCCCTCAGGATGCTGCACGAGCGGCACCCTGGCTTCTACTTGCCACTCTGCGAGACTTATGCGGACGCCGCTGCGATCTGCCTCGCCGACTCCCACACGGCGCCCTTGGACATCGAGATTCGGTGTGAGCAAGAGCTGAGTGTTCGTGAGATCGACTGGGATGAGCCCAGCGAGAGAGCGATCGCAAGTTGGGCCAACCGCGACGACACCACGAGGGACGGCGCCTACTCTGTGAGCTTGGCGACCGTCGAAGCGGAATTGGGCTTCGTTGCAATCCGGCGAGCGGAAACCAGGACCGGTGCCGATTACTATGTTGGCAGCCCTGGGACGGACCTCGAGGGTGCCCATCGTCTTGAGACCTCCGGTGTTCGATTTGGTGATCTTCGCGACGTCAACTCACGGCTGCGCGAAAAGATCGAACAAACCAAGCGAGGCAGCTCAGATCGTCCGGCCCTCGCTTGCGTAGTAGGTTTTGCTGCGAAGACGGTAGCCTTGGCGATTGTGGGACGCAATGACGAGTCCTGATCATCAGCGAGCCCAGGAGCTCTCTGCCCAGGCAGAAGTTGCTCGGCTTCAGGGGCGCATCACTGCCGCCCGAGACCTGTATTCCCAGGCAGCTACTTTGGAGCGCGCCTGCCTCGACGCGCTCCCCTCCGGTCGGCCACGCAGCCGTGGAATCCTTGCCGTGAGCTATGCGGCCCTGCTCTTCAAAGCAGCCCTCTACGATCAGGCCGAGGCGGCGATTTGTGGCTTTCTAAGCTTGGATTTCGAGATGTCCGCTCGAGAACAGCTGCGCGAGCTGCTTCAGGTCACCTGGGAGGAGCAGTCTCTGTCGAAGGCGCTCACACAGTTTAGCGGCGAGGAGATTTATGTCGCCCTCCGAGGTGGCCGGATCGGTGTCGGCACTGCACCCGCCGAGACCGCCGTTCACTACCTGAACGCAATGAACCTGTTGGCCTATCGGGCGGCTGAGTTCGATGCAGGGCTTGAGCTGCGCCGACATGGCCCGCCGCCCAGGCAGATTCAAGCCGCGCTCGAAGCTCGAGCTACACAGCCGACAGCAGGGAGCTATCGGTTTTCGATCCGTTTCGTAGAGCCCATTCAGGGCTCGCTATTCCCTGAGTCGTTTCCCGTTCAAACTCCCGATCCGAAGCGAGTTTCGAGTGCAATAGTGGGTGTCCTCAGGGCCATTGCACGCAACGATCTGGCGTCTCTTGAGAAGGCTGTGCCCAACGATGCATACCGCCTGGCTCTCATGAGATTGGCGCGCAATCTCGTACCCTCGGGAAATGCCATTGGCGAGGTTGAAGTTCGATCGGGGCTCGAATCATCCCTTGAGGCCGTCTACTTGAAAGCCGACCAGCGCAAGTACGTCGGAGAGGCCATCAAGGCCTTGATCCCTCGGCCGACGGAGGCAGCCACCGAAGCACCGACAGAGGTAATCGGCATTTTGCGAGCGCTGGATTTGGATCGCGCCTACCTCGAGATTCGGTCGAGGGAGGGCCAGACCTGGAAAATACGGACCGGTCAGAACGAGCTAGATGATGTCATCGGGCCCATGGTCAATCGCACCGTTTCTGCGCGAGTACAACGGCAGAAGGCGAGAGTCGGACAGCCGGAGTATCGGCTCCTCGATATCGACTTGGACGACGACTGAGCAGGTAGGGCGAAGCGAAGGGCGCCGGATCCTCCAAGGCCCCGAAAATCGTCACCCCGGTGGCGGCCGCCGTTCGTCTTTCGGTTTGTCGCGGCCGAAGAGCTTGCGGAAGAAGCGGCGCAGGCCGTTGACCTCTTCCCGCGGTTCGCCCGGCTGCGCGTCCAGGGGCTCGGCCCAGAAGCCGCCGTGGAGGTGGCAGAGCTCGGTCGGGGCCTCGCCCGCCAGGAACACCTCGGGGACGGCTTCCGGGCAATCCTCGGTGGCGAGCCCGCCGGTCGTGGGGTCGACGGTGGCCGAGACGATGCCGCGGGGTGCCTCGAATTCGCGGTAGCCGCCCGGGGGCCGGACCTTGAGGGCGAAGCGGGTCCAGATCGGCAGCGCGGCCCGGGAGCCGGACATGCGCGACTCGGAGTTGTCGTCGTAGCCCACCCACACGATCGTGGCCCGCTCCGGCGAGTAGCCGGCGAACCAGCTGTCGCGCCTGCCGTTGGTGGTGCCGGTCTTGCCCGCGAGGCGGTCGGCGAGGCCCATCTCGCGCGCCGACCCCGCGGTGCCACCGTCGAGCACACCCTGGAGCACCGAGGTCACGAGATAGGCCGCGGGGGCCGAGAGCACCCGGCGGGTCGGCGCCAACGGCGTGCCTTCGATCGGCCGGCCGGTCCGCTCGAGGACGCCCACGAGGCCGTGCACTGGCGCCCGCTCACCGGCGTTGGCGAGGGTGGCATAGATCGCGGCCATTTCCACCGGTGAAAGCTCGAAGGCACCGAGGGCGAGAGAAGGCACTTCCTCGAGGGGCGCCGTGACGCCGAGGTCCCGGGCGGTCTCGACGATGCGCCCGAGGCCGGTCTGGAGCGCGATGCGCGCGGTGGGCACGTTGCGGCTCTGGGCCACGGCCGTGCGCACGCTGATCCAGCCCAGGTACTCGCCGTCGTCGTTGCGGGGCTCCCAGGTGCGTTTGTGGAGAGTCACGGTCAGGGGCTCGTCTTCGACCATCGTGGCCGGCGACGCAATGCGCGACTCGAAGGCCGCGGCGTAGACCACCGGCTTGAAAGCGCTACCCGCCTGACGCCGGGCCTGACCCGCGCGGTCGAACTGGCTTGCGCCGAAGTCACGACCGCCCACGTAGGCGCGGATGGCGCCGTCTTGCGGGTCCACCGAGACCACCGCGGCCTGAATCGGCGTCGCTGTCTCGCGCCCCTTTTCCCAGCCCTTCTCGAGCTTGGCGAGGCCCCACGTCACGGCTTCCTCGGCCAAGGCCTGGTCGCGGGCATCGAGGGTCGAAAGCAGGGCGTAGCCCGCGTCGTCGAGGCTCGTGACCCCGAAGCGCGCGGCCGCTTCACTGGCGGCGGCGGCGGCGAAGTAGGGCGCCGTTCTGCGCACCGGCGTCTCCGGCGACAGGCGTAGGGGCTCGGCCCGGGCGGCGGCGATCACGCTGGCGTCCACCCACTCGAGCTCGGCGAGGCGATCGAGCACCCGGTTGCGTCGCTCGATCGCCTTGTCCGGGTGAGCGAGGGGGGAGTAGTGAGCGGGCGACGGGATCATGCCGGCCAGGATCGCCGCCTCGGAAAGCGTCAGGCTGGTCGGGTCCTTGCCGAAGATCGCCCGCGAGGCAGCGCCGATCCCGATGAGGTTGACCCCGCCGGAGCTGCCCAGGTAGATCTCGTTCAGGTAGGCCTGGAGGATGTTTCTCTTCGAATACCGCAGCTCGAGGATCACCGCCAGAAGCGCCTCGCGGATCTTCCGGCTGACGCTGCGCTCGTGGTCGAGATACAGGTTCTTGACCAGCTGCTGGGTCAACGTCGAGCCGCCCTGGCGGACCTCGCCACCGCGCAGGTTGACCCAGGCCGCGCGCAGGATGCCGGTGACCGAAACCCCGGCGTGGGTGAAGAAGCGGCTGTCCTCGGCGGCCAGGATGGCGGAGACGACGTTCTTGGGCAGCTCGTCGACCTTGACCGGGCGCCGCTCCTTGAAGTCCTCGCCATAGAAGGACGCGATCACCGGCGGCTCGAGCTCCATCTCGTCGACCTGGGCGCCCTTGATCGCCAGGGCGGTGATGCGCCGGCCGTCGGTGCGGATCTCGATCGGCACTCCGCCACCGGGTCCCTTGCGGGTGGGGTGGAAGCGAATGAAGATCGTCGTGACGCCGTTCTTCTCGCGCCGGAACCGCCCGGCCACCAGGGGCTCGCCCGGGTCCGCCGCGCGGTAGCCCTGCTCCCCGAGCCGTTCGAGAAGCGCCGAAAGGTCGATCGTTTGGCCTCGCCGCAGCACCGTTGGCCGGCCGTAGAGCCGCGAGGGCTGGAGGGCCGGCACGTCGTCGAATTGGCCGGCCGCGCGCCAGAACGGGGCCACCGCCCACGCGAACAGGGCGACGGCGACGGCGGCGAAGATCCCGAGGCCGGTCAAGACCCGGCGCCGGGTCAGCCGGCCGCGCCATTGGCGGAGGAGGGAGCGGAGACGAGATCCCAGCGAGGCTGCGGGGCCGGGCGGCGGCGGGAGGGCGTCCACGGCTGATGCTAACCCGGTTTCCTGCCCGCCCGGCCGCGCCGCCGCGCCACCTCCTCCAGCAGCCGCTGGGTGGCGAGCAGCCAGGGGTCTTCGGAGCTCGCCGCGTTCTTCTCCAGCACGGGAAGCGCGGCCCGCAGCAGCGGCTCCGCGACCTCCGGACGCTGGCGCCGGAGCTCGAGATCCCCGAGGTTGACCCGGGCCTGGGCCACCTCGAGGGGGTCGTGCCCCGGCTGCTTCTCGATCATGACCAGCACCTCGCCGTAGAGGTCCACGGCCTGGTCCAGGTCGCCCCGAGCCCGTGCCAGGCCCGCGGCGACCCGCAACGGGCCGGCCAGACGCGGGCTCCCTGCCGGCAGGGTCGCGCGGGCCATGGCCAACGCCTGGCGGACCACCTCCGAGGCGGATTCGACATCCCCTTGCCGCCCGAGTAGCTCCGCCAGGTTGGCCAGAGTCAGAGCGACTTCCGGGTGGCTCTCGCCCAGTCGTGCCTTCTGGTGCGCGAGGGCGCTCCGGTAGAGCTCGGCGGCCTCGCCGAGGCGGTTCTGGCGCAGCAGGACCTGCGCGAGATTGCTCTCGGCCACCGCGGCCGTCGCCGAGGTCTCCTCCCCGAGGCGGGCCAGCAGGCCGAGGGCCTCGCGGTAGCGGGCCTCGGCCTTGTCGAGTGCGCCCGCGATGAGCGCGATCTCCCCCAGGTTGGCGAGACTGGCGGCGACCCGGACGTGCTCCTTGCCGTAGATCTTCTCGAGCACTGCCAAGCTCTCGAGCCCGAGCGCCTCGGCTTGAGCCGCGTTCCCGAGGGCGGCCACCACCCGGGACTGGTTGCCCAGGGCGATCGCCTGGTAGGGGTGCGGCTCGGCGTGGAACAGGGCGGCCGCCTCGGCCAGGCTGGTCTCGATCAAGGCCTCGGCCTCGGGCAGCTTGCCGGCGGTCTCGAGCACCACCGCCAGCTCGTTCTCGATCCCGAGGATTTCCGGGTGGAGGGAGCCGTGGATGCGGCGTTCAGTCTCGAGAGCGCGGCGCAGCAGGGCCTCGGCCTCGGCTAGGTCGCCGCCTGCCGCCACCACCTGTGCCAAGCGGCGTAACGCGACGGAAAGGCGTTCGTCGAGGCCCGCCCGCTCGGCCCGGGCCACCGCTTCCCGGCCGGCACGAACCGCTTCCTCGGGATGGCCCGCGAGCTGCTGGACGTAGACGAGCCGCGTCTGGGTCTCGATCGTCTCAGGAGCGTCCTCGCCGAGCTCGCGGCGCCGGAGGGCCAGGGCCTCCGTGAGCAGATCGAGGCCCCGCTCGTACTCGCCGCGCTCCTTGGCGATCTCGCCGAGCAGATCGAGGGCGCTCGCTTCCCCAGCCCGATCGCCGACGCGCCGAGCGAGGGCCAGGGCCTCCTCGGCCAGCGGCGCGGCGCGGGTGTGACTGCCGAGGCTCAAGTAGGAGCGGGCCATGGAGATCATCAACGCCGCCTGGACGTCGGGCGCGCCGGTCAGGTCCCGCCGGACTTCCTCGGCGCCCCGGTCGAGTACCTCGCGGACCGTGATGGTGGCCCCGCGGGAGCGGGTCGGATCGGGCAGCGAGAACAGTTCGACCATGAACTCCGTGGCCTTCTCGGCCCGGTTGCGCTGGCGCAGGATCTGCCCGCGCTGGACCAGGAGCACGATCAGGAAGCCGACCAGCACCAGGAGCGCGGTGCCGGCGAGGCCGAGGGCCAGGCGGTGGCGGCGCACGAACTTCGAGCTGCGGTAGGCCCAGGTGTCGGGCTGCGCCTGGACGGGCTGGCCGGCGCGGTGGCGCTCGAGATCCTCGATCAGCTCGAGGACCGAGCCGTAGCGGCGCTCGACCTCGGGATGGAGCGCCTTGAGCAGAATCGTGTCGAGATCCCCCTGGAGCGCCCTGCGCAGGGCTGAAGGCTCGGTGCGCCGGTCCGCTGCGATGCTGTCGGCGGAGGGGCGTGCGGTCGTTCCCACGGCGGCGGACGGTCGCGCCGGCAGGCGGTCGTCGACCACGGGTTGCCCGCCCGCGGTGGTCGCGGGACGCACGAAGGGGCGGATGCCGGTCAGCAGCTCGTAGAGCACCACCCCCAGGGAGTACACGTCGGACGCGGTGGTCACGCGCTCCCCCGCCAGCTGCTCGGGGCTCGCGTAGCTCGGCGTGAGCGGCGCCCGGTCCACGGTCAGGGCCGGTCCGGCGTCGGGACCGAGGATCTTGGCGATGCCGAAGTCGAGCAGCTTGGGCTCGCCGCCGGGGGCGATGAGAATGTTGGCCGGCTTCAAGTCCCGGTGGATGACCAGGTTCTGATGGGCGAACTGGACCGCGGCGGCGACCTTCACGAACAGCGCCAGCCGATCATCGAGGGACAAGCGTTCGAGATCGGCATAGCGGTCGATGGCCAGGCCCTCGACCCGTTCCATGACGAGGAACGGCCGGCCGTCGCCGGTGTTGCCGCCGTCGAGCAGCCGCGCGATGTTGGGGTGCTCGAGGCCGGCCAGGATCTGCCGTTCCGACCGAAAGCGGGCGACCCCTTCGCTCGACTCGAGCCCGCGCTGGAGGATCTTGATCGCAACGACTTGCTGGTAGACATCGTCGGCCCGCCGGGCGAGGTAGACCGCCCCCATGCCGCCGCGGCCGAGAAGCTCGAGGAGCTCGTAGTTGCCGACCCGCCCCGCGGAGTCCCCCGCGGGGGTGAGGGTTGCCCGATCGATCGCCTCGGTGGGCGGCTCCGCGAGCGCCCCGTCGGCGCCCGAGTAGGAGGCGAGCAGGTCTTCGACCTCGATCCGGAGCTCCTCCGGCACGGCGTCGAGAAAGCCCTTCCGCCCGTCCGCGTCGAGCCCCACCGCCTCGTCGAAGAGGCGGCAGATCTCCTGCCAGCGGTCCGGACCTTGCCCCGTGCTCACGTCTCCGAACATCCTAGCGTGCACCCCCGCTCGATGTTTTTGTGATTGCTGGAAGTGCCTCCGGGGGGGCCGCGACGACCCTTCACCTACGCCTTGGCCTCGGACGCAAGGCGTTCTTCATCAGTGATTTACGCACACGCAATGGGGTATCGACGAAGGCGGACGAAATGGCATGATCATCTTTTGCCGGCCCGAACGCCATCTATGGGCAGGGATGGACAGGAGGCATCATGAAAGGAGTCGCATTGTGAGAAGAAATGTCCAAGGGGTCGCCGGGTTTGTGCTCGGCCTCGGGCTCGTGGCCCTTCCGAACCTAGCCGCTGCCCAGGCCGCGGACCGGATCGTGCCCGTGGATCCACGGGTCTCGCCCACCATCATCAAGCCTGCGGAGTTGCTCGGCGTCGAAGCACCGCCGAACGCGACGATCATCGCCAACACCGGCGTTCTGCGAGGAACGCTGACTCGGGATTCCGGCACGGGAGACTTCTCGTTCGCCCCGACGACCGAGTTCTGGACCCTCGGTACCGACCGCTTCACCTACACGATGTTCGACCCGGCAACGGGCGGCACCTCGATCGGCCTCGTGTCCTTGATCGGCCAGACCGCCGACGTCCTCGACTCCATCGCGACCTTCGACACGAGCTCCCTGGCTCCGTGGGCCGTCGACGAAGTACAGGGAACGGGGACCGTCGGCGGGGGCAAGCTGACCATCCTCGGCACCCCTTCTCCACCGCAGCTCGCCGAGGTCAACGTCCACCGCGCGGATTTCCACGGCAGCATCCTGATCGGTCTCACTCAGGGCGGGAAAGTGGTCGGTGGCGGCAACAGCCCACCACCCCAGCCGCCGCCGCCGCCCCCGGGCAGCCAGCTCCTCGGCGAGGACTTCTGGAGCTTCGTTCTGATGAAGGGCGTGGCCCTCGATGGCAGCTCGCCGTTCTGGATCGAGCTGCGACCGACGCCGGAGGGTGACGACATTCGGATTCGGGCGCTGACGGAGGCAGGGGGGGCGCCGGACTGGATCTGGATCGGCGCCGGTCCCCATGAGTACGAGCTCAACTGGTGGGAAGGTCCTCCGATGGTCGGCCAAGAGCAGCCCACACGTAACTTGATGCTGTGGGTTGATGGCCTCCTTGTTCAGACCTTGGCCGTGCTACAGCTGGAACTGGTAGATCGCTTTGCGATGGGCGTGCTCTCACCGCACCCGATCACCAGCCCCGGCCTCGCTATCGATGACCTCGCGCTTTACGCCTGGGGTACCGGAGCTCCCAAGGGGCGGGTCACCTTGCGGGTCCGCGAGACACTCGAGGATGGCGTCGCCAACGAGCTCGACTCGACCGGCGCCACCGCGGTCAACAGCCTCAACGCGATGAACGGAACGAAGGACCTGACCTTCGACGCCGTCAACGGCCAGACCGCCGCGATTTCGTACCAGAACCCTCAGGGCGTCGTGGACAAGAGCTGGAACAGTCGGTTCCGGCTGCGGCTCGACAACCTTCAAATCCCGGTCAACGCCATCGTAACCGTCGCCGAGGCCTACTCGAACTCTCGGGACAGCTCGCCGTTCCGCCTCGAGCTGCGCAAGAACGCCGGCAACACCCACCAGCTTCGAATGGTCATCCAGCAGACGACAGGCGTCGACCTGGTGAGCCCGTGGGAGCACGTGGGCACGGTCGGAACGAACGTGGAAGTCCAGTTCTGGAACCCCCGCAGCGCGAGCTTCGACAGTGGCGGGGCTCGGTTGTGGGTCGGCGCGGTGCTCCGCTCCGAACTGCGGTACGCCAAGAATCACGGGCTCACGGTCGATGGCTTCCAGATGGGGCTGATCGACCCGGATCCGTCGATCCTCGGCTTCTCGCGGATCGACACCATCCAGACCTGGGCGAACGTCGAGTAGCGGTCCCGGAGCGGGGTGGGGCTCGAGCCCCGCCCCGGCCATTTCCTCAGCCGCCCGAGGCGACGCCGACCAGCAGGTTCTTGAGCGTCATCTCGGGCAGCTTCCAGCTGCCGCCTGCGATGCGCCCCGCCTCTTTGCCATCGACGAACACCACCGCCGTCGGAACCGAATGGACGTTGGCCTGCTCGGAAACGGGATCGTCCGAGAAGCGGTCCGGGAAGCCGTAGTACTCGAAAGTCCATTTCGTGCCGGCCAGAAGCTCCTCGAGCTTCAGCACCTTGGGCACCATCTGCTTGCAGACCTGACACTTCGAGTTGAAATAGACGCGCACCCGGACGGCCCGCGACTCGGACTTCAAGGCGGTCAGGAAGTCGGGTGCGGGTTGGTAGGACTTGGCCTTCTGGCCGTAGCTGGGCGAGTACGCCACGATGTCGGAGCGGCTGTGGAGACCGGTCAGGGAGGCGCGAACGGCCAGCTCGACGGCCTTGCCGGCCCACTGCAGCGAGAGGCTCTCGGCGATCGTGAACGGCCCGACTGGGGTGATCGCGGTGTCGGCCTTGAAGTCGACGTCTCCGTCCGCCGATTTGACGAAGCCGTCCTTCGGCACCGCCTCGAGCTGGCGGCTCTGAAGATTGAACATCGCGGGGCCGGGCACGGCGGCCGAGACGATCAGGATCGAGCGGGCGACCTCGGATTGATAGATCTCGGCCGCGACGTCCTTGCCGTCGACCTTGAGCACGTAGTCGCCCGTGGGCTCGAAGTCGCGGAACATCGGGTCGAGCTCCTGGGCGCCGGCGAGAGGAGCCAGGGCGAGCGCGGCAACGAGGCCGAGGGCGGGCGGAAAGGGACGACACTTCATGGGGTCTTCTCCATCGGAACAGGCGGGGAGGTTGCGGGGTCGGTTCCCGCGGCGAGGGGTGGCAAGCCGTCGAAGGACGCGAGGATGACGCCGTCGCGGACGAGGAAAGAGCGGGGGAAGCGGCGCACCATGGCGCCGAGCAGGGCCGCCGGGGCCTGGCGCGGCTCGAAGGCCGGCGCGGCCCGCCAGTAGAACGCCTGCCGCTCCTCGGGGCCGGCCGCGGTGAGCACGACGAGGGGCGGCCCGTCTTCGGCGATCACCCACTCCGAGAGCCGCGGCACCTCGGCCACGAACGCCTCGTCCGCGAGGTCCGCCACGATCAGGAAGTGCTCGCCGGAATCGAGCTCCGGCGCCAGGGCGTCGAGGCAGACGCGATCGGCGTCCCGTCCCGCGCAAAGGTCCGAAAGGGCGACGCCGGGCCGAGCCCGGGTGGCCCAATCGTCGAGCGGCAGGGCGGGCGCCCGCCAGGCGAGGAGCAGGCCCGCGACCGTTACCGCGAGGGCCGAGAGCGCGCGACGCCGCGGCGTCGCACCGCCCGGCCGAGCCACGAAGGCCAGGGCCAAAGTCGGCACCAGCAGCAGGAGGTCCTGAAAGAAGGCCTCCTTCGGCGTCCGCTCGATCAGGCTGCCGAAGCAGCCGCAACCGTGCTCCGCGGTGGCCAAGCCTTGGGCCGCGCGGTAGTACTCGCGGCCCGTGATGCCGAGAAAAGCCAGCACCAGGAGCGTCGCCGGGCCGAGCACCCACCAGCGGCGAACGCCCAGAATCAGCAAGGAGCCGAGCAGGAACTCGAGGCCCAGCACCGCGAACGCGAGGACCCGTTCCGTGATCGGCAGGCCGAGCTTCAGGCCCTCGAGCTCGGCCACGAAGCCGTTCGGGTGAATCGCCTTGGTCGAGGCCGCGAAGAGCAGCACGGCTCCGAGCAGCGCTCCGCCGAAATAACCGGCCGCCCGGGCGAAGCCGGAAGCGGAGGGCGGGCGGGGGGAGCGACGGGCAGCCATGAGAAGCGAAGGGGGGAACAAGGTCACCCGGGTCGAGAATTTCCGCCGTGGCGAGGTCACAAAACGGCTCTGGTAGCATGCGTGGACACACTTCGACCCTGGAGGAGGATGGCCATGGAGCGACTCGCGCTCGCAAGTCGGTGCCTCGTCGTCGGCGTCTTGTCTGGCCTGCTTTCCGGTTGTCCCGCGCCATCCCCTACCGCTCCCGCCGGCGCGCCGCTGGGGATGAACCAGGCGCAGCTCTTCCAGTACGTCACCACCGGCGACCCCAACGGCCACCAGCCCGCGGGGCAACTGCCGGCCCACCCGTTCTACGAGACGTGGCCGCTCTTCCCCGGTCCGGCGAGTGATCCTCAGGAGTTCTTCAACAAGCGTCTCGGCCTCGCGGTGCACGGTCGGTGGGTGACGGTCTACGTCAATCCCGTGGCCTTGGCCCACATAGAGCGTTACCTCGAAGCGGTCGAGACGATCCCCGTGGGCGGCGTGCCCGTGGTGCCGCCCACGGACTTTCCGCCGGGCTCGGTGATCGTCAAGGTCAACTTCGGGAACGATCCCCGGGCTTCGATCGTCCAGCAGGCCGCCGAGCCTGGCGTCCTGACCGTCGCCTACAAACCCGAGGAGGGGTTCTGCCAGTCCGGCCTGCGCTACGACGGACGCGACTGCCTGGGTGGCGATTGGCTGTGGGCGTTCTACGGCCTCGGCAGGGTCCAGGCGCTCGATCCTTTCGTGGCCGAGGAAGCCGGCACCTTCTGCATCAACTGCCACACCCCGGCCTTCAAGGCGGACTACCTGCGCGGCCTGCTTACGCGGGCCCGGCGCATCGCCTTCGAGCGCGTTCCCACCACCGGACCCGCCCTGCCACCGAGTGTCCCCGACAACGACCCATTCTGCGGGGCGCCGATCGAGCTCGGCGCCGCCGCGCCGTCGGACGTCGCCCTCGATCCGGCCAAGATCGCCGATCCCGCAGCCCGCCAGCGCATGTTCGATTGCTTCGCATGGCGGTCCTTCGTCGCCCTCAACTGGCCCGCGGCTGCCGAGCGAGGCGTCCCCGCGCTCGCGAAGCCCTTCGGCGAGCCGACGGGGGACCGGGTCTGGGAGACCTTGACGCAGACCTACGAGGTCTTCCAGCCACGGGACCCGAGCTGGGTGCCGACACCGGAGATCTGGACCCGCCCGCGCCGGGTCCCGGCTGTCTGCTCCGGCGCTGGCGCGGGTGAGCCGGTGATCTCGATGGTCGCCAAGAGCCAGTCCTCCTTCGCCGACCTGGTCAACGAGACTGGCCAGGCCTTCGCGGGGACCTTCGGTACGCTGACCGATCGCAACGGCAAGCTGGTGCACTACCAGGTGCTGTTCAATCGCACCGAGTTCGACGACTTCCTGGCCGGTGGCAAAGCGGCCACCGCCAACTTGACGCCGGTCGGTCCGGCCACGGGACCCGAGCCCGAGCTGCCCGACGGATCCCTCGAGGTCAAGGCAGCCTGGAAGGAGCTGTGCCTCGAGGAAACCTGCGCCCAAAGGGACCGCGAGGCCGACTACTACACCCGCACGGTCTGGATCTACGACGCCGAGGAGCCCACTTGCCGGCCGCTCGAGGTGGGACTGATCGGACTCCACATCTCCGCCAAGACGTTCTGGGCGCCGCAGTGGGTGTGGGCCACCTTCGAGCACCGCAACAACGCTCCGCGGGCGACGCTGATCGCCGACGGCTCCGCGCCCGTGATTCCCGCGGGCGACTACCTGTTCTACGACCCCGAGTGCCCGCCCCGGCCGCAGACCTGCTTCCGGCAGCCCTTCCTCGAAGGTCGCCCGGCAGGCGCGGACCCGTGCTGCCCGAACCTCGAGATCAACCGCTTCCCGGACGGGATCGGCTTCGACAGCAGCCACAACAACCAGATGATCCGACTCGACGCGCCGGGTGGCTCGGGGCTCAACGAACCCTTCCAGGCGGCGATGGCCGCGGCCGGCTCGCCCCTCGCCAACCTCTTCCTGGTCAACACCCAGTGGCCGTTCGACGGCCGGCGACCGGCACCACCCGGGGCGCCGCCGGCCACTGCCCTCGCCGCCAACACCCGCGACTGCGCCACCCTTGCGAACCCACCGGCGGGCTCCTGCTACACCCGCGTGCCGGAGTTCCTCCGCAACACGGTCATCGAGTCCTACATGACCACCTGGATCAACAACGACCAGAACCACCCGCAGCAGATCAGCAACCGCAGCTGCATGGGTTGCCACGCCGACGGCACCAACTTCAGCTACATCTTCGAGGACGCGGTCGAGCTGACGGTGGATTTTCGGTGAGAGGCCCGAATACATGGCTTAGGTGGCTAGTTATTGAATGACAGTGGATCGAGACGGTTCCTTGAGCTGAACTAGAACTAGGTTTCGGCGAGCGGAATCTCTTCTGCAATCGCGCCCAACGCCTCGCGGCATTCAACGACATATCGATGGCTGGCCTGATAGGGTGTGAGCTTCCTGATACGGCGAAGAACGAATCTGGCCGCACGGGCAAGCTCCTCTCGATCCTCGGGCGTAAGAACTGAGCGGTGTGTGGAGAATAGGGCACCGTACTTCGCCGCCACGCGGAAAGGATAGTGACGAAATTCGAGCTGTGTCACCTGTCGGTTGACAATGGCCCTGGCCTTTCGAAATCCAGCCATTGCTATCAAGCGGTCCTGCGAAGGCGCCGCTGCCAGTTCTTCGAGTTCAAGTCGAGCTGCCGTGTTGTCGATCATAAAGGTGTCGTAACCGGGCCTCTTCTTTGCGTGCGCGTATGCGGTCTCCAGCTTAATCCGGGCATCTGTGAACGATTCCAGGGCGAGGGTCGCAATGGCGTACTGAAGCCAGAAGTTCGGATTCGTCCTGCATGCCCCCAGGTTCTTCAGTCGCTCGTAGTACACAAGGACTGCGTTCATTTTGTGCCTAGCCGGCAGAATACTCTGCAGGTTGGTGAATCTCATCAGTTCTCGCAGGATCTGGAAATAGAGATCACTCCCGCTAAGCTTGTCGGCATTTGCAGCCATCATTCCTAGTGCGCTTACAGAAATCTCGGGATCGACGGAGGATGTCAGTAGGTGCCGCCCAACTACGGCGCTTCTGGCGACGATACGATCACTTTCAAAGTCGAAGATCGTGCGGATTGCCTCGTTGTTTCTGAATGCGGCTCGATTGAGGACCTCCGGACCTATGAGATTGGCAAGAAGCTCGAGGTTCGTGTCAATTTCGATGACAGAGAGCGCCAAGATCCCGGCCACAGCCTCGAGGTGTGTGCGATTGACTGACAATATTGCCTCGACCACATGCGTAAGTCGTTCGACTATCGTTGGAGAGTCGAGGATCGCAAGAAGTATACTGCTCACTCGGCCCTCGCATTCCCTTTGAATGAACCTGAGTTTTCGATCTTGAGACCAGTCTGCCCTCGATCCCCAAAGTCCGTAGGTATCGAGCATGTTGCAGAACCAACGACGATCGCCGTCAGTCAGGTGGTCGAGGTCAAGCTCAGCTATAGAGTCGACACCGAGGGTGGCGTGAAGCCAGTCGAAAGAGACGTCGTGCCGCAAAGTCCGCGCGGAGTAGACGACACGTAGCTGAGCCGACCTATGATGCGCGATCGCCTCGACTTCTGGGCGTCTTGTGGTATAGCTGTCGACGAGTAAGAGAGTTTTAACATCACAGTGGGCGGCGGCCTCGACTTCTGCGACGGAGTCCGCCCCTCCTTGCGTACCTAAATACACAACTGTGTACCCGAATTGCGCCGCCATTACTGCGAGACATTCAAGGAGAGCCGTCTTCCCGTTGCCGAGGTCAGATCGCACGACGATATCTCGCTCTCCATCCTCAAGCATCTGGAGGCATAGCGAGACAGTATCTCGGATACAGATGTACGGAGCTGTCGAGGATCCCGCTACCGAACTCCACACCAATGCCCGATCTAGTCTGCCCCAGAGAAGTAGGTCGAGGACGTCTCTGTCGCGCGGAGTGCTGACGAACTTGGGAGGACCAATCGGAACTACGTATCTCCCGAAGACAATGGTGTGCTCGCGTGGCGCATAGGAAGTAAGGGTAGCAAAGATCTCCCTAGAAACACGAGCGGTATCCCCATCGACGACTTGGCCGAATTTCGCCAATTTGTAACGAATCACTTCGTCCGGCTTGTTGCCGACGACGAACAAGGTCTTCTTGAAACACTCGGGCGTTTGGAGCAGTAGCCGCTTTATGTCGAGGTCGTAAGCAGAGTAGCCTACGAAAATGACCGCGCTCGCCGCCGAAATGTCGTGACGAAACTGGCCTGCCCAGGGAGAGTCCCTGAAGTTGCTCGAGGAGTAGCTAGTGTCTGTGAGCTTGAAGGTTGTGAAGAGCGATTCTTCGCTTAGCGCGTCGACGAAGCCGTTTATATGGACACACTGGGTGGCGGAGTCGCGAACTCTGCGGATGCTGTCATCCAAACTAATCGGAACAATAGGCCGTTTGTTCGCTTTGTAGGCTTGCTCGATTGTGTTGTCGTAGTTCGTCGTGTAGATCCTCTTCCAGGGTATTCGACCGAAGGTCGGGTGTTCGGGCCCCAGCGTAGCAACCTGAAACTGGTTCGTAAGTAGTGTCACGAGCCTTGTCGGTCCATGCTTAGCCAGGTAGAAGTCGGCGGCGTCTTCTAGGGTCGCGGATCCTGCGAGACCGCATTCGTCGCTCAGAAATCCAGCAAGCTGGACGCCAGTCTTGAGTGGCTGACCCGCCAAGTTCAGAGCCGAGCAGGAGAAGCCGGAACCAACGAATAGAACTGCGTTCCCATCGATCGCATGCCGAATCGCTTCCAAGAGTTCCATTGGTCAACCCCCTTCCGTGGTTCGCCTTTTGAGTGTCCGACCACCAGGGTCCAAGAGCGCTTCTCTCGCGACCGCCCCGTGACTTCTCGAGCTTGCGCCAATGATAGCAGGCGCGGCGTTCTGTTCTTCAAGGGCTGCCAGTTCAGTTCGGAGCTGGCTCGGGGGTGGAGTAGCACGCCTGCGTCAGATCGCTCAGCGCGCACAGGTCCGTTTCTCCGAAAAAAGCGCCGGGGCCTTCCCCGGCGCTTTCGTTTCGAGGCCCCTGTTCGGGGTCGCGATCAGAAGTGGACGCGCGCGCCGATCTGGGCCAGGCGCTGTTCGCCCTGGAGCGGATCGCCGGAGAACGCGCTCGCGTTGCCGAAGCGGTCGACCAGGTTCGGGTTTTCCTCGTTGAACACGTTGAACACCTCGACCAGGATCTCGACACCCCAACCGCCCCCGAACATGAAGTCGCGGGAGACGCGGACATCGAACTGCGCGAAGGAGCTCGCGCGGCCGGAGTTGACGTTGGACACGCCCGGCCGCAGGTCATTGAAGCCGTCGCCGTTCAGATCGGCGTTGGCGTGCTCGGTGTACGGGAACGCCGAGTGGTAGCGGAGCATGCCGGACAACACGAGGTCCCACGGGGCGCGGTAGAGGCCACCGAAGGTCAACTTGTGGCGGGCGTCGGTGTAGAGGGGGCCGAAGCAGGCGTCGCACAGCGGGTTCAAGGGATCCACGGAGACGTCGCGCCGGAAGCGGCCGCCAGCGAGATCACTCTGCTTGTTGGTGTCGTAGAGCCGGAACTCGTCGGCACCGGCGAGTACGTTGCCCTCGGATTCGGAGAGGGTGTAGAAGCCCTGGAGCTCGAACTTCTCGCGCCGGACTCGGGCACCGATGTTGATGCCGTCGTAGCTCGCCCGCCCACCGCCGTACCAGATGCGGAACAGGTTGGTGAACCCTTCCGGAGCGAAACGGCGGTTGCCGGTGGCCGGATCGATGGTGTTCGGCCGGAAGCGGAACGGCAGGTCGTGGTAGTCGATCGACACGGCGTCGATGTTGATGCCGAGCCAGTCATTGACCTGCCAGGAGTACCCGAGGGAGATCTGGTCCGAGTACGGCGTCGCCAGGGTCGACGAAGCCACCTCGTCCTTGGCGCCGACCGAGCCGCCCTGGTTCGGGGGCAATTGCTGGCCGGGCTGGAAGAAGGTGCCGTCGGCATTGCGGATGCCGTCCTTGTCGAAGTTCGAGTAGATGACGCCGAAATCCGACTGCACCGCGGAGGCGGGGAAGAGGATCGTGGCGTTGGTGTAGGGGAAGTCGTAGAAGGTGCCGAAGCCGCCGCGCAGCAACTGCCGGCCGTCGCCCTTCAGGTCGTAGGTGAACCCGAAGCGGGCGGCGTAGTTGTTGTCGTCGTTGTCGAGAATCCCGTCGTCCGACTTGAAGTCGTTCAGGTACGACTCGTTGTAGCGGGTCTGGTTGTGCAGGGCCTGCCACAGCGGGCTCGAGCGCTGGTCGAGGTCGAAGCCGTCCCAGTAGTCGTAGCGCACGCCGACGTTGATCGTCAGGCGATCGCTCCAGTAGATATCGTCCTGAATGTAGGCCGAGTACTGGTCCACCGGAGTGTCATCGCCGAAGAAGCCGCCGTTGACCTGGATGGTCGTGATCGGCGAGCCGAGGGCGTCGTTCAGCGCCGTGTACTGGCCGGTCAAACCGGTCGAGAAGTCCCCGCCCAGGGTCGGCTCGTGGATGAACTGGCCGCCGACCTTGAAGTCGTGGCGCCGATCGCCGAAGGTCGAGGTCCAGCTGAAGTCGTCCTTGTACTGGTACTTGACCTGGCTGGTGGTCTGCGGCGTGTTGATGTTCTGGCCGGTGTGGAAGCCGGAGGGGTAGTAGATCGAGGCATCGTTCGAGTCGGCGGTGATGACGTTGTCGAAGGTCGTGTACTGGAACACGAACTCGTTCAGCTTGTCGGAGCCGATCTGGGTGGTGTGGGAGGCGAGGATGGACTCGTACTCGTTGGTCAGGGTGCCGAGCGAGTCCGGAGCGGCCAGGGACGACGCGCCGTACTTGCCGTCGTTCTTCTGATAGCCGTAGCGGACCGAGAGCAGCTGCCGAGCGTTCAGGTCCAAGGTGGCCTTGGCGGAGATCAGCTCGTCGGTGAACGGCTGGGCCACGGAGATGCCGTCGAAGGTCGGAAAGGCACCGCCAGTGTTGACGGTGTAGGAGGTCTCGCGGTCGGTCTTTTCGTAGGTGGCGAAGAAGTGGGCCTTGTCGCGCACGATCGGACCGCCGAGAGAAGCGCCGAACTGCGTGCGCTCGTAGGGCTGCTTGTCAACTCCGGCCCGGGTCTCGGTCTCGGTCTTGGTGTTCAGGCCGTCGTCGCGGAAGTAGCCGTAGGCGCTACCCTCGAGCTCGTTCGTTCCGCTCTTGGTGACGACGGTCAGGACGCCGCCCGAGGAGCGACCGTACTCGGCCTTGTACTGCATCGTCTGGATTTTGAACTCCTGCACCGACTCGAGCGAGAAGTTCTGCAGGGCGCCGCCGATCGTGTCGTCGGTGTTGTCGCCGCCATCCATGACGTAATTGACGTTGCGACCGATACCGCCGTTCAGAGCCACGATCAGCTGATCCGGCTTCGTCGGGTCGCTGTTGTAGCCGAGAGTGGTGCCCGGGGCGAGAACGGCCAGGTTCGCGAACTGGCGGCCGTTCAACGGCAAGGTCTCGAGCTCGGTCTGGCTGACCACGGTGCCGATCGACGGCGTGGTCGCCAGCAGCGGCGCCTCGTCGACGACGGTGATCGTCTCTTCGACCGAGGCGAGCTTCAAGCCGATTTCGAGCGAGCGCTCGGAGGCGACGTTCACCACTACGGATTCCTGGGTGAAGGTGCTGAAGCCGGAGATCTGGGCAGTGACGTTGTAGGTCCCGGCAGGCAGCGCCGCCAGACGGAACGAGCCGTCGGCGCCGGTCGTGACGGTGCGGGAGAACCCGGTGGCGGGGTTGGCGGCGTTCACTTGAACGCCGGGCAACGCGGCCCCGTCCGGATCGGTCACCACGCCGACGATCGCGCCGGTCGTGGACTGGGCCGAGACGGGCGTCGCCACCAGGCCCACCAGGGCCAGGGCGATGAGCAGTTTCTTCATGTTTTCCTCCTCTGAGACAGACGTTTCGGAAAGCAAGGAAAGCGGGACAGCCGCCAGGGCGCGGCACGGGTGCGATTCGGGCTCGCGCTCACCTCCCCCCGGCGGTCGGCTGCCTCGGCAAGGAGCCGGACAGTCGAGCCACGAGCTCCCGGGCGACGCGACGTTGTTCCGAGAAGTCGGCGTCGTCGGCGGCAGCGGTCAAGAAGGACTGGTAGGCGGCAATGGCACCGGCGACGTCGCCGGCGGCCTGGAGCGCCACGCCGCGGTTGAGCCGCACCTCGTGGGACCCCGGCGCGAGAGCGAGAGCGCGATCGAAGAAGGCCACCGCCTCGGCCGGGCGATCGGTTTCGATCAGCAGCACGCCGAGTCCGTTCAACGGATCGCCATAGCGCGGAGCCAGGCGGATCGCCTCGCGGTAGTGGCGCTCGGCCTCGCCGAACTGGTCCAGGGCTTTCCAGGCGTTGGCGAGGTTGTTGTGGGCCGCGGCGTTCCGCGGATCGAGGGCCACGGCGCGGGCCAGCTGGTCGCGGGCAGCGGCAAGGTCTCCCTCGAAGATGCGGAGGATGCCGAGCGCATTGTGGGCCTCGGCGTGGCCGGGATCGAGACGCAGAGCCTCGGTCAAGGCCGCGACGGCTTCGCGGGGGCGGCCGGCCTCGCGGAGGGTGACGGCCAGGTTGTACCAGTTCTGGGGATCGCGGGGGGCGGCGACCGTGGCCTGACGGTAGAGCTCGGCGGCCCGAGCGAGATCCCCGGCTTTGCGGGCGGCCTCTCCGAGGCTGGCGCGGAAGACCGGGTTTGCCGGGTCCTCCGCGACCAGCTTCTCGAGACGGTCGGCCGCCTCCCGAGGCCGGCCGGCAAGAAGCGCCCAGTGGGCCTCCTCGAAGGCTCGGAAGAGCGCCGCGGCCTCCCTCGGATCGCGCGTGGCGTCCTCCGACACCGGCGCTCCGCCGGCGCCTCCACCGACATACCCGAGGCTGGCGAGGCGGGACTTGGTTTCGGCGTCTCCACCGGCGGGCGTGGCTTCGCGGCTGAAGCGGGTCAGCTCGGTGAGCCGACCGGCCAGCTCCGCCGCCGTGCGACGGTCGGTGGTGCGCAGATCGCGGGCCTCGGTCGGGTCGGTGGCCAGATCGTAGAGCTCGGGCCGCGGCGAGTCGATGTATTTGCTCCGACCTCTCCGGACGGCGGCGAGGGGACTCCAGCCGAAGAGGGCCGGATAGCGGGTTTCGGCGTAGAGATCGCTCTCGGTGGGCTCGCGGCCCGATTCGAGATCCGCTGCCAGGTCGCGACCATCGAGCCCGAGGCGCGGGAAGGCGACGCCCGCAAGGGTGGCGAGGGTCGGGGCCAGATCCGCCGTCGACACCGGTGCGGCGACCGTTCCGCCGGCCCGGAGGCCCGGCGCGCGCAGCAGGAGCGGCACCCGCACGGTGGGCTCGTAGAGCAGCATGCCGTGAGTCAGCTCGCCGTGGTCCCCGAGGCCTTCGCCGTGGTCCGCCACTACCGCCACGACCGCGCTCGAGTCCCGGCGCTCGATCTCGGCGAGCAGGCGCCCGAGCTCTTCGTCGAGCTCGGCCACCTCGCCGTCGTAGGGCCGACCGGCGTGGCGGGTGCGGTGGGGCTCGGGCGGCTCGTAGGGGGCATGGGCGTCGAACAGGTGAACCCACAGGAAGAACGGCCGCTCGTCCGCCTGGGCCAGCCAGGCGAGGGCACGGTCAACGACTTCCCTTGCCGGGCGCTCGGCCTCGACGCCTTCGGGAGCCGTCGGATCCCGCGGAACCTCGTCGTCGTAGATCTCGAACCCCCGGGCGAGACCGAAGCGGCGGTCGAGGACGAAAGCGCCCACGAAGGCCCCGGTCCGGTAGCCCGCCGCACCCAGTACCGACGCCAGAGTGGGCACTTCGGCGGGCAGGGCTCCCGCGCCGTTCAGGCGCAGACCGTGGTGCTGGGGCAGTCGGCCCGACAACAGCGTGGCATGGGAAGGCAAGGTCAAGGGCGCCGCGGACATCGCCTGTTCGAAGCGCAGACCTTCGCGGGCCAGTTGGTCGAGGTGGGGAGTCTCGGCGAGGGCGTAGCCATAGGCGCCGAGGCGGTCGGCGCGCAGGGTGTCCAGGGTGACGAGAACGATCGAGGCCGGCCGCTCCGGCACGCCCGGGCGCGAGCAGCCCGCGACCGCGACGACGGCGACGCCAGCGCACAGGAGCGCCAGCCCCGCGATCCCGCGCGGAGGCCGGACGAACCCGCCGCTGCAAAAAGCTGCCGCCCGAACCGACTGCAACGCCTCACCCTCCAGCACCGATTCAGTTCCGTGAAAGGAATACCGGCCACAAAGGTAGCACCGGGCCACGCACTGGAACAAGCACGTCACCGGACCGTCGCCAGGGCGTCATTCGCCCGGGGGGATTGGCCTCCCGGGCCGCTCGCGGGCTACTCTTCTCGCGTGCTGTACGACTTGTCTCCCCTGGTTGTTTCGTCGCTCCCGGTCTGGCCCGGCGACACCCCGTTTTCGACCCGGCTGGCCTGGTCGATCGCCGAGGGCGGCTCGGTCAATCTGACGACCTTGACCACCACACCACACCTCGGCTCCCACGCCGACGCGCCCTTCCACACCGAGGCCGACGGAGTGGGCATCGAGGCGATGCCGCTCGAGCCCTACCTGGGCCTTTGCCGGGTCGTAGAGGTGCCCGCGGAGCCTCTGATTCGCCCCGAGCACCTCGCCGGAGTCGACCTCTCCGCCACCCCGCGTCTGTTGCTCAAGACCGGGAGCGTCACGGACCCCGATCGTTTCCCCGAGCGGTTCTCGGCCCTCTCGCCCGACCTCGCTCGCGCTCTCGTGGCCGCCCGGGTGAAACTCGTCGGCCTCGACACCCCGTCCGTGGACCCCTTCGACTCGAAGACCCTCGACGCCCACCACATCCTCTTCCAGGGCGGCGTCGCCAATCTCGAAGGTCTCCGCCTCGAGCACGTCCCGCCCGGTGACTACGAGCTGATCGCCCTGCCCCTACGCCTCGCCGGCCTCGACGCCTCCCCCGTGCGGGCGGTCCTGCGGACGATCGAGCCGTGCCCTTGACGGCTTGAGGCGCTTGCCCTAGGTTCGCGGGCATTCGAACTGCCGATCTTCTCGAGGCTCTCGCCATCCCATGGGCCGCCCTGCCGGTCACTCTGCCGCTCCTCGGTCTTCTGACTCTCGTCGCCTTCGCGCTGATCGGTTGGGGCCGGGCGTGGCTCGGCGGCGCGGGCGTCGGGGGGCCGGCCGAGCGGTCCTCGATCGCCTTGGCGCTTGGGATGACGGGGATGGGGATGGCGTTGCTCGGACTCGGGTGGATCGGTGTGATCGGGCCTTGGCCGGTGGCCGGGCTGCTGGTGGTGGGGTTCGCGCTCTTCCTCAGGCAGCCCCCGCCGCGCTCGATCTCGCTGGGGGTGCTGTGGCTCGCCCCGCTCGCGCTCGCGACCGGGACGTTCCTCGCCTACCCGCTGACCGGGTGGGACGCCGCGATGTACCGCTTGCCGGCTGCCCGGGCCTTCGCCGATTCCGGCGGGCTGGCCTTCGCGCCGGAGCTGCGGTTTCCGATCGGACCGCAGCTCGGGGAGGCGCTGTTCGCCGGGGCGCTCGTGCTGGCGAACGATCGCCTTGCCCGAGGCGTCGTCTTCCTGGCGTTCCTGGGAACCACTGCGCTCACCTTCGGATGGGCCCGGCGACGACTCGGGGCAGGCGCCGGCCTCGTCGCGGGGGCGATCGTCGTGGGCAGCCCGGGTGCGGTGCTCTACGGCACGGACGCCTACGTCGATGTCGTGCAGGCTTTTCTCACCCTGGCGGCCCTGGCCGCGGCGGAACAGGCGGGAGACGACGGCGACGGACGGCTGTCCTTCGCTGCCGGCGCTCTCGCCGGGGCGGGGGCGGCGGTTCGCTACACCGGGCTCCTGGCGGCGGCCCTGGTGCCCTTCGCGATCCTCGCGACGGTATCGGCCGAGCGACGCAAACGGGCGTTCTTGTTGGCTGCCGCCGGGGCCGCGGCGGTCGCCGCACCGTGGTACCTGCGGACGGCGTTCGCAACCGGCAATCCGCTGTTCCCCCTCGCGACGGCGCTGTTCGGAGCGAACGACTGGGACCTCGGTTCGCTTCAGGCGCTGTACGGCTCCGAGGGCCTCGGCTCTTTTCTGCTGCGGCTCACCGTGCGACCCACCGAGGGCCCGCCCGTGCTGAACCCCTGGCTCCTCGGCCTTTTGCCCCTGGCCGCCGCGGCCGGCTGGCGAGAGCGCTGGCTCCGAGTGCCGGTCGGTTTCGGCCTGGCCCTGGTCGCGGCCGTCTGGACCCTCGCACCGGACCCGCGCTTCCTTCTGCCGGCCCTCGGCCCCCTGGCCCTCGGCGCGGCGGCGGGACTCTCAAGGCTCGCTCCGACGCTCCTCTCACGGCGATCGGTGGCTCTGGGGTTCGCGGTCGCCCTCGCCGCGCCGGGCCTCCTCTACACCGGCTTCCGGTTGGCGCGCCTCGGGGCGGTGCCCCGGGATTCCGAGGCGGTGGCGCGATTCCTGACCCGCGAGGTCCCCGGTTGGTCCCTGGTGGCCGCACTCGAAGAAGTTCCCGGTCCCCGCCGCACGGTGTACGCCTATTACGGCGAACGCCTGCGCTTCTACTCTCGACACCGCTGGCTCGGTGACACCTCGGGCCCCTACCGCTGGGGCCGAGTGAAGCCTCTATTCGAGGACCCGGCCGCCCTCGTCCACACCTTGGAGGGCTTCGGGGCCGACTTCTTCGTGTGGGTGCGGGTGGGGCAACCCGAGCCGGCGTGGCTCGCCAGTGGGGCGCCCGGCCTCGAGCCGGTTCACGCCGACCCGGCCGGGGTGATCTACCGGGTGACGCCGGACCACGCGGCGGCGATGGCGCCCGCCACCTCGTCGCGAATCTCCGGGGTCGAGTAGATGCGGTAGCTGTCGATCCGGGTCAGGTGCCGCAGAAACTGGCTGGCCTGCTCCATGGGCACGGTGGTGCCATCGAAGCGCCGAACTAGCACGGGGTTGCGCGACAACCGGTGCGGGTCCTTGGCAGAGTGGGATTCGAGCAGATCGCGCGGGTCGAAGCGGGCGCGCAGCTCGGGCAGCAATTCCTCGAAGCGCTGACGGTCCTGCTCCAGCAGATGCTCTTCGGTCTCGAAGGCCAAGGGAAAGCGCAGTTTGCGATGGAGCACGGCGCCCGCGTGGCGGCTTCCGGAGCGGCGCATGGCGGCCGTGACCGAAATGTCGTCGATCTCGAGGAAGGCCTCGGGGTCGGCGGGCCAGCGCTCTCCCGATTCCGCCAGGTAGCGCGAGAGATGCAGCTCGAGCACCTTGCCGGTGACGTTGAAGTAGACCTGGGTGAACATGTAGTACCGAGCCAGCACCAGCGCTTCCAGGGCGTGGACGCCGCCGGCGTCGACCCCGATTCCCCAGCGACCCTCGCCATCGACGATCGGGATCATGGTGTCGAGCAACCGTGGCAGGTCGTAGCTGCCGTAGCGCACGCCACAGAACAGGCTGTCCCGCAGGAGATAGTCCATCTTGTCGACGTCGAGCTCGCCCGAGATCATCTGGCACAGCAGGCGGTTGGTCCCTTCCCCCGCGCCGCAAAGGAGCGTCGCCACGCCTTCCGCATCGACGCCCTCGCCGTGGGCCGCGAAGATCTCCGTCAGCTCGGGCAAGCGCAGCAGGCGCCGGGTCATCTCCTCGTGGTCGATGTCGCCTTCGAACAGCTCCTCGGCCGAATGGGAGAACGGCGCGTGACCCATGTCGTGGACGAGCGCCGCGGCCCGCACGAGACGCCGTTCGAGAGCCCGCGGGTGGTCCGGCAACGCGCCGCCGCTCTTCGCCGCGAGCGCGTCGTAGACCCGGCCGGCGAGCTCCATGGCCCCGAGCACGTGGCTGAAGCGGCTGTGCTCGGCCCCCGGGAACACGAGGTGGGCGAGCCCGAGCTGGCGAATCGAACGCAGTCGCTGGAGGGGCCGGCTGTTGATCAGGGCCGCTTCGAGGGCGTCGGCGCGAATGAAGCCGTGGACTGGATCGCGGATCGAGAGCATCACGTGCTTTCTTCAAGAGGCCGTGCAGGTGCTGGCGGCTGGGATCTTAATGCGAGACGCGGTATAAACCGCCGATGTCCCTCACCCAGCTGCTCTACGAACGTCACCTCGACGGGGCCGAGGTCGAACGGCGCCTGGTCCTCGGCTTGCTCGAACAACAGACCATCGACCTCGCCGAACTGACCGACGCGGTACTCGACCTCCATCCGGAAAAGGCGAACTGGCTGACCCTGCTGAACCGGCTGTGGCTGGCATCGGCCGCGGGGGGTGCCGGGGCTGTGCACCGCGAGCTCGCGGCGCGGGCCGCAGAGCTCGGCGCCGAGCGGCTCGCGGGAACCGCCACGCTCCTCGAGGTACTCGGAGCTCGACGGGTCGTTCTCACCCACTCGACCTCGTCCTTCGTGATCGCCGCCCTGGCCGCGGGTGCCGGACGGCGACGGGTGGTGATGGGCGAGAGCCGGCCACTGCGCGAGGGCGTCACCGCCGCGCGGGACCTGGCGGCCGTGGGCGTTGAGGTGACGGTGGTGGCCGACAGCGTGCTGCTCGGCCTGCCTCTCACGGCGGCCGAGCTGCCGGCCCCCCTTCATTTCGATCTGGAGGAGGCGGTGGTGCTCTGCGGCGCCGATGCCCTGCTCGCGGACGGGTTCATCGCCAAGAGTGGCGCGCGGGCGCTAGCGGAGATCGCGAGGATCGCGGGGCTGCCCGTGATCGTCGCCGCGGACGCTTGCCGCCTGGTCCCGGCTGCCCTGGCTCCCCGGTTCACCCCGCCCGCGGCCGACCCGGTGGATCTCGGCGCCCCGGCAGCGGTCCACCCGGTGCATCTCCCGGCGGAGCTCGTACCCTGGCGGCTGGCGACGACGGCGGTGATCGGCGCCGAGGCCGTTCTTCCCGCGCAGGTCGCCGAGCGGGCGGCGCCCCTGCCCGTGGCGCCGGAGCTCGCCCGGCGCTGGCGAGCCCGGTTCTGACGGCCTCTCAAGCCGCTTCGCCGAGGGACTCGCGCAGCTTGCGCAGGGCGATCTGGGTGCGGCTCTTGACCGTGCCCAGGGGAGCGCCGGTGCGGGCGGCGATTTCCGTCTGGCTGAGACCCTGGAAGTAGGCCAGCTCGAGGGTCATCCGCTGCTCCCGGGGCAGGCGGGCGAGGGCACGACGCACCCGCGCTCGGCGCTCGACCGCCTCGAGCCGGGCGGCGCCCTCGGGAGCCAGGCAGCCGGGGGTCTCGGCCGCCACTACGTCCTCGCGGCGGCGACTGGCGGCGGCGGACTTGATGCGGTCGAGGGCTCGCGACCGGGTCAGCACGAGCAGCCAACGCTTGGCCGAGGCCCGCTCGTGGGAGTACCGCGCGGCCGAACGCCAGACCTGGAGAAAGACTTCCTGGAGCACCTCCTCGGCTTCTCCCCCTTCGCCCAGCATCCGCTCGAGCACCCGTCGCACGAGGCCCGCATAGCGTCGGTAGAGCTCGCCCAGGGCCTCCTCGTCCCCGCGCGCGACGCGCACGACCAAATGCCGTTCGTCGGAGTCGTCGGCGACGTTGCCGGGGAAGGGCAAGACGCCGGCAAACGTAGGAACTTCGATCGGCGGCATGGATTCGGGGCGCATCGAGAGAGTCTCCTGGTCGTCAGGTCTCCGGGGGATCCCGGGATGAAGCCAAGATAGGTCTCGGGCCGCGTTGAGCTCCTCGTGCCGGGGTCAAAGAGAGATCAAAGAGTTCTCAAGGGAAGGGGCGGCGGCGGGCCGACCTTCTGGCGATAACATCCCGGCGCGATGGAACGCCCCCTCGTCCTCGGCATCGAAACCTCCTGCGACGACACCGCTTGCGCCGTGCTCGACGGCGACGGCCGAGTGCTCGCCTCGGTGGTCTCTTCCCAACTCGCGCACCAGGCTTACGGCGGGGTGGTGCCGGAGATCGCGTCGCGCGAGCACCTGGTGAACTGGCCGGCGGTCTCCGCCGAGGCGCTGGCGCGGGCGGGCGTCCGGCTCGCCGAGGTCGATCTCGTGGCGGCCACGCGGGGGCCGGGGCTGGTGGGCTCGCTGCTCGTGGGACTCTCCCTCGGCAAGTCGATCGCCTGGTCCCTGGGGCGGCCGTTCCATGCCGTCCACCACCTCGAAGGCCACCTCTATTCGCCGTTCCTCTCTGCCCCCGGGCCGGACGCGAGCCCGGCCGCGGCGGTGCCCGAGCACTTCACGGCGCTGGTCGTCTCGGGTGGGCACACGAGCCTCTTCGAGGTCGACGAGGGTCGCGTCGAAACTCTGGCCGAGACCCGGGACGACGCTTTCGGCGAAGCCTTCGACAAGATCGGCAAGCGCCTCGGTCTGCCCTACCCCCAAGGTCCCCTCGTCGACCGCTGGGCCGAGCTGGGAGACGCGGCGCGGTCCGCGATTGCCAAGCCCCAGTGGGCTCTCGGCCTCGATTTCTCCTACTCCGGGCTCAAGAGCCAGACGCTCTTGGCGATCGAGAACCTCGAGCGTGCCGGAGTTGCGACCCAAGCGCGGGAAGGAGTCGAGCCGCCCTTCAGGCGCGAGGTGCTCGATCTCCTGGCCGGGTTCCGCGCCGCGGCGGTGAGCCAGGTCGTCGACAAGCTGACGCGGCTGACGCGCCAGCGTTCGGTCGTAGTCCTGGCGGTCTCGGGTGGCGCAGCGGCCAACCGGCTGCTGCGCCACCGGCTCGCGGAGTGGTCCGCCGAGCGAGCGGTCGACCTGCGGTTGGTGCCCCTGATCTACTCGGGCGACAACGCGGCCATGATCGCCCATGCCGCGCTCCTGGCCGAGCGGCGCGGCCAGAGCGCACACACCTACGATGCCGACGCGGCGAGCCGACTGCCGCTCGGCTCGACTCCGGCTCAGCGAGGAGGACCCTGATGGACTGGCAACGGCTGGCGCGCTACCGCGAGTGGCCCGGGGAGATCTCGAACCGGCAGGAGAAGGAGCGACTCGCCGCACGGATCGCCGAGCGGGTGGAGGGCGGTCAGGCGATCGGCGTCGGCTCGGGCTCGACCTCGTTTCTCGCCCTCGGGGCGATCGGCGCGCGAGTCGCGCGCGAGGGCCTGGCGATCACCACCCTGCCCACTTCCCACGAGGTGGCCCTGGCCTGCGCCGCCTTCGGCCTGCCCGTGGCCTCGCCCGCCGAGCGCCGGCCGGATTGGGGCTTCGACGGTGCCGACGAGGTCGATGCCCGCGGCCGCCTGATCAAGGGCCGCGGCGGCGCGATGTTCCGCGAGAAGCTGGTGATCGCCAGCTCCCCGCTGACGCTCATTCTGGTCGACCGCTCAAAGCTCGTGGAGCGCCTCGGTGAGCGCTTCGCCGTGCCGGTCGAAACCCACCCCATGGCACTTTCGCTGGTCGAAGACCGGCTCTACGCTCTGGGCGCCAAGACCGTCCACCTGCGCTCCGCCGGGCAGGGCAAAGACGGCCCGGTGATCACCGAAAACGGCCACCTCATCCTCGATGCCACCTTCGCCGACATCCCCCACACCCGCGAAACCGAGATCAAGACCATCCCCGGCGTGATCGAAAGCGGATTGTTCATCGGGTACGCGGTGGAGGTAGTGGTGGGTTGATTCAATCGAAGCCAGAGGGATCCGGCCGGGGAACTTCCCAGACATCGATCAAGACGACTTTTGAAGCTTCGATTCGGTAGATCACCCGAAGATCTCTCTCGGGTCCCACTCGAATGATCCGGCCGTGGCAGTCGGGACGGTTCCTGACCGGCCAGCCTTGTTCCGGGAAGACTGCGAGAACCCGACGGAGATTGCTCAGAGCATCCTCGGCCCAATCCTGGCCTTCAACGAGACGATTCAGCTTCGCGAAATAGATGTCCGTCTCAACGATGGACCGTCGCTTCTCCGGCGAGGTATTCACGAATCGCCTCCTCGGCCCAGATCTCTTCTTCGGCCGTCAGTGGCCGCGGCTCCTCCACGAACACCGTTCCGTAGGGGATCTCCTCTCCGAAATCAACCAGCCTCCAGCCCACGAATCCATGCGACAAGTCGCTGACCTCCCTGCCGGTAAGGTCGCGCAGATCTTCTACAGTCTTCCAGATCAGCTGAACTTCTTCCGCCGAAAACACGGAGACATCGGGCTCCCGTAGAGCGAGCAACCGTCTTTGGCGAAACCCATTTCGCTCGCGCTCCGCCCAGGCGCAAGATCCAGTCTTCTCCATCGCCTGGACCACCGGGAGGAATCGGCGAGGAGCTGGTCCGTGCTCAAGCTTTTGGTAGACCTGGCCGGAGATCGACCGGCAAGCCTTCCGATAGGCGGCGAAGTCCGCGTAGAACAGAATCTTGTTGAGCTTCGTCGCCCCGAAGTTGAGATCTCCTTCCGAGGCCCGCGCAACGAGCAGGATCATTTCCTCGAACTTGCGCTGAAGATCGCTTTCCGTAGTGAGAGTCATCGACAGCTCCTTGGCGTAAAGGAAGCGTAAGCGACCAGGGCTCACTCTGTCAACCGAGCCAGAGAAGTCGAACCATTCGCCCAGGAAGCGTACACCCCAAAGGCGCACGAACCAACGGGGATCCCCCTTCCGACTGCCTGCCCTTCTCATGAAGGGATCTCCGGTCCTCGTGCTGACCCGCGAGGGAGCGATCTCCGTGTTGTCGACGGTCCTGATCGGAATTCTCCAGGCGGTCCCCTCGATGAAGGGGTCATGTTTTCAAGGCGCTGGGGGCCCGCCTAGCCTCACCCTCCAATGTACGACATCTCGATCTTCCGCAGTCCCACCGTTGCCGCCGAGCGCAGCTCCGAGTAGCGGTCGGCTCGGCGGCGCCAGAGATTCTCGAGGAGCTCGGCGAGCTCGGCGTCGGTGGTTGCGGCGCGCAGGGGGGCGCGCAGGTCGGTGCCCTGGGAGGCGAAGAGGCAGGTGTAGAGCTGGCCCTCGGCGGAGAGTCGGGCGCGGGTGCAGTCGCCGCAGAAGGGCTGGCTGACCGAGCTGATCACGCCGACCTCTCCGGCCCCGTCCCGGTAGCGCCACCGCCGGGCGACCTCGCCGCGGTAGCCAGGCTCCAAGGGCTCGAGCGGGAAGGCGGCCTCGAGGCGGGCCACGATCTCGGCCGCCGGCACGACGTCGTCGAGTCGCCAGCCGTTGGTGGCTCCCACGTCCATGTACTCGATGAAACGGACCTGGTGCGGAGTGCCACGAAAGTGCCGGGCGAGGTCGACGACGGTGTGGTCGTTGATGCCCCGCTTGACCACCGCGTTGATCTTGATCGGCCCGAGGCCCACCCGCGCAGCCTCCTCGATTCCGCGGAGCACCTCGCTGACCGGCACCGCGGTGTCGTTCATGCGAGCGAAGACCTCGTCGTCCAGGGAATCCAGGCTCACCGTGACGCGCCCGAGGCCAGCCTCGACCAGCTCCGGGGCGAAGCGGGCCAGCAGCGAGCCGTTGGTGGTCAAGGCCAGGTCCAACCCGCCGATCGCCGACAACTGGCGAATCAAGGCCGGTAGATTTCGGCGCAACAGGGGCTCGCCGCCGGTCAGCCGGATCTTCTTGACCCCGAGGCTCGCAAACACCCGCGCGACGCGGGCGATCTCCTCGAAGGTGAGCATTTCGGCCCGGGGCAGGAAGGGGAATTCGGCGCCGAAGACTTCGCGCGGCATGCAGTACCGGCAACGGAAGTTGCAGCGGTCCGTCACCGAAATGCGCAAGTCCCGCAACGGCCGGCCGAGCGGGTCAATGGCGCTGGAAACGGGCGCGGAGCGGGGTTCGGTGTCCACGGCGAGAGCAGTCTAGCGCGGGCCAAGTCGGGCGGGGCGTCTCTGCCGGGCTTGCTGTACACTCCCTCGCCCGCCCCGCTGGGACCGCGGTCGACGACGGAGGACCGAGCCCATGGACCAGACCCGCGACGTGCTCGCGAGAATCGACACCGACGCCGAGCGTTTTCTCGCAGAGCTCAAGGACTTCCTGCGGATCCCCTCCATCTCGACCGACCCGGCCCATCGTGACGACGTGCGACGGGCCGCGGTCTTCGTGACCGACCAGCTGCGCGGGTCCGGTCTCACGGCCGAGCTGATCGAGACCGAGGGTCATCCGCTCGTCTACGGCGAGTGGCTGGGGGCACCGGGCAAGCCGACCGTGCTGTTTTACGGCCACTACGACGTTCAACCGGTCGATCCGATCGAGCTGTGGCGCAACCCACCCTTCGAGCCGGTCGAGGAGAACGGCTATCTGGTCTGCCGTGGTGCCACCGACGACAAGGGCCAGGCCTTCACCCACGTCAAGGCCGTGGCGGCGATCCTGGCCACCCGCGGCTCCCTGCCGGTGAACGTCAAGTTCCTGGTCGAGGGCGAGGAAGAGTGCGGCGGCCAGGCGATCGAGAAGTTCGTCCGCGCGGACGGCGGCCGACGGCTTGCCGCCGATGCCGTGGTGATCTCCGACAGCCATATGTACGCCGATGGCCAGCCGTCCATCCTCTATGGCTTGAAGGGCCTGGTCTACCTCCAGATGAAAGTGCAGGGCCCCAATCAGGACCTGCATTCGGGCCAGTTCGGGGGCGGTGTGACCAACCCGCTGAACGCCCTGTGCCACATCATCGACCGGCTGCGCGACAGCCACATCGGGAAAGTCCTGATCCCCGGCTTCTACGACGACGTGGTACCCCTCGCCGACTGGGAGCGCAAGGAGTTCGCCGCCCTGCCCTTCGACGAGGCGGCGCACTGCCGGGCTCTCGGCATCTCCGAAACGTTCGGGGAGGAAGGCTACACCTACCAGGAAAGAGTGTGGGGTCGGCCCACCTGCGACGTCAACGGGATCTTCGGCGGCTACGAAGGCAAGGGAGCCAAGACCGTGATCGCTTCCTGGGGTGGCGCCAAGGTGTCCATGCGGCTGGTGCCGAATCAAAAGCCCGCGACGATCGGGCGGCTGTTCACCGAATATGTTCAGTCGATCGCGCCGCTGGGAGTGACGGTCACGGTCGAGGATCTCCACGGCGCACCGCCCACCGTGATCGATGTCCGCGGACCGATCGCCGACGCCGCCCTGGACGCTCTCGAGGACGTGTTTGGACGACGCCCCGTGCGGGTGCGGGAAGGGGGGTCGATTCCGATCGTTTCGACCTTCGCCGAGGTGCTACGATCCCCCGTCCTGCTGATCGGGTTCGGCTTGCCGGACGATGGCTTGCATTCACCCAACGAGAGGTTCCGCATCGCGAACTTCTTCGATGGAATCCGGACCGTGGCGGTGTTCTTGGATCGACTGGGGAGCGTGGCAATTTGAGCACGGTGAAGAATTCCGAAGACCGGATCGAGCGGGAACTGAAGTTCGTGGGCGTCGAGCTCGATGCGCTGCGCCAGCGGCTGATCGAGCTCGAGGCGGACCGCCGGTGGCCGGCCTCCCTCGAAGACAACTGGATGTTCGATCGGGTCGGGGAGCTGGCCTCGGCCGACTGCACCCTGCGTCTGCGCAAAGACACCCGGGGCGCCTGGATCACCTTCAAGGGTCCCGTGGCCTTCGAAGGCCAGACCAAGCTGCGCGTCGAGCACGAAAGCGAGATCTCGGACCCGACCGAAATGCGCCGGCTGATCGAGAGCCTCGGGTACCAGGTCACGCGCCGCTATCAGAAGATCCGGGAGCAGTGGCAGTTGGGCGGGGTCGCCATCGCCCTCGACCACACCCCCATCGGCGACTTCGCCGAGTTCGAGGGCGATGCCGCGGAAGCCCTGGCGCGCCGCTTCGGGTTCAACCCGGACAGTGCCGAGCGCCGGTCCTACCTGAAGCTCTACGACGACTATCTGGTCGAGCACCCGGACGCTCCGCCGGATATGGTCTTCCCGGACTGACCGAGGCCCCGCCGTGGCCGGATCGACCAGAGCCCTGGTCTACGCCGCGGGCCACGGTACTCGACTCGCCCCCCTCACCGACTTCCTGCCCAAGCCGCTCCTGCCGGTCGGCGGCCGGCCCCTGGTGTCCTGGACCTTGGACCGCCTCGTCCGGCTCGGCTGCGAGCGGGCGGTCTTGAATCTCCATCACCTCGGCGACGAGATCTGCCGAACCCTCGGGACCTCCCATCGCGGCATGGCCTTGGCCTATTCGGAGGAACGGGAGATCCTCGGCACGTTCGGTGCCCTGGCCGCCGCCCGCGAGCTGCTCGAGGGAGCCGAAACGGTGCTTCTGGTCAACGGCGACACCCTCTGCGCCTGGCCTTTCGAGCGCCTGCTCGCCCGCCATCGGGCGAGCGGCGCAGCGGCCACCCTGCTGTTCTCGGACCTCGCGGCGCCCGCGCGCCACGGTGGCGGGGTGCCGATCGACCGCAAGAACGGCCGGGTGCTCTACTTCCCCCGCGCCACCCGCGAGCCCTCGGCCGAGCTGCTTTCCGCGGCCGAGCGATTCGCCCCGCCGTCGGTTTTCGCCGGAGCCCACGCGCTCCGGCCGGAGCTCCTCGACCGCGCACCCCTTCGTTTCGCGGACACCGTGCTCGAGCTCTACGGTCCGCTCCTAGCCGAGGGTCGGGAGCTCGGCGCCCTCACCACGCGGCGCCCCTGGCGCGACCTCGGTACTCCGCGCGACTATCTGGAAGGGGCCCTCGCGGCGGCTCCGGGGAGGGGCTCGGTGATCGAGCCCGGGGCCGTGGTCGAGGCGGGGGCTCGGCTCGAGCGATGCGTGGTGCTGCCGGGCGCCCGGGTGGGTGCCGGCGCGGTGCTTTCCGGCGTGGTGGTCGGCTTCTGGGCCCAGGTACCGCCGGGTGCCCGCTATGCCGATCGCCTCCTGGCCGCCCCCGGGGGCACCCGGCCGGCCGGCTCGAAGGAGCGCCTTGGCCTGCTCGAAGTCCCTCTGGACCCTGGAGGCCGACTGTGAACCCCCGACTCGTCGTCTTCGACTGGGACGGCACTCTGATGGACTCGATCGGCACCATCGTCGCCTGCATGCGGGCGGCCCTGGCGGATCTCGGAGTGCCACCGGCGGTCGAGCCGAGCTCGATCCGACACTCGATCGGCCTCGGTCTGCGCGAGGCGCTCGACGCCCTCTACCCCGGAGCCGACGACGAGTTTCGGACCCGGATCGTGGAGGCCTACCGGCGCCACTGGTTCGATGGCCACCGCGAGCAACAGGTGCTCTTTCCGGCGGTGCCCGAGCTGCTCGCCGACCTCGCCGGGCGCGGCCTGCTGCTCGGCGTCGCCACCGGCAAGAGCCGCCGCGGGCTTGACCACGATCTCGCCAAGACCGGCCTCGCGAGCTCCTTCAACGCCACGCGGACGGTCGACGAGGGGCCTTCCAAGCCGGCGCCGGGAATGCTGCTCGACCTGCTCGAGGAGCTCGGGGTGGACCCGGCGGACGCTCTGATGGTCGGGGACACGACCTACGATCTCGAAATGGCCAGGAATGCCGGCGTGGCCGCCGTCGGTGTCACCTCGGGCGCCCAGGGCGCGGAGCTGCTGACGCCGTTCTCACCCCGGGCGATTCTGCCTTGGGCGACCGCGTTGCCGGGCTGGTTGGACAAGCTTCCGCGGAGGACTGGATCATGAAGCCCGCGCTCGGCCTGAGTCTCGCTCTGACGTTCAGCCTTGCCGTCCCGGTCGTCGCAGAATCGCGCGACCGCCTCGCTGGCCTCGCAGCCACGGCCGCTGCCGGCGAGGCCTTGGAGCTCCTCCGCGGTCCCGACGCCCAGGCCTGGCTCGAACGGGTGCCGGCGGGAGAGCGCGGCTGGACCTGGCGGCTCCTCGGCCGCCGCGCCGACCAAAGCACCGAGCAGCTCCTCGAGAAACCCGGCCCGCTGGCCGACCTGGGGCTCGCGGGGTCGCGGCTGGCCGTGGCGACGCCGGCGGGAGAGCTCTGGCTCGACGACCTCTCCGACCCGACGCCGGCTCGCTCGGTGATGGCCCACGACGAGGGCCTCGTCGCCCTGGCCCTTGATGCGACCGGCGGGAGGGTGGTCACGACCGGCCGCGACGAGAAGGTCAAGGTGTGGGATTTCGCCACCGGTGCGCTCCTCGCCGAGTGGCAGACCGAGGCGGCCGGGCTGGGCGACCCCTCCTTCAGCCCCGACGGCACCAAGATCGCCGTCGGCGGCTTCACCCGGGACCCGGAAACGCGCTTCCCCCGCGGCTGGCTCGAGGTGTTCAGCCCGACCGGAGAGCGCCTCGCGTCGATCGTGCCGACGACCTTCTTCGTCGGCGTCACGGCCTTCTCGCCCGATGGCGCGTGGCTGGCCGCGGGCGGTCCCTCGGGCGAGATCGACCTCCTGCCCCAGGGCACGAGCTCCGCCGCCACGCCGCAACGGATCGCCATCGAGGACAGCGACGGCTTCCCCTCGGTTGATTCCCTGGCGTTCTCGCCCAAGGGTGACCGGCTCGGCGTGGGCGGCGGCGACGGCGCCGTCCGGGTGTTCGAAACCACCGGCTGGGCCCGCGTGGCGACCCACCGGGGTGGCCACCGCTCGACGGTTTCAGCCCTGGCCTTCACCTCCGACGGGCGGCTCGTGACCGGCGGCCTGGACCGCACGATCCAGGTCTGGCGGGAGCCGGCTTTCAGCGCCGCTGCGGTGCTCCTCGGCCACCGCGGCGGCCTCGTCGGGCTCGCGCTGGCGCCGGACGGGAGCGTGCTCTCGGCCGCCGAGGACGGCTCGGTGCGCCGCTGGAACCTCGCCGCGACGCCCCTTCTGCCCCACGACGAGTCGGTCTACGGCCTCGATCTCCATCCGAGCGGGCTCGCCGCCACCGCGGACGCGGCGGGCACGGTCCGGGTCTGGGATCTGGCGACTCGCACGGTGCGGCGCGAGATCGCCGCGGCCCACGACGGCGACGCCATTTCAGTGGCCTTCGCGAAGGACGGCAAGTCGCTGCTCTCAGGCGGCAACGACGGGCGGCTACGGCTGTGGGACCTCGAGACGGGCGCCGCCCTGGCGCTTTTCGAGGATGTCGAGGACGGACGGCAGAACGCACTGTCGCTCTCGGGAGACGGACGCTTCGCCGCCGCCGGCTCCAGCCGGGGGACGGTCAAGCTGTGGAACCTGGCCGACCGCTCCCTTGTGGCCACGCTGGCGGGCCACAAGGGCGAGGTGGAGCACGCGATCTTCACTCCCGACGGCACTCAGCTCGTGACCGGGGACGGCGGCGGCGAGGTCTTCGTGTGGTCGGTACCCGCGGGAGCCCTCGTCCGCCGGTTCAAGGCTCACGACTCGGAGGTCCACGGGCTGGCGCTGTCGCCCGACGGCAAGCGCCTGGCAACCGCCTCGAACGACCGGCGGGTGCGGATCTGGGACCTGGCGACGGGCGAGCCCCGGGTCGAGATGGTGGGCCACTCGGAACGGGTTTGGGACGTGGCGTGGAGTCCCGACGGCACGACCTTGGCGACCGCCGCCAACGATTCCACGCTGCGGGTGTGGGACGCCGAAACGGGCCTGGCGCTGGCCGTCGTGAGCTACCCGATCCAGCTCTACCGCGTGGCCTTCACGCCCGATGGCCGCTTTCTGGTGGTGGTGCCCTTCGGCAGCAAGATCGAGCTGCTGGACGGCGGCCCCTAACGCGGTAGATCGCGGGAGATCAAGGCTCGTCGACGGTTCCGCGGGGCGTCCAGGGCCCACACCGGGCGATGCGCCACAGCGCCCGGGCCGAGCCGACGAGGGCCCCGTCTTCGCGAATCGCGGCCTCGGCGTAGCGGCTGCAGGACGGCGTGAAGCGGCAGCGCGCTCCCGCCGCCACCCGCACCGGGGCCACCTCGCCCTGCCAGAAGTGAATCAGGACGACCAGGACCCGCGCCGACGCCTGCCGTTCGGGCGGGCGGAGCAGGTCGAGGCCCAGCAGCAAAAGAAAAGCGCCGGCCGCGATCCGCAGCCGGCGCCCGAGTCGCCGCCGGCCGGGGCTTTCCCCGCGGACAGCGTCGGAGAAAGGCATCACGGGAACTGGTTGACGAACTGCTCCAGACCCGGAAGGGTGTAGCGCTGGCCGGCGAGGGCCTTCTGGATGGCCACGATGCGCAGCACCAGCACCACCACCCACAGGCCGAGGCCGATCAGCCCGGTGACGCAGCCCACGAAGGGCAGCACGAAGGTGGGAATGGCGATCACCAGCTGAACCAGGAATTCGGCGATGGTCCACACCAGGCCGTTCTTCGAGTGCCACTGGACCTCGGGATCGTTCTTTTCGACCAGGTAGGGAATCAGAGCCAGAATCCAGGCATAGGACAACACCAGCCAGAGAGTCCGGTTGTCACCCGCGGCCGGGGGCGGCGGGGGCGCACCGTAGCTCGGGGGCGGCGGAGGCAGGGTCGGTTCGCTCATGGGTCGGCCGTCTCCTTTCGCAAAGTCTTGGAAGTCAAGGGTTTCCGGGGGCAGTGTAGCGGAGCCCGGGGGCAGGGACAAGGCGACCATTTGCCCTCGGCGTGAGTTTGTCGAATGCTATGCCCCAACCATGAAGACCCACGACACACCTACCGGTTCCGGGACACCCGCCCCTCCGCTGACGCGCACCGCCTGGCTGATCTGCGGAATCGCCGCCATCGGCTTCGCCTTCGACATCTACGAGCTGTTGATGTTGCCGCTGATCGTCAAGCCGGCAATTCAAGCGCTGTCCGCTCCGCTGGTCCAGGAGCTGATCGCGGGCGGCATGGCCCAGGTCGACGCCGTGGCGAGCTTCGCACCCGGTGGCGAAAACTACGTGCGCTGGGCGCGGGCACTGTTCTTCCTGCCGGCCCTGGCGGGCGGCGTTTTCGGACTCCTCGGCGGCTACTTGACCGACCGGCTGGGGCGCCGCCGGGTGCTGATGGTGAGCATCTTGCTCTACGCCTTTGCCGCCTTCGCCTCCGGCTTCGCGACGTCCCTCGGCCAGCTCCTGGTGCTGCGCTGTCTGGTCTTCGTGGGAGTGTGCGTGGAGTTCGTGGCGGCGGTGGCCTGGCTGGCAGAGCTCTTTCCCAACGCCCGTCAGCGCGAGAAGGTGCTGGGCTACACCCAGGCCTTCTCGTCCCTCGGGGGCTTCCTGGTGGGGGCCGCCAACCTGCTCGCGGCGCAGTGGGCGGCCAGCCTGCCGGCCATCCACGGCGGTCACATGGCGTGGCGCTACACCCTCATTTCGGGCGTGATTCCGGCCATCCCACTGATCTTGATCCGGCCGTTCCTGCCCGAATCGCCGGTGTGGTCCGCGCAGAAGGCGGCGGGCACGCTCAAGCGACCGAGCTTGACCGAGCTGTTCCAGCCCCAGCTGCGCCGGGCCACGATCGTGACCACCCTGGTCTTCGCCGCCAGCTACGGCATCGCCTTCGGGGCCATTCAGCAGCTGCCCCAGATCCTCGGTGGGCCGAAGGGCCATGCGGCGATCCTCGCCACCGCCAAGGCCGCCCAGGATCAGGCCGTGGCCGACGCCGCCCGCCAGGGCGAGCCGGCGCCCGAGGCACGCCGGCTGCGCGAGGTCGGTGCCAACGCCACCGACCGCACCGTGGCCGGGGTCACGCTGTGGCAGGAGATGGGCGGCCTGCTCGGGCGGTTCCTGCTGGCGCTCCTGGCGGTGCGGATCGTGAGCCGGCGGGCACTGTTCCGCACCTTCCAGCTGCCGGCCCTGGTGTTCGTCCCGCTGCTGTTCTTCTGGATCTCCGGCCAGCTCGGCAATGCCGACTCTTTGACCACGATCAAGGTCGGCATCTTCCTCGCCGGCCTGCTGACCGTGTCCCAGTTCAGCTTCTGGGGGAACTACATCCCGATGGTCTTCCCGGTGCACCTGCGCGGAACCGGGGAGAGCTTCGCCGCCAACATCGGCGGCCGTGTGCTGGGCACCGCGGCCGCCTGGATCACTCTCACTCTGTCCGCGTCGAAACCACCGGACCCCGGGAAGATCGCTCTCGTGGCCGCGGCGGTGGCGGGAGGTTACGCACTGGTTGGAGCGGTGCTGACCCGGTGGCTGCCCGAGCCGGCGCCGGAAGGCCCGGCGGAGGGCTAAGGCGACGCGCCGACCACCGCCGACCAGGCGCCCGCGTCACCGGATTCGAAGCCGTCGCGGAAGAGCTCCGCGCCGATCGTGAACGACCCCGAGGCCCGGCCACCGCCCCGGAACGCGCTGTCCACTGCCCGCACGCTCCAGCTGTAGGTCCCCGGCGGCAGGGCGGCGAGATCCCACCCGTTCGACCGGCTGACGTTTCCGGGCTCGGGCAGGCGCCGCGCGGTGCCCAGGGGCACACCGTTCCGCCGCAGCTCGAGGTCGTAGGTCAGGGCGGCGCTCGCCGTGTGGTCGTCCGCGGCCGGATTCCATTGCAGCGTCACGGCGTCCGCACCGGCCGCCGTGGCCAGTAGGCCGCTCGGGGTCGTGGGCGCCGCGTTGGTGGCGGCCGCGCCGTTCCGGTAGAGGTGCATCTGAGCCTCTACCAAGCCGTTGCCTCCGGGTACGAAGTAGGCGCCGGCCACCAGGTAGTCGAGGTCGCCGTCCTGGTCCAAGTCGAACCAGCTGAAGGCGCCGCCCTGTCCGACGGTGCCGTAGGGCGCCGGCAGCTCGACGCCGAGGGGAGAGAAAGCTCCGCCGTTGTTGACGAAGATCTGCGAGTGACCCACGATCTCGCCCTTGCCGATGAAGTTGCCCGTCAACAGAATGTCGACGTCGCCGTCCGAGTCGTAGTCCGCCCAGGTGGCGGCGTGGATGTCGAGCCAGTCGACGCTCGGCGACTCGAGCAGCGTTTCCTCGGTGAAAGTACTTCCTTCGCGCCGGTAGACCCGAAGGACCGTGTGGTAGGTCTGGTCGGCGTCGAGCACGTTGCCGGCCACCAGCAGATCGAGGTCGCCATCGGCCTCCGCGTCGCCCCAATCGGCGAGGCCGTATTGCACCCGAAGGTCGAGCAGATCGGTGGCAGTGAAGGCTCCTGCGTCGTTCGAGTAGCGGCGGACGAACCCGCCGTCCAGAAAGGGGTCGACGTTCACCAGGAGCAGATCGAGATCGCCGTCGCCGTCGTCGTCGGCCCACGCGCTCTGGACGTGGCTGGTCGCCGCGAGGCCCGCGTTGGCGTCGGTAAAGAGCCAGCCGCCGGCTCCGTCCGGGCCGTCGTTCTTCATCAGGTGGGTCGAGAACTCGAACAGATCGCCGTTCCAAACCGACGGAATCAGCAGGTCGAGATCGCCGTCGTTGTCGAAATCGGCCCAGCTGAGGGAGCGCAAATCGTAGGCGCCGCTGTAGTTCGAACCCTCCCAATAGCCCGGCAGCGGCGACGTCGCCAGGGGCGTCAACGAGCCGCCCGTGTTGGCGAAGATCACCGTGAGGCCTTCCGAGCCCACTGCGAGGTCGTGATCCCCGTCGGCATCGAAGTCTCCCCAGGCCAGGTCCGAGCCGCCCGTGATCAGGCCCCCGAGCGGCACCTCGACGGGCGTGAAGCTCCAGCTACCGTCCGCCGCGGTGGTGCCCTGGTTGATCAGCAGCACGAGCTGATCGGTGGCAGAGACGTCGTAGACCACGTGATAGCCGAGCACGGCCAGGTCGACGTCGCCATCCCCATCGGCATCCGCCGGCGCCACCGCGGCGACCCAGAAGTCCTCCGCCTCGGGCGTCGAGAAGAACGGCAGGCTGGTCGGCGAGACTTCGAGGAAGCTCGGCTGAGCGACCATCGGCGCCGCGAGGCCGGCTGCGACGAGTAATGCGTGGAACCAGATCTTCACTTGCATGGACCCTCCTGCCGCGGTCGGCCGGTCGGGTCGAACATAGCCAGTCGCAAATGAACGGACCATGAGAGCGCCAAGGAAAGCAGGCCGCGAACAGTGGAACAACGGGACTCTTGAGCCCGTTTCGCCCCCGTGCTATATTCCCGCGTCCCCGAAGTGGCGCGTTCGTCTAGGGGTCCAGGACACCGGCCTCTCACGTCGGTAACACGGGTTCGAATCCCGTACGCGCTACCATCCTTTCGCTCCCTTCGGTCGCTCAAGTCTGGCAGCGCGTTCGTGATCTCGCTCACTCGAGCCCGGCGCTTCGCGCCTGCCTCGCGAGGACGAATCCCGCCTCGTCCACTGGCAGCGGACTCGCGAGGACGAATCCCGCCTCGTCGGCCTAGCCGAACGGGGGAATCGCCGAGCTGGGGCTCGGCGATTCCAGGGCAGATTCTGGGAAAAACCGGAACGGGGCGGGTTCTACCGCTAGTACTCCACGACCAGCACAGGCCGCTCGATGGCCCCGAGCGAAGCGCCATCGAAGAAGGCCATGTAGTCGTTCTTGCCGTTGCCGTTCGTCGAGGTGTTGAAGGCGAGGCGGAACTGGGTGTGGCCGGCCTTGTTGATCCGGGTGAGGGCGGATGCGCTGAGCTTGCACAGGGACAAGCCGTGGTCGCTCGCGGGGTTGCCCGGGGTACAGCCGGCGGTGCCCAGGGACGCCGCGCTGAAGTCCGCCGTTTCGAGGGCGATGTTGCCGCTGAAGGCGTGGGACATGACCACCGACAGCGATCCGAGCCCGCTCGAGAAGGGGTTCGACCCGACCACCGCGGCTCGGTAGAGGTGCAGCGTGGCCGACTTGATCACGGCATTGTCGGGAATCTCGGAAGTGTCGAAGGACAGGAATCCCTTGCGCGCGCCAGCCTGCACGGAGTCGCCGATGCGGAGGCCGTGGCCGTCATTGCTGTCCGCAGCGACGAGGATGCCGAAGGTGAAAGCCTCGACGCTGCCGTCGTACATCTCGTAGGAATAGAACCGCTCTCCCGTGCAGCCACCGGTGTAGAAGGCGCGGCAGTCCGAATAGCAGCCGAGGCTGCCGCCCGGGAACCCTTGGGTGACACAAGACTTGCCCGCCAGGTCCACTCCGTCGCACACCTCGAGGCCTTCGCGCAGGGCGTTGCCGCAGGTGGCCCCGAAGTCGACCCGGGTGAAGCCGAGGTTTTCCTTCTCTGGCCGATCCGTCCAGCTCGGGTAGAACTCCCGGGTGTCGACCCAGGCGATGTAGGCCCGGCCTGCGGCGGCGTCGAGCCCCATGTATTCGCCGAACTGGTTCGGGTTGAACAGCGCGTTGTCGATCGAGTTTTCGTTCGAAGCGCGGGTGACGAAGTTGCGGAAATCGGGGGAGTAGCTGGCGACTCGCACATTCGGCTCGAAGCTCGCCCCGCAATCGAGGGAGCGGGCGGCGTAGATCTCCACCGCACGGTTGGTCGAGCTGTTGCGGGCGTCGTACCAGGCGGCGTACAGGTCGCCGGAGGAGGGGTCGACCCGCATCGCGGGGTGGAACTGGGCCCGACCTGAGAGCGCGTCGTCGTTGATTTTGATCCGACTGGACCAGTTCAAACCGCCATCGACCGAGCGTTGCAGCCAGACATCGGTCGAGGCGACCGTCTCGCCCGCGGAGAAGTCGCTATAGACGATGTAGAGGTTGCCGGCGCAGGGACCGTCCGAGTTGTCGACGTCGATCGAGGCGAAGGGGAAGATGCCGCGAGCGTCCTGGGCCGCGGGCTTTTGGAACGGCGTCAGTTTGATGCCCCCGAGCCACTTCTGCCCGGTCCAGCTCGCGCCGCCGTTGTTCGACCTGAAGTAGGTCACCCGGGACGGGCTGTTCGAGTCGTCGGAATTGAGCGCCAGGTGGACCACGCCGTCTTTGCCCACGGCCAGCTCGCAGCCGTAGACCTCGTTCGAGTTGAGCATCGGAGCGAAGGGGACCTCGGTCCAGCCGGTGCCGTTGGCGGAATAGGCCACGACCGCCTTCGAGTCGCGGTCCCAACAGGTGTACTGGCGATTGAAGTACGGGCTCCCGGGCTGGGTGTCGATCGCGAACATGTTCTTGTCGTTGAACTTGAGTGCCGTCCAGCCGTTGCTGACGAGGCCCTGAGTGGCCCAGGTCACGCCACCGTCCAGCGAGCGCAGGGTGACGACCGCGGTGCGGATGTCGGCGTCGGATACCCGGCAGACCACCAGGTAGTTGACGAAGGCGTGGCCGCTGCCGTTCCAGGCCACTGCTGGATCGGCCCCGCCACGGCCGGCGCCCGCGGGGCAGGAGCCGAGCGCCCAGGTCGTGCTGGGCGGCGCGCAGGTGTAGGTCCAGCTCTTTCCGCCGTCCTGGGACGCTCCGATGGCGATGGTGCTTTCCGTGGCGCAGAGGCCGGGAATCTCGCCCCAGGTGTTCGAGGCCACCAGTACTTGGTTGGCGTTGTTGGGGTTGACCGCGAGCATCACCTCGCCCTGGTAATCCTGGGGCTCGTAGTGCTGATAGGTGCCGATGGCGGTGTTGCCCTCGGTGAACCGGGCCGCCCGCACGGCGGCGCCCGAGTCGGCCGCGAGCCGGCCGAGACGGGCGTCAACGTAGCGGTCGCCATAAAGCGCACGGGCGTCGGCCTCATGGAGCTTGACCCATTGGGTCTGGCGCCGGTCCACGGATTCGGGGACCGGTGTGGTGTCGATCCGCTGCTCCTGGCGGATCGCGAACAGTTCGTTGGGAGGAACCGGCAGCCATTCGAGGTAGTGCTCCAAGGTCTCGGCGTCGACCTTGCCGGCTTGCTCGGCCCGTTCGAAGGCCTTGTACTCGACGCTGTCGACGACCGCCTGGAATTGGGCGACGGTCCGCTCCCTGCGTTCGGCGCCCGACAGGCCCGGCAGGGTGGAATCCTGGGCCCCGAGGGGGGCCCCGAGGGCGACGAGGGTAGTCAGGAGAAGCGAAGCCCGGAGTTTCTGTGTGGGGTGGAAACAGGACATGGTGAAGCTCCTTTCAACGGGACACGAAGGGTCTCGTTTGGGGAAACGGACTACCGGAAGCGTTGAGACCATGGATCATGACTTGACCCATAAGGGTCCAATATTGACCCGCAAGTAGGGGTGCGATATTGACCCAGCCCGAACTGAAACTCCTGGCTTTCTGGCCAAGTCTATGATTTGAAAGACCTTGTTCCCGCCTAGAAAAACCCCAGTGGCCTACCTTGGGTTGGCCGCGATTTTGAACAGGAGGGTCTCGCCTCGCATCCCCTAATGGCGGAGGTCCCTTGGCCTCCGCCCTTTTTTCATTCTCCAAACGCCCCTCGGCGGTAAGATGCCCTTTGTGTTTCCCGCCTTCGTGACGGATTTCTTCGCCGGGCTCGCGGCCGTTGCGCTCGGGGTCGGCTTCTTTTGGCCGTCGTACCTGGCCGCTCGGGCTTTGCTGCCCGGCGCTCGCCCCTCGACTCGACTGGCGGGAACGGCGGCCGTGGCGCTTTGGCTTTCGGTGGCGATCTTCTGGCCCCTGGGTTCGTTCGGGCTGTTTCGTTTACCCGTGGTGCTCGTCGTGCTCGGCGGCCTGGTCGGGATCGCCCACCGCCGCCTCGCCGGAGCCACCGCGGCGGCAGAGCTCGGGGGAGACCTCGGGGCCATCCGCTGCGAGCTCGCCCGGGCAGGGCGGACGGTTCAGGTTCTCGCGGCCGTGACGACCGGCTTCGCCGGATTCGGGCTACTGCGCGGCACGCTGGCCCCGCCCCTCGGCTGGGACAGCCTGACCTACCACCTGCTCAAGGCCGGGCGATTCGTACAGGCGGGCGGGCTGGTGGCCGAGCGGGCGCCGGACTCCTGGGCCTACTACGAGTACTTCCCGTTCGTGGGCGACCTCTATTGGGCCTGGGCGATGCTGCCGGGGCGCTCGGACCTGTGGCTGACCACTGCGGGGACGGCGATCTGGGCCGCGGTGCTGGTGGGTGTTTACGCGCTTGCCCGCGAGCTCGACGCCACTCCTCGCGGCGCTGCTCTGGCCGCCCTTGCCACCGGGGCCATGCCGGCCACGCTCGCCTACTTGTCGAGCTCCTACGTCGACAACACCACCCTGTTGCTGTTTCTCTTGGGGGCGATCTTCGTCGTGCGCCTCGTGCGCGGCACCGGCCGGCTGCGCGAAGCCGTGCTCGCGGCCGGAGCCCTCGGGCTCATGGTCGGTACCAAGCTGACCACGGCCGCATTCTTCGCCTTGGGCGTTGCCTTGGTCGCCGACCGGGTGCTCCGCTCCGGCGCCAGCCTTCGCACCCGCGCCCTGGTGCTCGGAGTCTGTCTCGCGGCAGTCCTGCCGGGAACGCCGTCCTATCTACGGGCCTGGATCGAGCAGGGTTCGCCGTTCTATCCCTTTCACGTGGAGATCGCGGGGCACACGTTGTCGCCGGGTACCGAGGTCAATCGTCACCTCAACGAGCTGCTACAGGGCGATGAACGCGGCCGCCTCACTTCTCCGGCGCAATTCTGGGCCAAGTTTCTCTGGGAACCCTCGGGCCGTGGGTATTTCGTGAATCCGGGCCCCGGAGCGCCTGTGCTGGTACTTGTGGCCTTCGCGGCGCTGCCAGCCCTGATCCGGGACCGTTCTCGCCGGTCCGCCGCGGTTTTTCTCGCTGTCTGCGGCGTACTTCTGCTGCTGGGTTTTCTGTCGAGCAACATGGAGTCCTTCCGGGTGACGATCAAGGCGGCCACCGCGGGTCGTTACATCACGATCGGTCTCGGATGTGCCGCCGGTCTCGCAGGTACTTGCCGCGGGCGCTGGGCGCCGGGCACTCTCGCTGTTGCGACCGCCGCGGGATTGACCGCGGCATGGCCTCGAGGCTTCCGTGGAATCGAAACCAACGGGCTCACGGGACTGTTGGGAGTCGTTCTAGTGGTCGCCGTGAGCTCCTGGGTGTTGCTGCGGTGGAGAAGGGGGCAGCGGAACCTCGAGCTCGGGCTAATCGCGATTCTGATCGCGCTGGGGGTGGCGGGAGCTGAGTTTCTTCGCTCCCGCTGGCGATATCCCCTGTGGGAGGCCGCGGCCAGTGCCAAGACGCCGCTGTTCCACATGCATCCACTGCATGCCGGCTACGGAGCCGCTTGGCCGATCTGGCAGACGTTCGACGATGGAGTCCCCCACCGGCTGGCGGTCACGGCGGGTTGGGACGGGCTCGGGCATAACTGGTATCGCCAGCCGCTCCTCGGAAGCCGACTTCAGAACCTGGTTCTCTACGTGCCGCTCACTGCCGACGGCTCGGTCGTCGACTACTTCAACGACCAGGAAGTGGCCAAGCGTGCCGATTTCGACGCCTGGGTCGAGCGGCTGAATTCCGCGGGTGTCGATCACGTCGTTTCCCTCGCTCCCCGGAGGACGATCGAGGATTTCTGGATGACGAGCTCGCCCCAACTATTCGAGAAGGCGATCGAGACCGCGGGCGGTCGACACGTCGCTTTCCGCTTCCGCAGGGAGTCGCTTCCCGGGACCCCACCGAGGCGCTAGGGGATTCGAATGGCTCCGAGCTTCGCGCAGGACTTCGTCGCCGGGCTCGCGGCCCTAGCGCTCTTCGCGGGCCTCGGCTGGCCCTCCTATCTCGGAGCCCGGTCCCTTCTCCGCGGAGCGCGTCCGTCGACGCGGTTGGCCGGTACGGTGGGGGTGGGGCTGTGGTTGGCGGCGGCGGTGTTCTGGTTGCTCGGGTTGGCCGGACTCGTGGTCGGATTCGGGCTGTTCCGGCTTCCCATCGCACTCGCTTTGTTCGCCGGCCTCACCGGTTTCGCTCACCTTCGGCTCGACGGCGCCGCGGGGCTGGCCGAGCTCGGGGCGGATCTGCGCGCTCTCGCCGTCGAGTTTGCCCGAGCGGGCCGGACCGTTCAGGCCCTGGCGGCGGCCACGGCGGGGTTGGCGTTCCTGGGGCTGCTCCGAGGAACACTCGCGCCGCCCCTCGGTTGGGACGCCTTGACCTACCATCTCCTCAAGGCGGGGCGGTTCGTCCAGGCGGGCGGCCTGGTCGCCGAGAGGGCGCCGGACGCCTGGTCCTATTACGAGTACTTTCCCTTCACAGGCGACATCTTCTGGGCCTGGGCGCTGTTGCCTGGACGATCGGATCTATGGCTTTCAGCGGCCGGCGTGGCGATCTGGCTGGCGGCTCTCCTCGGAATCTACGCGCTCGCCCGGGAGCTAGGCGCGCCTCCCCGGCACGGAGCCCTGGCTGCGCTGGCCTTGGGGGCCATGCCGGCGACGTTGGTCTATCTCTCGAGTTCTTACGTCGACAATACGACCTTGCTCTTCTTCGTGCTCGGAGCGATCTTCGTCGTCCGGTTGGCCAGCGGAGTGGCCGGCATTTACGAGGCGATCCTGGTATCCGGTCTTCTCGGCCTCATGGTGGGCACCAAGTTCACCTCCGCCCCTCTGTTTGCCCTCGGAGCGGCGGTCGCCGGGTGGTGTTCGCTCCGCGCGAGTACCTCTGCCCGAGCCCGCGGACGGGTGTCTTTCGGTTGCCTCGTGGCCCTCCTTCCGGGGATGGTCTCGTACGTCCGGGCTTGGACCGAAAAGGGCTCACCCTTCTATCCCCTCAAGGTGGAGGTTGCGGGGTTCACCCTGTCGCCGGGGAACGAGGCACTGGATCAGCTGACCGCCACCGTGTTGGGGGCGAAGGACTGGTTACTCGCTTCGTCCACGCAATTCTGGGCGCGGTTCCTCTGGCAGCCCACCGACGCCGGGGCTTTCGCCAATCCGGGCCCCGGCGCCGCGCTCTTGGTGCTGGCCGCGCTGGCTTCGTTGTCGGCCCTCGCCCGAAGCCGGTCACAGCGTTCTGGGGCCGGGTTCTTGGTCGCCTGCGGACTGTTGACCGTCGCGGGGTTTCTGTCTGCCAGCATGGTCCTCTTTCGGTGGACGATTTTCGCGGAAACAGCGGGCCGACTGGTCACCATCGCCTTCGCCTGTGCCGCCGCCACGGCTGCCGCCCGTGGAGGGCGAACGGCGTGGGTCCTGCTCAGTATCGCGGTTCCCCTGGGGCTGGTCTGGTCGGTCCCACGGGGTTGGCGAGCGATCGAAACGCAAGGAACCGCGGGCCTGGCGGGCGTGGTGCTCGGGGTGACGGTTAGTTGCTGGGCGCTCTCGTACTGGCGGCGAAGCGGTCGCCGCCCACTTGCGCTCGCCGGGTGCGCACTGACAGTGGCCTTGGGCGCTGCCGGGGTGGAGACCCTCCGCGCACCATGGCGCTACCCATTGTGGCGAGCGGCGAGCGATCCCCAAGCGCCCCTGTTCCACATGCACGCGCTCAGCGCCACCTACGCTTCGGCCTGGCCGATCTGGCAGGCCCTCGACGATGGCACTCCCCACCGCCTGGCGGTCACCGCGGGTTGGGACAGCATGGGCCACAACTGGTACCGGCTGCCTCTTCTGGGCAGCCGGCTCCAGAATCTGGTCCTGTACGTACCGATCACCGCTGACGGTTCAGTGATCAACTACATCGATCGCGAGAAAGTGAGGGCCGCTGCCGACTTCAAGGCCTGGGTCGGCCGCCTCGCCGCGGCGCGGGTCGATTACGTGGTGTCCCTGGCGCCCCGTTGGACGATCGAGGATTACTGGATGACCAGCTCGCCCCAGCTGTTCGAAAAGGTCCTTGAAACGCCGGAAGCGCTCCATGCCGTGTTCCGGCTTCGGCGCGAGGCACTTGGTCACAACCCGTAGACGATCCACAACACTGCGGCGGTCCACAGGACGAGGTTCACCAGGAACGGTGCGTCGGACAAGATCGCGTCGGTGGGGCTTCGGGCGTCCTTGGCCTGGTACATCAGATAGAGATACCGGAAGATTCCGAACAGGACCAAGGGAATCGTGTAGACCAGGTACTCGGTGTGGTACTTCTCGGTGGTTTGGGGGGCGATGGCATAGAGGGCGTAGCAGACCACCGACGAGGCCGTGACGACGTTGATCATCTGGTCGAGGAAGGCAGGGTTGTAGGACGACAGGACCTTGCGCTGTTCGGCGGCGTCGTGGGCCAGGAGCATGATCTCGTGCCGGCGCTTCGAAAAGGCGAGAAACAGCGACAGGAAGATCGTGCACAGCACCAGCCACGACGAAACCGCCACGCCGATCGCCGCACCGCCGGCCAGCACGCGCAACACGAACCCCACGGCCACGATCATCACGTCCAAGATGACCACGTGCTTGAGGACGGTCGAGTAAAGGAGATTGAGAACGGCGTAGACCGCGATCACGGTCAACACTCGGGGGCTCAGAGAGTAGGCGATGGCGGCGGCGGCTCCTGCCAGCACCAAGGCCGCGATGACCGCGACGGCGACGGGCAGGGTGCCGGCGGCGAGGGGGCGGTGCTTCTTGAGCGGATGGCGCCGGTCCGCCTCGCGGTCGCGGAGATCGTTGACCAGGTAGACCGCCGATGCGATGCAACAGAACGCGGCGAAGGCGAGGAGCGCGCGCTGTACCGACTCGAAGTCCCCGAGCGCGCGGGCGAACACCAGGGGAGCGAGGACGAAGGAGTTCTTGGCCCACTGGTGGGGACGCAGGGAGCGCACGAGGGGGATCAGCATGGGGTTTGGTCTCCGGGCCGGGATTCTACGGCGTTGGTATAGTGCCGACTCGATTCTGATCACGAGGTGAAGATGCGGATGAGCGCTGCCGAGGAGGATCGCCCGCGGTGGGGAGGCCGGCGAGCCGCATTCTGGTTCGCGTTGCCGAGCCTGGTGTTGGTGCTCGCGACCTTCTGGCCGGTGATCTCCGGGCAGGAGACGTTCGTCCTTCGCGACGTGCTCAATACCCACCTGATGATCAAGCTGCCCCAGGCCGAGGCTCTGAAGGCCGGCAGCCTGCCGTTGATCGATCCCACGCGCGGGGGTGGCCAGCCCAACTTCGGCAACCCCAACGGCTTGCCCTTCTACCCGACCAACGTGTTGTTTCTCTTCGCATCGCCATTCTGGGCTCTGAACGCCCATTTCTGGCTCCACTTGTTGCTCGCACCGTGGGCCGCCTACACGCTGAGCCGTGCCTGGGGCCTCGGGCGGCCGGCTTCCTGGGCCTGCGGGTTGTGCTACGCGCTGTCCGGCTTCTTTCTGTCTCAGCTCAATTTCTACAACCTGATCGCCGGCATCACATTGGTGCCGCTGTTCGTGGCGGCCGCGTTGCGGATTTCGCGCGGCGGCGGCAGGCGGGCGATCGCGGGTGCCGGGATCCTATGGGCTCTGCTGCTGCTGTCCGGCGATCCGCTGATCGCGCTGTTCGCGGCCGTGCTGGCCGGGACCGCGGTGCTCGCCCGCGATGGTCGCGGGGCGCTGCGCGGCGCCGTGGTCGGATCGCTGGCCCTGGCGGTTGCGCTGGGCATCCTGGTGGCCCTGCCCCAGCTAGTCGAGTTCGGACGCATTCTGTCGAGCTCGTTCCGGGGTTATTGGGGGTACGGAAGCACCTCCGGCACGATCGGCAGCTTTCACCCCATGCAGGCCGTGGAACAGCTCGTCCCTCTGTTTTTCGGTCGCTTCGACCTGCTGGACGCGGGCGGCTTCTGGGGCAACCCGTTTTTCGAGAACGAGCCGCCCTATTTCCTTTCGCTTTACCCGGGCCTGCTGGCGCTGGCTTTGATGATCGCCTCGGGGCGGCCGCGGAGCCGGGCCGCATGGTGGAGCTGGGCCCTGGTGGTCGTAGGGGTGTCCCTGGCCCTTGGGCGTTACAACCCGCTGTTCACGCCCTTGCTGGACCTTTCCGGCGCGCGGGTCTTCCGCTACCCGGTCAAGTTTTGGCTCTTCGTGGCGATCGGGATGGCGCTACTGGCCGCCATCGGATTCGAGCGCACCTTCCCGCCCGACGGGCCGCCTCGCCTGCGTCCCCTGGCCCGAGCGCTCGCAGGCCTCGGGGCGTTGCTGATCGGCTTCGCGGCCGTCGTCTTGCTCCTGCCAGGCTCGGTGGAAGACTGGCTGGTGGCCCACCGGGACCCGGGAGTGCCACCGAGCTTCGCGCCGGACGAAATGGGGCGCTGGTTGGCCACGGTGACGGTCTTGGTGACGGTGCTCGCGGCGCTCGGCCTGGCTCTCGGCCTGGCGCGCCGACGGTCGGCGACCGGGGCGGCACTGTTGCTCGTGCTTCACAGCGCAAGCCAGCTTTTCCTCTTGCGTCCGATCCGGGCCACGGACGCGGTGGCACCGTATCTGGAGACTCCAGCCGTCACCTCGGTGCTGACCCCCGGCGAGCGCCTGGTAAACGGCGCGTACCTGAACCTGTTTGGTCTCGACCGGGTGTCTTCGGAGCTGCTTCCGGACACCCGGTTTCAGTGGCTCGCCCGCGGTGCCCAGATCGAGCTGTGGCCGTTCGCGGCGGTCCGGCTCGGCTACCGCTACGACATGAACCCGTCGCCCGAGGGGCTCGATTCCTTCCTGGCCCGTATCGCCCGCGACCTGGTGGCCCAGGCCCCCGACGACGGCCAGCGGGTGCGCGCCCTGGGACACTGGGGAATCCGTCATCTGCTGATGAGCCGGCCTCTGACCGAAACGGCTCGAGCTCACACGCGCTTCGTCGCCACCTTCCCTTCGATCGCCCGCTCGCTCCAGGTCTACGAAATCCTCGAGGTGGCCCCCGAGGTGACCTTCGCCGAAGACATCCTGCCCGCGGAGCACGTGGTGGCCGCCTGGAACCACCTCATTGACCCTGCCTTCGACGCGGAGCGCTCGGTGGTTCTGCCCGGGAACCAGACCACGACGGCGCCCCTCGACGCCGCGGGGTCGGTGCGGGTGCTCGTCGACCAAGCCGAGCGGCTCGAGGTGGAGACCGACAGTCCGGTGCCGGGTGTGGTGGTGATCCAGCGCAGTCACTTGTCGATCTACCGGGCCGAGGTCGATGGTGCCCCGGTGGCGGTGGAGGCGGCGAATCTCTATCGCATCGGCCTTCGTGTGCCCGCGGGTCGCCACCGGGTCCTTCTGTGGGTACCGCGGACGAGCCTCCACGTGAGCTTGGCGTTCTGCGCCCTGGGGCTGGTCGGCCTGGCTCTGCTCGCCGTCCGTCGCCCGGTGGCGGGCTGATACACTCGCGCTCCTCCATGACGGCCCCGCCCGCCCGGCCCCTGCGCAAGATCCTGGTCGCCAACCGCGGCGAGATCGCCGTGCGCATCCTCCGCGGGATCAAGGACATGGGGCTCGCGGGCGTCGCCGTCTACTCGGTCGCGGATCGCAAGAGCCTGGCCGTTTCTCTGGCCGATGAGGCCTATCCGATCGGGCCCGCGCCCTCACGCGAGAGCTACCTGCGCGGCGACGCTTTGGTGGAACTGGCGCTCGAGATCGGCGCCGACGCGATCCATCCCGGCTACGGATTTCTCTCCGAGCGCGCCGGCTTCGCCCGCGCCTGCCGGGAAGCCGGAATCGTGTTCATCGGCCCTTCGCCCGAGGCGATCGACGCCATGGGCTCGAAGGTCGAGAGCCGCCGGTTGATGATCGCGGCCGGTGTGCCGGTGGTGCCGGGCGGCCAGGATCCGCTGCCCGACCTCGAGACCGCGCGAATCGCGGCCGAGGAAATCGGTTATCCGGTCATGCTGAAGGCGGCGGCTGGCGGCGGTGGCAAGGGCATGCGCCGAATCCTCGCGGCTGACGATCTCCCCGGCGCCTATCGCGCGGCCCGCTCGGAGGCCTTGGCGTCCTTCGGCGACGACGCGGTCTACCTCGAGAAGTACATCGAGGAGCCCCGACACGTCGAGATCCAGGTGCTCGGCGATCACCACGGTCGGGTGGTTTCGCTCGGTGAGCGCGAGTGTTCGCTGCAGCGCCGGCACCAGAAGGTGCTCGAAGAGGCCCCGTCCTCGGCGGTTTCTCCCGAACTGCGGCGGCGCATGGGCGAAGCCGCCGTCAAAGCCGCCCAGGCGGTCGGTTACACCAACGCCGGCACTTGCGAGTTTCTGCTGGCCACGAGTGGCGAGTTCTTCTTCCTCGAGATGAACACGCGGCTCCAGGTCGAGCACCCGGTGACCGAGCTGGTGACCGGAATCGACCTCGTGGCGGCGCAGATCCGCATCGCAGGCGGCGAGCCGCTGCCGACGCACTTCGGCTCGATCGAACCCCGCGGCCATGCCATCGAAGTCCGGCTCTACGCCGAGGACCCGTGGCGTGGCTTCGCTCCTTCTCCCGGGCGGATCGATCTGCTGCGACTGCCCGAGGGTCCCGGCGTGCGCTGCGATTGCGGGGTGGCCCAGGGGGGCGAGGTTCCCATCCACTACGACCCCTTGATCGCCAAGCTGATCGTGTGGGGAGCCGACCGCGACGAGGCCCTGCGTCGCCTGGGGCGCGCTCTCGGAGAGCTCCGGGTCGAGGGGATCAAGACCTCCGCGCCGCTCTTCCAGGCGATCTTGGCCGATCCGGACTTTCGAGCGGGAAATCTCGATATCGGCATGCTCGACCGCAAGCTCGCGAGCGGTGAACTGGCGCCGCCGGCGCCCGCCGGGAGGTTCCCGGACCTGGCGTTGATCGCCGCGGCCATTGGCCAGGCCGAGCGAGCCCGGCGACGAACCGCGGGCGCCCCCGCCGTCGCCGGTGCCGCCGCGGGCTCCCGCTGGGCCACCGTCGCGCGGCGGGAAGGGGTAGGGAGCGGTCCATGGAGCTGATCGTCCGCTTCGACGGCCGGGAGGAGACCGTTCGGCTCGAGCATACGGAAGCGGGCTGGCGCGTTCAGGTGGGCACCGGACCGGTGCGCGAGGTGGATGTCGCTCTTCTCGCCGAGCTGGGCCACGGTACGGAGCTACTCAGCCTCGTCGCGGAGGGTCGCCAGGCCGAAGTCGCCCTTCGTCCGACGGCGGACGGCATCTGGGTGTCGGGTGCCGAGGGCACGGGTCTCGCCGAGGTCGTAGACCCGCTGGCGGACTACGCCAAGAAGGCCCACGGCGGAGGCGGTGCGGGCAAGAGGGTGGTCAAGGCCTACATGCCGGGTCGTGTGGTGGCACTTCTGGCCATCGAAGGGGACATCGTCGAGGTCGGCCAGGGCGTCGTGGTGCTCGAGGCGATGAAGATGGAGAACGAGATTCCGGCCGAGACGAGCGGCTCGTTGGTCAAGATCTTCGTCGCGATCGGGACGGCCGTGGATGCCGGCGATCCCCTCTTCGAAGTAGCCTGATCCAGGGCCGCCGGGGGTTTGAATCCAGCCGCTTGAATCGGCTTCGGTTTCTTGGAGAGAGGGCTCCAAACTCCCGGCGAAACGGGCCTTTCGACCGATTCAAGATTCCGTCTCCATGGCATGGAACCTGCTAAGGTCGCCGGTAAGATAGCCGCCGGGCCCCTTTAGCCCATGGACCGTAAGAGACCAGTACTCCGCGCTTCACTCATCCTCGGGATCGCCCTCGCGTTGACCGTGGCGGTCCTGGGTGTCGTTTCGTTCTCGCGAGCGTTGTCGTCGTTCCAGGCGCTCGGCTTCGTGGCCGAACATGAAGGCGCGGGATGGCGGATCCAGGAGATCACCTCGGCAGGAACCGGCCTCGAGGTCGGTGATCACCTGCTGCTGGTCGCCGACCAATCCGCCGAGCTCGCTGGAAAAGTCCTGCGGGCCGCGCCCGAAACGCCCGTCACGATCCTGCGGGGTGGCGAACCCGTCGAGCTGATCTACCACCGGCCACCCCTGACGCTCGACCTCAACTTCCTGGTCCAAGCCGCCATTGGGGTGTTCTACCTCCTGATCGGCGTCTACACCGCCCTGCGGGTGGAGCGCTCCGGCTCCCGCCTGTTCTTCGCCTGGTGTCTCGCGTCGGCGGCGTTCTACCTGCTGACGCCATCGGGCTTGGGCGACGCGGTGGGCCGCACGCTGTACTACGTCGAGGAGATCGCTCGGGCGATACTGCCGCCGGTCACGCTGCATCTTTTCCTCAACTTTCCCCACCCGCTCGGCCGCCGGCCTCTGGCTCTGCGGGGCGTGCGCCTGCTGCCTTTCCTCTACCTGCCCGCGGCGGCGCTGCTGGCCGGAATCACAGGACTGATCCTGTTCACCGGCTCCGCCGTCAGCCGCGAGGTGGCGCGGGGCTCTATCGCCTTCACCGATCGCGCCCAGCTGGTCCATCTGGTGGCCTTCGTGATTGCCTCAGTGGCGGTTCTGGTCTACCGCATCGGCCGCGAGCAGGGGTGTGAGGAGCGCCGACAGTTGCGCTGGATCGCCATCGGCCTGTCGGCGGGCTACCTGCCCTTCGTGGCCTTCTACCTCGTGCCCTTCGTGCTCGGTCTGTCGCTTCCGGCCCTCCTCGGTGCCGCGGCGGTACTGCCGCTGGCCCTTGTGCCACTGACCTTCGCCTGGGCGATCCTGCGCTACAAGCTCTGGGACATCGCCATCGTCTTGCGCGAGACCACCTCCACGGTGATCACAGTGATCCTGGCCGGCGTGGTCTTCTCGCTGGCTCACCTTGCCGTCAACCGCGGGCTACCGGAGCGCCTGTCGATGGTGCGCGACTTCCTGACCTTCGGCTCGGGCCTCGCCATCGCCGGGCTGCTGGTTCCGGCCCGACGCCGAGTCTCTTCCTCCCTCGAGCGCTTTCAGTACGGGCGTGCGGTCAACAAGCGGCGCGCCCTCGAGCGTTTGGGTCGCGAGCTGCTCCAGGAACGCGACCTCTCTCGGCTCTCGGCGGAGTTGCTCGAGGATCTGGCCGACGCCATCGATCTCGAGCGGGCCAATCTCTACCTCTTCGGTCCCAACGGCGACCTCGAGCCGGTCGACGGTTCGCTCGGAGACCCGGTCCGCTTCGGCCTCGCCGATTTGCCCGCCCGGCCATGGTCGCGGGAGATCTGGCCGCTGTCCGGGGCGGCGCTGCCCGGCGAGAAGCCGGGGATCGCCGAACAGTTGTTTCTGGCCGGCTACCGCTACCTCTTCCCGATAGCGGTGAGCGACCTACCGCTGGGGCTTCTCGTCACCGGCTTCAAGGCCGACTCGGAGCCCCTTTCTTCCGACGACACGAGGCTGATCCGGCAGCTGCTCTCCGGCGCCGCCCTGGCGATCGAGAACGCCAAGCTGGTGACCGAGCTCCACTCGCGGCTCTCCGAGATCGGTCGGCTTCAACACTTCAGTCAGGGAATCATCGAGTCGTCCCCGGCGGGTATCGCGGTCGTCGATGGCGAGCGGCGCATCGTCTCGGCCAACGCCGCCTTCGGATTGATGTTCGGCCGTGCGCCGGAGAGCCTGGCGGGCGAGCCCCTCTCGACGGTGCTGCCCGTGGACGCTCTGCCCGAGGTCGGCGATCCGCTGCACGAGGTGGGGTTCTGCGACGCCGTGGGCCGTGAGCGCCACGTCCAGCTCTCGAGTGCCGATTTTCAGGCTTCCAGAGAGAGCGACGGGCCCGCCGAGACGCATCTCGTGCTGGTGGTTCACGATGTCTCCGAGCGGGTCGCCATGGAGCGCGAGCTCCGCGAGAAGGACCGGCTGGCTGCCCTTGGTTTGCTCGCCGCGGGCGTGGCTCACGAGGTCAATACGCCGATCACGGGCATCTCGAGCTACGCCCAGATGCTGCTCGCGGACACCCCTGAGGACGATCCTCGCCACGAGATTTTGAAGAAGGTCGAGAAGCAGACCTTCCGGGCCGCGCGGATCGTCAACAGTCTGCTCGAGTTCGCACGGAATCGCACCGACGAGCGGCGCCCCGTGGACCTGGTGCCCCTTCTCAAGGAGACCCTCGACCTGCTCGACGAGCGGCGCAGCCGCCGCGGCTGTCGGCTCGAGCTGAGCCTGCCAGAGGTGCCGCTGACGGTGTTCGGCAGCGACGGAGAGCTCCAGCAGATTTTCACCAACCTCGTGCTGAACGCCCTCGATGCCATGCCCGCGGGAGGGAACCTGAAGGTCGTCGCGTGCAGGGCCGGCGGCCAGGTCGAGGTCGCCGTGTCGGATACCGGATCGGGGATTGCGACCGAGCGTCTGGCGCGGATCTTCGAGCCGTTCTTCTCGACCAAGCTCGGCCAGGGCGGTACCGGTCTCGGTCTCACGATCACCTCGGATCTGGTCCGCCGGCACCACGGTGAGATCCGGGTCGAGTCCGCCCCGGGCGTCGGCACCACGTTCTACGTCCGACTGCCGGTCCACGGCGATCTCGTCGCTCTGCCCGCCATTCCCGAGGGCGACTCGCCGGAGGTGCCCCTCTCCACTCCATGAGCATCCTGGTCATCGACGACGAGGAAGTCCTCCAGGACGTCCTGTGCTCCGTCCTCCGCCGCGAAGGCTATGAAGTCCTGTCGGCGAAGACCGGCGAAGAGGGCTTGAAGCTCCTGGCCGAAGAAGAGGTCGATCTGGTTCTGCTCGACCTGATGCTGCCGGGCATCCAGGGCATGGAGGTGCTGGCCGAGATCCGGCGCACCGACCCGGACCAGGTGGTGGTGGTGATCACCGCCTTCTCCTCCATCGAGGGTGCGATCCAGGCCATGCGGGAGGGGGCGTTTCACTACATCCCCAAGCCGTTCAAGAACGACGAAGTGCTGCTCACCGTTCGCAAGGGCCTCGAGCGGCGGAGCCTGACCAGCGAAAACCGGTCGCTCCGCGAGCAGCTCAAGCGTCGCTTCGCCTTCGAGAACATCGTCGGCAAGTCGAAGCCCATGCAGGAAGTCTTCGAGCTGATCCGCCTGGCCGCTCCGTCCAAGAGCAACATCCTGATCCTGGGCGAAAGCGGCACCGGCAAGGAGCTCGTGGCCAAGGCCATCCACCACCAGTCGCGGCGGGCCTCGGGGCCCTTCGTGACGGTGAATTCGGGCTCGATGCCGGCGGACCTGCTCGAGTCGAACCTATTCGGTCACGTCCGCGGCTCGTTCACCGGCGCCATCGCCAACAAGAAGGGCCTGTTCGAAATGTCGAACAGCGGCTCGATCTTCTTCGACGAGATCGGCAACATCCCCCTGGACACCCAGGCCAAATTGCTGCGGGTGGTCCAGGAGCGAGAGTTCATGCGCCTCGGTGGCGTGGAGACCCAGAAGACCGACACCCGGATCATCGCCGCCACCAACGCGGATCTCGAGAACGAGGTCCAGCGGGGCAATTTCCGGGAAGACCTCTACTACCGACTCAACGTGATCACCATCCTGCTGCCGCCTCTGCGGGCGCGGACCGAGGACATACCGCTGCTCACCCAACACTTCCTCGAGAGCTTCGCCGAGGAGAACGAGAAGGAGATCGACGGCCTTTCTTCCGAGGCCCTGGCCGCGCTCCTCGACTACTCCTGGCCGGGCAACGTGCGCGAGCTCGAGAACGCCATCGAACGGGCCGTGGTGCTGTCCTCCGGTCGCTCCGTCGAGCTCTCGTTGCTGCCCACTTCTGTGCGCCAGAAGCAGGGCCTGGCCATGCCGACGCCGAGCTTCGGCAACGGCGGCATCTCATTCAAGGACGTGGTGGGCGAGTACGAGCGCCAGCTGATCGTGCGGGCTCTCCAGGCCGCCAGCGGAGTCCAGAAGCACGCGGCGGAGCTCCTGAAGTTGAAACCGACCACGCTCCACGAGATGATGAAGCGCCTCAACATCTCGTCCGAGAACCTCACTTCCTGACTGGCCACCGAGCACCCACAGCATGTTCGAGCGCAATCGCCCGTCTTTCGCCGAACGTCTGCGACGCGGACTTTCGACTCTCGTTCTCACCTTCTGTCTACCGGCCTTCGCCAGCGCCGAGGAAGCCTCGCCGCCGCCCACCGCCGGTTCGGCGGGGGAATCCGTCACCGCGCTACTCGCCGAGCTGTCGGACGGTCGCAGCGTCGAGTTGCCGGAGCTCGATCCCGGTGTTCCGCGACCCTCGGACTTCCTGGGTTACCCGCTCGGCAGCCACTTCACCCACCACGAGCGGGTCTTGGCCTACCTCGAGCGGCTCGCGTCGGCTTCGCCGCGGGTGCGAATGTGGCAGTACGGCACGAGCTACGAAGGTCGCCCGCTGGTGCTCGTGGCGATTTCCAGCCCCGAGAACCTCAAAGACCTCGAGAGCCTGCGGCGCCAGCATTCGAAGCTGGCCGATCCGGCGAGTCTTTCGTTCGGCGAGCGCGAGCGTTTGATCAAGGACATCCCGGCCATCGTCTGGCTGGCCTACGGCGTCCACGGCAACGAGTCCTCTTCGACCGAGGTCTCGATGGCCGCGGCCTACCTGTTCGCAGCCGCCCAGGGCGACTGGCCGCGGATGCTTGGCAAGACGATCTTGCTGCTCGACCCCCTCGTCAACCCGGACGGCCGCGAACGCTACATCGCCAGCTTCGAGCAGCGACGGGGCTTCGCGGCGAGCGCCGAGCGGGCCTCCGCCGAGCACTTCGAGCCCTGGCCCGGAGGCCGCCAGAACCACTATCTGATCGACCTCAACCGAGACTGGTCCTGGGCGACTCAGAAGGAAACCCGCGAGCGGATCGTGGCATACCGGCAGTGGGAGCCCCAGGTCTACGTCGATTTCCACGAGATGTCGGTGGAATCGAGTTACTTCTTCCCGCCGCCCGCCGCACCGGTACACAAGGGCGTCGACCGGCGCACCGTGGCCTGGCTCGAGACCTTCGGCAAGGCCAACGCTCAGGCCTTCGACCAGCAGGGCTGGCCCTTCTTCAAGACCGAAACCTACGACCTTTTCTACCCTGGCTACGGCGACTCCTACCCGGCCTTCCGGGGCGCCGTGGGGATGACCTACGAGGTCGGCGGCGGCGGGCGCGCGGGGCTGGTCTCGAACCTGCGCGACGGAACTCCCGTCACCCTGGCGGACCGGGTCGCCAGGCACCTGACGACGAGCCTCGCCACCGTGCGCGCCGCCGCCACCGGGGCCACCAAGCTGAACGCGGATTTCCTGGCCGCCCGGGCGGACGCGGCGAGCGCCGGGCCGATCTACCTGCTCGACGGTGCGGCGCCCGAGAGCGCCGCGCTGGCCGACTTGCTCGCTTTCCACGGGATCGAAGTGGAGGCTCTCGAAGGCGCCGTGACCCTGCCCGCCAAGTCCCTGCGGGCCGCGTCCACGGAAGCGCCGGCGGAGCGCTCCTACCCGGCGGGCACCTTGGTGGTCTCGGCGGCGCAGCCTCTGGGCAACCTCGTGCGCGCGCTCCTCGAACGCACTCCGGAGCTCGACGCGGGCTTCCTCGCACGCCAGCGTGAGAACCTCGAGCGCAACGAGTCGACCGAGTTCTACGATGTGACCTCCTGGTCCCTGCCGTTGGCCTTCGGCGTCGAGGGTTGGGCGGTGGATCTCGATGCCGCTCGGTCCCTGGCGAGCCGGAAAGTGCCCTGGCACAGCCGATCTGGGGGGCTATCCGGCGAAGGCAAGGTCGGATTCCTGGTTCCTCCTCAGGGCTTCGCGAGCCACCGTCTGGCCAGCGCACTCCTCGGCCAGGGGGTCGACCTGCGGGTGGCCCTGGCCGGCTTCGATCTCGGCGGCTCGGCCTATCCGCCTGGCACGCTGTACGTGCCTCGGCGCGGGAACCCGGCGGACCTGGTCGACGCCCTCCGCCGGGCGCTCGCGGAGGCCGGCGCAGAAGCCCACGGCATCGATTCGACCTACGTCAGCAGCGGAACTTCCCTGGGATCGAATCAGGTGCCCGCGCTGCGGAGGCCGCGAGTCGGAGTGCTGGCGGGCGAAGGGGTCGCGCCGACCTCCTTTGGCTTTGCCTGGCACCTTCTCGATCAACAGATCCGCCTGCCGGTAGAGCGTCTCGAGAGCAACACCCTGACCTCTCTGGACCTCACTCGGTTCGATGTCCTGGTGCTGCCGGACGGGACCTACGGCCGCGCGCTCGGGGGCGAGGTGGGCGAAGCCATCGTGCGCTGGGTGAAGGAGGGCGGCGTGCTCGTGGCGGTGGACGGCGCCCACTCCTGGCTCATGGAAAAGGAGCTGACTTCGATCAAAACCTGGGAAGCCCCCGAGGAATCCTCGGGTCCCAAGGATCCGGAGTCCGATGGGGGGCCGAGCTATCTCGAGCGCCATCCCGTCGAGACTCCGGGAGCCATCGTGGCCACCCGGGGCACCGCCGGGCACGCGCTCCTGGCCGGGTTGGCCGAGCCGCCGGCGGCCCTCGTCAACGGCACCACCGTGCTCCTGGCCACCCGCGATCCCCAGCAGGATGTGCTCACGGTGAGCCCGGAGCGGCTGGCGCTGGCCGGTGTCCTGTGGCCTGAGGCGGAGGAGCGGCTGGCTGGGTCGCTGCTCGTCGGTATGGAGCGAAAAGGGCGGGGCCTGGTGGTCACCTTCGGGCAAGAGCCCAACTTCCGACTGTTCTGGCGTGGCACCAGCACGATTTTCCTGAACGCTGTGATCTTTGGTCCGAGCCTCACCTCGGGCCGGGGTTTGTGACTGCGCCGCTGCCCGAGCGGGCCACACGACATCTCCATCTGGCGGCCCAGGGCCTGTTGGTTCGCCCGCGGGCCCGTGCCACTCGCCGCTCGGTCCTCACCGCCGTCGAGCGCATGCGACTCCTTCAGATCGACTCGATCCACGTCGTCGCCCGCAGCCCGTACCTCGTGCTCCACTCCCGGATCGGCCACTACGAACCGCGGTGGCTCGACGAGCTTCTCGGCCGAGGGGAGATTTTCGAGACGTGGTCCCACGAGGCGTCCTTCGTTCCGTCTCGGCACTATCCGTGGCACCGGGTTCACCTGACCGAGATGTCGAGGCATTGGTCCGCGCGGTCGGCCCAGCGGGTGTTGGAGAGTCGAGCCGAGGCCCTGGCGGAGCTGCTCGCCCACGTGCGCCGGCACGGGGCCGTCCAGAGCTCGGACTTCGAGCGGCCGGAGGGCGAGAAGGGTGGCGGGTGGTGGGGATGGAAAGACGAGAAGCGCCTGCTCGAGGCCGGTTTCGCCCTGGGCGAGCTGATGGTCACGCGACGCGTCCGCTTTCAGCGCTTCTACGACCTGACCTCCCGAGTCGTGGCCAAGTTGAAGCCGAGACCGGCGCCAGAGGAACCGGCGCCCGAAGAGGTCCGCCGTCGGTTCATTCTCGATACGGTGCGCTGCCTCGGTCTTACGCGAGCCCGCTGGATCGCCGACTATTTCCGGTTGCGTGGGCAGGTCACGGAAGCGGAGCTCCAGCCCTTCGTCGAGGCGGGCGAGCTGCTGCGGGTGGAGGTCGCGGGCTGGCCCGCCCCCGGCTACGTCCACCGGGATCACCTCGCTCTCCTCGAGGCCGCTCGGGCCGACCGGCTGCGCGCCACCCACACCGCGCTGCTCTCACCCTTCGACCCTGTGGTCTGGGATCGCACCCGAGCCCTCGAGATCTTCGGCTTCGACTATCGAATCGAGTGCTACACCCCGGCTGCGAAGCGGGTCTACGGCTACTTCGTTCTCCCGATCCTGCACCGCGGCCGCCTGGTCGGTCGCTTGGATGCCAAGGCCCACCGGGCCGCCGGCCAGTTCGAAGTGAAGGCGCTGTTTCTCGAGCCCGGTGTGCGGGTGACCGGGACCCTCGTGACGGAGATCGCCCGAGCCATCCAGGAAAGCGCCCAGTGGCATGCGTGCCCGCGGGTAGAGCTCGGAACGGCGGTGCCGAAGGACTTCGCGGGAGTGTTCGGTCGCGAAAATCCCTGAAATCCGCGATCGTCGATCGCCGTCCCCGGGGATTTCAGCGGTCGTCGTTCGCGAAGATGTCTGGAAATCGCGACTGGCGAACGCATTTTTCAGGGATAATGGCGATCGTGAACCCCGATCTCCAGACTCTTCTGCTCCGTGACAACCCCTGGGTTCTCGACGCAGAGCGGCTCGAGAGGTGGCTTCGGAGCCAGGTGCCCTCGCCCCTCATTGTTCGTACGGCTCTCGCCTCGGCGGCTAGAAGGTGGCGCCGTGCGCCCAAGGCTCACCTGCTGGTGGGGCCACGCCAGGCGGGCAAGTCGTCGGCGATCTGGACTCACCTGGCCGCGGTGGGAGAGCAGGCACTGCACATCGACTGTGAGCTGCGGCTGGTCCGCGATTGGTGTCGGACGGCGCCCCTTTTCCTTGCCGATATAGAGGCATTGCTGGGCCGACCGGTGACGTTGTTCTTCGACGAGGTCCAGCATCTCGAGGATGCGGGGCTCTTTCTCAAGGGACTGGTGGACCGCCGCTATCCACGCCCGATTCTTGTAACGGGCAGCTCTTCCTACCACCTGGGGGCGCGGACCCGCGAATCGCTCGCCGGCCGAGCGAGCCGGAGCCGGCTGTTGCCTTTCTCCCTCGACGAGGTCTGCCAGGACCTCGTCGACCAGCCCCCGGCTCTCCGGGCTCGACTTCGACGCGAGCGAATGGAGCGCCATTGGGTTTACGGGGGGTACCCCGGTGTCTGGCTCTCCGACCTGCCTACCGAAGGGCTCACGGATCTCGCGGAGGCCCTGGTGCTGCGAGATGCCAGTGATCTGTTCCGAATCGGCCGCCCCGACGCCTTTCGGCGCCTCCTCGCGCTCGGCGCAGGCCAGGCCGGACAACGGGTCAACCTCTCGGAGTGGGCTTCGATCCTCGGGGTGAGCCGAGACACCGTGGGTTCTTACCTGGAGATCCTGGAGTCCAGCCACATCGTCGTCGCTCTGCCTCCCTTCGCGGGCGGGAAACGAGCCGAGATCACATCGTCTCCCAAGCTCTACTGGGTGGACTGTGGCCTGCGCAATCACCTCGTCCGGGACTTCCGTCCCCTGGCCGCGCGCACGGATGCGGGAGCCTTGCTCGAGAACTGGGTCTTCACCGAGCTGTGGAAGGCTCTACCCGAGAGCGCGACGCTGCACTTCTGGCGAAGTACCTCGGGCGCGGAAGTCGATTTCGTGATCACCCAAGGCGAGACGCTCGTGGCGATCGAGGTCAAGGCCGGGGACCTTGGCCGAGCCACGATTCCCCGGCCCCTGCGCAGCTTCGTGGAAGCTTACCGTCCAGTTGCCGCTCTCATCGTCAATCGCGGCCTCGAGCACCACGACTCGCTCGGCTCGACCTCGATCCAATGGTTGGCCGCGGATCAACTCGTCCAGGCGGTAACCACGATCCTCGTCGGCGAAAATCCCTGAAATCCGCGATCGCCGATCGCGATTTTCGGAGATTTCCGCGGTCACCGGGCTCGTTGACATTTCGACTACCTGGGTAGTACTATCGCGGTCGTCGATCGAAAGGAGCACACCGACCGTGAGCGAGAAGTACAGTTTGGGCGATCTTCAGTTGGCGATCATGAGGGTTCTGTGGAACCGGGGAGAGGCGACGGTGGTGGAGGTCCATGAGGAGCTCGAGCCCGAGCGGGGCCTGGCGCCGACGACGATCGCGACGATGTTGACCAAGATGGAGAAAAAGGGCGTCGTTGGCCACCGCGCCGAGGGTCGTCGCTTCATCTACCAACCCTTGGTGTCGGAGCCGGAAGTGACCCGAACGATGGTCGCCGACCTGGCCGACCGCCTGTTCCAGGGCGAGGTCACCGCGCTGGTCTCGCACCTGCTGGCCGAGCACGAGATTCAGCCCGACGAGCTGGCCGCCCTGAAGCGCCAGATCGCCGAGTTCGAGCGGAAAGAGAGGTCTTGAGATGGACTCCGCACTGTTGGGGGCCAGTCTGGCCCTGTCCTTCCTGGTCACCTATCTGGCCCATTCGACGCTCCTCCTTGGAGGTGCATGGGTGCTCGGTCGAGCCCTTCGGGAACGAGCCCTGCCGGTTCAGGACCTGGCTTGGAAGGTCGCGCTGGTGGGCGGCTTCGTGACCGCCGCTTTCCGGGTCGCAACCCAAGCTCTCGAGCGGCCCGTGGCGGTGGCGGTCGAAACGCTCGCCACGGGGGACTTCGTCCTCCTGCGGTCGGCCATCGAAACGCCCGCACCTCACCCCGGTCTCTCGTCCCTGGCCGGCCAACTGGCGGGTTGGGAGCGGCTGCTCCTCCTGGGCTGGTCGGCCGGTGCGCTGGTCGGTTTGCTGCTGCTCGCGCAGTCTTGGCGGCGGTTGCGGCATTGCCTGGCGAGCCGTGAGTCCCTCGAGTTCGGCCCCGTGCGGGAGGCCCTCGACGACCTGCTCGTCCGCGCGGAGCGGCCCGAGGCCGTGCGCCTTTCGGATGCGCCGACGCTGCCCGTACCCGTGGCCCTCGGCGTCTTCTCTCCGGAGATCTGCCTGCCAACGCGGGTCGTCGAAGAGCTCGGAGAAGGTGCACGGGTGGCGGTGCTGGCCCACGAGCTGGGCCACGTCGTGCGTCGCGATCCTACGTGGCTCCTCGTCGCCCGCACGATCGAGAGTGTCTTCTTCGTCCAACCCTTGAACCGACTGGCTCGGCGCCGGCTCCAGGCCCTCTCTGAATACCTGGCCGACGCCTGGGCTCTCGAAGCCACGGGCGACCGCCGGGGCCTGGCCCAATGCCTTGTTGAAGTCGCGGGCTGGCTGCGGCCGGAAACCGCCCTCCTCGCGCCCGGCATGGCGGGCGCCCGCGGTCAGTTGACCGCCCGCGTGGAGCGAATTCTCGATCGCGCCGCGAGCGAATCGCGGCCGGTGCGGTCCGCCGCCAAGCTCGCATTCGCCGGAGCCTTGGGCTTCATCGCGGTGTTCGCTCCCGGGATGGCACCGCCGCCGATGCTGGAACCGGCGCCCGTTGCGGCGGCAGAAGACGGCGACAGGGTGGCCGCGGCGGCGGAGTCCCCCGGCCCGCAGGCTCCCCGTCGCTCGTCGTCCCCTGCCGTCGACGAGGCGATGAGGAGTGCCATCGCGGACGGAATCGAAGGAGGAATCGACGACGGTGTCGAGCAAGGTCTCGCCAACGACTGGGAGGACGCGATTCTCGACGGCTCGCTGGGAGGGCTGGACGCGCTCGAGATCGAGAGCCTGGAGGGAGCCTTGGCCGGGGCTCTCGAAGGTGGCTACGAGGATGCCGTCGCCGGGGCTCTGGCAAGCCTCGACAGCCTCGAGCCCCTGGAAATGGCCCAACTCGATGGCGCCTTGGCGGTCCTGGCAAAGGCTGGTGCCTTGGGCTTCGACGGAGAGGGCCAGGCTCTCGAGGAGCTCGAGCGTCGCCGTCCGAGCCCCGAGGAAATCGAGCGCCTCGAAGCGGCTGCCCGGGAGCTGGCCGAGAAGATCCGGCCTTCGAAGGAAGACATCGAACGGCTCCGCGTTCTCGCCCGCGAGCTTTCGGAGCGGTCGCAACCCTCGCGAGAGGAGATCGAGCGCCTGAGGGCAGAGGTGCGGGCCCTGGCCGAGCGGTCCCGGCCTTCCCGAGAGGAACGAGAGAGGCTCCGGGCCAAGGCCAAGGAGATGGCCGAGCACGCGCGCCCGAAGCCAGAGGAGATCGAGAAGCTGCGGGCCGAAGCGCTCCGGCAGGTCGAGCGCCATCGCCTTCGCACGGAGGACCTGCAGCGCTTGCGAGCAGGAACCCAGGCCTTGGCCGAAAAGGCTAGAGAGCGGAGCCGAAAGGACCGCGAGCGCATTCGAATCGAGCTGCGCGACAAGGAGGTCGATCGTCACCTTCGGCGGCAGAGGACGGCCCTAACCGAGGAGTCTCTCGCAGCGGAGGAACAGCGGCTCGAGGAGGCTCTCGCCAAGGTGAGGAAGCTGCGGGCGGAAGCCGTGCAGAGGCACGAACGAGAGGGCTCCGAGGAGCCCGAGCCCCCGAAGAACGAAGATCAGAACTGAACGGATCCGTCACGGGGCGGCGCAACGCCTACCCGTAGCGCCAAGAAGTGGGGCGGCCGATCGAGGCCGCCCCTTCGCTTTGGGAGAGAGCGCTACTCCGGCGAAAAAGTGTGCTTGGGGTCGCGCCGGGCGAGACCGAGGTAGCGGGCCAGGCGGCGAGCCAGATCGACCGTGGCGCGTTCCTTGGCGGCGGCCTCGGCGAACAACCGCCAAGCGGCGAGCGCCTCGCGGTGAATCCCGAGGGCCGCGAAGCTCGACATCAGTCCCACGGCCAGCTCTTGCACCTCGCCCGAGCGGCCCTGCTCGAGCATCAGGATCGCCAGGTCCAGTGAGACCAGGGCGGCGTCATAGACCGACCGCTCTCGCAGGAACCCTTCCTGCGCCAATCGCAGCTCCACCTCGGCCTGCTGCGTTCGACCGAGCCCCGAGCTGACCAGACCCTTGACCCAGTGATACCGGAGCTGAGTGTAAGGGTCGGGGTACTCGGCATAGAGCGGACGCGATTCCTCGAGCAGCGCCGCGGCATGAGGAAAATGGCAAAGCTCGATCAGGCCGACGATCTCGTTGTGAACGCTGGCCCAGTACATTCGCCGGTCGTTCACCGGGTCGATCAACGGTCGCACCTTCGCCAGAGTTTCGAGCATCCGCTCAGGAGAGCCGGCCGCCATGTGGACGGTCGTGAGCAAGAGATAGGTGCGAGCCACTTCCCGCGGCTCGCCCAGCGAAACCAGCAATTCCGCGGCAGTCGCAAGCAGAGCTTCGGCCTCGGGAAAGCGGCGCTGATCGCGGCGCAGCGCCCCGGCCAAGGACCGCAGCTCGGACACGGTGCGCAAATCGGTGACGGCGCCTTGGCGGACGATTGCCGCGGCTCGGTCGATTCGCCGTTCGGCCTCTGGCAAATCGCCGGCGATGCGGGCCGCGTTGCCGAGCAGGGCCCAGGCACGCGCCGTACCGGCGGTCAACCGTGCTTCCTGCTGCGGTGTATCTCCTTCGCTGCGGTTGGCGGTACGCAGAGCGAGCTCGGCCCAACTCGCAGATCCACCGGGATCGCCGGGCAGGCAGTCGAGGGAGCGGGCGAGCAACGCTTCGACCACCCAAGGACCTCGCAGGTGGCGCCGGGAGAGCAGGACCCGCTCGAGCCGATAGTCGGGTGCCAGGCGGACGAGCCGCGATACGAAGCGCTCGGCTTCCCGCGCTTCCGGCGAGTTCTCGGGTTCCGTGGTACGGCGGCGATTGCCTGGAAAGGGGATTACGGCGCCGCGTTCTTGGCGCGCGTGGCGAAGGGCAACGAAGGCCTCGAGGGCGGCGCGGCAGGTCGGACAGTGCTGAGCGGCTTCCGTCAGGAGAACGCGTTCCAGCGCTTCCGTGGGAATGGAGCCGCGATCGAGCTCGGCGAACAGCTCGCGCGAAAGATGGTCTTCATGGCTCGGCGGCAGCATCGACGTCCTCCGTGCGCGGTCCTCTCGCGTTTGGCTGCCCACTATCGTACACGAGCTTCGAAGGGATCGGGAACCTTCTCGCGAAAGTTCCTCGATCCGTAGATCGTGGACGAGGCGAAGCCGGGTCAGCCGAAGGGGTCGGCGGCGTTGCCAGCATCCGTTTCGTCGGTTGCGGCGGGGACCGGCGCGACGAGTTGAAGCCGACCGAAGGGGTCCGCCGCCTGCCCGGCGGGGAGGACCTGGTGGTCGAGGTCCTGGCCGGACGTCGGGGCTGGCGCCCCAACGCCGAACCATCCCTGCCAGAACAGCGTCAACCAGCCCCAGGGGCTCAGCTCGTTCCGTTGGGCCTGGGCGGGAAGGGCCAGGCCAGCCGTCAACACGACGACCGCGAGTCCGGTGGAAAGCTTCTTCATGCTCATGAAAGACCTCCTTTTACGTTCCGAATCGGGGAGGATCCGGGCTCACCGCCGTCAATCGATTCGAGAAGTCCGGGTCCAATGGGGTCAAGCATCTCTCGCATACCATCGGGCCGAACGCTCGCAGTCCAAAGATTGGGTTAAGGACGATCCCGGCCAATCTCGGAGGAGATAAAATCGCACAAAAGGTAAACATGAAGCGAGGAACGAAGACTCGGCGGGGCCGGCGCCCATTTCGACGCCGCCCGACGCTCTGGTGGCAGGAGGAGCGGGAGAGAGCTCTGGACTGAGAACGGGCCGCGGCGAGTCGAAGTTGGACTCGCCGCGGCAGACTCACTCACGGGGTCGGATCGGCAAGAAGCGCGATACCCGCCGCTGTTACGCGGTCGCGCAGCGGCTTGACCTGCTCGGTGAAGAAGCGGCCGGTTTCGTCGAGGGCGGCGCGAGTGGCCTCCTCGGCGCGGGTGAGCAGAGCCAGCTGGGCCGGCGTCGCTACTTCCCAGCTCGAGCCGAGGCCCCGCTGGGCCTGGCCGACCTGGGCGAAGGCCGAATCGTCGCGAACGATGCCCTTGGTGCCCTCGGGTGACCAGAGCTTCTTCTCCAACTCGCCGAGCCCCTTCTTCACTTCCTGCACGGCCTTTCCGAGGTCGTCCTCGGCCGCTGCCTTGGGCTTTTGATCCTTGGGCTCACGCTTCTTGATCCGCTCGGCCACGAGGTCGAGGTCCCGACGAGCCTCGGCGATGCGATCGACCGCGGCGGCAATTTCCTCTTGCAGGGCTCCGGCCTTGACCTGGGCTTCGTATTTGGCTTGCCGATCGGCCGGAGAGACGTGGCTGCGGGGATCGACGAGGACGGTCACGGTGCCCTTGGCTTCGACATCCTTGAACTTCACGCTGACGTTGTAGGTGCCCGGTGGCACCTCTGCGCCGCCGCGACGGAACGGGTTGTCGCCGAAAGTCGCGTCGCCGCCGGGGCGCTTGAACTCGTCGCGCCGCAGGTCCCACACCGCGCGGTTGATGCCCCGGGTGACCGGCGTCTGGAAGGTACGCACCTTGGCACCGTCGGCCGTGGTGATCACGATCTCGGCCTCCGGGCCACCGCCACCGGGTCGACCTCCCCGTCCAGGGCGGCCGGCCCGCGACGGCTCCTCCGCGGGCTTCTTCTCCTCTTCCGGGGTGCCCTTGGCCGCCTTCTCGGCACGCTCCTTGGACTTTCGCTCCCGCTCGAGCATCGGGTCCGGGTGGGGCAGGCCGGGCAGGTTCAGGGAGAAGCTGATGAGGGCGCCATAGGGCTCGTTCTCGCCCCGGAAGTCGTTGCCGCTGCCGAAGCGGGCGCCCGCGGGCTGGGCCACGCGGTACTGCTGGGCGGAGGGCGGCTCGAACAGGCGGATCTTCTCGTTGAGGGCCTCGCCGGTGAGCCGCCGCAACGGGCGAATGTCGTCGATCACGTACAGCGCGCGGCCGTGAGTGGCGACGACCAGGTCCGACTCTCCTTCGTGAATGGCGAAGTCCATCACCGACACCGTGGGAACGCCGTGACGGAAGCGCGACCAGGCCGAGCCCCCATCGAAGGAAACCCACAGGCCGAACTCGGTGCCCAAGAACAGGAGATTCGGATCCACCGGGTCCTGTTCGATGGCCAGGGCATAACCCTCGAGGTTCGAGGTGGCGAGGCTCTTCCAGGTCTTGCCGGAGTCGGTGGTCTTGTAGACGTAGGTTGCCCAGTTCGAGCGCCGGTGGTCGTCGAGCACCACGAAGGCCGTGGCAGCGTCGTGACGCGAGGCATGGACGTGGGGGATCCAGGTGTTGGCGGGGACGCCGCGCAGATTGCCTTCGACCGAGGACCAGGTCTGGCCCCCGTCCTTGGTCAGGTGCAAGCGACCATCGTCGGTGCCGACCCACAGGACGCCCTTCTGCTTGGGCGAGGGCGTCACGGCTACGATGGTCGTGAAGTTCTCGGCGCCGGTGACATCGGGGGTCAAGCCCCCGGCCTCGCGCTGCTTCTGCCACTCCGGCTTGTTGCTGGTCAGATCCGGCGAGATCACCTCCCAGCTGTCGCCGCGGTCGTTCGAGCGATGCAGGAACTGGCTGCCGTAGTAGATCGTGGCCGGGTCGAAGGGGTCCTGGGCGAAGCCGGCGTTCCAATTGAAGCGCAGCTCCTTGGTTCCCGGGGGCGGGCCGGGGCGGATGTCCTTGCGCTCGCCAGTCGAGAGGTTCCAGCGCAGAAGGTAGCCCTCCTGGCTCATGGCGTAACCGCGCGTCGCGTCCTCCGGGTCCGGCGACGTGTCGAAGCCGTCGCCGAAGCCCACCTCGCGCCAGTGGTGGTTGCGGATGCCGCCGTTTTCCCAGACCTCGCTCGGACCGCGCCAGGACCCGTTGTCCTGGAGGCCGCCGTAGATGTTGTAGGGCACCTCGCGATCGACCCGCACGTGGTAGTACTGGGCGAGTGGCAGGTTGCCCACGAAGGCCCAGTTTTCGCCCCGGTCACGCGAGATCGAAACGCCGCCGTCATTGCCGAGTAGCAGGTAGTCCGGATTCGCGGGGTCGATCCACAGATCGTGGTGGTCGGAGTGGGCCTTCTGGCCGCCGACCAGCATCTGCCAGGTCTTGCCGCCGTCGTCCGAGACCGTGACCCGGGTGTGCAGGCTGTAGACCCGGTTCGGGTCCGCGGGGTCGACGCGCAGGTCCGAGTAGTAGAACGGCCGGTTGCCGATGTTCGGGTCTGCCGACAGCTTCTCGAAGCTGAGGCCACCGTTCACGGAGCGATAGAACGCGTTCTCCTTGGCCTCGATCAAGGCGTAGACGATGCGCGGATTCGAGCGCGCGATGGCCAGGCCGATGCGCCCGAGATCGCCCTCCGGCAAGCCGTCCTCAGGAGTCAGCTTCTTCCAGGTCTCGCCGCCGTCGGTCGACACGTGGAGGCCCGAGCCCGGGCCGCCGGAGCGGAAGTTCCAGGGCCAACGCCGGTAGTCCCACATCGCGGCGAACAATTTGCGCGGGTTGGACGGATCGGCCACCAGATCGGCGCAACCGGTGCGCTCATCGACGTAGAGCACCTTGCGCCAGGTCCGACCGCCATCGACGGTCTTGTACACGCCGCGGTCCGCGTTCTCGCCCCATTCTTGGCCGAGGGCACCGACCCAGGCGATGTCGGGGTCGGTCGGATCGAGGAGGATGCGGTGGATGCGCTCGGTCTTCTCGAGGCCAAGGTGAGCCCAGGTCTTGCCGCCGTCTGTGGTGCGGTAAATGCCTTTGCCCACCGAGGCGCTGTTGCGGGGATTGCCTTCGCCGGTGCCCACCCACAACACTTCGGGGGCGCCGGGCTGGATCGCCAGCGCACCTACCGCGGCCACCGCCTGGTCGTCGAAGATCGGCGTCCAGGTCATCCCGTGGTCGGTCGACTTCCAGACTCCACCGGTGGCGGCGCCGACGTAGATCGTGCCCTGGTCGCCGGGTACCGCGGCGATCGCGGCGACCCGGCCGCTCATCGCCGCCGGGCCGATGGACCGGGCCTTCATTCCGGCGAGGAGCGTTGGATCCACCGCGGCGAGGGCCGCGGGGGCCAGGGTGGTGGCGAGGAGCAGGGCCAGGGGAAGGGCGAGGGAGCGAGCCGATCGCATCGAAGCCTCCTGTCGGGAAGAAACCACGGGGGCGAGACCGGACGAGCCGGAGGATGAGTCCTGGGCGAGTTTACCCCGGCACCACCGCTCCGGCCGTAGTCCCCCGCGGCTCCTTTCGCCCGTTTTGAGCGGCCGGTTCAGCGCGGCTCGATCAAGAACCTGGTGGTCGAGACGTTGCCGACCAGGTCCTCGCTCTCGATCACCAGGCGGTACGCCGCGCCCTCCCCGCCCTCGACCCGCAGGCGCGTTTCGACGACCGCCGAGTGCGTGTCCTTGGCCGACCACCGGAGCATGCGGCCCGGCCCGAGCGGGATGCGCTCGCCCTGCCCGTCGTTGGCCACGAGATCGCCATTGCCGCGCAGAAACACCATGGGCTCGTCGGCCAGAACTTTGTCGGACGGGCCTCCCGGAACCAGGCGGGGCCACTTGTTGCCATCGCTCGACCACTCGATGGTGGTTTCCGGTTTGGTGCGGTTGATCTTGCCGCGCCGCCGCTCGCGCTCCTCGGCCAGGCGACCGTAGCGCGAGAGCATCTCCTGGCCGGCGCCGGCCTCCCAGGTTGCCGCCGGGGCCTCGGCGTCGGCCACGATCGTCAGGGGCACCAGCCGGGCGCGGTTGCCGACCGCGTCCACCACCACGGCCCCGAGGGTGTGCGGGCCGTTCGCCCAGGAACTCTTCCAGGACGCCTCGGTGGCGGGCGCGCCGTCCAGGGTGTACTCGGTCGACGCGATGCCCAGGTCGTCCTGGGAGCGCAGCTCCAGCGTGGCGCCCTGGCCGAGAATCAGCTGGTCGGCGAAGTAGGCCGTGGGGCCGCCGGCGATCGATAGGGTCGCGGTGGGGGGCGTCCGGTCGGTGCCGGTGCCCGCGATGACCACCTGGTTGGCGTCGCTGGGGTAACCGTCGAGACCCGATGCCGCGCGCGCGGTCACCCGCCAGTGGTAGGTGCCGGCCGCCAACGTCTCGTCGTGACGGCCAGCGGTCAGGTCGAGTCGCCGCCGGTGAAGCGAGCCGCAACGGGAATCGTGGCAGATCTCGAGGGTGTAGCCCACGGCACCGGGCACTTCCCGCCAGCGGAACGTCGCATTGGTGAAGCCGAGCCGGGCCGCCGCCGCCGGGTACTCGAGGATCGGCGCGGGCAACAGCGCCTCGGGCTCACCGGGCGCAGCCCCTTGAGCCACCACGGTGCCGGTGCCGGCCACGAGGTCGACCCGCTTGCCCGCCGCTTCGACCGCCGACGCACCCTGGTAGACCATCAACTGGGCGCCGCCAGCGGTCGGCCGCCGCGCCCGGGTGGCCACGGTACCGTCGCTCGCCGCGCGGACCTTGGCGCGGGATCCGCCCACCAGGATCTCGACGTCGTCGCCCAACCGGTTCTGGGGGACCTTGCCCTCGAGGTCGGCCTGGCCCGCCACGATCTCCACCGCGTCGATGCGGTCGCTGCGCAGCTTCTGCCCAGCCACGCGCAGGAAGATCAGGGAGTTCTCGGTGACCATCAAGTCGCGCCCGTCGCCAAAGCGCAGGAACGCGGACGAAGCATCGAAGGTGCGCAGACCATCCTTCTCGCGCAGCAGGTCACCGGCCGCGGCCAGTCGCCACTCGGTCGGGTCGGGCCGTTCTTCGACCTGGCGGGACACCCGTGCGACGAGCGCGGTCTGGGAGGACAACGTTTCGTCCAGCCGCAGGCGCAGCCGGCCCCCGGGGGTGAGCAGATTCGGGTCCTTGACCTGCGGGTTCAGCGGTACCAGCTCGCGCCAGCGCGAGGAATCGCCCAAATAGCGCTGGGCGACGGTGTGCAAGGTGTCGCCGGGGCGGATCACGTGGAAGGCATCCGAAGGCGACTCGGCGGCCAGGGCGACGACCGGTGTGGCCAGCAAGCCGAGTCCCAGGACCGCCAGCGCGAGCGGTCCGAGCGGGAACGAGACGGCGCGGGGTCGAGTGGTCTGGGTCATGGATCGATTCCTCTCGCAAGGGATGGCCACTGAGGATGGAGGGCGTCAGTTGGAGGCACGAAGCCGGCGCCTTCCTTGCCCGGGGGGGTGCGGCGCGGGCCTCGCCAGCGCAGTCCTTCGCGCCGTTCGAGCGGCTCGAGCACGGCGAGCACCTCGGTGGCGGTCGCCGGCCGGTCCTTCGGGTCTTTCTGGAGCAGATCGAGAATCAGCTGGTCGAGCTCGGGCCACAGCTCCGGGCGCAGCAGGCGGGGCGCCGTGACCGCCTGGTGGACGGTGCGGGTGATGCGTTCGTGAAGCGTCCGACCGCCGAAGGGATGCTCGCCGGTCAGGGCGCGGTAGAGCACCACGCCGAGCGAGAAGAGGTCGCCCCGCTCGTCGTAGTCCTGCCCGAGCAGGCACTCGGGCGGAAGGTAGCCCGGCGTACCGAAGATGGTGCTCTCCTGGTTCGCGGCCGCCAGGGTTTCGGCGATTCCGAAGTCCGTGACCTTGATCGTGGCGTCGTAGCCGAGCAGGATGTTCCCGGGCTTGATGTCGCGGTGCAGCACGCCGTGACCGTGAGCGGCCTCGAGGGCGCGTGCGATGGCGAGCCCCAGGGGCACTCCCTGGCGCTGACCGAGGATCGGCTCGACGGTCAGCCACTGCTCGAGCGAAACGCCCTCGACGAACTCGAGGGCCATCACCGTGGCGCCGTTTGCCTCGACTACGTCGTACACCGGCACGATGTTCGGATGGGAGAACCGCGCCGTGGTCACCGCCTCCTTCAGCAGCAGCTCCGCCAGGCGGTGACGGTCGGCGGCGGGCAGATCCGTGCCGAGGCGCACCGTCTTGAGGGCCACCGGGCGGTTCAGCACCGGGTCGTGCCCGCGGAACACCGAGCCCATGGACCCGGATCCGAGCAGCTCGATCACCCGGTAGCGGTCCAGGAACACTTCGCCGATCTCCTGGCGTTGCCGGAGCCGCGTCTCGAGAGCGTCCAAGGAGACTTTCAGGTCGGTGAGCTCGTCGCCCATCGGCTTGGTCGCGCTGCGACCGGCGAGGCGGCGCTGGGCCACTGCGATCGCTCGCAACGGGCGGATCACCGAGGCGTAGGCGAGGGCGGAAAGGGTCGCCGCCAGCAGCAGCGCGAAAATCACCGAAAGCACGGCCTCGCGCCGCATGCGTACCGCCACTGCCTCGGCCACCGCCACCGGTTGGCTCGAAATCACGAACCACGGCGCACCCTCGACCGGCGAGTAGGCGGCCAGGCGGCCATCGGCACGATCGCCGAACCGACCGGCACCCCACAGGCTCGCCGAACGCCCTTGCCGGAGGGCCTCGGCAGGAAACTCGGCGAGGCTGGGCGCGTCCGACAGGAGCGCCGTTTCGCCTGCCACCAGGGCCAGATGGGACTGGTCGTCCATTTCGAGCGGACGCATGGCGGCGGCCAGGTCCGCGGCCGCGAACACCGCGGTCAAGGTTCCGGCGACGCCGCGCGGCAAGGGCAGGCGCAGCCGCAGGAGCGGTGCGGCTTCCCCCGCCGCCGGCTGCAGTACGACGTCCTCGGTCGCGGGCAAGGCCAGCATTTCTCCTACCACCACCGCGGCGCCCGAGCGTTGAGCCCGCACGACTTCCTCGCCCGCCCCGTTGGCGATCGCCACGGCGACGAGATCGGCCCGAGAATCGAGCAGCGCCCGCAGCCCGGCCGCCGCCGAAGGCGAGCCCGGGTCTTCGATGAGCAGGGGATTGGCGGCGGCGGACTCGACCAGCGCCCGGCCGCCCGCGAGGTAGGACGCCACTCGGTCAGCGGCGCTCCTCGCGGTCGCTATGTGGGTGCGCAGCACCTGCTCTTCGAGGGCGTTCGAGTTGAGACCGATGAGCCGGTTGGCGGCGATGGCGAGGGGCAGCAGCCCGACCGCGAGGAGCCCCAGCGCGACCCGCCAGAGCAGCGGAACCCGCCAGCGCCGACCGAGATGGAGCGACAAAGTCGATGGCTTGACCGCACCCCGACTCTCCTCCGGACCCCTGGGCTCGCCCTCGATGGTGTTCACGTTCTCGCGGAGTCTAGCAGGGAGAAGGCGCAGCGCCGGCCTACGATGCGATTCAAGAGGGAGCCGCAAACCCTGGCTGAGCGGTTGCTCAACGGAGGTCGTCGGGTACGGTCACGGTGAGCCCGCCCAACCCGCCCGCGCCCAAGAAGCCGTCGTAGCGGGCATCGCTGAAGGTAACTGTCCAGCCGTTGCCGTTGGGGGCGATCCTCGCGTACGGGTAGCGCGACCAGACGTGGTAGCGCGTCGCATCCGTGTCGGTGCGCGCCGCGTCCACCACCGCGCGCGCCCTATGGGCGGCCATCCCGGGCGGTGCGTCCAGAAGCGGCACGACATCTTCGGGGAAGAGCCGCACGCGTGGCGCCCGCGTCCAGCGGAAGTCGCCCGGCACGTACCCCTCGTCGGTCAGCACCTCGATCTCGGCGCCGAACGGGTCGGCAGGCAGCGGTCCCACCATCAGATCGCGTACCTCGAGGCCGGCCGCACGGGCCGCTTCGGCTACCTGACCGCGAGCGAGCGCGTTGGAGCCGACCATCACGCCGATGTAGAGGATCACCGTAGCCAGGGCCGCGAGGACCGGCGATCGGCGCGCCGGCCATCGCCGAACCGCCAGCCAAGTCGCGATGACCGCAGCCAACCCGCACAGCCAGAGCGCCTTGGCCACTCCGGCGAGCGGAAAGAGCAAGAGCGGCAGCGACGCGACGACGCCGAAAAGCGCCCACCCGATCAGGCCCCTCCGACCCGGACGCGATGCGATGAAGAGCGAGCCCCCCAGGACCAGCCAAATCCACGGATCCAAGATGAACAGCGAGTCGCCATAGGTCCACGACGGCTCGAAGGGGAGCCCCCAACGCATGCCATATGTGTTCATCCAGTCGAGCGCCGAATGCGTGGCGACCCCGAGGGCCGAGAGTGCCAGCAGAGGACCCGGCCGCGCAGGATGTGCTCCTGGCTGCCTCCACCGCCGGACCCAGCGATCCCACGCGAGCATCGCTGCGGTCACCAGGAAGGGCAGTACGATCAGGGCGAGCCAGCCATGGGTGATCCCACGTCGGAACGAGAGCGCGAAGTACTCGCCGCCGAGGTAGCCCAGAACGTCGATATCGGGCGCGTTCGCCGCGATCACCAGCGTCGCGGTCGCCAGCGGGGTCGCGCGTTCGCAGCCAGCCCGTGAGATCGCGGCACCGACCAGGCCGTGGGTGACGTTGTCCAATGGTGGTCTCCCCTTCGTGGCGCTCCCGTGCTGGCGAGCGGGCCGGCAGTGCAAGGGTCAGTCGGTGATGACGACGCTGCGACGAAGCTTATGAACAGAACCCAGACCTCGCGGCCGCCCTTCCTTCGGACCCTCAAGCGTCTCCTCGCAGCGGTCGCCGCAGGGCTTCCCACACTGCGCTCTTGACGGCTACAGCCAGACCGCCGGGCCGCTGACCACGATGCCGCCGCGCTCGGGGATTTCGACCCGCAGGCGGCTCGGTCGGCCCATGGCTTCGCCCTGGCGAATCGTCAGCGAGGCCGGAACGGCGACCAGCGCGGCCGCGCGCAGGTAACCGCCGAGCGCCGCCGCCGCGGCGCCAGTGGCCGGGTCTTCCACCACCCCGCCCACCGGGAAGGGGTTGCGGGAGTGGAAGACGTCCGGGCTCTCGCGCCAGAGGAGCTGGAAGGTGGTGAGCCCATCGCGCTGCATGAGGGCCCTGGCGGCTTCGAAGTCGTAGTCGAGGTCGTTCAGGCGGGCGAGCTCGCTAACGGCCAGGACGAGGTGCCAGGCGCCGGCGTAGGCACGAACGGGCGGAATGCCGGGGTCGAGCTCCTCACGCTGCCAGCGAAGAGCGGCGAGGGCGGCGTCCACCAGTGGTTCCGGTGCGGGCTCCTGCCGCGGCTCGACCGAGGTCAGGGCGGCCTCGCGGACGCCGCCACGGGTGGTGACCACGACCGGAATGTCGCCCACTGCCGTCGACAGGCGGTAGGTACCATCGCCCGAGAGCTCGCCCAAGGCCACGCCCGTGGCGATGGTGGCGTGGCCGCAGAACGGCACCTCGGCTTCGGGGCTGTAGTAGCGGGCGGTCCGTTCGGTGCCGCTCGCCGGAGCCACGAAGGCGGTCTCCGAGAAACCCACCTCGGTTGCGATCCGCTGCATTTCGGCCACCTCGGGAAGCGCGTCGCCGATCCACACACCCGCGGGATTGCCACCCGCCGGATCGGTAGTGAAGGCGGCGAGGCGGTGGAGTCGGGGATGGGTCACGGAGCACCTCCGGGAGTGGTGAAGTGAAAGGTGACGAGCCTCGGCGGCTTGCCCGCATCGTCCTCGTGCCAGTGCTCGCCGAGGTGGGCGAGGGTGAGGCCGGCCCCGCGGGCGGCGTCGTGGAACTCGGAGAAGTGGTGGACGAAGGCGGAAAAATCGACCGCGCCGTCCGCGGTCTCGAAGACGGCCTTCTTGCCCAGGTACTGCCGGAAGGGGTGGAACTCGGAGACGTAGAGCGTGCCGCCGGGTGCGAGCACGCGCGCCGCTTCGGTGAAGACGAAGCCCACCTCGGGAAGATGCTCGAGCACGAGATGGACCGACACGAGGTTCGCCCAACGATCTGGAACGGGCCACGGGACGGTCAGGTCGGCCTCGGTGAACCGCACGTGCTCGCCGAGCCGCCGGGCGCGGGCCCGGGCGAGCATCTCGGGCGAGAAGTCGAGGCCGTGGACCTCCGAGGCGAGCGCGGCGAAGAGCTGCGTGTTCTTGCCGGTGCCGCAGCCGAGCTCGAGCACCCGACCGAGACGCCGGCCCGCGAAGGCTTCGCGTGTCACCCGCTCGTCGAGATCTCGTGTGCGATTTCCGTCGGAGTCGTAGGTCGCCGCCCAGCGGGCGTAGGCGGCGTGAACCGAAAGGCCGCGCACGATCACTCCCGAAACAAGAAGAACACCGCGCCGCAGATGCACAGCGACGCCCACAGGTAGTTGAGTTTGAGCGGCTGGCGCATGTAGAGGATCGAGAACGGCACGAACACCGCGAGGGCGATCACTTCCTGGAGGATCTTCAGCTGCCCGAGATCGAGCCGGGTGTAGCCGATCCGGTTGGCCGGCACCTGCAACAGGTACTCGAACAACGCGATCCCCCACGACGCGAAGGCGGCGATCCACCACGGCCGGTCGGCGAGGTTCTTCAAGTGGGCGTACCAGGCGAAGGTCATGAAGACGTTCGACAGGGTCAGGAGCAGGATGGTGCGGGAGACCGGTGGCATGGCGGCGGGGAAGTCTAGCAGCGGGTACTGGTGAACGGCCCGCCGCTAGAGTTATGCTCACGCCTCTATCGATCGGAGGCCCCAATGTCCCGCCTGCTGAAGATCGGCTCCACCGGCCTCGTTGCCCTCCTTGCGGTCGCCGGCGGCCAGGGCGCGGCGCCCACCGGCCTCGCGAACCCCATCCTGTTCGTCGGACAGTTCCCCATCGGGGCGGACTTCGCCACGATCGGCTCGACCTTCGCCAACCACCGGTCGGAGATGGACCGGGTGGGACGCGGCGGTGATCTCTATCTGCAGTTTCCGAACGGCACGCTACGCAACCTCACCCAGGAAGCGGGCTACGGCTCGACCGGCACCTTCATTCCGCCCTCGGGCTGGAGCGGCCCGCCGCCCGCCGGGTTCCAGGACGGCAACGCGATCGCCGTGCGCGACCCGGCGGTGCACTGGAACGGCACCAAGGCCGTCTTCAGCATGGTGATCGGGGCGCCCACCCAGCGTTATCAGCAGATCGATCCGGTGTGGCAGATTTACGAGGTCACCGGCCTGGGCGCGGGGCAGACGGCGGCGATCACCAAGGTGCCGAACCAGCCCGCGGGCTTCAACAACGTGAGCCCGATCTACGCCTCCGACGGCAAGATCATCTTCACCTCGGACCGGCCCCGCGGCGGCGAGGCGCACCTCTACCCCCAGCTCGACGAGTACGAATCCACCGCCACCGTGACCGGCCTGTGGAAGCTCGATCCCGCCACCGGTTCTCTGCAGCTGCTGCAGCACGCGCCGTCGGGCTCGTTCAGTCCGTCCATCGACCGCGCGGGACGGATCGTCTTCACCCGCTGGGACCATCTGCAGCGCGACCAGCAGGCCGACGCGGGCGGCTATGGCGCCTTCGACTACGCGGACGAGACGGCGGGCGCGGCGCGCAATCCCACGCCTTTCGAAGTCTTCCCGGAGCCGCGGCAGACCGTGGGGACGGTCGAGGGTCTGACGATCAACCAGTTCTTCCCCTGGACTCTGCGGCAGGACGGCACCGAGGAAGAGACCCTCAACCACGTCGGCCGTCACGAGTTGCACGGCTACTTCAACCGCAGCTTCAACAACGACCCGTTCCTCGACGAGTTCATCTCCGCCGTGTCCGGGCGGTTCAATCCGAATTCGATCGTGAACTTCTTCCAGATCGAAGAGGACCCGGCGGTCGACGGCCGCTTCTGGGGCATCGAGGCGCCCGAGTTCTACAGCCACGCCTCGGGGCAGATCGTCCGGATGAACGGCGCCGTGGGCACGCCGGGCGACCTGATGGCGGTCGCCTACGTCACTCACCCGGACACCCGCCTGACCGACCCGACCCCGAACCACACCGGCCACTATCGGGACCCGCTGCCGATGTCGAACGGCGACCTGGTGGCCGCCCACACCACCTACCAAGGCCCGGCCGGCAACGACGGCACCCGGAACTTCCCCAATCCGCGCTACAAGTTCCGACTGAAGAACGTGGTGCCCTCGGGCGCCTATCACGCCGCGGGCACGGCTCTGACCGCGGGCATCGTGAAGACGATCAGCTACTGGGACCCGGACGAGCTGGTCCAGTACAGCGGGCAGCTGTGGGAGCTCCAGCCGGTCGAGGTCCGGGCGCGAACCGCGCCGCCCGCGACGATCGAAGCGCCCTTGCCGGCGCCCGAGGCCACGGCCTTCGTCCTGGCCGGGGTCCACCCGGGCAACTTCAAGGCCTGGCTCGCTGCCCGGGGTCTCGCGCTCGTCGTCTCCCGCAACGTCACCACCCGGGACACGGCGGACCGCCAGCAGCCCTTCAACCTGAAGATCGACCATTCCACCACCCAGACGATCGGCGAAGCCCAGGCGCCGGTCTATTCGGTGGCCTACATGCAGTTTTTCCAGGGCGATCAGGTGCGCGGCTACGGCGGCACCACGGACCCGAGCGCAGGCCGTCGGGTGCTCGCCCGCGTCCTGCACGATCCGGCGGCCACCGCCGCCAACCCGCCCTCGACCGGGCCCGCCGGCAGCGTACGCCTGGGCGACGACGGCTCCATGGCCGCCCTCGTGCCGGCCCGTCGGGCGCTCTCCTGGCACCTCGTGGGCAGTGCCGCCCAGGGCTTCCCGCCGGTCGTCCGCGAGCGCTATTGGTTGAGCTTCCAACCCGGAGAAGTTCGCGTCTGCGCCTCCTGCCACGGCCTCAACTCCATCGACCAGGCCGGAGGCGGCGTACCGGCGAACACGCCCCAGGCGCTGATTCAGCTCCTCGAGCATTGGCGGACGACCGAAGCCGGCATCTTCACCGACGGCTTCGAGAGCGGCAACGCCACGGCCTGGAGCGTCCAGGCGCCGTAGCGGCCGGGCTCGTCCCGGCCGGGGTGCGCGGGGGAGAGTCAGTTTCGAGACAGCCTCCTCAGCTCGGCCGCCTTCGCTCTTGACAGGGCTCCCGCGGCCCCCTACAGTTAACCGCGTGGTTCACTTTGACCCCGCACTTCAGGCGACCTTCGCTGCCCTCGCGGACCCCGTTCGCCGCGAGGTGATCGCCCGCTTGAGCCAGGGTGAACAGACGGTCTCGAGTCTCGCGGCCGCCTACGACATGTCGCTGCCGGGTTTCCTCAAGCACGTTCGCGTGCTGGAGGAGGCGGGGCTGGTGACGACCCGGAAGGACGGGCGGGTGCGGACCTGCCGGCTGGAGGCCGGCTCCCTAGCCGCGGCCGAGGAGTGGTTGTCGAAGCACCGGATCTTCTGGCAGCGCCAGCTCGATTCCCTGGAACGGTTTCTCTCGATCCCCGAACAAAAGGAGCCTCGATCATGATGACGGCGCCCGCCCTGGTCACCCATTCGGTGGTCCTCCACCGCACTCTCGAAGCCCCGCGGGAGCGGGTCTATCGCGCCTGGACCGATCCAGAAGCGCTGGCCCGCTGGTTCGCGCCCTCGGACGAGTTCACCGTGACCGTCCACTCCCAGGATCTCCGCCTGGGCGGCTCCTTTCGGATCGAGATGCGCCATTCCTCCGGCAAGTCTCACATCGGCCTCGGCGCCTATTGCGTCATCGATCCGCCCGCCCGACTGGCCTTCACCTGGCGCTGGGAAGAGGAGCCCGAAAGCACCGACACCCTGGTCACGATCGACCTCGCACCGAAGGGGGAGGGTACCGAGCTGACTTTCCGTCACGATCTCTTCACCACCGAGAAGGCCGCCCAGGACCACCGCCAGGGTTGGAGCGGCTGCCTCGACCGCCTGGCCGCCCTGATCGCTACCGAGGAGACCGCGCCATGAGCCTGATCGAGCCGATCCTTCAGGAACTGGAGCAGGAAGCCACCGTCACCCGCCGTGTTTTGGAGCGGGTTCCCGACGATCGAATGAGCTTCCGGCCCCACTCGAAATCGATGTCCCTCGGCCAGCTCGCCCTGCATATCGCAACAACGCCCTCTGGCGTCTCGAGCATGGCGAGCCTCGACGGATTGGACGAGCCGCCGAAGTTCCAGCAGGAGGAGGCGAGCAGTCGCCAGCAGGTTCTCGACGCCCTCGAGGCGAGCCTGAGCACGGCCCGCTCGCTCCTGGGAGCCATGGACGACGCTCGCCTCGGCGGGACCTGGACGATCAAACGCAACGGCGAGGTGGTCATGGCTCTGCCCCGCCTCGCCCTGCTCCGCGGCATCCTGCTCAATCACTGGTACCACCACCGCGGGCAACTCACCGTCTACCTGCGCCTGCTCGACGTGCCCCTGCCGTCGGTCTACGGACCATCGGCGGACGAGAACCCGCTCGACTGAAACCCGGCGTCAAGGTGGCAGGTCGGGGAGATCGGGAATCATCCCCTTGGGGCTCCGCGCTGCGTAGGCCAGGACTTCGACCTCGGCGAGCGAGAGGGGCTTCGAGCCGCGCAGTTGGATGCGGACGAAGCGCGCGGTGCGCCCGAGTCGAACCCATTCGACTGAACCGGCTTCGAAGGGCAGGAGTCGCCGCCACCAGGTGAGCCCGTCGTTCGACAGCCGCACTTCGAAGAAGGCCAGTCGATTGCTGCAGCAGTCGGTCCGGTTCCACAGACGGAGCCCCGCCAGATTGAAGGAGCCGCCGAGGTCGACCTCCCACCACGGCTCGAGCTCGTCGCCGGTGTGAGTCACCGAACCGTGGAAGAAGTCGCCATCGGTGTTGCCATCGACCGCGCGAGAGGCCTCTCCACCCGGAAGCGTCGAGGACTGCCGGGCCAAGCGCCCGCGTGCGACGTTCTCGGTGGCGAACCGGGCCACGAGCTCGAAGTGGCCTTCTTGTCCCGGATCGGCACCGTCCACGATCACGAAGTACTTCCCGGCGGGCAAGGCGAGATCGAGTTGGCTGTCGAGGTCGTCATCCGAAAGGTCGTCGTTGCAGTCCACCTCGGTGAGCACGCCGTCCTCGTCGCGTTGGACGTAGAGGACGGTATCGAAGGCCGATCCGGCGGTCGACAAACGTAGCCGACGGGAGCCGGCGAGGTCCAGGCGGTAGACCGCGTCGCGGGCCCCGTTACCCCCGCAGGAGGCGAGGTAGTCGTGGTGAAAGAGCTCTCGCCCCACGGTCGCGCCCTGGGGCGCGGTGTCGCCTGAAAAGGCGAGGCCATCGTCGAGCTCGTCGAGGATTCCCGGGGTGTCGAACTTGTCGTTGGCGACGATCTCGAGAGCGAAGCGGCCCGCGAGGTCGCCGTCGCCGCCTTCCCGATCGAAGGCCCGACCGGCGAGCTCGGTCATGCCGAGCCGCGCGCGCCGCAGGAAGGCGGTAGCTTGCCAGCCGCTGTGGAGAAAGTCGCGGCGCTCGAAGACGCTCGCGACATCGGGCCGCCCGAGCGCCAGTCCTCCCGATCGGACATCGAGCTCCGCGGCGACCTCGGCCCCGGCCGTGAGGACCACGCGCGCGACGGGCGCACCCGGCGACGAGTCGCGATCGGCTGCCCAGCCGAAGGCGGCGATCCGCCCTCCGAGGGGTACCCGAGCGGTGCCGGTCGCGAGATCGGCTGCGCCGTCGACGAAACCGAAGGGCCGAGCGTTGACCCGGGCCGAGCGGAAGGTGGCGGTCTCGATCTCCCGCGGGTGCTCATCCCGAAGGGCAGTGAGCCGATTGATCTTGAGCCCGGGCGAGGTGAATTCGAACCGTTGGGCGGGCCCCCGCAGCGTGGGCGAGCTGTTCGCGAAGACCGTCGCCGGGGGTTCGGTGTCCTCGCCAAAAAGCTCGAAGTCGACCTTGTCCGTCCAAGGCCAGCACGATCGCATGAGGCCGTAGTAGAGGAAGCTCTCATGGTCGGCGACGTTGTCGGCTCCCGGCGAATCGGTCTCGAGGATCGGCGTCAGCACCGAAGCCGTTCCCGGGGAGAGATCGCCCTCGAGCAGAGCGAGGTGCTCCTTCAGGAGGTTGAGCTCGAAGTCCCAGGATTTCTTCCACAGCCCGGCGTTGACGAAGAGGTCGAGCTTCCCGTCGAGATCGACGAGTCGCCCCTCGACGACTTCTTCGACCCCGTCGCCGTCGGCATCGCCGCAGCCTCGCGCCGGGGCACGGTAGAACACGTCCCCGGCAACCCCCGGACGAATCCCTGCGGTGACCTGGGCCACCTGCTTGCGGTAGAGCGACGCCCGCACCCCGCCGTCGACGAAGGCAGTGGCCTCGACCCAAGCGGTCTGGAGGTCACCGCTGGAATGGCCGGTGAAATCGCCATGGTCCGAGGGCGCCTCCGAGGTGCAGGAGCTGAGATCGCAGATCCAACGGCGAGCGAAGCCGACCTCGGCGCTGACGGCGAAGTCGATCTCACCGGTCGCCTTCACGTCGTCGACCTTGAGACCGGCGGCGATCACCAGGTCGATCGGGATGACGACGGGAATGGGGCCGATGGTGAAGGCGAACACGTGGAGGGTCCGCTCGACCAGCTCTTTGCGCAGCAGTTGACCGCTGAGGCTGGCCCGGGCCGTTCCGCGGGCGCCCACGGTGGCCGCGAACGAGGCCGCGACGTCCAGGGTGAAGCCCTTGGGGTAGATGAAGTAGGGGATGCCGAAGCAGCGCTTCACACCGAAGGCCAGGGCCGACCGGTGGGGGCCGCCGTCGCTGTTGATGCGCGCCGAAGCTTCCCCGTGGACCGTGAGCCCGCCGAGAATCGTGGCCGCGCCCTTCTCCGTCGAGACGGATTTCGAGGGGATGGCGAAGTCCTTGGTGAGGGTCCCCGTGTTGCAGACGGAGAAGCGGCTTGGGGCCTCCTCCGCCATGGCCCTTTCGATCGCCGCGATCGCTGTTGGGCTCACCACGTACAGGTGGCGCTCGTCCTCGCGGCAGGGTTCATCGTCGACCGAGCATTCCGCGAGAAGCCCGTCGTGCTCGAGAAGAAGGTCCGCGCGGGCCCCAGGGGGCAGTCGGCCCGCGGCGGCGGCGTTCTCGATCCCGCAGCGGCCCCGTAACAGGAGGAGCGGCTGGCGTTCGACCGTGATCAGGTTGCCGGTCGCCTCGAGCTCGTTCGAGTACTCCTCGAGATCCATGCCCGAGACGAAGATCTCTTCCCAGCAGTCCTGGCCGCCGTCGACTCGAGTGACGCCCACGGTCACCCAGGTGATGGGGCTGTCGAGCTCCTCGACGAAACCGGCCCGCCAGTGCTCCCAACCGGTGGGAACGGGGCGGGCCAGAGAGAAGGTCGGGGATTGAGACCCTGCGGTGGGAGCGTGCAGGACGAGAACTGCGAGGAGCGCCCCGCGGACGCCCCCGGTGATCATTCGACCCATGGCGTGCTCCTTCCGAGCGAGCGACTCTGCCTGGAAGTGAGCCGAAAGTTTTAATCGTTTCGAATACGAAAGAGGCCCGCGGCGAGAATCGGCGCCGCGGACCTCGGGACTTCCTCACATCGCGCCGAACTGCCGCTCGAGTGCCTTCGGGTCCGCCGACCAGCCGGCCTGGACCTGCTTGGCCATGGGGTCCGGAAAGATGTCTTCAGCACCGGCCTCGAGGCCCTCGAGCACCTCCTGGGCGACGACCCGAGGCGAAGTCTTCTCCATCGGAATGTCCTTGGCCATGTCCGTGTCGATCGGCCCGGGGAAGACGCTGACGACGGCGATGCCGCGCTTGCCGAGCTCGGCGCGGAGCGATTGGGTGAGCGACCACGCGGCCGCCTTGGAGGCGTTGTAGCCACCCAGAGCCGGCATGCTGGCGAGCGAGACCACGGACAACACATTGACCAGGGCGCCGCCGCCGTTGCCCTCGAGCACCGGGGCAAAGGCCCGGCTGACCGCGAGCGTGCCGAAGTAGTTGACCTCCATGTCTCGCCGCACCGAGTCCTCGGTCGAATCGAGCACGCTGCCGGAGGTGAACACCCCGGCGTTGTTGACGACGAGAGTGACGTCCCCGGCCGCGTCCACCGCGGCGGCGACGTCCGCCGGACGGGTGACGTCGAGCTTGATCGGCACCACCCGCTCGGGGTCGAGGCTCACCAGCGGCGCGAGGTCCGTGGTGTTGCGGGCGCCCGCGTAGATCTTGCTCGCGCCGTCCGCGAGCAGCTGTTCGACGAAGGCCCGGCCGATGCCGCGATTGGCGCCGGTGACGAGGGCGATGGTTCCTTGGATCTTCATGGTTTCGTCTCCTGTCGTGTCTGTACCAATCGGTACAAGAGTGGGTAAAAAAAGGTCAGCTCGAGGCCGCCTCGCCGAGCAGGCGCAGGGCCTGGTCCCGGACCGATTCGATGACTTCCCGCGGGGCGCCCGAACGACCGAGGACCCGCATACCGAGGACGAGGGCGAGGATTCCTCGAGCCGTCGCGTCGGGGTCCAACTCTGCCGCCATCTCGCCTTTCGTCTGGGCGGACTCGATCAGCGCGCGATAGAGCTCTTCGTGGGCCGCGAGAGTGCGCTGGGCGATCTGCTGGATCTCCGGATCCCGCGCAGACAGCTCCAGGGAGGTGTTGACCATGAAGCAGCCCAGGCAGCCCTCCGGCCCGGTGGTGCTGGCGGTGACTTCCGCGAGGTGCCGTTCGAGCGCGGCCCGTGGCGAAGCCTCGCGACCGAGCGCCCCCATCGCCGCGAAATGGCTCTTCGTGTAGGTCTCGAGACAGTCGAGCAGCACCTGCCGCTTGCAGCCGAAGGTGGCGTAGAAACTGCCCTTCTGAATCCCCATCTGGTCGAGCAGCTCGGTCATCGAGGTCGCCTCGTAGCCGCCGGCCCAGAAGGCCCGCACGGCCCGCTCGAGGACCTCGCGCTTGTCGAACTGTTTCTCCCACGGCATGGGGCGGGAGTGTAGAGAGTTTGTACCGATTGGTCAATACTCTCTGCTAGTTCTCCCGCTCGGCGATCCCCAGCGCGCGACGGTAGCGGTGAAACGTCGTCTTGGTCAGCCCCAGGCTCTCCTGGGCGGCGCCGACGTTGCCGCCATGGCGCTCGAGGCGGGCCAAGATCACCTCGCGCTCGAACTCCCGGAGGGCCTCGCGCAGAGGCAGGTCGGCCCACAGCAATGTCCCAGCCTTGGGGTTCGGCTCGGAGTGAAACAGGGCCGGTAGGCAGCGCTCGACGAGGGACCGATCGAGGCGCGCTCCCGCCTCGGCGTGGATCACGAACAGGGCACAGGAGCGGGCCAGCTCGCGGACGTTGCCCGGCCACGGGTAGCTCACCAGCGCTCGGAGGGCCTCGGGCGTGAAGCCGAGGGTGCGCTTCCGGTGCTTGGCCTCGTGATGGCGGCGGAAGTGCTCGAGCAGTAGCGGAATGTCCCAGGAGCGCTCGCGCAGAGGTGCCAGGTGAATCGTGAGCGTGCGGAACCGGTCGTGGAAGTCCGCCCGCAGCTCACCGTCTCGGACGGCCTGGTCGAGATCGCGATGGGTGGCGAGCACCACCGCGACATCGACCGGCACCTCGCGAGTCTGGCCCACCGGGGCGACCCGGTGGTTCTCGAGCACCCGCAGCAGCGTCGCCTGGGCACGCGGCGACAGCTCCCCAATCTCGTCCAACAGCAGCACGCCGCCATCGGCGGCGCGGAAGTAGCCCGGCTCGTCGGTCAAGGCACCGGTGAAGGCGCCGCGCTTGTGACCGAAGAAGCGCGCCGCCGCCAGCTCGTCCGAGATCTCGGCGCAGTTGGCCACCACGAAGGGCCGCCCGCTGCGCCGGCTGTAGGCGTGGAGGTAGCGCGCCACCAGGTCCTTGCCCGTGCCGCGCTCGCCGAGCAGCAGCACCGGCTCGGGTCGCACGACTTCGAGAGCGGGAATGAAGGTCCGATGCAGGCTCCTGCGCAACGCTTGGGTGTGGGCCGAGTCGCCCAGGATCTCGGGCGCGTCCTCGTCGTTTTGCAGGTGGGTGGATGGCATGACTCCTCGCAGCCGAGACATTTGATGTCGGCTATATTCTAATCGTCATTAGAACGATTCGGGCAGAGAGTAGTGGGGAGGCCTTGGGGAAGGTGGGCCAGCGGGCGCTGTGAGGCCGGGAACCTGCGTAAGAACCTGAGTAGCCGGGGAGACGCGCTTGGCTTTCGGCGCGTCTCCCCGGGCACCCTGGAAGGGCTCAGGGCACCCTTGGAATCGGGTCGACGTTCGGAGGTCCGCCGCCGGGGAAGCAGCCGTTGTCGAAGTTCTCGCAGGAGATCGTCGTCTCGCAGTTCACACACCAGTCGCAGCCCAGGCCGCCGTCGCAGATATCGGTGCCCGCCGCGCCGTCGAGGTAGTCGGCACCGCCGTTTCCAAGGATCGTATTGCTGCCCGCGTTGCCGGTGAGGACGTCCGCAAACGCCGAACCGGTGAGGTTCTCGACGTTCGAGATCGAATCTCCGTCCGAGGCTGTCCCGGTGGTCAAGTTGGCGGTGATCGCGACGGTGTAGACGGCGGTGTCGACGTTCGTTCCTCCGTCGAGACTGTCGCCCGAGGCGCCTCCGGTTAGAGAATCGTTACCGCTTCCACCGGAGAGCAGGTCGATTCCGTTGCCGCCTTCGAGTATGTCGCTGTTGCCCCCTCCGTCGAGGATGTCGTTGCCATCGTCCCCCTGAAGCAGGTCGTCCCCGTTCCGACCATCGAGAGTGTCGTTCCCGCCTTCGCCCTTGAGGACATCGTGACCGTTTCGTCCGGTGAGCGTGTTGGCGAGTGCGTCACCGGTCAGGCCATCGTTCGAGTCCGAACCGAAGAGGTTCTCGATTCCCGAGTAGGTATCTCCATCGTTGGCTCCGCCGGCCAAGAGACTGGCTATGATGGCGGAGTTGTAGACGGCAGTGTCGATTCCGGCTCCGCCCTCGATGTAGTCGATCCCCGCCCCACCGGTGATCCAATCGTTGCCGGCGTTGCCGCAGATCTTATCGGCGCCGCCAAGCGCATCGACCGTATCGTTTCCGCCGCCTGCGCAGATCACATCCGCGCCCGCCGTGCCGACCAGATTGTCGGCCCCGGCGGTCCCGTTGATCGTGCAGGCCATGCCCCCGCACTGGGCCGAGGCCGTCGCCGCCGAGGCCAGGTGAATCAGGGCAGCGAGGGCGATCCGATGGCACCACTGAGAGTTGGACATCCGCTCCTCCTTTCGCCGGGGGGTTGGGTTCCCGGCAGCAAGGGGAACGGCAATTGCAATGCCATGAATGCTCAATCATCTAAGCGTCCAGGATTTCAGGGGCACGGTCGTCGCGTCTGGTTGCGGTGGTTTCAAAGATGGCACCGCTGCAAGTGCCGCGGGTTCCGTTCTTGGTACCGACCTCGCCCGCGGGTGCTACATTGCCTTCGTGTTCACCCGCAAAGGTCTGCTGGCCCTCCACCACTGGACCCATCTCAGCCTCGACCGGGTCTTCGCCCACTGCGCGGGCCTGCCGGCGGAGCTGTTCACGCGGCCGGTCGCGGACTTTCCCCACGGCGACCTGCGGAACGAGCTGGTGCATGGGGTGGAAACCGAGGAGTACTGGGTGTGGAAGCTGCGCCATCCGGTAGCGGCGGATGCCGAGCTACCCGATTGGTCGGCCGGCGATTTTCCGTCGGTGACCGTGATCGACGATCGGCGCCGGGTCGTCATGGCGGCCACTCGGGCCTACCTGGAAGCCATCACCGACCCCGAGCTGAACGCTCCGATCACCCTCGTGTGGCCGGAGCGGAGCGTGGAGATCGCCGACCGGCCCGTCGCGTTCTACCTTCTCCATGCGATCACCCACGCGTTCCATCACAAAGGCCAGGTAGCTGCCCTGTGCCGGCTCCTGGGTCACCCGATGGGACCGACGGATTTGCGGTTCGTTTGAAGGACGACCCATGCGTTTCGAGACGCCCCAAGAGAGACGACGCCATGAAAGCTGATCTCCAGGATTCAGACGAAATGCTGCCCGAGTACGAGCTCGACTACTCGACCGCCGTTCGCGGGAAGTACCATCACCAGCTCCTTCAGAGAGGGGCTGAGATCGTCTAGGGTCTTCTTCTTCCGACCCCGTGTTATCATCGTTCTCGACAATTGAGATTTAGTCTCAATAGCCACCGAGACGATGAAGACGTCGACCGCCGCCGCTCCGATCCACCTGACCGCGCTTCCTCGCGGAGCCTGGGCGCGGCTGCATGGCTGTGAGCTCGCGTCGGAAGATCAGGCGCTGCTGTGTGCGCTGGGGCTTTCGGAGCGGTGCCGGTTCCGGCTGTGCAACGCCCGGGAGCCGTGGATCGTCCAGGTACGAACCACCCGCATCGGCCTGGCGGAGTCGGTGGCTCGGCGCCTTCTCGTGATCCCCGAGCCCGCGACCTGACCATGACGGTGGCCGCGGCCGAAGTCGCCCCGAGTCGCGGGCGGGTACAGCGCGGCCCGATTCCCCGGCGCATCGCGCTTCTGGGCAATCCCAACACCGGCAAGACGACCGTCTTCAATCGCCTGTGCGGCGTGCTGGCGAAGACCGCGAACTTCCCGGGCACGACCACCGAGGCGCGCTTCGGCGCCTTCCACCTGAAGGGTGTAGGGCCGATCGAGGTGGTGGACCTCCCCGGCATCTACCGCCTGAGCCTGAAGGTGCCCGAGTCCGAGCTGTGTTGCGCGGTGCTCGATGGAGTGGCTCCCTATGACGCTCCCGACGCCGCGGTGGTGGTGGTCGACGCCAGCAATCCGGTGCGCAACCTCGAGCTGGTGGGCGAGCTGCTGGCCCATGGCCGGCCCACCGTGGTGGCTCTCAACATGGTCGACCTCGCCCAGCGGCGGGGCCTGACCCTCGATCCCGCGAAGCTCGGCGAGCGGCTGGGTTGCCCGGTGGTGCCCATCGTGGCGCGCAAGGGCACCGGCTTCGAGGCGTTGCTCTCGGCCCTCGCCGCCGAGCTCCTCCGCGCCCCGGGGGCAGGGTCGCCGGGGCGCGGCCCGGCTCCCGGTCAGAACCTCGAGGAGTGGGCCGAGGCGGCCATCGAACACTCCCTCGGCGGCGCCCTCGCCGTGGGGGCCGAGAGCGACAGCCTGACCGAGCGGCTCGACAAAGCCTTCACCCACCCGGTCGGAGGCATCCTCGCCTTCGGGGCGATCATGGCCGGGTTGTTCTGGGTGCTCTTCGCCCTCGCCAGCGTGCCCATGGACCTGATCGAGGCCACCTTCGACCACCTAGGGGGCTGGCTCGGCGGGGCAATCCCGCCGGGTGCCATCCGGGATCTCCTGGTCGACGGCGTGCTCGGCGGCGTGGCTGGCACGGTCGTCTTCCTGCCCCAGATCTGCCTCCTGTTCTTCTTGATCAGCGCCCTCGAGGACACGGGCTACCTGGCCCGCGCCGCCTTCGTCATGGACCGCGTGCTGTGCCGCTTCGGGTTGCCCGGCCACGCCTTCGTGCCGCTCCTCTCGAGCCACGCCTGCGCCATTCCGGGCATTCTCGCCACCAAGCTGATCCCGGACCGGCGCGACCGCTTGACCACCATCCTGGTGGCCCCCCTGATGAGCTGCTCGGCGCGGCTGCCGGTCTACGTGCTGCTCACCAGCCTCCTCTTCGCCGGCCAGCCGCTTCTGGCGGGCCTGGCCTTCGCGTCTTGCTACCTGCTCGGCGCGGCGGCGGCACTTTCCTCCGCCTTCGTGCTGCGGCGCACGCGGCGGGAGCTCGCCGGGCGCTCGCGGGCCATGATGCTCGAGCTGCCGAGCTACAAGTGGCCTTCGTTCCAGAACGCGCTGCTGACCGCCAAGGACCAAGGGCTCGACTTCCTGCGCACCGTGGGCACCGTCATCATGGCCATCTCGGTCGTCATGTGGTGGCTTTCGGCCTATCCGCACTCGGACCCCACGCCCGCGGCCGAGGCCCTGCGGATCGAAGCGCGAGCCCTGCCGGCGGACAGCCCGGCGGCGGTCGAAACCCTCGCCCAGGCCGACTACCTGGACGCCAAGAACGCCCAGGGCAACAGCTTCGCGGGCCGGCTCGGCCGGGTCGTGGCTCCGGTCTTCGCGCCCCTCGGTTACGATTGGCAGTTGACCGTGGGAGTGTTGACGAGTTTTCTCGCTCGCGAGGTGTTCGTTTCGACCCTGGCGATCCTCCTGGTCGGAGACGAGAAGGCCGAAGTGGAGAACGAAGGCGTGCTCGAGAAGATCCGTTCCGCCCGCCGCGACGACGGCTCGCCGCTGTTCACGCCGGCCACCTCGGCCTCGGCCCTGGTGTTCTTCGTCTTCGCCATGCAATGCCTGTCGACTTTGATGGTGACCCGCCGGGAGACCGGCAGCTGGCGCTGGGCGGGCCTCCAGCTCGGCTACATGTCGGCCCTGGCCTACGCCGCCGCCTTCGTCACCTACCAGGGCCTGCGGCTGGTGGGAGTGTCGTGATGGGCGGCCTGTGGACGGACTGGCAGTTCTGGGTGGTCACCGCGGTGGCCGCTGGCGGGCTGTTCCTGCTGATCCGGCCGCTCCTTTCTCGGAAGACTCCCGCGCCCGGCTGCGGGCACTGCGACGGCTGCGCCGCGCCGCCTTCGCCGCCGCCCCTGGTGAAGCTGGGAGCCGGGCGCCGGCCATGAGCGAGGCCGAGACCGATCTCCGGGTGCTGGTCGAGCGCGCGCGCACGGGCGACGCGGCGGCTCTCGACCGCCTGCTGCGGGTGCTCGAGCCCCAGATCTGGCGCTTCGGGCTGCGCCTTTGCGGGGATCGCGAGGACGCCCGCGACGTGCTTCAGGACACGCTGCTCGGGGCCGTTCGCACGCTCGGCGAGTTCCGCGGCGAGGCGGCCTTGTCGACCTGGCTCTACACCATCGCTCGCAGCCACTGCATCAAGAAGCGGCGGCGGCCGAAGGGGGCGCCGGCGAACCTGGTCTCCCTCGATGCCGACTCCGGGGAGGCGGGGCGGGGACTCGCGGATTCGGCCAGCGGCCCGGCGGAGCAGGCCGAGCGGGCCGAGCTCGGGCGCCTGCTGGAGCGAGCTCTCGCCACCCTGCCGCCGGCCTTTCGCGAGGCGGTGGTGCTGCGCGACCTCGAGGGCCTCTCTGCGCCCGAGGCTGCAGCGGTCCTCGGCGTGTCCGTGGCCGCGGTCAAGAGCCGCCTGCACCGCGGTCGCACGGCCCTCAAAGAGGCCTTCACCAGCCTGGTCGACGGCGAGCTCCGCGCCCTCGGCGTCCAGCCGGGCTGAATCCTTTTCGCGAGCCTCGGCTCTCACCCGTCGGAATGTGCCGACGAAAGAGAGCCCCCGTGATTCGACTCCTCCTTCCGATCCTTCTCGTCGCCGCCGGCCCCGCCGGAGCCGCGAGCCTGACCCTCGAGGACGCCCTGGCGCGGGCCGAGGCGGCCAACCCCGGCCTCGGCGCCGGGGCCGCCCGCGTCGAGGCGGCGCGGCTCGAGGCCGTCGCCGTGGCCCGCCAGAGCGGCTTCCGGCTGCGCGCCGAAGCGGCCGCCGGCGTCACCGACCAGCCTTCCCACGTCTTCGCCGCGAAGCTCGACGCCGGCGAGTTCACCGCCGCGGACTTCGCCATCGACTCCTTGAACGATCCTGACGTCCTCGCCCAACTCCAGGGTTCCGTGGTCGCCGAGCGCCCCCTCGATCTGTTCGGCAAGGTGAAGGCGGCCGCCGCGCGCCAGGGCGAGCTGGCTCGCGCCGCGGACGCCGAGTGGTCGGAGGGCCGGCTCGATCTGCGGCTCGCCGTGGTCGAGACCTTCCGTCGGACGCTGGTGGCCGAGCGAGCCGTGGCGGTGGCCGAGCGGGCCCTCGCCGCCGCGCGCTCGCGCGAGGCGGAGCTCGGCGAGCAGGTCGGCCAGGGCCTGGCCCTGCCCGCGGACGCCCTGCGCGTCCGAGTGCGGCGTCGCGAACGCGAGGCCGATCTCGCCGCCCGCCGGCTGGATGTCCAGGTGGCCCGGGTGGGTCTCGAGCGGCTGCTCGGCGAGCCGATCGGGGCGGAAGTCGAGCTGGTGCCGCCGGTGAGCCATTCCGCCGCCGACTTCCCCGAAGCGAACTGGCTCACCCGAGCCCTCGCGGACCGACCGCTCGTGAAATCCGCGGCGGCGCGGGCCACGGCCGCCGGGTGGCGCAAGACCAGCGAGGAGCGCGACGCCAAGCCGGACCTGGCCCTCTGGGCGCGCGCCCAGCTCCAGCGCGCCGACTTCGCGGGGGGCGAGCTGGCGGGCGGTGCGGGGGTGAGCCTGCGCTGGAGCCTGATCGACCCCGGGCGCGCGGAGCGGCTCGCCGCAGTGGACGCGGCGGAGCGCGGCGCCGCCCTGGAAGTGCGAGCGGCCGAGGACCGGGTGCGGTTCGAGATCGCCTCCGCCCTTCGTCGCCTCGAGGCGGCTCGGGAGCGTGCGCAAGCCGCCGCGGGCGGCGCCGAGGAGGGCCGCGAAGTTCTGCGGGTCATCCAAGAACGACGCCGCGCCGGCCTCGCCACCCTGACCGACGAGCTGGAAACCGAGTCCGTGGCCCTCGCCGCGGAGATCCGAGAACTCGAGGCGGCCACCGAGGTCGCCCTGGCGGAGGCCGCGCTCTTGCGCGCGGCAGGAGCACTGTGATGTCTTTGCGATTCTTCGACTTGCGATTCCTGGCCCTGGCCGCCGCGGGCCTCGCGGCGGCGTGCGGCGGCGCCCCCGAGCGGCGCCTCGAGAACGCGCCGGAGCCGCCTTCCCGAACGGTGCGGACGGTGGCGGTGGGCGAGCTGGGTGCGGCGCCGAGTGCCGTTCCGGGCGTCGTCCAGGCCCGGGAGCGTGCCGTCCTCGTGGCCCGCCTCGCCGCGCCGATCGTCGCCCTACCCTTCGAGGAAGGGGACTCGGTCGCCCGCGGCGCGGTCGTCGCCCGGCTGGACTCGAGCGCCCTCACCTCCCGGGTGCGCGCCGCCGAGGCGGACGCCCGGCTGGCGGCCGCGGATCGTGATCGCTATCGGGCTCTGGTGGAGCGCTCGGCGGCCACGCCGCGGGAGGCGGAGGGCGCCCTGGCGCGGGCGGACGTGGCCCAGGCGGCTCTGGCCGCGGCCCAGGCGGATCTCGCCTTCGCGGTGGTTCGCGCCCCGTTCGCCGGCCGGGTGGCGGCCCGGCCGGCGAACCTGGGCGACGTCGTCGTCCCCGGCCAGCCGATTCTCGAGCTCGAGGGCACGGGCGGCCTCGAAGTGCGCGCCACCGTGGCGGCCGAGCTACTGCCGCGGCTGACCCCGGGCACGGTGGTGAAAGTCGAGGTCGATGGCCAGCCGGCGCCGCTCGACGCCACGGTGCGGGTGGTGGCCCCGGCCGGCGATCCGGCGACCCACCGGTTCGAGGTGCGGGCGGACCTGCCGGAGGGTGCCGGGGTGGCGGCGGGGCTGTTCGCCCGATTGGTGGTGGGCGAGGGACCGCCCTCGGCATCCCCTTCCCCCGCCGTCCCCACCTCTGCCCTGTTCTCCCGCGGCGGCCTCACCGGGCTGTTCGTCATCTCCGAGGGTCATGCCCGGCTGCGCTGGGTGGCCGTGGGCGCGGCCCAGGGCGATCGCACCGAGATCCGGGCCGGCCTGCGGGTCGGCGAGCGGGTCGCCCTCGATCCGAACGGGCTTCTGGATGGCGCGCCGGTCGTCGAGGAACGGGGTGATCTGTGAGCACCGGGTTCGCCGGGCGGATCGCCCACGCGTTTCTCGACAGCAAACTGACGCCGCTCGTGATCGCGGCCTCGCTGGCCCTCGGAGCTCTGGCCATTCTGACCACGCCGCGGGAGGAAGAACCCCAGATCCGGGTGCCCATGATCGACGTCCAGGTGGCCTGGCCCGGGGCGGACCCGGTGGAGGTCGAGAGCCGGGTGCTCGATCCCCTCGAGCGGGCGCTCCTCGGCACCCCCGGGCTCGAGCACGTCTACGGCACGGCGCGGCCCGGGGGCGTCCTGGTGACCGCTCGCTTCAACGTGGGGGAGTCCTACGAGGAAAGCCTGGTCAAGGTCTTCGAGCGGGTCACCCTCGCCCGGGCCGAGCTGCCCGCGGACGCCTCGGCGCCGGCCGTCGAGCTCCACACGATCGACGACGTGCCGTTCCTGACCCTGACTCTGTGGAGCGCCTCCCTGGGCGGGGACGAGTTGCGGCCTCTGGCCGCGGAGCTGGCCCGGGAGCTGGCCGAGGTGGACGGTACGCGCAAAGTGCGCCTCGCCGGCGGCAGTCCGCGGGTGGTGCGGGTCGAGCCCGACCCCGATCGACTGGCGGCCACGGGCATCACCTGGGCCGAGCTCCACGGCGCGCTCGCGACCGCCGCCGGTCGCTTCGACGCCGGGAGCGCCGTGGCCGGCAACCGGGAAATGCGGGTGGAAGCGGGACCTCTGTTGGCCGACGCCGGGGCGGTGGCACGCACGGTCGTCGGCGTCCGGGGTGGGCGGCCGATCTATGCCGCCGACGTGGCGGCCGTGATCGACGGGCCGGACGAGCCGCGGGACGCCGTGTTCCACGCCGTCGCCGGAAGGCTGCACCCGGCGGTCACGATCTCACTCGCCAAGCGCCCCGGCTCCAACGCGTCGGTGCTGGCCGACCAGGTGCTCGCCAAGCTCGAGGAGCTGCGCCCGCGGCTGGTGCCGGCGGCGGTCGAGGTCACCATCACCCGCGACTACGGCGAGAGCGCGCGGCACAAGTCGAACGAGCTGATCGAGCACCTGCTGATCGCGACGCTTTCGGTGGTCGCTCTGATCTCCCTCGCCATGGGCTGGCGCAGCGGCCTGGTGGTCGGCATCGCGGTGCCGGTCACCCTTTCGCTGACCTTGTTCATCTACTTCCTGGCCGGCTACACCCTCAACCGGGTCACGCTGTTCGCCCTGATCTTCTCGATCGGCATCCTGGTGGACGACGCCATCGTGGTGGTCGAGAACATCGAGAGGCATTTCAGGGACCGTCGCGGCCGCTCGCTGACCCGCGCCGCCGTCGAGGCGGTGGACGAGGTCGGCAACCCGACGGTGCTCGCCACCTTCACGGTGATCGCGGCCATTCTGCCCATGGCCTTCGTGCGCGGATTGATGGGGCCCTACATGATGCCGATTCCCACCGGGGCGTCGGCGGCCATGCTGTTCTCCCTGGGCGTGGCCTTCCTGGTTTCGCCCTGGGCGGCGGTGCGGATCTTCAAGCGGCACGCGGAGGCCCACGCCCACGAGGAAGCCCGGCCCGAGGGCTGGACCACCCGCGGCTACCGTCGCCTGATGAGCGCCCTGCTGGGTCGGCCGGCGGCCCGGTGGAGCTTCTTCGCCCTCATCGGCGTGCTGTTTCTGGGCGCCATCGGGCTGGTCTGGGGCGGCCTGGTCAAGGTCAAGATGCTGCCCTTCGACAACAAGAGCGAGCTCCAGCTACTGGTCGACCACGACGAGGGGACGCCCCTCGAAGTGACCCTCGAGACGGCCCAGGAGCTGGCCCGGGCGATCACCACGGACCCGGTGGTGGGGCCGATCGTCGAGCACGTGCAGGTCTACGCCGGCACCGCCGCGCCGGTCAACTTCAACGGCCTGGTGCGTCACTACTTCCTGCGCCGGTCGCCCGAAAGCGCCGATTTGCAAGTCAACTTCGTGGGTAAGGACGAGCGGGAAGCCGAGTCCCACGAGCTGGCGCGGACGTTCCGCGACCGCTTCGCCGAGCTCGGCCGCGCCCGCGGCGCGCGGATCAAGATCATCGAGATCCCTCCGGGCCCCCCAGTGCTCGACACCGTGGTCGCCGAGCTCTACGGCCCGTCGGCAGAGGCCCGAGCGGGGTTCGCCACCGAGGTGCGCCAGGTGTTCGAGTCGACCCCGGGGGTCGTCGACGTGGACGACTCCCAGGTCGCTGCCCGCGACCGCCTGATCCTCGAGCTCGATCGCGAGAAGGCCGGCCTCGCGGGCGTTCCCACCGCGGCGGCCCTCGAAACCCTGGCGGGCTCGGGAGCGGGCCGCGAGGTCGGTCGCCTCGACCTGCCGCGACTGCGTGAGCCGGTGCCGGTACGGCTGGGCCTCTCTGCCGCGGACCGCGCCCGAACCGAGCGGCGTCTGGCTCTACGAGTAGCCACCGCGGGCGGCCCCGTCGCGCTTTCCGAGCTGGTTTCCACGGCTCATCGACCCGAGCCCCAGCCGCTGCACCACAAGGACGGCAAGCCCGTGGTCTACGTGTTCGCCGATCTGGCCGGCGAACGGGAAAGCCCGGTCTACGCGCTGGCCGATCTGAACACACGCCTCGACGGCCTGCGCACGGCGGAGGGCGAGCCCATCGAGCGGCGCTCCATTGCCCCGCCCACGACCTCGGACCGGCTGGCCCTCAAGTGGGACGGCGAGTGGCAGATCACCTACGAGGTGTTTCGGGACCTCGGGATCGCCTTCGCGGTGGTGCTGGGACTGATCGCGATCCTGGTCATCGGCTGGTTCCAGTCCTTCCGGGTGCCGTTCGCGATCCTGCTGCCGATCCCCTTGTCGCTGGTCGGCATCCTGCCCGGCCACCTGCTGTTCGGGGCCTTCTTCACCGCCACCTCGATGATCGGCTTCATCGCCGGGGCCGGCATCATCGTGCGCAACTCGATCATTCTGGTCGACTTCATCGAGCTCAAGCTGCGCCAGGGCATGACCCTCGAGGAGGCCGTGGTGGAGGCCGGCGTGGTGCGCTTTCGGCCCATGCTGCTGACCGCGGCGGCCGTGGTGGTGGGCTCGCTGGTGATTCTGTTCGACCCGATCTTCCAGGGACTCGCGGTGAGCTTGATGATGGGCGAGGTGGCCGCAACGCTGCTCTCCCGCCTCGCGGTTCCGGTCGTCTACTACCTGCTCGCTCGCGGTCACCGGGCCGCCGAGCTCCACGCCGAGGGCCTCTCGGCCACCTGATCGCAAAGGAGAATCTGTCGTGATGACCGTCGAACGTGCGCTGCGGGGCCTCGCGGGGGCCATGGTGCTGCTCTCGCTGGCCCTCGGAGTCTGGGTCCACCCGGGCTTCTTCTTCCTGACCGCCTTCGTGGGCGCCAACCTGCTCCAGTCGTCCTTCACCAACGCCTGCCCGGCCATGTCGATCTTCCGCAAGCTGGGCCTGCCCGACGCGGGCGGCCGCCCGGCGGGGAGCCGACCGTGAAGATGATCGTGGTGGTCACCGACGGCGATGCACTGCCCGAGCTGGAGCGCGCGCTCGTGGCCCACGAAGCCGGTTTCACCGTGCTGCCCGGCGTGGTCGGCTACGGCAAGACCGGCGTCAAGGCCGGTGACCGCGTCCACCCCGGCAGCACCAGCCTGCTGTTCACGGTCGTCCCCAAAGAAGCGGCCCCGGGGACGCTCGACCTGCTGCGCTCCGCCCGCGACACCGCGGGCGCGCGGGAGACCACGAGGATCTTCGTCACCGCGGTCGAGTCGGGAGATTGACGTAGGCTTGCCGCGAGGAGGTCCCGCGTCATGTGCCGGAACATCAGGACCCTGTTCAACTTCGAACCGCCGGTCACGGACGGCGAGATTCGCGCCGCGGCGCTCCAGTTCGTCCGCAAGGTGAGCGGCTTCACGAAGCCGTCCAAGGCCAACGAGGCCGCTTTCGAGGCCGCGGTGGACGAAGTGGCGGCGGTGTCCCACCGGTTGCTGCACGCCCTCGAAACCCAGGCGCCACCGCGCACGCGGGAAGAAGAAGCGGCCAAGGCGCGAGCCCGCTCGGCCTTGCGCTTCGGGCGCCCCGGCGTCGACTAACGCGGCGCTCCGTTTTTCCCTTCCGCCCGCCAGCTGCGCACGAACCGCGGCTTGCCCCAGCTCTCCACACGAGCGACCCGGCGGCCGAGGTCCCGGGTGGCGGCATCCTGGAGCCGCGTCACCACCTCGGCGCGGAAGTCGGTGAGGAAGGGCCAGGTCGCCTCACCCGGCTCCGGCGCCTCTGGCGCGATGCGCACCACGAAGAAGTCCCGCCGGCTCTGGAGGTCGAGCACCTGGGCGCGGCCGAAGAGGTAGCCGGGCAGCCGCAGGAAGTCGTTGACCAGGGACCCCACCATTCCAGCCAGCTTCCCGCGCAGGGCCGAGGGCGTTCGGGCCGAGGCCACCGGCGTCGAGTCGACCACCAACACCTGATCGATGCCGAGGTTTTGACCCGGGGAGATGGGCACGTTGTTCGAGTACCCGCCATCGACCAGGAACTCCGCCCGCGACTCCCCGGGAATCGGCACTCGGTGGGCGGGAAACACCGGGAAGGGCGAGCCGGACGCGAAGATCATGCTCTGGATGTCGGAGGGGGAATCGAGGTCCAGGCAGGTTTCGTCCTCCTGCCCCAGGTCCTCCCCGGAGCCGACGTGGAACACGTGCCACCGGCCGCCTCCCGCCGGATTGCGGGGGATGGTGGGGCACGGCTGACCCTTGGGGACGATCAAGAAGAAGCGCGATCCGTCCCCCGGCTCCTGGGCCTGACCCGGGTCGTTCTGCAGCGCGTTGGCGGGCACCAGGAGCGCCGCCGTGAACTGCCGCTCGAGCTGGCAGTGCTGGTCCGAGGAGCGCTCCAGGCAGAAGTCGAGGGCGGCGCGCTCGAGGTACTTCTTGGCCGGCCCGTTACCGTAGAGGCCCGGCGCCACGACCAGATTCCAGAAACCCCAGGCGAAGAGGGCGAAGTGCACCATGCGGACGTGACGGCGTACCCGAAAGCGACCGTTGGGGTGTGGCGAGGCGAGGAACTCGAAGGCCTCGCGCAGCAGGCCGCGGGAAAACAGTGCCGCCGCCACCAGACCGAAAGCCGCGAGGGCTAGAGCGGTGGGCGCGAGGACCAGCCAGTAGCGCGGCTCGAGCTCGAAGACCGAGGCCCGGCCGAGCTTCGCCAGGCCGTAGACCACGCCGAAGGTGAGGCCGGCATGGACCAGGCAGGCGGCCAGGCCGAGGGCGAAGGCCGGGACGTTCTCCAGCCGGTAGCGCGGTCGCAGGGCCCCGAGGCCGAACAGGAACCCAGCGAAGAGCAGCACGCAGCCCATGCTGACGCTCAGGCTGCCGAGGCCGACATCGAGCATCGAGGGCAGTTGTAGAAGCTCGCCGAAGGAGCGGCCCGAGAGCTTCTCTGCCGCCGGCCGGGTGAGCGAGAGGAGGAACAGGGCGGCCACGAACAGCGACAGGTAGTAGAGGAACCGGACTTTTCGACGCGATGCGGCGTGGGCGGGCGGGCGCAGGAAGAAGAACAGCAGGGCGCCCAGGAGCAGCAGGCCGAAGACGAACGGGGACGCGGACTGGACGGCTCGGCGTAGCGGTGCGAGCGAGAGAAACAGGGCCAGGGTCAGTCCGCTCGTCAGCAGGAACTCGACCACGCCGCGGAGGAAACCGCTCGCTCCCGGAATCGTGCCCTGGCCGAGCTGGCGGCCTTGACCAATGAGAATAGGCACCACGAAAAGCGGCGCCAGCAGGCCGAAGCCAGCCCAGAATTCGACCGGCGCGGTGGCCGCCCGGTGGGCCGCTGCGCCGAGAGGCTCGCCGGGACGGATCGCGAGGAGCGGGACGGCCACCGCCGCCAGCCCGGCGCAGAAGGTGACACCCGCGGCGACCCGGCCGACCAGCTCCTCGCGCCGGTCGGCCACCGCCACCAGGCACTGGTCGGCGAACATGGCGAGGAGTGCCAGCACGAGGAAGAGGAAGCCCTCGACATCCGGGATGTGCTCCTGCTGGCGGGCGCCGTTCACGAGGCGCACGGCGAAGGGCGTCGCGAGCAGCAGCACGGTGCCGGCCACGGCGAGGAGCGGCCGGGACCGGTACCGCGCGGCCGCCTCCGGGGCCAGCCGCCGGCTTTCGAGGGAGAACGGACTGTTCCGGCGCGCGGCGGCCACCAAGAGCGCCAGGGAGAAGAGTAGGAAGACCACGACCAGGCTCAGGTAGCGCAGCAGGTCCGCGCCGGGGAACACCAGGTCGTGATCGAGCGGCCGACCGCCGTGGAACCACAATCGGCGGGTCAGGTCGAAGGGACCGTCCTCGTTCAGCCGAGCCACGAAGTAGCCCACCAGGGCTCCGCCGCTGGTGCCGGTCACCAGATCGACCGTCAGCGGGTCGCGGACCTGAGCCGGTCCATAGGCACGGCCGAGCGGATTCTGCAGCCACCGCTGGCCATAGAGGGCGTCGAGCACAGTCGTCTGGTAAGCCGCCTTGACCCCACCGCCGGGCAGCACCAGGGCGAGCTGAGACTCCCCGGTGGCGGCTCCGTGGGCCTGGAGCAAGCCCACGGCCTCGCCGATCGTGAAGCGGAAGCCGCGGGTGCCGAGTCGCGGGTCGGCGAGGGCGAGCTCCCGGATCTCCCGGGGGGCGTAGGCATCCTCGAGAAGGCCCCGGGTTCGGACCGCCAACGGTGGAAACGCGTCGTTCGGCCGGGACTCGAGGTCGAACAGGGAGCGGGCGATCTCCGACCGTACCGCCAGCCATTCGGGAAGGGTGCCGAGGAGTCGCGGCTCCAGGTCCTGTGCTGCGCCCGCGGGTGCCCGCTCGTGGCGCAGGGCGAGCGCGCTTTCCACCGGGAGCGGCCGCCGGTCATTGGGCGCCAGGACGCAGGGGCGCGATTCGTCGCCCTGGCGGCCGAGGGGCCGGAAGCACAGGTGTGCGAACAGCTGGGGCCAGAACGTCGGTCCGTCGAGCCGGCGCCGCGCCACGTGCCCGGCGGCGACCTCGAGCAGCACGTAGAGCTCGTTCGACAGGTGCGACGGCAGGCTCAGGAACACCCGCTCCGCGCCCGCCTCGCCGAGCTCCTCGACCCGGTCGAAGAAGGCTTCGAGGCTCGCCCCCGCGGGCTCGAGAACCACCTTCTGGAGGTCCCAGGTCGAGACCGGGAGCAGCGCCACTCCGTCGCGTTGTGCCAGGTCCGCTGCCAGCGGGGTCAGGAGCGCCGCGTCGATGGCGCCTGAGGAGATCCAGGCCAGTAGCTCGTAGTCCGTGCCGTAGGCCACGTTGACCTGGAGGCTGCGGTTGGGGCAGTTACCGATCTGCCGGTGGAAGCTCTCGATCAGGCGGGTCAGAGCCGGAATCTCGTCGGCGCGGCCGACCGGCCAGCCGATCGTCAAGATTGGATCGAGGTTTCCGGTACACCGCTCGGGCGCCGAGAACGCTTCGAGGGGAGGGCCCGCGAAGAGCAGGAGGAGAGTCAGGGCTCGAGGCCGGAATCCCCAGAACATGTTTCGTCACCCTCGGAAATGATGGAACTTCATCAGTCTATGACGGCCGCGGGCGGGGGATTTCCTCAGCTTGTCCTCGCTCCGGCCTTCCGCTACGCTCTCGCCCGACTTCACGGCTGGGAAGCAGGACCAGGTACCGAGATCTCGGGAGGATCGCTCGTGCAAGAGAAGCTCGTCGCGGTTTTTGGGCTCTTCGTCATGCTCGGCGTAGCGTGGGCGATGTCGACGAATCGGAAGGCGATCCGGTGGAAGCCGGTGCTGATGGGGACGGCGATTCAGTTCGTGTTCGCAGTGCTGATCCTGAAAACCCCCTGGGGCCGGTGGGTGTTCGAGAAGACCGGCGACGCGGTGACGGGATTCCTGGCCTTTTCGGACGCGGGAGCGAAGTTCCTGTTCGGCGATGGCTTCGCCGAGCACTTCTTCGCTTTCAAGGTGCTCTCGACGATCATCTTCTTCTCGAGCGTGATCGCGCTCGCCTACCACGTGGGTCTTCTCCAGCGGGTGGTCAAGCTCTTCGCCTGGATCATGATGCGGTTGATGGGCACCTCCGGCGCCGAGTCCCTGTCGGCCTCGGCCAACATCTTCGTGGGCCAGACCGAGGCGCCGATCCTGATCCGCCCCTACGTGCCGACCATGACCCAGTCCGAGCTGATGGCGGTCATGACCGGCGGTTTCGCCACCATCGCGGGAGGCGTGATGGCGGCCTACGTGGGCATGGGGGTCTCCGCGGGGCACCTGCTGGCGGCCTCGGTGATGTCCGCCCCGGCGGCCCTCGTCATGGCCAAGCTGATGCTTCCCGAAACCGAGGAGAGCGTCACCGCGGGCGAGGTCCGGGTGGCCGTCGAAACGCCCTACGTCAATGCCGTCGATGCTGCGGCCGAGGGCGCTGCGTCGGGCGTGCAACTGGCCCTGAACGTGGGCGGCATGCTGATCGCGTTCGTGGCCATGATCGCCGCGATCAACTGGATCGTGGGTTGGGTCGGCGGTCAGTTCGGGCAGGTGGGCTGGTCCCTCGAGGCCTTCCTGGGCGTTTTGTGCAGCCCGCTGGCCTGGCTCATGGGCGTTCCCTGGGCCGAGGCCGGCGAGGTCGGCACCTTGATCGGGATCAAGACCGCCGCCAACGAGTTCGTGGGCTACCTGAAGCTCCAGGAAATGGCCGGTGCGGGCCTCTCCGAGCGCTCTCAGTACATTGCCACCTACGCCCTGTGCGGCTTCTCGAACTTCTCCTCGATCGCCATCCAGATCGGGGGCATCGGCGGTATGGCCCCGGAGCGGAAGGGGGACCTCGCCCGGCTCGGCCTGCGAGCCATGATCGCCGGCTCCCTGGCCTGTTTCCAAACCGCCACGATCGCGGGCATCCTGCTCTGAGCGAATATCATCTGCGCCATGAGCCTCACTCGAATCATCGGTATCGTTCTCCTGGTCGCCGGCGTGGCCGGGCTCGCGGTCGGCAAGTTCACCTACACCAAGGAAACCCGGGAGGCGAAGCTCGGCCCGCTCGAGCTCTCGGTGAAAGACAAGGAGAGCATCGTCGTCCCGACCTGGGCGAGCATCGGGGCGATCGCGGTCGGCGCGGCGCTGCTCCTGGTCCGCAAGAAGACCTGATCCGGCCCTGGACCGTCGACGGTCCGCCTTTCGCGATTTCTCCGTTCCCCTCCATGAGCCCGGGTCGCTCCCGCGCGGTCCAATGACGGATCGACGCGGCGAGTCGCCGGCTCGAGGGAAACTGCCATGTCCACCCCATTTCGATCCCCGTTTCTGCGCCTCACGCTGGGCGCTGTCGCTTTGACCGGTTTGTTCGTCTCCGCCCATGCCCAGGAGGAGCCCCGGAGCGACCGGGCCCGCCCGGTGGGTGTCGGGCGCTCGGCCGAACTGGTTTCCTCGGAAGTCCTCGCGCTCTTCGCCGGCCGCACCGCGGACGATGAGGGGGTCGTCCTGATCCATCTGACCCCGGAGCGCGACGACCGCCCGATCCTGCCGACGGGTACCGCGACGTTCGAATCCGATGGTGTCGGCGGTCTGCACTACACCCTGAACGGCCGGCCGGTCGACTCGAGCGAGCTCGCCGCCAACGCCGAGAGCGCCAAGCGCCAGATCGCCGTCCGAGCGCGGGAGCGGGAGCTGCGCTCGGAGGAGCGCATGAGTGCGCTGCTCGCCGCCACCGGCCTCGGCGGCAAAGTCGTCGACCGCAGCGGCGGAACCGCCCGACTGCGCGTGACCGCGGAGGAGCTCGATCTTCTGGTGGCGAAGGGGGAAGGCGCCCTCCAGCGCGTCGACGTGGCTCGGGAGATCAAGAACACCTTGACCAATGCGCTGACCACCAATCCCCAGGGCGCCCTCGAGTGGCTGAAGGTCATCCCCTTCGCTCACTCCTACAACCTCAAGGGCCAGGGCATCGGCATCTGGACCGGCGAGGGCGGCGCACCGAACCCTTACGACAGCGAGATCAACGCCAGCAAGCTCGTCCTTCTCACCAGCGACGCCGTCTCGTTGCACTCGACCTGGACCACGACGATGCTCCAGAAGACCGCGCCCCTGGCGACGGTCTACTACGGCCACCAGCCGGTGCCGTGCCACATCCTGACCTCGATCCAGAACCAGACCAATCCGCCCATCTACCTCGGCTCGCAGTCCTGGAACTGGGGCGACACGACGGTCGGCACCTATTGGGATTGCGTCGCCCAGTGGGACGACTTCGTCTACCAGAGCCGCATCGCCATGTTCGTGCCCTCGGGCGGCGACATGAACGGGACCTTCACGACCAGCCCCGGTAAGGGTTTCAACGTCTTCGCGGCCGGCGGGGCGGACACCGATCCCCTCGACATTCCGTGGTACTCGGGCTACTCCGACCCCGAGACCGGTGCGATCAAGCCCGACGGTGTGACCCCGGGCACCTGCATCACCCGCAAGGCGGGCGAGGCCTGCGCCGGTGGCGTCAGCCTGGCGACGCCCCTGGCCGCGGCTTTCGCCGCCGACCTGATGAGCGGCTCCGCCTTCTTCTTGAACCAGCCCCAGGCGGTCAAGGCCCACCTGGTGGCCGGTGCCACCACCGACGTCACTCCCGGCATCGGCAAGGACGGCCCGGGCATGCTGAATTTCCTCCACACCAACTTCTACCGTTGGGGCAAGTGGTGGAACGGCAACAGCTCGGCCTATTTCCACCCGACCACCAAGGACATCGTCGAGGTCACCAATCTGACCGCCGGCAAGCGCTACCGCATCGCCATCTCCTGGCTCGTGCAGGGCTCCTACGCCCTGTCGAACAAGGCGCCGAACATGCGCATGGAACTGACCGTGACCCGCGGCTTCGCCCAGTGGAGCTCGACCTACCCCAAGAGCACCATCCAGTGGGTCGATTTCGTGGCGCCGGAAACCGGGAGCTACACGATCCGCATCAAGCGGACCGTCAACGTGAACAACGGCCAGCTGGCCCTGGCCCTGACGGTGGGCGAGGTGGTCTGACGCCGAGTGTCGGCGGAAAAGGGGGGCGGCCTGGGGCCGCCCCCTCGGTTTCGTTTCGCGATGACCTGGAAGGGCGCCTAGGAGCTAGGCGCCCTTCCGCGCTAGATTTTCGACCCCGAAAGGCCCCATCCCGATGACTCGAAAAATCGCCACTCTAGGGCTCGTCGCCTCGCTCGTTCTCGTGCTCGGCGGAGGCCTGGTCCTCACCGGGCTGGTGGTCCTGACGATCCGCCATCCCGCCCGCGGCGGCGCCACGATCTTCACGGTGGAGCTGGCAGAGCCGGCGCCGCTCGCCGGGGAGCAGCTCGAGGAGATCCGGAGCAGGCTCGCGGTCCTCGCCGGACGGGAAGGAGCGACCGCACGGGCGTTCGGATTCGCGAACCCGGTCGTGACCCTGGTCGACCCGGGCGCCGGCCGATTTCGCCTGGAGGTGCCGGAAGTCGGAGACGGTGCCCAGCGGATCGCGGAGGACCTGGAGGCGCTCGGCACGCGGCTCGAGCTCCGGCTGGTGGACGAGGAAGTTCCCTCGCCCGAGGACGGCGGTTCCGGCGGCGAAGGCGTCACCTGCGACGAGCGCGGTGAGTGTTTCCGGCTCGCCGTCGCGCCTCTGATGACGAACGAAGACGTGCGGTCGGCCGAGGTGATCGCAGATTCTTTCGGCTTTCCGGCGTTGCTCGTCCGCCTGACCGACATCGCCGGGGAGCGCATGGCCCGGGCCACCGGGGACCACCTCGGCGGGCGGGTCGCCATCCTCGTCGACGGCAGGATCGTGTCTGCCCCGATGATCCAAAGCAGAATCAGCACTGATTTGATGGTGAATGGACTCGAATCGAACCGCGGCCCGGCGCGCCTGGCCGCGGTCCTGGCGACGGCGGGCCGACTGCCTCCGGTGAGGATCGTGGCGCAGGAGCCGGGCTCGCCGAGCGTCTGGCTGGGGCGGCTCCGACTCCTGCTCGCGGTGGTGGGCGTCGCGGTCGCGGGACTGCTGGCCGCGACCGTCTACTTCGCGATGCGATGGGTGCGGGCCAGCACGGCCCGCGGGTGAAGGCCGCTGCGGGGTCCGAGAGCGTGCTCTCGTCCCCGCAGGTCGACTCAGCGCTGATAGCCCTGGCGGCAGGAGTCCTGGAACGTCTCCCACCGGGCCAGCTGCTCGGCGGTCAGAAGCGCCTCGAACTCGTCGTCGGCGGCGGCCCGGGCGGCCTCGATCTGGTCGTGGATGGAGTCGATGTCGATGACCGTCTGGCCGACGTCCGCGACCACCGGCGAATCCGCGTCGAGCAGCACCTCGAGGGCGTCCTTGAGCGGGGCGATCTGGTCGTGGAGGGGCTCGATCTCGGTGCGCAGCTCGGCATAGATCGTCTGGGCGGCCTGGGCCTGGGTCTGGGTGAGCTGGAGGGCGCGGGCGATGGCGCGGAAGTTGTTGCAGCGCGGAGCGCGGGTCTGCTGGGCGGAGGCGACGGTGGGCAGGAGGAGCAGGCATCCCAAGGCGAAGCTGGCGAAGAAGAGGGGCTTGCGGGTCATTCGATTCTCCTTTTCCGGTGGGGGCGGTGCGTCATGCTGAAACCGCCTTTTCGGACCTGGAACCCATCACCTCGCGGTTTCCTGCGCCGCCGGTGAACTTTTTTCGCCTCAGTAGGGCCGCTCCCCCACGATGTTGCCCGCGGGCTCGTAGCGGCACACCACCAGCCACCACGTCCGTGCGTCGAAGGGTGAGCCGGTGGTGCACCGGTGCGCCGCACAGCCGACCCGCGTCGTATCGCGCCAGACCATTTGGGTGTAATGGCCGCAGAGCCCCGAGCAGCCGTTCGAGGCGTAGTCGTAAGCGGCCGCTTCGGTCGCCCAGGCGCCGACTACCTCCCGCGCGCTGGGCTCGGAGGTTCCCGCGTAAAGGTTCTCGCCGCCCGCGGTTTCGCTGTGACGGAAGCTGCACCTCTCCGCCCAGGCCTGGGCGTCATCGACGAGCCCCGGGGAGAGCTCGAGGGGTGGAAGCGGCGGCGACGGCTTCGGCCGCGCCTCCCGGCGAACCGCGTTGTGGCTCTCGACGATGCCGGCGAGAGGCCCTTGCGCGCCTCCTGCGACGGTCGGCGTCGCCCGCCGCTCCGGCGACTCCGGCTTGCAGCCCCAAACGAGCGCCGCGACGGCGACCAGGGCCAAGACACGGTGCATGGTGGCGAGGATACACTTGCGTGCCGACCATGCAACCGATCGTCGACTTCATCCTCGAGCTCGACAAGCTCAAGGGCGTGACCCGGAAGACCCGTCCGCTAGGGCTCGAGCGGTACGAGAACTCCGCCGAGCACAGCTGGCAGATCGCCTTGCTGGCGGCTTCCCTGGCGCATCATGCGGAGGCTCCGGTCGATGTCGACCGAGTGATCGCAATGCTGCTGGTCCACGACATCGGCGAGATCGACACCGGCGACACCATGGTGTTCGTCGAGGGTGGCTGGGAAGAAAGGAAGGCTGCCGAGCACGCCGCGGTGACGCGGATCTTCGGCCTCCTGCCGGAAGCCCAGGGCGCCCGGTTCAGTGCGCTCTGGCTCGAGTTCGAACGCGGCGACACGCCCGAGTCTCGCTTCGCGAACGCCATCGACCGCGCCATGCCGGTGCTCTTGAACCTGGCCAACGACGGCCAGAGCTGGCGGGAAAACGGCATCAGCCACGAGCGCGTGGTCCGGCGCGTCGGGCCGCAGGTCAAGGCCGGCTGCCCGGCGCTGTGGGAGTACCTCGAGGTTCGGCTGGAGGAGAAGCGCCGGGAGGGTTGGTTCGGGATCGAGTGAACAGACGTACTCTGGGTTGGTCACCGGCCCGGCTGATCGCCCGGAGGCTGGTTGGGCACCCAAAGCGTATCAGGCCAGCGGAACCACCTTCGACTCCAATAACCGGGTATCGCGGGTCAGCAGCGGAACGTGGTGAACGACGCTCGTCGCCGCGATCAGCTCATCGGCCGGGTCCGACCGAAAGTCGAGGCGGGTCGATTGGATGCAGACAGCGAGGTCGAGCGGCCAGATGTGGAGTCCCGAGAGGGTCCGGACGACCTCGGGGTCCTGCAGATCGAGCTCGACGCGACCGATCTGGACCAGCTTGGCCAGTTCCCACATCACGATGGCGGAGATGCTCCAGGAGTGGACGGATAATAGCTCCCGCTCTCGGGACGTCAACTCTCCGACCAAAGCGTGGATCAGGATGTGGGTATCAAGATTCAGCACCGGTTTCCCACTCGATCCCGGTCGATCCGAGGTCGCCCAGAATCCGGATGCGGCCCCGCAGGCAGCCGATCAGACCTTCCGCTCCACGCTCAAAGGGCGTCAATCGCGCGACCGGTTTGCCATGTTTGGTGATGACGACACCCTCGGGACCAAGGCGATCGAGGATTCCGAGGCACTGGGCCTTGAACTTCGCGGCAGCAATCTGCTTCATGCCGCCATCCTAGCACTGGACATTTTTTCTGACCACTCCGGGCGAGGACAATAGCCGTGAGCCCGTCAGTGCACGCTGCCGTAGACTTGCTCCACCGCATCCACGAACGGGTGCTCCACCACATCGAACGGACGAGCGAATCCCCATGATCAGCCTCTGGAACGACGCCGAGGCCGCCGGCTTTACTTGCGATCTCGGCCTGCGGGTGTACACCTCGCGCCTGCTTGGGCGCGACAAGTCTCTGGTGCTCCATGGCGGGGGCAACACCTCGGTCAAGACCATCGAGACGACGATTCTCGGCGACCGCGTGGAGGTGCTCTGGGTCAAGGGCAGCGGGTGGGACCTCGAGACCATCGAACCGGCCGGGTTCACGCCCCTGCGGCGGGCGCCGCTCCTGCGGCTGGCCCGCCTGGCGAAGCTCTCGGACGCGGAGATGGTCAACGCTCTCCTGACCGAACGGACCGACGCGGCGGCTCCCGCGCCGTCGGTCGAGGCGATCCTCCATGCGGTTCTGCCCGCGAAGTTCGTCGACCACACCCACGCCGACGCGGTGGTGACGATCACCAACACCCCGGGCGGCGAAGCGCGGGCGCGGGCGATTTGGGGCGACCGGCTGGTCGTCATTCCCTACGTCATGCCCGGCTTCGAGCTGGCGCGGGAGGCGGCGGCGCGGTTCGAGCGCGAAGCCGGCCCCGACACCGTGGGTCTTCTGCTCCTGAACCACGGCATTTTCAGCTTCGGCGACACGGCGCGGCAGTCCTACGAGCGGATGATCGAGCTGGTGGGTCTCGCCGAGGAGCACCTGCGATCGGCCGGCGCCTGGGACCTGCCCGTGGCCGGGATCGATCTCGGGGCTCCGCCACCGCGGCTCGAGACGGCCTTGTTGCGCCGGGCGATCGCCGACGCGGCGGGCTTTCCGCTCGTGCTGAAGAGCGAGCGCGACGAGCGCACCCTCGCCTTCGCCCGCCGGCCTGATGTGGCGGAGCTGACCCAGCAGGGGCCGGTCACGCCGGACCACGTGATCCGCACCAAGCGCCGGCCGCTCCTCGGTCGCGACGTGGCCGGCTACGCCGCGGAGTACCGCGAAGAGTTCGCCCGCTGCGCGGCCCGCGGCGCCGATCCGAAGCGGATGCTCGACCCGGCGCCGCGGGTGATCCTCGATCCCGAGCTGGGCCTCGTGACCGCCGGTCGCTCGGTGAAGGACGCCGCCATCGCCGCCGAGATCTACCGCCACACGATGGACATCCAGGAGCGCGGGGTCCGGCTCGGTGGTTTCCGGGCGTTGCCGGAGCAGGATCTCTTCGACGTCGAGTACTGGGATCTCGAGCAGGCCAAGCTCGCTCGGGCCGGGGCACCACCGGTGCTTGCCGGGGAGGTGGCGCTCGTCACCGGCGCGGCGTCCGGCATCGGCCGGGCCGCGGTCGAGGCTCTTCTCGCTCGCGGCGCAGCGGTGGTCGGCCTGGATCTCGATCCGAAGATCGCCGGACTCTGGCGGCGCCCGGACTTTCTCGGCCTGACCGCGGATGTGACCTCCCGGGCGGACCTGACGCGTGCCCTCGACGCCACGGTGGCGGCCTACGGCGGGCTCGACCTGCTGGTCCTGAACGCCGGGGCGTTTGCCCAGGGCAGTCCCATCGCCGGCTTGTCCGACGAGCTCTTCCGCGGCCAGATGGCCCTTCACGGCGAGGCCAACCTGGCCTTCCTGCGCGAAGCCCACCCGCTGCTGGCCATCGCTCCGCGGGGGGGCCGCGTCGTCCTGGTGGCGTCGAAGAACGTGGCCGCGCCTGGCCCCGGCGCGGGAGCCTATTCGGCCGCCAAGGCCGCCGTCACCCAGCTCGCACGGGTAGCCGCCCTCGAATGGGGCAAGGACGGCATTCGCGTCAACGTCGTCCACCCGAACGCCGTGTTCGACACCGGAGTTTGGACCGAAGAGGTCCTGGCGAGCCGCGCCGCGGCCTATGGGCTCACGGTCGACGAGTACAAACGCTCGAACGTCCTTGGGACCGAGGTCACCTCGAAGGATGTCGCGGAAGTTGTCGCCGAGCTGCTCGGCCCCCGGTTCGCCAAGACCACGGGCGCACAAATTCCGGTCGACGGCGGGAATGATCGGGTGATTTGACCCGCCCGATCTCCTCCTAGACCCCGCGCCGATTCCCCCACAGCGCCTTGTGCAGCTGCAACTGGAGTCGCACGGGCAACCGGTCGGCGAGAATCCAAGCCGCCAGGTCCTCCCCTGAAAGCTCGCCATGGACGGGGGAGATCAGCACTTCGCAGCGCTCGCCGAGCCGGTGGCGGCGGATGACATCGCGTGCCCACCGATAGTCGGCCTCGTCGGCCAGCACGAACTTGACCTCGTCGATGGCGGTGAGCCGATCGAGATTCGGCCAGTGATTGTTGTCGGCCTCGCCGCTGCCCGGGCACTTGACGTCGACGATCCGTCGCACCCGCGGGTCGACCTGAGCGATGTCCAGGCCCCCGCCGGTCTCGAGCAGAACCTCGTAGCCCGCGTCGCACAGCGCGGTGAGGAGCGGCGGGCAGCCGGGCTGGAGGAGAGGCTCGCCGCCGGTGACCTCGATCAGCGGGCAGCCGTGGCCCGCCACCTCCGCGAGGATCTCGTCCCGGGTGCGCCAGCCTCCCTCGTAGAAGGCGTACTCGGTGTCGCACCAGCGGCAGCGCATCTGGCAGCCGGTCAGGCGTACGAAGACGCAGGGCCGCCCCGCGCGCGTCGACTCCCCTTGGATCGAATAGAAGATCTCGTTGACCCGCAGCCGGTCCGTCGGCGTCGAGGTCATGCGTCGGCCTCGTAGATGGCGCAGGAGGTCGGCGTCTCCCAAACCTCGACGCGTTCGACCGTCACTCGGGCCGGCAGGCGCAGGCGCACCTCGTCGTGGACGTACTGTGCGATCAGCTCCGCCGTGGTGTTGCGCACGTCGAAGGGCGGGTGGTCGTTGATCACCTGGTGGTCGAAGGGGCCGACCACGGCGGCCAGAATGACCTTCAGGTCGGCGAAGTCGATCACCATCCCCAGCTCGTCGAGCTGGCGGGTGGAGACGTGCACCCGCACCCGATAGTTGTGGCCATGGAGGTTCTGGCAACCCCCTCGGTGACCCCGAATGAAGTGCCCCGCGGAGAAGTCGAAATCTTTGAAAATGGTGAACTTACCCATGAAGTTCGCTTTCGTCTGCGGCGCCGGGGCGAGTCAGGTAGTCGAGCGTGGGGCCGAGGCCCTCGGCGAGGGAGCGCGGCGACCATGCGAGTTCGGTGCGCGCGCGGGTGTCGTCGAAGGCCCAGTGGCGGGCCAGGCTGGTGAGCTGGCCGGCCGGCAGGGGCGGCCGCTTGCCCGCCAGCCGGAAGAGCGGGCCGGAAAGCGCGACGCCCAGGCGGGCCAGAGGAATCGGCAGATCGAAACGCGGTGCGGAGACGCCGGTGTGTTCCGCGATCCGGCGCGCGAGCTCGCGCACGGTGACCCCTTCGCCCGCCAGCAGATAGGCCCGGCCGTCCACCCCGCGACCGTCCAGGATGGCGCAGAGCGCCGCCACCACATCGTCGACGTGGACCCAGCTGGTCTTGCGGTCGGCCCCGACCAGCACGGGGAACTTGCCGCGGGCGAAGGCGGACAGGAACGAGTTCGAGCCGCGTTTCTTGCCCGGCGGTCCGTAGATGAGCGCTGGATAAACGGTCGTGACCTTGAGGCCCCGTTTGGCCCACTCGCGAATGGCCCTCTCCCCCTCGTGTTTGGTCGCGCTATAGGCCGAGGGGAAGGGGAGCTGGAGCGGCGAATCCTCGCTGGCGAGAGTGCCGTCCGGCGGGCTGCCCCCGAAATAGGCCACGGACGACACCGAAAGGAAGCGTCCCACGCCGAGCTTGTGGGCCAGCGACGCCACCGCTTCGCTGCCTTCGACGTTGATCGCCCGCATGCGCTCGTGGGGGGCCGCGGGGTCGAGCTCGGCGGCCAGGTGAACCACCCAATCGGCGCCGGCCATGGGCTCTCGGAGCGAAAAGCGGTCGGTGATGTCCCCTCGATAGGTCGACACGCCGATTTCGTCCAGCGGGCCGGCCGAACTGGCGGGCCGGACCACCGCCGCCACCGCGTGCCCATCAGCTCGCAGCCGGCGCGCCAGGGCCATTCCCAAATACCCGGTGGCGCCGGTCAGGAAGACTCGCATGGCGGCGGATTGTAGCGGAGACGGCGCTCGGTCGCGGGCTGGCCCCTGCCTTGCACAGGGCCGAGGCAGGTGAGTTTCAGGGAGCTGCTCACCACGGGGTGCTGAACCCCGCCGACCGAAAAACAGCTCCCTCTCCTCCCCCCGCGGCGGTTCCCTCCACGACGCGGGGCTTTTTTTATGGGCGCGAGGGAACGGGGCGGCCACGGGGGGCCGCCCTGGGGGCCGCCCCCACACCCACTATCGCCCGCGGCGTTCGGTCAGGTCATCGACCAGCTCCTGGCCGCGCTCGGCCTGGAGCTCGCCGCGCTGGACGAGGGCTTCGAAGGCGACGACGACCTTGGGGGCGAACTGGCTGCCGGAGCAGCGGACGATCTCGGCCACGGCAGATTCGGCCGATAGCGCTTGGCGATAGGGCCGCGAGGTGGTCATGGCGTCGTAGGTGTCGGCGACGGCGATGATGCGGGCGAAGAGGGGAATCTCATCGCCCGCCAGGCGATCCGGATAGCCCTTGCCATCCACGCGCTCGTGGTGACTGCGAACACCGGCCACGAGATCCCGAAAGCCGCTGATGCGCTCCACGATCTGGGCGCCGTCGGTGGCATGAAGGGACATCACCCGGCGCTCTTCGTCCGTAAGCGGAGAGGGCTTGCGCAGAATGTCGTCGGGCACGGCGATCTTGCCGACGTCGTGGAGCGTGGCGGAGAGCCGCAGCCGCTCCAGATCCGCCCGGTCGAGCTCGAGCTCGCGGCCGAGCAGCACCGAGTACGCCACCACCCGGCGAATGTGCCCGCCGGTGTAAGGGTCCCGCTTGTCGATGGCCTCGGCCAGGGCGGTGGCCAGCTCGACCACCTGGCGCTCCTGGAACTCGTAGAGCCGGGCGTTCTCAACCGCGTGGGCCACGAGCCGCGCGAAGGTCTGCATGCGCTGGAGATCCCGGGGGTCGAAACCCTGCTTCCCGATCGGGTTCAACAACTGCAGCACGCCGACCACCCGGCCTTCGACGGCCAGGGGTACGGCGAGAATCGCGCGAGTCGTGAACCCCGGGGTCCGGTCCCCCTGCCACCGGGGGTCGCGCTCGACCTCGTTGACCACCTCGGCGAGGCCCGAGGCGGCCACGCTGCCCACGATCCCCTGGCCGACGGCGACCCGCAGATCCCGGATCTCGACCGCCGCGGCGCCGCGCACCACCCGAAACGACAGCTCCTGACTCTCCGGGTCGAGCTCCCAGATCGAGCTGGTCTCGGCCCGGCACAGCTCCTCGGCCTTGCGCAGGGCGATGTCGAGGACCTCCGGCAGCCGCCGGTTACCCGACAGCTCGTGGAGAACCTGGAACATGGCGTCGACCTCGAGCAACCAGCCCTCGAGGTCACCACGCCTCCGCCCGCCCACCCGGCGGGCGGGCGGCGACGCGACCGAGGCGGCCACGGGCTCGGGAGCCCGCGGCCGGGGTCGGTCGTCGGCCGAGACGGTGAGGCGTGGGTTTCGCTGCACGAGTCGGTACCGAGAGCGGCTAGAACCTCGTGCCGATCCAGAAGGATGTCTGGTAACCGGTCTGGGTGTCCTTCAAGTCCCACAGCTTGGCGAAGTCCCAGTTGAGGTCTACCCCGAGCATGTGGGCCGTGATCCCGAAGCCGTAGGACGAAATACCGTCCTGCAGACGCCCGTCGTCGCTGTTCCAGAACTCGTAGTCCGGACCGTCCGAGAAGAACGCGCCGCCGACATCGACGAAGACCACCGCCCGTATGCCCTGGATGACCATGAACGGCAGGATGATGGCGTCGATCACCGGGAAGCGGAACTCGGCATTGGCGTAGAAGGCCCGGTCGCCCACCAGCGAACGGAACTCGACCCCGCGCAGGGTGTCGAGGCCGCCGAAGAAGAACGGTTGCGGGAAGTTGCCCTCGGAGGCGGCGCCGAAGACGCGCAAGGCGAAGCTGCTGCGCTCGGTCACCGGGAAGTACTTGCGGGCGTCGAGGACCACGTTCTGGGTCAAGGTCCCGCTGTCCTCGAGGTCCGGTGCGTAGCTCGCCGCCAACCGCCAACGGTGGCCGGCGACGGGACCGCTCGATCCGTAAAGGGTCGTATCGCCCACCAGGCCGATGCTGAGCTCCGGGTAGTCGTCCTTGCGCGGCAGCACGATGGGCACGATTTCGCCGGTGTTCGGATCTTCCACGAAGGACTGGAAGTCGATGTCCCGGAAGATGTAGCCGAGGCCCGCCTCGAACCGGTGCGAGAAATTGAACGGGTATTGAATGCCCGCCCGGGCGCCGGTCTCCTTGTAGGCCGCGCGACCGCGCCGGACCCCGCCGGTGACGAAGTCCTGGGCCAGGAAGTACGAACGGTCGTCGAACAGTTGGACCGTCCACTGAGTTCGGTGCTTCCGGTTCAGGTAGAAGACGTCGAAGTTCGAGAAGCTGTCGACCGAGGCCAGGGTGACGAACAAGCGCTGATCGCCCAGGTAGTCGGAGAAGGTGAGCAGGATCTGGCCGAGCAGCGTCTGGTTGTTGTCGACCCCGACCAAGGTCTCGGCGTCCTCGAGGAACATCTTGAAGCCGCGGTAGTCCTCGGTGTTGGCGGGGTCGATGGTGACCTCGATGTCCGGCTGGTAGGCCGCGATCTCGGCGGGAGTAGCGGCGGCGGCGGCCGCGGCGGCGGCCACTTTGCGCACCTCGCCGATCGGCTCGTCGATGTCGGCCACGTAGAGGTCGAAGTCGAACTTCCAATAGCCCGCGTAGACCAGCCGTTCGGGCCCGTCGAGCTCGAGGAGGAGCGTCGGCTGGAAGGCGCCGGTGACGACGTTGGTGTGCTGGCGCAGCTCGCCGTTGTCGAGCGTCAAGGAGTAGATGTTCTGGGCGCCGCTCTCGTCGGAGGTGAAGTAGAGCCGCTTGCCGTCGGGCGAGAACGCCGCGTCGTAGTCGTTCCACGCACCCTCGGTCAGTGGTACGCGCACGCCGGGGGTCGCGAAGTCGATCCGGAAGAGCTTCTTGTACTCCCCGGCGACCGACGAGATCACGAGGGACTTGCCGTCCCGCGAAGCCGCGGGCGAGCCATCGAAGACTGGGTCGTTGGTGACTTGGGTCAGCTTGCGGGCCTCGAGGTCGTACTGGAAGATGTCGAACTGACCGTCCTTCCAGCCCGAGAAGAAGACGCTGCGACCATCCGCAGAGAACTCCGGCGCCAGCTGCTGCTCGACGCCCAGCTCGTCCATGTCGATCAGCTCGTGGCCGCCCTTGCCGATCACGTCGATCAGGAGCAGGCTCCGGCCTTTTTCGCGCTTGACGAACACCGCCAGCCGGTTGCCGTCGGGCGAGAAGGCCAGGTCCTTGCCCATGTTGCGGGCGGTGGCCAGGTTCTGGGCGATCAGATACTGGTAGTCCTCGTCGAAGCCGCGGGTCAGGTTGCGCACGAAGGTGCGGTTCTTGGTCTCGTAGAGAGCGACGTCGATCTCGCCCTTGTAGGTCACGAAGGCCGCCACCAGATCGCCCGAGGGCGAGGCCACCGGCGAGATGGCCTGATTGTTGGGCTCGTTCTCGACCCGGAAGGGCCGGCCGAAGTCCGACGGCTCACCGGTTTCGAGCAGCTCGGGCAGGTACTTCTTGCGCAGCCAGCGACGGAAGTCGCGGTCGAAATCCTCACCTTCGATCCGGAAGGCTCGCTTGACCGCGCGGTCGACCCGACCGCCGAGCGTGTTGCGGAACTCGTAGATGAAATCGAGGAGACCTTCCTGGCCCCAGCGCTCCTCGATGAAGTCGAACACCGCGTGACCGAACCGGTAGGCGAAGTACCCCTGGACATTGGCCTGGGTGATCGGCGGGATCTGGTCGTTGACCACCGCGTCGCGCAGGTACATGCGGTCGTGGGCTTCCTCGTCGTCGGCCATGTAGCTCGCCATGCCTTCCATCATCCAGGTTGGCGGGCGGCTGGCGGCGGCCTTCGACAGGCTGCCCTGGAACAACACGTGGTACTGGAAGATGTGGGTCAGCTCGTGCATGACCAGCGCGAACAGCTGCGGGTCCGGCAGGTCGATGGGCAGAACCATGCGGAAGCGCGCCGGGGTCGCGAAGGCGCCGATGCCCTCGGGGATGAAGTTGAGCAGGATGTTGTTCTGCTCGAACGCCGAGTGGGTGGCGTAGAAGATGAGGGGCGTCGGCTCCTGGATCTGGAAGTCGAACCGCCGTGACAGCCGGTCGTAGGCGCTCTCTGCCATCGACACGACCTTCTGGAGGTTGGCCTCCTCGTCGGCGTAGTAGTGCACGTCGAAGTGCGGCGAGTGGTAGATCCGCCAGTCGAAGTCGCGGTAGGTGATCTTGTTGCGCCCGAAGTACTGGGCTTCGGCGCTCGCGGCGAAACCGAGGGCGAAGACCGCGAGAACGGCGACCTGAGTGACTCTGCGAAGCCGGAGTGACAGGGAGCGAGCCAAAGCAACCTCCTCGGTGACCCTCACCGGGTGAACAAAACGCGGGTCGCCTCCACCTCTTTCTGGGTGAAGACGCCGACGATGCGATCCTCGAGCGACAAGAGGTTCTCGAACATCCCCTGGAAGGGATCGGTGCTCTCGCTCGCGAAACTCTGGAAGTCCTTGAAGTTGTCGCGGTGGAGAAGCTCGCCGGTGGAGCCGTCGAACACCAGCATGAGGATGTCGTACTCGAAACCGGTCTGCTCGACGAGCACCTGGCGATAGTAGGTGCGACCGTCGAAGGGCGACGTGAACTCCTGGGTGCGGTAGCCGGAGCGGTCCTGAACATCGAAATCCAGGCTACCCATGACGATCAGGTCGGCCTGCAGGCGCTCGCCGATGCTCTGCCACAGGTCGCGCTCGCCGGCCAGCTGATCGAGATCGAAGCTCGGGTACTCGAGCGTGCCACCGCCTTCGACGATCTTTAGATCGGTCTCGCGCCGCAGCACCTTGGTCAGGTAGCGCTCGAACTCCTTTTCGATGTCGAGGCTGCGGCTCTTGGCGCTGTCCGCCTCCTCCTGGGAGACCACCAGGAACGGTGCCACGAGGACGGTTTCCTTGCCGCGCAGATCGAGCCGTGCGCGCTGCGGCAGTTGGAGCTTGACTTGAACGACCTGGGCCGCGGCGGACCCGGCGGCGCCGCAGAGCACCACGGCCAGGGCCAGGCGAGTGAAACGGTGGGAGAGCATCGGGGAACCTCCTCGCGGGGGCGGAATTCGAGGGCCGGCGCGCGGCCGGCGCTACGGCGTTCCCTCGGGCGAGGGCGTGGGTGGTTCTTCAGCCGGCGGTGCCACGGGCTCCACCGGGGGCTTGAAGCTCTGGTAGAACTCGGCGAAGCGCGCGTAGTTCCGTTTGAGCTCGGCATTGGCGGAATCGAGCCGGATCGCCCGCTGGTAGGTGGCGAGGGCGTCTTCGTAGCGGCCCGCGGCTTCGTAGGCCACCGCCATGTTGTTGAGCACGTGACCGTTGTCGGGGGACAGCCGGTCCGCCTGCTGGAACCGGAACAGGGCTTCTTTCCAAAGTCCCCGCTTCGCCATCTCCACGCCGAATTGAAGTTGTTCTTCGTACGAGGTTCGCACCGCCTCCGAGCGTCTCCCCGCCTCGGCGCGCGTGGGCACCACGGCGAGCAGACCGAGGAGCGAAACGACGACGAAACCCGCTGATCTGCGCTTCGTCATGAGCCTCCCACTAGGGTCGAGCGTCCATCCCTCGAGCAAGAAAGTAAGCCGTCGGCAGTATATACGACGGTCACGGGGACTCCGGACGGGGCCATTGCCTGACAGATCGGGCCGGGGTACCGCCGTCATGAAAGGGTCGGAGGAAAGAACAATGACCGACCCCCGCGACCTTCTGCTCACCTTGAACTCTGCCCGCGGCATCGCCCGTGCCGCCGCCTGTCGCCTGGCCCAGGAGCTCGAAAGCTGGTGGCCCCCGAACGGTCCGGACGACGAGGCCGCCGCTCGAATCGGTGTTCCACAACCCGCTCTACGCCAAGCTCGCGCCCTCGCCTGCAAGGCTCGGGCCTTCGCCCGGGCGGAGCTGGAGCGGGCCACCGCCCTCGGTGCCCGGGTGGTCACCCGCCTCGATCCCGGCTACCCCGAGGCGCTCCAGCCCCTCGACCTGCCTCCGCCGGTGCTGTTCGTACAAGGGCTCCCGCTGGCCCCCGAGCAACCCGCCGCGGCCCTCGTAGGTTCCCGCCAGGCCGACGTTTACGGTCGCGAGGTGGCCGGTCTGCTGGGCCGCGAGCTGGCGGTTGCGGGGGTGGCGGTGGTCTCGGGCTTCGCCGTTGGAATCGACGCCGCCGCCCATCGCGGGGCCTTGGCAGCGCCTCCCGCGGAGCGCCCCGTGACCGTCGCGGTGCTCGGTTCCGGCCTCGGTACCGACTACCCCAGAGGACACCGGGAGCTCGGCATGGCGATCGCCCGGCACGGCGCCCTGGTGTCCGAGTTCCCCTGCGGTTCGCAGCCCCGGCCGTGGCGCTTCCCGGTCCGCAATCGCCTGATCGCGGCCCTGTCGGGGGCCACGGTGGTGATCCGCGCGACGCCGCGCTCGGGCTCGCTGGTGACCGCCCGGTTGGCCCTGGAGCTCGGCCGCGAGGTGCTCGCCGTGCCTGGCCGGATTTTCGACGACATCTCTCGAGGTCCCAACGAGCTCCTGGCCGATGGCGCCCGGCCGGCCTTGTCGAGTCGCGATGTCCTGGACGCCCTCGGCGTTCCGGCTCCCCGGCTGGCGCCCAAGGTCGAGCCCGTGCTCGCGGGAATCCTCGGCCGGCTACTCGCCCGAATTCCGATCGCCGATCCGGTGCCCCCCGAGGACCTGGCGGCGGACCTGGGCGAGCCGGTGGAGGTGGTGCTCGGGGCGCTGTTGGAGCTCGAGCTGTTGGGCAGAGTGCACCGGTATCCCGGCCCGGGCTATGCGCGGGGGGCGGTATGAAGAGGTCAACTTGCTTCGCCCGGGAGCCCGATGCTACGTTCCGCGGACCGAGCGGCCCGAGGGGGTCGTGGAATAACCATGAACCCTCCGGCGCTTCACAGGAGACCGTGAGCAAGCACCTGATCATCGTCGAGAGCCCGGCCAAGACTCGGACCCTCAAGAAATTCCTCGGCCGGAACTACCAGGTCGAAGCCTCCATGGGCCACATCCGGGACCTGGTCAAGAAGGACCTCGGCATCAGCGCCTCCTACGATCCCCACTACGAAGTCCTCCCCGCCAAGCGGGAAGTCGTCAAGAAGCTGCGCCAGGCCGCCGAGAAGGCCGACATCATCTACCTGGCTCCCGATCCGGACCGCGAGGGCGAGGCCATCGCCTGGCACATCGCGGAGATCTTGGGCTCCAACTCCGAGAAGACCGTCCAGCGGGTGACCTTCAACGAGATCACCAAGCGGGCCGTGCTCGCGGCCCTCGACAATCCGCGCACGATCGACGAAAAGAAGGTCGACGCCCAACAGACCCGCCGGCTGCTCGACCGCCTGATGGGCTTCCGGCTGTCGCCGCTCTTGTGGCAGAAAATCAAGCAGGGCCTCTCCGCCGGCCGGGTCCAGTCCGTGGCCCTGAAGATGGTCTGCGACCGCCAGGCCGAGATCGACGCCTTCCAGTCCGAGGAGTACTGGAACCTGTCGGCGGACCTCGCCGCGGCTCTGCCACCGTCTTTCAATGCACGTCTCGCCTCGATCGCCGGCAAGAAGGCCAAGGTCGAGAACGGCGAAGACGCGGCCAGGATCGTGGCGGATCTGAAGTCCGGCAGCTTCACCGTCACCGGCGTCGAGCGCAAGGAGTCGAAGCAACGTCCGGGGCCGCCGTTCATCACCAGCCGACTCCAGCAGGAGGCGGCGCGGCGCTTCGGGTTCCAGGTCAAGCGCACCATGTCGATCGCCCAGGGCCTCTATGAAGGTCGCGAGATCGGCGATCGCGGCCAGCTCGGCCTCATCACCTACATGCGTACCGACTCCACCCGGGTGGCCGAGGAGGCCCTGCACGGGGTCCGGGAGACCATCCGCGGCACCTACGGTGACCATGCGCTGCCGCCCGAGCCGATCCGCTACAAGTCGAAGAACAGCGCCCAGGATGCCCACGAGGCGATCCGCCCGACCACCTTCGACTTGCCACCGGAGGCCGTCAGAGCCTTCCTGAAACCCGAAGAATTCAAGCTCTACAAGCTGATCTGGGATCGCTTCCTGGCATCCCAGATGCTGCCCGCGGTCTATGACGTCACCCAGGTCGAGATCGTCAACGGTCGCCTCGGCCTCAAGGCCGAGGGGCGCGTGTTGAAGAGCGCCGGCTTCCTGGCGGTCTACGAGGAGACCCCGGAGGAGGACGCCAAGGAGGCCGAGGGCGGTCCCGCGGGCCTGCTGCCTGCGATGTCCCAGGGCGACGTGCTGCGACTGATCGAGGTCAAGAGCGAGCAGAAGTTCACCCAGCCGCCGCCTCAGTTCAGTGAGGCGACGCTGGTCAAGGCCCTCGAAGAGAACGGCATCGGCCGGCCTTCGACCTACGCCCAGATCCTGGCCACCCTGACCGATCGCAGCTACGTCGACCGGATCGAGAAGCGCTTCAAGCCGACGGCCCTGGGCCTGCTGGTCAACCGCATGCTCCAGGGCAGCTTCCACGAGATCCTGAACGAGGGCTACACGGCCTCGCTCGAGCTTCAGCTCGACGAGATCGAAGAAGGCCGGCTCGAGTGGAAGAAGGCACTGTCCACCTTTGACGAGAAGCTGCGCCGTGACCTCGAGACCGCTGGCCGGGAGATGCCCAACATCAAGCGGGAAGGCGTGCCCACGGACGAGATCTGTCCCCAGTGCGGCAAGCCGCTCCTGATGCGCTTCGGCCGCTTCGGCACGTTCCTCGGTTGCTCGAACTACCCCGAGTGTAACTACACCAAAGACCCCGACGAGGCCGCTGCGGGGTCCGCGGCGACGGCCGAGGCCGGCGCGGAGGCGGCGGAGATCCCGCCCTGCGAGCTGTGCGGCTCGCCGATGGCCTTGCGCCGCAGCCGGTTCGGCACGTTCTACGGCTGCACGGACTATCCGAAGTGCAAGAGCATCCGCAAGACGGTGGCCGAGCAGAAGAAGGCCGAGCCCAAGCTGACCGGCGTCACCTGCCCCGAGTGCGGCCAGGGGGAGCTCCTCGAGAAGCGCTCCCGCCGCGGCAAGATCTTCTACTCGTGCAGCCGTTTCCCCACCTGTAAGTTCGCGCTCTGGGATCGGCCCGTGGCCGAGGAGTGTCCGCAATGCGGTTCGCCCTATCTCACCGAGAAGATCACCAAGCGAAACGGGCATCAGAAGATCTGCCCGAACGAGGCCTGCGACTACAAGGTGACCGTGGAGGCAATCGAACCAGTCGACGCCGACGCGGCGGCACCGAACTGAGCGCCAGGAGGGCCGCGACCGGGGTTGCGGCCCTTGCCCTGCTGTTCGCCCTTGCCGGCTGTTTCGACGAGCCGATTCGCGAGGAGTTGACCCTCGAGATCGCGGCCGACGATCGGGTGACCGTCCGGCTGGACACCCGCCTCTCGAATCCCACCAACGAGGAATCCACGCCCGAGCTGCGCGCCCGCCTGGCCGAGGAGAGGCGCCGGCTGACGAGCGGCGAGGACGACTGGACGGCACGCTTCGGGAGCGTCGAAGCGCTGCGCGACTGGGTCACCCACGGGCGTACCGCCGGCGTGCTGACCGAGGTCACCCGGCGCGCCGAAATCGATCTCCAAAAGGACCCGGAGGCCCTCGAGCGCTTCTTCTCGGACACTCTGGTGGCGGTCACCTGGCGAGTGAACCCCGAGGGCCGAGAGTTCTTCCTCGAGCCCCTGGCCCCCGGGCGCGCGGGCTACCGGGATCGCCAGCGGCTGACCCGCCGGCTCGAAGGCTGGTCGGAGGCCGTGGCGGAGTACTTCGCCGCCGCGGGCGAGGTCTACGAGTACCTGGATCGCAATCCCGAGCGCCGCCGGCCGGTCTTCGCGGTGATTCTGGACGACGCCATCGTGGAGGCCGATCGAGCCGGCGAGGAGGTGCTGCTCGACGCCGAGAAGCCGTTGGTCGACACGCTCGGCGACGCCATGGCGGCAGTGCTCGACGTGCTCACGGTGGAGTCCGGCGAGGCCTATTCGTTGAACGAGATCTCGCGGTTGGTCTACGACCCGTTCCCCGCCCGCTTGAAGGTGGTGTTGCCGAGCGCCGCCACGGGAGTCGAAGGCTTCGTGCCGGCAGGCTCGGAGCGCGAGTGGCGAGTCCCCGAGGTATCGCTCTGGGACGCCCTCGCCGAGCTCGCCACCGCCCGGCTCTCGCCGGACCCGCTGGCGCTCCTGGTGGCCTCCGAGAGCGATCTGCTCGGTCACGGAGAGCCAGCGCCGCCGTTCCCCCTCGATTCCGTCGCCCTCGGCGAGCTGCGGTACCCGCTCGACTCGGACGCCGAGGAGCTGCGGAGGGAGATCGAACGAAGGCTGGAAGTTCAGGCGGTGTACCGGCTGAGCTGGGGTTGAGGGAGTAGGGAAGGACCTAAAGGACTGCAACGACTGCAAGGACGAGAAGATTTTCAGGTCCTTTCCGTCCTTCGTCCTTGCAGTCGTTGCAGTCCTTTAGGTCCTTGCTCACCGGGTCTTCCGCCGGTTCCACAGCGCCGCTCCCAGGCCGAACGCCGCGGCCAGCCCGGCGAACCGGGCCCCGGGCTCCGCGGCCGGCCGCACGATCGGCGCCAGCTCGCCGTCTCCCAGCACCACCACCCCCGCCCAGGCTTCCGCCGGGAAGCCCGCCGCGCGCAGCTCCGCGCGCACCGCCCGACCGGCGGCGGCCACGGTTTCGCCGCGACCGAGATGGCGGTAGAACCGGGAGAAGAACGCTCGGGCGTCGTCGTCCCGCAGGGGCCACAGGCTGGCCACGACGGCGCGCGTCCGCCGGCCCTGGAAGAATGCCCGGGCCAGGCTCAGCACGCCCTCGCCGCGGAGCAGCAGGCCCGCGGCACTCTCGCAGGAAGACAACACGACCAACCGCCCGGCCACCGGCAGCTGGACGATCTCGTCCGGTTCGAGCCGCCCGTCCCCACCGGCGCCGGCGCCGAGGAAGATCGCCGAGCGCGCGGCGTCGTCTTCGTCGACCACGGCGTGGGTGCCGAAGTGGAGCACCGCGGCCAACCGCGGCGGCTGTCCCGTGAAGGCCGCCTCGCCGGCCAGGTCGCCGAGCTCGAGCCGGCTGCCCCCGCCGAGGGCCTGGGCGATCTCGCGCCCTTCCTGGCGCGCGAAGGGCAGAGCCCGAAGCGGCTGCCCCCCCGGTCCCGGCGGCAAAGGCGAGGGGTCCGCCAGAATCCACCCCGGCACATCCGGCGTCTCGGCCGGCGCCTCCTGCCAACGGCGCCACAGGGTAGCCGAGGGCACCCGCGAGACCTCGAAGCGCTCGCCCAGGGGCGGCGCCCCCACCCGCTCCCGCAGCAGCTCGAAGGGCAGTTTGTGGAGCACGTCGTCCGGCACTAGCACCAACCGCCGAATCCCCGCCGGCAGCTCCGCCAGCGCCGGCCCCAAAAGGTTCCGATAGAGCTCGACCGCCGACTCCTCCTCCCGCCCGTCCCGCCCCGCCGTCAGCCCTACGAACGTCCGCACCACCCGCCGCCAGAACGTCCGGTCCCGCTCCAGCCGATGCACCCGCACCCCATCCCGAGTGATCGCCAGCAGCCAGCTCCCGCCCCCGAAGTCGCCAGCCCAGTCGACCCAAGGAGCAATCTGGTAGGAGAGCAGAGCCTGGTCGGGAGCGAGGGAGGCGCGGACCTCGTCGAGTGTTGCGAAATCGTCCGGGGTGGCGGAGGAGGTCGAAAGCTGGTCCAGCAACGAGCGAGCACGCATGCGCTCGGTGACCTGAAAGGCGGTGGGGAGGAGGTCGGGAGCGGTGTCGAGGATCTTGCCAGAGAGCCAGAGGTAGTCGTCGGACCAGTTGGAGAAGTGGCCGGCGCGGAGACCGGAATCGGCCTGGAGCTTCCGAATCGCTTCAATGCGGGACAAGGCCGCAAAGGACCTGCTGATCGTCTCCTGGGTACGCCCACCCACCCAGCTCGCCCGCATTGCTTCGTTCCATGCGATCAGAACGGCATCTGGGTGATCCCTTGCACTCTCCACGGCTCGCTGAGCGAATTCGATCGCTGTGGCATCGCCAAGGCGTGCTGCAACCCGCACGCGGGCGCTCAGGCAGTAGCTTCGCGCCCACTCTTCCTGGGCAACCCGCAGACATACTTCGAGAAGCTCGTCCGCTGCCGCCGGAGCATCTTCCAACCTGATCAGGAAGGCGATCGGCCACGCGGCCGCCGGACTGCTCATGTCGACCTCTTCCATCAGCATCGAGGCCCATTCCCGGAGTCTCGCCGCATTCGCCGCACTGGGGTTATCGGACGCTCGCTGTTCGAGTATGCCCAACTGTCCATAGAGAGCATTGATCTCATCGTCTCGGTCGGAAGCGTTGACCGCCTCCTGGCGAAGCTGTTCGTACTTCCGCCACGCTTCGGGCCGCGCCAGGCCGTAAAGCAGGTTGCCTGCCCTAAGCAAATAGGCCCGCCGCACCTCGGGTTCCGCCCTGGCATGAACGGGGTCCGCGGTCGCGAGAAGATCGAACGCACCGGCCCTGTCGCCGGTCTTCTCCACGGCCTCCAGGACTTTGGTTACGGCTTCGACGAGGTAGGTAGGGTCTCCCACCTCTGTTGCGAGCTTGACGGCACGTTCGGCCTCGGCCTGGCTCTCGCGAAAACGGTGCATCATCCGCAGAGCAGTACTCGAGCCGATTCGGGCGACGCGCGCGTCATTCGGGCTTCCCCGAGCCTCGAAGCCTTCGGCAGCAGTTCGATAGGCGTCGGAGACTTTCTCCCACTCGCCTCCCCAATGAAGGGCGCCCGCGATCGCGAACCAGGCGGGGTTGCCGGCAGACTCCCGGGATTCGACAAACGCCAGGGTGTCGCCCGGCGAAGCTGCAAGTACCTCCAAGAAGCAGCTCTGGGCCTTTCGCCAATCGCGGTCAACCTCCCTTGCGCAGGAGTCAAGCGAAGGCGGCGTCGCCCGCGTTGGCGCCGCGAGCAGTGAACTCAAGCCGAGGAGGAACCCCCAACTCCTCATGTCAGGTCGGTGGACCCTTCGTTCCCGGATCCGGATCGGGCGGAGGCATCATCCCGAAGGATGTATCAGACCCGACGCCGAGCTCAAACGAGTAGGTGGCATCGACCCCTGTGGAACTTCCTGTTGAGTCCTTGGCTCCTCCGGCGTTGGAAGCTGAGTCTTGGGCCATCATCAGCATCATCGGCTGGGTTTCACCTCCGGCCACCGAAGGCAAGGGCTGCTGAGACGCCAAGCGCTGCAATTCCGCTGCACTCGGCCAAGTGAACGAGTGCTGGTGCTTCCTCACACGGAAGCCGATAAAGAAGTAGTAGCGACGATGGCCCCAGCGAAAGAACGGAATCTTGAGGCCGACCCGATCGCCGTGCGTTTGCGCGCCGGTTCCGACGCCTTGAGAACCAGAATCAGAACTGGCCATTCCAAACCTCCCCCGAGCAAGTGTGAAGGAAGCCTACGACGGAACCCGTCGCGGCGCATCTCGCGGAACTTCTGCGGATGCAGTCGAAGACGATGAGGAGCCCAGAAGCTCCTCATGTTCGAAGGACGAAGATCGTCCGGCTGCTGGCAGGCGGGCAGATTGACCGCAGACGACTCACGGAGTGGCGCCCACCGATCCCGGAGAGCCGAAAGACGACTTAGAGAGATGTCTGGTCAATTCGCAGAAAGTACCGGACGGGGCGGTGGTGTCGTCCCCGTCGAGGGACGATTGCACGGAGCGAGGGATTTCAATCCCTCGCTTGAGGGGCCGGCGCCCGCGAGCGAATGAATTCGCTCGCTACGGAATTCGTCCCTGGCGGGACGAAAGCACTCCAGGGGGAAGTGTCAACCCCGGACGTCTCCCGAATGCTCATTCCCTCGGCCTACCGCGCCAAGCTGACGGGCCAGCGAGTGAACCCCGCCCCCCGCTCACTCCACCAGCGTCAACCGGAACGTCGCCGGCCGCGGCGACCTGGTTCCGTCCGGGAAGACCGCCTCCACTTGCCAGACTAGATGACTGGCGGGACGGAGCGGCTCGAGCTTTTCCTTGGGCACGTCGTACTCGGGCTTGGTCAGGCCGGTGACGCGGAGGACTTCGTCGAGGCCGGAAGTTTGGAGGACGAGGTCGTAGGTCACGGCGCGGGGAACCGGCTTCCACTCGAGCTTGAAGCCGGCGCGGGTGACCGGGGCGTTGTCGCGGACGAGGGACTCGATCTGGGGGCGGTCCGTGCCGCGATAGGCGACGCTGTCGCCCGTCGGAGACTTGGGCAGGAAGACCGTGAGACCGATGGCGGCGACCACCAGGGCCGCGGCGGCGGCCCAGCGTGGGTCCCACCAGGTTGACCGGCCGGGCCGCAGGGGTAGGGGGACGACGGTTCCCGACGGGGCGGGCTCGCCGAGCCGCTCCTTGTCGAGGGCCAGGGCCAGGCGCCATTCCTCGGCGCAGTCGGAGCACTGAGCGAGATGGTCGACGACCTGGGCGGTGGCCTCGGCGTCGAGCCGGCCAGTGGCGGCGTCCCAGATCGCCTCGGTCTCGGGGTGGTCGGGCGGCGGCGGGCCGGCCGCGGGCGCCTTCCAGGCGTCGCGGAACCGGTCGATCAACAGGTCGTCGTTCTGGGTGTTCACGGTGCGTGTCCCTTGTCCTCTAAACATTGGCGGAGATCCGCCATGCCACGGTAGATCAAGTTCTCCGCCTTCTTGGCGTCCCATCCCAGCAGCCGACCGACATCGACGACGCTGTGGCCCTGCAGGCGAAGCGTTACTGCCTGGCGCCGGGAGACGAGCAGGGCGCCGAGGCAACCTCGGATCGCTTCGCCCAACTCGCGGCTCGCCGCTTGGTCTCCGGGCCCAGGAGTTCTCGTGGGCAACTCGACCGCGCCGAGCTCGTCCTCGATCGGCACTTCGCGGCGCCGGCGTCGGCGTCGAATCTCGTCGACCACCGCGCTGTACGCCGCTCTCTTCAGGTAAAACGCAGAGAGTGCCGCTTCTTCCTCACGCCGCCGTAACACGTCGACCACCCGCAGCAAGGCGACCTGCACCAGGTCTTCCGAATCGGCCGTGAGCCAGCTCGGGCAGCTCTGCGCCACCGCTCGCGAAAGCGCCGTGCGCAGCTCGCGATAGAGCGCGTCCGGGAGCTCCCGCCGCGGAGTGTCTCGGCCGTTCGAAGGGACTGTCATCACCGGCGGGGAGTCTAGCCCGGATCGGGCTTTCCGCGATTCCCCGGACTTTCTTCGACGGGCCTGCCAGATTGGAGGCGCGCCCTTCGTCGTCACTGTTCGTGGGCGAATGAATCGCTCACGAGACACCGAGGAAGGAGCCTTCCCATGACCGTGATCGACCTGTCCGTTTTGTCCGCCTTCTGGCTCGGAGGCCCGGCCCGCGAGGCCGCCGAACGACTCTACCTGGACCATCCCGACTGGGCCGCGCCGGTCGCGTGGCGGAGCGATTTTCGCCGTGTCCTCGACACCTGGGTGAGCTTCGAGCAGATCGACGCGGTCGAGGCGAGCCAGATCTGGAACGCCGCGCTCTGCCAGCTCGAGGACCGCGAATTCTTCTCCGGGTCCGTCGAGGTGCTCGAGCTGGTCGCCGTCCATGGACTCGGTCGCGTCGATGCCGAGGTCGTGGCCTTCGCCCGCGCCCAGGGACTGCGGTTCCACACCACCAACCCCCGGCTCGCGCGACGGTTCCCGGACCACGCGGTCTTGCTGGACGAGGTCGCCGGCTCCGCCGCCGGGCGTTCGATTCGAAAGGTGGCCTAGAAATGGCTTGTTTTCTTGGAAAAAATCTTGTACCGTCTCCAGCGGAGGCTGAGCCATGCGCACCACCGTCACCGAACGCGGCCAGACCGTCGTTCCGGCCAAGATTCGCCGGGACTATGGAATCGAAACCCAGACGATCCTCGAGTGGATCGACGACGGCCACACGATTCGTGTCGTTCCGATCCCGCCGGACCCGATCCGCGCGGCCCGCGGCAGCTCCCGTGGGCTCGGCCGGCGGCTCGCGGAGGAGCGCGAGCGTGAGCGCAACCAGGGGTGACCGCTTTCTCCTCGACACCTCCGCCGTCCTCGCCTTGACCGATGAGGAGCCGGGCTGGGACCTCGTCGAGGGCCTCCTCGATCGGGCTCACGCGGGCGAGATCGAGGTGGCCCTGTGCGCGGTCACCCTGATGGAGCTGTATTACGTCAGCCTGCGCGAACAGGGCGAGGATTCGGCGGGTCGACTGGTCGCGCTGGTCAAGGCCTGGCCGATCTCCTGGATCTTCCCCGACGAGCGCATGCTGCTCGCGGCTGGACGGCTCAAGGCCTTTCACCGACTCTCCTTCGCCGACGCCGTGGTGGCCGCCGCCGCGGCGCGGCGCGGAGCCGTCCTGATCCATCGGGACCCGGAGCTCGCAGGGTTGGGCAACGCCGTTGCCCAGCAAGCGCTGCCGGCGAAGCGGTGAACTTCGACCGCCCGCTGGCGTAGGAGCCTCCATGTCGACCCAAGCGTTTTCCGACCGAGCCCTCGACAGGCTGGCGCGCTGGGGCCTGCCGGCCCTGGCGGCCTTGTTCTATCTGCTGACCAGCCAGGGCTATGGCGTCTTCCGCGACGAGCTGTACTACGTCGCCTGCGGCCAGCATCTCGACTGGGGTTACGTGGACCATCCCCCGTTCGTGGCCCTCGTCGCCGCGGCAGTCCACGGACTCTTCGGTCCCTCCCTGTTCTTCCTGCGCCTGCCGGTGGCCCTCGCGCTGTCGGCGTCGCTCGTTTGCGCGGGAGGACTGGCTCGGGAGCTGGGCGCCGGACGGTTCGGCCAGGTGCTCGGCCAACTCCTCCTGTTCTCGGCGCCGCTGATGCTCGCCATGTCCAGCTACCTGTCCATGAACGCCTTCGACATCCTGTTCTGGACCGCTGGAGCCTGGCTCGCGGCGCGGATGTGCCGCACCGGAGATCGGCGATTGTGGTTGGCGTTCGGGCTCCTCTCGGGCCTCGCGCTCGAGAACAAGCTGAGCTTCCTGTTCTTCGGCGCGGGTCTCGTAGCGGGGCTTCTCGTGGCCCGCCGGTTCGACCTGCTGAAGGGCCGGGAGATCTGGCTCGGCGGCCTCCTCGCGGGCGTCTTGTTCGCGCCCCACGTCCTGTGGCAGCTCGCCCACGGCTCGCCGACCGCGGAGTTCGTCGACAACGCGCGACGCTACAAGAACCTCGAGCTCTCGCCGCTCTCGTTCCTCGGCAGCCACCTGTTCGAGCACGCCGGCCCCGTGGGCGGGCTGTTCGCCCTCGGAGGAGCCGGTGCGCTGCTCTTCGCCCGGCGTTTGGCCCCGTTCCGAGCCCTCGGCTGGGCCTATCCGCTGATCGCCGCGGGCCTGATTCTCGCGGGTGGCGCCAAGGCTTACTACCTGGGGCCGATCCTCGGGCTCGTCCTGCCCGCCGGGGCGGTGGCTTTCGAGGGCGCCACGGCCTCGCGCCGCTGGGTGCGGGGATCGGTGGTGGCCTCGGTGGTGCTGGTCGCCGCCGTGATCGCCCCCCTGGCCAAGCCCCTGCTACCAGTCGAAAGTTACGTCCGATGGGCCGCCATGCTGGGCCAGAAGCCCTCGACGGGCGAGCGGAAGAGCCTGGGCCGTCTGCCCCAGTTCTACGCCGATATGCACGGCTGGCGCGAGATGGCGGAGGCGGTCGCCAAGGTCCACCAGACTCTAGCGCCAGCGGACCGGGAACGGGCCTGCGTGTTCGGCCAGAACTATGGCGAGGCCGGCGCCATCGACTTCTTCGCCGTCGAGCTCGGTCTGCCGCCGGCGATCTCGGGCCACAACAGCTACTTCCTCTGGGGGCCGGGACGATGTACCGGCGAGGTGATGATCGTCCTCGGCGACGACCGCGAGACGCTCGAACGGCTGTTCACCACGGTCGAGGCCGGCGGCGTCTTCGACTGCACGGACTGCATGCCCTACGAAGACGACCTTCCTATCTGGGTGGCGCGGGGCCTCAACGGTGATGTGGCGGGGCTCTGGCCGCGGATCAAGCACTACGACTAAGGGCGACCCTGGGGTCGGCCCCCCAGTGGTCGCCCTTCCCGATCTTCACCGCGAGCGCCGGCCGGTGCCTTCGCCCTGGGCCTCGTCGAGCCACCAGGGGCGGCGCTCCGGGCCGGTGGGCGCGGGCGTCGCGGGGCGCCGGTCGAAGCCGCCGCCGCGGCGTTCGGGGCCGCGACGGTCCCCGGCCGGAGCCGGAGAGTGCCCGGCGGCGCGCGCCGGTCCGCCGTGGGCCGGACGGCCGTGGGTGGGGCGGTGGTCCGGGGAATGCGGTCGGGACGCCTGTTCAGGACGCGGCGCCGGGCGCCGTCCGGAGGCGTCGGACCGCGCCGGGCCGGCCGGTCGCTGGCCCTGAGCCGACTGGGCCGGCCGCTGGCCTTGGCCGGGGCGCTGGGCCGGGCGAGCAGCCCCAGGCACACCTTGCTGGGTTCGGCGTTCGGCCTTCGCGGCGGCTCGGGCCCGGGCCTCGGCCCGCTCGGCCCGGATCTTGGCCAGCCGCTCCTTGAGCGGAATCTCGAGGGCCGCGCCGGACTGCTGGTAGTCGAAGCCCTCGATCGTGCGGCGCGGCAGTTTCTTGCCGATGGCCCGCTCGATGGCCTGAAGCTCGCCGAGCTCGCCATCGGAGACGAAGGTGAAGGCGTCACCGATGGCGCCCGCCCGAGCGGTGCGGCCTACGCGGTGGATGTAGTCCTCGGGCACCGCCGGCACATCGACGTTGACGACGTGGGAGAGGCCCTCGACGTCGATGCCGCGAGCGGCGATGTCGGTCGCCACCAGCACCTTGATCCGGCCGTCCTTGAACATTGCCAGGGCCTGGGTGCGCTGGGCCTGGGAGCGGTTCCCGTGGATGCGGTCCGAGGACACGTTCTGGCTGGCCAGGTAGTCCGCCAGCCGGTTCGCGCGGTGCTTGGTGCGGGTGAAGACGAGAGCGTTGGGAATCTCGTTGCGGCGCAGGAGCTCGACGAGCAACGCCGGCTTCAGGTTCTCGCGCACCGGGAAGATCGTCTGGGTCACGCCGGTGGCCGGCGCGGCCTTGCGCTCGACCGCCACGTGGGCCGGGTCGACCAGCAGCTCTTTCGATAGCTGGACGATGGGCGCCGGCATGGTGGCCGAGAAGAACAGGGTCTGGCGCTTGCGCTTGGGCAGGTGGGCGAGCACCCGCCGGACATCGGGCAGGAAGCCCATGTCGAGCATGCGGTCGGCCTCGTCGAGGATCAGGATCTCGATGCCGTCGAGCTTGGCGTAGGGATTCTGGAGATGATCGAGCAGCCGGCCGGGGGTGGCCACCAGCACGTCGACGCCGGTTTCGAAGGCGCGGCGCTGGGGTCCCATGGCGACTCCGCCGAAAATGGCGGCGCTCTTGATCGGGGTGCCCTTGGCGAGCTGGCGGCAGCTTTCTTCGACCTGGGCCGCGAGCTCGCGGGTGGGCGCCAGAACGAGGGCGCGGGTGGCGCCTCGGCGCTCGCCGCCGGCGAGCCGCTGAATCGTCGGGAGCATGAACGCCGCCGTCTTGCCGCTGCCGGTCATGGCGCAGGCGAGAAGGTCGCGACCGGCGAGGGCCGGGGGAATCGCGTCGGCTTGCACCGGGGTGGGTTGGTCGTAGCCGAGATCGCGGACCGCGGCGAGGAGGCTCGGATGGAGACCGAGCGAAGAGAACGAAACCGTCATGAGGACGTCTTTCCGAGGGCTGCCGCGGAAGCCGCGGCTCGATGAGCCCTGCTTACCGGCGTGAGGTGATGAAAGGGAGAAAACGGAGGACTTGCCGGGGAGGCCGCCGTCGGGTCGGGAGACCCGCTCTCGAGGATGGCCGGTCGACCCGAGGGCCGACCGGCGCGGCGGAGCATTGCACAACTTGGGGGAAAACGCCAAACCGGCTCAGAAGAAGAGCTTCAACCCCAGCGAGACGTCCCGGCCCGGCAGCGGCGCCAGGTCCTTCAGATAGGAGCTGTGGATGCGCGCTTCCTCGTCGGTCAGGTTGCGGCCATTGAGCACCAGGTCCAGGGACGTCGGGCCGAGCTGGAACCGGTAGGACAGGGACGCGTTGACCAGGGTGTAGCCATCGGTCGGGGTCTCGTTGGCGGAGATCCGATCCTGCTGGGCGCTGCGGCGCACCTCGGCGAAGCCGCGCAGGCGGGCGAGGTGGAAGTTGACGCCGACGCCCACCCGGCGCGGGGGAATGCGCGGCAGGTTGCCGCCTCCGCCACCTCCGCCAGTGAGCTCGGCGCGCACCTCGTCGGCGACCAGCTCCAAGGCCACGTGGGAGTCGGTGCCATGGTAGAGGTCGAAGTGGAGGTCGGCCTCGGCGCCCCGGAACTTCGCGTCGGCTTGGCGGAAGCGGATCACCTGCAGGCCGTCTTCCTCGTCCGCCGTGAAGTCCTCGAAGATGAAGTCCGAGAAGCGGTTCTCGAACACGGTCAAGGAGCCGGTCACTCGGCCGCTACGCTTCCTCAGAGACAGATCCCACCCCAGGCTCTCCTCGGTGTCCAGGTCGACATCGCCGATCTCGAAGGCCCGCGTGGCGATGTGGGGTCCATTGGCGTAGAGCTCAGTGGCGGTGGGCAGCCGTTCGGTATGGGACACGGAAAGCGCCGCGGTGTAGGCCTTGCCGAGGTCCCAAACCAGACCCGCGGAGCCGGAGAGCCCGTCGAAGGAGCGATCGGGTTGGTCCGAAACGGGGTCCAGCTCCTGGTTTTCGAAGCGGGCGCCGAGCTCCAGCTGCAGATTCTCCCGCAGCTGGACCGTTTGGTAGCCGAACACCGCCAGGGAGTCGGTGGTCGAGGCGGGAACGAACGCCTCTTCGCCGATGGCCGCGAAGTCGGAGGTCTGGAATTGCAGTCCGAAGGACCCCGAGAGCCTCTCCGTGGCCTTCTGGACCAGCTCGAGGCGGCCTTCGAGGGCTTCGTTGGTGAACCGGGTTCCGATCTCTTCGCCTTCGAGCTCCACGTGCTCGTACTCGTTCGAGCCGACTCGGACCTTCACGCCTTGGAAGAAGCCGAAGTCGCGGCGCAGCTCGCCCTTGAGATCGAAGCGCCGCTGCTCGAGGTCGATTTTCACGTCTTCCTCGCTGGGCACCCCGTACAGGGTGTCGAAGCCCGAGGTCGAGAGGCCCAGAAATCCGCGCTCGCCGACGTAGGAGACTCCCACCGAGCCGCTCTCGGTCTCCTGGGCACTGTTGACGAGCGTTTCGGCGGGGCCGGGGATCTCGTAGTCGTCCGTCTCGCGTTTCAGGTAGTCGGCATGCCAGGCGAGCCGGCCCTGACCCCCGCCGAGCACCACGGAGCCCGTGCGCTCGTTTGAGGCGGAGCCCCCCAAGGCCTCGACGCTGCCAGTTACGCGTGCGTCCGCCTTGCGGTCCGGAATGCGGTCGTCGAGCACATTGACGACACCACCCACGGCGGCGGAGCCGTAGAGAAGCGTGGCAGGCCCGCGCAGCACCTCGATGCGCTCGGCGCCCACGGGATCGATCGACACGGCGTGGTCCGGGCTGGTGTTCGAGGCGTCGGCAGAGCCGAGGCCGTCGGACAGCATGCGCACCCGGTCCCCGCCCAGGCCGCGAATCAGGGGCCGGCTGGCGCCGGGGCCGAAGTAGGTCGAGCTGACTCCGGCCTGACCTTCCAAGGTCTCGCCCAGGGTCGGCCGTTGGCGGTAGGCCAGCTCGTCGTCGCTGAGCACGTTGGTGGCCTGGGCCACGTCGAGCTGGCCGCGGGGCGGTCCGGCGGTGACCACCAGCTCGTCCTCGAGCATCGAGACCTCGATCGGCAGGGTGACCTCGAGCTCACCAGCCGCCACGAGCCGGATCTGGACGACGCCGTTGCCGGCCGAGAGGCTCTCGGCCATCAGCGTGTAGCGCCCGGGCGGCACGGCGTCGAAGCGGAACCGGCCGTCGGCATCCGAGGTTGCCTCCCGCCGCAGCTCGACCAGGGTCACCGTGGCGCCGGCCACCGGTTGATCTTCATGGGAATGGTGGACGACGCGACCTGACAGCGTGGCAGGGTCTTCGGCAGCGGCGAAGGGAGCAACGGCGAGCACGAGAATCCACGCGGCGGCGATCCGGCGCGCGGCGGTGAGCCAAGCGAACATGAAACCTCCTGGGTACCTGGGCCGGCCCCGCGAGGACCGGCGATCCTACGAGCGAAATTCGGGGATTCAGGATCGAGCCAGGAGGAGGGCAGGAGGGCCGCGGGCCAGCTGAACGGAGAAGGGAGCCACGAGCAGCGCCGAAGGGGGGCCAGCACGGAGCACTACTCCGGGGAGCTCGGCGCGGAGCTCGGAAATCGCGGGTGCGAGGTCGCTGCCCTCGAGCTGCGTCCGCAGCAAGCACGCGGAGCAGGCGAGGCCCTCGAACGAGGGCGAAGAACCGGGTTCCGCCAGCGAAGCGGCCGAGCCGGACGCCAGAAGCGGCCCGTGGAAATCGGTGACGGCCACGAGGCTCGTGCCGAGCGCGATCGCCATCGCCGCGAGAGCGACGAGCACGAAGGCAGGGTGGCGCGAGCGGGGGGCAGACATCAGGCCATCGAGTCTACACCTGTCGAGAACCCATTCTCAACTGAATCCGTTCCGGCATGGAAACCGACTGAGTTTCCGCTACGCTTCGACCCTATGCCGCCCCGCTACGACGAGGAACGCCGGGCTCTCGAGCTGTCCGTGGCCGATCTGCTCGAGCGCCGGCTGACCCGCAGCCTCGGCTTCGCCAACCGCGGCGGCTACGAACGACTGTGGCTCGGGCAGGCGATCCACAGTCGCTACCAGGAAGAAGCGCTTGCATCGGATGGCAGCTACCGGCGCGAGGTGTGGGTCAAGCACCAGCTCGAGCATCGCGGCTGGCAGGTGACGATCACGGGCCGGCTCGACGGCGTGCGCAAGGAGCCGGACGGCACGCGCGTGGTCGAAGAGATCAAATCGATCCGCCGGGGTGGCGGCCTGTCTCCCGCCCTGCGCGAGATCTACAACGCCCAGGCCCAGCTCTACACCTGGTTGTTGGGCGCCGGAGAGCCAGCGGTCGAGGGGGCGCCCGGGGCCATCCGCGCCGAGCTGGTGCTGATCGAGATCGGCGGCGAGGATGCCCTGCGGGAGGAGGTCGAAGTCGACCTCCGGGGCGTCGAGGCGCTGGTCCGGCGGCGGCTCAATGCACTGCTCGGAGCCTTCGAGAAGTCCCGTGACGCGGCCCTCGCACGGCGGGAGGCGGGTGCACGGTTGACTTTCCCCTACGCCGAGCCTCGGCCGGGGCAGGAGGAAATCGTGGCGGCCGTCTCGACCGCCCTCGAGCAGGGCGAGCACCTGCTCCTCGAGGCCACCACGGGCATCGGCAAGACCATCGCGGCGCTCTACCCGGCCCTTCGCTACTGTCTGGAGCACGACAAGCGGCTCTACGTGCTGACCGCGAAGACCCTGCAGCAGGACATGGCCCGGGAGGTTCTCACGCTGCTCAACTCCGAGCGCGTCTTCCACTCTTTGCGCCTGCGCGCCAAGGCCAAGATGTGCGCCAACGGCCAGGTGCTGTGCCACGAGGAGTACTGCGCCTTCGCCAAGGACTACGCTCTGAAGCTCCATCAAAGCGGCATCGTGCGCCGGCTGGAAGAGGACTTCGCCCACCTCGAGCCGGACGCCATCTTCGCCGCGGCCCAGGGTGTCGAGGTCTGCCCCTTCGAGGTCAGCCTGGAGTTGTCCCGCGAGGTGCAGGCGGTCGTCTGCGACTACAACTACGCCTTCGACCCCTACGTGGCGCTCTCCGAGTTCGGGGCCGAGAGCGATCTTTCGGACGTGGTGCTGGTGATCGACGAGGTGCACAACCTGGTCGACCGCGGTCGCGGTTACTACAGCCCCGAGTTGTCCGCTCAGGCCGCCTGGCGGGCGGCGGAGGTGGCAGCCCACGCGGGAGAGCTGATCCACTTCCGGATCGAGCGCACTTGCCGCAAGGTCGCCGAGCTCGTCGAGCGGGCGGTGACGAGCGCGCTCGAGGATGGCCCCTCGGGCGATCGCGCGGTCGAGACCGAGCTGCCCGAGGACGACCTGTGGCGCCTGCGTCGTGAGCTCGACGCCCTGTTCATCGACTACCTCGAGTACCAGCGCGACACTCGCACGTTTCGCCCGGACGACGAATTCGTCGCCCTCTACTTTGCCTACCTGCGCTTCCTGAACGGCCTGGTGGCCTCGGACGGGGCGTTTTCGCACCTGGCCGAACGCGTCGGCCGCGACGCACGCTTGAAGATCCTGTGCAAGGACCCGAGCCGCTTCCTGGGCGCGCTCCTCGACCGCACCCACACCACGATCGGCCTGTCGGCCACCTTGTCCCCGCCCGAGTTCTACCGCGATCTGCTCGGGTTCGATCGCGAGCGAACGACCGCGATCTCGGTGCCGAACCCGTTCCCGCGCGGCAACCGCCGGGTGGTGATCGACGCGTCGGTGACGACGACTTTCAAGGAGCGCACGGCCTACTACCCGCTGATCGCCACCCGCCTCGCCGAGCTGGCCGCGCGGGTGCCGGGCAATTGCCTGGCCCTCTTTCCCAGCTACGACTTTCTGGCCCAGGTGGCGGCCCACCTCGAAGCGGGCGGCAAGCGCATCCTCATTCAGCGCCGGGCCGCGGGGGACCGTGAGCGCGAGGAGATCCTCCAGATCCTCCGCGACGCCTGGCTGGGCGACGTGCTGCTTCTCGCCGTGGCCGGCGGCGTCTTCGCCGAGGGTGTCGACTACCCGGGCGACATGCTGCGCGCCGTGGCCGTCGTCGGCCCCTGCCTGCCGGGCCTCAGTCTCGAACAGGAGCTTCTCAAGGATTACTATCAGGAGCGCTTCGAGCGCGGCTTCGAGTACGCCTTCGTCGTCCCCGGCATGACCCGCGTCGTCCAGGCCGCCGGCCGGCTCATCCGCTCCCCCCACGACACCGGCGTCATCGCGCTCCTCGACCGCCGCTTCCTCTACGAACCCTACCGCCGTCACCTGCCCCAGGACTGGCTCGCCGACGGCGACGCGGAGACGCTGTCGGCCGACCCGGGGCAGGCCGCGGCGGAATTCTTTCGGGGACGATGAAACCATGCCGACCCAGAAGCTCGACCGCTTCGACCCGAAGCCCAGCAGAGCGGTCCTCAGGTGGCTGCTCGATTCGGACCCGGCGATCCGGTGGCAGGTGCTGCGGGACTTGACCGACGAATCCCCGGAAGTCGTGGCCGCGGAGCGGGGGCGGGTGGCCTCGGAGGGCTGGGGCGCCCAGCTGCTCGACCGCCAGCTGCTGGACGGCACCTGGGGCGACGGCGTCGCCTGGCCGAAGTGGGCGCCCACGCTCCATACCTTCCAGCTTCTGCGGGTCTTCGGTCTCGATCCGGTGGGCGAGCGCGCCCGGAGCATGGTCACCCGGATTCGCGACCGCGTGACCTGGGGGCCGGAGTTCGGGGACTCGCCGTTCTTCGATGGGGAAGTGGAGCCCTGCATCAACGGCGGGACGCTGGCGCTGGGCGCCTACTTCGGCGAACCCCGCGAGCGGCTGGCCGAGCGGCTCCTCGGCGAACAGCTCGCGGACGGCGGCTGGAACTGCGAGGCGGAAAAGGGCTCCGTGCGCGCCTCGTTCCACACCACGATCTGCGTTCTCGAAGGGCTGCTCGAGTACGAGAAGGCCGTGGGCACCACGCCCGCCCTGACGGCGGCGCGCGCGAGGGCGCACGAGTATCTTCTCCAACGCCGCCTGTTCCGAAGTCTCTCTTCCGGCCAAGTCATCGACCGCAACTGGACCCGGTTCTCGTTTCCGACCACCTGGCACTACGACATCCTGCGCGGCCTCGACTACCTGCGCGCCGCCGGCGTCGAGCCCGACGCTCGAGTCGACGAAGCCGTCGCGCTCGTGGCCAAGCGCCGCCACCACAACGGCCGCTGGCCGCTGCACCGTCCCCACGACGATCCGGTCGGGCTAGAAATGGAAGGCGGAGCCGGCGTGCCGAGCCGCTGGAACACCCTGCGGGCGTTGAGGGTGCTGGGATGGTGGCGGGCGGGCGTGTGACGCAAGGAGTGCCCATGTCGCTTTCCATTCGCCAGCTCACGCAGGACGACTTCCCGTCGATGGAAGCGCTCTCGACGCTGTTCGGAGACGCCTTCAACCTTGCCGCCAGCGCTCGCCTCTGTACCGGCTGGCGAACGGGGGGGCCGACAACCCTTTCGCTTCCATGCCAAGGCCGTGGCGGAGTACTTCGGGCGGTGGTGAGAGTGATCTAGCCAGGGATCGACAGCCCAGGAGTTATCAGAAGGCGTTTGCTTGCTACTCTCGAATCGCCTCGGTGTTCGTCCAGTAGGCAGAGGTCTCGCCTTTACGTCGGATCCGCACCAATCCCGAGAAAATTCCAGCCTCTTCGAGAAAGACAACTTCGCCGGGCTGGAAACGGGTACAAGCTCCAAGTTGAAGGCCAGCGTTTAATGAACGGGCAAACGCCTCATTGTCTTTGACAGCCGCGAAGCCAACCAGTTGCTTGAAAAAGTCGCGATCCAGGCACCCGACCCAGTTCGTTCCCGAGATCCTTCTGCTGAAATCGGTGGCCGGAGGTTCCCGGGCTCGGTCGTCTGCTGCCTTGCGAGTCACAGGTCGAGGGTGATTGAACCGATAGACGGAGTGAGCCGGCCAGAGGATGGCAAGTGTTACCAAGAGGCCGATGATCCACTTTTTGAAAGGGTCTGCCTGGGGTTGTTCCGAAAGCCTCGTAAATACAGGCAGTTCGACAATAATACTTTGCAGTTTCTCTTTCTCATTGGCGACGGCGAGTTGGGCGCCCGAGTCGAGGTCACGAAGGGCTCGGATCGCAAGTTGACGTTGCTGGGAGTTGGCATGTTCTGCCGAGGCGAACTCTCTAAGAAAAGCAAGCGGGTCTCCGCCAGAGCGATCGAACAAGTCAGCTTCACACTTCACTAGTTCTAGGTCGCCAGTCGCGAGCGAAGCGCGCAAGCGTTCTCTATAGCGGTCTTTGTCTGTAGAGTCCGGCATTGGCTACTCCCTCCAACAGAGTCGGGCCGCGGCGGTCGCGGCCTACCCGCAGCATAAACTCTTCGTTGTGACGGACGCAGACCTCACCTTCCGCCCCTACTACGAGGGCGATGAAGCCGCCATCCTGGCCCTTTTCCGCGAGGTGTTCTACGTCGAGCGTAGCCCCGAGCGGTGGGCCTGGGAGTATCGCCAGAATCCTTACGGCAATCGCAAGATCGCGCTCGCGTTCGATGCCGAGGGGCGGCTTGCCGCGCAACACGCGGCGTATCCGGTGCGGTTCTTCGGTCTGGGGCCGGAGCCGGTGACGGCGTTTCACATCGGGGATCTCATGAGTGCTCCCTGGGCGCGGGGGCTGGGTCGGGGGCCCACGAGCGTGCTGGCACGGACGGCGGCGCATTTCTACGAGCGCTTCTCGGTCGGCCAGGTGGGTTTCCACTACGGCTTCCACACCGCCTCGAGCCTTGGCTTTGCCCTGCGGTTCATGGACGCGCGAGTGGTCGAGCCCGTCACCTATCGGGTGCGGCTTTCGCCGGGGCGGTCGCTCGCACCGGGGCTCGTCGAGCGGTTGCTGTCGGGGGTCGAGATTCGGACCGTCGAACGCTTCGATGACCGCTTCGACGAGCTTTGGCGCCGTGTGCGGGGAGCCTACGGCATCGCCCTCGAGCGCGACGCCCGCTACTTGAACTGGCGCTATGCCGCTTGCCCGGACGGTGAGCATCGCGCCTACGCGGTGGAGCGCCGGGGCCGCCTCCTCGGCTGGGGAGTCTTCCGGCGCCGCGGCACCCGCCTGCTGTGGGGCGACGCACTGTTCGACCCCGCGTTTCCGGGGGCGCCCGCGCGGCTCCTGGCCCATGTGCTGGCTGCTCCCGAAGCGGCTGGCACCACGGAGGTCGCCGGCTGGTTCCCGCCCCGCCCGGCGTGGTGGGACCGCCTGCTCTCGGGCCTCGGCTTCGAAACCCGCCCCGAACCCGACGGCCTGACCATGACCGTGGTGCCTTTCGAGCTCGACCCGGTCGAGCGGTTGCGGGCCGGCCTGTATTCGACGATGGGGGATGGGGATCTGTTTTAAGCGCTCCCCCGAAGTCCCCGTCCTCGGGTTCCTGTCATCAGTGATAATCTGCGAGCTTCCTTGCCAAGGAGAGCGTATGTCGCTTCGAAGGTTGATTCTCCCTTGGTCCTTCGGGCTCGTGCTTGCAGGCTCGGCCCTCGAAGCCCTTCCGACTCCTCAGCGCGTGGCGGACCTGAAGACAGTGCCGCGGGCCTTGCCCTTCGGGGTCGGGGCGCCCTTCGCCCTCGGTGACAAGACCTTCTTCATCGCCGGGAACTCCGCGCGACTTGAGTTGTGGATCGGTCAGGAGCCCGATGAGCCTCCTCGACTTGCCCTAGAGCTGTGCTCCGAGCTCGTCCAAACCCCGACGTTCGTGCAAGGCTACGGTCTCCTTGCCATAACCCCGAAGGACTCCGACCGCAGCTTCTTCCTGGCCACTTGCCAACCTGGCCAACCAGGGCTCAAGACCTGGCTCAGCGACGGGAGCATCGCGGGCACTTACGCGCCCCGAATCGAGCCGTTCGTCGACCTCGAGACGCCGGGCTCGTACTTGACCCATCACTCCGGCGCCCTCTGGGTTACCGACCTGACTTCATCCAGCCAGCGTCGGCTCGTCTCGTTCGGTTCCCGCGCGTCGCTGGGGCGTCCCGTCCGCCTTGGTCGGCTGCGGGTCTTCGTCGTCACCGAGCAGGGTCGTCCCCCCGAGCTCTGGACGAGCGACGGCACCGTCCCAGGAACCTTGAAGCTGGCCGACCTGCCCTCCTCGCCATTCGGCGACGAGATCGCCGTGCTCGGCGATCACGCGCTATTGCTCGTATTCCGAAGCAGCCCGCGGCGAGCCGAGATCTGGCGCACCGATGGCACGGCCTCGGGGACCGTGGTGGTCGAGGGTTTCGACCTCAGCGAGCCGAGCTCGGGTCGGACCGCTTTCGTCGCTGGCACTTCGCGAGTCTTTTTCGGTATTTCCCACGACGGTCCGGAGTTCCTCGACAGCTCGCTGGCGCTCTGGACGACCGATGGCACCCAGGCGGGCACTCGGCTACTCGCGACCATCCCGCAGTCCAACGGCCTGGACGTAACCGCCGTCACCGTGGGCGACCGGCTCTATCTCTCGCTGGAGCGGGACCTTTGGACGAGCGATGGCTCTCCGTCGGGGACGCGCGAGCTGGACTTCGACCTGGCCGGCGATCGGTTCGTCAAGGCACCCTTCGGCGTGCTCGTAACCGGGAGGAACCAAGGGGCTTTCCTCGCCTACAGGGTCTGGGCGCTGGATGGCAGCGGCTCGGCGCGAGCGCTGACGCCGCCGGCCGAAACGTACCAGCTGTCGTCCGGGGTGGCTGGCGCTGGCTACTTCTTCGAGACGACGGATGTATCCGAGGAATCCCAGCGGGTCACAACCCCGTGGATCACGGACGGTACGGCCGAAGGTACTCACCGCCTCGCACCCTTCGACACCGGCGTCTCCGTCGGCCCCCTGGGTCTCGCGAGCGACGGCGCCGCTTTGATTCTGCTCGACCAGGATTTGTGGCGGCTCGACCCGAGAACGGGGGGGCGGCAACGCTGGGGCGACTCTCCATTCTCGGCATCGGACGCAGGCTCCAACCCACGCGCCTCGTGGACCACGCAGGATCGGCTCTTCTTTCTCGCGAGGAGCGATGAGGTGGGTGAGACGCTCTGGTCGCTGGCGTCACCGGAAGCCAGCCCGACCCGGCTGTCGACCCGATTGGAAGGCATTCCTCCCTATCCGACGAGTGACGGGCTGCTTTATTGGAAGTTCTTGGACGATTCCGGTTACGCCCTCTACTGGACCGACGGCGTCACCAGCTCTGAGTTGATCGGCGGCTTCGGTATCCCACCACCTCGCCTGACCGCGGTGGGCGGGGGAGACTATTGGTTCGTCGGCGGCGGAGGCCTGTTTCGCTATCGAAGCAAGCACCGGGCAGTGGACCGTTTCATTGAGATCGCCGACTCTGTGCGTACCGAGGGGAGTCGAGTGGTGGCTCACGGCGGCGTCCACTACTTCATCAGCTTCCTGAACCCCGTCGGCTACCGGCTCTGGCGAACGGACGGCACGGCCGAGAACACGGTAGCCACGGCTGACTTGCCGATTGCGCCACAGAACTTGAGCTCGGACGGCCTTCGCCTGTACTTTCAACGGAACTTTCACGAGCTCTGGGCGAGCGACGGAACAACCGCAGGGACTCGCCGCCTTGCCATTCCCGAGGATTTGCTATTCCTGGGTGGCATCGTCCCGGTACCGGGTCGCATCTTCTTTGTCGCTTACCGCACGGGGTCCGAGGAGCGGGAACTGTGGACCAGCGACGGCACCGACGCCGGAACCATGAAGCTCGTTAGCCCCCTGATCACTCTCTGTTGTCAGACGAACGTCCCAGAGATCGTCGCGCTTGGCTCCGGTGTCGTCTTCCAGGCCGGGCCGGACAACTCCGGAGGAGAGCCCTGGTGGAGCGACGGAACGCTCGGTGGCACGCGGCGGATCGCCGACCTGTGGCCGGGGCCGGGCAGCTCGAGGCCGCGGGAGTTCACTGCTCTTGGCGGCCGAGTGTTCTTCCGCGCCTCGGACCCGGACCACGGCGCCGAGTTGTGGGTCACGGACGGAACGTTCGACGGAACCTCGCGGTTGACCGACCTTCAACCCGGGCCCAGGGGCTCGAATCCCACGGCCTTTGCAGCCTTGGGTGACCGACTTTTCTTCGGCGCCTCGGACGGCCCCGACGGCGCCGAGCCTTGGCTCTTGCCCCTCGACGCCGTGGGCGAGCGGCCGATTCCGGCCGTGCCGAGCGCAGCGTGGCTCGAATCGAGCGCGGTGCCGGGTTTCCGCTTCCAGGTCCGTTTCGCGGGCGGAATTCTCGGCCAGCGCGAGCCGGACTGCATCGGCGAGACGCTGTGCGTCTCGGGCGCCATTCTGGGCCGCCCGGAGGTGTTCCTGCGGATCGTGGGGCCGCGTCCCAACGGCTTCCTGTGGCCGACGCTCGTGAAATTCACCACCTCCGAGGTCGAGATCTGGATCGAGCAGGAGGACACGGGTCAGCTGCGGTACTACACCCTGGCCGCCGCCCGGCCCGGCGTCGACGAGCTGCCGGCGCGCTTCGACCGCCTGGGCTTCCAGCCGACGGCCCGAACCGAGGCCGCGACGGCCGCGGGCGAAGCCGACCCACCGCCGACCGCGGGTAGCTGGTTCGAATCGGCCGCCGTGCCGGGATTCCGAGTGAAGGTGGCGATCGCACGCGGGGCTGCGACCGAGCCGACGGTGAGATCGGAGATCGACTGCATCGCGGAGACTCTCTGCGTCTCGGGCGCCATTCCCGGTCGTTCGGAAGCCTTCGTGCGGGTGGTGGGTCCCCGACCGAATGGCTTCCTGTGGCCGATCGTTGCGCGCTTCACGGGTTCCCGCGTCGAGGTTTGGATCGAGCAGAAGGCGACGGGAGAGGTTCAATACTACGAGCTGCCAGCGGTCTCGCCAGCCGATGACGCGTTGACCGGAGCGTTCGACCGGACGGGCTTCGAGCCGTAACGGAGCCGGGAGAGGGAGCTCGCGGAGAGGTCGAAGGTCCTCCCGCGGCTCCCGGCAAACCGACTTCGAGCGGAGGCCACGGCCAGCGTGGTGACCCGCGAGGCCAAGGCGAAACGATCCCCTGTGCTAGCCTTCCGGCCTCTTTCGACCGACTTGCCGTGGAGGGCCGATGGCTTCGAATCGGGCGGCTGCTGATCCATCCGTGATCGAGTTCACGCTGCGAGCGGTCGTGGCGGGCGTGTTGCTCGGGGTCGCCTTCGGAGCGGCCAACGCCTACCTCGGACTGAAGGTGGGCTTGACCGTTTCGACCTCGATTCCCATCGCGGTGTTGACGGTGGCGCTGTTCCGGCTGACCTCGGGCACCCGGGGCAGCACGATTCTCGAGGCCAATCTGTCGCAGACGATCGGCTCGGCCAGCTCGTCGCTGGCGACGGGCAGCATCTTCACCTTGCCGGCTCTCTTCATGTGGGGCGTCGTGCCCTCCTACATGCAAGTGGTGACGCTGGCGTTCCTGGGCGGGATCCTTGGGATCACCGCGATGATTCCGTTGCGTCGGCTCTTGATCGTTCAGAGCGCCGACGAGTTGCCCTATCCCGAGGGCCAGGCCTGTGCCGAGGTGTTGAAGGCGACGGCGTCCGAGTCGAAGGGCGGCCACTGGATCTTCTGGGGCCTGGCCCTCGGTGCCGGGATCAAGATCCTGCTCGGCGGCTTCGGGCTGTTCGAGCCGCGGCTGGCGATGTTGGTCCCGGGCCTGGCCAAGGCCGAGCTGGCGATCGAGATCGCGCCAGCCCTTTTTGCGGTCGGCTACATCCTGGGCTACCGCTCGAGCGCCGTAATGGTGTCGGGCAGCTTGATCTCGGCGGTGGTGCTGGCGCCGCTCATCGCCACCGTCGGCGACGGGCTCACCGCGCCGCTCTTCCCCGAGGCGAAGAACCTCGTCCGGGACATGTCCCCCGGCGACCTGTGGGGCCGCTACAGCCGCTACATCGGCGCCGGGGCAGTCACCGCGGCCGCCCTCGTCACCGTGGCCCGGGCGCTGCCGACGATGTACTCGTCGTTCCGGGCCGTGGTCAAGGGCCTCCGCAGCGGCGCGAGCGGCGGCGCGGCCCAGGCCGAGGTGGAGCGGACCGACCGCGACCTGCCGGGCTGGGTGACCCTCGCCGGCCCGGGCCTGGTGGTGCTGTCGCTGGCGTTCATCCCGGGCATCCTCTACGGGGACATGACGTTCCCCCAGCGGCTGGCAGCGGCCCTCGGCGTGGCCGTGTTCGGCTCGCTGTTCGTAGTCGTCTCGTCGCGCATCGTGGGCCTGATCGGCGTGTCGTCGAACCCCACCTCGGGCATGACTCTGGTGTCGCTCCTCGGGGTCTCGACGGTGTTCGTGCTCTGCGGCTGGACCGACTCGACCGCTCGGGCGGCGATCCTGACCGTCGGCACGGTGGTGGCCATCGCGGCCTCGAAGGCGGGGGACATCTCGCAGGACTTGAAGACCGGTCAGCTGGTCGGGGCGACGCCGGCCAAGCAACAGTTCGGCCAGTTGATCGGCGCGGCCTTCGCTTGTTGGGCGGTGGCCCTGGTGGTGCTCCTGCTCGGTCCCCAGGCCGGCACGCCGGACATTCCGGCACCCCAGGCGACCCTCATGCGAACGGTCATCGACGGCGTGCTCTCGGGATCTCTGCCCTGGGGCCTGGTGGGCACCGGTGCGGGCCTATCGCTGGCGGCCATGCTCGCCGGCGTCCCGGGCCTATCCTTCGCGGTGGGGATCTACCTGCCCCTCGCCGCCATGACGCCCATTTTCGCCGGCGGGCTGATCCGGGCCTGGGTCGACAAGCGGCGGAACGGCAAGAAAATGGAAAACGACCCGGGCGTGCTGGCGGCCTCGGGGCTGATCGCCGGCGAAGGTCTGATCGGCGTGGCCATTGCGGTGCTCGCCTACGCCAAGCGCCAGTTCCCGGACTCGGGCACGGCCAACCTCCTGGAGGCGGTCCACTTCAACGAGCGGGGCTTCACCTGGCTCCACGGCCAGGTGGCGGGAATCGCCGGCCTCGCGGTGATCGCGGGCATTTCCTGGTTCCTGCTCCGGGCCGCCAGAGACGCGGAGGCTTGAGACCTCTTGGCCTCCGCTCCGGTTCTCGTGTAACTTCGGGGCTCCGGGTGCACCAGGGGCGCCCGGCCCGAGCAAGGCGTCCGCCACCCTGCCGTCCGGTCGTTCGGACGCGATTCTCTCGAACCTCCACCGCCGCTGCCGATTCGTCGGGTCCATGGCAGCTTCCGAGCGAGGAGTGTTCGTCATGGAAGATCTTCCCCGTCCCTTGATCGAGTTGCGCCGCCAGGCGCGACGGCTCTTGAACCAAGCGCGCCAGGGCGAGCCCGCGGCGCTCGCGCGTTGCCTCCGGCTGCGCGGCTTCGCGGGGGTGGCCCCGGCGGAGTTGCCGGCCCGGGTGCGCTTGAAACACGCACTGGCCGCCTTGGCCGAGGACGCCGGCTTCGAATCCTGGCTCGCCGCCAAGACCGCCCTCTTGGCGACCGGGTCGGAGATGACGATGTGGGAACCGTCCCTCTCGCCGCTCTTGAACCGCTGGTTCGCCCGCTACGACGAGGCGCGAGCCTCCCTCGAGGAGGGTGGCGGCTACTTGCTTCCGTTCCGGACGCAGTTCTTCGTCTGCGAGGCCGAGGGGGTGCGCCTGCTCGGGCTCGACCCCGCGGACCCCGACTGGGCGGCCATCGGCCACGACTGGGTGCGCCCGAGAGACCTGGCCGCCTGGGTGCGTTTGCGGAAGAAGCGACGCGCTGCAAGTCAACCGTGAGCGATCCTCCCGCGGGACTCGACCCGGCTGCTATACTGACCCTTCCCCCGAGCGCCGGGGGACACTCGGGTCCATAGCTCAGCGGTTAGAGCAACCGGCTCATAACCGGTTGGTCCCTGGTTCAAATCCAGGTGGACCCAAATCCGGAGGGGGCACGCTACGAAAAGAGACGGCAGGGTGACGGCGCGTGCGGTCACGAAGCGGGGACATGCCCAGGAAGGGTCTGTCCGCCGCCGTCCGGAGGGTGTCTCGCAAGAGGCACCCTCTTTTCGTTTGCAGACATGATGATGAATGGAACTTTTGGAGAACCGGTGTCTATGGCACAACCGATCGACACGATCCTCGAACTTCAACGCGCGCTCGACCAGCTCCTCGAGGCCGAGTCCAAGTTGAACGGCATTCCTGAGTGGATGACCGAGCTGGACGGGGAGTACAAGAAGAAGCAAGGCGAAATCGAAGAGCTCGAACGCCAACAGACGGAAGCCGGAGCCGCCCGACGGGCCGCCGAGGCGGGTGTCGCCGACGCCCAGGAACGCCTGAAAAAGTACCAACAACAGATCAACGCGGTCAGCAACCAGCGCGAGTACGGCGCGCTGCTCTCGGAGATCGACACCGCGAAAACCCAGGTGGCCACCTTCGAAGCCGCGGGTTTGGCCGCCATCGAACGGGCGGACAAGGCCACCGCCGATCTCGAGGCTGCCCGCGAGGCGTTTCGCGCCATCGAAGCGCGCTACCAGCAAGAGATGGTGCGGTGGGAATCCGAGAAGCCCGCGATCGCCAAGGAAGCCGAGGCTCTTCGCGGGCGGGTGGCCACCTGCCGGGAACAGCTGCCGAAGCCGATCTTGGGCCAGTACGACCGCATCCGCGAGCGCATGAAGGGACACGCCATGGCGCCGGTCATCCACATCGACCGCGTCGGCAAGTTCCAAGCGATCTGGCACTGCGGCGTCTGCAACTTCAACGTGCGGCCCATGGTGGTGGTCGAGATTCGCAACCAGGGCAGCCTCACCCAGTGCGACAGCTGCAAGCGGATCCTCTACGTGCCCGCGATCGAGGTCGCCGAGACGGTGGACGCCTGAGGTCATGGTCGGGTCGGGGGTGGCCGACCGGCTGGCCGGTCTGCGGGCGCGAATCGCCGCCGCGGCGGCCCGGTCCGGGCGGGACGCCGGGTCGGTGACGCTGGTCGGCGCCGCCAAGCGCCAGGAGCCGGAACGGCTGCTCGAGGCCTGGACAGCGGGCCTCACCGTTTTCGGCGAGAACCACGTGCAGGAAGCCGAGGCCCATCGGCTCCTGCTCCCCGCCGCCGATCTCCATCTGATCGGACCGCTCCAATCGAACAAGGCCCGGCGAGCGGTCGAGCTGTGCAGCACGGTGCACTCGGTGGACCGGCTGAAGATCGCCCACCTGCTCGATCGTGAGGCCGGCGCTCGGGGCCAGCGCCTGGCGGTCTTTCTCGAGGTCAACCTGGGCGGTGAGGACACCAAGGCCGGCTTCGCACCGGACGGCCTGGCCGCGGCCGTGGCGCCCGTGGCCGAGCTGGCGAACCTGGAGGTCCTCGGCCTCATGGCGATTCCGCCACCCGGACCGGACGCCGAGGCGTCGCGCCCCCACTTCCGGCGGCTCGCCGTGCTGGCGCGGAGCCTTTCCGAGCGGCCGGAGTGGCACGGTCGCTTCGCCGGCCAGCTCTCCATGGGCATGAGCGACGATTTCGAGGTGGCGGTGGAAGAAGGCGCTCACTTCGTCCGCGTCGGCACGGCCCTGTTCGGCCCTCGGGTTCGCCCATGACGCTGCCGGCGGGCCCCCGGCGGCTGTTTGCCGACGAGCTCGAGGTCGAGCCTCGATCGGACTTCGTCGTCGAGCGGCTGCTCGAGGACGGCGACTCCGCGGACCTCCGTTGGCTCGTGGCACTGCGCGGCGAGGAGGCCCTCGGCGAGTGGCTGGCGCGGCTCGGGGGCCGGCGGCTGAGCCGTCGCGGCCGAGCCTTCTGGTCCTTGGTGCTGGCGTGCCCGGCGAGCCCCGCCCCGCCCCTCGCATCGGAGCTCTGGTCCCTGTGAGCCCGCCTGCGATCACTCATCCGGAGGCCGTCGTGGGCGCGGCGCGGCCGGTGGCGGTGGCCCTCGCGGCCCGCCCGGGGCGGGACGACTTCTACCTGACCGGCTCCGCCGCCCTGGCGCTCTACCTCGGTCATCGCCGGGTCTCCGGGCTCGATCTCATGAGTGCCACCAACCGCCTGAGCTCGCCCGACCGGCGGGATCTGCTCGCGGACTTGCTCGTCCTCGAGCCGCAGATCAAGGTCGAGACCGCCCGCGACGGCTACCTGTCGACCCGAGCCGCGGCCGACGAAGCCGGTGGTGGCGCCGCGCTCCGGTTCTTCTACTACCCCTATCCCCTGGCCGCCCCGCTCGAGGACCTCGGGGGCCTGCCGGTGGCCTCGGCCCTCGATCTCGGCCTCATGAAGCTCGGGGCGATCATCAGCCGTGGCACGCGGCGCGACTTCCTCGATCTCTACCTCCTGACCCAGCTCCTGCCGCTCGCGGACCTGCTCGGCGCCGCCGAGGACAAGTTCGGTCACGTGCGGGACTTCCCGCTTCAGGCTCTGAAGGGACTGGCGGACCTGCCCGCGGACGATCCGCCGCCGGCCGGCTGGCCGGAGGTCGAAGCGTGGGTGCGCGGGCCCGTGCGCGAGCTGGCCCGCGCGCGGGTGGGGCTCGATTCGACGGAGGACGCCTGAGGTGGACGACCTTCTGCTCGTGAACCTGGCGGAATTGGCCACTCCCACCGGCTCGACCAGCCGCCGGGGCGCCGATCAGGCCCGCATCGAGCGCCGCTCCGGCGTCGAAGTGCTGTGCCGGGATGGCCGCATCGCCTTCGTCGGTACTCCCGCGGAGCGCCGTGCCCAGCTGGGCGAGCTGCCGCTGGTGCAGCGCCTCGATGGCCGTGGCGGCACGCTGGTGCCGGGCTTCGTCGATCCCCACACCCACCTGCCCTGGGGCGGCAGCCGCGAGGAGGAGTTCCACCGGCGGCTCGGCGGCGCGACTTACCAGGAGATCGCGGCGGCGGGCGGCGGCATCCTCTCTTCCGTGCGCGCCACCCGCGCTGCCGCGGAGGACGAGCTGGTCGACCGCGTGTTGCGCCGCATGGACTGGATGCTGGTGTGCGGCACCACCACGGCCGAGGCCAAGAGCGGCTACGGGCTGACCCTGGCCGACGAGCTCAAGCAGCTGCACGCCCTCGCCCGCGCCAACGCGCTCCACCCCGTGGACCTGGTGCCGACGTTGATGGCGGCCCACGAGATTCCCCCCGAGTTTCGAGGCGACCGCGACGCCTACCTCGACCTCGTCTGCCACGAGATCGTGCCGGCCGCCGCGGAGGGCGGCCTGGCTGCCTTCTGCGATGTGTTCTGCGAGCGCGGAGTGTTCACCGCGGCCGAGTCCCGCCGGATTCTCGAAGCCGGCGCCCGCCACGGCCTACGCCCCCGGCTCCACGCCGACGAGTTCGCGGACTCGGGCGGGGCCGAGCTGGCGGCGGAGCTGGGCGCCTGGTCGGCGGATCACCTGATGGCGGTGTCCGATGCCGGTATCGAGGCCCTCGCGGGCTCCTCGGTGACGGCCGTGCTACTGCCCGGCACGAGCTTCTTCCTGCTCAAGGATGTCTACGCCCCGGCCCGGCGGCTGATCGAGCGCGGCGTGCCTGTGGCCCTCGCCACGGACTGCAATCCCGGCTCTTCCTACACCGAGTCGATGCCCACGATCGTCACTCTGGCCTGCTTCCATCTGCGTCTGACGGTGGAGGAGAGCCTGACGGCGGCCACGCTCAACGCGGCCTGTTCTTTGGGACTGGGAGCGGAGATCGGATCGATCGAAGTGGGCAAGCGGGCGGATCTGGTCCTGCTCGATGCACCGAACCTGTTCCATCTCGCCTACCACTACGGGGTGAACCCGGTGGCGGCGGTGGTCAAGAACGGAGCCTTGGTCTATGAAGCGGCGCGACCGAGGAGGAGTGCACGTTCGCCGGCCGGGTCGAGCGACTGTTAGGTTGCTGCCCGCTTTTCGAACGACCCTGCCCCCGCGAACACGACGGCACCGGCGAACGAGGTCATGCTAGAACCTCGGAATTACGAAGACTCTTACGGCCGCGCATTCACTCGCGGCGCAGCGCGGCGGCGGCGGCGATGTCGAGTAGCTCGTCGCCGGAAATGAGACGTGTGCGGCGGTTCTCGGTGACGAAGGCGAGCTCGACCCGGCGGACCGGAACGCTGCCCTCGAAGAGCCGGGACCACAGCTCCGGCCCCACGTCGGCCTCGACGTAACCCCAGACCTCGACCGAGACCCGCACCGTGGCGGCCTCACCCCGTGCCCGCCGCGCCAGCGCGCCAAGAGCGGGAGCCGGTCGCTGGGTGACGGAGATGCGGCTCGGCGCGCCGAGCAGAATGAATGCCCACCCGCGATCCGTGAGGCTGCCCACGGCCTCGTCCTCGCCATACAGGAGGTCAGCCTCCTGGGCACGGCGGAAGAACTCCTCGGCGAAAGGATTGCCCGGCGTCTCGAGGTCCGGGTCTCGCCGTCGCCAGAAGCTCTCGATGAACGCCAAGGCCTGGGGGCTGGTACGCACCCGCTGGAACCGGCGCCGCTCGTCCGGCCGCATCAACCAACGCACCGGCCCCTCCGCCCAGGCCCGTGCCGAGGCCGGCACGGCCGGATCGTTCACCGGTCGCGGCCCGCTCGACCGGCAACCCACCGCCGAGTAGAGCGCGAGGATGGTCAGAATTGTGGCCGCCACGGCAGCGCGAGAAGTCACGGCAGGTCGGCTCAGTGGACGTTGTCTTCCAGATCCGGCTCCGGCGGCTCCGGCAGCACGCCGAAGGTTTTCTCGTAACGAGCGAGGTTCGCCGCCAGAGCCCGCACCGTGCGCTTCAAGTGAGCGGGGCTGGTGATCACCCGCGCGGTGACGATCCCTTGCGGCGGCACGACGTGGATGAAGTCCAGCACGAACTCGTCCTTGGTGTGCGTCACGCGGAGCAGATTGGCGTAGTGCCCCTTGAGCTCCTCGTCGGTGATCTTGATGTTGACTTCCTGGGCGGCCTCCCGCTCGCTACTCATGCTGTCCCCCTTGGAGAAGGGGCGATCCTAGCACCGCGGGGATGAGAGGGGCGGTAGGTCGCGTGGGTGCGAGGCTGGGTTCGATGGCGCCAGCGCTCCGCCGCGGCTTCATGCCCCTGTTTTCATGTATCTGGTACGATCGTGAAGTCAAATAGGTGTGATCAAGAGAGCCGCCAAGCGACGCGCTGCTTGCGGCCCGGCACTTTCTGCTCGTGGCACGGTTGTGGCCGTCCACAACCCGAGAGAGGAGCAAACGATGGACTTTATTGACCAACTCCGAGTGCTGTCCTCCCGGATCGCGAATACCAAGGACATGATTCAGACCGAAGAGGCGACCAAGAACGCCATGGTCATGCCCCTCATTCAGATTCTGGGATACAACGTCTTCGATCCGCTCGAGGTCACGCCTGAGCTCGTCGCAGATGTTGGAACGAAGAAGGGCGAGAAGATTGACTACGCGATCCTTCGAGACGGCAAGCCTATTTTGCTCTTCGAGTGCAAGAAGGCTGGTGCAGACCTTCACATAAATCACGCTGGCCAGCTATTCCGCTATTTTCACGTCACGTCCGCGCGCTTTGGTGTTCTGACGAACGGGTTGGTCTACAGGTTCTTCGCCGATCTCGAGCAACCGAACAAGATGGATGAAAAGCCGTTCTTCGAGTTCAGTATCCTCGACTTCAAGGAGCGCGACGTTGACGAACTGAAGAAGTTCGCCAAGGCGTCCTTCGATCTGGACACGATCCTCACCACGGCAAACGACCTGAAGTACACCCGCGCCATTCAGAACCGTCTAGCAGAGTGGATGGTCAATCCGACGGAGGACTTCGTTCGCTTACTATCGGCGGACCTTTTGGGAAACCGCCGCTTCACCCCGGCCACCAAAGACCAGTTCACGCTAATCACGAAGCGGGCCTTCGAGCAACTCGTAGGGGAGCGCATCAATGAGCGATTGAAGGGGGCAATGACGCCGGAGTCTGCGCCGCTGACTGAGGCTGTCGCTGCCGTCAACTTGCCAGGCTCGACAACCGAGCCGCATGTGCTGACATCTGCCGAAGAGGTCGAGGGATTTCACATCATCCGATCAATTCTCCGCAGTCTCGTCAGTTCGCGAAGAATTGTCATGCGCGACGCCCAGAGCTACTGCGCAATTCTGCTCGACGACAACAACCGGAAGCCGGTGTGCCGATTGAGGTTCAACAATCCGCAGAAACTCCAACTCGGCGTTTTCAATGACAAGAAGGAAGAAGAGCGCCACGGGCTGGACAGCCTCGATGACATCTACAACTTTTCGGAACAACTCCGAGCCACGGTGGCGAGTCATCTGCCACCTTCCGACGCATCGACATCCTGACGAGGAAAGCGTCGGCTCTGAGTAAAGGACTCCTTTGCCCGGCGGCTTGGTGTTTCACCCGAGCACTTGGTCTGGAAGCGCTGGGCGCTGCCAAGGCTTTTCCTGCCCCACGCCAGGCCACGGCAGTACCGTTCTGCGGTACCATAGAAGCCGTGAAGCGGCGGCACCAACGTACCCTCGAGTTGGTTTTCGCCCGCCCAACGAGCGCCAATGTCCCCTGGCGCGATCTGCTGGCGCTGTTCGCCGAGTTGGGCGCGGAGTGCACAGAACGCGAGGGGAGCCGAGTGGCAGTCGTCTTGTTCAAGGAAGTCAGGGTCTTCCACCGCCCTCACCCGTCCCCGATGACCGACAAGGGGGCCGTGGCGAGCATTCGGCGGTGGTTGGAAGAAAACGGAGTCGCGCCATGAACCTCATGAGCATTGACGGCTACAGCGCAAAGATCGAGTACGACCCGGACCTCGATCTCTTTCGGGGCGAAATCCTAGGTCTCAATGGCGGTGCCGACTTCTACGGCAAGAACCCGGAAGAGCTGCGCTCGGAGTTCAGACGATCGCTCGCGGTCTTCCTCGAGGTCTGTGCGGAGAAGGGCATCGAGCCGCGGCGTCAGTTCTCCGGAAAGTTCAACTTGCGTATCCCGCCGGCGCTGCACGAGCAGGTGGCCCTCACTGCGGAAGCCGAGGGCAAGAGCATCAACACACTGGCACAGGAAGCGCTGCGCCAGCGCGTCGCGTCGTGAGGGGCCCGGGATCAAAGGGCTTCGCCCGGACCGTCATGTCATGCCTGGTCCTGTCTCCGCTCGCACTGGTGGCCGTCCCCCCCGCCCCGCTCGTGATCGGCGATACGTTCACGATCGAGTCGAAGGTGCTGGCCGAGGCGCGGCGGATCAATGTCTATCGGCCGCCGGGGTACGACGACTCGAGCGAGGTCCGGGTTCCGGTGCTCTACATGCCGGACGGGGGCATGGCGGAGGACTTTCTCCACGTTGCGGGCCTGGTGCAGGTCTCCGTGGGCAACGGCACCATGCGGCCGTTTCTGCTCGTGGGGATCGAGAACACCGAGCGGCGGCGGGACTTGAGCGGCCCCACCGAGAACGCCGAGGACCGCAAGATGGCGCCGCGGGTGGGGGGCTCGGCGGCATTTCGGAGGTTTCTCGAGACCGAGCTGATGCCCGAGATCCGGGCGCGCTACCGCACCACGGCCGAAACCGCCCTCGTGGGCGAATCCCTCGCTGGGCTGTTCGTGGTCGAGACGTTCCTCCTGGCGCCGGAGCTCTTCGACAGCTACCTGGCCTTCGATCCGAGCCTGTGGTGGAACGACGAGGCGCTGGTGAAGGGCGCGGCAGAGCGCTTGGCGGCACGGCCCGGGCTCGAGAAGCGGCTCTTCCTCGCCACCAGCGACGAGCCCGGCATCGTCGAGCCCACCCGGCGCCTGGTGGCGGTGCTCGAGAAACACGCCGGAAAGGGTGTTCGGTGGACCTACGAACCTATGCCCACCGAGAGCCACCGAACGATCTACCACCCGGCCGCGCTACGGGCCTTCCGACTCGTCTTCAAGCCGTGAGGCGACCTCGGAAGAGGGCGCACCACGAGGAGTAGAATCTGGCAGTGGAAGAACTCCGGATCGTTGGCGAGATTGCGGTTGTCGAGACGATCGCAGAGGCCAACGGGATCCGCGAGCTTCCGCGGCTCCTGAAGACTTACGGCTTTGGTCGCTGGCGGAAGAGAAAAGGCGTAGCCACCGTGGCGATTGCGAACGGCGCGTTTCGGCGCGTCGAGCTTCACTGGTACGAAGCCCATGGAATGGGTAGCGTCGAGTTCAAGATCAAGCGTTACGTGGATTGAAACCATGACCGATACCGAGCATTCCTACGTCGTCTGCATCGAGAACTCAGGCTACGCGGCATCCCTTGAGCTGCGAAAGATCTACCTCCGACTTCCGGATTCACGGGCAGCGGAAGATGGATTCGTCCGCGTGATCGACGAATCGGGCGAGGACTATCTTTTCCCCACTCGATTCTTCGCTGCGATCGAGGCCACCGCCGACTTGGAGCGTGCCTTCGCCCTCGGCTGAACCTCCGGTCTGACGCCGCTGCCAGGTCCGTCCGCGCGAAATCCTGGCCGACGTAGAGCAGCGGCCAGCCCGCCAGCTTGGCCGTGGTGTAGCTCAGGGGCAAGACCTTCGCCATTGAGCGTCAGAACGAGTAGCCGAGCCCCGCTGTGATGACCGTCTCTTCCTCTTGACCGAGGTCGTCGAGGACATCGAGAGCCACAGTGCGCTGGGCCAGGACATGACCGGAGAGGGCGTCCGTGAACTGGATCGAGAGGTCGATGCCGAACAGGCCGTCCGAAAGGTCGCCGCTCGACTCCTCGAGCCCCAGCGCTCTGGCCGCACCCTCGTTCAGGTTGTAGCCGAAGTCGATTCCGACCTGGCCAGACAGCGTGAGCGCCGCACGTGGGCCGAGCGGAATCGCGTGCGAGAGGGCGAAGGTAGCGTACGCGCCCTCGATCTCGTCGAGATCTCGGTAGTAGCTGATTGTGGGCGACAGAAACGTGTCGAAGGACAAGATTCCGTAGGCCTCGTAGGTGTCCAGAAAGGCGAGATCCCGCTCGGTGTCGCCGTTGTAGAGGTAGGTCACGGCACCCAGGGTCAGCGTCGCCTTGTCACCGAGGGAGATGCCGTAGTCGATCCCCAGGTCGGTCTCGCCGTAGTCCGACCCGGAGCCCTCGATCTTGCCGAAGTAGCCGTAGTAATAGATGTTGAGGTTGCCCGCCGCGAGCGCCGCATGGGGCACCAGGACCCCTTCGTCTCCGTTCAGGATCACACCTCGGAACAGGTACTTGTCGGCGTAGTCGACGCCAACGTCGAAACTCCAGCCCTTCGCGTCCTGGGCCGAGGCCGGCGCGGCGAAGGCCGCGACGACCGCGAGCGACGACATCAGTCTTTTCACCGGATCTCCTCCTCCCGCGCGTCAGGCGTCGGGCTTCTCAAGGTGGGCGAGATTATCCCTCGTCTCCTCGGAATCTGGCCCTGCCCGAGACGCCTATCGGCGGCGACCCGGTACTCGGCGGAGAGAACGCAAGTCGGCCTTGTCTTGGTCTCGACCCGCTGCGACCTTTTCCGCGATCAAATCCTCAAGCGAGAGGTAAGTTGCGGACACCTCGCCGAAGCTCGCCTCGACCCGTCGCTGCCAGAGGTCCTCGAAGGGCGCGTCGCCCGCGAGTTTCGCGAGGAGATCGATCCGCGTGGGAGCCACCCCCAACTGGACGATCCGACCCGGTGTCGACAGGTCCTCCGGCGTCAAGCCCAAATCCGTCCCTAGGAACTCGCGCACCGCAGCAAGCGCCCGCTCGCCATTCGCCCAGGTTGGTTCCAGAAAAACGTCGAGGTCCTTGGTGGCTCTCGGACGTGCGTGCAACGCAACGGCATGGGCACCCACGACCAGATACCTAGCGGCTACGCTGTTCAAGCACGCGATAAACTCTTCGTAGTCGCGGGATTTCATGGATTCCCTTGGCCTTGAGGGAGGAGAGCAGACAGTCGGCCACCGCGGCCACGCGCTCGACCGGAGACAGGTCCTCGTACCAGAACCGGAAATCCTCGGCCTCGGCTTCGGCTTGATCCAGAACCCGAGCCTCCCAGCACCGACCGTGTCGATCGAGGGCGTGACCACGAATTTCCATGATGCTCGGAGCGTAACACGCGCCCTCGTCCAGTCCCGGGGGCTACCGCACGCGCGGCTTCACCTTGCCCAGCCGGGCCAACTCCGGGTCGAGCCGGTGCCCCACGCCCAGCGCCACGAAGTCCCCGGCCACCGTCACCAGGCGGAAGAGGATCGGCACCGCCAGGGCGATACCTGGGCCCCACAGGGGGGTCAGGCCGGTCGTAAGGATCGCCTCGCGCACGCCGAGGCCCGCGGGAGCGCCGGGAGTGACGAAGCCCGCCACCCAGGCCGCGGCGAAGATCCCGGCGAGAGGCAGAAGCGGGGCTGGTGGCGCGGCCAGGACCTGGGTCGCGAGCAGCTGGGCCATGAGGGCGAAGATCAGGAAGTTCACGAGGTAGAGGCCGAAGACCGCGGCGAAGGTGCCGACGCTTGGGCGCCGAGTGGCCAACCGCCCGAGGCTTCCTCCGAACCGCTCCCGAAAAGCCGGCGACAGCCCGAGGAGCGCTCCGGTGGCGATCGCCAGGCCCCCGGCCACGAGGGTGATGCGCCCCCACGGCACGGGCGGCAAGAGGCCGGCCGAATGCCCCAGGTGAAGCCCCAGGAGCGCCGCCGCGGCACCGGCGAGCACCGCGCCGGCGGTTTCGAGCAGCAGGCTCGCCAGCACCGTTCCATGGGCGATGCCTCCGCGCGCCGCCAGCGCCCAGCGTCCCAGGTACTGACCCACGTTTCCCGGCAGGTACTTGCCGACCTGGGACAGGAAGAACATCGCGAGGCTTCGTCGCGGCGGCGGGGTTTCGCCGAGCCCCCGGAGCAGCAGGTGCCAGCCTGTCCCCGCGACCAGAAGCGCCAGCTGAAAGAGCCCGATGCCCGCGCCGCAGGCGGCGACGGCGCCCAGGTGCCAACGGATCGGTGGCAGGGCGGCCGCGTTGATCCGGGCGAAGTGCACCAGGTAGGCCACCGAGGCCACGAGCAGGCCGAACGACAGCAGCCGGACGGCGAATCTCAAGGCGCGTCCGGCGGCGGCTGGGCCGGGCCGGCCGGAGCCTCGGACTCGAGCCGGCGCACCTTCTCGACCACGATCTCGAGTAGCTGGCGGTTGTAGGCCACGAGCTCGGCGATCAGGCCGAACAGCAGCGTGCCGAAACCCATGATCGTGAGCACGGCGCCGAGAATCAGGGACTGGATGTGGCCGGCGCCGTCCCCGGTGGCGACGAAGTAAAGGAAGCGACCGATGGGTACCAGACCGGCCACGGTCAGCGTCACCCCGATCAGCCAGAAGATCCGGAGGGGCTGGTACATGGCGTAGGTCCGCACCATGGTCAGCCCGGAGTGGCGGATGAACGAGGGCAAGCTCTTGAACAAGCGTGACGGCCGCGTCGAGGCGTGGGCCGTGATCGGCACCCAGACCACCGCCAGGCGCTTCTTGCCGCCCTGGATCAATTGCTCCGTGGTGTAGCTGAAGGACGACAGGATCGAGGTCTGGAGCGCCGCCTGCCGGGACAGCGCCCGGAAACCGGAGACCGCGTCCGCCACGTCGAGCCCCGAGAGCGCGGCGATGACCCGGCTGCCGAGGGCCTGGAGCCGGCGCTTCAGGGGGGAGAAGTGGGTGAGTGTGGAAGTCTGCCGGTCCCCCACGACGAGGTCGGCCCGGCCGGCGAGGATCGGTTCCACCAGCCGCGGAATGTCCGCCCCGGCGTACTGCCCGTCGGCGTCGGTGTTGACGATGATGTCCGCGCCGAGACGCAGGCAGGCGTCGATCCCGGTCTGGTAGGTCCGTGCGAGGCCGCGGTTGATCGGATGCCGAATCACGTGCTCGACCCCCGCGGCTCGCGCCACCTCGGCGGTGCGGTCGCTCGAGCCGTCGTCGACAACCAAGATCTCGACTCGCGCGACCCCCGGAATGACGCGAGGAATCTCCGCCACCGTGGCGGCGAGAGCCGCTTCCTCGTTGAAGCACGGGATCTGGACGATCAGTTTCATCTGCAAGAGCGGCTCGAGTCTACCGCCGAGGCTCGAGGACGCCGCCGCCGCCAGGGCTCTTCGGGTCCGCGGCGGCCTCGAAATCGCCGCCGGCGAGCCGTCGGACGACGTTGACGCGTGCCAGCCGGCCCTTGATCGCAATGGCGTGGCCGAGCCTCTCGAGGGCCCCGCGAGTTTCCGGGGCGAAAGCGTCGGCCTCGACCTGAATCTCGTCCGGCAGCCACTGATGGTGAATGCGCGGGCGATCGAGGGCGGCCTGGAGGGGATCGCCATCGACGATCAGGTTGAGCAGCACATTGAGCGTGTGGGTCGGAATCCGCGAGCCGCCGCGTCCGCCCGCCGCGATCACCTCGCCACCGTCCTTCCACAGCAGCGTGGGGCTCATGGAGGACAGCATGCGCCGGCCCGGGCGCACGGCGTTGGCCTCGCCCTGGACCAGGCCGAAATCATTGGGTCGGCCAGGGCGGGCGGCGAAGTCGTCCATCTCGTCGTTCAGGAAGCCGAAGCCGGGCACCCAGACCCGCGAGCCGAAAATGTCGTTGAGCGTGGTGGTCAGGGCCACCGCGTTGCCGTCCCGGTCGATCACCGAGAGATGGGTCGTTTCGGACCCCTCGCGCGCGGCCCGCGGCGGGATGGCCTCGACCGAGCGCGAGTCCCGCGCACGATCCCGGTCGATGCGCTGGACGCGAGTGTCGATCCACGCCGGCGCCAGCAGGTCCGCCGTGCGCGCCTCGGCGACTTCCGGATCCCCGAGCCGGAACCGGTCCGCGAAAGCACCGCGCAGGGCCTCGACGAGCAGATGGGCGCGGCGGGCGCCGAAGCGGGGCTCCGTGGCCCACCCGAGACGCTCGAGCACCTGGCTGACTTGGCCGAGGATCACGCCACCCGACGAGGGCAGATCCATCGCGATCCAGCCCCAGCCGAAGGCCGAGAATCGCAGCGGCTCCCGCCACTGGGGACGATAGGCGGCCAGGTCCGCGGCCGTCAGGATGCCGCCGTGCCGCCGCGCGACGGCCGCCACCCGCTCGGCGATGGGGCCGCGGGTCAGCGCTTCGGGCCCCCGCTCGCCGTAGGCCTCGAGGGAGGCCGCGAGGTCCGGGAAGCGCACCACCGAGCCCGCGGGAAGCGGTGCGCCGCCCGGGAGCCACACCGCGGCGGTCTCGGGAAAGCGCGCCAGGAGTTCCTGCTCGACAGCGAGATGGGCCGCCAGATTCTCGTCGACGACGAAGCCATCGCGGGCCAGCGCAACCGCCGGTGCTACTACCTGGCGAAAGGTCAAGCGGCCGAAGCGCCGGTGCAGCTCGTGGAGCCCCGCGGGGGAGCCGGGAACGCCCACGGCGAGCCCGCCGACGAGCGACTTGTCGGCGATCGGCTCACCGTCGGGGCCGAGGTACATGTCGTGGGTCGCGGCCGCCGGCGCCACCTCGCGAAAATCCAGCGAAGCCACCTCGGTGCCCATCCTCACCACCGCGAAGCCGCCTCCGCCCAGGTTGCCCGCCTCCGGGAACGTTACCGCCAGGACCAGCGCCGCGGCCACCGCGGCGTCCACCGCGTTGCCGCCGGCGGCCAAGATCTCCAGTCCCGCGCGGGTGGCGTGGAGATCGTCCGACGATACGGCACCCCCCGAGCCATGGGGCGCGGGGGTCGACAGTGCGACGAGGGTCGAGCCGGCGAAAGCGAACGCGGCGAGAACGGACGAGACCTTGCGGACCATCGTGGAGCCTCCAGGTGTGAGCGTCCCCAGGAGGCTATCAGGCGTTCAGGCCGGATTCTCCTCGAGGATCTCGCGCAGGGTGCGAATCAGGACTTCGTTGTCGACGGGTTTCTGGAGGAAGGCGCGGGCGCCGCTTTCCAGGGCTCGACCTTCGTTGGCGTGCCGATCGCGGGCGGACAGCACGACGATCGGGATGACCGCCAGGTTGGTGATGGCCTGGAGCCGCTGCATGACCACGAAGCCGTCCCCGCCGGGCAACCCGAGGTCGAGCAGGATGAGATCCGGACGGTTCTTGCGGGCCTCGCTGATGCTCGACAGAGCATCGGCCGCGAAGAAGGTCTCGTAGCCGTTCGCCGTCAACCGGATGTGCAGGCCCCGGCGGACGTCGGCGTCGTCTTCTACGATGAGGATCTTCTTCTTGGACATCAGAGCTCCGGCCGGTCAGGAGAAGGTCGGCGCGCGCTGCGACCAGGGAGAAGAGGTGGGCAAGGTGAACGAGAAGGTGCTGCCGCGCCCGGGTTCGCTCTCGACCCAGATCGTCCCTCCCTGGCGCTGGGTCAGCTCTCGGCAAATGTAGAGACCCAGACCGAGCCCCTCGGAGGAGCTTTCGCCACTCCCGGGTGCAACTTGGAAGAGACGTTCGAAGACTCGCTCCTTGAGCTCCGGCTCGAAGCCGCAGCCGGTGTCGCGGACGGTCAGCATCAGCAAGCCGGGAGCCCCCTCTCGCCGTCGGACTTCGACCTGGACCGAGCCCCCCGCGGGGGTGAACTTGATCGCGTTCTGGATCAGATTGACCAGAATCTGGCGGGTCCGGCCGGGGTCCGCCGTGGCCGAGGGCAGGCCCTCCTCGATGCGCGACGACAGGGTGATCGACTTCGCCTCGGCGGTGAACCGGAGGCTCGAGAGGACGTCGCGGACCAACTCGACCAGGCTCACCTCTTGGAGCTCCACCCGCACCTTGCCGTGGCGCGACCGCGGAACCTCGAGGAGGTCCGTCACCAGGGTCTCGAGATGCCCGACATTGCGCAGGATCCCGTCCACGTGCTCGCGCTGGTCGCTGGTCAGCTCGCCGGCCAGGCCATCGCGCAGGATCGTGGCGAAGCCGTAGATCGCCGTCAGTGGCGAACGCAGCTCGTGGGAGACGTGGGAGAGACCCTCGTCGCGAAGGCGCAGCTCCTGGGCCAGGAACTCGTCCTTCAGCCGGAGCTCGTTCGAGAGCAGCTCGTCCTTCTCGTCGGCGACCTGCCGCAGCTTCGCGTCGAGCTCCTGCTGGCGGCGCTGGGCGGCGACGAGCCGGTCCAGAAGCGCCACGCACATCACCAAGCCGAGGGCGACCAGGGCGAAACTACCGATGGCCGCACTGCCTAGAGACGAGATCCCCACCGCCAGTGACAGGTCGAGGGGGTGTTCGAAGGGCTCGAAGCTCACCGCCGCCATGCCGGTGTAATGCATGAGCGGAATGGCGCTGCCCATCACGACGCCGCTGACGATTTTCCGGCGCCGAGAAGCGGTGTTCTCGTCCCGCGCGCGAAAGGTCAGCACCAGGGCCACGCAGGCGACCGCCACGGCGATCAGCACCGACAGCGTGGTGAGGAATGGGTCGTAGTGGTGGTGCGCCGAAAGGCGCATCGCGGCCATGCCGGTGTAGTGCATCGCCGCGATGCCGAAGCCCATGATCAGGCCGCCGCTGGCGATCTGAGCCCACCCGAGGCGCGCCCGGCTGACGACGATCAGTGCGACGGCGGAGGCCGCGATGCCCGCGGCGAGAGAGATTGCGACGGTCGGAAGGTGGTACCACACCGGAATCGGCAACTGGTAGGCCAGCATGCCGACATAGTGCATGGACCAGATGCCGAGACCCATGGCGATGGCCCCGCCGCCGATCCACAGGGAACGAGCCCGGCGACGGGAGGCCGCGATTCGCCCGGCGACGTCTAAGGCGACGTAGGCGGCGAAGAGCGCGATCACGATCGAGAGAGCGACCAAGCGGAGGTCGTGGGTGCCGGTCATACTCGATTCGAGCGGGTCCGTCGGAGCCGGTTCGTGTGCACCGCCCGTTCAGTCCCGCGCTCCTCCTTCCTGGGGCCCGCGGGTGCCACGGACATGGCCCTCGACCCTCGCCGCCAAGGATGCCAGGCGGTCCTCGGCGAGTACCGTCGCCGGCAAGGGCTCGAGGTCGAGGTTGGAGACCGAGAAACGAAGCCCCGTCCCCCGCAGGGCCTCGGCACGCTCGAGGTGCTCGCGCATGCGGTCCACGGCGCTCTGGCCGGAGTTCTGTTCCACCGCCGCCACGACGAAAATGGAGCTGGAGGGCGGACTCTCGTCGAGTCCCGGCACCAGCACCTCGAACCCCGGCACGAGACGCTGCTCGAGAATGCCGCGAGCTCGGGACACCGCGGCGCCGAGCTCCGCGGGAGTCGCGGCCCCCTCCGTGGCGCAGGCGTCGACGATGACCAGAGAGAGGGACTCCGGTCGGCGCAACGGCTGATCGACCACCGGGGCGATCACGGGGCCGAGCGAGAATGCCGGCACGGTGAAGAAGAACCGGCTGCCCTGGCCGGGAGTGCTCGTGGCCCCGATGAGCCCCCCGAGCCGGTGGACCAGCTCGTGGCAGATGAACAGGCCCAGTCCGAGCCCTTGGCGGGGAGCCGCCGACGAATCTCCGAGGGCCGGAATGCGCTCGAAGAGAGTAGCCAGGCGCTCCGGATCGATTCCACAGCCGCTGTCTTCGATCTGCACGAGGAGCCGGTTCGGCTCGCCGTCCAGGGGGCCGAGTCGGGCCACCACCGTTCCCCCGAGCGGGGTGAATTTGATCGAGTTGTGAAGCAGATGGATGAGGATCTGTTGGAGCAGAGCCGGGTCGGCGTAGGCCAACGGAAGCCCTTCGGCCACTTCCACGGAGTACGAGATCTCTTTGGCCGAAAACAAATCGGCAAGCGCCGCGAAGGCCTCTCGGACCGCCGCCTCGAGGGCGACCCTCTCCGGACGGACGCCGAGCCCGCCGGCCCGTGCGCGGCTCGCCGTGAGCAAATCGTCGATCATCGTCTGCAGCTGCTTGACGTTGCGCAGAGCGATGGCGAGGTACTCCCGCTGGTCGTCGTTCAGCTCGCCCGCCAGGCCGTCGAGCAGGATCGTGGTGAATTGGTAGATCGCGGTGAGCGGCGACCGGAGCTCGTGGGAAACGTGGGACAGGAACTCGTTGCGCAGTTGCCGCTCCTGCGCGAGCAGTTCGCTCCGCAGCTGCAGCGCCTGGGACAGGAGCCCTTCTCGCAGTTCCAACCGCGGCCTCCTCGCCGGATCCGCCCATTGGGAAGAGGAGTCCAGCCTAGAGCAGGGTATTAGTGGAGTCAAGCGATGTCGCCGACAAGGAAGTCTTCGGCCCGGGGAATGCGAGAGGAGGCTCTTGTCCCTACGACGACGGGCCTTCGGGAGGCCCAGCGTTCCGGCGGATCAGTTACGCCGGAACGCGCCGGGGCTGGCGCCGAAGCCCTTGCGAAAGGCGTGGGTAAAGTGACTCTGGTCGCTGAATCCGGCCGCCATCGCGATCTCCGCCAGTCCCACCGAGCTCTTGCTTAGGAGCCAGCGCGCTCGCTCCAGCCGGCACTGTCGGAGGTACTCGCCCGGAGTCTGTCCAAAGTGGTGCCGAAACCGTCGCGCGAGATGGACGGGATGCACCCCGATCGCGGCGGCGATTGCGCCGACCGATCGCGGCCCACCGTCGAGCCAGGTGTCCCGCAACAGCTCGCGCGCCCGGCCAAGCCAGGCGGGAGCGCCGGCCTCGTCGTGCCCCGCGGCCGAGCGCAGAAGCAGCTCGAGGCACAGGGCTTCCGTGATGCACTCCGACAGGTCGTCCACGGGGCCGGCGCCGTCTAACCCGCGAGCCTCGGAGAGGATCTGGCGCACCAGGCCCACGGCTGAATCCGGTAGGCACACCTCCTCGTCCGGCAGCTTCGTTGTCGACTCGAAGCCGGCGCGAGTCGTCGCCGAGACGGACAGCGTGGCAAACGCCGCCCGCGACAGGTCCTCGTCGGCGAAACAGTCGCGGTGGGTCGTTCCGGGCGGGCTGTAGATCACCCGCGGCTTTGCGCCGTCCCGGGCGGGCCGCGCACGGGACTCATAGGTCCCGGCGAGGACGAAGACGAAATGGGCCTCCTCATGATGGTGCCGTTGAACCGCCCGCTTCGGTACGTTCGGCGTGAATCGCGCGAGCCGGAACCCGGCGAGATCCTGCTGCTCCGCCAAGCGTCCGAAGAACCGGCCAAAGGGCATGTGCGCCGTCCCGGGTCCGAGGTCCTCCGTGTTCGGCATGCCCGGAGTACGTGGTGGGCGGGAGCGGGGTTTCGAGCCCGGGAGGAGCGCAGTCAAAGTCGATCGAGAGTCCGGCGGGCTCGCCAGGCGCTCCAGGCGATGGCTGAGATGGCGAGGAGAAAGAACACGCTGCACAGGACGCTGCCCTCCGGGCCTTCCTTGCCGCCGGTCAACCAGTCGGGACCGGCCGGGATCAAGCGCAAGAACAGGGCGGGCAGCTTGACGTCGAGACCGGTGATCGGTACTTCGAAGCCGACGGAGATCAGCCAGTTCCAGCCCGAGTGCCAGCCCATGACGCCCCAGATGTTGTTCGTCTTGAGCGCCCAGCTACAGGCGAACACGGAGAAAAGGAACGACACCGACACCTCGCGCCATGGCTGGTGCGGGCCGTAGTGCAAGAAGGTGAAGACCAGCGAAGTGAGCAGGACGGCGAGCGGAACGTTGAACTTGCGGGCCACGACGGAGAGCAGCCAGCCACGGAAAAGGACCTCTTCCACGCTCGACTGCACGGCGAAGCAGAGCAAGAGGAAGCCGATCTGGAGGAGCGCCACCGGCGACTGAAAGGCGAGGAAGAACCCGTCCGCGCGGTAGCCGCCCGCCAGGCCGATCATGGCCACCACGGCGAGGGAAGTCGCGAATCCGATACCGAGGCCGCCCAGGAAGGTCCGCACTCGTGCGACCGCGGACAGGCCGATCGTGGCCAGGGAGCGCCGCTCGACGAACCGGACCCAGCCGAGAACGAGTAGCCCGGTGAGACCGAACTCGACGACCAGTATCGAGTAGAGCCCCGCCAGGCCCGTAGGTTCGCCCCGGGCGTCGACGAGACCGAGGGACTGCTCCACGGACGAGACCGAGAGCATGGGCACTGCGACGATCAGGATGCACAGGATCGGGGCGAAGGCACCCCACGGAAGCCAGCCCCTCGCGGGATCCGGCGAGTAGATCGCTTGTGGTTTCATGGGCGGAAAGCTAGTCCCTCCGCCCTCCGCCGTCTTGTACGAATGCAACCGCCGAGTGACGGCGGTTCTCGGCCGCTTCAGTCCCTCCGCACCCGCAGGTGATGGGAGAGCATCTGGTTGGCGTGGGTCAGCCGTTGGATACGGCGGTTGCGCTGCTGGAGCGCGGGGATGTCGTCGAGCGGGGGCTGGTCGCTCCGGACTTCACGGACGAGGCGGTCGACTTCGAAGATGAGCTGCTCGATCTCTCCCCGCCGCAACCGGCTCATGAGGGGTTCGGTGAGCAGCTGGACGCCACTCCCGAGATCCTTGGCCATGGCCCACGCGGAACCTCCGGGGAATCCCATGGGAGAGCATGGTAGCGGACTCCGAGCGGGTTGGACGGCCGGCGCGTCCTTCTCGCTCACTCTGGTAGACTTTTTCCTTCGGGGCCGAAGCGCCTCCATCCCCACGGCAGTCCACAAGGAGAAACTCCATGTCCCGCTTTCACGGCGTCGATTTCCTCGATTTCGACGCGCTCTTGACGGAAGAGGAACGCCTCGTGCGCGACACCGTGCGCGCCTTCGTCGACGACAAAGTCAAGCCGATCATCGAAGAATGCCATCGCGATGGCCGCTTCCCGATGGAGCTGGTGCCGGAAATGGCCGAGCTCAATCTGTTCGGCGCCACGATCGACGAATACGGTCTCCCCGGCCTCGGCAACGTGGCCTACGGCTTGATCATGCAGGAGCTCGAGCGGGGCGACTCGGGCGTGCGCAGCTTCGTTTCGGTGCAAAGCGGGCTCGTCATGTACCCGATCTACACTTTCGGCTCGAAGGAGCAGCGGGACCGTTGGATTCCGCTCCTCGGCTCGGGCAAGGCGATCGGCTGCTTCGGTTTGACCGAACCGGATTTCGGCTCGAACCCCGGCGGCATGCGCACCACCGCCCGCAAGGACGGCGATGGCTGGGTGCTGAACGGCTCGAAGCAGTGGATCACCAACGGCTCCGTGGCCGACGTGGCGGTGGTTTGGGCGAAGACGGAGGACGGCGTCGTTCGCGGCTTCCTGGTCGAGAAGGGGACTCCCGGCTTCACTTCCTCGGACCAGCACGGCAAGTTCTCGCTGCGCGCCTCGACGACCTCGGAGCTCGGTTTCCACGAGTGCCGCATCCCAAGCGAGAACCTCCTGCCCGGCTCCGGCGGCCTCAAGAGTCCGCTCATGTGCCTGACCCAGGCGCGCTACGGCATCGCCTGGGGTGGCCTCGGCGTGGCCATGGATTGCTACGACACGGCCCTCCGCTACACCAAGGAGCGCATCCAATTCAACGGCCAGCCGATCGCCTGCCACCAGATGGTGCAGGAGAAGCTGGTGTGGATGATTTCGGAGATCACCAAGGGCCAGCTCCTCGTCCTTCAGCTTGGCCGCATGAAGGACGCCGGCAAGCTGAAGCCCCACCATGTTTCCCTCGGCAAGCGCAACAACGTCTGGGTCGCCCGCGAGAGCGCCAAGCTCGCCCGTGAGTTGCTCGGCGCCAACGGCATCGTCGACGACTTCCCGGTGATCCGCCACATGCTGAATATCGAGTCCGTGTTCACCTACGAAGGCACCCACGATATCCACGCCCTGATCATCGGCGAGTCGATCACCGGCATCCCGGCGTTCAACGCCCCCGAGCGAACGATCAAGACGGAGAAGCCCACTGTGGCGGTCGCCGGGGGGAACTGATGGGGCTCGACCAGGCGCTCGAGCAGGATTTCGTCCGGGTCACGGAGCGCGCGGCGGTGGCCGCGGCCCACACCATGGGACTCGGGGATCGCCGCGAGTCGGACCGGGTGGCGGTCGAAGCCATGCGGGCCGAGCTCGACCTGCTCGCCATCGCCGGTCGAGTGGTGATCGGGGAGGGTGAGCGCGACGAGGCGCCCATGCTTTTCGTCGGCGAACAGGTCGGCGGGCGCAAGGGGCAGTCCGGCCCGGGCATCGTCGAGGTCGACATCGCGGTCGATCCGCTCGAGGGCACCAACCTGTGCGCCACCGGCGCGCCGGACGCGGTGGCGGTGCTGGCCGCCTCCGAGAAGGGCGGCCTGCTCCATGCTCCGGACACCTACATGCAGAAACTGGTGGTCGGCCCGACCGCCCGCGACGCCATCCATCTCGACGCGCCGATCGCCGAAAACCTCCGCAACATCGCCCGCGCCTTCAAGCGCGAGGTCACCGACCTGACCGTGGTGGTGCTCGATCGCGAGCGCCACACCGAGCTGATCCACGACATCCGGGCGACCGGTGCACGGATTCGGCTGATCACCGATGGCGACCTCTCCGCCGGCATCGCGGCGGCGGTGCGCGGCACCGGCGTCCACGCGGTGGTCGGCACCGGCGGCGCGCCCGAGGGCGTGATCACCGCCGCGGCCATGCGCTGCCTTGGCGGGCGGATCCTCGGCCGGCTGGTGGCCCTCGACCAGAAGCAGAAGAACCGGCTGACCGAGCTCGGCTACACCAACCTCGACAAGATCTACGACACCGAAGACCTGGCCCCTGGCGAGCACCTGGTGTTCTCCTGTACCGGTGTAACCGATGGCGAGCTGCTGCGCGGCGTGCGCTTCTTCGGCGGCGGCCAGCGCACCTCGACGCTGTTCATGTCGCTCCGTCACAAGCGAATCCGCTTCGTGGACACGATTCATCGCGACCGGCTGGAGACGCCGGTCCAGTTTTTTTGACCGACCCCATGATCAAACCTGATCGCTGGATTCGAGCGTGGGGCGAGGCCGGCGGCGCCACGCCCTACGAGCCCGCCCAGGTCAACGCGGCGAGCTACGACGTCCGCGTCTCCGACCACTGGATCTGCCCGACGCGGGACCCGGAGGAGTTCGTCTCACCCCACGTGAAGCTGTTTCCGGGCGAGGTCGTGCTGGCCTCGACGATCGAGTACGTCAAGATCCCGCGTAGCGTCGCCTGCGATCTCAAGCTCAAGTCGACCCTCGGTCGGTTGTGGATCAATCACTCCCTGGCGGGCTGGTGTGATCCGGGCTTCGAGGGCAACATCACCCTCGAGCTCCAGAACCTGGGACCGGAGCCCTTCGTGCTCGAGGCGGGCCGGCGCATCGCCCAACTGATCTTCATCGCCATGGAGAGCGAGCCCGATGTCGCCTACGGCGAGCCCGGCTCGTCGAGCCACTACCAGGGCCAGACCCGCACCACCAAGGCCCGTCGCAAGTGAGCGGGTCGCCCGGATCGCTGCTCGCGACGCTCGCACGGGCCGCCCAAGCGCGATAGTCTTCGCGGTCGCGGCTCCACGCCGTCCGAATTCCGTCTCATCATGAGCATCGCCGGAAACCTCAAGACCATGCCGCTCTCCGAGCTGCTGCAGTGGCTCGGCCAGAGTGCCAAGTCCGGCACGCTGGTGATCGACAACCACAAGGTCCAGAAGCGGGTCTATTTCCGCGACGGCCGCATCATCTCGTCGTCGTCGACCGACCCCCGCGAGTATTTGGGACACTTCCTGGTCTCCTACGGGTTCATCAGCGAAGAAGAGCTGACCAAGGCCGTGGCCATGCAGGAGCAGTCCAGGATGCTGCTCGGCAAGATCCTGACCACGATCGGGGCGATCTCCGAGGACGACCTGCACCGACTGCTGCGCCAAAAGGCTGAAGAAGCGGTCTACGACGTCTTCTCCTGGCCCGAGGGCGAGTTCCGGTTCATCGACGGCGAGCTGCCCGAGCACGCCATGATCCCGATGAACCTCGAGGTCACGGCGATCGTGCTCGAGGGCGCCCATCGGCTCGACGAATGGAAGCGCATCCGCGCCGAGATCCCGACCAACAAGGCGATCCCGGTGTCGGTCTCCGACCTGTTGGCCGACCCGAAGCTGAACCCGGGGCAACGCCAGGTGCTCGAGGCGGTCAACGACGACCGCACCATCGAGGAGATTCAGGTCGAGACTCATTCGAGCGAGTACCGGGTCTCGAAGGTGATCTTCGAGCAGTACCAGAAGGGTCGGATCAAGCTGGTGAGGCCGCGCTGGGAGACCGGCTCCAAGGCCGCCGAGGCGGCGCCCCCGGCGGCGGCTCCCGTGCCCGTATCTCCCGTCGCGCCGAGCGCCCCCGCCGCGGGATTCAGCGGTGAGATCGACGCCGACGCCCTCCTCGCCCAGTCCCAGACGCTCCTCGCCCAGGGCAACTACGAAAAGGGCCTGCGCTTCCTGCGCGCCGCCCGCGCCCTCGAGCCCGACGCCAAGAAGACCCAGACGGCCCTCCAGCAAGGCGAGGAGCAGGTCACCGCGGCGATCGAGCAGGCCGGCCTCTCCCTCGGTTCCATCCCCAAACTCGAGCGCACCATGCAGGAACTCACAACCCTCCAGCTCACCCAGCAAGAGGGCCTCATGATGACCCGCATCAACGGCTCCTACGACATCCGCTCGATCGTCAAGACCGGTACGTTGCCCCCGGTGGAAGCGCTTCTGGTCTTCTACCGGCTGCTCGAGAAGAAGCACATCTCGGTGAAGTGAGGTGTGGGAGACCGCGCTCCGTGGCGGGCCGCACCTCCCTCACCCCACCCGCGGCTTCGACACGGCCGGGTTTCCCCTGATCACGAAGCGCAGCGGCCACGAGGCCGCCGCGCCGGCGTAGGCGACGCCAACGCGGGGCGTGGTGGCGACGGCGACGTCCGGGCACGGCGTGCCGGCGGTGATCACGAGGTCGCCTTGCCAGAGCGGGCGGCCGTCGTGCTCGCGGGTGAGGGCAATCGCTTGGGCGAGCTTGCCGGGGCCGCTCGCCAGATCGCGCGGGGATGCGGGGTGGGGCAGCCCGCGCAGCCCGGCCATGCGCTCGGCGCCCGCGACCGGGTCACCCGCGCGCAGCAGCACGGCCGAGCCATCCTCGGCGGTGCCGGCGACGGCGTTCAGGCACAGGTGCATGCCGTAGATCAGATAGACGTAGGCGTGGCCGCCGTCGCGAAAGAGGCGCCGGCTGCGCGGAGTGACGGGACCGCGCCAGGCGTGGCTGGCGCGGTCGCCCTGGCCCAGGTAGGCCTCGGTCTCTACGATCCACAGCTCGAGCCGGATGCCGTCCGGCAGGGTTCGCACGAGGTGGCGACCGAGCAGGTCCCGCGCTACTTGTGCGGCGGGTCGCCGGTAGAAACCGGGCGGGAGGATCTCCAGATTCGACATGGCGGCGACGACGAAAGCGGAGCCTATAATGCCGCCGATGCTCGACAGCCCCCTTCGTTTTCCGCCGCTCTTCGCCGAGCTGCCCGAGCCCTTTGCGGCCGCGTTCGACCCGGAAGCGCCGTGGCGCCTCCTCGACGAGCCCCTCGACGCCGTGCTCGCGCGGTTGCCGGACCGACAGATCGACGGTGACGTCCACCCCGCGGCCCATCTCGTGGGGGAGCGGATCGTGGTCGCCGCGGGCGCACGCATCGGCCCCGGCAGCGTGATCGAGGGACCCATCTGGATCGGCTCCGGGGTCGACATCCGGCCCGGTGCCTACCTCCGAGGCGGCGTGTGGCTCGGAGCGGGGGCGATCGTGGGCGCCTCGACCGAGGTCAAGCGAGCGATCTTCCTGCCCGGCGCCCGCGCGCCGCATCTGAACTACGTCGGGGACTCGGTGCTCGGGGCCGGAGTCAACCTCGGCGCCGGGACGATCCTCTCGAACTTCCGTCACGACGGCGGCGAGATTCGCGTACCCACGGACGCGGGACCGGTGTCCACCGGCCGCCGCAAGCTCGGGGCGATCCTCGGCGACGGCGTCATGACCGGCTGCAACGCCGTCTGCCACCCGGGCTCCATCGTGGGCCGCGGCACCCATCTCTACCCCGGTGTGCAGTTGCGGGCCGGGCTCTACCCGGCGGACTCGATCATCAAGCTGCGGCAGGAGATCGAGGTGGTGGAGCGGTCCGAATGACGGATCTCGATCCGGCGCCGGGCCTTGAGCGGGTCGAGGTCGCGCCTCTTCTCCCTCCGATACCGATCCCGCGCTTCGAGCTCGCCAAGGGTATCGCCCTCTTCGCCATCTACTTCGGTCTACAGGTGTTTCTGGCGATTGTGTTCTTGATCGGAGTCGCCGTGGTGGCGTCGCTCGCCGGGCACCGGCCCGCCAGCGAAGCGGAAATCCAGGGCTATCTACCGTCCTATGCGAGTCTCTTGGTGCTTTTCACGCTCGTACCGACCGGTATCGCCACCCTTGCTTCGGGACTATGGTTGGGACGCGGCCACCTGCGCTCGGGAGCTGCGAACGGATACGGATTGGTTCCCGCCTCACCCCGCCATCTGCTCTGGGCGGCGGCCGTCGGGGCCGGCTGCGCGGGACTCTATGTCCTCACGGCGACATGGGTGCCGGTACCACCGCCCGAACCGGGCTCGTTGTCCGAGCTCGCCGTGGGGACGCCGTTCGACCGACTCGTCTGGCTGTTCGCGGCCTTGATCTTCGCGCCGCCGGTCGAGGAGGTCGTCTTCCGCGGCGGCTTGTTGGCGGGCTTCCGATCGCGGTTGGGACGCGGCTGGTCGTTCGCCTTGACGACGGCCCTCTTCGGGGCGCTCCACTTGACCGAGGTCTACAACCACTGGCCCGCGATCGTGGTGGTTTTCGGACTCGCCTGGCTGTTGGCCGAGCTGCGCGACCGCACCGGAAGTCTCTGGCCACCGATGCTCGCCCACTTCGTGTACAACGCGACGCTGTCGGTGGCGGCTGAGCTGAGCTGAGGATTAGGCCCGCAAGACCCAGGGGTCCGGCCGTTTCGGGCGGGCCAAGAAGGTCCCGAGCTCCGATCGCAGATCTCGGCCCTCGGTGAAGCCACGCTCCTCGATCAGGGCAACCGACTCGAAGGCCAAAGTGAGCTCTTCTTCGTCGGCGGCATCGACCAGATGCACGAGATCGCCAAGGTCCTGGGGGCGATTGGCGAGGATCTTCAATGCGATCAGGTGACCGGTGCGAGCCACCGGAATCGAGCGCGACGGAAGGACCGGCATCGGCCGGGCGGCCGCCACCACTTCCTTCTCGATCCCGGCCAGCGAGAAGATCAGGTCGACGCACGGTTGATCCCCAGCCAGTGAACGGACCAACCGAACCAACGCCAGCCCACTTCCATCTCGGCGCTCGAAGACGGCACCATCGGGACGATCCATCCAACCATCTTCGTGAAAGTGTCGGACCAACTGAATCGCTTGCTTCTCGCTCGCGGTTCCGAGGGCAAGGTCCACGTCGCGGGTGGTTCGCGCCACCGACCGCAACCCTACGGCCAGACCTCCGACGAGAGCGAAGGGTTCGTTCCACTCGCGCAGTAGCCGCTCCGACTGGCCCAGCAACCCGAGCAGGTCGTTCATAGCGACGGGCGCAGAACGAGACTCGAGGGAACCTGAGTGTTGGCAGAATCTTGGAGCCAACGGCGAAAGAGCTCTTGAAGCTCCTCTTCCGTCGCGTTCGGATTTCGACTCCGGAGCCCGACTCTCATCAGATGAACCGCGACGTCATAGAGGTCGAGGATCGTCGCGAACTTCGCCTGGGCTTCGGTGGGGCTCATTCCGAGCCCAGTCTACCAGCCCCCTCACGCCTCCGGGTACCGCACCACCACCAGCGTCCGGTCGTCGGTTGCCGGGCGGTAGCCGCTGAAGCGGCCGAGGTCCTGGAAGATGGCGTCGACGATCCGCTCGGCTGTTTCGTGGCGGTTGGCGGCCGCGACGGCCAGCAGCCGGGCGGAGCCGTACTCGCCCCAGCCGTCGCCCACCTTGCCACGGGTTTCGGAGATGCCGTCGGTGTAGAGCAGCAGGAGGTCGCCCGGCTTCATCTTGACGAAGCCGCGCTCGTAGGTGGCGTCGGCCACCGGGCCGAGCACGGCTCCGCCTTCTTCGAGGGCGGTCGCCTCACCGTTGGTGGCCAGGTGGAAGGGCGGCGGATGGCCGGCGTTGACGTAGATGAACACGCCGGCGCGTTCGAGCTCGCCGTAGAACATCGAGACGAACCGGCTGGTCAGCGTCGAACGGTGGATGATCTGGTTCATCCGCTCGACCGTACGCACGATCTTGAAGTCCCGCGCCAGACCCATGTGGAGACCCATGTAGATGTCGCGAGTCTGAAGCGCCGCCGGCAGGCCGTGACCCGAAGAGTCGGCGATGGCGAGCCCGAGGATCTTGTCGGTCAGCGGAATGAAGTCGTAAAAGTCGCCGCCCACGCTCTCCATGGCGACGCTGCGACCCCAGACGTCGAAATGTCCGAACACGGGTGCCCGCCGGGGCAGGAGCGAAGCCTGGATCTTGCGCGCCTCGGCAAAAATGCTCTCGATCCGCTCGTGGCGCACCCGCTGGTTGATGGCGTGGCGCAGGATACCCAGGGAGAACTGGACATCTTCGCGGTCCTGGCCCTGGGCGACGTTGAACGCGATCAGGTACTCGCCATCGGCCACTTCGATGGCGGCAAACTGGTCGACTCCGAGCTTCGCCTCGAAGCGCCGGTCGAAGCGCGGGTCCGTCTCGTCCATGTACACGACGCCACGCTCGAGAACGATCTGCACCGGTTCGTAGGTGCGGCTCACCCGGGTGCCGATGGCCTTCGCGGGAACGTCGCCGAAGACCTTTTCGAGCACGTAGGACCGGCCCTGACGGTGGTACAGGCGCCCGGCATAGAGGCCGAGGGGCTCATGGAAGCGCTGGATGATCAGCGACGTCACGGTGTGGATGGTGTCGCCCACCGACTCGGCGTGCTCGATCGCCGCGACGGCCTGCTCCACCTCGCTCATCAGCACCCGGTAGTCGACCGGAGCCCGCTCCGCCGTCTTCACGATCCTCTCCTTCGGCCTGGTTGCACGGCCGCTCCGACTAGCCGTGATCGATCAGGGCGCGGACGATCTGATCTTGGGCTCGCCGTGCCGCGTCCACGCTGCGCGCCTGGTTGCACAGGATCGAGAACGCGTAGATCTTGCCCGACGCCGCGCGTGCATAGCCGGACAGGGTCGACACGCCATTCAGGGTGCCGGTCTTGGCGAAGACGTTGCCGCGGTACTTGCCGTCCGCGAGACGCCGGCGCCACGAGAGCTCCGGCTCGCCGCTGTAGGGCAGCGTGCGGATGAACTCGTCGCCCCAGCGATGGTGGTACATGGCCTGAAGCACCCGGACCAGTTGGGTCGGGGTGAAGCGGTTGTTGCGGCTCATGCCCGAGCCGTCCGACATCTCATAGCTGCCGGGCAGAATGCCCATGCTCGCCAGGAACTGGCTGACCTGTTCGAGCCCACCCTCCCAGGTGCCGCGCGCGCACAGCTCGGCGCCGAGGGTCTTCAGCAGGGACTCGGCGTAGAAGTTCTGGCTGTGTTTGTTGATGACCTCGAGGGTGGTCAGCAAGTCACTCCGGTGGACGGCGTAGCTCTCCCAGTCGTGGCCATCCGGCAACCGGCGGACCGGTAAGAGGGAACCGCGAACCGTGACGCCCTCGTCCGCGAGGGCGGCGCGCAGGGCCGCGCCGAAGTAGGTCACCGGGTCCGGCACGGTGATCCAGAAGTCCGCCGGTCCCGAGCCGCTCCAGATCTGCCCGCGGGTCTCGATCTCCCAGCTTTCGGGCTCGCGGGTGACGATTAGGCGCTGGCGCTTCGACGACGCGCTGACGCTGGTGAAATTGCGCAGCCCGGGCAGCTCGATGCGCGGCAGCAGATCGACCCGTGCCCGGCCGGTCTTCGAGGGCCACACCCGCACCTGCAGGCAGTTGTCGTTGAAGGACAACGCCGCGATGGGCGCCTCGTACCACCGCGCCAGCTGGTCTCGCGGCCAGTCGGGGTGAATCGTCTCGTCCTCGAAGAAACCGTGGACGAGGTAGAGGTCGCCATCGACCACCGAGATCCCGCGGCGCCGGAGCTCGGCTGCCCAGCCGCGGAAGACGGCGAAGGAGTCACCGGACTGGCGCTCGGAGATGTTCGGATCGCCGCCGCCGATGACCGCCAAATCCCCGCGCAGCGAGCCCCCTTCGACCGGACCCCGGCCGAACAGCCAGGTCTCGAAGGAGTACTCGGGGCCGAGCCCGTCCAAGGCCGCCGCGGTGGTCAAGATCTTGGTGTTCGAGGCCAGGATTCGCGGCGTCGCCGGGTTGAATTCGAAGACCGGCGAGCCGTCCGCGAGATCCACCACCACCACCCCGAGCTCCGGTGCCGCCCGCGCGGCCTGGCGCACCTGCGCCCCGAGCGCCGCCTCGAGCGGCGTCGACGGCGGCGGTAGGAAGATCGTGGAGACCGGGGAGCGGGCGGCCGCTTTCTTGGCCGCCGCGGCCCCTGCGGGCGACGTCGCCGTCGTGAGGCCGACGAGCAGGGTCAGGAGTGCGCACGCCGAACGAGCCGAGCGCGGCAGAATGCGGAAAGAGCTCATTTTCGGCTGGGAAGTCTACACCGGCGGACTGAAAGGTCCGATCAGGGGGCTTCCCAGGCGTCGAGGGTGCCGCGCTCGAAGTCGTCGGCGAAAATAACGGCGCCTTCGCTGGCGCCGAGGCTGGGCACGGTCGTGGGCAGGCGCCGGTATCCGCGTAAATCGAGCGAGGGCGCGTAGGTCCACTCGCCGGCCCCGCGGACGGGACTGGTGGCGGCGACCTGGCCCCGCGCGGCGAGGCGGAGGAAGGCCTGGCGGATCGACGACGAGCCGTCCGCGAACTGGCCGAGACCGGAATCCCACCGGGGCAAAGCGATGCCCGTGAGGCTCGGCAGCTGCGGATCGGCCACCAGACCCAGACTGTCGTCCGTGTAGTTGATCAACTCCGCGCCGTCGGTGGGGATCGCCGCGCCCCCATTCCAATAGAGGTTGCGGGACAGGGTCCAGTTGGTAGTGGTTTCGCCCGGCGGGGTATCCGAGAAGTCGTTGCCGCCCCCGCCCCCGGCCCCCATCGTGCCGGTGGGGTCGGTCCAGACGTTTCCCAGCAGCCGGATGAAGTCGTTGGGCAGATTGTCCCCCTCGGTGTTGAGCCGGAAGGCGAAGGCCAGGGCCGGCAGGTCACCGACCACGGTGTTGTAGAGGAAGTCGACGTACTCGGCGCCCTTGACCCCGAAAGCGGCCCGCAGGGTGTTTGACGAGTCGCCAAGCATCAGGTTCGAGTCGACCACCACGACGCTGGCCTCGTGGAACGCCTGACCGTCCTCGCCGATCAACACGAAATAGGAGCCGCTCGAGCCTTCCCAGTGCAGGAAGATGTTGCGGTGGAGGGTGATGCTCTCGGCACCGAGGTAGGAGTCGTCGGTGCCGTTCGAGTCCTTGACCACGACGTAGCTCGAGGTGTCGTTGCCGACCGGCCGGCCGCTGCCGGCGAAGTCGTTGAAGAAGACGTTTTCGCGCACCGTCACGAAGGCGACGCTGTTGATGTCGATGTGCTCGTCGGACCCAGCCTGGTTGTAGAAGAGGTTGCCCTCGACGAGGATGTTGCGAGCGCCGTTGTTGATCTTCAGGAGGTCGTTGTTCCAGCTGTCGTGAATCACGTTGTTGCGCAGCGTGACGTTCGACACGGCGAACTCTCCGCCCGGCGGACCGATCAAGTCCTGGATCTGAATTACCAGGGCTCCTGCCCCCGGCCCCGCGTGGGCGATGTCGAAACCCTCGAGAGTGATGCTCTGGCAGGTGAAGCAAGTCACCACCGTGCTGTCGTGGTGAAGACGGGCCTGGTAGGGCACCTCCGACCGGACCACGATCGGTGATGTCGTGTTGTCGAGTTGGACGCGACCGTTGTAGGTCCCCGGACCGACCAGGATCAAGCTGGCGTCGGGCACGGACTGGACGGCGTGGGAGATGGTGGCCCAGGGAGCCGCGACGGAGCCGTCGCCTGTCGTGTCGCTACCGATGGTGGCCACGTGGAAGGTGGCGGCGCCGAGGGGGCTCGCCGCGAAAGCGAATCCGGCGAGAGCGAACAGCCAACAGATTCGACGGTAGCCCATGACCGACGATTGTAGCTCCGGGCGCCCGCCGGAACCGGCTGGTATAGTGACTGCCTCGGATTTCAGGAGGAGGAAGAAATCATGTCGAAGAAGCTCGTCTGGACGGCGTCTTGTCTGGCGGTCGCGGTCCTCGCCACCCTCGGGCTCGCCTGCGGTCCGAAGCCCGCTTCCGAGCCGTCCGCGCCCGCGCCGGCCCAGGAGGTCAAGAACCCGACCGCCGCGGCCGCGATGGACGCCGTTGCGACGATCAAGAACAAGGATGGCGCAGAGATTGGGACGGTGCGCTTCGCGGAGCACGAGGGCCGGGTCGACGTCGTCGCCGAGGTCCACGGTGTGGCGCCGGGGGAGCACGGCTTCCACCTCCACGCCGAAGGGTTGTGCGAGGGTCCGGAGTTCACCTCCGCCGGCGGCCACTTCAACCCAGCGGGGCATCCGCATGGCGCGCCCGCCGACGCAGAGCGCCACGGTGGCGACCTCGGCAATCTCACGGTGGGTGCCGACGGCACCGGCAAGCTCATGCTGTCGACCGACCAGCTGACCGTGACCCCGGGGCCGAAATCCGTGGTGGGTCACGCGGTGATCTTCCACGCCAACCCGGATGACTTGAAGACTCAGCCCACGGGCAACGCCGGCGGACGGGTAGGCTGTGGTGTGGTGCAGGCGGGAGGCTGAGCGGGCGGCGGGCCTCACGCTCGCCCTCGCACTTTCCGCCCTCGGTGCCTGCGCGCCCCGGGCCGTCGATCGAGAAGCGGGTCCGGTGGCCATCGAGAGTCCGGCCGGTCCGGGCTCGATGGCCCCGAACTGGGCGCGGGTGGCGGGGCGACCGGCGCTCACCTGGTGGGAGCCGGCCGGCCCCAACGGCACTCCGGGGCCGCCGTGGCGGTTGCGCTTCGCGCGCTGGACGGGCGCCGGCTGGTCGCCCCCGACGACCATCGCCGAGGGTCGCGAGTACTTCGCCAACTGGGCCGACTTCCCTTCCGTGGCCCAGGGAACCGACGGAGCTCTGTATGCCCAGTGGCTCGAGAAGACCGGCGCCGGCACCTACGCCAGTGGTATCCAGCTGGCTCGCTCCACGGACGGCGCCACCTGGAGGCCGCTCGGCTTCTTGCACGACGACGGCACCGAGACGGAGCACGGCTTCGTCACCTTGATGCCCGAAGGGCGGGGCGTTCGAGCTCTATGGCTCGACGGTCGCGAGACGGCCACGGGTGGTGCCATGACGCTGCGCACGGCCTTGGTCGGCGAGGCGGTGGATCGCGGAACGGAAGAGCTCCTCGACGCGCGCATCTGCGATTGCTGCTCGACCGCCGCCGTGACTACCCCGGACGGTCCGCTGGTCGCCTTCCGCGACCGGGGAGAGGACGAGATTCGCGACATTTCCCTCATCCGACGGACAGCCGAGGGTTGGTCCCCATCGGCACCTCTCCATGCCGACCTCTGGCGGATCGCCGGGTGCCCGGTCAACGGCCCTGCGCTCGCCAGTCTCGAAGACACCGTCTGGGCCGCCTGGTTCACCGCCGCCGACGATCGCCCTCGCGTGCTCGCCGCCGTTTCGAGGGACCGGGGCCGAACCTTCGGCCCGCCGCTCGAAGTCGACGCCGCCGCTCCCCAGGGCCGGGTCGGCCTGGCCGTTCTACCCGACGGAGCCGCCGCCCTTTCTTGGCTTGGAGCCGAGGGCGAGGACGGCGTGGTCCGCCTCGCCCGCCTCGACAGCCAGGGCACTCTCGGTCCCCGCCGAGAAATCGCCCGCACCACCACCACCCGCAGCACCGGAGTCCCCAGGATCCTGGCGCACGAGGGAGAACTCTGGATCACCTGGGTCACGCCCGGCGATACGGAAAAGGGGGTTCTGGGGCGGGTGGAGCTGCGACGGGTGCGGAACTGAAGCGAGGGGGGCTCGGGAGAGGCCGCCAGGAAGCTCGAGGCGCGTCAAGTCGCCGCCCTTTGCTACACTGACCTTGCGCTTCCGAGGCCCCTTCGTGCCCGATCTCCTCGCACAACTCCGCGCCCGTGCCGGCGCGCTCAACCCTCCGGCCGAAATCGTCCTTGCCGAGGGCGACGATCCGCGAGTGGTCCAAGCCGCGGAAGAAGCGGCTCGGCTCGGCCTCGCCGTTCCGCTCCTGGTCGGGCCTCGGGCGGAAATCGAGGCGGCGGCGCGGGAAGCTGGGGTCGGGCTGACCGTCGAGACGGTCGATCCGGTGGAAGATCCGGAGCGAGGCGCTCTCGTCGATCACTTCTCCCGGCGTTTTCCCGAGCGCAACCGCGCCGATCTCGACGAGCTGACCCGCGAGCGACTCCACTACGCGGCCCTGCGGGTCGGCACCGGCCGCTCGGCCGGGGCGGTGATGGGCGCGGTGGCGACGACCGCGGAAGTCCTCCGCGCCGCGTTTCGCGGGGTCGGTCCGCGGGCGGGTCTGAGGGCCGTTTCCTCTTGCTTCTTGATGGTCCTGCCGGACGGCCGCACTCTGGTGTACAGCGACTGCGGCGTGGTTCCGGAGCCCGACTCTCTGGCTCTGGCCGACATCGCGGAGGCGGCGGCGGAAAGCTGCCGGGTGCTTCTCGGCGTCGAGCCGCGGGTGGCCCTCCTGTCGTTCTCGACGCGTGGCAGCGCCGAGCATCCGCGCGTCGACAAGGTGCGCCGGGCGGCCGAGGAGCTGGCCCGGCGCCGGGTCGACTTTCTTTTCGACGGCGAGCTCCAGGCCGACGCCGCATTGGTCGCCCAGGTGGCGGCCCGCAAGGCACCGGACAGCCCCCTCGCCGGCATGGCTAATGTTCTGGTCTTTCCCGATCTCGACTCCGGCAACATCGCCTACAAGTTGACCGAGCGCCTGGCCGGAGCGCGGGCCGTGGGGCCGCTGCTCCAAGGCTTGGCCCGGCCGATCAACGATCTCTCCCGTGGCTGCTCCGCCGCGGACGTCCTCGACGCCATCGCGATCACGGCGCTCCAGAGCGCCTCCCGGAGGTCCCCGTGAGAATCCTCGTCATCGGCAGCGGCGGTCGCGAGCACGCTCTGTGCTGGAAGATCGCCCAGAGCCCCCTGTGCGACGAGCTGTACTGTGCCCCCGGCAACCCTGGAATCGCCGAGCTCGCTGCCCTCGTCCCGATCGCCGCGGACGAGATCCACGGCCTCGCCGACTTCGCCGCGAGTCTGTCGATCGACCTGACCGTGGTCGGCCCCGAGCTGCCTCTGACCCTCGGCCTGGCCGACGAGTTCGCGCGGCGCGGCCTCGCGATCTTCGGCCCTCGCCAGGCGGCGGCGGAGCTCGAGGGGAGCAAGGTCTTCGCCAAGGAGTTCATGGCCCGCCACGGCATCCCCACAGCGGAGTTCACCATCGCCCACGATGCCGCCACCGCCCGTCGCGCGGCTCTCGCGCTGGGCTTTCCGGTGGTTCTCAAGGCCGATGGCCTGGCCGCGGGCAAGGGCGTGGTGCTGCCCGCGGACGAAGCCGAGCTCGACCTCGAGCTCGCCGCCTTCTTCGAGGAACGCCGCTTCGGAGCGGCGGGCGATCGCGTCGTCGTGGAGCGCTTCCTGCCCGGCGAAGAGGTTTCGGTGATGGCCCTGTCGGACGGCACCAACCTCGTACCCCTACCCTCCGCCAAGGACTACAAGCGGATCGGTGACGGCGACACCGGCCCCAACACCGGTGGCATGGGCGCCCACTCGCCGTCCGGCGTGCTGTCGACGGAGCTCGCCGGGGCGATCGTCGAGACCGTCCTGAGACCGACCATCGCCGGCCTGGGTGCCGAGAACCGCCCGTTCGTGGGCGTCCTGTACGCGGGCATCATGCTCACCCCCGAGGGCCCGCGGGTGCTCGAATTCAACGTCCGGCTCGGCGACCCGGAGGCTCAGGCCCTGCTGCTGCGCATCGAGGACGACCTGGTGCCGGTGCTCGCCGCCGCGGCCGCCGGCGACTTCGGTGGCCGTAAGCTGCGGATTCGATCCGAGCGGGCCGCTTGTCTGGTGCTGGCGGCTGCCGGCTACCCCGGCAAGCCGGTCACGGGCGACGCGATCGAGGGCATCGCGCAGGCCCGGCGTCACCCCGGCGTGGAGGTCTTCCATGGCGGGACCGCCTGGTCGGGAGAGGGTGCGGATCGCTGCCTCGTGACCCACGGTGGCCGAGTGTTGAACGTGTGCGCCACCGGCGCCGAGCTGGTCGATGCCCTCAAGAGCGCCTACGCCGCGGCCGCCGAAATCCGCTTCGAGGGCAAGACCCTGAGACGGGATATCGGTCGCCGGGTGCTCGAAGCGACCTCGTCTTGAACCTCTCTAGGATTTCAAGGTCAGCGCGCCAATTACCTTGAAATCCTAGAGGTCGTCTCTAGGATTTCAAGGTGAAAGCGAGGGGATCTCGTCGAAAATCCTCGCCAAGGGCACCGCTCGCACTCGGTCCGCCAGGGGGTAGGACTGACTTCCCGCGTGGACCACATCGAGCCGGTCGAGCTTGAGATCCTCGAGCGCGCTGCGCATCGAGGGAGTGACTCGCGGGGTCTCCGTGCGCTTGAACTCGAAGCCCAACCGCTGATTGCCCCGCATCACGAACAAGTCGAGCTCCGCTCCTCCGTGGGTGGCCCAGAAGTGGGTCTCCTCGGGGCGGGCGCCGAGCCGCGCGGTGACTTCACCGAGAGCGAAGCCCTCCCACGAGGCTCCGACCTTGGGGTGGCTCTCGAGGGCTTCCCGGATCCCGATGCCGAGCAGCGTGTGAAGCAGTCCGGAGTCGGCCAGGTAGACCTTGGGAGACTTCACCTGACGCTTCGAGAGGTTCTCGTACCACGGCGCCAGCGGCCTCAGCACCAGGGCGCCGGCGAGCAGATCGAGATAGCGGCGGACCGTCGAGCCGGTGACCCCGAAGGCCCGAGCCAGCTCTTCGCCGTTCCACACCTGCCCGTGCCAGTGGGCGACCATGGTCCAGAACCGGCGCAGGGTCAGCGCTGGAATCTGGACCCCGAGTTGGGGGACATCCCGCTCGAGAAACGTCCGCACGAACTCCTGGCGCCATTCGAGACTCGCCGCGTCGGTCTCGGCGAGGAACGAGCGGGGAAACCCTCCACGCAACCAGAGTCGATCGCGCTGGTCGACCCCGACTTCGTTCAGACGAAAGCCGGCAAGCTCGAAATAGGCGAGGCGGCCGGCCAACGACTCGGACGATTGGCGCAGCCATCCAGGAGAAACGCTGCCGAGCACGAGGAAACGCGCGGGAGTTCCGGGGCGATCGGCGAGCACCCGGAGGAACGGGAAGATCTCTGGCAACCGCTGAACCTCGTCGAGCACAACGAGGCCCCGCAGCTCCCGCAGGACCAGGCTGGGCTCGGCGAGGCGGGCGAGGTCGACCGGGTCCTCGAGGTCGAAGAACGAGACCGGACCGTCCCATTCGTCGGCCAGGAGCCGGGCCAATGTGGTCTTGCCCACCTGCCGGGCACCGAGAAGAGCTACCACCGGGTGGCGAGAAACGAGGCCGCGCAGCCGAATAGGGGAGTCCAGGCGAAAGCTCTGGTCGTCAGTCACCTTGAAATCCTAGCACTAGACACCAGGATTTCAAGGTAACTAGCCGGTCTACCTTGAAATCCTAGAGCTCACTGCTAGATTTTCAAGGTATCCGCAGCCTGTCCGAGGTGAGCCGCCGCCGATCGAGAACCTCGTCCATGCGTTCGCCCCGCGCGCCCTTCGAAGCGAGCGAACCCGTTCAAACTACGACACTAGCCCGCGCTTTCACGTTTGACACAGCCGCCGACCGATTGCCATAATGGCGCGAGATCTTGGGGTTCCAGTCGTTCCGTAGCGGCTTACCAGTGGGCTCTCCTACCCCGGGGCATTTCTCTACCCAAGACGGCGCGAGGACGGCAATGGCAGGTTGCGCAGGGTGCTCCTTCCGGGGAATGTCGACGGCGGTCGAACAGTCCTTCGTCGGCGTTCGCTTCGGAGAAGAGACCAACTTGGCCGTGTGTGCCTCGATCGAGCCGTTCTCGCGCGGGGATCATCTGGTCGTCGAGACCGAGCAAGGGCCCACCTTCGGCTGGGTCGAGCGGGCACCCATGCCGATCTTCAAGCCATGCCAGAAGTCGAGCGCCATGAAGATCTTGCGGCGAGCCACCGAGACCGACGTGGCCGCCCATGAATGCCAGCGCAGGAACGAGCTCGAAGGCAAGCGCTTCTGTCAGCAGCACGCCCGGGAGCTTGGGCTCGAGGACATGAAGGTCTCGAAGGTCCGCTTTTCCCTCGACAACGACCACGCTACCTTCTACTTCACGGCCAACGGCCGCGTCGACTTCCGCCAGCTGGTCCGGGACTTGGGCCGCCAGTTCTCGGTCCGGGTCAAGATGGTTCAGATCGGTGCTCGCGATGAGGCGGGCCTGCTCGGCGGCGTCGGAGTGTGCGGTCGAACCCTGTGTTGCTCGTCCTGGCTCAAGGACTTCCAGCCGATTTCCATCCAGATGGCCAAACGCCAGGGCCTCTCCCTCAATCCGTCGAAGATCTCGGGCCAGTGCGGCCGGCTGTTGTGCTGCCTCGCCTACGAGGACGACCAGTATAAAAAGCGTCGGCCCGAGCGCGGCGCAGCTTCCGAGTTGCCTGAACATGACCAATCGTAAGTTGATCCGCCCCGACAGCCTGGACCTCAAGAAGGAGCCGGGGCCGCGCGGGGCGCGCCGCAAACAAGCTCCGCCCGAGCAGACCAATGCCGAGGAGTTCTACTACCTCAAGCAGATGGCGGCCAAGACGCCGATGGTGGTGGTGCTCGACAACGACGAAGAGCTCCACGGGTGGATCGAGTGGTACGACAAAGGAATGATCAAGTTCAATCGGACCGAAGGGCCGAACCTGGTCATCTCGAAGCACAGCATCCGCTACATGTACAAGGAGGAGGAGGTCCGGCGCGGTCGTCGGCGCCGGCCGACCGATTCGGAACTCGCGGCCGATAGTGGCGACGAATAGGCTTCCGCTGCTCGCCTTCACCCAGGGCGACCCGGCCGGCATCGGCCCCGAAATCCTCCTGAAGCTGCTCGCGCGGAGCGCCGAGGCCGGCGGTTCGCCGACCTACCGGCCGGTTCTGGTGGCCGAGCAGGCCGCCCTCGAAGCGGTACGCTCCCTGGTGCCGGCGGCACCGTGGGATCGCCTCGAGTTCCTCGCGGGCCGGCCCAATCGCACCGAGTTGCTCCGGGGAACGGGCATTCCGGTGCTCGATCCCGTTGCCACGGCGCGCCCCCTTCGTCTCGGCGAGCCAGGCCCGGCCGACGCCGCGGCGGCCCTGGCGGCCATCGAGCTGGGGATCGAGCTCGCGTCCTCGGGCACGGTGGATGCCCTGGTCACGGCGCCCGTGGCCAAGGAGCCCATCGCTCGCTGGGTACGGCCCGGCTTCGTGGGCCACACGGACTATCTGGCCGAGCGCGCTGGCTTGACCCGGTACGGCCGGGACTACCTCATGGCCTTCCTGGCGCCGGGGATCAAAGTCGCCCTGCTCTCGACCCATGTTCCCCTGCGAGCCGCCCTGGACGGGGTCACGCCCCAGGCGATCGGAGAAGCCCTCGAGCGTCTGGCGCCCCACGCCTTGGGGCCGATCGCCGTGGCCGGCTTCAACCCCCATGCGGGAGAGGGCGGCCTGCTCGGGAAGGAAGACGCCGAGCTCGTGGCCCCGGCGGTGACCGCGGCACGCGCGCGCGGCCTCGATGTCCACGGACCCGAGAGCGCGGATTCGCTCTTCGCCCGAGCCTCCCGGGGCGAGTTCGAGTGGGTCCTGGCCCTCTACCACGACCAGGGCCTGATCGCGGTCAAGACCGCCTCGTTCGGTCTCGCCACCAACTGGACGCTGGGTTTGCCGTACCTGCGGACCTCGGTCGATCACGGCACCGCCTTCGGCATCGCGGGCCGCGGGGTCGCCGACGCGGGGCCCCTCGCGGCCGTCGTCGAGACGACCCTCGAGCTGCTTCAGGCTCGCTCTTCGCGCAGCTCGAACAGCGCCCAGGCGGCCAGCATCAGGCCGTGACGCATCTCGCCACGGCGGAAGAGCTCGGGCACCTCCGCGGCCGCGACGGGCACCAGTTCGATTTCTTCGTCTTCGTCACCCGCGATTTCTCCGACCCGCTCGAGACCCTCGGCGGCGAAGATGTGGAGGCGATTGTCGAGTATCGCGGGGTTGGGGTCGAGCTCACCGAGAAGGTGCCAACCGGCTGCCCGGTAGCCCGTTTCTTCCAGCAGCTCGCGCTCGGCGGCCCGACGAGGAGTTTCGCCCGGGTCGACCAGGCCCCCGGGAAACTCCAGATGAAAGCTCTCACTGCCGTAGCGCCATTGACGAATCAGCAGGATGCGGCCGTCCGGCAGCACCGGGACCACCTGCACCCAGTCCGCCGAGTGGAGGACCAGCACATCCCGGGATTCCCCGGCTCGCTCGAGGCGCCGACGCTGGAGCTCGAACAGGAAATGGGAGTAGAGGACTTCGATCGAACCGCGGTGCCAGCCTTCCATGGTGCCCGCGAGGATAGCGCGCTAGACTTCCGGTGTGGCTTTCTCGCTCGATCGGCCCAGTGTTCGGGTCATTCTCGCCGCCTTGCTGATCGCCACCTGGATGCTCCTGCTGTTCACCGGCAAGGCCTTCGGCGGCGGCGTTCACGCGCTGTTCGTGGCTGCTCTCGTGGTCTTTCCCTGGCGCGCGGCGCTTTCCTGAACACCTGCACCCGACGGGGCTAGTCGAGGTCGAAGGGACGGCGAGGGGGACCCTCGTCGGGATCTTCTTCCGCCCGGCGCAGGGCCTCGGCGAACTTCTCCTCGAGGAGCCGCGACCGGTCCGCGTGGGCAGCCTTCTCCTTCTCGAACAGCGCCTCGGCCCTGGCCTTCTGCACGTCGAGATCGGCGAACAGGCTGTCGAAGTCCTTGCCGCCCGCAAGAGGCGCCTTGGGAGCGCGGTGGGAAAGCACGTCGCCGGTCTTGGCGTCGATGACGAGGTCGGAGCCGCAGTCCGGGCAACGTACGGTGAGCTTGCGGGTGTCGGTCACCGGGGCATTCTAGCGCCTGGCGGTTGAGCCGGGAGGCGCAGGAAGAGCGCCGCTGCGAATGTCAGGGCGAGCGCCATCAAGGCCGAGCCGGCGACGAGCCCGGTGGGGCGGTAGAGCAGTTCGAGCCGGGCGCGCGGCGCGGTGACTTCGACCCGTAGGAGCTCCCCGGGCACGAGGTGGTCCCCCCGCCCGACCAGCCGCCAGCCGGGAGCCGGGTCGATCGCGATCTCGACCAGCCCGGCAGGAGGCGCGAGGATCCGCAAGCCGTCCCCCTGGGCAGTCTGCTGGAGGACGAGAGGCGCCGTCGGCCGGTCGATGGCGCGGGCCAGAGACCATGGCGCGGTGCGGCGGCAAACGACTCCCGCGGGGTCCCGGAACGTCTCGCGAGTGCCCGGCGGGCAAGGATCTTCGGGAGCGCCGAGCAGGTGCGCCACGGACAGCCGGTCGTAGAGCGGGTCGTCCGTAGCGCGCAGCAGCGGCGCCTCGCCGTGCCAACCCGCCAAGACGGGAGCGAGGAGCTCGAACGTCCGGCGCGGCGCCATCGGGTTGTAGACGCGCACGTCCGACAGCCCGTGAAGCGATGCCAGGTTGGGCGGCAAGGCGGAGCCGAAGGCAGCGATCCGAGCGTTGCCCCCCTGGTCCTGCAGATGGGCCAGTGGCGCAGGCGTGGCGCGGGCGAGAGCTGCCGGCGCGAGGCTCTGCTCGCGACCGTGGACGAGGTGGAGCTCCGCCGCTATCCCCAGGGCCACCAGCAAGGCCGGCCAGCGCCGGCCGCGACCGAGCGCGAGGATCAGCGCGCTGACGATGGCGAATCTCAGGTGCCAATGCAGGAAACCCCAGCGCAAGATGTCGAGATCCGCGGCGTCCGCGGGGTTCTTGCAGAGCGCGTAGGCGCCGGCGTGAAGGGCGACCAGCAAGAGCAGGGCGGCGGCGATCGGCCCGAGCCGGCTCGCGGGTGTCCGCGCCAGCCGTTCGCAGGCCGCCGCGGCCGACACGGCCACTCCGAGTGCGACCAGGAAACCCAGCCGGCCCCCTCCCGCGGCCGAGGCGGCGAGGGCCCCGGCGGCGAGCAGGAGCGCGGAGCGTTCGTGATCGAGGACCGGCGGTCGTCGCGCGAGGGCGGCCCCGGCGGACACGAGCGCGCCCAGCAGCGCTGCCGTACCGGCGAAGGCGGCAGCGTCCTCGTTCGAATTGACGGCTCCCCAGTAGCGGGCATAGCGGCTGTTGCCGAGAGCGTTCGGAGCCACGGCCTGAACCAGCCGGGAAGCCGGTCGTTCCACGAGCGGCACCGCGGACCGGCTTGCGCGCAGGGAGTCCGGAGCCGATTCGGCGAAGCTCAGCAGCGCCGGTGCAGCGAGCAGGCCTGCCACGCCGGCGGCCGCGGCGAGCTTGCGAACGAAGGAGCCTCGCTCGCCGGCCGTTCGCCGTGCGAGGCGCAGACCCGCGAGACCGGCAGCCACCAGCCCGGTATGGGCGATCGTTTGAGGATGCCCCGCGGTCAGCAGCACGAAGAGCGCCGCGGCGACGAGGACGCCGTCGCGCCGTTCGCCGCGCTGGTCGAGTCGCACGAGGCCATAGAGCACGGCCGGCAGGATCGCGGCGGAGGTCGCGATGGGCCAGCCGATCCACAGCTGGAGGAATCCAGAGCCACCGTAGGCCACCGCACCCGCGACGGCCGGCCCGTTACCCGCGCCGAGCCGGCGCAGCAGCAGGAAGGTGAAGGTCAGGGCCAGGAGGGTTCGCAGCGCTGCAAGGACGCCCGGCGCGGCCAGCGGCTCGAGCGGGAGCACCGGCAGCGCCAGCGGCTGGAGCGCTTGGGCCTGGGGGTCCCCAAGGAGCGACACGCCGAGGCCGACGCGTGGGTTCCAAAGTGGCCATTCCCCGTCCAGCCAGGCCTTGCGCACCGCCACCGCCGAGGGTTGAATGAGCTGGATCAGGTCACCTTGAAGGGGATTGCCGTGGGGAACGGTGGGCGGCAGGGCGCGAAACGGCGCCTGACCCCGCAGAGTGTCGAGAGGCAGGAGCACCTGACCCCCGAACAGCGCGGCCCGGAACGGGAGAGCGGCGAGAAGCAGGAAGCAGAAGGCGATCGGGAGCCGCAGGCGGTCGTCGTGCCGGCGAAGGACCGCGAACGCCAGTGCCGCGATGGCGAGATACGCGAGGCCGGGAAGCAGCACGGGCATGGCGGGCATACTGCTCGAGTCTAGACCAGTGCTGCGGGCCCCCCGAATCGAAAAACACGGGGCTCGGACCCTCCCGCTTGCGCTTCGCCCGGCGCGCCGCTAACCTGCCCGGGCTCATGATTTCCACGGCCCGCTCCATCTTCCAGTTTCGCGCCCTGCTAGGCACCCTCGTCAGCCGCGAATTGAAGGCTCGGTACCGGGGCTCGGCCTTGGGCTTCGTGTGGTCGCTGCTCAATCCGCTCCTTCTGCTTTCGGTCTACGCGGTGGTCTTCGGCCTGGTGCTGACGCCGCCGCGCGGGGAGGACGTCAAGCCCTACGCCGTCTTTCTGGTCAGCGGGCTGTTTCCGTGGATCTGGTTTTCGTCGTCGCTCCTTGAGGGCGCGGCTTCCATCTCCCAGAACTCGGGCCTGGTGCGGAAGGCCGTGTTTCCGGCCGAGCTGCTGCCCATGGTCTCGGTCGGCTCGCACCTCGTCCACTTCCTGCTGGCGCTGCCGATCGTGCTCGCGGCGCTCGTCGGCGGCCGGTGGCTCGGTCACCCGGTGGGCGGCTGGGGGCTGCTCGCGACGCCGCTCGTCATCCTCCTGCAGCTGGGCTTCGTGGCGGGCCTGGCCCTCGGGCTCTCGGCCCTCACGGTCCACTTCAAGGATGTGCGGGACATTCTGGCCAACCTTCTGACCCTCGGGTTCTTCGCCACCCCGATCATCTATCCGCTGTCGGCGGTGCCAGTTCCCGCCATCCGCACGCTGATTCGGGCCAACCCCATGACGCCCTTCGCCCTCGCCTACCAGGAGGCCCTGTTCGCGGGCCACTTCCCAGGTCTCGACCTGTGGCTTCAGATGGCTGCCGTGGCCGCGGTGTCCTGGGCGCTCGGCACCTGGCTCTTCGAGCGCCTGCGAGAGACCGTGGTGGAGGCCCTGTGAAGGCTCCCGCACTCAGGGTCGAGCACCTGACCAAGCTCTATCGCCGGACGACGCCGGGCGACCACTTCCGGACCCTCAAGAGCGCGTTGCTCGAGGGTAGCTTGACCGCGGGCCTCGGCCGGGACGAGGCCATCGTCGCCCTCGACGACGTGTCCTTCGAAGTCGCCAAGGGCGAAGCCTTCGGGGTCATCGGCGGCAACGGATCGGGCAAGTCGACCTTGCTCAAAATCGTCGCGGGCATTCTCCGGCCGAGCGCGGGCCAGGTGGTGGCGGACGGCCGGGTGGCCGCGCTCATCGAGCTCGGCGCCGGCTTTCATCCCGAGATCTCGGGGCGCGAAAACGTGTTCATCAACGGCGCCGTGCTCGGCCTGCCGAAGCGGGAGATCGAGCGGCGGTTCGAGTCGATCGTCGAGTTCTCGGGTCTCGGCGAGTTCATCGACGAGCCGGTCAAGAACTACTCCTCGGGCATGTACGTGCGGCTGGGCTTCGCCGTGGCGGTTCACACGGACCCGGACATCCTGCTCGTCGACGAGGTCCTGGCGGTGGGCGACGAAGCCTTCGCCCACCGCTGTCTGGCTCGAATCGAAGAGCTCCTGGCGGCGGGAAAGTCACTGCTCTTCGTCAGCCACGGGCTCGATCTGGTCGACACCGTCTGCGACCGCGTGCTGTGGCTCGACAAAGGCCAGCCGCGGGAGCTCGGCTCGCCCCGTCGGGTGGTCGACGCCTATCGCGCGTCGGTGGCCGAGGCCGAGGGCCGGATTCACCGGGACGCTCATCAGGAGGCCGCGATCGAGCCGGTCGACGAGGAGGGTGAGCCGCTGCGTTGGGGCTCGCGGGAGGCGGAGATCACCGGCGTACGGCTGCTCGCGGGGCCGGCCGGCGAAGAGCGCTACCACCTGACGAGCGGCGAGGCAGCGGTGTTCGAGATCGCTGCCGAAAGTCGGCGACCGCTCGCCGACTTCGTCTTCGGAGTGAAGATCGAAACTCCCCGGGGCGTCGAGGTGTGGGGCACCAACACCGAGCTCGCGGGCCTCGAGCCGAGCCGCTTCGCCGGCGTGGCCACGGTCCGGCTCGAGCTGCCCGAGTGCCGCCTGGCCCCCGGTGAGTACACCGCCGATGTCGCCGTCCACGCCAAGGACGGCGCGCCCTACGACTACCGCCGGCGGTTCCTCGCCTTCACCGTGGCGAGCGCCGAGCGCGGCATCGGCGTCTACTTTCCCGCCCACCGGTGGCGGAGCCAGGGCGGGATCGATTGGCTCACGCCACCCAGACCGTCTTCACGTTGACGAATTCGCGGATTCCCCAGGTCGCGAGCTCGCGGCCGAAGCCGGAACGCTTGATGCCGCCGAAGGGTAACCGCGGATCGCTCTTGACCATGCTGTTGACGAACACCGAGCCGGCCTCGATCTCGCGCACGAAGCGCTCGCGCTCGTCGCCATCGCGGGTCCACACCGCGGCGCCCAGGCCGAAGGTCGGGTGGTTGGCGCGAGCGATGACCTCGTCGACGGAATCGACCCTGAAGACGCTCGCCACCGGGCCGAACAGCTCCTCGTCGCAAGCCGGTGAGCCGGCGGGCGGCTCGAGCAGCACCGTCGCGGGGTAGAACCAGCCGGGCCCAGCAGGCACCGAACCGCCCAACGCGAGGCTCGCTCCGAGGGCCACCGAGCGATCCACCTGGGCCGCCAGCTCGTCCCGAATGGCGCGGGTGGCGAGGGGGCCCAGCTCCGTCGCCGGGTCCATCGGGTCACCCATTCGGAGCGCCGCGAGGCCGGCCACGAACCGCTCCAAGAACTCGTCCGCCACCGCCCGGTGGACGATGAACCGCTTGGCCGCGATGCAGCTCTGGCCGTTGTTGATCGTCCGCGCCCGGACCGCAACCGCCGCGGCGGCGGCCACATCGGCCGAGCTCATGACAATGAAGGGGTCGCTGCCTCCCAGCTCGAGCACGCATTTCTTGATCTGGCCGCCGGCGAGCCGGCCCACCGAGGCTCCCGCGCCCTCGCTGCCAGTCAGCGTGACCGCGGCCACCCGTGGGTCCTCAATGAGCTGGGCGACCTCGGGGACGCCCACGAGAAGAGTCTGGAACGTGCCGGTGGGGAAGCCCGCCCGACGAAACACGTCCTCGATCTCCAGCGCGGAGCGCGGCACGTTCGAGGCGTGCTTGAGCAGCCCCACGTTGCCTGCCATGAGGGCCGGGGCGGCAAAGCGGAACACCTGCCAGAACGGGAAGTTCCAGGGCATCACCGCGAGCACCGGTCCGAGCGGGTCGAAGCGCACGGAGCTCGTGGCGGCGTCGGTCACGACCGGCTCGGGCGCCAGTTGCGCCTCGGCGTGCTCGGCGTAGAAGCGGCATACCCGGGCGCACTTCTCGGCCTCCGCCACCGCGGCGGCGATGGGCTTGCCCATCTCGAGCGTCATGACCTCGCCGAGACGCTGCTTTTCGGACTCGAGAACCTCCGCCGCCCGGCTCATCCTCGCCGCCCGCTCGCCGAAGCTCACCCGTCGCCAGGCGCGAAAGGCCGTATCCGCGCGGGCCACGGCGGCTTCGACCTCGGCAGCGGTGTGGGCCGAAAAGGCCTCGAGGAGCTCACCGTTCAAGGGGTTGACCGAAGCGATCGTCATGGAGTGTCCTTTCGTGGTCCCGACCGTTCCGGCAGCCTACGGCAGAAACCAGGACGATTCGCGAGGGGAGGATCTTCTGCAAGGGCCGAAGGCCCGCTCGAATTCCAGCCTGGGGCGTAGCCCCAAGACCGATTCCAGGCACCTGAGATCGACGCAACCGGTTTCACCCGGCCGAGCGTCCCGCCGAGGCATCCCGCACGCACTTTCGGGAGAATGGAGATGCCGATGGAGGGGCGCGCTTGCGCATGCCTTCGGCTACCTTCAACGGCTCCGTTCACGCGAACCTGAGACCTGTCGTATCCTTGCGATAAGACTCTCCCGTTCGCCATGCCCTCCGGGGAGGGCCGAAGGCGAAACGCTCTTTCGAAGTCCGAGGAGGTCCCGATGATGCCGGTTCGACGCTATGCCGCCAGCCTGGTCGCCGCCACGCTCGTGCTCACGGCCTACGTGATGGCCCAGCCCTCCACGCTGCCCGAAAGCGAGCTCGAACAGCTCGCCAGCCGCTTCCACTTCGACAAGATCCCCTTGCCTCCGCCCGCGGACGTGCCGCTGAAGGCCGTTCGCAAGGTCCACCCGAGCCTCGCGCGGATCGCCGCTTGGGTCTCGACCCTGGGCGCCGCGGCGACCTTGGCGGATCTCGACGGCGACGGGCTCGCCAATGACTTGATCCACGTCGATCCGCGGACCGACCTCGTGCGGGTGGTGCCGGCTCCGGGGACGGGGGAGCGGTACTCGAGCTTCACCCTCGACGCGGCGCCGCTGCCCTACGACGCTGAAACCATGGCGCCCATGGGCTCCGTCGCCGGGGACTTCAACGAAGATGGCCGCATCGATGCGATGGTCTACTTCTGGGGCCGATCGCCCGTGCTGTTCCTGCAAACGGAGAGCGTCGCGCCGCTCGCCCGCGCCCGGTTCGCGGCCCGGGAGCTCGATTCGAAGCGTGAGCGCTGGTTCACCAACGGCGCCATCCAGGCGGATTTCGACGGCGACGGCCATGTCGACCTGCTGATCGGCAACTATTTCCAGGACGGCGCCCGAATCCTCGACTTCAAGGGCACCGGCGCGTCTCAGGAGATGCACGCCGGCAAGGCCAAAGCCCTGAACGGCGGGTTGAAGCACTTCTTCCTCTGGCAGTCCGGCTCGGGCGGAGCCGAACCCGCCGTGGCCTACCGCGAGGCCGAAGACGTTCTGCCCGAGGAAATCAACCGCGGCTGGACGCTGGCGATCTCAGCCCCGGATCTCGATGGCGACCTGCTGCCCGAAATCTACTTCGGCTTCGACTTCGGCCCCGATCGCCTGCTGCACAACCGCTCGAAGCCGGGCCACCTCGAGTTCGCGGTCCTCGAGGGCAAGCGGGACTTCATGACCCCGAAGTCGTGCGTTCTCAACAAGGACTCGTTCAAGGGCATGGGCGCCGACTTCGGGGATGTCAACGGCGACGGCGTGTTCGACCTCTATGTCTCGAACATCGCCACCGAGTTCGGCTTGACGGAGAGCCACTTCCTGTGGCTGTCGACGGGAGACACGGCGGCCATGCAGTCCGGCGTCGCTCCCTACGTCCACGGCGCCGAGAAGCTCGGCGTGGCGCGCAGCGGCTGGGGCTGGGATTCGAAGCTCGCCGACTTCGACAACGATGGCGTGCTCGAGGCGATCCAGTCCGTCGGCTTCATCCAGGGCCGGATCAACCGCTGGCCCGAACTCCAGGCACTCGGGACCAGCAACGACCAGGTGATCCACAACCCGAAGTTCTGGCCCAGCTTCAAGCCTGGGGCGGATCTCTCCGGCGACGACCGGAATCCGTTCTTCGTCCGCGGCAAGGACGGCCGCTTCCACGACATCGGGTCCTGGATGGGCTTCGACGAGCCCATGGTCAGTCGTGGCATGGCCACGGCTGACGTCGATGGCGACGGCCGGCTCGATTTCGCCGTCGCCAACCAATGGCACGAGTCCTACTTCTTCCGCAACCAGGCGCCGGCCGCCGGTGACTTCCTCGGACTACGGCTGATGCTGCCCATCGAGGGCAGCGATGCGGCCCGGCCGGCCATCGGCGCCCACGCGCGGGTGACCTTGCCCGATGGCCGAGTGCTCGTGGCGGCGGTGGACGGAGGCAGCGGCCACTCGGGCCGCCGGTCCCCTGAGATCCACCTCGGGCTGGGCGAGCTTCCCGCCGGCAGCAAGCTTCCCACCGAGCTCGACTGGCGCGACTCGACCGGGCGCGTCCACACCACCCAGCTCATCCTCGAACCCGGTTGGCACACGGTCCGCCTGGGAGCTCCGGCCCCCGCGGCGACTTCGATGCAGGAGGTCGCGCCATGAGTCAGAAGGCCTTCAACACCACGGTCCTGTTCTACCCGAACAAGAGCCCAAAGCTGCGGCTGTTCGCGCTCTGGTACTTCTGCATTCTGATGATCGTGTGGAACGTCCTCGGCCACACGGTGCTCGGCTTCGAGCAGTCCTGGGCCACGCCGGTGGTCGCCGTGCTGGTCGGGATCGCCATGCAGATGCTGCTCGACTGGGTGGACGCCAAGGCCAAGGGGCGGGACCTGCGCTTCACCGGCAGCTGGGGGAACTTCCTGAACTTCCTCCCGGCGGCGATCATCCCGAGCTCCGCCTGCGCCATGCTGCTCTACGCCAACGAGCGGCTGTGGCCGGTGATCTTCGCCGTGGTTCTCGCGATCGGATCGAAGGTGCTCCTGCGCGCCCCGGTCGGGGCCGGGCACTACCAGCACATGTTCAACCCGTCGAACTTCGGGGTGGCGGCGACTCTGGTGCTCTTCCCGTCGGTGGGTTTCGCTCCGCCCTACCACTTCACCGAGAACCTGTCCGGCTGGGGCGACTGGATGCTGCCCGGCATCGTGCTCCTCACGGGCCTCATCATCCACGCCTTCTTCACCGGCCGGTTGCCGCTGGTGGCGGCCTGGGTGGGCGGCTTCGTCCTTCAAGGCGTCGTCCGGGCCAACCTGAACGACATCCCGTTCTACGTGCCCCTGACGCCCATGACCAGCGCCGCGTTCATCCTGTTCACGCTGTACATGATTCCCGACCCGGCGACGACGCCGTTGAAGCCGATGCGCCAGGCCCTCTTCGGCTTCGCCGTGGCCATGGTCTACGGCGTGCTCCAAATGCTGCACCTGGTCTTCGGACTGTTCTTCGCCCTGATCATCGTGTGCTGCTTCCGGTTCATCTCGCTCCACCTCTGGTCGGCCTACCAGCGCGTCAAAGGCTCGGCCCTGGCGGAAGTGCCCGCCACGGCCTGAGTCTCGATCCGGCTTCGACTCTCCCGGGGTCGCTGAGGCGACCCCGGGAGGTATCAGAGAGAGCGGAGGCGGTCGAGGAGACGCTTGGCGTGGGGACAGGCGGCCTCGATCTTCTTTGGGTCGATCCGGAAGAGCAGCTCGAAGGCAACTGTGCCTTTTTTGAACCGGGTTGAACAGTTGCGTGTCGCCCGCTCCAGTCCATCGAGGACACGAGCCTTCTCAACGGACTCTGGGAGTTTCAAGCCCTTCAAGTGGCTGTCGCTGAACTTGGGGCCGAAGAAGGCCCGCAGGGCCTCAAGGTCGGCCAGGAACCAGGTCTCCATGAGTTGCACCATGAGGAAGGCCTGATCGTCACTGGTATTTTGAGGCTTCTGCCAGGAGTCTTGGGCTTCGAGATGGTGCCAGGAAGTTCTGTTCGCAGCTACAGAGCTTTCGCTGTCCACGACCAAGATTGGCAACTCACCGGCGATCGGTTCTTGCGTGGCCCTCAAGAAGCGGTCCCATGTCGCCTCTCTACTCTGGCCCCTGATGATGTCGAAGTTGGCCCCCGCAACGCCCGCCGATTCAAAGAAGGTCCGCCAGGATCTGCGGAATTGAGAGGCCGCGACCTTTCCCGGCGCTCCTCCTTCGATGTAGACCTTAGCCTTCATCACCAGCGGTTGCCCCCAATTTCGCCGCTGGTCCACAGCTCGCCCAGGCTGTACTTCTCGAGCCAGATCTTCATCGCATCGGGATCGAGGCGCCGAAAGCACGACTCGCCTTCGTGCTTCTCGCAGACCACCACCGCCGAGGGCCGATCGCCGAGGGCATCGACGAGCACGGGAGAGTGGGTGGTGACGAAGAGCTGGCAGCGCTCCGAGGCCCGCACGAGCAGCTCGGCGATGTGAGGAATCAAGTCCGGGTGGAGCCCCAACTCGGGCTCTTCGATGGCGACCACGGCGGGCGGGTCGGGGTGGTGGAGGATGGCGAGCAGGCAGAGATAGCGCAACGTACCGTCCGAGAGACGGGTGGCCGGAATCGACCGACCGCCCCCTTCGTCGAGGAAGAGCAGTGCGTTGCCGCCGTCGATCTGCACGTCGAAATCGACGATGCCCTCGTAGAGCCGCGCCAGCGACTCGAGCAGCTCTCGCCGCACTCGCGGCCGGATCTTCGACAGGACCGACGCGAGGTTCTCGCCGCCATCGGTCAGGAAGTCCGAGCGATTGTGGGTGCTCTGGGCTCGCCGGATGGCAGCGCCCGGACCGAAGGACCAGTTACGGAAGAGACGGATGGACTCGTAATGAGTCTGAAGCCAGAAAAGAGCTGGATAGAGATAGGGATCGCGGACTTGCGAGAGGATGGACTCGTCCGGGTCGAAAAGAGCCGGTAAGAGTTGTCGAGCCACTTGCTGCTCTGAATACAACGCCCGTGCCCCCAAGCGCAGCTGGTAAAAGACTTCAGGATCGAGAGATCCACCCTCCGCGTGGATGCTCTCCGCAACAACCAGGAGGTGTTGTCCTACTCTCGCTAGCTTCAAGGTATGCCGAAGCGGCTGCTTACCCGGGAGTTCCTTGACGATGACTTGGAGGTCCGCTTGCGCGGGAAGATCCATGGTTTTGGAGAACCAATGCTCTAGGCCTTGCTCGTTCATAGCCAGTGAAAGGCTCCGCGGCGCCGCCGCCAGCAGGGCCAGCACCTCGAGCAAGTTCGACTTGCCCGATCCGTTTGGGCCGATCAGCACGTTGAGCGGCTCGAACGGGAGGTCGATGCCGGTCGGCCCGAACGACAGCAGGCCGGACACCTTCAAGGTCTTGATGAACATAGACCTTCGGATCATAAGCCAAGCGAAGAGGGGCGGCCACGGGGGGGCCGCCCCTACGACATTCCCGGCGTGGGCGTACGTTGGTCCGCCCGACCGGTCCCCCCGACCGGTCCGCCCTACGGCACGGCCAATAGCGATGCCACGTTGCTCCAGGCGGAGCTGCCGGTGGCGTTGTTGGCACGGACTCGGAACTGGTAGCTGCCGATGGGAACGCCGGCGCCGCTGGTCCAGGAGGTCGCGTTGACTCCAAGGGTGCCGGAGACCGGGCCCCAGGCGCTTCCGGAGTAGGAGAACTCGAGGGTGAAGCCGGTCTCGTTGTTGGCGTTGTCGGTCCAGGTCGCGGTGATCTTCTGGGTCGAAGCGTTGTAGGTGGCGGCCAGGTTCGACGGTGCGGCCGGGCCGGCGGTGGGGGTGGTGACGATCGCGACGCCGGACTGGGGCGAGTTGCCCGCGGCGTTGATTGCGCGGACGCGGTAATCGTAGGTAGTGCCGCTGGCCACCGAGTTGTCGGTGAAGGTGGTGACGTTGGCGCCCACCAGGCCGACCTGCTGGAACGCACCGACCTGGGTGGGCCGGCGCTGAATCTCGAACTGGGCCTCGTTGTGGCTGTTGTCGCTCCAGGTGAGCCGCACGGAGGTGGCTGACAGGGCCGTCGCCGAGAGGCTCGAAGGCGCAGCGGGCAAGCCGACGGCGACCGTGATCGGCCGGCTGTAGACGGTTTGGAGGTTGCGACCTCTGCTGTCCGAAACGGCGGTCGCGGTGACCGCAGTGGTTCCGGAAGTGGGGAAGGTGTGGGTCAGGGTGGTCGTACCCGCTGGCGGAGTGACCGAAGTGCCGCCGGCCCAGGTCCCCGGGGCCATCGCGAGCGTCACCGGGTGGGTGTAGGGGTAGCACGGTCGCATCGACACGGAATAGGAGCCGTCTCCGCCCTCGTTGACCGTGGCCGGCCCGAGGATCATCGGCTGGAGCGCCGTCGAGCCGCCGGGGCCGAGCAGGTCGTACCAGTCCAGCCAGTACTCGTTGCCGCCGGTGTAGCGGACCGTGTCGCTCGGGATGCCACCCCAGCCGTAGGCGAACTTGTAGCCCCAGGAGACGTCGGCCACGAGCGCGCGCACCGTCTCGTTGGCGCCGTTGCCGTCGGCATCGCCGCAGGTGTTGCCGTAGTAGCCCCACACGTCGGCCTTGGCGTAAGCCTTGGCGCCGCCTTCGACGTAGAGGAAGCCGGCGTCGTAGACCGCGACGCGGAACATCACGCGAGCGGAGGCCTCGGCCTCGATGTCGAGGGTGACGCTGGCCGTCACGTCCCCGAAGTCGAATTGGTCGGTGAAGGACGACGAGCCGGTGCAACTCGACTTGGTGCAGTGGTAATTGAACGAGCCGTTGGCGCTGGCGTCGAGGTGTAGGGAAGCCTGGCCGGTCAAGTCGATCTCGAACCGGGCGCCAGTGTAGATCGGCAGGGTGTAGACCAGGCGCACTGGAATGGGACCGATGAAGAAGGTCGAGTCTCCGAGCTCGATCTCGGTGATCTTCCACTCCTTCTCCCAGACGTCGTTGTAGTGGGCCACCAGCGACACGTCGCCGGAGCCCTGGAGCGAGGCGCTGCCGGAGGCGTCGGCGTACTCGAAGCGCCAACCGACCGGGATCCCCAGACACTTGCGGACCTTGTAGGTGACGGTGACCGCGGCCTGCATCGACAGCGGCAGATTCGCCGTCAGCTCGCCCGTCACCGAGCCGGTGAAGGGAAGGTTGATACTGGTCAGGTTGCTCGAGTGAGACCAGTTGCCGCCCTTGGTTTTGGTCGACCAGCTGCAGATGCTGAGGCCGCGAGAATCGGGCTCGGCGTATTGCTCGAAGCCGGCCGGGAAGCTCGGACTCTCCATCGCCGCAAGGAGCTCCTGGGCGAGGTAAATGGTGTCCGAGGAGGCGTCGTTGGTGAAGGAGATGGGCAGGTCCGCCCAGGCCTGGCGGGCGATCTCGCGCTGGGCCTCGGAGACCGGTAGGAAGTCGACTCCGCCGCGGGTCACTTCCCACACCATGGAGTTGGCGGCCGTGTTCGGCTCGACATCGACGAGGCGCCAGCCCTTGCCGGTGGCCATGACCTCGGAGGGAACCGAGACGGCGCGGGCGGCGGTGGGCAAGAGGAAGCCGAGGGCGAGGAGCCCCGGCAGGACTCGAGGCAGGAACCGCGGGATCTTCATGGAACGACACTCCTTGATGGGTTGGGTACAGCGCCGTGACACCTCCGCGAGGTGCTCGGGCACGATGCCGCACGAAAGAGACTGCGTCGTTCTGGAAAGGAGTGGATCAGCGATCGAGGAATCCCCCTACCCAAGTCGTGTGGAGTAACCTCCCTCGAACCACCTCACCGAAGGAACGCGAACCATGAGTGATTTGACGGAGGGCTCTCTGCATCGGCACCTGGGCCGCCTGGCGGGAACCATGCTCTTCGGCATGGTCTTCCAGACGCTCTATTACCTCGTGGATCTCTACTTCGTGGCGCGGGTCGGCAGCTCGGCGGTGGCCGCGGTGGGACTGTGCGGCAACCTGATGATGGTGACCGTCGCGGCGACCCAGGCTCTGACCGTGGGAACCACGGCGCTCGTGGCCCACGCCTGGGGGCGCAAGGATTTCGCCGAGGCGCGGCGGATCTTCAACCAGTCCCAGGCGCTGGCCACGGGCGCGGGGCTGCTGTTCGTGGCCGTGGTGTTCGTGCTGCGCGAGCGATTCGTGTCCGGCCTGGCGGCAGACGAGGCCACGGCCGCGGCCGCTCTCGACTACCTGGCGTGGTTCCTGCCGTCCCTCGGTTTACAGTTCCTGCTCGTGGCCATGGCCGCGGCGTTGCGCGGGGCCGGCGAGGTCAAGGCGCCGATGCTGGTGCAGGTGGTGGCGGTGGTCCTGAACACGATCTTGGCGCCGATCCTGATCGTCGGCTGGGGCACCGGCCGGCCCCTCGGAGTCCTGGGCGCGGGCCTGGCGACCTTCCTTTCGATCCTCGCGGGCTCGGTGCTCCTGATCTTCTGGGTCCGCAGGCACCACGACGTTCTGACGCTCGAGCCGCGCCACTGGCGACCGGACTTTCCGCTGTGGCGACGGATGCTCGGTATCGGCTTGCCGAGCGGTGGCGAGTTCTTTCTGATGTCGGTCTACGCCGGCCTGATCTACTTCCTGAGCCGGCCCTTCGGGGCGGCCGCCCAGGCCGGGTTCGGGATCGGCATGCGGGTGCTCCAAACCGGCTTCATGCCCGCGATCGCCGTTGCCTTCTCGGTGGCACCGATCGCGGGGCAGAACTTCGGTGCTGGTCACCACGAACGCGTGCGAGGCACGCTGCGGGTCGGCCTTCTGTGGGTCGGCGGCGTGATGCTCGCCCTCATGTCGATCTGTCACTTCCTCCCGGAAGTGTTGATCGGTCCCTTCTCGAGCGATCCGGCCGTGGTCGCCCCGGGCGCCGAGATGCTCCGCATTCTGTCCTTCAACTTCCTGGCCTCGGGCGCCGTCCTCGTCGCCAGCGGCCTCTTTCAGGCCCTCGGCAACACCGTTCCGTCTCTCCTGGCCTCGGCCTCGAGGATTCTGCTCTTCGCCCTGCCGGCCCTGGTCCTCGCCAGACGGCCCGGTTTCCACCTCACCCAGCTCTGGTGGCTCTCCGTGGCTTCCGTCCTCTTCCAAGCGGTGCTGGCGCTGTGGCTGTTGGGGAAGGAGATGCGGGCGAAATTGGGTGTGGCGTAGATCTCGAAAACGACGGGCAGGCCTGGTAGTCTCGCCGGGGTTCCCCCGGAAGTCCTTTCGAGCGGAGGCTCGCCATGAATTCGAGATTCGTCGCCAGGGTGGCGCTCGGCGTCCTTTCGGTCCTTCCCGCGAGCCTCGGCGCCCAGGCCCCGAGCGCGGCGGGCGAGGTCTACTACCACTACGAGCCGCCGAAGAAGGCCGAGTACAAGGAGCTCGAGAAGATCTTCCAGGAGGCCAAGTTTCTGGAGGCGTTGGCCGAAGGCATCGCCGACACCTTCGAGTTGCCGGCCGACTTGACCATCGTGGCCGGGGAGTGCGGCGAGCCGAACGCCTTCTACGCGCCGGACGACCAGACGATCACCCTGTGCTACGAGCTCGTCGAGGAGTTCGCCAAGCTGCACACCGCCGCATCCGAGGACGGCGACGCGGAGGCGATCGGCAACTCGGTGTTCGGGGCCACGGTGTTCGTCTTCTTCCACGAGGTCGGCCATGCCCTCGTCGACCTGTTCGACCTGCCGATCACGGGGAAGGAAGAGGACGCGGTCGATCAACTCGCTACGGTGGTGCTGGTCGAATCCGAGGACGACGCGGGGCTCGCGGCGGCGTTGGACGGCGCCTTCACCTTCCTGCTCCAGGGCCAGGAAGGCCCGGACAGCAAAGAAGAGATGGCCTTCTGGGACGAGCACTCGATGGACGAGCAGCGCTTCTACAACATCGCCTGCTGGGTCCTGGGCTCCGATCCGGAGGCCTTCGGCTCCATGGTCGAGGACGGTTGGCTGCCCGAGGACCGGGCCGTCCGGTGCCCCGGAGAATGGGCGCAGACGTCTAAGGCCTGGAACCGCTTGCTTGAAGTCCACATGGCGGAGTGACGTCATGATCGGAGCCCTGGCCCCCTACGTCCTCGCCTTCCTGGCTCCGGCCCTTGCCGGAGCCGCTGAGGTTCGCGCTCCGGCTTCCCTGGTCATCTTGAACGCGCGGCTCGTCGACGGTACTGGGGCTCCCGCACGGTCGGGAAGCTTGCGGATCGCCGGCGAACGCATCGTGGCCCTGGGCGAGCTCACTCCGCTGCCCGGCGAAACGGTCTTCGACGCCAAGGGCCTGGTGCTGGCCCCGGGGTTCATCGACACCCACTCCCACGCCACCGGGGACCTGGCCGAGATTCCGGACGCCCTCGGCGCCGTCAGCCAAGGCATCACCACCGTGGTCGGCGGGCAGGACGGTGGCTCGACTTACCCGCTCGGCGAGTACTTCGCCGGGCTCGAGCGGGCACCCGTGGCCGTCAACGTGGCCGCCTATTCGGGCCATGGCACGTTGCGCGAGAAGGTGCTGGGCGACGACTTCCGGCGCGCCGCCACCGCGGCCGAAATCGCCGAGATGGCGCGGCTGCTCGAACGGGACCTTGCGGACGGCGCTCTCGGCCTGTCGAGCGGTCTCGAATACGACCCCGGGATCTACTCGAGCCGCGGCGAGCTGATCGAGCTGGCCAAGGTCGCGGCCCGCCACGGCGGCCGGTACATCAGCCACATCCGCAGCGAAGACCGGACCTTCTGGGACGCCATCGACGAGATTCTGGCGATCGGCCGCGAAGCGAAGCTCCCCGTGCAGATCTCCCACGTCAAGCTCGCCATGCGCAACCTCTGGGGTGAGGCGCCGCGCCTGCTGGCGCTGCTCGACGCGGCCCGCGCGGAGGGCATCGACGTCACCGCCGATATCTACCCCTACCTTTACTGGCATTCGACCCTGACGGTGCTCTTTCCCGATCGGGACTTCGAGAACCTGGCCGTGGCGCGGCAGGTGCTCGCCGAGATCGCTCCGCCCGAAGGCCTGTTGCTCGGCCGCTACCGGCCCAACCCGGCCTATGCCGGGCGCACCGTGGCGGACATCGCCAAGGAGCGGGGCGAGGCGCCCGAGGTGACCCTCGTGACCCTCATCCGCGACGCCGAGACGATGCGGGCGAAGGGCGAGCAGGGCGTCGAGAGCGTGATCGCGACGAGCATGGTGCAGGAGGATCTCGATCGCCTGCTCAGCTGGCCTCACACCAACCTGTGCACGGACGGCGAGCTCGACGGCCGGCATCCCCGCGGTTTCGGCTCCTACCCGCGGGTGCTCGGGCGCGATGTCCGCGAGCGCGGGGTGCTGACCCTCGAGGCAGCGGTCCACAAAATGACGGGCCTGGCCGCCGACCACGTCGGCCTGCGCGAGCGCGGGCGCCTGGTGCCGGGGGCCTACGCCGACCTGGTGCTGCTCGACCCCGCGACCGTCCTCGACCGCGCCACCACCAGCGATCCCCACGCCGTGGCGCAAGGCATCGAGCGGGTGTGGGTCAATGGTCGGGTGGTGTTCGCCGTGGGCAAGACGACGGGGGAGCGGCCGGGGCTGGTGTTGCGGCGGGTCGCCCTCAGCCCAACCCCTCTCCCGCAGAACGGGAGAGGGGCTCAAGAGTAGGAAGACGCGAGGTTTCGGGGTGGGGACGTCCCTCGCCCGCTTGCGGGAGAGGGACCGAGGGTGAGGGCGGGTGAGAGGCCTACCGCAATCCGAACCACACCGGCTGCTCGGCGAGGCGCCGAAGCACCTCGCCGTAACCGATCGTGGGGACGGGCTTGGCGAGCCTCGCGGCCGTCTTTCCGCCGCCCTTCTTCTGCCGCTCTTGCCAGGCTGCCTCGGTCATCACCTCGACCGGTTTGGCGCCCTTCTTGGCCAGCTCGGCGTTCAGCTCGGGGAGCTTGGCGGTGACGGTGCCGAACTTCCCGTAGGCTGTCTCGAGCTGGCGGGAGAGCTCCGCGGCCTGGTCGAGCTGAGTCTTGCTCGGCCGGCCGGTGAAGCCCTCGACCAGGCCGAACAAGTTGCCGAGCTCCTCGCGGAGCTTCTCGTCCCCCGAGAGCCAGCCGGCCTCGTTGGTCGAAACCAGCGAGGTGCGCAGGTTCTCGAGCTCGGTGGCCCAGACCTCGGCGGCCTTACGCAGCTTGTCGCGCTCGCCCATCTTGGCCACCCGCTCCCGGGCCTGGTCCCGGGCGTCGGTCGCCGCGTCCACCAGGTAGGTGAGCCGCTCGAGCTTCTTGTAGAGGTCGAGCGCGGTGGTCTGCTGGAGCCGCCGATCCTGGGCGCTGTGCTTGGAACGGGGGTCGTTGACCACCCGTACTGTGCCCTCGAGGGACTCCTTGCCCTTGATCAGCTTGATCTTGTAGCTACCCTCGAGCACCCGTGGGCCTTGGAAGGCGCCCACCAGGTTGGTCGCCGGTGGCAGCTTCGGCGGCGGCAGGCGCATCGCCCACTCGACCCGGTTCAGGCCCTTGCGCTTGGTGCCGGGGATCGACGTGATCAGCTTGCCGTCGTCGCCGTAGACCTCGATCTTCAAGTCGCCAAAGACGTGACGCTTCTTCAGGTAGTAGGCGATCTGGACCGCCTCGGGCGGGTTCGGCGCGGCGAACTGCTCCGCACCGCCGAAGTTCTGCACCCCCGCGGGGATGGTCAGCTCGGCCGGCCGGGTGGGCAGGATCGCCACTTCCTGCTCGAGGGTGCTGGCGGTCAAGCCGCGCAGTGGCGCCAGGTCGTCCAGGATGTAGATGCCGCGGCCGTGGGTGGCCACCACCAGGTCCCCCTGGGTATGAATGGCCAGGTCGCGCACCGCCACCATCTTCGGGAAGTTGCCCTCGAAACGAGCCCAGGAGGTACCCCCGTCGACGCTCATCCACAGGCCGAATTCGGTCCCGAGATAGAGCAGGGCGGGGTTGACCGGATCCTGTCGGACGATGTGGGCGTAGCCCTCGAGTCCGGCCGAGGCGAGCGACGTCCAGGTCTTGCCGAGATCCGTCGTCCTGTAGACGTGGGGCTCGAGGTCGCCGGTCGTGTGGCCGTCGAAGGTGGCGAAGGCGGTCTGGGCGTCGTGGGGGCTCGCGGTGACCGAGCTGACCCAGGTGTTCTTGGGCAGGCTCGGCACGTTGGCGACGACGTTGGTCCAGGTCTTCCCGTCGTCGTTGGTGACCTGGAGGTTGCCGTCGTCGGTACCGGCCCAGATCACCCCGGCCTTCTTGGGGGACTCGTCGATGGCGAAGATCGTGGTGTGGTTCTCGGCCGTCGAGTTGTCCGTGGTCAGACCGCCGGACTCCTTCTGCCGCTGCTTGGCCGGGTCGTTGGTGGTGAGGTCGGGGGAGATCTCCTCCCAGCTCTCGCCGCGGTCCTGCGAGCGCAGGAGGATCTGGGAACCCAGGTAGACGGTGCCCAACTGGTGCGGCGAGAAGACCATCGGCGTGTTCCAGTTGAACCGGTACTTTGGCTTTCCCGGTGCCGGGTGGGGCTTGATGTCGCGGACCTCGCTGGTCGGCAGGTGGACCCGCGAGATCTGACCGCCCTGGTACTCCGAGTAGACGTAGTCCGGGTCCGCCGGATCGCGCCAGGTGGCGAAGCCGTCGCCGCCGCCCACGTTGTTCCAATCACGGTTTTCGACCCCCGAAACGCTCCGCGACGGGCCCATCCACGACCCGTTGTCCTGAAGGCCGCCGTAGACGTTGTAGGGCACCGCGGAGTCGACGCTGACCTTGTAGAACTGCGACAGCGGCAACGTGCCGATGTGCCGGAAGGTCCGTGACTGGTCGTAGGAGACGTAGGCGCCGCCGTCGTTGCCGATGATCACGTGGCGGGAGTTCTTGGGGTTGACCCAGATGGCGTGCTGGTCCGGGTGGACGCCGCCGCCGAAGCCGCCGCCCGAGAACGGGCTGGTGAAGGACTCGCCGGAGTCGGTCGACAGGGCCAGGGTGAGGCCGGCCTTGTAGACCACCCGGTGATCGTTCGGGTCGACCACGAGGTGCGAGAAGTAGAACGGCCGGGCGGTGACGTTGAACGAAGAGTTGACCTTCTTCCAGGTCTCGCCGAGGTTGTCCGAGCGGTAGAGGGCGGTTTCCTTGGCCTCCACTGTGGCATAGACCCGGCTCGAGCGCGACGGCGCGACGGCCACCGCGATGCGGCCCTTCTCGCCCTCGGGCAACCCGGCGGCGAGCTTGTGCCAGGTCTCGCCGCCGTCGGTCGAGCGGTACAGCGCGCTGCCCGGCCCGCCGGAAGTGAAGAAGTGGGGCTGGCGCCGGAACTGCCACATGCCCGCGAACAGCACGTTCGGGTCCTGCTGGTCGAGGTCGAGATCCGAGCAGCCGGTCTTCTCGTCGACGTAGAGGACCTTCTTCCAGGTCTTGCCGCCGTCGGTGGTCTTGAACACGCCACGCTCGGCGTGGTCGTTCCACAGGTGACCGGTGGCGCACACCCAGACCGTCTTCGGCTCCTTGGGGTGAATGCGGATGCTGGCGATGCGCTCGGTGCCTTCGAGGCCCAGGAGCTCCCAGGTGTCGCCGCCGTCGGAGCTGCGGTAGACCCCGCGGCCCACGGAGACCGAGTTGCGCACCCAGCTCTCGCCGGTGCCGATCCAGATCACCTTGTCGTCGGCGGGGTCGATCGAGATCGCTCCGATCGACTGCGGATACTTGTCGAAGATCGCCTCGAAGGTGATGCCGCCGTCCTTCGATTTCCAGACGCCGCCCGAGGCGGCGCCCACGTAGACGATCACGTTGCCCGCCGCGTCGGTGGTGGCGTCCAAGGCGGCCACGCGACCGCTCATGTTGGCCGGGCCGATGGCCCGCGCCACGAGCCCGGCGAGGGTCGAGGAATCGAGCCCGCTGCCGGGGGTTTCCTCGGCGCCGAAGGCCGGCGCGGCGACGAGCAGGGCGGCGACGGTCGCGCGAGCGGCGCGTCGCCGAATAGAGGAGAGCCGTCCCGTCATTGCGCCGTGCCGCCTTCCTTCTTGGGCTCTGCGGCTGGCTTCGGCTCGGGCATCACGAACCGGTCGTCGGCGATCTCGGCGTTCAGCTCGATCTCGTTGAAAGTCAGCGACTGCTGGGCGCCCGGCGCGGCCGGGGTCGACATCTGGTAGGAGTGCGCAAGCATCAGGCCGCCGACCTCTTTGTAGTCGCCGATGTCGGTGTTGGACTCCATCTCCTGGCCGCGAACCTTGGCCTTGGACTCCTGCTTGATCTCGAGCATGTTGTCCTTGTCGAGGTAGATGACCGAGGTGTCCCCGTCTACCTTGGTGACCTTCAGTTTGAAGCAAGCGGTGCCGTCCGCCTCGCCCTCGCCGATGTACTCGATGGTGTAGCCCTTCTCCTTGGAGTTGATGAACGGACCGCCGAAGTCGGCCTGGTCGGCCAGCTGGCTGGCATCCTCGGTGTTCATCTTCTCGGGCTCGGTCTTGCCCATGAACGGCATGTGCATCCAGCCGCCGCTGCCGTCGTAGGCCTGAACGCCGGTCATGCCCTGGATGGTGAACTCCATGCGCAGGCGGTTCGGAGCCTTCCACTCCCAGGTGAAGGGCGCTTCCATGCCCTGCATGGTCATGGTGCCCTTGACGCGGGCGCTCTTGATCGCCTCGATCTTCTCCTTGCCGCCCTTGGCGTCGAGGTTCTTCTTGATCAGATCGTCGGCCGATGGCGCTTGCGCCGTCGCGGAAGAGGCAAAGGCCAGAGCCAGGACGGCGAGGGACGCCGCGGAAGCCTTGAAGCCGAAGAGTTTCATCTCGATGTCTCCTTCGTGGTTTCGGGGTCGGGTCTCGGCCCGGTGGAGCCGGGAGTCGAAACGGTCCTTGGGCCGAGATCCGCAGGTCTACCATACGACCACCAGGGGGCAAAGTTTTCAGCTCCGCCGTCGCCTTGACCGCCGGCCCGCCAGTCGTTAACGTCGCCCTTTCCGGCCCGCGCGCCGGTGCCACGGAAGGGAGCGAGCTGGCGATGGGGGAGATCGAAAAGATCGGCGTCGTGGGCGCCGGGACCATGGGCCACGGCATCGCCCAGGTGGCCGCCGCGAGCGGCTACGACACGACGCTCGTCGACATCGCTCCGGCGGCCCTCGAGCGGGGCCTGGCGGCGATCGGCAAGAGCTACGAGAAGCTGGTCGCCAAGGAGAAGATGACCGCCGCCGATCGCGACGCGTCCCTCGGGCGGCTGTCCTCGGCCGGCGAGCTCGCGGCTCTGGCCGAGTGCGATCTCGTCGTCGAAGCGGTGGTCGAGCGGCTCGACGTCAAGCAGAAGGTCCTTGCCGAGCTCGATCGGGTGACCAAGACCGAGGCGATCCTCGCCACCAACACCAGCTCGATCTCGATCACCAAGCTCGCGGCCGGCACCGGCCGCCCGGGTCAGGTGATCGGCATGCACTTCATGAACCCCGTGCCGCTCATGAAGCTGATCGAGGTGATCCGCGGCTTCGAGACCCGCCAGGCCACCTACGACGCCGTCGAGGCGGCCTCGCGGGCGATGGGCAAGACGCCGGTGGAGGTCCACGACTCGCCCGGCTTCGTGTCGAACCGGGTGCTTCTGCCGATGATCAACGAGGCGATCTTCTGCCTCTATGAAGGCGTCGGCACCGCGGCGGCCATCGACGAGGTGATGAAGCTCGGCATGAATCACCCCATGGGGCCCCTGGCGCTGGCGGACCTGATCGGCCTCGACGTCTGCCGGGACATCCTCGCAGTGCTCTACGAGGGCTTCAAGGATCCGAAGTACCGCCCCTGCCCGCTGCTCGTCAAGATGGTGGACGCGGGCCACCTCGGCCGGAAGAGCGGTCGCGGGTTCTACGACTACGCGGGCGGCTGAGGCGGAAGGCGGAAACGGCGCGTGCTCTGTCAGGTCTGCGGCGCCAAGAACCCGGACGAGCAGGACTACTGCGTCCGCTGTCACCAGAAGCTCCTGGTGCTCTCGGGAAAGGTGAGCCTCGAAGAAGACGAGGAAGTCTCCGAGGACGAGAGCTTCTCCTTCGACGAGCACCTGCTCGAGCGCATCTCGATCCTTGAGGAGGCCATGAAGCGGACGGCGGAGCTGCTCCGCCAGATGCTCGAAGGCCTGCGCCGGCACGAGCGCAGCCTGCTCTCGGCCTCGACCGGCCTGTCGTCCCTCCAGGAGCTGCTCAACAAGAAGCGTGTGCTCGGGCGCGACGAATGGAACGACGTCTGGGAGAGCCGGCTCGAGAGCGAGCTACGCGCCCTCGACCGGCGGGACCGCTTCACCGCCGTGCGCGACCGCCTCGCGGCGCTCTACGAGGGAGACAAGAAGGACGCTTTCCAGCGGCACCTCGCCGAGGCCGAGCAGGGGTTCGCCGCGCTCGATTCGCGGCGCGCGCTGGCCGCCCTCGAAAGCGCCTATCGCCTCGATCGCGGCAACGCCGAGCTGGCCTATTTTCTGGGCGAAACCTACTGGAACGACGGTGAGGCGGAGACCGCCCTGCCGTTCCTCGAGCGGGTGCTGGAGCTCGACCCCCATCACTACGACGCCCTCGTCTACTCCGGGGTGATCCAGCTCGAGCACGGCGCCGACGAGCGCGCCGAGGAGCTGTTGAAGCGTGCCGCCGCGTTGGCCCCGGAGGCGTTCCTGCCCCAGCTTTCGCTCGGCACCATCCATGCCCGGCGGGGGGAGCTCAACCGAGCGGTGCCCTTCCTCGAGCGCGCGATCGAGATCGACCCGGCCCCGCAGGCGCTCTTTCTCCTCGGCAACGTGCTCTACGAAATGGGCAAGAGCTCGGCCGCCATCAAGCAGCTCACGGCCGCGGTGAAGCGGGACCCGAGCTTCGAGGAGGCCTACGATCTGCTCGGCCTGGCGCTCCTCGAGCGGGGCTGGAACGTCAAAGCCCTGGCTGCCTTTCGCCAGGCTCAGCGGCTCAACCCGCGCAGCCTGCGCTACTCCGACGTGGTGCGCTTCCTCTCGGGGACGGATGCCCTGCCCCTACCCAAAGTGGGCGGCGAAGCCCGCGCGTTGCTCGCCCAGGGCGACGAGCGGCTGGGACGATCCGATCGCCGAGGTGGCCTGGCGGCCTACCGCAAAGCGCTGGCGCTCGACCCCGAGAATCCCACGTTGCTGATGTCCTATGCCCTGGTCTGCTCGGAGCTCGACCTCACCCAGGAGCTCGAGACGGTGGCCCGCAAGGTCCTCGATCTGGCCCCCGGCGAGCGTCTGGAGGCCACCGCCAGCGCCGCCTTGATCGAGTCCCTGCGCAGCCAGGGCCGGTTCCGCGAGGGCAACCGGATCGGCCAGCGGCTCCTCGACGAGGCCCGCTCGAGCTTCGGCAAGACCATCGCCTACTACGAGATCGCCTACAACCTGGCAGAGATGGAAGAGGATCTGGACCGAGCCCTCGAGTATGCCCAGAGCTCTCTCGAGCACGCACCGGACGAGCTCAAGCCCTTTCCCCTCGCGGCCCTCGGCTGGGTGCACTACAAGCGCCGAGAGTTCGACCAGGCGATCGACTTCCTGGCCCGCGCCAGCGAGCTCGGCCCCACCGCCTCGACGCTCTCCCATCTCGGCATGGCTCTGCTCGCCGCGGGCAAGGAGCTCGAGGCCAAGGAGGTCCTCGCCCGCGCCCGCCAGCTCGCCGGCCGCGGCGACGCCCTCGGGTCGACCATGATGGGCCTGATGCGCGATTCGGCCTCGGTTTTGGAGCGGGTAAGGCGGCGGTAGGGGCGCACCGCCGTGCGCCCCTACGATTCGGTCGTCTCCGCTACAATCCCGCCTTTCGACCCCCGGGAGCCCCCAACGATGCGCTGGAGCCAGTTCTATCTCTTCACCACCCGCGAGGTGCCGAACGACGCGGAGGTCGTGAGCCACCAGCTGATGATTCGCGCGGGCATGATCAAGAAGGTCGCCGCGGGGATCTACACCTACCTGCCGTTCGGGTGGCGCAGTCTCAACAAGCTGATGGCGATCGTCCGCCGCGAGCTCGACAAAGCGAACGCCGTCGAGCTTTCGATGCCCTGCGTGCAGCCGGCGGAGCTGTGGATGGATTCGGGCCGCTGGAAGAAGTACGGCAAGGAGCTGCTGCGGATCAAGGACCGCCACGAGCGGGAGTTCTGCTTCGGGCCGACCCATGAAGAGGTGATCACCGACCTGGTGCGAAAGGACGTTTCCTCCTACCGCCAGCTACCCAAGAACCTCTACCAGATCCAAACCAAGTTCCGGGACGAGATCCGCCCGCGTTTCGGCCTCATGCGCGGGCGCGAGTTCCTGATGAAGGACGGCTACTCCTTCCACGCCACGCCGGAGTGCTTGGAGGATACCTATCAGGACTACGCCGCGGCCTACCGGCGGATCTTCGAGGCCTGCCAGCTCGACTACATCATGGTCGAGGCCGACACCGGCGCGATCGGCGGCTCCCACTCCCACGAATTCATGGTGGTGGCGGGAACGGGCGAAAGCGCGGTGGTGCGCGACAGCGCCACCGGCTACGCCGCCAACGTAGAGAAGGCCGTGATCGGCGCCCTCGAGGCGCCCGCGCCCACGCCGGCGACGGAGTTGACGGAGGTTGCCACCCCGGGCAAGACCTCGGTCGAAGAGGTGGCCGAGTTCTTGGGGCTCGATCCTGCCCAGATCGTCAAGACGCTGCTCTACGAGATCGAGGACGACGCGGTGGTGGCCGTCCTCCTGCGCGGTGACCGAGCGGTCAACGAAGTCAAGCTGCTGAACCTCGTGGGCGGCGAGAAGCTCGAGCTGGCGCGGGAAGAGGTGGTGCGCGCGGTGACCGGCGCGCCGGTGGGCTTCGCCGGGCCTGTGGGGCTCGCGAAGTCGGTACGGATCGTCGCCGACGTCTCCCTCACCGGCGTCACCCGATTCGCCTGCGGGGCCAACAAGGCCGATGCTCACCTCGTCGGCGTCACGGTGGGCCGCGACCTCGAGCTCGGCGAGCTGCACGACCTGACCCTGGCGGTCGATGGCGATCCGTCGCCGACCGGAGACGGCAAGCTCGAGATGTTCCGCGGCATCGAGGTCGGGCACATCTTCAAGCTCGGTACGCGCTACTCGGAGCCCATGGGCTGCACCTTCACGGACGACGCCGGCGCCGACCACCCGATGATCATGGGTTGCTACGGCCTCGGCATCGGCCGCACCGTGGCGGCGGCGATCGAGCAGAACCACGACGCGAACGGCATCATCTGGCCGCGCCCCCTGGCGCCCTTCGAGGTGCTGCTGGTGGCCCTGAACCCCCAGGACGAGGCCGTCCGCACCGAGGCGGAGCGGATCTACGGCGAGCTCGCCGGCCGCGGCGTCGACGTGCTCTACGACGACCGCGACGAGCGGCCCGGCGTCAAGTTCAACGACGCCGACCTGATCGGCGTGCCCGTGCGGGTCGTCGTGGGCGCCCGGTCCCTGGCCGAGGGCAAGGTCGAGCTGTCGTTGCGTCGGGACCGCGAAAAGGTCCTGGTCGCCCCGGCCGAGGCCGTTGGCAAGGCGATGGAGCTGCTCGGCCGGGCGTAAGAATGGTCAGGCCGCCGCGGGCTCGCCGAGCAGGCACTCCGCTGGGATTCCGAGCTCTCGGTGCAAGCGACGGATCATGCCGACCGTCAGTTGTCGCTTGTGCGAGAGAACCTCGTAGACCCGGTTCTTCCGGCCGATCATGGGCTCGAGATCCTGCACGGTGAGACCGCGCCGCTCCATCTCGAACTTGATGGCGTCGATCGGATCGGGATAGTCGAGGAGGTGGTGCTTGCGTTCGAAGGCTTCGACGAGCGTGACCAAGATCTCGAGGCGGTCGCCTTCCGGTGTACCGGCCTCGGCGAACATCAGGTGTTCAATTTCCGAAAGGGCATCGGCATGGTCTTGGTCGGTCTTGATCGGACGGATTTCCATCGTTACTCCCTTCAAATGCGCTGTGCGTCGATGCGGTCGTACTCCTCGTGGGAGCCGACGAATCGCACGTAGACCACGCGGTAGGTGTAGTTGATCCAGACTACGAGGCGGTATCGATTGCCCGCTACGTTGAACACCACGCGACCGTCTTTCAAGATGCTGGCGCTGCCGTAGTCCCGCTTGACGTCCGTCGGCGAGGCCCAGTCTGCTCGCAGCACTTGTCGATACCAGGTGAGCACGGTTCCGCGTGCATCCGCATGGCCCGGCTGATCGCAGAAGCGCCGGAGGGTTGAGAGGGCGATCACGCGCACGCCCGGAAGTATAGTCCCAATTTGGGACTCTATCCCCACGCTTGACGCTCCGTTCGGCGCGAGGTTACCGTTCTTCCATGGCTCAGCGACTCCTCCAAGAGATTCGGATGTCCCGTCCCTTTTCGAGTCCTGCGGAAGAGGCTTTTCTAAACCTTTGGCGCTCGGCGAATCACCTCCAGCAGGGGCTGATCGAGGTCCTGCGTCGAGCGGATCTGACGCCCACTCAATACAACGTCCTGCGCATCCTCCGGGGCTCGTCGCCGGAGGCGCTGACTTGCGGACAGGTCGGCGAGCGGATGGTGACGCGGGAGCCCGACGTGACCCGGTTGCTCGACCGGCTCGAGAAGCGGGGCCTGGTCGAGCGTTCCCGGGACGCGCGGGACCGGCGGGTGGTCACGATCCGCATCACTGACGCCGGCCTCGAGGCCTTGGCGGGTCTCGACCATCCCGTGGCCAGCTTCCACGTGGACCAGCTGGGGCACATGAAGACCCAAGAGGTCAACGCGTTGATCGACCTGCTCGAAAAGGCCCGCTTGGGCTGAGGGGCGTGGAGAGCGCGGGAGCCGCAGGCTCGGCCCTGGAGTAGGATCGCCCGGCCCATGAGCCGCCCCCTTCTGTTCGCCACCGGCGACCCCGCGTCGCCTCCCCGTTCCCTCGCCGAGGCGGGGGCGCCTCTCGATCTCGCGGGCCTGCTGCCGGGCTCGGGACCGCTCGAGATCGAGATCGGCTTCGGCAAGGGGCGGTTCCTGCTGCGGCGGGCGACGGAGAGCCCGGAGCGGCGGTTCCTGGGGATCGAGATCGCCCACGAGTACTTCTCTCTGGCGATCGGCCGGGCGCGTCGACGGGGCCTCGCCAACGTGGCGGCCATCTGCGGCGACGCGCTCTACCTGGCCTCGGCGGTGCTGCCGCGGGCCGCGGCACGGGTGGTTCACGTCTACTTTCCCGACCCCTGGCCGAAGCTGCGACACCACAAGCGGCGGCTGTTCGACCCCGCGACGGTGGATCTGGTGCTGGGGCTCCTCGAGCCGGGCGGCGAACTGTTCTTCGCGACCGATTTTCTCGCGTACGGCGAGCGGGTCCGCGCGCTCCTCGAAAGCCATCCGGCCGTCGTCGTGGAGCGCCGGGACGAGCCGTGGCCAGACGGCGCCCGCACCAACTACGAGGCCAAGTATCTGGTCGAGGGCCGGCCGATCCTGCGGCTCGCCGTGCGTTTGAACGGCGTTCCGATCGCGCCCCACCCTGCCGGCGACGACGCGGTGGTGAACGCCTGGTCCGTCGCCGCCGAGGGTGTATCCGACTCTTCTAAAGCAGCGCCCGCTGCTGTACCCTGAAGCTCGAAAGAGTCCTGGGCCCGGCCGCACCTCTCGACAGAGTGGGGGGCCGAGACGCTCGTTACAGGACAGTCGTCGATTCTGACGAAAAGAGGACTCGGGTGCCCTGTTTTTGGCGTTTCGCGCACTAGAAGGAGATGTAGACCCATGGGCAGCCGCCCGTTGCCGGAGGTGGGGATGAACGAGCCCCGGGAGTCCTCCCTCGACGTGCCCGTCCTCGCGGACACTCGGGAGGGAGTTTCTTTCGCTGGTCGCTGGCGTCGGCGGTTGTTCGCCATCTCGAGCGAAGAGACCCGGCCCGAGCAGCGCGGTTTCGAGGTGGCAGATCCGGCGATGCGCATGCGCCTCGCGCGGGTCGGCGAGACCTTTCTGACCGGCTACCACGCCGCCCTGCAAGAAACCGCGGCCGAGCCCCTCGGCCTCGCGCTCGACACCACGGTGCCCGTCGGCTGGCGGGGCTTTGCTTTCGAAGGCGCCGCCTTCGGCCTGGCCATCCTCGACTTCCTCACCCCGTGGAGCACTTCCCGCTTCGACCGCTTCGTGGCCGGCCCCGGCGGCAGGCACGTGTATCTCGCCTATGTCGGTCTCGGCTGGACCTTCGCGCGGGTGCCGCGCCGGATCGCGCCAGTCGTGGCCGGGATCGATCCGCACTACCGCTGGCTGACCCTGGACGGCTACGGCTTCCACCAGGGCTTCTTCGCCTGGCCCCGGTCGATTGGAGAGCAGCGGGTGCCGCGCCGTCTCGCGGGCTACGCCCGGCGGGGGTTCGACCAAGGTCTCGGGCGCAGCCTGTGGTTCGTGCGGGGCGGCGTACCGGACTCGATCGCGGCCGCGATCGGGGCCTTCGCTCCCGAGCGTCGGGCCGACCTGTGGAGCGGCATCGGGCTCGCGGCGGCCTATGCCGGCGGCGTGTCCGAGGAGCAGCTGCGCCGCCTCGTTGACCACGCCGGTGCCTATCTCGCCCACCTCGCCCAGGGTGCGGCCTTCGCGGCCGAGGCGCGCGTATTGGCGGACGACCCGACGCCCGAGCTGGCCCTCGCCTGCCGGGCGATCTGGGGACGGAGCGCCGAGGAGCTGGCGGAGATGACCCGCGAGCTCGGTCGCAACCTGCCTGCCGACGACTGGGAGGCTCCAGCCTACGAAGCGTGGCGGGAGAGGATTCGGGACCAGTTCGATCGTTCCGTTGTCGGGAGCCAGCCATGAGCATCCAGCGGACCTTCTTCCAACGTCATCTCGTCAAAGTCGCGGTCCTCGCCGCCCTCGGTACGGCCTACGGCTTCGGCCGTTTGCCCACCCTCGGCGAGCTCGAGCGGGCGGAGCTGGCGAGCTCCTTCCGGTTTACCCGCCTCGAGCTGGCCGAGCTGCCCGGGGATCACTCCCGGCGGGTGCGGCCGGTGCATCCGAGCCTCGACCGGATCCAGTCCTGGGTTTCGGCGGTGGGGGCCGCGGTCGGCCTGGCGGACGTCGACGGCGACGGCTTGCCCAATGACGGCTGTCTGGTCGACACGCGGACCGACGAGGTGGTGGTGGCGCCGCTGCCCGGCACGGGCGACCGCTACGCCGCTTTCGCCCTGGTGCCCGCGCCGCTGCCCTACGATGCCGCCACCTCGGCTCCGATGGGTTGCGTGCCCTCGGATCTGAACGAGGACGGCGCCACCGATCTCCTGGTCTACTACTGGGGCCGCACTCCGGTGGCGTTCCTCAAGGTCGAGGGTGCCCTCGCGGCGACGGCCTATCGCCCCCGCGAGGTGGTCGGGTACGCCCAGCGCTGGTACACCAACGCCCTCACCCGCGCGGACATCGACGGCGATGGCCACGCGGACCTGGTGATCGGCAACTACTTCCCGGACGACTCCTCGATCCTGAACGCCCATCCGACCGGCGACGCCACCAAGCCCGAGCACATGCAGCAGTCCATGTCGCGGGCCGAGACCGGCGGCGTCAACCGGGTCCTTCTGTGGGCCGGCGGCAGCACCGGCAACGAGCCCACGGTCGAGTACCGCGAAGTCGCGGACGCGTTTTCCCCCGCCGTCGCGAACGCCTGGACGCTGGCCGTGGGTGCGGCGGACCTCGATGGCGACCTGCTACCCGAGCTTTATTTCGGCAACGACTTCGGCCCCGATCGCCTGCTCCACAACCGCTCGACCCCGGGGCGCGTGGAGCTCGCCCTCGTGGAAGGCCGGAGGACCTTCACGACGATCCGCTCGAAGGTGCTGGGCCACGACTCGTTCAAGGGCATGGGCGTCGACTTCGCCGATGTGAACGGCGACGGCCGGCTCGACATCTACGTCTCGAACATCGCCTCCGAGTGGTCCCTCGAGGAGAGCCACTTCGTGTGGGTCTCGGACGGTGACCCGGCGCTCTTCGCCGCGGGCCGATCCCCCTTCGTGGACCGCAGCGACGAGCTCGGCCTGGCCTGGAGCGGCTGGGGCTGGGATACCCGCTTCGCGGACTTCGACAACGACGGCGTGACCGAGGCCCTCCAGGCCACCGGCTTCCTGCGCGGCGAGGTCAACCGTTGGCCCGAGCTGCACGAGATCGCCATGGGCAACGACACCATGCTGCCGAGGCCGAACGCCTGGCCGCGGCTGAAGCCCGGCGACGACCTTTCCGGCCACCAGTCGAATCCGTTCTTCGTGCGTGCGCCGTCCGGGCGCTACTTCGATCTGTCGCGCGAGATCGGTATCGACGCTCCCTTCGTCACCCGCGGCATCGCCACCGCGGATATCGACGGCGATGGGGACCTCGATTACGCCATCGCCAACCAGTGGGACGACTCGTTTCTCTATCGCAACGAGGCTCCCGCGCCGGGAGCGTTCCTGGGCCTGCGGCTGCTGCGCGACGGCACGCCGGCGATCGGAGCCGAGGCGCGCGTCCACCTGCCCGACGGCCGGACGCTCGTGGGCCAGGTCGACGGCGGCAACGGCCATTCGGGCAAACGGTCTCCGGAGCTTCACTTCGGCCTCGGCGCGGTGCCCGCGGGCATACCGATCGAGGTCGAGCTGGCCTGGCGCGACGTCCGCGGTCAGGTCCACCGCGAAGCCACCCGGCTCACCCCGGGGTGGCACTCGTTGAACCTGGGCGCGGTCGCGGCGAACCCGGCGGCGACCACCGGAAGGGGAGTCTGACCATGGCCGACTCGTGGGCTCCGGACATCCGCATCGTCGCGTTGCGCCGCTTCGCCGCCGCGATCACCATCCTGAACGTGCTGGGTCACACGGTTCTCGGCTTCGAGCAATCGCTGGCCCAGCCACTCGCGGCGCTGGGGGTGGCCTACTCGCTCGAGCTGCTGTTCGAGTGGATCGAGGCCCGCGGCGAAGGCCGGAAGCCGCGCTTCCTGGCGAGCCGGGAGGCCTTGTTCAACTTCCTCCTGCCGCCCCACATCTCCGCCCTGGCCTGCTCCATGTTGCTGATGCCGAACGACCACTTCGGGCCGTTCATCTTCGCGGTATCGGTGGCGATCGGCTCGAAGTACCTGTTCCGCGCGCCCGTCGGCAAAAGCGTGCGCCACTTCCTGAACCCTTCGAACACGGGCATTACGGCGACGCTCCTCGCTTTCCACTGGGTCTCGGTGGCACCGCCCTACATGTTCACTGAGAACCTGTCGGGCTGGCAGGACTGGATCCTGCCGCCGATCATCGTGGTCTCGGGCAGCTTCCTCAACTTCAAGCTGACCCGGCGAGTCCCGTTGATCCTCGGTTGGTTGGGCGCCTTTGCACTCCAGGCCATGGGCCGCGCCCTGCTGTTCGGCACCCCGATCTTCGCGGGCCTGACGCCGATGACCGGGGTCGCCTTCCTGCTCTTCACCTTCTACATGGTGACCGACCCGGCCACGACACCCTCGGACCCCAAGCGGCAGGTGGCCTTCGGCGCCTCGGTGGCGCTCGTGTACGGCGTGTTGATGCGCGTCCACGTGGTGTTCGCCATCTTCTTCGCTCTGACTCTGGTGTGTTTGACCCGCGGGTTCGCACTCAAGGCCTGGGCGTGGTGGAACGCTCGGGCGACGGCGCGAGTGCCGGCGGAGGAGATCTCGGGAGGCCGGAACGTGCCCGCATCCGCCTCGGCGCGGGTGGCGGTCGGGAGCTGACCATGAAGGCCGGAATCGCCATCGTCGGGATGGCGTGCCGTTATCCGGACAGTCGTAACCCGGCGGAGCTGTGGGAGAACGTGCTCGCCGGCCGTCGCGCCTTTCGTCGGATTCCGCCACGCCGCTTGCGGATCGAGGACTTCGCGGGGTCGGGGCCGGATTCGATCTACCTGAAGGACGGCGCCTTCCTGACCGACTGGGAGTTCGACCGGGTGGGCTTCCGGGTCGCCGGACCGAGTTTCCGGGCGGCGGATCTGGCCCACTGGCTGGCCCTAGAAGTGGCGGCGGCGGCGCTCGCCGACGCGGGCTTCCCGGGGGGAGCGGGCCTGCCTCGGAAGACCACCGGGGCCCTCGTGGGCAACAGCTTGACCGGCGAGTTCTCGCGGGCCGGACTGGTGCGCCTGCGTTGGCCCTACGTCCGGCGGGTGGTGGGCGCGGCCCTAGCGGAAGAGGGATTCACCGAGGAGGCCCTGGCGGCCTTCCTGACGCGGCTCGAGGCCACGTTCAAGGACCCGTTCGAGACTCCCGGCGAGGAGACTCTGGCCGGCGGCCTGGCCAACACCATCGCGGGACGAATCTGCAATCACTTCGACCTCGGGGGCGGCGGGTATCTCGTCGACGGCGCCTGCGCCTCGTCGCTTCTGGCCGTCGCCAACGCCTGCTCGTCCCTGACCGCGGGCGATTTGGACCTCGCGCTCGCCGGGGGCGTCGACCTCTCTCTCGATCCCTTCGAGCTGATCGGCTTCTCCCGGGCCGGCGCCTTCGCGCGAGATCGCATGCGGGTGTTCGACGCCCATTCGGCCGGTTTCCTGCCGGGCGAGGGCAGTGGCTTCGTCGTTCTCACGCGCCACGAGGACGCCCTCGCCCAGGGCCTGCGGATCCACGCGGTGATCCAGGGCTGGGGCATCTCCTCGGACGGTGCCGGCGGGCTCACCCGGCCGGAGCCGGAGGGCCAGCGGCTGGCTCTCGATCGCGCCTATCGCCGGGCCGGCTTCGGTCCCGACTCGGTGTCCTACTTCGAGGGCCATGGCACCGGCACGGCGGTGGGCGACGCCGCGGAGCTGACCGCCCTGTCGCGGGCGCGCAAGGCCGCGGATGCGAAAAGCGCCGCCGCGGTGGGCTCGATCAAGGCGATCTTCGGCCACACCAAGGCCGCGGCCGGCGTGGCGGGCCTGATCAAGGCGGTCCAGGCTACACGGGCCGCGGTGCTGCCGCCCACGATCGGCTGCGAGGACCCTCACCCGGTCATCACCGAGGACGACCCGCGCATGCTGCGGGTGCTCACCCGGGCCGAGCCCTGGCCGTCCGGGGCTCCGCTGCGCGCCGCCGCCTCGGCCATGGGCTTCGGCGGCATCAACGCCCACGTGGTGATCGAGGCCCCCGCGGAGGGTCGCCGGCCCCGACGAACCCGACTGGCCGCTGCCGACCGCCGCCTCGACGCCAGCCGCCAGGATGCCGAGTTGCTGGTCCTCGCCGCACGCACGGCCGGGGAGCTGGCCGCGCGGGCCACGGAGCTGGCGGATTCGATCGACGAGCTGTCCCTGGCCGAGCTGGGCGACCTCGCCACCGAGCTGGTCCAGAGCCCGCCGGCCGGCACCCTGCGCGCCGCGGTCGTAGCCGGATCGCCGCGCGAGGCGGCGGAGCGGTTGCGCCGGCTGGCCGCCGACCCTGCTCCGAGAATCGCCTCCGAGGACGGCCTGTTCGTCGGATCGGTGAGCCGCCGGCCGCCCCGCATCGGCCTGCTGTTCCCCGGCCAGGCGTCGCCGGGACGCCTCGGCGGGGGCGCCTGGGTGCGCCGCTTCGACGAGGTCGAGGAGCTCTACCGCCGGCCCGAAGTCCCTGGCACCGGTGACGAGGTGGCGACGGCGGTGGCCCAACCCGCGATCGTGGCCGCGGAGCTGGCCGCTTTGACCGCGCTGGCCACCTTCGGGCTCGAGGCCCAGGTGGCCGTGGGCCACAGCCTGGGCGAGCTGGCCGGGCTCCACTGGGCTGGCGCTCTCGAGCCAGACGCCGTGCTGCGCCTCGCCGTCGCCCGCGGCCAGGCCATGGGTGCCTTACCCGAGGGCGCCGGGGCCATGGTCAGCCTGGCCTGCTCGGTGGCGGACGCAGAAACACTCATCGCCGAGCTGCCGTTCGGGGTTGCAGGCGAGAACGGTCCCCGTCAGACCGTCGTGTCGGGTGAGCTTTCGGCCCTCGCGGCCTTGCTCGCTCGCGCCCGGGAGCGCAACGTCTCCAGCGTCCGCCTCAAGGTCTCCCATGCCTTCCACTCGCCGCTGGTGGAGCCTGCGGCCGGGGCCTTCGCGGAAGCCCTGGGCCGCGAGCGGATCGGAACGGTGGCGGGTTCGCGGCGGTTGATCTCGACGATCACGGGCGAGCCCCTCGGCGCGGAGGACGACCTGGCCGCGTTGCTCATCCGCCAGATCACCTCGCCGGTGCGCTTCGCCCGCGCGATTGAACGGGCGGGAGCGGTCGACCTGTGGCTCGAGGCGGGCCCCGGTCGCGTGCTCTCGGGCCTCGCGGCGAAATGCTCGGTGGCCCCGGCGGTGGCCCTCGACGCCGGCAGCGAGAGTCTCGCTGGCCTGCTCGCCGCCCTCGGAGCGGCCTGGGTGCTCGGCGCTCCGGTGGAGCTGGCGGAGCTGGCGCGGGACCGCTTCGCCCGGCCCTTCGCCCGCGAGCGCCGCTTCCTCGAGAATCCCTGCGAGGCCGCCCCGTTGCCGGGCGAGAGCCTCGCCGCCCGCCTCGCTTCCGCCGCGACCGCCCGAGAGGCCCGGCCGTCCGCCGGGACGGTCGAAGACGGGGATTTCGATCCCGATGCCGCCCTGTCGCCGCTCGAGGTGGTGCGCCGGCTGGTGGCCAGCCGCGCCGAGCTGCCGTTCGAGGCGGTGGCCGATGGCAATCGCCTGCTCACCGATCTCCACCTCAACTCGATTGCGGTCGGGCAACTGGTGGTCGAGGCCGCCCGCCGGTTGTCGGCGCCGCCGCCGGCGTCTCCGACGGACTTCGCCGATGCTTCGGTGGCCGAGGTGGCCGCCGCGCTGGCCGAGCTCGCCGCCGCGGGCGATGCTTCTGTCGAGGCGGAATCGGAAAGCCGTCAGGCCCCCGCCGGGGTCGACGCTTGGGTCCGCGTGTTCGCCGACCGCTGGGCCGAGCGCCCGCTCGAGGCCGGAGCTGGTTTCGCCGGCCGCCTCGAGCTGTTCGCCCCGGCCGGGGACCCGTGGGCCGAGGCGCTGGCCGAGCGATTGGGCCAGCGCTCGACCGATCCGCGGGGCGTGGGGGCTCCGGCGGGGGTTCTCGTCCTGGTTCCGGAAGCGCTCGACGCCGAGGCCGTCGACTTGCTTCTCGCGGCGGGGCAGGCGGCGCTCGCGAGCGCCACGGGCCGCTTCGTGCTGGCTCACCGGGGCCACGGCGGAGCCGGTTTCGCCCGCTCTCTGCACCAGGAGCGGCCCGGCGGCTCGACGATCGTGATCGAGGTGCCAGCCGATTCGGGGAAGGCGGCCGACTGGATCGCCGCGGAGGCCACCCAGGCGACGGCCGGCGACTACCGCGAGGCGCGCTACGACGCGGCGGGCCGGCGTCTGGTGCCGATCGTCGAGGTTTTGCCTCAGCTTGGCATGCGACCGGACATTCCCCTTGGCCCGACCGACGTGGTCCTGGTCTCGGGCGGCGGTCGCGGCATCGCCGCCGAATGCGGCCTTGCGTTGGCTCTCGCCACCGGCGCCGCGCTCGGCTTGCTCGGGCGCTCGCTCCCCGAGGAAAACGGCGAGCTCGCCGGCAATCTCGAGCGCCTGGCCGGCCACGGGGTCCGCTTCGGCTACCAGGCCGCGGATGTGACCGATCGCGCCGCCGTGGCCCGCGCGGTGGCGGCTCTCGAGGCGGAGCTCGGGCCCGTGACCGCCCTCGTCCACAGTGCCGGCAACAATGAGCCGCGGCTCGTCGCCGCCCTCGACCGGGACTCCGTGCTGGCCACGCTCGAGCCCAAGCTCGCGGGCTTCGATCACCTGGTCGACGCCCTCGACTCCGAGGGACTTCGGCTGGTGGTCGCCATGGGCTCGATCATCGGGCGGTGCGGTATGCCCGGCGAGGCTCACTACGCCCTCGCCAACGAGGCCCTGGCGCGCCAGGTGGAGCGCTTCGGGGCCGCCCACCCCCGCTGCCGAACGCTCACCGCTGCCTGGTCGGTGTGGTCCGGCATCGGCATGGGTGAACGGCTCGGGACGCTCGAGAGCCTGCGCCGGCAGGGCATCACGCCGATCACACCCGAGCGCGGCGTGGCCGCGCTCCTCGATCTGCTCGGCCGTCCGGATCTCCCGGGGACCGTGGTCGTGGCCGGTCGCTGCGGCCAGCCGTCGACGGTCGAGGTGCCGCCGATCGAGCTGCCGTTCCTGCGCTTCCTGGAACGCTCCCGCTTCGAAGTGGCGGGGGTCGAGCTGATCGTCGACGCCGAGCTGTCGTCGGACAACGACCCGTACCTGGCCGACCACGTCTTCGCAGGCGAGCGGCTGTTCCCGGCGGTGCTCGGGCTCGAGGCCATGGCCCAGGTGGCCGTGGCGCTGACCGGCCGAGACCTGGACACGCGGCCGGTCTTCGAGCACGTCACTTTCGAGCGCCCGGTATCGGTGCCCGAGGGGCACCCGGTGACCCTCCGGCTGGCTGCCCTCGAACGCGGACCGGACCGGGTCGAGGTGGTCCTGCGCAGCTCGGGCACGGCGTTTCAGCTCGACCACTTCCGGGCGACGGTGTGTTTCCCCACCCCGGCACCCGCGGTGGGTGCGGCAAAGCCGAGCCCGGAAGGACCCCGGCTCGACCTCGAGCCGCGGCGAGATCTCTACGGCGGGGTGATGTTCCACCAGGGACGGTTCCGCCGCCTCGAGGGGTACCGCCGCCTCTCGGCCACGGATTGCCTGGCGGAGATCAGTCCCGATGGTCATGGGAGCTGGTTCGGCCGCTACCTCCCCGGTGCGCTGCTGCTCGGCGACCCGGCGGCTCGCGATGCGGCCATCCACGCCATTCAGGCCTGCATTCCCCACGCGACGGTCTTGCCGGTGGCGGTGGAGCGGATCGAGGCCGGCTGGCTGGATTTCGGTGCCGGCCACCGGATCGAGGCTCGGGAGACCCACCGCGACGGCCGCACGCTGGTCTACGACCTCGAAGTCCGAGCCGCCGACGGCACCGTGGTGGAACGGTGGCGGGGCCTCACCCTGCGCGCCGTCGACGAGCGGGCGCTGCCGGCCGCATGGCCCGTGCCGCTGCTCGCCCCGCACCTCGAGCGACGTTTCGCGGACCTGGTCGCGACGGGCGGGCTGCGGGTGGCGGTCGAGGTCGAAACGAACGGCCACGATCGCGCGGCGCGGCGCCCCTCGAGCGACCGCGCCGCCGCTTCCGCGGTGGTCCGCCTGAACGGGGTTGGCGATCCCGCGACGAGGGTCGCGCGCCGTCCGGACGGCCGGCCCGAGGTCGTAGGCCGTCCCGAGTCGTCGATCTCGATTAGCCACGCCCCGGGTCTGGTGCTGGCCGTGGCCGGTCATGGGGTCGTCGGGTGCGACCTCGAGGCGGTGGCGTCCCGCTCGCCGGAGGACTGGCGTGGGCTCCTCGGACGGGAGCGGTCGGCGCTGGCCGAGCTGCTCGCCCGCGAGCTCGGCGAGGACCTCGACCACGCCGCGACGCGCGTGTGGTCCGCGGCCGAAAGTCTCAGGAAGGCCGGCCTTCCGGCCGAGGCGCCGCTGGTGCTGGAAGGCATTCCACGGCGGGACGGCTGGGTGCTGCTGCGTTCCGGGGAGCGAATCCTGGCGAGCCTGGTCACCCGCACCGTGGGCTCGGAGGCCCCTCTGGCAGTGGCCCTTCTGGGCGAAACGGATCCGGCGGCGCGCACGATTCCGGAGAGAAGAAGCGCTTGAGCGGCCGCCGCGCCTTCGAGTACCGCCACATCGTCGGGTTCGAGGAGACGAACCTGGTGGGAAACGTGTACTACGCGAACCACATCCGCTGGCAGGGCCGCTGCCGCGAGATGTTTCTGCGCGAACACTGCCCCGAGATCCTCGCCGAGCTCCGGCGGGACCTGGCGCTCATCACACTGCGCTGCTCCTGCGAGTACCTCTCGGAGCTCGAAGCCTTCGACCCGCTCGCCATCCGCATGCGACTCGGCGAGCTGACCCAGAATCGAATCGTGTTCAGTTTCGACTACGTCAAGCTCGCCGACGGCTTCGAGACCCTGGCGGCCCGCGGCGAGCAGGCCGTGGCCTGCATGCGACGGACGGCGGCCGGTGGGCTCGAGCCCTGTCCCGTGCCCCGCGGACTGCGCGAGGCTCTGCGGGGTTACGAGTAGGTCATCCCGGCTTCTTGACCTTGGCCAGGTTGTCCTTTGCCACCGTATCGTCGGGATTGATCGCCAGCGCTCGTTCGAGCAGCTTCTGGGCCTCGGCGTGCTTCTTGTTGGTCAGCAGCAGGACGGCCAGATCGTTGAGCGCCGGACTGTAGTCGGGGTCGAGCTCGAGCGCCTTGCGGAAGTCGCGCTCGGCCGCGAAACCTTCCTTCGAGACCATGTAGACCAAGCCCCGCAGGTGGTGGGACTCGGCGGCTCCGGGGGCAAGCGTGATCAGGCCCTCGGCCACGTGCAACGCGTCCTTGGCATTCTTGAGTCCGATCAGCACCCGCACCTCGAGGGCCCGGGGACGGAGGTCGTAGGGCGAGAGCTTGGCTTCTTGGCGCAGGATCTCGAGGGCCTTCTCAGATTGGCCCTGGCTCGCGGCGGCGCCGGCGGTCCGCAGCGAGCGGAGCACCGGGTCCGCCGCTTCCGCCTTCGCCCGCTCGGCAATCTCGGCGGCCGGCGGCTCGTTCGTGCCGAGGGCCTGGAAGTTGGCCAGGGCCTTCTCGGCCTGGTCCTTGTTGCCGGCCGCCGTGTGGGCCTGGGCGAGGAGCTGCCAGAGGAGCTTCTGATCCGGCTGGATGGCCACCACCCGCTCGAGCGCCGTCACGGCCTTGGCGGCTTGGTTGGCGGCGAGCAGCAGTCGCCCGTATTCGAGCAGCAGGGCACCGGCGTAGGGACCGGACGGTGCCTCCTCCCCCTGGGCCGAAAGCAAGGCCTCGGCGAAGGGCCCGACGGTCTTGAAGGCGTTCTCCGGATCGCCGTTCTGCTCGTGGGCGCGGGTGAGGACCAGGGCGGCTCGGGGATCCCCCCCGACCTTGCCCTCGAGCGCTTTGACCGCCTCGGCGGCTTGGCCGTTCAGCAGGTAGGCCTCGGCCAAGGTGCGTGCGAGATCGTTCTCCATTTCCGGTGGGTGCTTTTCGACGACGGGTCCGAGCATGTCGAGGGCCGCCGAGCCCTGGCCGCGCAGCACGAGCAGCTGAGCCCACAGGAGTCGAACGCCGCCGTGGTTCTGGGGCAGATCGGAGAGCAGCGTCTCGGCCTCCGGCAGGCGCTCGAACTGCAATGCGAGGAGTGCCGCTGCGATCCGCGCCTCGAGGTCCGTCGGGTGTCCCAGGGCCCAGGGCCGCAGCAGGCGGTAGGCCTCCACGGGCCGCTCCTGGCGGGCGCGCATCAGGCCCAGCTCGCGGGTCGCGGGAGAGCCGGGGGCCTTGGCCGCGGAGCGCTCGAAGTAGGTCTCGGCCTTCTCTCGCTGCCCCGCCGCGAGCGCCGCCCGGCCGGCGTTGAAGATCACCGCGGCGTCCGCGGTGGCGGGCTCCGCCAACGGCGTGAGTACGGCCTGGGCGTCTTTGACCCGTCCGCTCTCGAGGTACAGCACACCGAGGAGCGCCAGCTGTTGGACCGGGGCCTTGGGGTCGTTGCGGAGAGGCTCGAGGGCCTTGATCGCCGCTTCCAGGTTCTCGCCCTGGATCTCCACCACCGTGTTCTCCGGTGGGGGAGGGGCGGCCGGAGTCTGGGCGCCGGCGAAAGCGGTTGCGACGAAAATGGCGAAAAGGAGTGGGAAGACGGTCCGTCTGTTGTGCATCGGGCTTTCCATCAGTGGTGCGAGTGACCGGCGGGCTCCGGGAGCGACGCGCCGAGAGGAAACGGAATGCGGGTCACGGGCTCGGCGAGGCCGGAGCCCTGGCGAAGGCGATAGATGGCGTTCGGCGCCGGACCGGGGAAGGACTCCCGGCTACCGTCGGGCCACCGGACGATCAGGGCTTCGATCGTCCGCGCCGCGCCGAGGCCGATTTCGAGGGCCGTGCTCGAGGCGCCGAAACTGCCGCCCGAGGTGCCGCCCGCGCCGACCTGGCGGTGGATCGAGCGGCGCTCGCCCGCGGCATCGACGGCGCGCACCTCCACCCGGGCACCGACGGCGAAAGGGTTCCGGTCCCTGCCGCGGAGCTCGAGCGTGATCCAGGCGGCGCCGTGGGTGGGGTTCTCGAGTAACAGGTTCGGGTAGGCGTCGAAGGGGTAGGCGCCGCCCATCTGCTCGAACAGGTCTTCGTCGCCGTCGTGGTCGAGATCTCCCCAGGCGATGCCGTGCCCCTTCTGAAGGTGGCCGAAGCCCCCCGCCCAGGTGACGTCCTCGAAGCGGCGACCGGCATTGTTCTTGAGCATCACGTTCGGCATCAAGGCAGACAGGTCGGGCACGCCGGTTCCGAGGTACACGTCCTCGAAGCCATCGGCGTCGAGATCTCCGAAATTGGCCCCCATGGGCAAGGATGGGCGGTCGAGCCCGGCGGACGCGGAGGCGTCTGCAAAACGGCCGCCACCGAGGTTCCGGAAGAGGGCCGGATGGCCCGCCGTTCCGCCGTCTTCGCCGAGCAGGTGGGCGGTGATTCGTTCGAAGGGCGTTCCGTAGTCGTTGACCCACAGGTCCAGGTCGCCGTCGTTGTCGGCGTCGAAGAACCAGGAGGCGAAGGAGATCCTTGGTGAGCCCGCCAAGCCCGCTGGTTCGGCGCCCTCTTCGAAGGTGCCGTCGCCGCGGTTGCGGTAGAGCCGGTCGGGGCCGATGTTCGAAACGAACAAGTCCGGGTCGCCATCGTCGTCGACATCGCCCCACACGGCGGCCTTGGCGAATTCAAAGTTCTGGACCCCGGCGATCCGGGCGACATCGGTGAAGGTGCCGTCGCCGTTGTTCCGGAACAACTGGGATGGATAGCCGCGGCCGGCCTCGTGCACGAAGCCGGCCACCGAAGGGTTGCCGGCGGGGCTCTCGTTGCCAACGAAGAGATCGAGGTCGCCGTCGCCGTCGTAGTCGGCCCACGCCGCGGCCTGGGTGGGGTAGGCCGGCCAGGCCAGCCCGGCCTCGGCCGTGACGTCCACGAAGCGACCCGAGGGCTCGCGGAGCTCGTTGCGCAGGAGGGACTTGCGGATCCGTCCGCGCTCACCCTGCCAGGCACCACGGAGGACCAGAAGATCGAGGTCGCCATCGCCCTCATGGTCCGCTTGGATCAGCGCGAGGCCCCCTTTCTGGACCTCGAGTCCCCACGCGGCGGCCACGTCCTCGAAGCCCCCTCGGCCATCGGAGCGGAAGGCCTTCATGGACCCGCACGGGTCCCAGGTGGCGGACACGAGGTCGAGGTGTCCGTCGCCGTCGAAGTCGTCGACCACCGCTCCGCCGGAGAGGTCGCGGGCGGCGACCCCAAGCTCGGGTGCGCGGTCGTGCCAGCGGTCGGGCGAAGCCGGGCGGTCCCAAGGGGCGTCGGCTGGCGGCCTCAGGTCCGCGGGCAGGCCCCCGAGGCCATCCCCGGAGACGATCCGGGCCACGGCCAGGAGCCATCGAGCCTGGCGGTGGCCGGGTCGCTGGCGCAGAGCTTCGACGAACAGCTCGGCCGCCTTGCGGGCCGGCGCCGCGTCCTTGTGCAGGCCCCCGGGACCGAGCGGCAGGATGCAGCTGTCCGGCGCGTGTCCGGCGATGCAGTTGCCCGCCTCGGCGAGAAGCAAGTGGGTCAAGGCGAGGTCGAAGGTCAGTTGGAAGGCGAGAGCCTCGGGCACCGTGGAGTCGGCGGAGGCCAACTTGCGGGCCTGCTCGAAGGTCTCGCGCGCGGACTCGAGCCTGCCCAGGCGAATTCGCTCGCGCCCCAGGACTCCGAGCCCCTTGATTTGATCGAGGCCGCCCCCGAGCCCTTCGAGTCGAGCCTCGAGGCCCGAGACCTGGGCGGTCCCGAAGAAGGGGTGGTCGCTGGCGGTTTGGTCCCGGCAGATCGCATCGAATTCGGAGCGCAGCTCGTCGGGCGTCGGTGGCCTCGCCGCCAGAACCGCGGTCGTGCCCAGGACGACGAGGGAGACGAGGACGAACCGCCGGGGCTTACGGGCAGGCATGGCGAGGATCATAGCGAAGCGCCCGGGGGCGTTGGCTCGAGAGGCTTTCCCCGAATCGGCTGGCACCTTGGTGGCGGCTCACGCCCGCGCGGCGCGCCACCTTTTCCGCAGGAGCTCGACGGCGAGGAGGAGGAGTGCTGCCGGTAGCAGCGCCGCCGAGAGAAAGCCCCACCAGGGCAGCACGCGAACGAACCCCGCGGCGCGTTCCCGGCCCACCTGGAGTGCGACTTCGTGCCGGCCGGCCGGCGGGCGCAGGGCCTCGAACCGCAGGTGGTGGACGCCGCTGCCGAGGTCCACCGTGCGCACCTGCTGGCCGTCGACCAGGACGAAAATGCGCAGCTTGCGGTTGGCCGGCACGTTCGTCACCGTGGCGGACAGCCGCAGGTCCCGGCCGGCGAGGGCGAATCGGGGCACGTCGATGGAAATTTCGGCGTAGACGGGGGGGGCGAGGACGAGGAGAAGGACCGGTAGGAGTCGCCGGAGACCCTCACCCCAACCCCTCCCCCGCTGGGAGGGAGAGGGGTTGGGGTGAGGAACCGGTGGGCATGGGTAGGGGCACGGCATGCCGTGCCCCTAGTCCGCGGCTTCGATCCGGCCGTTGTCGGCGGGCGGGGCCGGCGGCCGGAGACCCATCTTCTCGCGCAGCTTGATCTCGATCTCGTCGGCCAGGTCTTTGTTGTCACGGAGGAACTGCTTGGCGTTCTCGCGACCCTGACCGAGGCGCACTTCGCCGTAGCTGAACCAGGCGCCGCTCTTTTGTACCAGCTTGTGCTCGATGCCCAGGTCCACCAGCTCGCCGGTGCGGGAGATGCCTTCCATGTAGTCGATGTCGAACTCGGCCTGGCGGAAGGGAGCGGCCACCTTGTTCTTGACCACTTTGACCTTGGAGCGACTGCCGACCACCTCTTCGCCGTCCTTCAAGGAGCCGATGCGGCGAATGTCGATGCGCACGGAAGAGTAGAACTTGAGCGCCCGCCCGCCGGTGGTGGTTTCCGGGCTGCCGAACATGACGCCGATCTTCTCGCGGATCTGGTTGATGAAGATCAGGCACGAGCGGGACTTCGAGACGACCGAGGTCAGCTTGCGCAGAGCCTGGGACATGAGCCGCGCCTGGAGACCCACGTGGGAGTCGCCCATTTCGCCCTCGAGCTCGGCCTTCGGCACCAGCGCCGCCACCGAGTCCACCACGATCACGTCCAGGGAGTTCGAGCGGACCAGCATCTCGACGATCTCGAGGGCCTGTTCACCGCTGTCGGGTTGGGAGACGAGCAGATCGTCGATGTCGACCCCGAGCTTCTTGGCGTACTCGGCGTCGAGTGCGTGCTCGGCGTCGACGAAGGCCGCCGTACCGCCAAGTCTCTGGGCCTGTGCGATCACCGACAAGGCCAGGGTGGTCTTGCCGGAGGACTCGGGCCCGAACACCTCGACCACCCGCCCGCGCGGGAAACCGCCGATGCCGATCGCCGAATCGACCGCCAGGGAGCCGGTCGGGATGAAGCTGATCGCCATCGTCTCGACCTGACCCAAACGCATGATGGCGCCTTTGCCGAACTGGCGTTCGATCTGCAGCACGGCGCCTTCGAGGGACTTCAGCTTCTCGAGCTTCTCTTTGTCAGTAGCCATGGGGGGATTCTCCTTTTCGGCTGCCGGGCGACGCACCGCGGGACGCGGGGGTTGCCCGGGTCGGTGGAGAGGGGGCTCGGAGTCGAGCGACCGGGGCCCGAACGTTCGGCAGGCAGGGCGACTCTAGACCAGTGAAGAGGCGAAATCAAGGCGTGAATTCGTTGTTCCGGAGCTCGCTTCTCCAGGTTAGGATTCGAGGCCGTGGACGCACCCGAGCCCGACTCCAATCTCACGGTCCGCACCGCCACCTCGGCCGACTCGGCCCTGCTGGCGGAGCTGGGTGCGCGGACCTTCTGGGACACCTTCGCTCCCGACAACGATCCGGAGCAGCTCACCCGGCACATCGCCGCGACCTTTTCGGCGGAGCGGCAGGCGGCCGAGCTGGCGGATCCGAACGCCCACTTCACGATCGTCGAGGCGGATAACACGGCGGTGGCCTTCGCGCTCGTCGAGCGGACGACGCCCGCGGGCATCGGCTCCGGCCCGGCGGTGTTTCTTCATCGCTTCTACGTCGACCGCGGCTGGCAGGGCCGGGGGGTCGCTCAGCGACTTCTCGCGTCGGTGGAGGAGACGGCTCGGAGGTGGGGCGGTGAGCGGCTGCGACTGACCGTGTGGGAGCACAACCGGCGAGCTATCGCCTTCTACCGCAAGGTCGGTTTCGTGGCGGTGGGAACGGCACCGTATCTTCTGGGCGACGACCTTCAGACCGACTTCGTGATGGACAAGGGACTCGGCGCTACTTGACAAAACGAACGATCGTGCTATTTTCTGCCGCGTGACCAGACCCACGGGCAAAGGCGACGCCACCCGCCACGCGATTCTCGAGCGAGCCATGGCTCTCGCCAGCCGGCACGGGCTGGGCGGTTTGACGATCGGGCAGCTCGCGAGCGAGCTCGATCTGTCGAAGAGCGGGCTGTTCGCCCACTTCCAGTCGAAAGAGGCGCTGCAGATCCAGACCATCGCCTTCGCGGCCGAGCGGTTCCTCGATCGGGTGGTTCGGCCCGGGCTCAAGGCACCGCGGGGCGAGCCGCGCCTGCGCGCCCTGCTGGCGCGGTGGCTCGACTGGGAGCGAGACCGAGCGGCCGAGGGAGGATGCCTGTTCGTGGCCGCCGCGCCGGAGCTCGACGACCAGGATGGTCCGGTGCGCGACGAGCTGGTCCGACAGCAGCGCGACTGGCTCGAGCTGCTCTCGAGCGTCACCCGCGCCGCGGTCACCGAAGGCCACTTCCGTGCCGATCTCGACACCGAGCAGCTGGCCTACGACCTCCACGGGGCGATCCTGGGCTACCACCACGCCGAGCGCCTGCTGCGCGATCCGCGGGCCGGCGAGCGGGTGCGCCGGTCTTTCACGCACCTTCTCGGCGCGGCCCGGAACGGTGCACCGTCCCCCGTCCCCCTCGAAACTGGGAGCTGAATCATGGCCAAGGTCAAGGCTCGATCCTCAGCGAAGAAAAGCACGATCGATCGTGCTCTATTCTGGCTTCGGCTGGTGTTCCGTCCCCTCGATCGCCTGTCGCCGGCCTTGGCGGGGGCGGTGGCCGAGCGTCTGTTCTTCACACCGGCACGGGCGCGCTCGAAAGTCGGGCAGGCCAGTATCGCGGGCGCCCGCCGGCTCGCCATCAGGGTCGATGGCCGTCCCCTAGCCGCCTGGCGATGGGGCCACGGTCCCGCCGTGCTCCTGCTCCACGGCTGGAGTGGCTGGGGAGCGCAACTGGCGGCCTTCGTCGAGCCCCTCCGTACTGCGGGCTTCTCGGTCGTGATGCTCGACGCCCCGGGTCATGGCGCGTCCGGTCGCGGGCGGTCCTCGGCGATTCAATTCGCCGCGGCGGTGCACGAGGTGATCGCGGCCGTGGGCCCGCTCGCCGGCCTGGTGGCCCATTCCTTGGGTGGAGCGGGGGCCGCCTTGGCGATGGCGGACGGCGCGGACGTGGGCCGGCTGGTGCTGGTGGCGCCGGCGGCGGATCCCCCGGCCTGGCTGCCGCCCTTCGCCGCTCGGCTGGGCCTTTCTCCTGCCTCCGTGGCCCGGCTGCGCGACGTCAGCGAGCGGCGAATCGGGCGCAGTTGGGACGATCTGTACGTGCCTACCCTGGTGGCGGCGAATCCGACGCCGGTGCTGGTGATCCACGACCGGGACGACCGGGAGGTGCCCTGGACCGACGGCGCTGCGATCGCCGCCGCCCGGCCCTCGGTCGAATTGATCTCGACCTCCGGGCTCGGCCATCTTCGCCTCCTGCGGGACTCGGCAGTGGTCGCCGCGGCGGTCGAGTTTCTGGCTGGCGGTGCGGCCCGCTGCGCGGGCTGTACCGCGCCCGTACGGCCCTCGGCGGCTCATTGTCGGAGGTGCCGGCTCGAACTGGATCTGTTCGATCCGGCCACGCGGTGGGTGTCACCCCTGGCGAACCTCGCGCTCGGAGGGGTGGCCGTACCCGGCGACTGAATTGGTCTAAGCTAGAGACGCTTCATCCCGGAGTCGTCTCGAAATGCTGCTTGGCCGTGCCCTGCCGTTCGCCTTGGCATTCCTGGTCTGTCCCGCCGTGGGAGCCGGACAGGCCACGGCATGGCTGCGGGAAGCGGAAGCCCTGTTGTCCCGGGAGCCGAGCCGAGCGGTGATCCTGGCCTCGCAGGCGGTTGCATTCGAGCCTGAGTCGCTCCAGGCTCACGCGATCCTCGGCCGGGCTGCGGCCCAGGCTGGCCAGCCGGAGCTCGCGGTAGTGCATCTGGAGCGAGCACTGAACCTCGGTGGAGAGGACCTGCGGCTGCGGCTCTACCTCGCTTCGGCGTTGTGGGAGATGACTCGCTACGAAGAAGCGGAGGCATCCTTCCGCCGAGCGTGCCAGTTCGCCGGAAACGGTCCGCGCGGGTTGGTCGCCTGGCATCAGCTCGGCCGGCTGCTGCTTTGGTTGGGGAGGGCGACGGAGGCCATCTCGGTCCTCGAGCGGGCCGCGAACCTCGGTCCCCACGCACCGGATGTAGCTCTCGACCTGGCGAGGGCGCTCGACCTGGCGGGTGACCCGCGGACTCTCGGGGCCTTTGTGCGGGCGGTGGCGCTCGCGCCCGAGAGCCCGCGGGCGCACTGGGGCCTCGCCCAGCAGCTACTTGCCGCGGGACGTTTGGCGGAGGGAGCGGCGGAGCTCGAGCTCTTCCGGGATCTGTATCGGCGGGAGCAGGAGACGGTGCGCAACGAAGGGCTCGAGCGGGCCGCCTTGGACCAGGCCTGGAACCTCCTCCTCGAGGGCGATCCCGGCGCAGGAGAGGCCTTCACCCGGCTCAGTGACGGCGCCGAGGCGATCGAAGGGCTCGCCCGTGCGGAATCCTCCCGCGGGCGACACGCCCAGGCCGTGACCGTACTCGAGCGAGGAGTGCGGCGCTTCCCCGAGAATGAGATCTTGGCGCGGCTGCTCGAACGGGAGCGCCTGGCCCTTGTGGGGCAGGACCCGCCTTGATCCGAGCCGGTTGGTGGGCCACCGCCGCGTTCGCGGTGCCGTGGTGCTGCTTGGCCATGGGCGACGAGCCGGCAGTCTGCCGCATGCCCGACGTCGCGCGGGAGATCGGCGTGGTGTTCGACCACGATCGCGGCGCGACACCCCGTCGCCACCTGCCCGAGACGATGGGCGCAGGGGTCGCCTGGCTCGACTACGACGGCGACGGCTGGTCGGACCTCTACGCCGTGCAGTCGGGGCCCTATCCGCCAACCGGCGAGCCGGTGCGGGACGGCCTCTTCCGAAACCTCGGGAACGGCACCTTCGAGGATGTCTCGGTGGTGGCGGGCGCCCGCCACCGCGGCTACGGCCAGGGGGTGCTGGCCGCGGACTTCGATGGCGACGGCGACCCGGATCTGTTGGTCCTCACCGACGGGCCGCCAACGCTGCTGCGCAATCGTGGCCAGGGCACCTTCGAGGACGCTTCCGCCACCGCCGGGCTCGCCTCGGCGACCGGTTGGGGTTCTTCGGCAGCGGCCGCGGACGCCGACGGCGACGGTGACCTGGACCTGTACGTCACTCGCTATCTTCAATACGACCCGGCGGCGGATCTCTTCTGTGGGGAGGGTCGTACCGGCGTTCGCGAGTACTGCGACCCGTCGCTGTTTCGAGGGGAGCTCGACCGCTACTTTCGCAACCGAGGAGACGGCACCTTCGAGGACTCGACCGCTTCTGCCGGGCTCGCGGCGGCCGACGGCCGGGGCCTCGGGGTGATGTTCACGGACCTCGACGACGACGGCGACCCGGACGTCTACGTGGCGAACGATCTGACGGTCAACTTCCTGTTCGAGAACCGGGGGGACGGCACCTTCGAGGATCGGTCCCTGCTCTCGGGAGCCGCGGTGAATCGCTTTGGCAAACCGGAGGCCAGCATGGGGATCGTCGCGGCCGATTTCGACCAGGACGGTGACCCGGACCTCGCGGTGACCAACTTCGACGTCGAAACGAACACGCTGTACCGGAACGCCGGGAATCTGCAGTTCGAGGATGTGTCGGCGGGGTCGGGCTTTGGCGTCCCTTCGTTCAACCTGCTCGGTTTCGGGATCGTGGCCGCGGACCTCGACGAGGACGGCGATCTCGACGGATTCGTCGCCAACGGGCACATCTTCGAGAAGCCCAAGCGGGCCCACGTGAGCTATCGCCAGCGGTCGCTTCTGCTGCTCGGGGACGGTCGGGGGCACTTCAGTGAGCAGCGATGCGCGGTTCTCGACGCCGATCCGCAGGTGAGCCGGGGGCTCGCCTTGGGCGATTTCGATCGCGACGGCGATCCGGACCTGCTGATTTCCAACAACGGCGGACCGCTGCAATTGCGGCGCGGGGAGTCGAGGGGGCTGAGGGGCGGAGCCCTCGGCGTGCGACTGCAGGGCACGGCGGGCAACAGCGAGGCGATCGGCGCACGCATCACTCTGACCACCCGACAACGCCGCGCGGTTCGCTGGGTGACCGCCGGGGACAGCTATCAGTCGACCAGCGAGAAGAGTGCGACCTTCGGGCTCGCCGACGGAGAAGCGGCCGAGGAACTCGAGGTCCGGTGGCGGTCGGGACGCGTGCGGCGGGTGGTGGGGG
>CXWL01002017.1_pt1 | contig 267142 bp, 231 predicted proteins | sample 590931 | NCBI WGS metagenome assembly CXWL01 (sample SAMEA3498368, study PRJEB10139) | groundwater metagenome | biome: water well; material: biofilm material | place: Germany | collected 2015-04-27
GTGGTATCTAATCCATAGCCGGGGGCTGTTCTTGTCGCGGTGATATACACCTTTAGGTAATTTCATATTTCCTCCTGAAGATTACTTGCGACTAATGTGGGTGCGGCCTTTGGCCTTTGAAAATAGCGAGATAGCTTTCTAGCGGTGTCAATCGGATCGTTAAAACAGATAGGAAGAATCGAAGCGGTAGATTTCGATGGGCTTAAAATATAAAGACATACATTGCCTGTCTCTATTTCTCTTTCGTCGAGTTTGAGTTCGTATTTGAAATTGGTAGGTTTCCCGGTAGGTTCCACTGACGCAATTCCGGCGAACTTCATACAGATTTTGTTTCGATTGGAAATTACTTTTGATCCCCAAGATTCAAACACACTGAGTATGGATCGCGCGGTCGAATCTCCTTTTATCGTTGGCTGTTTGAAGTTTGTAGATGACATACCCCCCAGCACAAGGTCTTCAATGGCTGAAGTGGAAAAATGGGAGTCCCAACTTACGTTGGAGGGTACATCGACTAAAGGTTCTCGTTTATGATTCCATTAATAATTGGCTACGGACGCAGAGAGAACGATTCACAAAATGTTGTAGTATTTGATATTTATCGTCGGCACATGCTAACCGCGAGGCGTTGAGTGAATTTTGCGTGCTTGACACTGCTTGCGAAAGGATAAAACCTCATAATTAAGCGATATTTCCAAGGATTAGCGTCCCGAAATCCGCATAAAAGCATCCATTTTTGACAATAAAAAACCCGTCCTATCCGCGAAGATTAAACGGGTTGTTTGGTCGCGGATAGTTTTTGTGAATTTGTTTGAATCCCTAAGTGCGGTCCCTGCCCCTTAACCATAGCAAGCCTGCAAATTCTGTCAATAGCAGTTATCCACAGCCGCTCATTCATTTCTGAGTGAGATTGTTTAGCCTTGATAGATCAGTTCACCGAAATAATCGGGGTTAAGGGCTACTGAATCATTTTGTGGTCCGGTACGCTGCCCGTGTCTTTCCCGCCCTTGCCGAAGCTAGTGGTTAACGTTAGCGCAGGCTACCCTTGTCGCAGGTTGAGGAAGCGGTCTAGCGACTGAAACCCGGAGCGGCCGGAAAAGCTGGTTTAGCTTTTCCGGTTTGTCCAGGTGTTCGCCTGGACAAAAGCGGAGTCGCCTCGTCTCGCCCTCATCAAATTAGTTTGATGAGGTATCGGTAAGATGAGAATTAGTGGCTACTAATTCGAGCGAGCGGCGAGGCGACAAGGGTAGCCTGCGGTAAGTAGGCAAGGGCGGGGCTAGTAAACACCGGTGTTTAGCCGAGTTGGTTACACATACTATATGGTCGTATCGTATGTGTGCGTTCTTCTTTAATTCTTCCTTGGTGAAAACAAAAAGAGCACGATTTTTCGTGCACTTTTGAGGGTACCTATTGGTCAAGTTTTGGGTGTTGCCAGTCCTCGAATTTGGATTCGATCTCCGGGGCATGGCTACATATGTGCATGGCCTTGTAGGTTGGGTTTTCCGGGAGCGTGACGTTGCGGTGGCCTCGTTCATCGCAAAGGTTGCAGGCTGATATTTGTTCCTCGTTTTTCCGACGCCGTTCTTCGTCGTCGGCCTCCCTCTTGGTTCGCTGCTTTTCAAACTCTATCGTCCTAAGGTGGTTCTGGAATTTATCGGGTAACGCGTAATTCTGTTCGATCGCAGTGATTAAAAAGCCTGCCTTGTTTATGGTGTCGAGGTTTCGGAATTCGAAGGCCCGAATTTGGAGATCGACGCGACCAACCGGGTACTTCATAAGAAGCTCGTAGGCTTTCGATTCCGTGATCATAAAAGCGGTGGTTAAGTGGGTTAGCAATTCTCTCTGTTCGGGTCGAAGATGGGTTTCCAGTGTGGTAATTGCCATTACCATGGCTCCCCTCTCTTCAGGGATCGCCTCAGCGTCAAAATTTGGGGCCGTGACAGGGACTTTTTCCCTTAAGGACACGTCGATACCATCTCTAGCCGGAAGGTCTCTAATTTTGTCAATTTTTGCGTTATGGGATTCGTTTACTGAAACGAGAGGGGCGGCCTCCTTTTTCTCGCGGTTTGAAATGTGACCTTGAATCCGGTTGATGGATTCCTTGGCAGCGTTGCCGACAAAGTAGCGAATTGAAAAATCAAGTTCCTGATCCGGTTCTTTTACCTTGCGGTATTCGACCTTGGTTAGAAAACCAGAATCGAGATGATCCTTGACGACTCGGTTCATCTGAGCCGTCACTCGTTTTAAGCTGTCGAACTTTTTTAAGGTGTGGTGGTGTTTGATATACCAGGAATATTTTATTTCAAAAAACGGAGCGTTGTATTTTAATGTTCCGTAAATCTTTCCGGCGAGAAGTTCGTACCATCTTCGCGCGATTGGCTTAACCGAAAACATATACTCGTTATCGATCAGACGATGTTGCTGTGCCTGAAGCTGCTGCATCTGCACTTCAATCGGGTCCAGCCGAATGTAAAGTTGATCCTCGAGATCGAAATCGAATTGCTGGTTCTTGAGTTCCTCGGGGGTTAGATGATGTGCCCCTATCGCATAAACCGACATGCGTGAGAAGCGAGTTTTGATCTGTAAAAACTTCTCCCTCCCCTCTTCGTCGATCTCACCGGTTGGAAACCAGAGATCCGCAACGCAGCCGGCAAATGCAATTTGAGTTAAGCACTGAATTAGTCGCCTCGCCTGGTGGCCGCCTTCGCTCCAACCAACCATTCTCAGACAGTGTCGCATGCCGCCGAGCCGGATGATCTGCGGGATCGATCCGTCCTCTTTTCGGCTGGCATCGATGCCCGGTTTAATGAGCATGTACCAGACCTCGTGAGCCTCAACTCCGGCGTGTCCGATCTCGCTGCTTGTGTCGTGAAACACTTGCCAACTTATTGGATGTCCGGCCGGGTCGATGCCATCGTACTTAACGGCTTTCGGAATGTCTTTCCGTCGGTAAGTCAGATTGAAAAACGGCAAATCGGTTGTCGTCTTTGGCACAAAGGTTACCTTGTGCTGGTCTGGTTTTAGAGGGATTAATTCGACTGCCATTTTTTGATTTTGAAAATTATCATCAACAACAATTTTGATTTTCGACTTGCCTACTGCGAGCATGGCGACCACCTTACTTGTTGTTGTTCTTCAAATAAGTTCTTATTGTTCTCGTTTTAATTCAGCCTTTGTTTGCAATGTATTACGCGGATTTTGGACACTACTCGGCACACGATAGGACACTACTGCGTACACACTCAGGACACGACTCTGCACACGTGTCGGACACTACTGAGCACACGGCAGGACACTACTCACTACACGGTTCGCGAACAATTTCTAATCTCTATTTCAGGGTTGTGGAGAAGTCGGTTGGTGCGTTTATTATAACACGCCACAGGAAAATTTCTTTTCGGGTCGGGAACTGGGGGAAGAGCAATTAGCAGTTCTGATCGCTCGTCAATCACGGCGCTAAAAGTCTTTCAAGGAGATTTAATAAGTCCCTCTTCCGATCGTCAAGAACGGCGGCGCGCCGCTTTCACGTGTTTCGATTTTGAGATAGGGGAGTCCGAAAAGTTTACCCAACGGCTTCGCCGAAACTTTCCGTTGGCCACCCTCGGGCAGTCAAAAAATATCCTAAACGCATTGCCGGCGTGTAGGGCGAAAACCGCCGATCGCGTCCGATTCAATAACGTGTTGGGCATACGTTTTACCCAGAGGTTTCAGCCCTACCGTAAGCCTCTGGTTAGAATTGGGGATTGTGATGCCCGAGGGTAGTTCTTTCATCATACAATATCTGGCAGGTCGGCTATTCCCAAGTCTGTGGATTCCTGCTACGATTCCGACACAACACCAAAAACAGGAGGATTAATGATCTATGAAAAAACTAGATGTAGCAGAACTGCGCCCCAAAATCGATATGGATGGGTTGTATGTCGATTTCGCTGTATTAAGGACAGGTCTGAGCGTGGCGAATGTCGCCAGGGATTCCGGAGTGGATCTGTCGTCGCCGACATTCGAAGGCGAATGCCGGGGAACATGTCCTAAATGTAAAAAGGAAAAGAGCTTTACTGTAAACATCAACACGAACCGGTTCAATTGTTTCGGTAAGGGTTGTAACTTGAAAGGCGGGGGAGTTATCGATTTCTTTTCGAAGCTCAATGAGGTGTCGGCAAAAGACGCTTCTCATCTTCTGGCTTATGCGTATGGCATTCAGCCATACAGTTCGGTGCCGGTCGCGGAAGAAAACAGAAAGCCAAAACCAAACGCGCAGGTAAACGGTAATGGGGTTGAATCTCCGCCGGGTAATAGGGGAGCGGTCACGCGGGCCGAGTTCGACGATTTGAACGCCGGGTTCGAACGGTTATGTAGGATCGTATGGACCTACATGCTCGAAAATGACGCACCTGGCGGTATAGCCGAAGAGTACGATCCGCCGCTGACCAAACATCACGTTACACAGTAAACAACTTTGTCATTACGTCAGGATTACATAGGAGGTAGAGAATGAACGCAACACTTATGGCCCATTGCGGCACAGTTAAAGTTGACCGGCAGTTTCTAGAACAAATCGAAACCCCACCGGTTACAGATACTTTTCAACCGATTTCTCATAGTGTTCTCGTGAACGCAGTCGAGGAATCACTGGCCTTTAGACACATTTCTATAGAGAGAAGTGAGTTCGCGGTTTCCCAGGACGGCATGAAAATGTTTGGACTGTTGGAAGTCAACCAAGTTTACGAGGGTGTCAATTTCGCGATCGGCCTTCGAAATGCAAACGACAAGTCGATGAGGCTTGGAATGGTTGCTGGTTATAGAGTTTTCGTTTGCGACAATATGTCGTTTTCAGGTGACTTCAAACCGCTTCTCGCAAAACACACCAAAAACCTTGATTTAGTCGAATCCGTTTCAATCGGGATCGACAGAATCCAAAGGGGATGGCAACCGCTTCGGGAAGCGATTGACCACAAAAGGGCAACCCACATTGACCCCAATGATGCGAAGGTTTTGATCTACAACGCCTTCGCTCACCGTCAACTGCCCATTTCTCTTTTCAGGGAAGTGTCGCAAGAGTTCGGCACAACGCCGGAATCTACCCTGTGGTCGCTGGAAAACAACTTCACTGAGTCGTTTAAGAAGCTGAAGCCGATAGCTCAGTTCAAAGCAGCAGCAAAGTTGCCAGCACTTCTCGGGTCTTCACCCGCTTAAACCCTTACAATTCGCAAAGTCTGTCAACCAAGAGCGTATGATATCCACCTCGGATTAATGCGCTCTTTTTTTATGCAAAGATTCCAAACCTCCAAATAACACCTTTGGAATATACCCGTCACCGATCATTCTTAATATCTTCAATCTTTTCAGACAGATCTCGCGCAAGAAGTTGATCTAGGTATTCGATTTGCGAGAGTCTATAAATATTTATGAATCATCTCCTTCCGTAGATTCACCGGCTCCGATACTCTTGATCAAGGGGCGAATTGCAGTCTCGACCGGTTTCATAAAAGGCAGGTCATCCTTCGTCAGGGTGCCGCCGACTTCCTTTATCTTCTCAAGCTGTGTAATGACCCTTGATTCCATCGAGCCAACAGCACTGTTATAGCTATTCACGACAGCATTCAACCCTGAACCAATCTTTGCGAAATGTTCGAGCATCTTATTGGTTCTCTTATAGAGCTCTATGCCAGCGTCACGCATCTCGTAAATCCGCTCAGCCATTCGTTCCTGCTGCCACATGAAGCCTATCGTCCGGAGCATCGTGATCAATGTCGAAGGCGTGGCAATAACAATCTGATGATTAATCGCGTCTTCGATCAATGCGGGATCAGCCATCAAAGCGGCCCCAAAAGAAGACTCGATCTGAAGGTACATGATCACAAAGTCGGGAGCTTCGTTGAATTGATCCCAATACGATTTGTGACTTAGTTCCTTCAGATGTTTCCTAACGGCGACGGCATGCTCCCTCATTAGCTCTGCTCGTTCGCTCTCAACATCAGTTTCAAAGGCTCGCATGTAGGCCGAGAGAGGAACTTTAGCGTCGAGTATTAGCTGCCGATGACCCGGCAGATTGATGTTCATGTCGGGCCGAAGTCTTCCTGTTTCCGTTGTGACAGATATCTGCTCATCAAAATCGCAATATGGCGAAAGTCCGGCAACCTCGACCACACGACGCAGACTGATCTCGCCGTACTTACCGCGGACGTGGGATGTTTTCAATGCCGACACAAGTTGATTCGTGCCTGAGTTGAGACTGTCGGTGGTGCTTTTCATTGCATCGAGCAATGTTTTCATCTCGGAATATGCACCTTCGCGTTTTAGTTCTATCTCACCGAGTTTTCCGTCAAAGTTCTTTAGGCTCTCGGTCAATGGTTTAACAAGTGTCTCGATAGCTGTCTTGCGGGTTTCGAGTTCGGTAGCTGACTCTTTAACCTTTGCATCGAGCGTTTCTTTTGCGGCTTCGAGAAATGATGTGTTGTTTTTTCTTAGGGCTTCGGAAGAAAGTGAGGCAAATGCTTCGCGAAGCATTACTTCGGCGTCCACAAGGAATTGTTTCTGTTCAGCAAGCCGTTGGATGATGGCTTTGTTTGTTGCGTCCAATTCGGCGCTTTTCTTTTCGGCGGCGATTGCTTTGTCGCGATATGAGGCCCGATCCACTTCTTTCGCTTCCAATTGACTGCGAAGTTCGGCTATATCGGCATGAGCTTCGCCGAGTTTCGTTTCAGCTTCGGACTTTGCTCCTTCAGCGGCTACGAGCTTTTCTTGATTTCGCTCGATCTGATCGTCGCGTCTCGATATTTCGGTATCTTTTTGCCCGATTTGCTTTTCGAGCTCGGTGGCTTTTGCTTCGGCCCCAGCCTTTTCGGCTTCGAAGCCTGAATCTTTCTTGCCACCGAAAAGGTAACCAATGACACCCCCAAGGAATATGCTAACTACGGCGACGACTGCAATAATAATGATTGTGTTGCTATCCATAATTCTTCATAAGAATCTAAGTTTGGAACCAGCTCCTATTCGGCAATAGAGCGAATTGACAAGTGCGGTAATCGTATTTCGTTGCATGAAGATTTTTCAGGCACAAATCTGTCTCGTCAAATGTCTCACCTGTTGGGGCCATCTCAATGAAAAAGTTTATGTTAAACGTTGCAACTCTTGGGTCAGGAACATTCGTCTTGCGATCAATTCGGGTAAACGAATAAGCATAAAGATTATCGGCAAATCGTTGTATATTCTTTGGGTTTGTTGAACCAATATCGAATGGCGCTAGCCGGTGGACTACAACCATCTGATCCTCTGTGTGTTGATATCGGACGCTCAGTATATGCCGATGTTTGATAGCGTCAGACACAATATCGATTACCTGATTAGCTGATAACATTAGATTCCGAAATCCTCCCAATTGTAAGCAGCAGTCATACGCTCTTTAAGGCTGTCGTTTGGTTCTTGATCATCCTGAATAAAATACTTCCAACTCTTGTAAATCTTATTCTCACTTCCAGCAGTCAATTTATTCATTTTCTCCCAATTAAGGTCCGTTGTAACAATGCGACCGATGTCTTGAGTCCGTATGTCCTTTGCCTTTTCAACTTCAGCTTTATCATCCTTCTTCTCGTTATCGAGCCACGCCACATACTTAATGCGAAGACCCTCCAAGATCGTTTGAATAGGCGGAATATTTGAATTCCCATCGCAAGACACAACCTCGACTTCCAGATCTGGACTAGTCAATCCCATCTTTCTCGCAACGTGAGGGATTGCGGCCTGTTCGCTAACGCCTTCAACGAGAATAACTAGATCTGCAAAGACCATCGCCGATCTATATAGGTTCGTCCGCCAAATGAGCGAAAGAGCCTCGGCCACGTCGGCACCAGCATCAGGCCCCGTCCAACCAATAACGTTTGTCGCTTGGCGGCCAGGTCGCTCGAACCTGTGAATCCCTTTATAGTCATTAAGATTTACAAACATTGCTGAGTGCGTACATAGAACGACCTGCGCGTTTTCGTCACCTGCTAAATCTCTAAGTTCGATCATCCGTCGTCGTTCAGCCTGAGGGTGAAGGTAGAGTTCCGGTTCTTCGATCAAGAACAGGTAAAGGGGTGGTTCTGGCGCACCGGCGGGTCGCGGAACCTCCTGTTTAAGGCGCTTGTATGTACGTAACATTGCGAAGACAACTGAACGGCGCAAACCGTGGCCCATATGATCTAGGCCGGTAACGCACTCATCCCGAATATCAACGCCGATACTGAAATCAACGCGCGGTAGTCTCGGTCCAACTATATGAGATTCCGAAGTGACGCCCTCGTCAAATCGGTGAATTTCCTCTTCCAGAATTTCTTCGAATCGGTTAAGACCGTCGATTACCCAGTTTCCATCCTCTCCCTTCTGCGTCACTCGTTGAATCTGGGCGTCCAGGTTTTCAAGTGCTTCGGCAATGCCAGCGTCGCCGTCGGTCGCCTCGCGAAGAATCTGGCCACCAACTTTAGTTAGTACAGATGTTCGGTTGTCTTGCAGCTCTTCTTCACCGCGCATGCTAGCTGTCAAAAAGACCACTTGGACGAGTGAGTCAAGAATCTGTGGATCAAGAGTTGTCCACCCGTCGCCATATGCGACAAGGTTGGTTTCACTAAGTCTTCGGAACAACTCCTTTGCTTCGTCAATACTCAGTCGGCCGCCGTCCGAAACGTTGTCGATCTCTCCGCGGATAAAATCTTTTATGTCGTCGGGAAACTCATTCAAGCTTCCACGCATGTATGTTCCTTCGAACATCTGTCGCACCAGGTTGTTCGTCGGGACTTTACACTTGTACTGAAAACCTTGATTAATTGATCTCCGAATCGACAGTTTTCCGTTTTCTGCCAGTTCGTTGCCACAGTTCTCAATGGTCGCCTCAATCATGCATTCGCCATCGTGTCCTTCAATAGAACAAACGTCACTGGCAGCGAGGGGTGTATTGGGGTCGAAAAGTGTTTGGAGGGCCTGAAGACAAGACGACTTCCCCGAATCGTTCTTGCCGATCAGGGTGTTATAGCTGACTAGATTTACATCAACGTTCTGTAAACTCCTAAATCCACGAATTTTGACGTGGGAAATATACATGCTCTCGTCTCCTTCATAAGTGAAAACAATAGAAAAGTGAGTAGGCCCAAAACGGCCCTACATGGGGCTGGTCTGTTCTGAATTTTTATGAAAGATGACGGTGAACTTACGTTAGCGCAAATTTGGTGTGACTTGCAAAGGCCAAAACAAAAAAGGCCTCATCCATTTCTGGATGAAGCCTCTACTTACTAACTCCACGCGGGTAATTACATTCCCATTCGTCCTGGACGTCGGCGATCATGGCTTCGGTCGTCAGCATAAGGCGGACTACCTTTGCCTTTATGGCCTTCCGCTACGCCCAGGGATCTTATTTGTCACTCGTGCATTTTGTAATTCGTAACTTAACGTTGAGAGCCGGATCCTCAAAACGAATTAAAGATTGTTCCGCAAATTCGGGTAAGACTTCAATGCCTATCCATTTTCTACCAAGCCTTTCCGCAATGTATCCCGTAGTGTTGCTCCCTGCAAATGGATCAACAATTGTATCGCCCTCGTCCGTCAAAAAGTGAACAAAAAATGCAATAAGTGCAGGATGCATCGTTGCTGGATGCTTTACGATGCCGAGGTCACGGCAACGACGCGAAAAGTAGTCACCCGAGGAGGTGTTCGAGAGGCTCAGGACGTTTCCGGGTTCGTGCCCCGCATTGACATACTCGGAGATGTTGGAGGGCAACCTCACGTCCTTATTATGTTCAATTGGTTCGAACTCAAATAAATTATGAGAAATGCTGCCATTATTATCTTTTAGGAATCCCGACTCGCTTATCTTGTGACCAGAAGGTCTAAGCCCATCATTATACGACTGGCGCTCAAGGAGGCTTAGCATACTCTTGCTATATGGCCTTAACACCTTGCGATTGTCCGCTTTCGGAAAATCGCTCTTCGCTAACCACCAAACGTGCGTATAACTATCAACCGCTCGAATCCTATTTATCGTTACCCAGTTGGCCGGAGTCGGAAGTTTCGACGGATTATAGCAAATGAATTCCTGAATCAAATTGAGCTCGGCCTTTTTCATGAAGCTAAGAAGGCTTTCAAGGTGTAACACCGACTGAACCGGTCGCCCGGGTTCCCACGAATTTCCTATCTCTATGACGATTGAACCATCAGGAGCAAGCAGATCGCGAAGAATGAGTCCGATGTTTGATAGCCATTCCTGATATTCGCCCCCTTTCAGATTTCCATACGACTTCTTGTGATTTAGAGGAAATGGCGGTGAGGTGATGAAAAGCTGCACCTGGTTGGTAAGGGCCTCTTTGAGATCGCCACGAAGTAATTCCTCAGAGTTGCCCAGCAACATCTGTCCCAGTTTAGTAGAGTAAATGGCATTCTTAAAGCGTTTCATAATGACTCAGCAATCGAGAAATCCTCTTCGTCTCCGTCTTCCCCAGTGTGTCCATTTGCAATCCAACCTCGCTCAGTCTCATCGTAAACAATTCCGTGCTGTGGAAGCAGACTATAAACGGCCTGAGAGGAAACACTTCGACCGATGGCATTCTCGACGGATGATCTAAGTTCATCTAAAGAAGCCGGCAGATCTATAGCCTCTAAGACCTCAGACAGGCCTTCATCGATCGATAGGCATCTTGATCGCCCCCAAGCTGACAGCCCCAGCACCCGATCCCTATACACACGAAACCGTGCATCACCTTGGGCGATACTCGCAATCATATAATCCGTAAGCTCAGCCGGAATAAGATTGCCAACTGCATGTAATTCGCTTCTCAATTGCGTGTAATGCAATCCTTTCTCACGAGTGTCTAAAATTTTTTGAAGATCATTAAGAAGTGATGACCGTTCTTGACCGTTAATTACAAAATCGCGATCAATTAGGCCCCAAGTTCCCGGAGATACTCTAGCAAGGCGGGCAGTGGGAGTGCATAGAGCGAAACCACCTAAACCGCGGCTCCTTCGAAGCGTTGATTCCAATTCGGCAAAGGGCATGGGTCGCCCCGCTTCGTCCAGGAGCGATTCAAGAGCATCGGAAATATCGATGCGCTTCCTTTCGTTGTCCACAGTGACCCAGATTGATCTTCCAAGATATTTTAAGAGCGATGATGCTCTCAGAACGTTATTGAGAATGAACTTGTCAGTGCCTTCGGATAAATCTGGCCTCGTATTCATTAACTCACTAAGAATCTCGCCTACATGCCATTGCCTGGGCTCATTTTGGAGCAAAATATTCTCGCTCTCGCGAACGAGGTCGTCCCGCTCATCTAGAGTCAGATGCGAATGATGTGCCAGGCCATAGATTCCGCGTCCAAAATACCAAGCGTCTGATGAACCTAGGGCCCCATGAACCCTACGGATATCCATACTTCTCCCCGCTAATTCCTGACATCGCTCCCAGATTTGCGAGTAGTGGAGCGGGGATTCCGCTTGGTGAAGCACAACCTCCACCCAAGCCGGTACTGCCTTCCCGAAGCTGACCAAAACATTTCCCCCGTCTCGGTCTGGAGCAAAATTTGCAAGTTTAGAGACACCTTCGACAAGCCTGTTCTTTAACTCAAGTGCCCCGTCTTGGGAAAGAAGCGACTCAGCAAGTAACGAAAGATCATCGGTTGTGAAAGATGTATTCACTTTTTCTTCCAACGATTTTCGCAGGTTGTTATTAAATTCCAACCATTTTGCTTTATCAATCCGCGACATTATCGTTCTGCCCTCAATCTCCCAGACTGAATACTTTCCTTTCGATAAGGTAGTAATGATATTACCCACAAACCGTGCGTGGTGTGAGGCACCCTCAAACATAGAACTCTCTAATTCCAAAAGATCGATGAATAATGGCTCCTTTCTGGACGTCAGAAGTCTGTCAAGTTCCTTGATCATTCGACCTGTCCACGTTATCTGGTTGCGAAGTTTCTCAAGCCCCTTTTTCTCGATTTGTCGAACCCTCTCGCGTGTAACACCGAGGTCGCGGCCAATCTCTTCGAGAGTCTCGCTCCGACCAAGCCAACCCATTCGTCTCTGAATGACGAACATCGAACGATCTCCTTCGCGCTCCAGTTCTTCGCAAACGGACGCGATGAATCTGAACTCATTTGCTGCCATTTGGGAATCAGGCCTAAGGTCGGGGGACCACTCCCGACGAAAAGTAATTATGCAATCAAGTAGGTTTTGAAGGCTCTTCCTGCCAAAGTTCTTCCATTTCAAAACCGTTTCCAAATCCAATTTAAGTAGATCTCCTATTTGCGTCACTCCGTGCTGGAATAAAGCGTTATAGGTTCTAACATTTACCGGCAATCGATCCACATTAGTTTCGAGAAGCTCAGTCTCGAAGCCTTGCAAAAAATGAAAAATACTGTCTGCTTCAGAGCTATCATTTGAAAAACTAGGACGCAGACAGCTTATTCGAAGTTTATCCAATTCGTCCTGCAACTCTGCAGCAACGCTCTTGCGCTTAAAGAGGTATTCTTCCTCATCATCAGTTCTCAATAATTTCAATACAAACTCGACCCCAGTGTGAAAATCAGTCGTCACGGAAATACTCTCTGAGATTCGACTGCCTGGGCCTGCCCCGCTTTCTGGGGTAAGACAGTAAACATTCAACCCTGAACGGCTTCCGCTTGTTGGAATACTACCCAACGGAACAGCTTGTGTTGCATAAGGACTGGGAAGCAAGAGTAGTGCAGGCTCGGTGGCTAACAGTGCCTTTTTGAGGTCCGAAAATAAAAGATCAATCTCGTCGGTACCCGGCCTATCGGTTCCGACGTGAATCATAGACACAACTGAATCTCCAGATCGTTCGAAATCATCGAGCTTCGCAAATACCGTCGAAAAATTTCTATGAACGGAAATCTGATAGGCAGATGATGACATCCTGCAAATTAAAAATATGCGAAGGTCAGGAGACATAAACGAGCTATTTAGTATTTAGTTTTTCAGACTCCATCAACAAATTCGCGATAGATAGATTCCCCGCATCCAACGCTCGATACATCTCACAGACGCCCCACTCAGCAAGGCGTTCTGCGGTTCTATATACATCGGACTCAAGAGGTTCAAGAAGGGTTTGGATGGAAAACGCGAGACTTTTGTCCGGATCTAAGGATCCAACATTGAAAATTGTACTTCGAGATTGCATCTTCGAGACAATCTGGCCGTGGGCGAGAGCAAGAGCGATTGCAAATCTATAACCATCGAGCATTTCGCCGAAATACCCGTCTTCTACCAATTTTCTTAGCTTTTCATGTGACGAGCCCGAAAGCCCTATCGTTGTAGTCGTGTCATTCATTCGTGGATCCTCCTTAGTCGCGATTGAGATGAGGATACACGCTCGATTTCGTACCGAGCTCCGACCGCTTGGGCAACAGGATCCAAGCCGTTAGTCCGATTGATTTCACCTTCATGCACCAAAAATACTACCTGATCAGCCATTTTAGGAACATACTTAAGGATATTGAGCCGATGGCTCGGGTCTAATCGTCCAAATGGTGTGTCGATTACGACTGCGGCTTTACGATCCGCAGTCTTGTTCAAAGCACTCAGCAGTGACATAGCAACTATCTGCTCGGCTCCGGCACTGCGCACCGAAACCTCTCTATCATTGCTATCGATAATGGTGAGGCCGTAGTTAGAGTTAATCACTAAACGCTTGTAAGTCTTCTCGGTCGTTAGTTCCAGGAAGGCCTCGGTAGCCTCAGACGCAACCCGGTCTCGCATCCTCTCGCGCAGTCGGTCAACGCTTCTACCAAAAATTTGACCTAGACCGTTGTATACTTCGACCTGACGACTATTGCGATTCTTACGGAAACGGGGGTTGTCAGTCATAAGCCTCGAAAGAAGACTGACTTTGGACGTCTTCTCCTCCACGATTTTCTTAATATTGCGTATCTCTATCTGTTGTTGTCCTCGAAGTTCCAAAAGACCATCTCTTTTCTTAGCGATTTGGGCTATCCGCGCTGTGTCATGCCCGCGTAGTGATTCCTTTTGATTTTCGATCTCCGACTCAATGCGAGTCATCTCTAATGCGTTAGACTCTAAGTCTCTCTCCAAACGAACCAAGGCCGGTAGAGCCCCTGTCGGAGCGAGTTTTCGAATAGAATTGAGCGTCTCCGACAGCTTGGCCATATCTTCCGCCTTTGACTTAGATCTCGCGATTTCAACTTCCAAATCCCCGAGCTGAGATCCAAAGCTTTCTCTTTTACTATCGGCAATCTCCTGTCCACAAACTGCACACTTGCTGTTTTCGAGAATACTTTTTAACTGGGCAATCTTCTCTTGTAAGGATCCGGTCTTAAGGAAGTCTTTTTGATGATCTTGAAGTTTTCTTAAGGTATCGGCATTCTTAATCTCTAAGCAAGGTTGGAGCAGATCTTTCCAGGCTCCCTTTACCGCTAAGTTTCTTTCTTCTGTCAGGGCCCGTTCCCTTTGTCGATGCCTGTTTAACGCTTTGTCTAAGTCGTCCAATTCCTTTTGGACACGTTGAACGGATTGAGTCTCCAGCAATTCAGAATTTATCTGCTCGATTTCGTCGTTAAATGTGATCAGGTGGGTTTCCATTTCGATTAGGTCTTGCTCGTGAACCTTGATCTCATCTTGAAGTTGAAGACTCTGTTTTGAATGACTCTCGAGCTCCTCTACATTTTTTGACTCTTTAGCTAGTAAGTTTTGGGCCTTCTTCAAAAGATGATGCGCATCATCCCTTCCCCTTATTAGGGCTGGTACGCCCAAAATCTTTTCAATAGATTCTTTTATCTCTTGTTGCTGGGAACTGTCCTCGCGAAGCAATGTTTCATATTGCTGGAGCAACTCGGCATCGAACAGATAAAAACGAGCGATATCCTCGGGAACAAATTTGTTTATTTCGAACTCAATTCTATCGGAGGCCATGGCCTTACCATTCAGTCGCATCATCACATTCGTTTCGAAATCCGATCCTTTCTTAGGAACGCTTATGAGATCTAGAGGCCTAGCTCGACGGGTCAATTCATATACAGATCCTTCGGCCTCAAATCTGAGGCTCACCGAAATCTGATAATCTCCCTCCTTGAAGGCATCGGAATTAAGAAGGAAGTGTGTCTCTATTGGCTTCCCGTGACGATCAAGGGCATTACCGTACAAGACCCACCGGAGACTATTGAGAAGACTTGTCTTACCTCGCATATTCTCACCAAAGATTACCATCACGGGAGTGTTGGGATCTTGTGGAAACTCTATTGATTGCTCGCCTTTATAAGGTCCAAAATTCCTTATGGTTAGCTCCTGAAATTTCATTTTTCACCTCCCATCTCTTGTTCGATAGTAATCGTTATTATCCTCGCCATTTCATTGCTTGATAATTCGCGATCCCGTTCGAACTGATGAGCTTTCTCAACTTCGAAGCATTCTCGCAACATAGTTTCAGGGAAATTTGGTTTTAACGCAGAATATTCGTTAAGTAGCACCTGCAGTGCGTCATCCGTTTTCTTTTCGGTCATATGCTCCTTCCTACTCATCTTCAATACCTATTTCCGGCGGGTGCTCTATGTCAATACCGAGATCGTTCGCGAGGGCGAGTAAGCCCGTTCGGGCAGATCGATTGAGCGCGCCACCCGCGAACTCTATTGCCCTTCCAATCTCACCTTTGACAAGCGAAAGATAAGATTCATCCCCGTATGACTCAGTAGGAACCACGAGTGCGTCATGAATTGTGGCGACATGCTTTTCCGGTTTTTCAGGTGCAACCCTGAGAACGCGGCCACGACGTTGAATGTATTCCCTCGGATTCTTTGAAGAAGCCAAAATCAGTGCATGGGAGACTTTTGGGATGTCCACTCCCTCGTCTAAACATTTAATCGAAACAAGAATACCACCGTGTTGGTCGAACCACTCGAGGGTTTCCGCTGATGCCCCGCTCATTCCGCTAAAATATTCGTCGGAAGGCAGATTCCGAATCTTTAGGCCGGAACTAATTTCCTGAAGTTGATCAGAATCCTCACAGTAAACAAGCCAGTGTGCTCCATGAGTAAACTCCTCTTGCAATAAACCAAGAGCCAAGGGAATCTTGGCCTCTGCCTTCTTGGCTATTCGAGCGCGCCGAATTAGAAGGAGTTTAAGCCGGTCCGTAATTATTCCCTTTTTTCTCGTCTCATCATCTAGTTGGGCATATTCTCTTCGAATAGTAGCTGTCAATCGCTCCCAAGCCTCTTCTTCATTCGCCGTTAGCCTGACTACATGAGGATGATACTCATAGGGAACGAGTCTTCCAGCCTTGATTGCGTCAGTCAGAGTAAAAGGTGGCGGAATAATACCCCCAAAATAGCCCAATATCAAATCCGTACCGACAGGATCGCCATATCGGCGCGGTGTGGCGCTGAGACCCAGCCGTTTGCCGGTTTCGAGGGTTAGAACATTTGAAAACTCCCTACTTCCATACCTATGAACCTCATCCGCTACGATAAACAGATGGTCGCCCGCCGTAACACGGGAGAGGAATTGCGGTTTACATGCGGTCTGGACGGTTGCGACAATAATCCGTTGCCCGCCTTTTTTGTTTGATGAAAAGGCTTCCACACGGTGGGGCCGCTTCCATATAAGGTTGCTCCCGCCCACGACGAGAACGTCCGATTTTGGCATCACCCTTCGGATTTCCTTTTGCCATTGCTCCTGCAGGAGATTGCTGGGCACAATAACCAGGACCGGAAGACCTTTTTCTAAATGTTTCTGCATCCCCGCTAGAGCGGTAATTGTTTTACCGCTACCGGTTGCATGTTCGAGAATTCCGCGGTAATTTTGGTTTTCCCAGGCATTAAGAGCATCAATCTGATGTGGAAACAACGTGATTTGCGGTTTGGTATCTTGACGAAGCGATGCAAGATCAGGTCTTGCCACGCTCCTTAGTCGTTCAAATGTCAAACTCGACATTTCCAGCAATTCAACATTTGGGACTTGTCCGAGCCAAAGCTTCTCGAAATACTCCCTATGTTTTTTGACCCGACCAAGTTCATTCAAATCAACCCAGCTTCGAAAAACCTCAAACGACTCGTGGTTGCCTAGTAGATGCCAGGCGCTCCGCGTCTCATTCGAAGACCCTTTGAAGCTAACGGCATCCTCATCAGAATCGACAAAGATACCGATCTTTTCATGAAAGATTCCCGATCCTTCACTCGGAATTCCTATTCGGACATCCATCGATCCCGAAGCTATAAGGGTTGCAAGCACCTGGGTCGTATGCTCTCCATTCGTATTACGAAGTAGTGCTTCAATCTCGTCGTCGAAGGCTCTTTGCGCCAGGATTTCGCGACTCTCGTATCCCTCACGGATCGCCCGAACATCCTCCTCGTTCAAATCCGGTGAGCATACTAGTCGAATATGCCCCCCGGCCAACGCAAACTCTATTGTCGATGAGCCTGTAAGAGAGTAGATCGATGAACGAAAGTACCCAGCGGCTCGGTCGTATCGAATAGAATTCGCTAGGCACGGTTCATAAAAATCCCGAACCAAGTCACCTTCGCCGGTCCGATATTCTGTCTCAATCGTCAAAGATGAAAGCATGCTTCACTTGGTATGTTCCGCTATTTAGTTCAAAACCTATCACAACCAAAACCAACTTCTTGGGACTGAATTAAACTCGATTGATCGAGCCTATCATCGAACCACCCAGTACTCAAGAACTTAGCTCCTTGCCAAGACCAACTCAAAACGTCCAAATCACCTTCTTCCGCGAATCGAACACCAGGCAATAACTGATAACTGATAACCGATACTGATAACGGATAGTGGATAACGGAAAGTGAGAAATCCATTTTTGGCCGCAACAAAATCAAAACGCCACAACGATATTCTTCTTTGTTTCAATCATTTGAACAGTCAAACTGACGGCGTCGACCTGGTCGTCGCGTCTGGCGTGGGGGAAGGGCAGACCTCGTCTAAAAACGCGTTGATCCAGCCGCCGTAGACGAGCACGACCTTGCCCGCCTCGGCACGGTTGGCCTAGATCAACGCACGGGAAAGTTTGTCGATGATAGACATCCTTCTCAAATTCGCGGAAATCAAATTCCGTTGCCGATACGTTACCAAAAGTTGACCAGAAGACAATACAATTGAATAGTAAAAAAAAGGCTTGGGAGAATGAGACTACTCGAAATAGAATTCATCACGGAAGAAGAGGACATGTATCAAAACTTCGGAAGCTTGAAGAAATGCTCCCGGGCTTTTCGTTCTCGAGTTACCGAGACAAGGGAAGCGTAAATTACCGTGTTTTGAATATTCACGTGTCCGAGCCAGTCCTGGACAAAACGGATGTCGGCCTCCCCGGTGTCGAGCAGGTGAGTAGCAATTGAGTGCTTCAATACATGGAAGTGGCGTTTGTTAGAAGGTAGTTTCGCTTTCTCTCCATACTGCTTCATTAATACATCAAGCGTTTTTCTGCTGATGGGTAAATTACGGTTGGATACAAACAGGGTAGGGGACTGGCCCGTACGCGTTTTAATATAGCTTTTCAGAATCCGACTTTCGTCTGCCTGCAGTGGATGCACGCCGGAGAGGGAACCTTTAAGCCGGTGAATCATTACACGCTGCTTTTGAAAATCAAAATCCTGCAAATGAAGCATGCCAATTTCGCTGGCTCGAAGCCCGTGCCGGTACGCGGTCAAGAAAATCGCCTTGTCGCGCTTGTTTTGAATTACACTTAAAAGACGTTGTGTTTCGTCTAGGGTTAGGAATTTTATGGTTTCTGACTTCTGAGAACGGGCCATTTGGAATTGGACATAATAACTCCTTTGTCTAATTATACCATGCGAAAAGCCCGAAAGCCCTAGTGTTTGCGAGGGTATGGAAGTCGAGAAACTTAACTGTAATGTCTAATTCATCCAAAAAATATTCATTTTTTCACAGCTTCGCGGGAAGTGAAAGAGTTGCTCAAAAGCGTTTTAGCAATTAATATAAAATCCCATTTGTCGTTTAGGGAACAAAACGAAAAACACATCTTCGCGATAACTTTATATGACGGGGGGCCCAATGAATGCCAGCTAAACAACGTGTTGACAAAAGCGAAACAATTACGGAAGAGAAAGGCCGCGTTACTCTCTACATAAGCAAGTCGGTCTTAAAGAGGTTTAAGCATCGAGCCATCGATGAGGATAAGGATCTATCACAATTGGCTGAAGAAACGTTCATTGCTTTGCTCGACAACTCTGAAAATAGAAGCGGTTAAGATTCCAACATTAATATCTTTAGTGACTTATCACTTTATCACTTGACATATAAAACGCCTAGATGATATTATCGGCGTGTGTTAGATATTTGAGAACCTCTTTCGAGTAGCTCCGAGGGGTTCTTTTTTGTTTGATACTACGACGAAAAGACTTAGAGTTTCGTCTCTCGCAAAAGGCAAAGGAGTTACAAGGAAGATAAAACGTTGGGTATATTTTTTGAAAGTAAGCAAGAAAAATCAACTCGTGAGTATCATGAAGGCAAGAAGGCCGGCCGCAACTCGTCTGCGCTGGACAAGATCGTTCACAACACTGTAGGAAGCGGTTCAAAAGAACGCGACCGAGGTTTTGACCGGGGCGTCCAAAACCAGAAAGATCAAAAGAGCCGTCGCAAGTAAAAACTCACATACACTCTAGGAACGAGAGCTGTGTCACCGGTACACGGCTTTCGTTTTTTAGCATTTATGGTACATGTTGCGGCGGTAATTTGCTCCGCAGGTGTTGCAGTGCTTTATTTGTTTTTGATGTTCCCGGGAATGTTCGCGAAGCATTACAAAGCTTGAGAACGATCGCTTGCACACGGCACATTTATATCTGCTCATTGATTTAGTCGATTAATGATTGAAACACCGGCTCGTCGTCGCGCTCCGCCGGTGTCGCCCAAATCTTCGCAAAAACTAATTCCGGTTTTTCAAGAAAGATTGGAACCTGCTTCTCGGTCCCTTTAATCCTTACGGATATTAATTTTTCAAAGGCCAAGTCAGACGGTGTAAACCAAAAGAGGGGACTTGGCTTATTGCCGGAGACGATCGGGTGTCGCGCAGTTGTCCGCAGCGTGTTGGCCCAATGGTCGTCGATCGATTCGACCAAGACCGCTCTGATCCGTTTCACTCCATAGTCTTCGACGTGTTTTTTTTGCCTCACTACATATTGGAAGTGGGCGCGAAGTTTCTTTTGCATTTTCTTTATTGACGTGGTTTTTCGATCGGCTTCATAAAAAAAGTATTGCGTCTGCTCGTCGCCCTCGCGATCGGGAAAGTGCAGGGCAAAGAATGCGTCCGGCCGGTGGGGTAGTCTTTCGGTTTTTTCGCCTTCGATCAACCGGCCGTCCTTATGGGGGTAAACCTTGGAGACATCGACGTGATTCCAAAGCTGTGAACCTTGATAAAAGCCCAACAATTTCACCTTATCGCCGGATTTGGCACATGCTTTCTCTAGCATGTAGTGAAAGCGTGAGATCATAAGCTCGTGGTGCAAGTGCATTAGGCGGCCCTGCATCTTTATCATTTCACGGTCCATCGTGATCTCGCTGTACTTCTTCTCACGGTTGTTGCTTACGCTCTCCTGGTCGAGTTTGTCGGCGTCGTGTCCGGCGTCGATGAGGAGATTCAAAGCCGCTCTGTTGTCCAAGTAATAATTGAACTCCGTAGGATAGTAGGTTGAGGGAAAGGCAAAGCGGTTTATTAACCCCTGGTGGTAGAGATTTTGCAAATGCCGTTCCGTGGTCCGCATGTCGCCGTCAATAAGCCGAACAATCAAAGACGTGGGGATAAATTTGTAGCGGTGAATTATATCTATTATCTCGATCGATCGTGGAGTGATTCGGCGCGTTGGCAAATTTTCCGGCGCCTCTCGGGTGTATTTCTTGAGACGTTGTCCTTTTTCGTCGGGCATGGGAAGGGAGTGAATAGTTAAATAGCTAGATATCCAAGTCGGGGTGTTGTTCCCGAAGTTGATCGAATATTCTCCTTTTGTCTTGCTTAACCGGTGTCGGCAGGGGACAGGCGATTTCACGTATACGTGCTGGGTGTCCCTTAATAATAGTAGATATTTGCAATCTTGGAAAATCTTGCAGTCGGAACACAGCCACTTTCGGGTTACTGAAAAGCGTTCGCAAGGCTTCAGCCCTTTGAGGAGCCTTAGAGGTAACTTGTTATCTGCATTCTAGCAAATCCCTTATTGAGGTAACGGAACAAGAAAAAAGCCCGACCGAAGCCGGGCTATTCTCTAATCTTCAACGTGATTCTTCACAAAGAATAGATACTCACTGAGGTGACATAACGGACATTTACCCTTGTTATCATGAACCTCTCCTGGACTCCATACTTTGCTACACCTAATACATTTGATAATCATATAAAAGCTTTAATATTCAGACGGCAACAAAATCGTAGTGGCACTTCTGTCTGCTTCCGTTATTACCCAAAATTTCACTCGACCGTACGTATAGGCCGAAAATATTCTCAACCGCTGATCCACAGCTTCTTCATTCGATTTCATATCTTCCGGATCCATCTCTGACCAATCGCCTTCCTGATGTCTCCCCAGTAAATCAATCTCGTCAATCCCAACCAATTTCATCTCCTCCTTTGCCGCTGGCGTTGCTAACAACATTCCAAGCGCGAATCTCATACAACTCCTTTCATCACGGCTCCCGTAATAAAGCCTAAATTTAAAACAACTGACAAGCGGTAGAACAACATCCTCCTCGGGCTATGGTTACACCTTGAATATGCGTATTCATACGGATTCCCAAACCTAAAATCTCGTCTCATACAAAACCTTTCACCGGCTAATAATTAAATAATGAGTTAAGCCGGTATCACTCACTACGTCTCGAAGGGATCAGCCGGATTCCTTGCCTAGTGTCAAGAATGAATGATTTATGCTCACGCCCTATACAAAAAAATAATCAAAAACAACTGCTCTCTACTAACCAAAAAACATCCTCTAAAAATAAAAAAGCGGGAGGGATAAATATCAACTAATTCTTGACACGGTAAGGTGGCTGATAAACTGAAGAGACTGTGAGTATACCTTCTCACTTCCTTATGGGTCTTCTCCTGGATCCCTATCTTCAATCCTGTCACCTGGACAACCTCTGTCCTTCTACCGTTACTTGTCAGACCTATAAACAATCTCGAAACACAGATACCTCTATCCGTTTCACACCAACAAAAAAGATAGCCAACACCTCGAACTAACCGAGGCGAAGCTATCCATACTTCCTGACAATCTCTTCCAATTATGCCTGAGCCTGTACTACAAAGTATTACAGAAAAGCGAAGGCCTTACTGTTGACGAAGGAAACGCTGTTCTTTCCCTCCTTATCCTCAAGTTTCGACCACGTTAACTGTTGCTATTTATGAGGTTAGGTCCAAATCTTCTTCTTCATTTTCGGAGCGCGTATTGGAATACGTATTGGAAGCTTCCTTGAGGCTTTCGAGCATCAAAACTTGGTAGTGGTTGGTCTCGTTTTCGAGGATCCGGGATAGATTATCGAAGGCCTTTGGCTGTTCGGTTATAAACCTGACTTGGAACTTCTGACCGGTTTCACGGAAGTATTGTTTGTAGTTATCAACCTTCTTTTGAATGATACTTTCCTTCTGATTACCCATCTCGACTTCAAGGTAATAGAGGTCTTCTCCAAGATGAAAATAACGATCGGGGATAACGCCTTTAGATATTCTTTGCTGTCCCCAACCGTATAAGGATCCGGTCAAATAGAGCGTGACAAAAACATCACCGCACAGTTTTTCGTGTTCGTATTTGAAGGTATGGACTTCAGCCTTCGGAGGCTCTAATCCCATTTCGGAGATAATGGGATGCCGACGCATAGACCAAAACTTCTCTTTTCCTAAGCCGTAGGATTTAGAACTTAAAAGGTTTATCTTGCTTAGGTACTGGAGGTTTCTTGCTATCCGCCAATACGGTCTTTCGCCCTCCTCCCCTGGGTAGAGGGCTTGGGTTATTTGTTTTGCTGTTAGGTGCTTCTCGACGTTCAGGACGTTGAGAATACGCTCGTAGCTTTCGTGCATTTATCTGCTCTTTAATTTCGTCTCTTGATAGATACCAGGGTGCTTTCAGTATCTCTTCCACATAGCCATGTAAGGCGTCAGAATCGATTTTAACGGCCGATACGTCCGGTATGCGAATCCTGACTGGGCTTTCCTTGTTCTTCTTCAAAATAGCATATTGCTTCGGTAGGTCTTGATTGGCATGGGTCGCCATTGTCGGCGTAATGTCCCCGCCATACCCGAGGGATTTCATCATTGCCAATCTGTCCTCGGGTTCGCGCATATTGAACATCAATTTGATACCGGTGTTTTGTTTAATAGCGTCCAGTAACCTCTTGTTCTCAAACTGTCCCATGAACTGATGGGCGATTATCATCGAAAGGCCTGACTTACGTCTTTGGCTTAACAGGTCGTCGAGCTGTGGGGTGGCAAACCTTCCGGCCTCGTCGATATAAAAATAGTATCTGCCTTTCCAACCCTTTCGCTTGAGAATATCTACGGACTGGATCAACTGATTAATTACGAGTACGCCTAGTAAGCGGCCTTCCGTAGTATTTAATCCTCGGCCTGGAGCAAGGTTGCAAAGGATAACCCAACCGTCGGAAATCATCTTCGTAAAATCTATCCCGGTATCAGCGCCCAACATCCACGAAAGCGGTTCGTCCCAAAAAGCGTCAAGGCGGTTTATCGTGGAAGAAAAGTAATTCTCAAACGTGTATGGCGAACGGAATACGCTTCGGATTGTTTTACTGTCCCTATCCCAGTCGATGAAATTGAATTGGTTAATATCACCGAATTCTGCTAGGTATTGAGATTCAAAAAGGGTTAGGTCGGCTCTCGCGAGTACGCGCAACAAGGCTGAAAGGTATCTCTTGATCCGTGGTGTTTCGGTTTCGGTCTTGGCTCCGAAAAGGAATTTGGTCAGTTCCATGACGCCTTCAACCGATTGCTTCACATACTTTCCATTTAAGGGCTGTATAGTCGCAACTTTTCCGTGGGTAGCTAGAGTGTAAGGGTCGATAATACAAACCTTCTCATAACCGATAGAAGCGCAGTATTTCAAAACTTCTAGCTGTGTCGCTCCGAAATCAGACGAATCTATAAGACAAAGGCCTTGGCCTCGGTCAATATCTGCTCTTATTTGGTATTCAAGGAATTTAGACTTGCCTTCGCCGGGAGCTCCAACGACGTGTAAATTCACGTAGCGTTCTTCCTCAGAAATGAAAACATCGCCCTCCTGGGTATACCCCAAGAGACGTAGAGCGTAGTTAGACTGGAGCTGTTTGTACTGCCTGTTAAGGGTTGTCTGAACGGTCGGCCTCTTCCGTGTTTCCGCTAGCTTCTTCCCAGTCAACAGCTTGAAGTAGTCTCTTTCTGCGGGCACCAATATCCTCCTCGTGAAGCTTTATGTCTTTTTCTACCTGTTCCAATTTTCGACGTTTCACAGGTTCCGGCTCTCTGCCCGCTTCTATCTGGTAAGCGCGTTCGTAAAGACTGTCGAGTACATCGCGGAGCATATTCAAACGCTGATATGCCTGAAGCTGGTAAATAAATCCGGCCTTCAGTTCGTTCTCGGCAATCCGTTGAATCTTCTCTATTTCCGCCTCATTTAAGGCTCTTGTTTTTAAGACCTCAAGATAAGTGGCTACGTCCATTCCTTCAGACTGTGCGAATTGGATCAGATTACGCTGAAGGATGAGGCTGTCGGCATCATGTTGCTGCTGGATGATTGCCAGTTCTTCCTGCCGGTTGAGTCTGGGCACCATTTGCTCGTCATCAAAAACGACCTGTTTCAAATCAGTCTGCTGACGAGTAAATCCCATAACGGCTTGCCCCTCAGCTTGTATCTGGGCAGCTCGCTCGACTCGTTTTTTGGATGCCCTCATCCCAAGCCCGGCTGCGGCACCGGTCATATTTACATCGAACTTATCATGTAGAGCGTTAACCTGATCCCCGACATCCTTGCTGGATTTTTCATAAAAGAACATCAAGAAGATGATTGCCCCGACCACCGTGGCACTCCCAAAGACTATTAAAAAAATGGCAAACAAGCTCATCTGTCTATCGATACCGTCAAGGCGCCGTCATTGTCATTATACGTTTCCGGAATATCGTTAATAGCAAGGTACAACCGTCCGCTCCCTAAGACTCCGTCAAAAGAATTACCAACCTTGAATGTCTTGCCAGCAACCTTAGCAACGAGTGATCCGAGAGGTGCGCTCGGTACGAGTAGTTTGGCTTGCTGAGCGAACGGACCCCGACCTTCTCCGTCCCCATAACCGGACGTAGGCGAATTACGCCAATGACCGCTAAGGAAATTGATCCGGACTTTGCCTGTAACGTCAATACCTGTATCGAACCACTCAGCCGTTGCCGGTACAGTTACAGATTTTTTTCCAGCGGATCCCGGAGTAGAAGTCGCGCTAAAGTTGGCATTTGAATTTGCATTCGCCGCTTGCGGTCGTTCCGCAGGTTTCAAGGCAACATATACGCCAAGGCAGACCAGTATCAGTCCAACCACGAGGATCCCGACGGCTATGAGTCGCGTCTGATTCATTTCTTAACTGTTACCTCAAACCCGCCTGAGTTGTCATCATAGGAAGCGTTATCCACGTTCTTACGCATCTCGTTTACGCCAAAATAAATGACACCGCTCATGTTCATCTTGATTGTGGCTCCAGACCCAATTTTGAATGGAATCCCATTCTCACCGACCTTCCCAATCAGAGCGCCCTTGTTCGCATCCTTCATCTGATACTGGTGGATGTTTGACCAATAGTCACTGGAGTTCGGAGCAGTGCCATCTGGTCCGCATTCTTCGTACGGACGTGGCTTGGCATTCGGGTTTTCTTTACTGATATTCTTCCAAACGCCTTTACCCGTAGCAGTAAAGGACACTTCGTCTCCGGCATTTACCGACACTCCGGTTGGGGTCCAGGGGATGGCCATCGGAACAATGACCCGTCCTGTGGGAGTGGAAGCGCTTATGGGTGATGAGACGCCGTTGCTGGTATTGTTTGCGTTTGTGTTTTGAACTGTGGTCGTATCTGGTTTGAGAGCAATATAGATTCCTATCGCGACCAGGACTAAACCTATAACGAGAACTCCAGCAGCAATCAATCGAGTTTGATTCATACCTCTAGATTCCTAATTGACGCCTTCATCAATGCGGCTGTTCCCTGACTGACCACCGCCAAGCCGAACAGAACAATGGGAAGTCCCCAGCCATGCAAACCAAGGAAATGGGTGATGACGGATATTAACGCCAAAACCAAAAATCCGAGAGCAGCGAACCCCGCAACCATATTTATTTGTGCGAGTTTGAGAGCGGCTTGTTGCTTAGCTTGATTCATATTTTAACGAGTATAAACTAGATAACAAATCGAGCCAAGAAACGTACCCCAAAACGTACCCCAAAAAGCCCGCATAAATAAAGCAACTAAGTCGAAACCTAGTTGCTTGATTTTGCTAAGTGCTTGAAAACAAGCATAGTTAACCCTCTTTTAACAAGTCGATCACTGCCCTGTCACGTTGGAGGTCGCGGGTTCGAGTCCCGTCGGCTCCGCCATTTCTTGTCAGAACCAGAAGCCATAGCGACTGGGTTCTTAGTAAACAAAAAAGAGAGGTGAACATGATTGCTTACCTCTCTTTTTTCTTTGTAAGAACCCGGTCGCTACCGCTCGCGGTTCTGACTTAACCTTTCCGAAGCTCAGTCAAAACCTGTTTCGCAACAGCTTTAAGCGTGTCGAATACGCCGGTGCCGTTTGTTGCAACGGCTTCGAATACGGGTTCGCCTTTCTTTTGCAATTCGCCGGTGAGGTCGTCGGCAGCGATGACGTTCGGCAGATCGCGTTTGTTGAGCTGCAGGACGTATGGGATGTTTGTCAGATCGTAGCCTTGCGAGCCGAGATTTTCTTCGAGGTTGTAGAGCGATTCGATATTGGCGTCCATTCGCTCTTCCTGGCTGTCGGCGACAAAGACAACGCCATCAACGCCTTTCAATATCAGCTTTCGCGACGCATCGTAATAGACCTGTCCCGGAACCGTGTAAAGGTGAAAACGTGTCTTAAATCCGCGCACAGTGCCGAGTTCAAGCGGCATAAAGTCAAAGAACAGCGTCCTGTCCGTCTCGGTCGCAAGCGAGATAAGCTTGCCCTTAGCTTGCGGGGCTGTCGAATCGTAGATGTATTGCAGATTGGTCGTCTTACCACAAAGGCCCGGCCCGTAATAAACGATCTTGCAATTGATCTCTCGTGATGCGTAGTTGATGAATGTCATGATCTTTGATCTTCGATCTTTGATCTTTGACCTTTGCCCCGATGATCTAATCAAAGATCCAGGGTCAAAGATCAAAGATCCTAACTAAATAAACTGTCAATATCTTCGTCCGTGATCTCTGAGAAGAACGAATTCTGGTTGATGCGGAAATTTGCCGAGTCTTCGGTTGCCTCGTCGAGGATAGCGGCGACCTCGTAGCTGCCGCGTTTTGTGCGGATCTTTACTAGGCTCAAGGTCGAGCGTTGGTCAAAGACCACGACCAGCAGACTGCGGCCGATGATGCTGATAAAGATGCTCTCGTGATCGCCCTCATGGACGACCGCCGGGAAATTATCCTCGCCGATCAGTTTCGCCATCGAGCTGGTCGCGGCAACGTTACCTGCCGCAAGACTCGCAAAACTCGTCGTGTCCATATCGCCGATCTCGCCGTGAAAAGCGATCGGCTGGCCGTCACGGTCGATCAGGAACACAACACGTGCCGCACATTCGACACGAAGCCGCTCCAGCACGGTTTTGAGCCGCGTAAACTGGTGTTCTTGCAATATAAAGGGCGTTTCTGGCATGTGTAGAGTCGAGCGAATCCCTGACGAGGTAAGTCTAACGCTGGTAGATTGTATTGGCAACGCGACCGAAGAGCCCGAATGGCCGCACAAACAAATTTAACACATAGCGGGCCGCCTCGACAAGAGTTTTTTACCTTGCCGCCGCGTTAACACCAAAAAAAAAGCCTGATGACGATCAGGATCCCAGCAATTCTCTAACAAGTTCGTTTGCGTTGTAAACCTTTTTCAATGCCTCAATTATTCCTGCTGAATGGACGCCGACAGCCCGCGAGCCTTCGTTTTCGTCAATGTACCAATAGCGGTTTGAGAGTTTTTGGTTATTGCTGTCGAAATTCAGGCCAACAACTTCGCCCTTACGATTAACGACTGGCGAACCGCTGTTGCCGCCGATGGTGTCGGCGGTGTAAACGAAGTTTAGCGGCGTCGCAAGATCGATCCTTGTCCGGGCATTTTTGATGCTCTCGGGCAGATGGAATGGGTCTTTTTCACCGAAACTCAGGGCACGATCATAGAGGCCGAAGAATGTTGTTTTGTAGGGCACGAGCGTCGTGTCCTCCTCGTAGCCCTTGACGATGCCATAGCACAGCCGAAGGTGGCCGTTGGCGTCGGGCGGCATGTTTTTGCCATAGACGGCGAATCGTGCCTGTGCGATCTTGGTGCCGTTCGAGGTCTCAACTGCAAGGATGTTCTTTTCGTTCCAGGAGCGAAGTTCGCGGATCACCGGTTCGACGCGACTCGCGAACGTGATCATCGGATCGGTGGAAGCAGCAATTGCCGCCGCCCCGCCTTCGAGCAGAGCTTTTCGAGCAGCCGGGGCATTGAGCTTCGTCTCGCGGATCGCCCGGCCGACAACCTCGGCCGGTTCGGCATCACCCAGAGCAGCTTTGACAAATGGGTCGCTCGCTCCGAGAGTCTTGCGGGCTTCGTTCATCCAATACGTTAGTGCCGCTTCCTCCATCTCGCTGTAGATCGGAGCGGGCGAGAGGAGCGACGTCCTGAAAGCTTCGAGACGAGTATCGCGATATTCTGGGTACCGCTGTGCATCGGGCTTTGCGGTTTCAATGTGGTAGGTCACGATCTGCTGTGCGATCGTCGCGAGCCGCGAGGAGGCGAGACTCGAAAATGCGAGTTGATCTGCCTTCGTCGGCAGCTCAGCGTTTGCCTTAGCGATCGCTTCCCACGCAGGAGCGTATTGTCTATTCAGATCTGGTTTTGCCGCGAGCTTGTCACGCAGATCTTTTTCTTCGGCCTCCTTCTTGGCAAAATTCCTTGGATTGAGCAAACCGTTCTGCTGGCCTTCTAGCCGTTTGAGCGAATTTGCGAGGGAACGCATTCCGGAATTTGCCTGCCGGAGCTGCTCGGCACCGCGTTTCGAATAATCTTCGAGAGCCTTACGTCGTGTCTTCCAAACCTTCTCCTGCAACGGATTGCCGACGTCGCGTTGATATGCGAGCTGAGCGATGGTCAGCAAGCGTGCGGTCGATCCGGGGTATCCCGAAGCAACAATAAACTCGCCTTCAGGAGCACCGGTCGACGACCATTTCAGATAATTAGGCGTCGAAGCCGGCTTGGCGTTCTCGTAAACACGCACAAACGTGAAATCAAGATCATGCCGCGGGTACACAAAATTGTCATAATCGCCGCCAAAGAAGGCCGCCTGCTCCTCAGGAGCCATAACAAGCCGGACATCGGTGTAGCGTTTGAAACGATAATTCCAATACTCGCCACCGCTGTAAAGCGAAACGACCTCGCAACGCAATCCTGCAGGACAATCCTTCTCGACAGCCGCGATCTCAGCCGAACGCTTCGCGGCTCTTTCCACATCCGTCGCACCTGAATTAGCCGCGTTATGAACGCGCTCCGTCACGTTGTCGTACGACTCAAGGATCGAAACATTGCCATCCGGCACCTTCAGCTCATCAGCCTGCGTCTTGGCATAATAGCCATTTTTCAAAAGGTCCCGTTCCTTGCTCGATAGCCGTTCGATAAACCCCGACGCGACGTGGTGGTTGGTCGCGACCAGCCCGTTCGGCGAAACAAACACACCCGACGCCCCGGGGAACCTTACTGAAGCGAGCCGCAGCTTATCCATCCATTCCTTCGAAGGCTCGAAATTATACCGCTCCTTCCACTGTTTCAACGGCGGATTGTCAAAGGTCCACATGCCGTCATCGGCAAGTACAAATGATGCAAGCAAATTGATCGAGAGCAGAAAAGCAAAAATTCGTTTCATAATTACACCGTTGAAATAGATTGTATTAACGCAAAACGCGTTGCAGTTTTTCCATCGCACCTTCGAGAACGCTGTCTTCGCGGGCAATGCATATCCGCACAAACGCGTCCCAATCGTCGCTGTCGGCAAATGCCGAACCGGGCGTCATCCCTACGCCGGCGTCGCGCATTAGCATGTCGTTGAAGGCGATCGCGTCGTTGTATTGCGCGGGAATTCGCGCCCAGAGATAAAACGCCGAGCCCGAATTATAGATGTCAAAGCCGAGACTAGTGAGTATCTCGGAGGTCGAGATACGCTTAGCGTCGAATTTGTCGCGCAACCGCGGATAATACGTCTCGTCAGCCATCAAAACCTTTGACAAAGCGGCCTGAAGCGGCGTTGCCGGACACACGTATATGACGTTTGCGGCGGCGTTGATCGGTGCGATCAGCTCACCTTTGCCGTAGGCGTAACCGAGACGCCAGCCGGAGATATTCCACGATTTTGAGAACGAATTGACCGTGATCGTGCGTTCCCACATGTCCGGCAGACTCGCTATGGGCGTATGCGGATTTTCGCCCGTCACGTAATGCTCGTAAACCTCGTCCGAGACGACGAGCAGGTCGAGTTCCTTGGCGACGTCGGCAATCGCTTCGAGCTCCGTCTGCGACATAACCTTGCCACTCGGATTCGCCGGTGTGCAGACGATGATCATCGACAGTGGAAACTCAGTCCGATTTTTAAGCTCCTTACAACGGGCGAGCAGAGCATCTTTCTCAAAACCAAGATCCGCAGGGCTGAGTTCGAACGTCTCAGTCTTTGCACCAAAATCTTCCAAAATCCGACGGTGATACGGATAATACGGCTCAAAAACAAGAGCCGACTTCCCTCTCAGGTAACTCTGAGCGACGCCAATTAGTGCTCCGGTCCCGCCATTAGTGACCATTACCTCAAATGGCCTCGCGTCTGCATCGACCTCGATATTGTTGTATTTAGCGATCTTCGCCGCGACCGCCTTTCGCAGGTCATCGTTGCCCTCGCTGCCGCCGTAATGATTTTGGCTCGCGGCGATAATAGTCGCTGCCTCTGCCGCAAGCTGAGGGTCGATCGGCAGCTCACTCTGTCCCTGGACAAGATTCCCGCTCGGCGGCACAAGCCGCGTAATCGCACGGATATCGGGTTTAACTTTCATACGCTTTGGTTCTGACATAAACTAAGAATGTAGCATGTTCTTGAGGGAGAATCCTAGATGCCCGACGCTGGAATTGGATCACGGATCGCGATGCCGCCAACGCTCAGACTCGGTTGGCTCGACCGGCGTTTTCCAATGCTTCGGCTCGATCGGCTCGATTTCCTTACTGCACAGTCAAAGCTCGGGGATATTTCCCATTTCCGTGCCGGGCCCTTTACCATCTATTTCATAAATCATCCGGATCTGATCCGCGACGTACTGGTCGTTAATGCCGATAAATTTATTAAAGGCAGAGCTTTACAGCGTTCACGCACGCTGCTGGGCCGCGGGCTGCTTACCAGCGAGGGCGAGTTTCACCTGCGGCAGCGACGAATGATCCAGCCGGCATTTCACCGGTCGAGGATCGCTGAGTATGCACGTTCGATGACGTATTTTGCCGATGCTCTGGCCGAGACGTGGCGTCATGGTGAGACGCTCGACATCGACCGTGAAATGATGCGACTAACGCTGCAGATCGTCGCGAAAACGCTCTTTGACGCCGACGTCAGAAAGGATGCGGATGATGTTGGCCGTTCGTTGACGACACTCGTCGAGATGTTTAATTTGCTGCTCCTGCCATATTCGGAAATATTGGAGAAACTTCCATTTCCACAGTCGATCAAATTGAGACGAGCACGGAAAACACTTGATTCGATCATTTACCGCATGATCGACGAGCGGCGTGCGTCAGGCGAGGACAGGGGCGATCTGCTCTCCATGTTGCTTGCCGCCCGAGACGAGGACGACGGCGGCCAAATGACCGCCGAACAGATCCGGGACGAAGCACTAACGCTGTTTCTTGCCGGTCATGAGACAACGGCGGTTGCACTGACGTGGACATGGTATCTTCTATCACAAAACCCGGAGGCCGAGGCACGGTTTCACGCCGAGATCGACCGCGTGCTCGACGGACGTCTGCCTACAATTGACGATCTGTCCGAGCTCAAATATACCGAGCACGTCCTCGCCGAATCAATGCGGCTCTACCCGCCTGCGTGGGCAGTCGGCCGCGAAGCCATCGCAGATCACGAACTCTCCGGATTTCCGATCAAAAAAGGCGCGACCGTATTAATGAGCACATTCGTCTTACAGCATGACGAGCGATTTTGGCCCGATGCCGATAAATTCATTCCGGAAAGATGGGCTGAGCAAAGCGTCAAGGAAGCCGGTAATCGTAACATCTACTTCCCATTCGGCGGCGGCATCCGCCGCTGCATCGGCGAGAGCTTTGCCTGGACCGAAGCCATTCTCCTGCTCGCGACGCTTGGCAGGAAATGGAAATTGAGCCTGGGCCCGGCACAAAAAATAGCCGTCAGACCGCTGATCACGCTACGGCCGAAGTTTGGAATGAAAATGAGGATCGCGGATCGCTAAGTTACTTTCGACTGACGAAGATATTATTCCTTATCCAAAACCGCCACGGCTTTTCCGCATCCTCGCCTGCATAATCAATCCCAATTCGCTTTCCGACGGTGATCTGATCTTCGGAAAATGTTCGTTGATTTTCGAGCCAGATGCGGTTGCCGGTCAGGTCTTCCGCGTTGAGGGTACGATCTATTGCCATTGCAATACACAGTTTCCCAGGGCCGGAGGTGAGATTTTTATCACGCCGTGACCCAGTCGCTATCGCTCCCGGTTCTGACAAGAAGCCGCGTCGCTCGCGCATGATCTCAATTCCCTCAATAGGTTCGACCGCACGAATCAGTATCGCGTGCGGGTGATCCGCAGGACCGGTTACTACGTTAAATTGATGATACATACCGTAAACGAAGAAAACATAGACGCCTCCGCCGCGTGCATACATTACCTCATTTCGAGCGGTGCGGCGGCGGCCGTAACTGTGGGCGGCTCGGTCGGTGACGCCGAGATAGGCTTCGGTTTCGACGATCATGCCGGAAACACGTCGGCCATTTTCGTCCGGAACGACTATCAATTTTCCGAGCAGATCGCGGGCGATCGCGATCGTGTCTTGGCGGATATAGAATCTACGCGGTATTTTTCGGCCCATTACAAATTCTCAGACGAGGTGCGGCATACATTTCCGCCGCTTGCACATCAAACACCAATAGTTTAAGCCGCGAAAAATTGGTAAAATCCACTCGCATAACTGTTCGGTATTTATATGAAGTTTATCAGAATCACGACCTGTGTCCTTTTCCTTTCTTTCGCCGTTGCGGCGCAGAAAAACGATGACATTCTCGCCACGGCTACGGGGCAGACGTTTCGACTTGCCGACCTTTCGGCTGAGATACAAAAAGACGTTGCCGATCTGCCCGTTAAAATACCAATGGCTCGCAAAACGCTACTCGAACAACTCGTCAGCCGTCGCGTTTTTGAGGCCGAGGGAAAGGCCCGTGGCATTACGATGGGCAAGCTGATCGCCGACGAAAAGGCAAAGATCAAGGATCCTGCTGAGGCCGAGATACAAAAAGTACTCGAAGCAAATGCCGAACGCCTCGCCGACCTAAAACCCGAAAATGCACGTAAACAGGTCGTTTCCTACCTACGGAATGCTCCCGAGCAAAAGGCGCTAGGCGAGCTTTTTGCCCAACTAAAGATCAAATACAAGGTAACCCCCGGAAAGGACGTAAACGCACCGGTGCTAGCCCAGACAGATGTCGTGGCAACCGTCGATGGCAAGCCGATCACCGCCAAGGAATTCGAGGACTTTGTACGAGTGCCCCTTTATGAGGCCCGCGCCGAGATGGCCGAAGCTATCCTCGACGAACTCGATGATGTCATATACACGGCTCTCGTAAATAATGAGGCTAAGTCGGTCGGCTTGGATTCGAGCGGCCTCATAGCCCGCGAAGTGACCAACAAGCTAAAGGACTACACGGACCAGGAGCGGTACAACCTTGAGTACGCGCTTCGAACTTCGCTTTTCGCCAAATATAAGGTCAATATACTTTACCGCGAGCCCGATGCTCCGCTCGAAAATATCTCTGCCGATGATGACCCGTCGAGCGGCCCCGCGACCGCACCGGTGACAGTCGTCATGTTCAGCGATTTTCAATGTTCGGCGTGTGCGGCGACGCATCCGATGCTCAAAAAGGTGATGGAGCAGTTTCCGGGAAAGGTTCGTTTTGTTGTCCGCGATTACCCGCTGGAATCGATCCACGAGAATGCATTTATTGCTGCACAAGCCGCATCAGCGGCGAATGCTCAGGGAAAGTTCTTTGAATTTACCGAAATACTCTACAAGAATCAGGCGGCCTTAGATCCCGCTTCGCTCAAGAAATACGCGGCTCAATTAGGTTTGAATGCCGCTCAGTTTGATATAGACTTTAACTCCGAAAAGGTCGCGGCGGAGATAAGAAAGGATGTCGCCGATGGCGAATCGTACGGCATCAATTCGACACCGACCATCTTTGTAAACGGACGGCGGGTCAGGCACTTTTCGATCAATGGTTTTCGCACGGCGATCGAGAAAGCTCTCCCGAAATAGCCTCAAAAAAGTAAAGAATTATGCGAGTAATATTTTTGATCTTAGCTGCGATCGCCACATTCGGATGCTCGGGTGGAACAAATGCCTCAAGGCCAAATGTCAACAATGCCCGGCAGCAATCGGCTCCACTGCCTGTCTATGGATACGAGGTCGTAAAGACCTACCCGCACGACGAACGGGCGTTCTCTCAAGGCCTGTTCTTTCATAATGGCTTCCTCTACGAGAGCACCGGTGAACAAGGCGCCTCGACCATTCGTAAGGTCGATCTGGAAACGGGCAAGGTACTCCAAAAATGGGACCTGCCGCCGGAGGATTTTGGCGAAGGCTCGACCGCCATCGGTGACAAGATATACATGCTCACCTGGAAGAATGGCATCGGGCGTGTGTTTGACTCGAAAGACCTTAAGGTGCTCAAGGAATTCAGTTATCAGGGCGAAGGCTGGGGCATCACGACCGATGGAACAAACCTCATCATGTCGCAGGGCACTCACGTGCTAAAAACGATCGATCCGGTTGATTTTAAGCAGGTTAAGACAACGGCCGTGATGCGTGAGGACGGAAAACCACTAATGCAACTCAACGAACTCGAATTCGTTAGGGGCGAGATCTGGGCAAATGTTTGGCACTCAGAAGAGCCAGAAATACTCGGGAAACCAAATCATATCGCCCGCATTGATCCCGCAACCGGCAGGCTGATCGGCTGGATCGACCTTCAAAGGATATCGCCCGACGATCAAACACCGAATAAGCGCGAAAACACGCTTAACGGCATAGCGTACGACGCTGCAGGCGACCGAATCTTCGTCACGGGCAAGAACTGGAAAAAGCTCTACGAGATCAAGATCACACCGCCAAAAGGCCAATGACCGATCATGATAGACAATTTATGATGCGGGCCATCGAACTCGCCCGAGCCGGCATGGACAACAATGACGGCGGGCCGTTTGGCTGTGTCGTCGTCAGAAACGGCGAGATTGTCGGCGAGGGCAACAACCGCGTAACATCAACAAACGACCCGACCGCCCACGCCGAGGTACTTGCGATTCGCAACGCCTGCAAGACGCTCGGTGCGTTCCAACTAGACGGATGTTCGATCTACACAAGCTGTGAACCATGCCCAATGTGCCTCGGTGCGATCTATTGGGCGAGGCCCGCAAAGGTCTTTTACGCCTGCACGCGCGATGACGCCGCCGATATCGGATTTGACGACGATCTTATTTATCGAGAACTCGAGAAACCGAACGAAGATCGCGAGATGCCGCTGGTAAACATGATGCGAGACGAAGCGATCGAGGTCTTCCGAGATTGGGCCTCGAAACAAGATAAGATCGAGTATTGATTTTCAGTTTTGAGTTTTTACTTTTCACTTTGTTCGGAAACAAATGTTTTGAGTTCCGGACAAAGTGAAAGCTGATAACGTTTGCCGCGAATGGATTTTATCCTCAACGATACCGACATCTCCACCGATTTGCCGTCCGGCATGACGGTGCTCGATTTCGTTCGTTATCACAAAGACCTGAAAGGCACCAAGATCGGCTGCCGCGAGGGCGACTGCGGGGCGTGTACTATTTTGGTTGGCGAATTGGTAAGCGATGAGGTTCGCTATCGTTCGATGACCTCGTGCTTGATGCCGCTCGCCAACGCCGCCGGAAAACACATCGTCACCATCGAAGGCATCAACCGAACCGATGGCTCGCTGACGCCAGTGCAGCAAGCAATGGTCGATGAGAGCGGGACGCAGTGCGGATTCTGCACGGTCGGTTTTGTAATGTCGCTGACAGGTTTTTGTGTCAGTAGCCGGCAGCGTGTCAGTAGCCCGCACGTAAGTAAGGGCTCAACGTCCGCCGCCGACGCCGCTATTTCATCGATCGACGGCAACATCTGCCGCTGCACTGGTTACAAATCAATAGAGCGGGCGGCCGAGAGTATCTGCGACCTCATATCAGAACCGGGAGCGATAGCGACTGGGTTCCGCGGCGTGGTACCCGAATACTTCGACGAAATTTCGACACGATTGGCCAAATTGCTGTCTTCCGACCGCCAACCGCCAACTGCCAACCGCCAACTCGTCTCCGGCGGCACCGACCTCTACGTCCAACGCCACGACGAGATGGCCGAGTCTGCAGCAACGCCCCTGCTCTACGACGAGAACTTGCGCGGCATCCGCGACACCGGCGACTACATCGAGATCGGAGGCTCAGCCACCGTCACCGACCTACTCGAGTCGCCGGTAATGGGCGCAATCTTCCCCGGCCTATACAAACACCTAAAACTCGTCTCATCAACCCCGATCCGCAACATGGCCACCCTCGCGGGTAACTTCATCAACGCCTCCCCGATCGGCGACATGACCGTCTGGTTCCTGGCCCTCGACGTCGAGATCGACCTTATGCCGGGAACGCAGCCGCCCTCGGCTACCGCACCCCGTGCACTCAAGCTGCGAGACCTCTACCTGGGCTATAAGCAACTCGCAAAACAACCCGACGAGATCATTACGAAAATTAGGTTTAAGAAACCAACCGCCGATTTCCGTTTCAATTTCGAAAAGGTCTGCAAGCGCACCTATCTCGACATCGCAACAGTAAACTCGGCGATCTCGCTCCAGTCAGAACCACCTGCGGTAGCGGGTGGTTTAACGTGGATATCGAACGTACACGTCTCGGCCGGCGGCGTCGCTCCAATCCCGCTGTACCTAAAAGAAACCTCAGCCTTCCTCACAGGCAAGGAAGTATCCGAAGCAACGATCAACGCCGCAAACGAAATAATGCAATCCGAGATCTCGCCGATCTCTGACGTTCGCGGGACTGAGCAATACAAGCGACTGCTGTTCCGCCAACTTTTCACGGCGCATTTCTACGAAATATTCGATCAAAACGCGGTATAATCTAACTATGAAAACCGTTGTGATAGGGGGCGAAAATGGCGATTTCACAATGATGCGCCATGGCAAGAACATCAAGGATATGGATCGTTCCTTTGACCTTGAGTTCTGGCAACGGCAAAGTGATTCAGCAAGGTTCAACGCCGCGTGGGAGTTGGTGGAGTTTTACCTCAGCTACAAGAAAATCGATGAGTCCAGACTTCAAAGAGATATTGTCCACTTTCAACGAACACGAGGTTAAATATCTTATCGTTGGGGCATACGCTGTAATCAAGTACGCAGAGCCGCGCTACACAAAAGATCTCGACATTTGGGTTGAACCGTCGGCAGACAACGCAAAACGAGTCTACGCGGCTCTACAAGAATTCGGTGCCCCGATGGGCGATTTGACTGAAAGCGATTTCGCGAGCGATGGCTTCTTCCAAATGGGCCGTCCACCGGTGCGCATTGACATTTTGATGTCGATTGACGGAGTCAAATTTTTCGATGCGTGGCCCAATCGGCAAGATGGCGACTTCGATGGCATTCCTGCTACATTTCTCAGCGCCGAAGATTTAATAGCTAACAAATCTGTCTCCGCCCGACCACAGGACATTATTGATATCGAATCGATAACTAACGCTCGTTTGCGGGACAAAAGCTGACGTAGTCTTTTTTAGTACGAAAATGAAGACTGCTAAGGTCACAACAATCATATTGGGTATTCTCGCGTTTCTTGGCGGTGGATACAGTGCGGTTATCTACTACATCAATATCCCCACCGAGATTATTCTTGCAAAGAACGTAGATGTTGCGAGCGAGTGGATGGAGACAAATATCAAACCCGCGACTGGAGCCGAACATCGTTCCCAGAGCATAGGTCTGACGATTGCAAGTGTCGAATGGGGAGCGAAATTCGACGGAGTGATTCATTTGGAAGATGGAACTTTGGTTGGACCCGAATTGGAACTGATTGACGGAAGTGGTTTAGTTCAGCCGCTGACACTCTCGGGATTTACTCAAAAATACGGAATCGTAGCCAATTATCGTGCCGCCGAAAACACACTCGGCTTTGCAAAAGATCGTAAGTTCGTAAAACACAGAATAAAGAAGTGCATTGCCGTTTTCGACCACGAAGATCGCGTGGCAAGATTACGATCCAAAATAGGTAGGAAGTGAAAAACATCGACTCATTTTCTCACATTCGCGGCGAGTCCGTTTATTTGGACGACATTCCGGTTGTCCGCGGGACGCTGTATGCGTGTGTTTTTGATTCGCCGATTGCTCATGGAAAGTTGAAAAGCGTTGATACGAGCGAAGCAGAAAGCAGCGAAGGTGTTTTCAGAGTCGTAACCGCTAATGACCTGATCGGCGAGAACCAGATCGGTGGCATTGTCCCAGACGAGCCATTGCTAGCTGACGGCGAGGTCCATTTTCAGGGAATGCCGATCGCGGTCGTGGTTGCGGAGTCGGAAGAGCTTGCCCGCAAAGCCGCGAAGAAGATCAAGGTCGAGATCGATGAACTTAAGCCCGTGACCGAGCCGCGTGTCGCGGCGGCGAATGGTGATCTGATCGTGCCGCCGAAGAAATTCGTGCTTGGCGACACGGGCCAGGCGTTCAAAAATTGCGCACACGTCTTCGAAGGCCGGACGGAACAGAACGGACAGGAACATCTCTACATCGAGACCCAAGGCGCGTATGCGGTTCCGACCGAGAATGGTGGGCTGAAGATTTATTCATCAACCCAAGGGCCGACGGCGGTGCAGCGTGCGGTTTGCCGCGTTACGAGCCTCGCGATGCATCAGGTCGAGGTGGATGTGCAGCGGCTCGGCGGCGGGTTTGGCGGGAAGGAAGACCAGGCAAATGCGTGGGCGGGCATCGTCGCGGTCGCGTCGCAACTGACCAAGCGCCCTGTAAAATATGCGCTTCACCGAATGGAAGACATGCGCATGACCGGCAAGCGGCATCCATATTCGTCGGATTACAAGATCGGGCTCGACAAGGGCTTGAAGATCCTTGCGTACGAAGCATCGTTCTACCAAAACGCCGGTGCTGCGTGCGACCTCTCGCCGCCGGTACTCGAACGCACGTTGTTTCACTGCACAAACTCGTATTACATTCCAAACGTCACCGCGACAGCCTACTGCTGTCGCACAAATCTTCCGCCAAACACCGCATTCCGCGGCTTCGGCGGACCGCAAGGTATGTTCGTGATCGAATCTGCGATCGCACATGCCGCCGAAAAACTCGGTGTTTCAGCGGCCGAGATCCAACGTCTTAACCTGCTCGAAACCGGCGACGAATTCCCTTACGGTCAGATCGCCGAAAGCGAGGCGAGAACTTCGTGGACTCAGGCTGATAGACATTTTAACCTCGCGGCTCTGCAAAAAGAAGCCGCAGATTTTAACGCGTCGTCGAAATATTTTAGAAAGGGCGTTGCGACAATGCCAGTTTGTTTTGGCATCTCGTTCACCAAAACGCCGATGAACCAGGCGCGATCGCTCGTCCACGTTTACACCGACGGCAGCGTCGCCGTCTCGACCGGAGCCGTCGAGATGGGCCAGGGCGTGAATACCAAAATGGCACAGGTCGCTGCGAAGGTCTTCGGCCTTGAGATCGGCGATGTGAAAGTTCATACGACAAACACGCTCCGCATCGCGAACACGTCACCCACTGCGGCGTCGGCGGCCGCTGATCTTAACGGCAAGGCCACTCAGCTCGCTTGCGAGACGATCCGCGAACGGCTATTTGAAGTTGCGACAGAACTCGTCAAGGATGGAGCGTTCAGAGTGACGGCTTCAGCCGTTTCTTCGCCAGAGGATCTCACGCCTAAAGGCGTAACTCTGAACGGCGGCTTTATCTATCACAACGGCGAAAAAACCAGTCTTGACTGGAAAACACTCGTCATGGAAGCTCACCTTAAACGCGTAAACCTAAGCGAACACAGCCATTACGCCACGCCAGGCATCGGCTTTGACTGGTCAACCGCAAAGGGACATCCGTTCGCCTACCACGTTTACGGAACCGCGATCGTCGGTGTAACGGTCGATTGCCTTCGCGGGCGCTACGAGGTCGATTATGTGAAATGCTGTCACGATTTCGGCACCTCGATGAACGCAGCCGTCGACCTTGGCCAGATCGAAGGCGGCATTGTCCAGGGCCTCGGCTGGGTGACGATGGAAGAGGTCGTTTACGACGAAAAAGGTAAACTCCGCTCGAACGCTCTCTCGACGTACAAGGTGCCCGACATCTACTCCGTCCCAAAAGAGATCTCGGTGCTGCCGCTCGAAACCGACCGCTCGAATCTCGCCATCTTCAACTCAAAGGCAGTCGGCGAACCGCCGCTCATGTACGGAATCGGCGCGTACTTTGCTATTCGAAGCGCAGTCAGGGCATACACGGATTGCTCGCCGCCGTTCGACCTGCCATTCACGCCGGAAAAGGTGTTGATGAATCTTTATTCAAGCGAATGACCCAAACAGGATGTATTTGGATTTGCAGGATCTTTTGATTGATTCTTGATCCTGCCCATCCTTTATATCGTGTTAGAAATTATCTCCATATCCGGGCTACCCTGCGGTAGACTCGAATTTTGATGAGCAAAGAACTTCAGCTCTGGCAATTCATCGCGTCACGCCTCAATGAGGGCGAGTCCGTGATGTTGCTTGTCGTCGCTGAAAGCAGCGGCAGCAGCCCCGGACGTGCTGGCTACAAAATGGCAGTTGCGGCGAACGGTGAGCTATCCGGCAGCATCGGCGGCGGTGTGATGGAAGTAAATCTTGTCAAACAAAGCCGAGCCTTCTTGTCAGAAACGGGAGCGACAGCGAATGGGTTCCGCCGCTCCACGTTGATCGAGCAAGTCCACCAGAAGAACGCTCCAAATTCGAGCGGCATGATCTGCTCGGGACGGCAGACGGTTATCCTCAAACCGCTTTCCGCGGGTGATGCTGTAACGGTCAACAAGATCGTACAGAGCATGGAAAAACATCGGACGATCGCGGTTAAGATCTCAAATTTGAGATTTCAGATCGTTGCCGCAACAAGGGGTGCCTCACGATATTTCGTCTCGAAAACGGGCGAAGGCGACTTTGTTTATCAAGAGACGCTGGGCCCGGGAAATAAACTCACCATCATCGGCGGCGGCCATTGTGCTCTCGCTTTAAGCGAGCTGATGTCGCGGCTCGATTTTCATATCCGCATCTTCGACGACCGGCCCGATTTGAATACGATCGCGAAGAACGAGTTCGCTGATGAAGTTACAATCATCGACAGCTATGAAAAGATCGGTGAGTATGTCAGGTCAGACGAGGCTCCGTACGTGGTCGTGATGACGCTAGGGTATGCGTCGGATGCGGTCGCTATACGGCAGTTGGTCGATCAAGAGTTCAAGTATTTTGGCGTACTCGGCAGCAAGGCAAAAATGGCGACACTGATGAGGGAACTAAGTGCGGAGGGGCTCGATAAGGAACGACTATCGCGAATTTGCACACCGATCGGCTTGCCGATAAACAGCCGCACTCCGGAAGAAATTGCCATATCGATCGGTGCGGAGATAGTTGCGGTCAAGAATCGGTCAGAACCGCCTGCGTGAGCGCGCCAGTCAGTTCGTTTTGTATAATGAGCGCGTAGGTATTTCACACGGCTGACCGCCCGCGTACGCGAGGCGGTTCTGACGGGAATGGACACCAAGCACATCTCTAAACCACCTAAACGTAGCTATTTACGCGGCTTACTCGGGCGTGAGTATTACACGTTGAAACGGCGCTTGAAGTGGCTTGCAAATTCTTCCACATTTGCGCGGCAAGAATCCGATACCAAACTTCCGCACTCGATCTTTCGGCACAAGACGATGATGCTGAGGCCTCTTCGTGATGTGGAAATGTACCTGCAGCACAACAAGATCGCAAACCTGCGCCTCGCGATCGGACCGTTAAATGGGATCGTGATCAAGCCAGGAGAGACGTTCTCGATCCGGCGAAATGTCGGGAGGCCGACGGCAAAACGCGGGTTTCTCGAAGGGCTTGTTCTTCACAACGGAAAGATAGAAAAAGGTATCGGCGGCGGGCTATGCCAACTGGGAAATTTGCTTTATTGGATGGCCCTCCACTCGCCGCTGACGATCATCGAACGCTACCGCCACGGATTCGATGTCTTTCCCGACATCAACCGCAAGATCCCGTTCGCCTGCGGTGCGACGCTCGCGTACAACTACATTGACCTGCAACTCAGAAACGACACCGCTGCCGCTTTTCAGATCAAGCTATGGATCGATGACGAATATCTAAATGGCGAACTTCTGTCAAATAGTCCACCAGAAAACAAATACGAAGTTTTCGAGACCGATCACCAAATAAATATTCAGGCCTGGGGCGGCTACACGCGTCACAACCGCATCTGGAAACGCACAACCAGCCTTATCGACGGCATGACCATCGAAGAACTCGTCACCGAGAATCACGCCATCATGATGTACAACCCACTCCTTACCGACTGAGATCTTCTTCGGGAACATAATCCTCGCGCCCGGTGTCTAAGTAATCGAACGCTTGGCACCGGCGTCTCAGGAGGATTTGAAATGTTTGATAAATTGATCGAATCAGAACCAGGAGGAGCTGATTTTAAGAGCCGGCGGAAGTATTTTATGGTGTCATCGGTTTGCGTCGGAGTTCTCTTCGCAACCGCTGTAGTCTTCAGCATCTACGCGGCAGACATCGGCTTGGGCAGTAGCAGTTTTGAATTGGCCGAAATACTCGCACCGGTCGATGTGGCAGCTCCGGAACCAGAAACGCCACAGCCGCAGCGGACCCAAACTCAAGCCAGCGCAGCGAGTTCCGATACGCCCACTCGGGCGATAAATATGTCAAGGACCGATGAGCCAACAATTGCTCCCAATTCGATATCGACAACCAGGAACACGTATTTGTCACGGGTTCCGAACTTCACGATAGGTCCGGATTCCGGCCCAACGAATGGTAGTGGGCGAGATGAGACTGGCACCGGCCCAATTGTGCCTGGCCTAAATGACACGCGACAGCCGATCGCCGACAATAAAGATGACACTGAGCCACCGCCGGTCAAACATGGTCCGCCGATTATTAAGAAACTGCCGCCACAGTCGCTCGGCGTTGTTAACGGGCGGGCTGAACATCTGCCGAAACCGATCTACCCGGCGGCTGCTATCGCAGTTCATGCGCAAGGAAAAGTGGACGTTCAGGTCATGATCGACGAATCCGGCAAGGTGATCTCAGCAAACGCGGTGAGCGGTCATCCTCTGTTAAGAACTTCGGCCGAGCAAGCAGCACGGAACGCCAGATTTTCGCCGACGCTTCTTTCAAAAGTGCCGGTAAAGGTAACCGGCGTGATTGTTTACAACTTTACACGCTAAATATAAGAGAACACTCCTGTTAGTGAACTTCGCGGGCCAAGTGGCCCGCATTTTTTTGCAAAACTTTGCAAAAGTCGCTTGTTTATTCGTTTAGACTTTCGTTTGTCAGCATGTGACACATTATTCTGCCGGAGAAATTATATGTTTGAACAATTATTAGAAACCGAACCTCAGGCCTCCGAGGAAAAGAACAGAAAGAGCTATTTTATTATTACGACGTTTGTCCTTTGCACAACCTTATTTGGTGCCTTGGTCTTTAGTCTTTTCGCAGTCGATCTGAATTTCGGAATGGGAGAGATCGATATGCTTGAGCTTATCGCGCCGGTCGAAGTCGTCGAGCAGAAATTGCCCGAGCCTGACATCGCACCGAAAGCCAAGCCGCAAGGTGGCCCAAGTCAGACAGCTTCGCGTCAGGTTAACATGGCCCGGCTCGACGAATCACCGCTTGAGATCCCGAGCGCAATATCTACAGCGAAGAACGATACAAAGGCACGTCCCGACGTGACCAACTATAATATAGGTAAATATGACAGCGACCAGATCGGACAGAACGGATCGGGTCGCGGAGACGGTTTCGGCCCAGGCGACGGCACAGGCCTAGGCGACGGGACAGAAACGATCGCGCCCGGCGGCGATGAGATCGAGGCACCACCGCCACCGGTAAAAAAGAACCCGGTGAAGGAAAAACCAGTGGTCAGATCAATGGGCGTAGTCAATAGCATCGCAGTAAGCTTGCCATTGCCTGCGATCCCGGCAGCGGCAAAGGTCGCGAACGCCGCCGGCACTGTGAGCGTTCAGGTTCTAGTGGATGAGAACGGAAATGTGATCTCCGCGAATGCCGTATCAGGAAATATTCTGCTGCGGGCTGCGTCCGAAGCCGCTGCCCGGAACGCCAGATTCACTCCGGCAAAACTCTCAGGCACGCCCATCAAGATATCAGGCGTCATTAACTATCACTTTTCGGGCTAAATTGTGTAGAAAGCAGAAAACAAAAGCGGCGGGTGTCGAACCCCGCCGTCTCTTATTTTGCGAGCATCGCGATCAAGCCACCAGTATCTACGTCAAAGACGGGAACCGGAAATTGTCGCTTTAGTTCATCGTACGTCATGCCGTCGAGGAATATCGGCTCATCGGATTTGATGGTGACCTTTGGGATAATCACAAAATCGCCGACTATCTGTTCGCGGACGGCCATGAAATCCTTGCCGGTCAGCAATCCCGCGACCGAGACATCGCCACCGAAATATGTGTTTGGAACCGCAACCACAGTAAGTCGCGTCCCGTTCAGCGCATTGTATTTGTCGATCTGCTCGCGGAGGATCGGCGCGAACATTTCTCCTGTCAGCAGAGTGCCGTCAGAACCGCCTGCGTAAGCGGGCGGCCAGTTCGTCACATCTGCGGGCGGCCTCGTTGCGGACGGGTGCGTGCGTGTGTTTGACGGAATTTTTCGCGCCTTACGTTGCTGACCGCCCGCTGACGCAGGCGGTTCTGACAGGACGGCGTCCATTGCATTCACAAACGACCTCACCATTCCAACACCATCTTCGATCTGCGGATATTCGCCATAGTGGCGTCGCGACGGTATCTCTGCACCGGCTTTGAGATATATCTCGTCGCCTAGGAAGGCGAAGGTCACTCCGAGAGCCTTGCGGAATTCCTTTTGAAGCTTTTCGACCTGCTTAATTGTTCGTCGGCAAAACTCGGACGTTACGCGGGTCAGGCGTTCGTCGGTGTTGTAGCGGGTAAGAGCGACTGGCACGACGGCGGTCGAAATCACCTTTGGATAATGCGCCGCGAGGTCTCGCAGCGTTTTCTCGAGTATCGCTCCGTCATTGATCTCAGGACAGAGCACGACCTGTGCGTGCAGCTCGATGTCGGCCGCGAGCAAGCGTTCCAGCTTGTCGGAAATATCGGCCCGCGATTCTTCGACACCGAGCAAATACGCACGTGTTTTCAGATCTGTCGCGTGTACCGAGACATATTGCGGAGACAAACGCTGTTCGATGATGCGGTTCATCTCGTCTTCGGTGATCGACGAGAGCGTCGTGTAATTTCCGTAGAGAAATGAGAGCCGAATGTCTTCGTCGCGAACAAAAAGCGATGGCCTGGCATCCTCGGGATTGCCTTTGCAGAAGCAGAAGATGCACTCGTTGGCACACTGTCGCGGAACGATCTGCTCGAACATCAGGCCGAGGTCTTCGCCTTCGTCGCGGTCGAATTCGATCTCGATCGTTTCACCGTTCGGCTTCTTGACTTGAAAAGTTAGCTCCGTTTCGCCCGCCGTCTGAAAACGAAAATCCAGATAATCGCGCACACCGCGTCCGTTAACTTTTACGATCCGGTCATGCGGCTCAAGTTCAAGCTCCTCACCCAGGCTGCCGCTCGTGACCTCGGTAATGATCACGCCCGGACGGCGAAGCTGAGTAACGGCTGGTGTGACGGCAAATTCGTACATTCAAAATTCCAACTAGACTGTGAAATCTTCACGTGGGTGATTCAGTCTTAAAGTAAGATAGTTCCTAAGTTGGACCGTTCCGCTGGCTGGGCAACTGGTTTCATGATCCTCGTTCAAGCATCCCCGACACAATGTTTCTTGCATCCGGTCAATCAACCTCACCAACTTACGAATTACATCAAGGTTGACCTTTACCATCCTTTTGTCACTCATAACCTTCATTTAGAAAGTAAGAAGCGGGCCGTAACCCGCTTCTCGTCACATCGATATTAATTGGCCGACGCGGCCTTTAAGTCTATAAGACTATCGAGCGGCGTGTACTCGCGATCCTGCGATGTCGCAACCGCTTCGTACGTGAGCTTGCCTGCGTAAGTATTGACACCTTCAGCGAGACCCGCATCGTCCTTGATCGCCTGCTCAAAGCCTTTGTTTGCAAGGGCAAGGGCGTATGGAAGCGTAGCATTTGTCAAAGCGAAGGTCGATGTACGCGGTACGGCTCCTGGCATGTTTGCAACGCAATAATGCAGCACGCCTTCTTCGTAGTAGGTCGGATTCGAATGCGTCGTAGCGTGGGTTGTCTCAAAGCAGCCGCCCTGATCTACCGCGACGTCGACAAGAACCGAGCCCTGTGGCAAAAGGTGCAGCATGTCACGAGTAACGAGTTTCGGAGCGGCAGCACCGACTACAAGAACTGCACCGATCACGAGGTCAGCATGCGAGATCGCTTCTTCGATCTGGTAACGCGACGATGCGAGAGTCTGAACCTTCGAAAGGAAAATGTCATCGAGCTGACGAAGACGGTCGAGATCGCGGTCGATGATCGTGACCTTGGCACCAAGTCCAACAGCCATTTTCGCCGCCTCGGTACCGACTATGCCGCCACCGATTATCACCACATTAGCCGCCGGAACTCCGGGAACGCCGCCGAGCAGAATTCCCTTTCCGCCGTTCATTTTTTCGAGATAAGTCGCACCGACCTGGACGGACATGCGACCGGCAACCTCGGACATCGGGATCAGCAACGGCAAACGACGCCCGCTCGTGATCGTCTCATACGCAACGCCCGTCACCTTTCGTTCGAGCATCTGTTTCGTCAATTCAAACTCTGGCGCCAGATGGAGATAGGTGAACAAAACCTGATCCTCGCGCATTCGCGGATATTCAGGAGCGACCGGCTCTTTGACCTTGACGATCATATCGCCCGTCGCCCAAACCTCGTCCGCCGTCTCCAGCAGGTTTCCGCCCGCCTTTACATACTGTTCATCCTTAAACCCCGAACCTTCGCCCGCCGTCTTTTGCACATAAACCGTGTGCCCTGCGTGCGTCAATGCCTGAACACCTGCCGGCGTCAGCCCGACGCGGTATTCATTGTCCTTAATTTCCTTCGGTAACCCGATCTTCATAAATAAATTCTCCAGAAAATAAAATATCGATAACCAAAATCGATAAACGGATAATTTTACGTTGTTTCGGCGAAATATTAAAAAGCTCCTCTCGACTTTTCGATCGCCGTCCTGATCTCCAAGTGCCACGTAATACTCAAAAGCCATAAGTTCGGCTTTGCACCCTCCGTATTCAAATTTGGATGAAAATCATCGCCGACCTTATTCAGGCTAATAAGCCTAAATAAGATCCGTGCCGACAAAATCGCTGTAACTCATTAATATGCTATTGTTTACGGCCATTCGTTCAAATTCCGCAGCGGTCCAGCGGTCCAGCGTTCCACACATTTCCCACACCGATCATCACTTCGTCGTCCTAAAAGGATCGATGCACCTAGAGCAATAATTCCAGCTTTTCGATTCATTTTGTATGCGGTAACTCAAGTATCACGAGCCACAAACCAGGAGGCGGCCAGAATCGACCGTAGCAAAAAAAGTATGCGGAAGATACAACGATCCGCCGCTAATGTCACATAATGCCGATGATGCCGATAAGCGGAACCTACGCGGTTACATTGACAGCGGCGAGCACCGCCCTGATCTCACCGTAGCTAAAATCATCACCCAAAGCAGTCTTGACGGGGCCGATCATTCCCTCGGTGCCGTGTTCCAGGATAGCTTGCCGGATCGTGTCGATCTTCTCGACCGGAACGATCTGCTCAAGAGCGATCTCACCGCTGCCAACAAATCGCGCGAGATGGCCTTCGACAGTGCTGATCCCGAGACCGCGTTCCTTTGCGATCTCTTCCATCGATCTGCCGTCCTGAAAAAGATCGAATGTCGTCCGAAATGTATCCCGACCCGTCGCGTCACGTTTGGTTCGCTGCTTCCGTTCTCGTTTTGGCGTTCTGAGTCCGATACGTGTGGCGAGGTTGTTTCGCGTGCAGTAGTTGCGGATCTCATTGAGAAAATCGGCGCCATATTTGTCAAATTTGAGATCGCCAACGCCTGAGATCTTTCTAAGATCCCAATCGTTCTGAGGCAAATAGGTCGCCATCTCGACGAGTGTTGAATCCGAGAAGACGACGTACGGCGGTACATTCTCATTGCGTGCAAAAACTGTGCGAAGCTGCCGCAGGGCGTCGAAAAGCTCCGGAATATGCGGATGCACAACATCGGGGACAAGTGTTTTGCGTTTTTCTTCCTTGATCTTCAACTTGATCAACTCGACCTTAGTGTTTCCGGCAAGCACATCCATGCTCGCCTCGGTCAGAGCGATCGTCGGGAATTGGCCGTCGTTCTGAACAAGAAGGCCTTGCGCGATGAGATCCTTGAAATAATCAAACCAATGGCCTTTCGAAATGTCAGCACCGACACCGTACGTTTTCAGATTTTTATGTTCGTCACGGATCTTCATCGATTCGGAACCGCGCAGGAAATCGACCAGGTAGGCAATGCCAAATCTCTGGCCTGTTCGATAGACCGCACTTAAAGCTTTCTGGGCAATGATCGTTCCATCGAATTTCTCAAAAACCGTCGTGCAGTTGTCACAGTTGCCGCAATTCTCGGCGAGATCTTCGGAAAAATACTTCAGCAAAAATCGCCGCCGGCATGAGCGCAGATCGCCAAATTTGCCCATCTGATCAAGCTTCTTGAGCATGATCTCGGTCTGCTCGCGGTTGCCCTCGACCTCGGCAAATTTCTTGAGTTTTAAAACGTCGGCCCAGCTAAAGAACAACAAAGCATCACTCGCCAAACCGTCACGTCCGGCACGGCCTGTTTCCTGATAATAGCTCTCGACATTCTTTGGCAGATCCATGTGGACGACGAAGCGGACATTCGACTTATCAATGCCCATTCCAAATGCGATCGTCGCTACGATGATCTTTGTCTCGTCCTTGAGGAATGATTCCTGATGCCTATCACGTGTCGCCTTATCAAGCCCTGCGTGATACGACAACGCACTAAAACCTTCGTCACGAAGATCGGCCGCGAGAGAATCGACGGATGCACGGCTCAGGCAGTAGATAATGCCGCTCTCGTCTTTCCGTTTGTCAAGATATTCAAGAAGCTGCGAGTAGGAATTTCGTTTGGGCTCGACTGCGTAGAAAATATTAGGCCGGTTAAAGCTGGAGATAAAAAGCTCGGCATTTTCGATATTCAGCCTTTCAAAAATGTCCTTCCGCACAAGCCTGTCAGCCGTTGCGGTCAGAGCAATGACCGGAATGTTAGGAAACTCACGTTTGAGCGCCGCAAGCTTCAAATACTCAGGCCGGAAATCGTGTCCCCAGCTAGAGATGCAATGAGCCTCGTCGATCGCAAAAAGCGAGATATTTATGCCCGACAGGAAATCCAGAAACTGATCACCGCTCTGCAATAGCCGCTCGGGTGCTACATATAGCAGCTTGATACGGCCGCTTCTGACCGACTGAAAAACCTCAACCTGTTCGCGACTGGTCTGCGTGGAATTCAAAAAGGCTGCCTCGACACCGTTCACCCTAAGAGCATCGACCTGATCCTTCATCAAGGCGATCAACGGCGATATCACCACCGTCAAGCCGTCAAGCATCAACGCCGGTACCTGATAGCAAAGCGATTTTCCGCCGCCTGTCGGCATCAGCACGACGCAGTCTTTCTTTTCGAGGACAGCTGCGATCACCGCTTCCTGATTCATCCGAAATGAATCGTAGCCGAATTGGTGTTTGAGAATTTCTCTCGCCTGCTCGATACTCATACTTTCTTCAACGCGGTTCGAAAGGATAAGGCGGATAGGACGGAGAAAGATCTCATGGATCCGTTCTTGCCCGCCCCATCCGCTAAACCCGCGTTCAAATACCCGGTTGGGCAAATTCTAGTTCGATTCAGACTAGATCTCAACCGCGTCGATCTGCGCTTTTTGCAGCTTGCCGCTGTAGTCGACGTAGAGCGATTTCCATTCAGTGAAGATATCGAGCACCTGCGTACCAGCCTCGCGATGGCCGTTGCCTGTGCCTTTTGTTCCTCCAAATGGGAGATGAACTTCTGCACCGATCGTCGCCGAATTTACATAGCAAATTCCGGTGTAAAGCTCCTGCATCGCGTAGAACGCCTGATTCACGTCCTGAGTGTAGATCGCGCTTGAGAGGCCATATTGGACGCCATTGACGATGTCAATCGCTTCGTCGAGGGTTGAGAACGGAATAACGCAGGTCACGGGGCCAAAGATCTCTTCCTGCTCGATGCGCATTCCGCGTTTTACATCTGTAAATACTGTCGGCTCAATGAAATAGCCATTTTTATACGGCCCCTTGCTGAGACGGTTACCACCGCACGCCAGGGTAGCTTTATCATGATTTTTTCCGATCTCGATATAGCCGAGGATCTTGTCCATCGCACGCTCATTGATAACCGGACCGACCTCGGTCTTGGGATCGAGGCCGTTGCCGACGCGAAGCTGCTTTACCTTTTCGACCAGCTTTTCGCAGAATTTCTTATAGACCTTTTTGTGCACGACCAGCCGCGACGATGCCGTGCAGCGTTGTCCACTCGTACCAAAAGCTCCCCACAACGAACCTTCGACCGCGTTATCGACATCGGCGTCGTCCATCACAATGATCGCGTTCTTGCCGCCCATCTCGAGGCTGACGATCTTGTTGTCCTGAGCACAACGCTCGGCAATCAGCCGGCCCGTGGTTGTCGAACCGGTAAATGAAATCAGTCGCACGTCAAGGTTATTTACAAGAGCGGCACCGGGTTGGGAAAAGCCGTTTACAAGATTGACTACACCTTTGGGAATTCCCGCCTGCTCACACGCTTTGATAAGATTTAGCGATGAGAGCGGCACGTCTTCGCCGGATTTGAGAACCACGGTGTTGCCGCAAACCAGTGCGGGAATCAGCTTCCACGACGGTATCGCCATCGGGAAATTGAACGGCGTGATCAGCCCGCAGATACCAACTGGTTGGCGGACGCACATCGCGAACTTATTCGGCATCTCAGCCGGCGTCGTAAAGCCATGCAGCCGCCGGCCTTCGCCAGCGGTGTAATACGTACAGTCGATCGCTTCCTGCACATCGCCACCGGCTTCTTTCAGCACCTTGCCCATCTCGCGGGTCATCTGGTGCGTAAATTCATCCTTGTTCGCGCGCAGGATCTCGCCGAGCTTGAACAATATCTCGGCACGTTTTGGTGCCGGTGTACGTCGCCAACGCGTCGCCGCATTCTTTGCCGCCTCGACCGCCGCATTTACATCATCCGCATTCGAAGCCGGGAAACGCCCGACGATATCCGTCGTGTCCGCCGGATTTACATTATCAAACCACTCCCCCGACGAAGATTTGACCCATTCGCCGTTGATGTAATTGTGATATTTCGCCACCGACGGCTTTACCGCCTTTTTAATCTGTGCCTGTTTTGCTTTTGCCATATACCTCTAGTCTAAAGCCCAAAAGTCGAAAGTCCAAAGTTCGGAATACACCGGACCTTGGACTTTGTACTTTGGATCAATATATTCCTATTTCACCGTAAACTGCACGATCTTCAACTGCGGTGCTCTAAGCCCCGGATTGTATGTCAGCACATGCATCACGACTGGATCGCCGATCTTGAGTTTTGAAACGACGTCGTTGAATGCCTTTAACTCGGTGACGTTGATGCGGTTGATCCGCTGGATAAGGTCACCTTCATCGAGCGCCTCGCCCCCTGTCGAATTTTTTACATCGGCAATAAAACTCGCCGGATTGATCTCTTTTACGACCAGGCCGGTTAGTCCCTCAAGTTTGTATTGAGCCGCCAAAGCCGGTGTCATTTCAGACAAGGTCAGGCCAAATGGCTTTGTTTCGGGCTTTGCTCCATCGACAGGCAGCACGCGTCGGTCTGTATTCTCACCGATCGGAGTTCTAACAGGCCGCTCAGAAAGTTTGACCGTGGCGGTCTGCCTCTCGAAGTTCGTTCCATTCTCGCGAAAATATGCAAGCGTGATCGTCTGATCGGGCGAAGTCGATGCGACACGCGAGATTAGATCCTGTGCGTTTGCGATCGGCTGTCCGTTGAATTCAACGATAACATCGCCGATCCTGATGCCGGCCAGTGCCGCCGGGCCTTGTTTATCTCGAACGTCTGTCACTATCGAACCGCGTTTATCCTTGAGCCCGTAAACCGTCGCAAATTCAGCCTGTACCGAATCGAGCAAGACACCGAGATACCCGCGGCGCACCTTACCGTTCTTTACGATCTGGCTATAAACGTATTCCGTCTCACGCGAAGGCAGTGCGAATCCGACGCCGTTGTAATCACCAGTTGAGGTCGCGATCTGCGAATTGACGCCGATCACCTCTCCCTCCATATTCACGAGCGGGCCGCCCGAATTGCCGCGATTGATGGCCGCGTCGGTCTGAATAAAGCGTTGAAATACAGAGCCAGTCGGCGTCTCTCGCTGTTTCTGTGAAATGATCCCGGCCGTAACTGTTTTAGCCAGGCCAAATGGCGAGCCAATCGCGAGAACCCACTCGCCGACCTCGGCCTTCTCCGAGTCGCCAAACCTTACTGTCGGAAGCTCACGTTTTACATCGATCTTGAGAACCGCTATGTCCGTCTGGTCGTCCGTGCCGACTACGCGAGCGATAAATTCTTCGCCGGAATCCAGCTTGACGGTTATGCGCGCTGCGTCCTCGACGACGTGAGCGTTTGTAATGATGTATCCGGCCTTATCGACGATAAAACCGCTGCCAACCGCATGAACCGGCCGCTGCTGCATCTGCCGGCGCAGGAAATCCATGATGTCGCCGCCATCGCCAGGGGTCTGAGAATCTCGCGCATTTGGCTGCGGCATTTTACTTTTGGTGTCAATACTGACGACGGAGGGTTCGACACGTCTTGTGATCTCGGCAAAGGATTTCGCGACCTTCTCTGGCTGTGCAAAATCGATCGCCGAGAAAACAAAAACCAACGTGAAAACCAAACTCGAACGCTTAAAACTCAACATAAAGGCAGCTCCTGAAACGCAGATAAGGTGTCTGCCGAGATTATAACAAAGTCCCCTTCCTTTCGCTTAGATTTTATCGCCCGGCATTGAGCAAAATCTTGAGGGTTCCCTTTTCGGCGGCCCTTGACATTGCCGCGACGCCACTAGAAAGCGGCATCTCATCCTCGATCAGATCCTCGACATTCACAGCACCGCTTGCAAGCAGATCGAGAGCCGGCGCAAAACGCCCGCAACGCGACCCGACGATCGTGATCTCATCGACCACAACTCGCGAAGCCGCCCAAGTCGGCGTGCCGTGAAATGTCGATTTGAGAACTATCTTGCCGCGCGGCCGCACCAGATCGATCGCTGTCGCAAAGCCGGATTCCGACCCGCTCGCCTCGACCACGACGTCAAAGGCCCGCGACATTCCCGGCGACGTCGCATCAACCAAAACGGCATCGACACCACTCTTTGACGCGATCGCGACCTTTGATGCGTGCTTCCCGATGATCGTTACATTTTGTGACCTGAGAGCGAGGCTCATCGCACAGAGAAGGCCAAGTTTGCCGTCACCGATGACCGCTACGCGTGTCTCCGGCGTTATTTCGACCTGTTCGGTAATACCGTATGCAGCGGCGAGCGGCTCGGCAAAAACGCCCTGTTCGTCGCTCACACCATCAGGAATCGCAAGGAGATTGCGCGATGGCAGCTGCAAAAATTCCGCATGCGCTCCATCGCGGCCAACAATTCCCAAAACAGTCCGATTCGGACAATGTCGCGGATCACCGCCGGCGCATTTTTCGCACATCCCGCAACCAGCATTTATCTCTCCTACGACACGTTTGCCGACGAGCTGCGTGGCATTATCCGCACGCTCAACGACGCCGACAAATTCATGCCCGATCGTACCTTCAAATCCGGCATAGCCGCGCACGATCTCAATGTCGGTGTTGCAGATGCCTGATTTCACGACGCGAACCAGAGCCTCAGATTTCAGATCCGGAAGTGCAATTTCGGCGAGATCAAGTGAGCCGCCTATGAATCTAAGTGCTTTCATCTATGTCTATCGCGTGTAATAAACTTTTAGATCCTTTTCTGAGGTAATTAGCCAACGGCCATTAATGTTTCTAAAACCAAGCTGGCTGCGCACCTTCCCGGACGACGTATCTCGCCCGCTAAAACTCCATTCCTTATCAAAAACAACGGTTGCCGTGTCGCCATTCGGGCCGACGGAAACGCTCATATTCGAAACATTGACCCTCATCGAATTGTACAGCGAAAATGCTCGCGCCTTATCGGCACGTACGCTACCGACACTCGCATTTCGCCGATTGTAATAGTCAACGGTGTCGGCATAGTTCCCCATATAACCGTTGAAATTTCGCGACTCGAGCATCGATTTCCAGTTATAGACACGTTGCGATACTTCACTTCTAGTCTGTTCGCCGTCACCCGTATTTGACGGCGGTGTGACTATCTCGGGTGTATTCTGCGGCCCCGGCGAAGCCATCGAACGGGTTGATACCGGCGTCCCAAACGGCGTCTGCTGAGGCATCGGAGATGCTCCGTTATTCAAACCGCCGCCGGGAACAATCGTCGAATTATTCACGTTTTGTAAGCCCGGCTTACCCGGATCTTTCAAAAAGATCCATGCCCCAATACCGACCAAACCAAAAAGCAAGAGCATACCAGCCGCGGTTAACGCAACCGCGATCAGCGCAACCGGGCGTTGCGCTTTCGGTCGCAGGGTTGCGACATGCGTGACCTGGCTAGGCTGCCAGGCTGCCGAGCCCGGATCGATCGGCACATTCAGAGGAACGCCGCGCTGTACGGCGGCTGTTTCCACCTCGCCAAGCGTTACCGTGGGTGTTTCGATGTCAAAATCCGCCGCGAGCGGCGTTCCGTCTTGAAGGCAGAAAGAGAGCGTGTCGTCGGAATATTGTGTTTTACACGCCGGGCATATTTTCATCGCATCATGGGCATCCGCAACTTGAACGCTACGATAATATGACAGCCGGAAAGCGATGTAAATCATCGGCGCTGTTAGGATTGGCTTTTGAGATCGTGGCTAATATACTGTCGATTGACGCTAAGTACCTCGGATATAGAGTTTTATGTACAGAATTTTCGCTCTTGGGTTCGCTCTCTCGCTGATCGCCATCGGTTTTTCGTGTAACGGCCGAAAGACGGCCAACAATTCACCGACTGACGCCTACAAGGCCATTTATGCTGCCGCAAAGGCCAAGGACGTTGAAACGATCAAGAAAAACATCACAAAAAAGACCATCGATCTCGGAAAAATATCGATGACCCAGTTCAAAAAGACTGAGGTCGAAGCATATGAGAACGCTTTTACTGAGACGGTGTTTTCAGAGACGTTGCCCGCTATTCGCGACGAGAGGATCAAGGAAAATGCCGGCGCGATCGAGGTTTGGAATTCCAAAGAAAGTAAATGGGATGATCTGCCGTTCATTCTCGAGGATGGTTCATGGAAACTGGCGATGGGCGAGCTATTTGCCGGATCATTCAAATCGCCGGGCAAGGGACGCGACCAGATCGAAAAAGAAGCCTCGAATGCGATCAACGGCGGGCCGGCGATTCCCGGAGCAAATTCAAACTCCAACTCAAAAACGAATCGCTCCACATCGGGCCCCACTGCTGGCGTAAACAGCAAATGATCGACCTCGACTCAACTAGCGAGATCATCGCAATCTATACAAAACACGGATGGATGCTTCGTCGCATCTTGCTTACTCCGAAGTCAAAAACGGCGCTCAACCGATTTCCAGATGACCTTCTTGGTAATGAAAGGATCATTGAGTCAGCAATCGACGCCGCGTGGTTTTCGAGGCCGCCAAAGCCCGGCGGTGTTGCCTGGGAACTGCGTTATTTGGGCAACACGCCGTTCTCGTTAGTCGAGCGTGTCGACGAGAACGCCGCTGATTTTGAATCGACATTGTCCGACGTTGAAGATCGCCTGCGGGCTGCCATCGCTGTCAAGGAATCAGCTTGACAATAGCTCCTTTCGACTGCAAACTTGAGAAGTTGACATGATGATCAAGGAATTCGGCGGAAAGGTTGAGAGTGTTTGGGAAGGCCTTCGTCCGGTCACAAAAAAGATGCTCGTCGGTGCAATGCAATCCGGCAATTCGGGCACTGCAAATCCCAAAGCTCCAAAATTCTCTTACGACGCCCACGCCGACTGGGAAGTTAGTCGTCTGCTCACAGCGCTTGACGAACAATCCAAGAAAAGTGATGTCCGCAGAGATCCGGCAAAGTTGACCGAAATAAATCAGCTTGCCGACATCTGTGTTAGCGTTCTCGAATCTCAATCTGCATCTGCCGAGGTATTTATCCAACTCGCGACACGAGCGATCAAGGACAATGATTACGATCGTCTCGACAAGCTCGGCGATCACCTTGCTGCGCGCTATTCTGCGGGCGAGATCGCTGAGGTGGTTCGGCAGACTGAGATGCCGCAGATCAGGGCGATTGGCTTCGAAACGTTGGCAATGATGCCACTTTTTGCCATTGTCCCGCTACTCGACGACCCGCTATACGCTGGTATAGGAGCGGCAACAATCGAGCAAAAGGCCTTTGAGTTTGAATCGGAGGAGGCTCGAGATATCCTCGAACAACTGGACGCAGACGGTACGATTACCGAGCAGTAGATTTCTTTTCGTCTTTTACGTTTTCAGGCCTTTTTCTTGGCCACTTGTTTCCAAAACCCCAACGAAACGGTGTCGGCAAAAATGAAACGGCGCCGATCCTCACGCCGAGATACATAGCGTTCGCAAGCAATTTTCCTTTCCAGCCCGGATTCTTTGACCGAACGCATTCCCTTAACCGTTTGTCCGACGCCTTACGCTCCTTGAGCGATCCGCCGAAAAAATACTCAGCGTCGTGGGCCACACAGCAATCTGCGTAATTGCCATCAGGAAACATCGAACATTTGTCCGATGTATAATTGGGATCAACACTTCGGGGATCACGGGTTTGCCCGATCGAAGCGATCGAAAGCACGACGATCAAAGCCAATGATATCAATAGTTTACCGTGCGGCATATGTCCTTCATGTGGCAGAGATCGCGTCTTCGCGTTTCGCCTTCAGGCGGTTAGGATACATTGGGAATCTTGCCGTAATTTCTTCAACAGCGCGCTTTACACTCGTTTTTACTGCATCTGATTCCGGTTCGTGAATAATGCTTGCGATCATCTCGCCGATCGATCGCATCTCGGCTTCCTTCATCCCGCGAGTCGTCAGAGCAGGTGTCCCGAGCCGAATTCCCGACGCGACGAACGGCTTCTGCGTATCAAACGGGATCGTATTCTTATTGACGGTAATATGAACCTCGTCAAGAGCCTTTTCCGCTAGCTTGCCCGTAATGCCCTTTCCGTCCATAAACACGTCGACTAACAACAGGTGATTGTCAGTGCCGCCGGAAACAAGCCGCAAACCGGCGCCGGACAATGTGTCGGCCAAAACCTTTGCATTGTCAATAATTTGCCGCTGATACGTCTTGAAATCGTCTCGTAGAGCCTCGCCAAACGACACCGCTTTGGCCGCGATAATATGAACCAGCGGCCCGCCCTGTACGCCCGGAAACACTCTGCGGTTAACATCTGCGGCAAATTCCTCACGGCACAATATCAATCCACCCCGCGGCCCACGCAACGTCTTATGCGTAGTCGTCGTCACAAACTCACAATGCGGCACCGGCGTGGGATGCAAGCCCGTCGCAACCAGACCCGCGATATGCGCCATATCGGCCATGACCTTAGCTCCGACCGAACGCGCAATCTCGCCGATACGCCCGAAATCGATCGTTCGCGGATACGCTGAAGCACCGCAGATCAGCAATTTCGGACGTGATTCCTCGGCGATCTTTTGCAGCTCGTCGTAGTCGATCTGTTCTGTGTCTTTATTTACGCCGTAATCTGCGACCTTGTAATTGATCCCCGAAAAATTGAGCGGATGTCCGTGCGTCAAATGTCCGCCGTGTGACAAATTCATCCCCAATATTGTGTCACCATGGTCAAGAGCGGTCATCAGAACCGCCATATTCGCCTGAGCCCCGCTGTGCGGCTGGACATTGGCGTGCTCCGCACCAAATATCTCCTTCGCGCGGTCGATTGCCAGATTCTCGACAATATCAGCAAACTCACACCCGCCATAATAACGCTTTGCCGGATACCCTTCGGCATACTTATTGGTAAACGCCGTCCCCATCGCCTGAAGCACCGCTTCGGACACAAAATTCTCCGACGCAATCAACTCAAGCCCATCCGCTTGCCGCCGAACTTCGTTGTCGATTGCATTGCTGATCAACGGATCGGCTTCTGATATGTTAGTTGTAAAAAAATCGTTCATTTTTCCTCTAGATATCGAGCGTAATAAATACAATAATACGCGTTTCGGCCTATTGAATCATCGTACCGAATTCGTTTTCAACCAACACCGCAATCCCGAGGCTTTCGGCCTTGGTCAATTTCGACCCCGCATCGCTTCCTGCAACGACAAAATCCGTGTTCTTACTAACTGATGATGAGACGCGGCCGCCGCGGTCTTCGATGAGTTTGGCGGCTTCGTCGCGGGTGTAGTTTTCCAGTTTGCCAGTAAGAACAAAGGTTTTGCCGACGAAACGCTTGTCGAGCATTGCGGTCGAGGATGCGTCAGTTTCCGTTTTTACACCGGCAGATTTTAGCCGCTCGACCAGGTCGATATTTCGTTTGTCACGAAACCATTCGTAAACACTCTCGGCGACCGATAAACCGATCTCGTGGATGTCATCGAGTTCCTCGACGCTCGCTACGGCAAGCCGATCGATGTAGCGAAAATGATTGGCGAGGATCTTGGCATAACGTTCGCCGACGTGCCGGATATCGATACCGTAAAGCAGACGTTGAAGGCCGCGTTCTTTGCTTGCTTCAATTTCTTCGACAAGCTTCGCCCCGGATTTTTCGCCCTTTCGTTCGAGATTGGAAATGTCCTCTCGCCTGATCGAATAAAGATCGGCAACATTCTTTACCATTCCCGAGTCCACGAGCGTATTTATCAGAACATCGCCAAGTCCCTCGATGTCCATTGCCCGCCGCGATGCAAAATAGCCCAGCCGGCCTTTTATCTTCGCCGGGCAATCAACATTTGTACATCGGCGAACTGCTTCGCCCTCCGGTCGAACTGCGGGCGAATTACAAACCGGGCAAGTCGTGGGGAACTCAAATTCCGTCTCGCTCCCATCGCGCTTCGACGCAACCACCGACAGCACCTGCGGGATTATCTCGCCGCTTTTTTCGATCATCACGTAGTCGCCGATCTTTAGGTCTAGGCGTTTGATCTCGTCTTCGTTGTGGAGCGATGCACGGGCAACGGTCGTGCCTGCGAGTAATGTCGGTTCGAGATGTGCGACTGGCGTCAGAGCCCCCGTACGTCCAACCTGAATGCCAATTCCGAGTAGCCGAGTCGTCGCCTGCCGCGCCGGATATTTATACGCAATAGCCCAACGCGGCGCTTTTGTGGTCGAACCAAACTCATCCTGTAGCGCCGTCGAATTGACCTTTACGACGACGCCGTCAATCTCATAATCAAGGATGTCGCGAACCAATTCAATCTCAGCAATAAAAGCCGCAAGTTCCCCAAAACTGCTACAGACTCGCCGATGAGGATTAACATTAAATCCATTGCGGCCGCACCATTCAAAGATCTCGGCATGCGTCGCAAACATCTTCTGATTCCCCGTAAACGCATCATACGGAAACATATCCAGCCGCCTCGACGCGACCACCGCGGAATCGAGCATGCGCAACGTTCCCGAAGCAGAATTCCTTGCGTTGGCAAATGTCTTTTCGCCTTGCATCTCCAATTCGGCATTGATCCTCGCAAACTGCGTCCTCGACAAAAACACCTCGCCTCGCACCTCAGCATGGGCAGGAGCATCGACCTTTAATTTCAAAGGGATCGACCTGATCGTCTTGACGTTCTGCGTAACCTCATCGCCCTGCTGCCCATCACCCCGCGTCGCTCCGGTGACCAAAATGCCGTTCTCGTAATGCAGAGAAACGCTCAGCCCATCGATCTTGAGCTCCGCAACATAATCCAGCTTTCGCCCCTCAGCCAGCTTTTCACACCGTTCGGTAAATGCCTTTAATTCGTCGAGATCATACGAATTTTCGAGTGACATCAACGGGACGGTATGAACAAACGGCCGCAAAGTGGTGGCTTTGCCACCCACCCTCTGCGTTGGACTATCGGGTGTTATGAGTTCGGGATGCTCGGTCTCAAGAGCCTTCAACCGCTCAAGCAACTGGTCGAATTCAAAATCAGAGATTTCCGGAGCGTCCGACTGGTAATACAGATCGCTGTGCCGGTTGATCTCGGCCCGCAGATGTTCGATCTCTTTCTGAAATTCTGAACGCATAGAAACTAACCCATAAAGTCCGCGATCAACCTATGAAAATGATGAGTTCCTTGTTCCCGCGTCGGTGAATACCGCCCGTGCGAATAAAACCGCGAATGTATTCCCTTTTGCACGCTCTCTACGACCGCTTCGTCCTCCATCTCGACACTATGCAGGTCGGCACCGGCACTTGATTCGATCAGCGATTCGTCACGGACGTAGTTTAGAAATTCGACAACGGTCTTCGACGGCGAAACAGGACGTACGATATTGATCGACACACCCCACGGATAGAAATTGAACATCAAATTCGGAAAAATGAAAAGGTACCTTGCGGCGACTGCTCCCGATCCGTCAAAGCCGGTCTGGAGGCTAGTAAACCTAAAGGTCTCGGTCGTGTAGCTGCCATAATCGACGATGGCGTTCAACGACTTGTGAACGTACGGAATATGAAATCCCTCAAGATAGTTCTCGCAGTACAATGCCCAATGAGCATCGATCTCGTACTCGCGTTTCTCGGTTAACGCAAGCCCAGCGGTCGGAATATCTTGCAGTTTTGCTTCAACATCCGCGACATAATCATCAAAACCCACCTCCGGTTTTACTGAAGCGAACAAGAAACCGCCCATTTCGGCAAATGGCAATTTCACCAGATCGTCGCTTTCGCTCGGAAAGGCATCGACTCCGTCAAACTCCGGCATCGAGATCATCTTGCCGCTCAACAAGAATCGCCGCCCGTGGTACGGACATCGGATCAGCTCGGCCTGGCAAGGTTCCTCGACCAGTATCTTCCCGCGATGTGTACAGACATTCGAAATGCAAGAAAGCCACTCGTTCGTTTTGACCACCAATACCGGCTCATCGAAAAAGCCCGGCAAGATAGCGACCGGCTTGAGGCTGTCAACCTCGTCTGTGTGACACAAGAATTGCCAACTGGGCGCAAATATCTTCTCGCGCGACATCTCAAAATATGCCGGATCGGTATAAAATTCCGAATGCAGCGTTTTTGCCTTTCTAATGTCTGCGTCGATCTCGAAAATAGACATCGTCAATCTCTATAAAATAAATAAGCTGGCCGTACATCATCACGCCTAAACCCACGTCCGATCAAGCCACGACCAATAGCCGCCTGAAACTCCCGGCGAATTCTCAATTGTTCGGCAAGAGCCCCCGCCGGGTCACGCTCCACCAGGCCGAGCCAATCGTTCATGATCTCGACCACTGCGTTCAGTTCACGGCTCTCGACAAATTTCTCGCCCGCCGCGAGAGCCCGTACTTTGGGGCTTTCCAGATGCCATTCGGCAAACAAGCGGTCGCTCGCCAGACCGATCTTCTGCCCCGGAGCTGTCGTATAATCCACGCCGTAAAAATTCTCCTCAAATTCACTCAGGATCGCACCGAGTTTTTCGAGATTAAAGTAGGCGTTTCGTGCTTTTACCGGTTCGAAGGTCCATTTGATGTATTTCACACCCTCGGCTAACGCACGCGATCTTTGTGCCCATTTTAACCTTGCTCCGATGCCAACGCTTTGATAATCGGCATGCACCGCGGTCATGTGCGAGTAAAACGCCCGGTCGCCACGCATTATGGCCGGTACGCTCAACACAAAACCTGCCAAACGCTGACCATCATAAGCGCCTAGCGTAAAACCACCGGCATTGCGTGTCACGATCAGATGCCTGACGGGCGATAACTCGACCTCCGGCAATGCAAAAACGTCGCGCTGAAGCTGTACGCATTCCGCCAACTCTTCGAGCGTCTCACATTCCCGAATTTCGATATTATTTCCCATTTTTCCGTCGCGATTGAAAAAATGCTACCAAATCACGAGAATAAACGCGAAAAATATCTCTTAACTTTTCGCCCGCTGATTTGTTATCATCATAATGGCGACTTCCTGCCGCCGTGCTTCGTCTCTTTTTCGTCAATAATGACCCCGCAAACCGATCTCGAACTGCAAGGAAACTTCCTGATGCATCCGGCTGCCGAGCTGATCGCCGAGATCGGCCAGTCTCGGCTCAATGGATCCCTGCGCCTGGCAGACAAAGATAAGAAATGCATTCTGTATTTTAAGAGCGGCATGATCGTCTTCGCGGTTTCTAATGCCCGTTCGGCAAGACTATTTGACATTTTGATGCGGCGGAACAAGCTCAAGAGAGAAGACCTTGTTCACATACCAAACTTCGCAAACGATCTTGAGTTCTCATCTTATTTGCTGGAGAAACATTTTCTTACAAAACAAGAATGTGATCGGCTGTTCACCGACCAGATTGAGGGGATAATCGTCGACGTCCTGTCGTGGACGTCTGGCGATTGGACGTTCAGCTCTTTGGCGCGGATCCGTGACGGACTCGCCTATCCGGTCAACACAATACGATTGCTGGTTGATTATGGCCGCACGATGCAGGTGGACAGGATGCTCTCGCGTTTTCGCAGCCTAAATGAGAGCTTTAGACGGTCCGCAGAATCCCAGATCATACGCGAATTGACGCCCGAGGAGGCCTTTGTGCTTTCGCGGGCTACTGACGGTCCGCTCACCGCCGAAAGTCTCGTTAGCGTCGCCGGTATGTCCGAGGCCAAGGCATTGCACGTCATCTACACACTTTGGCTCGGCGGCTTGCTCACGCGAAACGACTGGCAGCCGGCATTCTCGAAAGAATCGATCCACGCGATGAATAGCGCAAAGCTTGAGATCCGACGGGAGGCCAAATTGCCGGGAGTTCCCGAGGCCCCGAAGGTTGAAGAAACAGCTCCCGAGCCGGCTATGCCGGCTGCGGAAAAACCGATGGAGCCAAGCATCACCCTCGAGGATTACCTTGAACGCGTCGAAAACGCAGCAACCTACTACGATATTCTCGGAGTCGATTCAAAGGCCGAGACCGACGAGCTAAAGCGAGCGTACTTTTCGCTCGCAAGGATGTTTCACCCTGACCGCTACCATGCCGACGGTGGCGAGACGCTAAAACGTGTCCAAAATGCCTTTACATCTCTCGCTCAAGCCCACGAAACGCTCAAAACCACCGAGTCGCGTGACGTATATGACTATCGAATGAGAAAAGAACTTGCCGATCGCGAAAAACGCGAGGCGGTCGGTAACGTAGGAAACGCCGGCCAGCAAGTGGAGCAAGCTGCGGAGAATTTCGATCGCGGATTCAGTTTGCTAATGGATCACAAACACGAGGAAGCTCTCCCGTTTCTTGCTCGGGCGGTCCACTTCGCGCCCAAAAATGCCCGGTATCACGCCTATTACGGAAAGGCTTTGTCATTTGACGATAAGCAACGCCACAAGGCTGAAGCCGAGATGCAGGCCGCCCTCAAGATCGACCAAAACAATCCGACATTCCGCATCCTGCTTGCTGAGTTTTTTATTCAGGTGAATCTCTTAAAACGTGCCGAGGGCGAATTGACGCGTCTTCTGGCAGTATTTCCAAGCAATCGCGACGCCCGCGAGCTACTCGATTCGCTGAAAGCAAAGGCATAAAATCAACTCTTGAACTTTGCACCGCGAAAGGCGAAACTAGATGTGTGCAAAGTATTCTACCAGAGCGAATCGAGACCGACAGCAAACTGCTCGCAATTTCGGCGCGGATTGATGAATTTGAGGGCTACGCCACGCCGCATGCCCGGAGGATCGCTGCGATCGCCGGTTCGCTCGGTGGGTCGTTCAATCTCGCTTCACGGGACCGTTTTTTTCTCGAGCAAGCCGCCTTAATTCATGACATCGGTGAACTGTCGATGAATCGCGAGTACGTCCGCGCCCAGCGCGGCCTTAGCGTTGCCGAACGCATCGATCTCGAACGCCATCCAGTGATCGGAGAGCAGGAGGCCGCTAAACTTGGCCTGCCACGCGGCGTCCAGCTAATTATCCGTTGGCATCACGAGTGGTGGAATGGCGGCGGCTATCCAGACGCAATCGTCGGTGAACAGATCCCGCTCGCCGCCCGGATTTTGCGTGTTGCTGACACCTTTGCGGCGATGACCGGTACTCGGTCTTTTCGCGTCGCACTTTCTGACGAAGATGCAAAAAAATATCTGACCGAATGGAGCGGTATCGAATTTGACCCGTCAGTTGTTAAAGCTTTTCTTTCGTTGGACTTGCGTGAACGCGAGGAAACGGTAGCGGCAACACATTCGTCATCATCCGATCCGTTTGAAGATGGATTTTCGCTTATTTAAATGGTTGGACAAACAAAAAATTCGCCAAAAGGCTGGCTCGCCTTCGACCTGAACGTGTTGCGGCGCCTTACATTTTCGTCTGTTGCGTTGCCATTTGCAGATCAACCCGCACTTGGAACATATCTAAAGCGTTGGGACGCACGCGTTCTCGCAAACGACCCGGTCCAATCGGTATGGGCCCGCGCTCTCGCCGAGATCGCGAATAATGGACACAAGCTCTCTGCCGATGAGGTCTCCGTGGTACTAGAAGACGCATATGTTCCGGGCTATCGTCTCAAAAACGAAGCTCTCGCCGCCTGGTTTAGCGAGGTCGATTCTTGGTGGTTTGATAATGTTCGACGCAATGTCGATCGTTTGCCTTCGCAAATGTCGCAGGCGATCGCGTCTAGCCTTGTGATGGCCGTTGGCGATTATGCAATGTCATTTACCGAAGACACCCGCGAATTGCGGCAGCCGCTTTCCGCCGTTTTTAAACGCCTGTGGTCGATCCAGCCGGAGCCATTCAACAACGGCCAAGCAAACGCGTGTGCCAATAAGAACGCCGATGATTTCGTCGCCGAAACGCCCGCCGACCTGATGTTCCTCCGTCTTCCGTCGGCACACGCCCAGAATATGCGAGCCTACCTCGGTAAAGCTGCATGGCGCGAAGAATGGCTGCGGGGCGGTAACTCTTTTTGGGACACTCTCGAGGCCGCAATGTCCGGCAAACTCGGTGCGTCGACAGAGACAAAATCGCAATACCTGCACCTGCTCGAAGCCACGCTCCGACGTGCCTCGCACATAAAAACCTGGGCGATCGCCCACGTCGAATACGGCTTTATCCAAACCCAGGACATCGTCGACACCGTCGCCTCCATCCGTCGCGTAGAGACTGTATTTACAAAGGATTTTTCGGAATTGACGGGAACTAAGGCGGTGATTATTACTGCCTGACCGCCGGGGTAGTCTTTCTTTCTCTGATAAACCAAACCACCCCAGCCAACGCTGACAGTAGCCCGGAAAATATCGTTAGCGTCTGCGGCGTGATGTAATACATCAGTCCACTCGAGATATAGCTAGACATCCCAAAGACAGTCAGTTCTGAACCTCGTTCGAGTGTCGAAATGCGGCCGCGAATGTAGTCGGGCAGGCTGCGCTGGAACATTGTCTCCTGAACGGCGTATTCGACGCCGACCAGAGCCCTCGAAAAAAATGCGATTATCGAAAATGACAGCAGCGTCGGCATCAGTCCTCCGACGGCAAACAGCACTCCGTGTGCGATCAGCGTCCAGCCGATAAAACCGTGATTCCATCCTTTCCGGTCGAGAAAAGTCGATGTCCGGTGTGCAATAAGCATCCCGACCGTGAGTCCGAGACCGGTCGCGGTCCAGAGCAGAGCGACTGCGACATCCGGATTCCAACCCTCGGTTCCGGCAAAATATACACCGCCGATCCGCTCGAAAATGACATTTATCAAGCCACCGCCAGTCGCCCATATCATGTTCATCGTCAGGATCGTCAGGGCAAAATGATTCTTGACGGCGTAACTAAGACCTTCCCGAAGCTCGGTCAGAAACGACGCTCGCGGGTCGGCCGCGACAAAATTCGGCTGCTCGGATGGTGGTGTCTGCCGGCGGCGAAACCTCATTGACGACATTCTGGCTCCGGTCTCTTCGTCGCGTGTCGCCTCCTCGGGAATTAGCCAAACGGTGTACGCGGAGATCAAAAACGAGACGGCATTGATGATAAACGCGACCTCGTAGCCAAACGCTGCCGACGCCCACCCGCCAAGTGCGGAGCCGACAGCCATCAGCAAAAACCGCGTCGAAAACAGCAACGCCGTACCCGCAAGCAAGCCTTCTTTCCCGGTCAGATTTGGCGCCGCTGCATTTTTTGCTCCGTCAAAAAACGCTCCGGTCGTGTGCAGTAAAACAGTGGCCAGATACGCGATCCACAGGTCACTAGCGTCCTTGACCAGCAGAAATGACAAAGCGATCGCAAATCGTGCAAAATCCGTCACGATCATCACCTGCCGCCGAGAAAAACGATCGACAAACGTCCCTGCGATCGGCGATGCAAGGGCAAATGGCAGCAATCTTGCCACAAAAAACAACCCCGCCGCCGTCGGCGAAGCATCGGACACAAGCCGCACCAATCCCAGCCCGGCAATAAAATTGAACCAGTTACCAAGCTCGGAAATGAATTGACCGGCCAGCAGATTTCGAAAATTCCGATTCCCGCGAATCAACTCGCCGTAGGTCAGCGAACGCATTTAAATAGGATAAACGGTTGCGGACATTTTGTCAGAACCATCGATGATACGTCCGGATCCTCACAAACGAAACGTGCTATCATTAGGTCAAAAGAGAGGAAGCCACGATGAGAAAAAAGTTGCTCGTTAGTTTTAGTTTCACCCTACTGGCGGTCACCTGCGCCGCCGCACAGGCGCCGACGGTGACGAATCTCGATCTAGAAAAATATCGCGTCGAACGTAACAAGGCAGATGCCGATCTACGCGAGAATTACGCAAAACTAGGCTTCTCGTCGCCCGAAGTGCTTGAACGGCGACGTATCGAGAGTCGATCCGAAACGGAAAAGCTCTCGTCAACACTAAGGGCTGAACGCATCGAACGCGAACGCCTCGCTGCCCAGCAGGAGGAATCCGCAAGGTTCGCCGCGTATTATCGTTCGACAATGGTCGAAACATGGCCGGAAACCTATTCACGTCAATATTACTGGTCATACGACCGCCGACTTCGCCGACCGATAGTTCAGGGGCAGACGCAAACGGGCTATTTCGCAGGTGGGCAATTTTGGCCGACCGGGCCGACCACGAAGTCGCGGCCGCTATTTGTAAGGCCCCGGAACCGTTGATTATCTATGAAAGAAGGTTGGGAAGCCGTTATCGGCATGGAGATACACACGCAGCTTGCTACTGACAGCAAGATCTTTTGCTCGTGCGCCGTCGAGACGGGTGGTGAGCCGAATTCGAATACGTGTCCCGTGTGTCTTGGTTTGCCGGGAGCGTTGCCGGTGTTGAATCGGCGTGTGATCGAGCTTGGGGCAAGAGCGGCGTTGTCGCTGGGGCTTGAGATACAGGAAACGTCCGTTTTTGCACGCAAGAACTATTTCTATCCGGACCTGCCAAAGGGTTATCAGATCTCGCAGTACGACAAGCCTTTCTCGGCAAACGGGCATCTGACGATCATGACTTCGGAGCGTGACGATCAAGGGCGTCCGGTCGAATGGCGGCCGATGACCATTCACATCCAGCGGATGCACCTCGAGGAAGATGCGGGCAAAAACGTTCACGAAGGTTTGCCGGACACCGATAAATATTCGTATGTCGATCTCAATCGTGCGGGCACGCCGCTTGGTGAGATCGTCACGTCGCCCGATTTTCGCTCGTCGTGGCAGGCGTATGACTATGTCAATCATGTTCGACGCGCGTTGCAATGGGTCGGTGCAAGCGATGCCGATATGGAGAAGGGGAACCTTCGATGCGAGGCGAATGTTTCGGTGCGAAAGGTTGGCGAGACCGAGTTTCGAAATAAGGTCGAGCTTAAAAATCTTAATTCCGTTCGCTTTATGCAAAAAGCGATCGAGTACGAGATCGAACGCCAGATCGAGGCCCACGAAAAAGGCGAGCCGGTTAATCAGGAATCGCGTCTGTGGGATGAAAAGAACAACCGCACTAGATTTATGCGCTCGAAAGAGGACGCACACGATTACCGATACTTTCCGGAACCCGACCTGCAGCCGCTACGTGTCACGGCCGATTTCATCGAAAGCGTAAAGCGCGAAATGCCTGAGTTGCCGGACGTGATGCGTGACCGCTTTATGGATGTTTACAAGATCGGCTATCCCGAGGCGTCGCAGCTTGTAGCTGATCGGGATCTCGCTGAGTATTTTGAGACGACCTCGCGGATCACGGCAAATCCAAAAGTCTCTGCCAATTGGATACTCGGCGAGCTAACAAAAGAGCTTAACAACTCGGGCAAAACTGTTTCCGAGAGCCTGCTCACCGCCGAAGATCTCGCCGAATTGATCACGACGGTCGAGTCCGGTTCGATCAACAATAATCAGGCGAAGGACGTGCTGGTCGAGATGTTCGCGACCGGCAAACCGGCACCTGAGGTGATCAAGGAAAAGGGCTTCGAACAGGTCTCGGACAGCTCTGCGATCGAAAGGATCGTCGATGAGATCATTGCCGCCAATCCCGGACAGGTCGAGGCGTATCGCAGCGGCAAGGATGCTCTGTTCGGCTTCTTTGTAGGCCAGGCGATGAAAGCATCGCAGGGCAAGGCCAATCCGAAGGTAGTCAACGATGTCCTGAGGAGCAAATTGTGATGGACAAAACGGGAGTAGGCAGGTTTGTATTTTTTGTGGTTGCCGTTCTGCTTGGATGTATCGGTTCCCACAATTTGGCAGCGCAGCATCCTATAGCCGATGTTGCCGCGATTCGAGAATCACAGATCTACGAGGCCCGTAGGGCAATATTTACCTCGGGCCCATCTTCTTCGGCATCAACTCCTTATGGGTCAACTGAATTTAGGTTAACCATCACATCTGCGGCTGTCCCCCGAATGTCCAAAGAAAGCTCGAATCGACTAAAGATAGTGGACGACGATCGCAAGACGATCGCGGAGCTTCACAAGATTCGGGACACAAACATCTTTAGGTTGCTCAAACTACCTGACTGCAAGGGGCCGTTTAAGAATGGGGCTGATGCTCAAAAGTGCTATTTCGAAAATTACAGTATCGCCCACTTGGCTAACTCGTTCTCATTTCGCGCAAAACGTCACGACAGCAGGCCTCTTGGCGATCTGACGTTGAGAAAAGACGGGTTCTTCTCAAACCCGGGTTTTGCCGTCTCGTTCATATCAAGTCTTGGCGATGTCGCAATCGCAGACCTGGGACTCGAATCCGAAGGTGTTGGCTATGTGGCCGGGTTCAAACCGGGAGACTCGGTTGATAAAGCCGCCGAACAGATCGTCCTTTTCGATAAGGGAATTAAGAATGGAAAACATAACTATTCGCGTGGCGTGAGGATTTTGAAGGACATCACTTATGTCTTGCGCTCGGTAGGTTACATGGTCGGTAAGGGATCGACCGGGCCCGCCGAAGATATCATCGTGGCCTTTAGGGTTGTTCGTATGGATGACAATGGAGACGTAACGGTGATTTGGAAAGAACTGCAGCGTGCCAAGGGCATAAAGCTGGATCAAAAATGACCTAGCAATGGGGGTATCGATATGTGGGTGAAATGTATATTGACGACGCTGATGACAGTAATGATCGGCACAATTGCTGTCACCGCTCAACTTGTGCCTTCGCGTCCGCCTCGGACTATTGACCCGAATCGACAAGATCCGGCGACAAAGGCCTGGTACGAGGAGCTAAAGAAACGGGAAAACGTGTCGACGGGGATCGGTTCGATGAGGGAAACGAATGAAACTCTTATCGCCCGGCTAAAGGCCGACGCCCGCAAAAAGCTCGGCCCGACCGATGAGGAAAAGCGAGAGTATTCTGAGTTTCTCGGCCAACCGAAAACCGGGTTGGTCCGGCTTGCTGCGGAGACGGATTGTGCCCGCATCCTCGACGTTGCCAATCCCGACAGTGTCTGTCTCAACTATTACCTGCCGGGAAAAGCACGGGCATTCTCGTTTCGAAAGGCCGATTACGTGCATCAGGCGTACGCAGACCTTGAACGCTCAAACGGCATGTTCATATCGCCAGGCACATACGTCCTTGGCCTTATCGCATCGCTCGGAGACGTGCCGATCGAAAAACTCTCCAACGAGAATCAAAATGTTGCCGAACTGCTGCGGTTTGTGCCGGCGACGGATATCGACAATGTGGTCGAGCAGGACCGGGATTTGGCAAAGGGGCTGCGGATCGGAGCATTTATTTACCGGAAGGTGGCCCCGCTCGTAGAGCACACCACGTATCTGCTGCGTTCCGTGGCCTATAAGGCGAAGTTTTTGAATGTTCCAAAGACCGAAAAGAAACGTGGATCGCTGGATGAGGACGAACGTCTCGACGTTGTGATCGTTCTCAGGGTGATTCGCAAGGAGGCTGACGGGTCGCTCTTGCTGCTCTGGAAAGAACTTCAGCAAAAGCCGGCGCCGGTTTTAACCGTCGATTTGGCGAATTAAGGAATATCGGTATTTATGAAGAATAAAGTTGCATTGGTGACAGGCGGCACCAAAGGGATCGGCTACGCGATTGCCGAACGGCTGGTCGAGGCCGGCTATAAAGTTTACATCTGCTCGCGTAACCGCGACGAGGTCGAAGCTGCGGTCGCCCACCTCTCTGAGATCGGCGAGGGGTACGGCAAGCTTTGCGATGTGCGTGATGAACAGCAGGTCAAGCGGCTGCTGGAATCCTGTGAATCGCGGCTCGGCGGGATCGATGTTTTGGTAAATAACGCCGGTATCGGCATAATGCGTAAGACGGTCGAAGACATCACGCCGGATGAGTTTCGGCAGACGATCGAGACTAACCTGTTCGGCACCTATTACGCCTGCCACTATGCGATACCGATGCTAAAGCGTCGTGGCGGTGGTTACATATTTAATATCTCATCGCTTGCCGGACAAAATGCTCATCCTGGAATGGCGGCGTATAATGCTTCAAAGTTTGGCCTCAACGGGTTTTCCGAAGCATTGATGCAGGAAGTACGACACGACAGTATCAAGGTCAGCTACATTTGCCCCGGAAGCGTCAATACAGAGTTTGGCGGTGACACACCGTCGGACGCTAAGGCGTGGCAGCTGCAACCAGACGATATTGCCAGTGTCGTAATGAATCTGTTGGCTATGGATGAAAGAGCCTTGCCTAGCCGGGTTGAGATCCGGCCGAGTAAACCGCCTAAGAGCTAAGCTAAGACGTCGAGTCCGATCTTTTCAAGAATTCGGGTAAGATCCGCTTCGCTGAATGGCTTTGTGACGTAATCAGCCGCTCCGAGTTCGAATGCCCGGGCGAGATGATCGTCCCGATCAAGTGATGTGACCATCACCATTGGAATGTGGCCGAAGTTCTCGTCGGTTTTGACGTATTCAAGGAAATTCCACCCGTCGATCTGAGGCATTTCCACGTCGGAAAAGATCAGATCTGGCTCGAATGTGCCGTTTAGGAGCAGTTCGAGAGCATCGGCACCGCTATCGGCGGTAATGACACGAAGGCCTGCTTTCTCGATGATCTTTGTCGCTTGGCGGCGAATGCTCGCACTGTCGTCCACGACAAGTACCAATGGAGGAAGAGTCTCGGTCACCGGCGATTCCGGCAGGGCGGCAGGAACAGGATCGGGCCTCGCAACGGCCAGCGGCAGCAGGATCGTAAACGTTGTTCCGCGGCGAGATTCTGATTCGACGTGAACGGTTCCGCCACGGCTTTCGACACTTTCCTTGACAATGCTCATGCCCACGCCGCGTCCGGAGTTTAGATCGATTTTTTCTGCCGTTGTCAGGCCCCGGTCGAAGATCAACTTGAGCGCCTCGCGGTCGGTTAGGACGTCAGCCAGAGCAGCGTCTATCGATCCGTTGGCTATCGCCTTTTCTTTGAGCTTGGAAATCGCGATGCCGGCACCATCGTCAGATACGGAGAGAACAACGGCTTCATCATCGGCTTCGATGCAGATGCGAATGGTGCCGGTCTCGGGTTTGCATATAAGGCGGCGAGTTTCGGGTGCCTCGATCCCGTGAACGACGGCATTCTTGAGCAAATGCAAAAGCGGTTCGATCAAAGCGTCGATGATTTGCGTGTCGATCTCGACGTCACCATTTTCGATCTCGACGCGCGTTTTCTTGTTCTCATCGAGGCTCGTAACGTGGACGGCCCGATTTAGCCGGGTCTCGAGTGTGCTAAATCTGACCATGCGAATCCGCAAGAGCTTGGAGTGCATCTCATCAGTCAGTGTTTGCTGGGCCTGAAAAATGGATTCGAGTTTTGCGAGCGTCGCTGAGTCAACCGCTGGATCGAGACTTAGTTCAGTAAACCGTTCGACAAGAGCCGAGCGATTGATAAGCAAGCTGCGTGAGACCTTTACGAGTTCGTCCAGACGGTCGAGCGACACACGGACGATCGGTGTAGTTGTAGGGCGATAGGGATCGAACTTTGAAGTATCCTCGGGCCTCGGTTTCGCCGATACCAGCTGTACTTGATCATTTGACCCGGACGGAACCGAAGCCAGCGCCGCCAAATAGAGCTCGTCAAGGTCAGCTAACGCCGTTTCCTTTGAGGCGACAATATCACTGAGTCGTTCCGCTGAAGCAGACAGGAACGCGACCATCGACGGATCAGCCGCAAGCCGCGACTCAACGATCGTGTCGAGTAGGTCTTCCATTCGATGTGCGATCGCTGATGCATCATTTAGACCGACAATGCCGGCTGCTCCTTTGAACGTGTGCGAACTGCGGCGAATATCCCAAAGAGCGTTCTGGTCGTTTGGCGAACGGGCCAGTATCTCGATGCTATGGGTGATGCTGACAAGCAGTTCGTCGGCCTCGGAGCGAAAGATCTCGAGAGTTTCTTCGTCGATCTCGAACTCTTGGGCAGTCCAGTCTTCCTGCTCAACAACGGGGACGATCTCATTGAATGATGCATCTACGAATCCGGAAATATCATCGAGGAATGGTGCCGAATTAAGCGGAATCCGCCAGATAGCAGCTTCGATCTTCGTAACAATATCCAGAACGGCGTAGGCGAGTGTGGATTTGCTGATGTTTGCTGCGCCGGCATTCAATCCGGCGATCGCCTGTTCTACGAGAGCTGTGATCTCGATCAGTCCAGCGGCGGATGCATCCTCCCCCAGGCGTGCGAGATCGCGACGCGGGATCGTAAGATCGGAGGCGTCACCGGTTTGAGCGACGATGAGCAGACTGCTTCGAATAGAGGCGAGTCCGCTCTCAGCGTTCATGACGAAGGTTTGTAGTTTGTCGCGGTCCATTCCTGCCGCTAAAGAGGAAAATGTGGGAGAAGGTAAATCGTTTAGGCTTCTGGGAGAAGATACGTTTCGAGAGCTTTCATTAGGGTCTCGGGACCAAATGGTTTGGTCACGTACCCCGTCGAACCCGCCATACGTCCGCGTACCTTATCAAAAAAACCGTCCTTGCCCGAGATCATTACGATCGGAAGGTCTTTTGCCTGTGGGTTTGCACGTATTTGTTTGCAAACCTCGTATCCATCCATGCGTGGCATCGTGATGTCGAGCAAGACCAGGTCGGGCAGTCCATTCTCGAGGCATTCGAGAGCTTCGACACCGTCACCGGCACAGACGACAATATGGCCCGATTTTTCTAGCTTTCCGGAGATGAGTTTGCGTACCGTTGGGCTGTCATCAACGACGAGGATCGTCTTACCCGTGGGCTGGGTCTCGTGCAACTCATTTTTGCGGCTGATCTCTTCAAGACGGATCGCGATTGCGTTCACCTGACCCGCAAGGATAACGTTATTCGGGTCCAGCCGCGATGCTTCCTCGAGGTATTTCAGGCCCGATTGTGTATTGCCTAAGTTGAAATGGCCGAGTGCCAGGACGGTCATTTCGGCCACGTCGAATTCTCTGAGGTTCCATTCGGCTTCCATGCGGGTGACAGCGCTCTGGACAACCTCATGATCGGCTTTCGAACCGTCGAAAAGTGCTTCAAGATCGGACAATGTCAATGTCGATCGACATGTGGAGCATGCGAAGCCCTGCGGATCGTTTTGCGATGAACAGTATGGACACTCGACACCCTGGAAGTGAGACTGAACTTCCTGAGTCTCAACTACGGTTGCGGGTTCGTTTACAATTTCCGAGACAAATGGCGAAAAGCTCTCAACAGTCTCGTTCTCGGCACTAACGGTTTCGACCCTGCCAAATATCTCTTCAACCGAACGGCCGTTGGCCGGTTGTGGAGTGCCAAGAACGGTTTCCCTACCAGATTCGTTCTCCTCCGAAGGTAGTGGGGCGGCGGTCAATTCTCGTTCGTCGCTGACCTGACCATCGGGTTGCCACTCCGAATTATCGACATTATCGACCTTGAGAGATTCTTCGGTAGGTTGGGCAGCAAGTTCAACCTCTTCAGTGGTTACGTCAACCGCGGTGGCTTTATTTGGTTCGAATATAGTTTCCTCGATCGCAGTTTGCCGAGCAGGTTCTGCGACAACGGGTCCCTGGGTCTCCTTTGCGGCACCAAATGCGAGTGCGAGGAATGCGAGGCCTGATCGGGCGGCGGCGTTTTCCGGATCAAGGTTGAGAGCGGTTTCGAGAGCCTCAACCTTATCTTCCAAAACAGTTGAAAGGTGTGATTTTAATATCCAGGCTTCGACGGAATCGGGCGTTTCCTCTAAGAATGCATTAAGTATCTCGAGAGCCTTACCTTGGTCGCCGGCTACCGCTGCCTGCTTTGCCTCATCGAAAGCGGCCTGCGATCTCGCACTATCCATTGCGAGGATCGCAATTTTGGCTTCCTCGTGTTCGGGGTCCAATTCGAGCACGCGGTCGAGATAACCTCTTTTTTGGACTTCGGATTCGGCCATTACGGCGTGTTGGAACCACGCAGCGGAGCAATCAACGTCATAAGCCAGAGCCTGATCGAGGCATTTGTTGGCCAGCGTGGAAGAGCCCTGCGCGTGAGCAGTCGCCGCACGCTGAACAAACGTTTTTGCAAGCAGCGCCAGGGTCGCACGTCGCCACTCCGTGGCTCTTGAATTTTCGGGGTTAATGCTTAAAACACGGTCGAGGAAAGCAAGCAACTCCTCCGGATATTCACTGATCGAGGCCAGCCACATCCAGGCGTCTTCACTCTGAGGATCTATGGCGGCGGCTTGGGAAAGGAGCTTACGAGCATTCTCGCGGTCGCCGTTCTGGGCGGCCGAGATCCCTTTTTTAAGGAGTCCGTCAAGGTCTGATGTGGGCGAAAAGTCGAAATCGCCCAGCGCTTCGGTGCTGCCAAGAGGTAGCGTGTTTATGTTTGGTTCGAATTCGAGTCTCATAGTATTTTGCGTGGTAGTACAGGAAGGAGATACGAGTTGTCGGACAGACTTAGCCCAGTTCTGGCACAGATGCAAATGCAATATCGGTGCCAAGAGTCATCAGGAACGAAGAATTGCGATATCATCTCAGAGTGCTTTAATTACGGAGGAACCGAGACCTAAACGTATTCCCTTGTGCCGGGTAGTTACGGATTCGCACGGAAATCTGACAAAAACTGTCAGAATTGTCTGACAAAAAGGGTAAGTATTTGATTAATTAAGACCTTGGCCGAACGCAATAGTACTCAATTTGACGTCGCGATCATCGGCGGTGGCCCCGCCGGGCTGTCGGCAGCGCTGTGGTGCTCCGACCTGGGATTGCGCGCAGTCTTGATCGAGCGTGAAGATCAATTCGGCGGCCAGTTGTCGATCATCCACAATCCGATCCAAAATTATCTCGGTTTAGATGTAAAAAACGGAACAGAGCTGCGAGACCTATTTCTCCAACACATTGAGAATAAGCGATTTGAGCAAAGAGTCGGCGTCAAAGTGACCAATGCGGATCTTGAGGAGAAGTTGCTTCAATTAAGTGATGGCTCAACGGTTTCATCAAGTGCAATTATTATTGCAACCGGCGTCAGGCGGCGGCGACTCGATATCGACGGGGAGTCGGAATTTCAGGGACGTGGAATTCTAAGCTCCGGGGTTGGCGAAAAAGAACGCGTAGCCGGAAAGACAGTAATAATTGTTGGCGGTGGAGACGCTGCTTTGGAAAACGCACTCATACTTTGCGAAATTGCGGCCAGGGTGTTCGTCATTCATCGCCGAGGTCAATTTTCGGCTCGGCCTGCGTTTCTCAGTTCGGCAAAACAGATCGCCAATATTGAATTTTTATCTGACACGATCGTGACTGCAATTCATGGCGCCGATAGAGTTAGGGCCGTCACTGTACGGCATATACAAACAGGCAAGGAGACTCAGATCACTACAGATGCCTTGCTTATTCGAATTGGCGTCGTCCCGAACAGCGAGGCATTTGTTGGTCAATTGGCTCTCGACCAGGCCGGGTATATTTGCGTCGATGGAAATGGGATGACAACGGCTGACGGCATTTTTGCTGCTGGTGACATTGCAAACCCGTCCGCCCCAACCATCAGTACTGCCGCAGGAAATGGTGCGACGGTCGCGAAATCGATTGCCCGTCGGATCGGCGTACCTTTATCCAATTAATTGAAGAATTCTCCAATAAACGTACCGCGAAACGAACAGGTGGACTTTTTGATAGGGCTCGAAGTCATAGCACGGGCACTTTTTGAGGGTCGATAGACGCAGATTTCACCAGAACCGCATTTTTCTGACATTGAAAAAATCGATTCTGACCATTGGTTTTACTGCATTTGCCTTAATAGATCACTTCTTTTCATCCCCGATTATCCTAAATGTGGCACGCCGGATGCCTCAAGAAGTTGTTCTAGGGTAAAAACTGTGGTAAAAAAACTATCACGATTAATATTTTCGCAGGCTGCTTATTAGCTGTCGGATGCTCGTGCGACCCATTCCGCATCGGAAATTGTTGCATTGGGCGGAAGCTTCCGGTAATGCAGCATAGCAATCGCCGGACCGCTTCTCGCGGCTCTGAGCATGAATATCATGGAGGAAAACAAAATGAAGGCAAGCAATTGGGTCGCCAGAGTTTTGACTCTTGCGTTGGTAACCGCGACTTTTGCCGCGGCGGCTCTCGCACAAGTTGGAACTGCAAGCGTAACCGGCACCGTCACCGATCAACAAAGTAATGCGGTAGCCGGTGCGACAGTGAGACTTTTGAATAATTCGGGTTCGACAAGAACTGCAACCACCAACGACAACGGTGTCTACCTATTTCCGTCTGTGCAGACCGGAACGTATAGGATAGAGGTCGAAATGACAGGCTTTAAAAAGGCCAGCGTTTCGAATTTTCAGGCACTTGTGGATATCTCGACCGAGGTAAGTGTGAAACTCGAAGTCGGGCAGGTCACTGAGACGGTAAACGTCGATGCGGCTGGTCTTGAGAGTATTGTTAATACGCAGGACGCTAGTCTCGGAAACAACTTTGTTTCGCGACAGATCATCTCGCTTCCGCTTCAGGGCCGCAACGTCGCTAATTTGCTGAGCCTTCAGGCCGGTGTTACACCGGACGGTTCGGTTACGGGCGGACGCTCAGATCAGGCGAATATAACGCTTGACGGCGTTGACGTAAACAATCAGCAGGACGCAAGTGCGTTTGCACCTGTCCTGCGAGTCAATCCGGATTCGGTTGACGAGTTTCGCGTAACCACAGCAAATCCTGATGCCAGCAAGGGCCGTTCGTCGGGTGCCCAGATCTCGCTTATTACAAAGAGCGGCTCAAACAAGTTCAATGGAGCTTTGTACGAATACCACCGGAATACAGCGACGACAGCGAATGATTGGTTTAGCAATGCCGCGGGCAGTGTTGGGGCAACGCACCCGGACGTGCTAGCCGGACGAAAACGGATCGGGGACCCGGCCTCGCCCCGGCCTCAGCTGCTAAGAAATTTGTTTGGGGGAAGGATCGGCGGGCCGATTGTTAAGGACCGGTTGTTTTTCTTCTACAACTATGAAGGAATGCGCGAAGCAAAAGGTACACCCCTAACTCGAACGGTACCGAGGGCCAGCCTTGGCGCGGGCAATATTCAGTTTGTCGATAATACCGGCCAGTCTTGGACGATAACAACTGCTCAGATCAATTCGTTCACGCTAACTGGTGGAACTGCTGCCGGTCCGGTTGTTGACGTCAATCCTTTGGTTCCGGCCTTGTTTGCTTCGGCTGCGTCCCGGTATGTTGCCAATGACAACACTGCAGGTGACGGTAGGAACACCGGTGGCTTTAGGTTCAACGCTCCGGCCCCCGTTAAGCAGAGCGCCCATACGGCGCGTTTCGACTGGAGCGTAACTCAGGACCAAAAACACCAGATATCTTTTCGCGGAAACTATCAGCAGGATATTACGGGCGCTCCTTCGTTTTTCCCTGATACACCACCGACAAACCAATGGAGCCACCCGATGGGCCTTTCGGCCACGCACACATGGCTTCTGGGATCAAACCTTACAAATCGCTTTAGTTATGGACTCACTCGAGTAGCTTTCAGCAATCAGGGCGACTCGTCCGACCCGACGATCACGTTCAGGTACATATTTCAGCCGGTTGGGTTCGCTCGCACCTTTGCGAGAACGAATCCAACGACGAATATTACGGATGACCTGACCTGGATCAATGGAAATCATACGCTACAGTTTGGCACCAATATTCGCCTCATTAAGAACACAAGGACGAGTTTTGCCAGAGCGTTTGATAATGGCATCACCAATCCAAGCGCGTATCAAAGCAATGTAGCAAGAACCGTAATTAACCAGTACATTACGGCGGTAACTGGTTCCACGCGTTCCGTTGCCTCATCTTGGGATGTTCCGGTCCAGGGAGCCTTGGTTGCCCTTCTCGGGCGATTAAATGGCTATGGGGCCAACTTCAACTTTGGCACTGACGGAAATCTGATCCCGGCGAATACTGGCATAACGCGTAAATTCGAAACTGAGGAGTATGACTTTTATGTTCAGGACACATGGAAGGCCCGTTCGAATCTCACCGTGACCGCAGGACTTAGGTACGGCCTGAGCATGCCGGTTACTGAGACGCAAGGGTATGAGACGGTTCCCACGATCGTTTTGTCGACCTACCTGCAAAACACCATCGATGCGATGAACCGTGGTGTCAACTATAGAGAGCCTTTGTCTGTTCGTAAGGCTGGAAAGTCCAACGGTCTGGATAGCATTTATCCGCTGGATAAGAACAACTTCCAACCTCGAGTTTCAGTCGCATGGTCGCCGCAGTTTGAGAGAGGTTTCATGTCGAAACTATTCGGCAAGGAGTCGGAATCGGTGATTAGAGCCGGATTTTCGATCACAAACGATTATTTCGGCCAGCAGTTGGCGACAAACTGGGACGGGGCAAACACGCTCGGGTTCTCATCATCGTCGTCGATCAATGTAAACACTTACAATATTACGACGAATCCGGCACCGCTTTATACGGGTGCGAGTATGAGCATTCGAAACCTACCGAATCTTGCGATCCCGGGCGCCCTGGCGTTTCCGCAAACGGCACCATTTCGTAACCCTGGAGCGGGAAAGATCGAAACGTCGCTTGACCAGAATCTGATCTCGCCGATCAACTACTCGTGGAACGTAAGCTACGGCCGTCGTCTACCTGGTAATATCTGGATCGATACGGCTTATGTTGGTCGCTTGGCCCGAAATCTGCTGGTTGGCCGCGATGCGATGATGCTCAGAGATATACGCGATCCGATTTCCAAGATGTCGTATAACGAGGCGGCCACGATTCTCGATAGGCAACTTCAGGCCGGCGCTTCGGCTGCGAGTGTCGCGTCGATCGCTTTCTTCGACAATATGTGGGCGCCTGGCTCGCTAAGGAGTTTCTTTGGGTGCCCCTTAGTGGGTGGCGTACCGATCCCGAACTGCACGAATACTCAGGCGGTTTACGGCTATCAGCCCAGCGCTGGTGATTGGACCTACATGATGCAGGAACTGGATGGCGCATCTGGAAGCAGATACTTCTTCCAAGGTCAGTATGATTCGCTGTCTGCGTTTAGTACGGTTGGCTCCTCGGATTACCACGGAGCAACGCTCTCAGTCCGGCAGAGGATGAGTAACGTGACATGGGACTTCAACTACACGTATTCCAAATCGTTTGACGAGGCGTCGGGCCTTCAGACCGGTGGCCTTTTCGGTTCGACTTTCGTTCTGAATGCATTCAAGCTCAAGGACCAGAGATCGGTCTCTGACTTTGACCTGAGGCACGTCGTGAACTTCAATGGTGTTTGGGATCTGCCGATCGGTAGGGGCAAGCACTTTGGCAATGGAATGAACAAGGTGCTCGATGCATTCATCGGTGGTTGGCAGCTTAGCGGTATTTTCCGTATGGATTCGGGATATCCGTTTACGGGCGGCTATTTCGATTCGACCGGTTGGCAGACAAACTGGAATATTAGAAGCTATAACACGCTTCTCAAGCCGGTTTCAACGGGAACGTTCTTTGGGTCATCGTCGGCTTCATGCCAAACGGCTCAAGCGACCAATCCCAATGCCGGATGCAGCCTTCCGAATCTGTTCTCAAATCCCGATGCGGCCTATGCTTCGTTCAGAACACCACATCCGGGCGAGACAGGAACGCGTAACGCCATTCGCCTGCCCGGCACAAAAAACTTTGATGCCGGTCTGGCTAAATCGTTCAACATGCCATGGCGCGAAGGGCACAAGGCCACGATTCGCTGGGATGTGTTTAATGTGACTAACTCACCGGTGTTTTCTACTCAGGCGACTGGGACGATAGGCTATACGGGCTCATCGGCGGGTACTACCTTTGGCCGGTTTACGGGGACTCGTAACAACGCGCGAGTAATGCAGTTCGCGTTCCGCTACGATTTCTAATACTTGGGTCAATTCCCTTTTGAGAGAGTTGAGATGCAATGCATCTCAACTCTTTTTTTGTGTGAGTTTACTTTGGCGGGTTATCGGCTATGTACTTTTCTAACTGAGCCTTTTCCGGATGATCCGGACGTTTCTGCAGAAACAACTTGTATTCAGTCGCCGCTTTTCCTTTCATGCCCGCTCCATCGTAAAGGGATGCGAGCCGTAGATGTAGATCAGCTTTTTCGACCGGAGCAAGTTTGATCGCCTCATTCATCGCAGGAACCGCGAGCGATCCTTTTTTAGATTGCAAATATGATTCGCCCAAATAGTGATAAGCCTCGGCAGAATCCGCCTTGACCTTGACCGCATTTGATAAGACGAGGATCGAATTATCGAACTGTTTACGTGAGTAATACAGCTTGCCAAGATTGAGCAAAGCAACAAAATAGTCCTTCTTCAACTCGATCGCTTTAAAGTAACAAGCCTCTGCATTGTCGAGAGCGTTGTTCTTGAAATAGACCGTACCCATTTCGGTCCACGCGACATAGTCTTTAGGATCCTTTGTAACTACGGCTTCCAAAAGAGGCATCGCCTTATCAAACTTCTTCTCGCCGACATGCAACATCGCGGCGTCGAAGGCTTTTGTGTTTCCCGCATCACGAGAATAGGATTCGCGTGCAGAGACCACACCCGTCGCGATTCTTTGCTTAAATTCCTGCCAGTCTAATTCGATATCCTGGCGAAGGTTGCCTCTCCCGCCCGGAGGCGCCGACACGAGCATGCGTCCGACCTCATTGCTATTGACCTCAAAAACAAGCGTGCCGCTGCCCCTCGGCATTGTTAGAAAGTAATAATATCCGGTGTCATTGGTCTGGATCCGGCCAAGCTGTGTTCCGCCTTCGAGTAGCGTGACAAAAACGATGGGTTTGGCATCCTCTTTCCTGAGACCTTTGATCGTAACTTGTCCAAATAGAGCGTTTTGGCCGATCTGAATTGGCAAACCGGTTGCCGATCGAAGTTCATCAGTTTGAGCCAGGACGCCGCCTGAAAAAAACACCGCAGCCGACGCAACAAAAAACAGCTTCGAAAAATACTTCATAAATACCTCAAGTTCCCGTATCGGATGCCAGAATTATGGCCTGATTTCAAATGATTTACAAGAAAAATTATCTGGCGGCAAAAGCATCCTCGCCCGTGGTTTGAACCAGATGTCGTGTGTCATTCAGGGCGAGCACACGCATATTTCGCGGGCCTCGAAACTCAAACCGATTTATACCGCAGTTCGACGTGATGATCCACGGCGTTGTTCGCGTACCACGATGGATCGCACCGAGCAGATGCAGCGTCAAAAAACAGATCGCACCAGTATGCGAAAAGATTGCGAGCTTCTCGCGTTGGTGATTGCGAAGTATATTACGCAGTTCGCCGGTTATTCGTTTGAGTAAGTGGCGATAACTCTCGCCTTCGGTGATCACGTGATGGACATTGCGATTGATCAGGGCATAGTAATCGTCTGGATACTGGGCCTTTGATTCGTCAAACGTCAGGCCCTGGAGAACACCGACATTGCGTTCGCGAAAAGCCTCGGACTTATGGATCGGAAGCTTGAGCAATTTTGCGAGCGGTTCGGCGGTCTGAACGGCTCTTGTCAGGTCGCTTGAGTAAATAGCGTTGATGCCCTCTTTTGCCAAGGCCTTAGCTGTCTTCTCAGCCTGCTGCATACCCAACTCCGACAACGGCGTCGGCCCGTGCCCCCCAAAACGCCCTTCGGCATTACCGGCCGATTGGCCGTGTCGGATGAGATAAAGTCGGGTCGCGTTTGGCATAGGGAAAGCCGCCATCTGGCGTAGGCGTTACTGTTAGGCCGCAACCGCCTCTGCCTTCAATTTCTCGGTCTGATAGTGCGTTCTGAGAGTTTCAACAAACTCATCGATCTGGCCTTCCATCACGAGTTCGAGCTGGTGAACGGTAAGACCGATGCGGTGATCAGTGACACGATTTTCCTTGAAATTATAGGTGCGTATCTTCTCGCTGCGGTCGCCGCTGCCGACCATCGATTTGCGTTCGGCTGAGAGTTCGTCGTGCTGACGCTGCTCTTCGAGTTCCTGCAAGCGGGCACGCAGGATGCGCATTGCCTTTTCCTTGTTCTTGATCTGTGATTTCTCGTCCTGCATCGAGACGACGACATTTGTCGGCAAGTGCGTCAGCCGAACTGCGGAATAGGTCGTATTTACCGACTGTCCGCCGGGACCAGACGAACAGAAATAATCTACTCGAAGATCTTTTGGATCGACCTGTACATCTACCTCTTCGGCTTCAGGCAAAACAGCAACCGTGATCGCAGATGTATGAATGCGCCCCTGAGTCTCGGTCTGAGGCACACGCTGCACGCGATGAACTCCACTTTCGAAACGCATCTTCGAATAAACGTTGTCGCCCTCGATGACCGCCGTTGCATCCTTGATGCCGCCCATGCCGTTATCGGACATTTCGAGAATGTCCATCTTCCAACCCTGGCGTTCAGCGTATCGGGCGTACATTCTGAGGATCTCTGAGGCGAATAGCGTCGCTTCGTCGCCACCGGTTCCGGCCCGTATCTCAAGGATAACGTTCTTTTCGTCATTTGGGTCTTTCGGGACAAGAAGCAGCTTCAACGCTTCCTCAGCTGCCGGCAGTTTCTCTTCGATCTCGGCGATCTCCATTGCCGCCATCTCACGCATTTCGTCGTCATCTGCGGTCGCAGCGAGGTCCTTTGCACCTTGCAGATCCTCGGTCATCTTACGAACGTCGCGATATTTTTCAACGATCTCGCCGAGGCTGCGGTGCTGCTTCATCAGCCGCGCGTACGCCGTCATGTCCGACATAAACTCGGGCTGCGAGATCTGCTCGGTCAGTTCCTCGTAGGATTTTTCTATTTGTTCTAGCTTTTCGAACATAAATACTTGTCAGAACCGCCTGCGTTAGCGGGCGGCCAGTTTGATGACTATTGGAACGCTACTCTCGCTGCAAGAGCTGACCGACCGCTTACGCAGGCGGTTCTAACTACGCGGGCTCCAGCTTTAGTGATTCGTCGAGGGCCTTGATCGCTACTTCGAGCTGCTCTTCGTCGGGTTCCTGCGTCGTGATGTTTTGCAGCCAAATGCCTGGGAGCGTCATGAACTTAAAGATCGCACCCGACTCTTTCTTCGCTGCATAACGGATCACTTCGTATGAAAGACCCGCAACCAGCGGCATCAGGGCGATGCGAACGACAAGATTGAGCCACGTCGCCTCAAACGTGATCACGGAGAACAGCACGATCGACACCAGCATCACGACCATCAGGAACGACGTTCCGCAGCGCGGGTGCTGGCGTTTCTGCTGCATCGCGTTTGCCGTTGTCAGATCGAGGCCTTTTTCCCAGGTGAACACCGTCTTATGCTCGGCCCCGTGATATTCGAAAACACGACGAATGTCCTTAAGAAACGACATCGAGAAGATCATTATGATGAAAAAGATCATTCTGATAATGCCGTCGATGAGGTTGAATGAGACCCATCCACCGAACGTGTCGAGCTTGATCTTCCAGACATAAGCCTTGATCATCTCGTACCACGCAGAGCCGCTGGCTATCTCGGGAGCGTTTGCCCAGCCGAGCCAGATAAAGAGCAGATTGGTCAGAACGAGCGGAGCAACGATAAAAAGCAGGATGTTAAATGCCAACGCAAATATGATCGAGCCAACCGCGCTTGCGGACTGGCCCATTTTCTTTGCCTTACCTTCCTGCTTCTCGGGCATAATTACCTTGACCGGAGCTTTGGTGAAGTTTTTATCGTCCGTGCCATCAGCGAACGCCAACTGCGTTTCGCCAGACTTAGCTTTTTCAGCCTCTTCCTGAGCGTTGAGGTCTTCCTCGTAAATGCGGGCCGAGAAATTTAGTGCTTTGACGCCCAGCGCCATCGATTGGATCAGCGTGGCACCGCCGCGGAGGACTGGCGTATTCAGCCACTTGTATTTATCGCTCCACTTCGGCAGCGTCTCGGCGGTCGAAACGATCGAGCCGTCCTGACGGCGGCACGCGATCGCGTACGCCGACGGAGTGCGCATCATGACGCCTTCCATCACAGCCTGGCCGCCCACGATCAGGTCGCGTTCCATCGCAAAGACGGTGTGGAGGAATCTAAGTTTTCGCGGACTCATTTGCTTATTCATACGACAAATTTGATTACAAAATGTGTAAAACAGATGCTCGACCAATTTATGTGTATTACAGGGCTAAATCACAGTGAACAATAGACTTTGGCGGTGTTTCAACGCGTCAGTGTCCCAAAAGTGTCCCAGCCCCATTTTGGGACACGTAAACCATAGAGCCAATGAGACTTACGTCTCGTGAAACAAAAAAATAAAAAAAAATATTTCACGTGTGTAACAGATACGCGAATAAGCCCTGATCGATTTTTCAATGACCATCAAGATCGACATTTCTCTGTCGATCTATGCGTTGCAAGGATAGCACAATATTGCACAAAAGTCAAGCTTTTTCTCGACCGCCTCCTTTGCGAATGTATCGCCCTTGCTTACGCGCGGGCTTGTGCAACAAAACGACTAACGCCGACCTTTTTTCACCTATCGGTGGTGCAGCTTGGTACACCAGTATCGATCGGCGCTAGAGGTCGGCGTCGTAGTTTTAGTTAGCTAATAGTTTTGTCGTCTGTTCTCCAAAACCGTATTTCGCCCTTGCTTACGCGGGGGCTTGTGCAATTATGTCGTCGCGGCACCGCTGCGGGCGTAGCGCTTGTTAAAGCGGTCAACGCGTCCGGCGGTATCGACCAGTTTCTGCTTGCCGGTAAAGAACGGATGGCAAGCCGAGCAAATTTCTATGTGAAGTTCCTCACCCATCGTCGAGCGCGTCTGAAACGAACTGCCGCACGCACACGACACGGTGATCTCATTGTAATTCGGATGTATTTCCTGTTTCATAACCTTTTTCCTTTCGCCGTAGATAAGCGATGCGTAGGTTTACGCAATCTTTAATCATACGGCTGATCCGTGGCAAAGTCAAATATATTCCCCATTGGTCCTGTGGCTTTGCGGATTCTCCTTGACCTAAAATGCTACGAAAACTATGATGTAGCCATTATGAATATCGCCGAAATAGAAGCCGCAATCGTGAAGCTCGCGCCCACCGAAATAGACAGATTGTTGGCCTGGCTTGCCGATTATCGCGAAAAAGCGTGGGATCAACAGATCGCGAGTGATCTCGAATCAGGGAAGCTGGACGACCTTCTCGCAGAGGTTGATGCCGAGATCGAAGCCGGGATCGCTACTCCGCTATGAAGCACCACACCCTGCCCCGATTCTGGGATTGCTACCGGAAACTTTCAGAGCAAATTCAACGGCTGGCGGACAAAAACTATCGTCTCCTAAAATCAACTCCGGATCATCCTTCGCTTCACTTCAAGAAGATCGGTTCGTCGAAACAGCTTTGATCCGTTCGCGTCGGCATCGGCCATCGAGCACTAGGGCGGGAAAAGGACGGCAATATCTACTGGTTCTGGATCGGTAAGCATGCGGAGTATGACCGGCTGATCTCAAAGACCTAAATCGGTACGGGCGGACTAGGAAGTCCGCGTTCCGACCTATTTCGCAGGTTTCTGTCGCTCGTAGATCTCGATCCATTCCCTCGGCGTGACCTGCGAGGCGAGTGCGCCGATCAGCTTTAGCGGGATGTCATCGACCTTTTTGAAGCGGATACACGATTTGCCCATGTCGAGTTTTCGGGAGGTATGCTTTGGCCATTCTGCGCGGAACCATTTGAGTTGCTCGGGCAGGCTGTAGATGGCCATCGAGTAGAGGGCGATGAAGTTTTTTTGCGAACCTATTCCCATAAAGCTGAGCGGCAGCTTCGGATCGCAATGATATCCAGGCGGATAGGTCTCGTGTGGGACGACCCAGCCCATGTGGCCATAGAGCACGCGTTCCTCAAATCCGGGCGGCAGATTATCGTTTATGACATTGCGCATCGCCGAGACCGCAGCCTGTCGATCTTCGGGAAGTCCGGCGATGTATTCCTCAGGTGTTTTGGCATTGTATTGCATAAGAGGAGTGAGAAAAATTGTCCACAGATTAACACAGATAAAAACGGATAAGAAAAAGGAACTCGGCCTTAGGAAGGTTTTCCTCTATCTCCTTCTCTTATCTGTGTTTATCCATGCCCATCCGTGGTCAATTCATCTGCCTGATTAGGCTTTCAAGCCGCTGAGTGCGGATGCCGTGCAGGGATTTGATCTCGGCGATCTGCTGGTCAAATTGCTGCGGATCGGCGGGCTTTTTCAACCTTGTTCCGACGAGCATATTGTTCTTTGGCGTATGTTCTACCGGCACAAACTCGAAAAGTTTCGTGGCGTAACCGCTGCGTTCTAACAACAGGGAACGCAGGCCATCGGTGATCGTTTCGGCGGTGCGTTCGAGCATAACGCCGTGTTTTAGGATGTCGCGGAACATCTCGGGAGCGACGATCTGCGGACGAATTTCCTGATGACAGCACGGAGCGGCCACGATCAGGCCGGCCTTTGCGGTTATGCCTTTGTAGAGGGCTTCGTCGGTCGCGGTATTGCAGGCGTGAAGGGCGATCAGGATGTCGGCATCGCCGATCTCGTAGTCACCGATGCTGCCGATGACAAAATTTAATCCGTCGAACTGACACGCGGTCGCGATGCCGTTGCACAGGTCAACAAGGTCACGTTTGGCATCGACGCCGGTCATTTGGATGTCAATGTTTCGCGTATTCTTGAAATAGTCGTACGCCGCGAACGTAAGATAACCTTTCCCGGATCCCATATCGACGATGCGCAATTTCGACGCATCTTTCAGTTCCGACTTATCGACCAAACTCGCCAATATCTCGACAAACTTATTGATCTGCCGCCACTTGTCCTGCTGTTTGTCGCGAATGCGGCCATTGTCGTCGGTGATGCCGAGAGCTTTAAGATAGGAACTTTCCAAGTCGATCTGAGCAGCCTTTTCGCGGTTGTGCTCCTGCGGTGGAACGACGGTAAAAGTTGGTTTGGCAATATTTAGCCGGGACTTATCCTTCTTGCCGATATCGAGTTGATAGTCGTTTGCGGTAGTAAAAAGATGCCCGCTTTTGAACCCGTTATGCATCGCTTCATTGATCAGATTCACGCCGTCTTTGAGATCGTAGTTCTTCGCCGTATCACGCGTTTCGCTCCGATAAAGAAAAAACAGTCGTATACCCTTCTTCGTCGAAACCAGCCGCACCAGGATCTTTTGCAGATGTTCCTCAGTGCCCTTATAATTGCCGAGAGTCAGCTTTACAAACGTGCTGTTTGTCAGGCTCGCGGCGAGTGCGTCGATAAATTTGTCGATATTTTCTGTCATTTGCAAGATACTAAGAAATATTTAGCCACGAATTACACGAAAATCACGAATAAGATTTCTATCAAATTCGTGATATTCGTGTAATTCGTGACAAAAACTCATGAAGAACTTATTTCATCTCGCATTTCCGGTCAACGATCTCGATGCGGCTCGTGCATTTTATGGCGGTGTACTTGGCTGCCCGGAGGGCCGCAGTTCGGAGCATTGGATAGATTTTGACCTCTACGGGCACCAGATCGTAACGCATCTTGCACCGAACTCGGGTATCAAAGCCTCGAACGAGGTCGATGCCGACAGCGTTCCGGTACCACATTTCGGGATCATTTTGCCGATGGACAAATGGCGTGCGTTGGCCGACAAACTCACCGTGAGCGGCGTGAAATTTATCATAGAGCCAAAGATACGATTCAAAGGCGAGGTCGGCGAGCAGGCGACGATGTTCTTTCTGGACCCGAGCGGGAACGCGTTGGAATTCAAATCATTTGCGGATATGACGCAAGTCTTTGCGAAATAGTTTTCAGTTATTAGTTTCCAGTTTTTAGTTTTTCCGGAAAATGTCCGGACAAACTAAAAGCTGAGAGTGGAAACTGAAAATTACTACAGTACCAACTTGCCGTCGATGAGCCGCGTGATATTTAGCGGATTTGCTTCCTTTAGTTCTTCCGGCAGCGCCGTGTCCGGGAAATTCTGATAACAAACTAACCTCGCAAACCTAGTGATCGCCCGCGAACCGACCGCCGTCGAACGACCGTCCGACGTCGCCGGATACGGGCCGCCGTGGACCATTGACGGGCAGACCTCGACACCGGTCGAGAAGCCGTTAAAGATCAAACGGCCCACCTTTGTTTCGAGGATCGCGACGAGATCGGCGTAGTCGACAAGGTCATCGTCCGTGCCATGAATGGATGCGGTCAGTTGGCCCTCGAGTGCGTTAGCGATGTTGATGAGTTCGTCGTGTTCATTTGAACGAATGAGCAGCGTGGTCGGGCCGAAGATCTCTTCATTGAGATCGGGCGTATTTAGGAATTGAACTGCTGAAGTTTCGAAGACGGACGGGCTGACGTCAAAGCCGTCGGTACTTGCGTGTTCGGACGACATTGCTTCGCTCGTCGTCTGCAGGCGAGACGCCTGCGTTCCCGGCAGATCGGCCGTCTCCTCTGAGCGTCTCGTGCTCGCCTCGTTATATGCTTTTTGGATGCCGACGGTAAGCAGCGGCGCGGTCGATGTGTTTGAAATTTGAGATTTGAAATTTGAAATGAAGTCCGCTGCGTCATCGGGGACGAACACAAGCCCGGGTTTTGTGCAGAACTGCCCGACTCCGCCGGTGACCGATGCGTGCAATCCCGCAACGATCGCGTCGCCTCGTTCTTTCAGCGCACTTGGCAGGATGAACGTCGGGTTGACGCTGCTCATCTCGGTGAAAACAGGTATCGGCTCAGGCCGTGCAGCAGCAATGTCCATCAATGCACGCCCGCCGCGTCGGGAACCGGTAAAGCCGACGGCTTTGATCGCGGGATGTTTGACCAACGCCTGTCCGATCTCGTAACCGCTTGAAAACAAGAGACTAAACACGCCCTCGGGCATGCCGCATTCTTTTGCCGCACTTGCGACGGCGGTGCCGACGAGTTCGGCTGTGCCAGGATGGGCTGTGTGGCCGATTACTATGACGGGACAACCGGCGGCGAGTGCCGAAGCGGTGTCTCCGCCCGCAACCGAGTAGGCGAGCGGGAAATTGCTTGCGCAAAATACGGCGACCGGGCCGACCGGACGAAGCATCGATCTCACGTCAGGTTTTGGAAGGGGCTCGCGATCTGGAATTGCATGATCGATGCGGGCATCGACCCACGAGCCTTCCTCCAGCAGATCGGCAAACATACGAAGCTGGCCACAGGTGCGTCCGCGTTCCCCAAGGAATCTTGCATTTGGTAATGATGTTTCGAGTGTGGCTCGCTGGATCAGCGTGTCGCCAAGAGCTTCGATATTGTCGGCCATCTTTCGTAGGAAAACGGCACGTTCGCGGCCCGGAATGTTGCCGAAAGGGATTCTGGCTTGGCCGGCTAGGGTAGCTGCTTGATCCAGTTCCTCGAGCGATGCTGAATAGAACGGCGGTTCAACGGCATTTCCGGTCGTCGGGTCGAATGCACTAAACGTATCGGCTGTTTTGCTCCCGCGGCTTTGGCCGATGATCGATCTTCCGGTTAATTCGATTTCCATAGATGCAAGCCCGTGCGTCAGCAAGGGCGAAAATACGAACGTTGAAGGTTTCGCCCTTGCTTACGCGCGGGCCTCGGCACTTTCTCGCGGGCGTGTCGCGAGAGCGTGATCGATGATCTTTAATGTTTCTTCGAGCTCGGCCCCGACGAGCTCGAGTCGTGGTGGGCGGACCCGCGTGCTGCCCCAGCCGACTTTTTCCTGGACGAGTTTAATTAGCTGGACAAATTTTGGTACGGTGTCGAGCCTGAGCAGAGGCAGGAACCATTCGTTCAGTTCACGGGCCTTTTCGCGTTCACCGTTCATTGCGTAGTTGTAGAGATCGACAGACTCCTTTGGAAACGCGCTCACCAAGCCGGCGATCCAACCGGCCGCTCCGGCATTCACGCCCTCGACGATGCAGTCGTCCACGCCGACGAAGATCGTCAGATCGCACAATGCCTTGATCGCGGTCACGCGGCGGACATCGGTGCTTGATTCTTTAACGGCATTGAGGTTAGGCAGCTCGGCGGCGAGTTCGGCGACCTGCTCGGGCAGGAAGTCGGTGCCGTAGGCGACCGGGTTGTTGTAGAGCATGCATGAGAGATCGGTCGCCTCAACGACCCGTGAAATGTGGTATTTCATCTCCCGCCAGTCGCCTTTGTAAACGTAGGGCGGTAGCACCATGAGGCCGCTGCATCCGGCGGACTGGGCTTCAATTGCCTGGGCACAAGCATCAGCCGTCGTCATGGAGGCGATCGCGGCAACGACGGGAACACGATCACCGATTGCTCCGACGACAGTTTTCCAAAGCGCGATCTTCTCTTCGAGCGAGAACGTGCCGCCTTCGCCAAGCGAGCCGTTGGTCACAATGCCCGTGCAGCCGTTATCGACCAGCCAGTTTACGTGCCTTGCAGTAAACTCGTGGTCGATATTCAGGCTCTCGTCGAAACAGGTCGTTATCGCGGGCATCACGCCCGTCCAGTTCATCGTCATAGATTCTCCATCCTCACAGGAAATATTGGCGGCCTCGGCGTGTCTGGCTCCCAGCTAAATAGAAATTCGGTCGCCGTCCCGCAAATGCGGCCTTGGCACGCTCCCATGCCGCAGCGCGTTTGTAATTTTGCTTCGCGTCGCGAGTCGAAGTCTTTCATTGCGGCGTAGCTCACGTCTTCGCAACGGCAAATGATCGTTGAGTCGTCTGCCAAATGTTTCAACTCATCCCGCAACTCAAATGTGCGGTTTAGCGAGTCGGCGAATATCCGGGTCTTGTCACGTTCGGCAAAAAAACGTCGGGCCTCGGCCTCATTGGCGGTCGCTGCGAAACCCGCGATCTTCCCTTCGGCCAGGGATGCCTCAACGCCACCAATGCCGGTCGGTTCGCCTGCACAATAGACATTCTCGCACGAAGTCCGCTGAAATTCATCGATGGCAACAAAACTGTTTTCGATGCTGCATCCGAGGAGCGAGGCAAGCTCGGTGTTTGGTACCAGGTGGAAGCCGCACGCGAGATAATCGCATTCGAGGGACCAAGTCTTACCGTTTCGAGTTAAGGTGACGAATAGTTGCGGAAGCCCGCGCGTGAGCAAGGGCGAATCACTCAAGTTGGATGTTTCGCCCTTGCTTACGCGCGGGCTTTTGCAAAGTGTCACCCAGGAATCGGTTAGATACGGAATCCCGAGTAGTTTTGAGCGAAGGGCCATGGCTTGAGCCAGTTTCGAGGGTGAACTCCAAAGACCGAAAGCAAATCGCCTCAGCTTTGCCGCCGAGGTTTGCTCCGCAATCGCAACGACCTTTGCGCCTTTCGACTTCAAATATTCGGCAACGGTGAGCAGCAATGCTCCAGTTCCGGCTACGACGATCCGTTTGTTCTCAATATTTAGGCCGCCTTTGACGAGCGCCTGTAAACCGCCCGCACCGAAAACGGTCGGTAGCGTCCAACCCGGAAAAGGCAAAAATCTTTCGCGTGCCCCGGTCGCGATGATTAGCTTTTGGTATGCGAATTCGGTTGAGCCGTGCGGCGATTGGGCCAAAAGTGAATTCTCATTTCGAGCCGCAAATACCTGTGCGTTATTTACGATCTCGATCTGTCCAGTCTCGATCGCGGCGACCAATCTCAACGCTTCAGCCGATTTCGTCCTCCCCAATTCTGCACGCCAGATCTGGCCGCCGAGGCGTGGATTGTCGTCGACCAGAGTTACGTGAACATCTCGATTCGACGACGAGGCCAAGGCCGCGGACATTCCAGCCGCTCCGCCGCCAATTACCAAGATATCTGTTGAAATGTTCTCTTTCCTCGACATTGACTATGGCCCTACGTCGTTCCGCCCGCTTACGCAGGCGGTTCTGACTCGGTCACGATCTTCATTCCCTCTTCAACCAAACGAGTGCAACTTGTCTGGTGTCTTTCGCCGTTGATGGTTACACGGCATTCGAAGCAAATTCCCATCACGCAAAGCGGCCCGCGAGGTTCCCCTGTTACCGACGATCTAAATTTGTCGATACCCGCGGACAGAATCGCGACGGCGATCGTTGTGCCTTCGGCTACGGAGATCTTCTGGTTATCTATCGAAAGCGTGATCAATGTTCGGTAAATGTCCTTGTGGGTTGATATGGTTCCGGTGAGATCGCAGGTTTTCGGCCTAGGATCTCATCCGTCAGAAGCTCAGCTGTGCCGAGCGAAGTTGTAATCCCAAGTCCTTCGTGGCCGGCCGCGGCGTAAACATTTTCGAAGCCCGGGATCTTGCCGATGTATGGCAGATTGTCCGGCGTTGCCGGACGAAACCCTGTCCAGATGCGAACGGCGGCGAGGTCTCGAAGCTTAGGCATATACTCAAATGCTCGCGACGTCATTCTAGACACTATCGAATTATCGATCTCACTTGTCCCAGAACCAAACTGTCGCGATGAACCTAGCAATATCTGTCCAGTACTGCGCGGTTGGACGTTGAAGGCGACCGAGTCAGCATCTTTGCCGTGCGCCGATTTGAGATAGCCGAGTTCGATAAGCTGATGCGAAACGAAATTTGGATATCGCTCTGTTATCACCAGATGGCCTTTTCTTTTCTTGACGTTGAGCTGCGGTGATAATTCGGATGCAAACGCACCGGCGGCGTTTATCACTGTTCCAGCCGCAATTGCGTCGCCATTTTCTAGTCTCACTTTGCCATCGGCGATCTCTGTTACCCGGGTGCTAGTTTTGAGAACGGCTCCATTTGCGACGGCACTGTCTATCAAATATCTTGAAGCCGTTAGCTGATAAACGACCGAATCGCTTTCAACGAGCAGGCCGCCTGCTAATCCCTCGGCGAGATTCGGCTCGGCCTCGCGAAGGCCTTTTTCGTCGAGGATCTCCGTTACTATGTCGTGCGTTTTGTAAAACTCATGTTTGCGACGAACTTCGTTCATTTCCTCTTCGTCTGCCGCGATCCAGATCGTGCCGCAGTGTTCAAATTCGCAAGATGTTGGCATTTCGTCGGTAAGTTTTTCCCAAAGCTGTTGCGAATATTGCGTCAGTGCAAACTGAGCTTCGCTGTCGTCCATCACGACGATGTGGCCCATCCCGGCGGCGGTCGTGCCGGTCGCAACGTTGCCTGCGTCAATTATCACGACACTAAGGCCTTCGCGGGAAAGAGATGCGGCACAGGCTGCACCGACTATTCCAGCACCGACGATGGCTACATCAAAAGTCATTTTCTGTATGGTTAGAGTGCAAGCTTTAGCCGGTATCCGTAGCAAAGTAACAGGCTGAAGCCTGCACTCTAAACTTATTTGATCCCGAATCGATATGGATCGCTTACATCGAGAACCAATTCCAGCTCAGCCGTCACGTGAGCAGTGCCGCGAATAACTGGGATAACCTTATCGCCATCTATCTCAACTTGTCCTTCGAAAACGCTGCCGATCACGCTCTCCTGTCGCCATATATCGCCGACGTTAAGCTTGCCATCGGCCCAAAGGCACGCGAGTTTGGCACTCGTTCCGGTGCCGCAGGGCGAGCGGTCGTATTCGAGGCCCGGGCAGAGTACGAAATTGCGGCTGTCGGCTGTTGGTGTTGGCGAGAATAGCTCGATGTGATCGATCTCTGCTCCGTCCGCACCGGTTATATTGTTGGCGGTCAACGCGTTTCGAACTGCGACGGAGAAATCGGTGAGTTGCTCAAGATTGGAAAGATCGATCGTCAAAGAATGTTCGCCGATGAGAAAAAACCAGTTACCACCGTATGCGATATCACCAGTCACACGGCCGACGTCGGGAACATCAACCACGACATCTTTTGCATGCCGATAACTCGGAACGTTTGTGATCGTCACCATTCCATTGGTATCGAGCTCAGCCTCGACCGTGCCAACCGGCGTTTCGATCTTGTGCGTTCCAGCCTTGATCCGGCCCGTGTATTCGAGCGTCTTGACCAGCCCGATCGTCCCGTGGCCGCACATTCCCAAATAGCCGACGTTGTTGAAAAAGATAACCCCGGCGGCGGAATCTGTATCTACTGGTTCACAAAACAACGCTCCGACAACAGCATCGTGGCCGCGAGGTTCGCAGACGATCGCCGAGCGTAATTCATCGTGCTCCCGCCGAAAAACATCGAGCCTCTCAGCCATGGTTCCCCTGCCAAGATCGGGAAAGCCTCCAATCACAATACGCGTCGGTTCGCCGCCGGTGTGCGAATCGATGGCTCGAATTCTCTGGACATTTGTCATCTTGCTAAAATCGAAATATAACACTTACCGTCTTGGTGCTCGAACGAAAAGAGAAGTTTTCTTCAGTGTCAAGTGGTTAGTGGATAGTGGATAGTGCTTAGATCAAGACTACCCACTTAAACCTTGTCACTATCCACTGAAGAAAAAGAATTTCCTCTGGACAGTTATTAGTTGATAGTTAATAGTTGATAGTTCAACAAATGAAAAATGAAAACCGCACTAATCCATCATCCGATCTACGAAAAACATGACACCGGCCCAGGGCATCCTGAGACGCCATTGCGTTATACGGCGGTGATGGATGTGTTGCGTAAGGATGAGAAGTTTTGGTCGAGCCTTATTGAGATCACTCCGGACAAGGCTTCGAAGGGCTTGATACAGGCCGCACATACGCCGCAGCATTATAAGCGGGTCGAAGGTGCGTTTGCTCATGGACAGGACCGGCTCGATGCGGATACGATCATATCGATGAAGTCGTTCGATGCGGGGCTGTTTGCTGCGGGCGGAGCCATCGCCGGTGTCGATGCTGTCATGAAAGGGGTCGCGGAAAATGCGTTTGTGGTCGTGAGGCCGCCGGGACATCATGCGACAGCGGAGAATGCGATGGGTTTTTGCCTTTTTAACAACGTTGCGGTCGCGGCGAGGTACGCACAGAACAATTACAAAGAGATCGAACGTGTAGCCATCATCGATTGGGATGTGCATCATGGCAACGGTACGCAGGGGATCTTTTACGACGACCCGACGGTGTATTTTTTCTCGATGCATCAGTATCCTTGGTATCCGGGCTCGGGCAGCCGCGGCGAAACGGGATTTGGACGGGGATTAGGATCGACGCTCAATGTTCCGGTCAAGGCGAACACGTCAGCAGAAGAGCAGAAGCGGATGTTTGAGAGTGCCCTCGAAGATATTGGGAAGATTTTCAAGCCCGACATGATCATGATCTCGGCCGGCTTCGATGCTCACCTGACCGATCCGCTTGGGCAGTTACGACTTGAGGACGGCGACTACGTAGCCATGACCTTGACAGTAAAGACTTGGGCGGGCGAAGTGTGTTCTGGCAGGATCGTTTCGTGTTTGGAAGGCGGGTATAATCTCCTGACTCTGGGAGACACAGTTAAGACTCACGTCGTCGCGTTGCAATCATAGTTGCGAAAGCCCGCGCGTGAGGAAGGGCGATACATCCAACGTCGAGTGATCCGGCCTTGCTTACGCGCGGGCTTTTGCATTTAGAACAAAGACTTTATCCAACCACCATCCACCGCGACCGAGCTTCCAGTGATATAGCTCGCACGTTCCGAGACCAGGAAAGCAGCAAGAGCGCCGAATTCGTGCGGTTCACCGAGCCGGCGCATTGGGATCTCGGCTTCCCAGCGTCCTCGTATCTCATCAGCCGTCAACGATTCCTTTTCAGCAAGAAATTCGATGAGTTCATCCAAACGTTCGGTGCGGGTGTAGCCGGGCAGAATGTTGTTGACGGTGATGCCGTCAACGGCGACCTCGTTTGCGAGGGTTTTGGCAAAACCGGTTACGGCGGCTCGCAGGCTGTTGGAAAGCATCAGGTTATCGACCGGCTGTTTTGACGCGATCGAGGTGATATTTAGGATGCGGCCCCAGCGGCGTGCTCGCATTCCGGGCAGGACAAGCTTGGCCAGCTCAATAACGCTCGTGAGCAAGATGCGTGTCGCATCATTCCACGATTCGCGGCTTAACGAGTCAAATGGCCCTGCGGGCGGACCGCCGGAATTGGTGACGAGTACATCGATCTTGCCAAAACGCTCGATGCCGGCGGCTACTAATCGTTCAATGTCTGACGTAAGCGAAACGTCGGCTTCGAGAGCAAGCACATCCGCTCCGGTTTCGTTGTGGATGGATTCTGCCGCTGCATTTATAGCATCCTGTCGCCGCGAGCAGATCACGAGCGAAGCACCTTCGTTTGCTATCTCGCGAGCAACCGCAAAACCCAAGCCCTGACTGGCCGCACACACCAACGCCGTTTTTTCTCTCAATCCAAGATCCATGTTTTTCTTTCCGTCCCACTCTGCGTCTTTGCGGCTCTGCGGGAGTTCCGAAAACTTTCCCGCAAAGACGCAGAGTCGCGAAGAAGAGCAGTTATTTCTGCCTCAGATAATCGTCGGTCTTGTCGAGCCAATCCTGCCTCGGCGGGCTGAAAATATCGACGTCGAGCGTGTCCTCGAGAGCCTCGGCCTTGTGCAGGACGTTTGATGGGATGACGAGAACCTCGCCCGCACTAACGATCTCTTCACGCATTTCTTCACCGATCCAGAATTTTAGCGAGCCTTCGAGGATATATGTGAGCTGCTCGTTGTCGTGCGAATGCTGCGGCACGATGCAGCCTTTTTCAAGATAGACGTGGGCTAGCATCATTCGATCAGCGGTGATCAGACGACGTTCGAGTGTGTCGGTGACCCGTTCGCGGGGCATGTCCTCCCATCGGTATTTGGTCGTAGTCTTTTGTTCCATACGGCTCTCAATATAAATCCGTTCGGGCAGAATAGCAAAATTACAAGCGGCCGATAATGGAAACCTTTTCACCTGTGCTAACATCAGTAAATTAATAGCCATTTTTGAGGCGTGGAGGTGACGCGATGCCGGATGTAGAGATCCCATGTGTGCAATGCAAAGAGATATTTGTCTTTAGCGAAAAAGATCAGGAAATTTTCTACCAGCGGAATATGGCTGCCCCGCAGCGGTGCTCAAAATGCCGTTCGAAAAAAGCGGCCCTTCGCGAGGATGCTCCAAAGCGGTTCGAGATGGTCTGCGATAACTGCGGCAAGCGTGACACGGTCCCTTTCCAACCAAAGGTCGGCCGGTCGGTACTCTGTAAAGATTGTCACGAAGCAAGCCGCTCGCGGGCTAGACATGCGTAAATATGGAATTTGAAACTGTTACATACGAACTAAACAACAGTGTTGCCACCGTCACGATGAACCGGCCGGATGCGTTGAATGCATTGTCGATGCAGTTGACGAATGATCTCGATGCGGCATTTCGGCGTGTGATATTGGACGATGCTCGTGCGGTTATTTTAACCGGCAACGGCCGGGCATTCTGCTCGGGGGGCGATCTTCGTGAGATGAAGTCGATGTGGGAAAAGGAAGGCCGCATAGAGGCGTTCCTCGAAGATCCGCTCGGTGCATTGCACGGCGTTATCCGGCTGATACGCGAAACTCCGGTTCCATTTGTCGCAGCGGTCAACGGTGTCTGCGCCGGTGCGGGCGTGAACTTTGCTCTTGCCTGCGATGTTGTAATTGCGGCGGATGACGCGTTGTTTCGTGAAGCCTTTGTTCGCATCGGGCTCACGCCGGATTGCGGCGGTACCTTCTTTTTGCCGAGAGCCGTTGGCGAAAAGATCGCTACCGAATTATTTATGACAGGCGATGCCGTCGACGCCAACAGGGCTCTCGCGATCGGCATGATCAATAAGATCGTTTCCGCCGCATCGCTTATCGATGAGGCGAATGCCTTCGCAGCCAAGCTCGCCGCCGGCCCGACAGGCGCGATCGGTCGTATCAAGCAAATGATGAACGCCTCGTTCTCAAATGATCTAACGCAACAGCTAGCTCTCGAACACGAATGCCAGATCGAGTCCGGCAAGTCCGCCGATTTCAAGGAAGGCGTCGCTGCATTCTTTGAGAAACGGCCGCCGAATTTTACAGGCAGGTAGCTCAAGTCCCTTTGAAACCGATCTGTTTTTTGAGGCGGGCTCATTCAAGTCCTTTCTCTCCAAGCTCTCAAATTCTATTCCGACCCTCGCAACCAAGAATCGCTCTGTTTGACACGCAAAACCCAAGTTGTTATTGTTCTGATATTGAAAGTCATTTTCATTAGCTTAGAAAAGAAGATAAGAGTCATTATGAAGTTCAGTTCAGTCATCTTTCGAAAAGCATGGGCGTCCTCGGTCCGCTGTCTCCTATTCATTGCGTTGGTGTCCACCGTTCTTGGACAGAAAGAAACCAATGTTAGTGGCCAGGTTGTCGATACAAATGGCCATTCGGTCGCAGGAGCTGTGATCCGTCTGAGCAGGAAATCGTACGCCGAGGAGATGCGAACGACTACAGATCAATCAGGAGGATTTTCTTTCCAAGGCCTCGCGTCTTCGTCCTATCGGATTTGGGTTAATGCAGACTCGTTTGCGGACACATACAAAGAGTTTGGACCTGGCGAGCTGACTTCGATCCGGATAGTCCTCTCGCCTTTGCCTGTTGCGGCAGACGTCTCGGTGACGGCGAACTATCTTGCGGGTTCACGCGACAGTCTTGACGAAGTCCCGGGATCAGTTGAGAGAATCGACTCCGAGACACTGACGAATGCACGTGTCTTCAATTTTTCTGAGGCCCTGCGTAAAGTTGCCGGGATAAATATTCGCGACGAAGAAGGTTTTGGCCTGCGGCCGAACATTGGAATTCGCGGCCTGAATCCAACCCGTTCAAGCAAGGTCTTGTTGCTCGAAGACGGCCTGCCCATATCCTACGCTCCTTACGGCGATAACGCGTCCTATTATCATCCGCCGATAGAACGTTTTGAATCGATAGAGGTGCTAAAGGGATCCGGTCAAATCGCGTACGGCCCTCAAACGGTCGGCGGCGTGATCAACTACCTGACCCCCAACCCTACAGAAAAGCCCACGTTTACGCTAAAACTGACAGGAGGGAATCGTAGTTTTTTTAACGGAAGCTTTCTCGGAAGCGGCACTATCGGAAAGACCGGGATCGTTGCAAGTTTTGCACGTAAGCAAGGAGATGGTTCCAGGCCCTTTATAAACTCGAAGCTTAATGATGTCGCGACTAAGGTAGTTCAGACGCTAAACGACCGTAACTCGCTGGCCTTTAAGTTTAGCTATTACGGCGAGGACTCGAACGTAACCTACACCGGCCTGACTCAGGCCGAATATGCCGCAGACCCTCGCGGAAACATTTTCAAGAACGATTACTTTTACGGGGATCGCTTCGGCACATCTGTTTCATACACGTCCGTTTTGTCATCACGGGCTGCTTTGATAACGAGCGCATATGCTAATTTCTTCAGGCGTCACTGGTGGCGTCAGTCGTCAAATTCGGGTCAGCGCCCAAATCGCATTAATTTAGACCCGGACTGCTTAAGCTTGGATGATCTGAACACTACATGCGGCAACGAAGGCCGTCTTCGCGAATACGCAACCTATGGGATCTCACCGAGATTCACCATGAGCTATGACGCGGGAACGATATTCCGAGGTGAGTTGCAGGCCGGCATCCGGGTGCATTGGGAACGCCAGGACCGGCTTCAAAAAAATGGGGACTTGCCAAATAGCCGCGACGGCGTGGTGAGCGAAAATAATCAACGGAAGACCTTTGCATATTCGGGGTTTATCCAGAACCGTTTCGTTTTTGGTGATTTGGCTCTCACGCCCGGCATTAGATTCGAAAAAATAGGTATCGAACGTAAGAACCTGCTTATGGTTCCGGCAGCGTTTGGCAAAACCTCCGTGGATGCGGTCATTCCGGGTGTTGGAATTGCTTACTCAGGGTTGCCCGGGACAACTGTCTTTGCGGGCGTACACCGAGGCTTCTCGCCACCGAGAAATGAGGACATTATTTCGAATACCGGCGGCGTCATCGAACTCGATCCTGAATTGAGCTGGAACTACGAATTGGGTGCCCGGACGTCGCCGTTTCGAGGGGTTCGGTTAGAAAGCACGTTCTTTCGTATGGACTATGAAAATCAGATCGTACCGGCCAGCCTTGCAGGCGGTGTTGGATCGACCTTGACGAATGGCGGCCGCACGCTTCAGCAGGGATTTGAATTTGTCGGGCATATGGACTCGGGAACAATTCTAAGATCGGCTCATAATTTCTATCTTCGAGCGGCCTATACATGGCTTCCGATGGCCGAATTTCGCGGTGTGAGATTTAGTTCGGTCTCCGCGAATACTCCAGTAACCGGGAATCGCCTTCCCTACGCTCCGGAGAATCTGATAACGACGAGTTTCGGCTATTCACACCCGAAAGGATTCAACGCTTTTGTCGAAAACGTCTTTGTAGACCGGCAGTTTACCGATGATCTGAACACCAAGAATCCAACAGCGAACGGTCAGCGAGGTGCGATCTCTTCCCAGACCTATTGGAATGCGACAGTCAACCATCGGATCGAGCGTTGGAGAACGACTCTATTCGTCACCGGAAAAAATCTTTTCGACCGCACATTTATCGTCGACCGCTCCCGCGGTATTCTGCCGTCGAGTCCGAGACTGGTTCAGGCAGGTGTAACGGTTCGTTTTTAGAAGCCGGAAAACGTACTTTTCAAAAAGGAGAAGACGGGCGGAATTAAACACGCCGGCAAACCTGTTTCACGCGACGATCCTGCGGATGTTTGCGTAGGCGGTTATTTCTAGGCTTGATTGTTGAGAGTCGGGCCACGACCCGACTCTACGCGCGGTGTTAAAAACCAAACGTCAACCCAAAACGTCCGTTCACCCCCGCGGTGCGAAACCCGTTCTCGTAGTAATCCTGATCAAAGACATTCTCGATCGTCCCGTAAATACGCATCGTCATCTTTTCTTTCTTGATCCCAAACGTGTAGCCCGCCGTCAGATCGCCCTTTCGATTTCCCTTGAAACGATAGATGTATGAGTTGAAAGTCGTGTTGCTAAAGATCGGAGCGAGATAGGTCGAGGTTGCGAGGTAGTCAAAATTGACCCAGAAACGCTTATACCGTTGGGTTGCGACCAGCGTAAACTGATGGTCGGGAACGCCCAACGTCCGAAGAATACCGCTGCCGGAGAGTTGCGGTGTGAGTTGAACGCTGTCGGTGTAGGTGTACGAGACAAAAAGGTCGGTTGTGCTCGTCACTTTTGATTTGACGCTGAATTCGCCGCCGCGTGACGTGCCGCCCTTTCCGTTCTGATAGCCGCCAAATGGACGCGGTGTGGTACCGATATTCGGCACGACATTGCCGTAATTGATGATGTCGTTGAGCCGGGTCCAGAAGTATGTGCCCGAGAGCCGAACACGGTCGTTTGCGACATTCTGCTCGACACCGGCGTCAAAAGCGATCGTCTTTTCAGGCTTCAGGAAAGGATCGCCGATCGCGACAAAGGCGTTCGATGGAAATGTGTTGTAGAACGATCCGAACCGCTCGTATAGCGAAGGCACGCGATATCCATTGCCAACGTGTGCACGCAGCTTTGTCCTCGACTTTTTGAAGAAGTAGGAAGCCGAGCCATCGAAGGTGTAAGCTCTCGGCGGATTGCTGAGCGTCAGATTGCTATACGGTGCATTTGCGAGACTGAATTCAGGCCTGTTCAGGCTGAACTGCTGTACACGGAACCCGCCCGCGAGCTGCATGGCGTCATCAAACAAACTCACCAAGTTTTGTAGATAAAAGGTGTTGCTCTTTTGTCCAACACGGGTGAAAAAGTTGGCAGTTCCTGTCGGCGTCTTGCCGTCGTTGAGATAGCTCTCGCTCTCGAATTCGTAGCCCGCAGTCAGCGTATTTTCACGGACCGGCGTCCAGTTGAAATGAATATTTCCAGTGTGGATCGTCCCGTCGAAAAGACTCGTAGACGCACTCTGAAAACCTGCCCCGAGCGGGCCGTTGTTGTTTGTTCGCTTGGTTGTGAGGCCCTGATAGTAGCCGCTGATGAGAAATTTGCTGTTGACGATCTGGTTGACGACGATCTGCCCATTAAAGAATCGCGAGTCCTGCCTGCGATCTGGATCGTTGGCATCAAACGTGAAATTTACGCCCTGCCGCGCGTCGATGATCGTTGCATTCGTTGCGGGAAGCGTTCCAAAGGTGTCCGGATCGGTATTGAGCCGCACATCGGCGTCGGAAAAAAATACGCGGCCGGAAATGCTCGTCTTATCCGTAGGAGCGAGGTCGATCCGAGTCGGTAGATTTGTATTGTTCGCCTGGTCATCGCCATCGATACCCTTCCTATAAGTTGTCTGCGAAAGCCCCGCCGTGATGCCAAATTTGCCGCTCTGTGTCCCGTGCGAGATCGTTCCCCGAAACCGTCCGAAGCCGAGCCCACCAGCATTGCCGCTTATCTGCCCGTGAGTTCCTTGCCGCGCTGTCGGCGTCTGAAGATCGATCGTCCCGCCGATGGCGTTCGTGCCATAAAGCGACGAACCGGAACCTCGCAAAACTTCGACCCGGCTAACGCTTGTGAGAGTCATATCACTCAAAAAAGCTGTCGCATCACTGTTGATACCCGTCACATCGCGAAAGCGAATACCATCGAGAAGAAGAGCGGTGTCCTGATTCCTCAGTCCGCGGGTTTTTATAGCAGCAACCCGCCCAAAGCCGCCTGATTGCGCGACACGAAAACCCGGGATCGTCCGCAAAGATTCGATCAAGGCAAAGTCAGCCCGATCACGCATTTCCTGGCCGTCGATGACGTCGACGGTTTTCGAGACCTGCTCGATCGGTTGCCCCGCCCCGGCGGCAACCGTAACGCTCTCGCGAATGCAAAGGTTACACGCGGGTCCGGGAAGCGAGCTAAGGACAAAATAGTGGGAATTTGGACCATTTGCGTCCACTTGAATGTACGTGGACGGAGTTTGCAGGGAAATATCAGACGAGCGTACCGAAATGACATAGGTGCCAAAAGGAATATTCCCGAACTCGTAATTTCCACTATCACCGGTAGTCGCCGTGAAGCTACGCCCGGGCGGATTTTGCGAAGTCAGGGTTACCGTTGCATTCGGTAACGGAACACCTTTATCGGTGTAGGGTGACGTGGCCCTTCCGACATACCCGCTTACATTCGCCGTGCTCTGAGCGATTGCGGCTGCCGCAAATACGATCAAATAAACTAAGAACTTTACTGTTTTCATAACACTCCTCCTCTGCCCACACGCAGAATGGTTCAAAACACGACAAACGAGCAAAGTTCCCGACTATTACGGTTGCGTGGGCAGCGCCGGATTTTCACCGGACTTCCTTTGCATCAAATGCCAACAACGTTCAGAGTGCAAGCTTTAGCTTGTTTCTTCGTCGGGTCGGAATAAGCTGAAGCTTGCACTCTGAATTTTTAAAACACGTTCGTCACACGAACGTTGCCGCTCGCCGGACTGCGGTCCAGCAGAACTTTTACGCCGAAAACGGCGTTGATACTCTCGGCGGTCAAAACCTCGGCCGGAGCGCCTTTCGCGGCGATGCGGCCATCCTTGAGCATTAATATCTCGTCGGCAAACTCAGCGGCGAGATTGAGGTCATGTGTGATAACAACGGCCGACGCACCTCGCGAACGACAGCGTTCGCGAACCAAGCGAAACATCATCGCCTGATGTGCCAGATCGAGATTTGCGGTCGGCTCGTCGAGCAGCAATATTCGTGCATTCGTGGCTACCGCCCTCGCCAGCACGACACGTTGGCGTTCGCCGCCGGACAGCTCATTCATCAGCCGCGAAGCGTATCCGGCGAGGTCGCAGTCAGCCAAGGCTTGTTCAGCAGACTCAACGTCTTTCTCGCTCTCCCAGCCAAAAGCACCGCCATGAACAAACCGTCCCGACAGCACAAATTCCAAGACCGTGATCGGAAACCGAGTCTCGTTCTCCTGAGCAACGACAGCGATATTCGCGGCGATCTCACGCCGCGAGATATTTGCGAGAGAACGATCCCCAAGGTGAATCTCACCCGTAGAAACTGGCAGCGTTCCGTTCAGTGCTTTGATCAGCGTCGTCTTCCCGGCACCATTTGCACCGAGCAAAGCAATGATCCGCCCGCCCGGCAATTCCAGCGAAACATCGCGCAGCACCGCTCGCTCGCCGTAACTTACCGAAATGTCTTTGACCTCAAGCATTGGTTTTAGCCACGAATTACACGAATGGCACGAATAAGAAATACAAAATTATTAGTGTAATTCGTGGCTAACTCTTCCTAAGCAAATAAATAAACATCGGTGCCCCAATCAACGCCGTCACCGCACCGACAGGTAGTTCCCTGGGCGCGATCGCTGTCCGAGCGATCGTGTCGGCAAATACCACAAATATCGCACCGGCGATCGCCGAGAAAGGCACGACAAGGCGGTTATCGCTGCCCACCGTCAGCCGTACCAGATGGGGCACTATCAAACCGACATATCCAACGCTGCCGCTCGCCGCGACCGCCGCACCGACGACAAGGCTCGATGCTCCAAAAACCAGCATCCGCACACGCCCAACCTCGACACCAAAATCAAAAGCATCACGCTCACCGACCATCATCAGATTCAACGCTCGCGCCTGTGACATCAGAATGATCGTGCCGATGATCACGGCACCGAAGCTCAGATAAACCCCATTCGTCGTCGCCTGAGACAGATCGCCTAGCAGCCAAAATGTAAAGCTCCGCAACTTTGCCGCATCGAGCAATGTGGTCAGCATCACGATCACCGACGACAAAAATGTCGTTACTATTACGCCCGACAGCACCAGCCGCTCGACATTCATCCCCGCGCGGCTTTTTGCCATTCGATAAACGGCAATGGTCGCAAGGCCCGCACCCGCAAATGCCAGTATCGGCCGTGTGATCTCAAGGCTTTGAAAGAAAACAAACGCGAGCATCGTGCCCAACGCCGCACCATTCGAAACGCCCAGCAAATACGGCTCCGCCAGCGGATTCCTCAGCAGCGATTGCAGCCCCGCACCCGCAACAGCGAGACTCGCCCCAACACACGCTCCCAACAAAATGCGCGGCAGCCGGATGTCGTATAATATCGACCTCTGCTGCTCCGACAGATCAAACAATGGCAACCGCTCCGCACCAAGCATCGCGGCCGCAAGCAGCACTATGATAAGCAGCAAGACAAGAGCTCCGCCGAGCAAAACGGCCCGGTTTCTCTGCGTCCTCTGCGATCTCTGCGTTAAAACCACTATTTAAATTTCTCTGAGTGCAGATACTTCGCGATCTGCTCCAACGCATCGACCAACCTCGGCCCGGGCCGCGACAGCAGATCGGCGTTCACCTTATATACGCGCCTGTTTTTCACCGCCGGCGAATTCTTTAAGGCGTCGTTCGGCTCAAGGTTGTCGTCCGATTCCGAGAGAATGATCACCTCCGGATTCAATGCCGAAGCCGTTTCTTTGCTTAATTTAGGATAAGCTGATTCAACATTCGCCGTGACAGATTTTCCGCCGGCTCTTGCGATAACCTCGGTTACAAACGAGGCTTTCCCGATAGTGAATAAAGGCTCTTTTGAGATCTGTACGAAAACCGGGACCGGCTGGATCCGCTTTTCATATTCGGCCGGCGTTTCGTCCCGCTGAAGTGTGAAATCTCGCAATCGCTGACTTCGCGTTTGCAGGTCATCTATGAATGGCTTGGCTTTTTGATCGGTCCCGAACATTAACGCGAACTGTTCGAGATTATGAATTACCTGTTCCAACAAGTAGGGATCAGTCACATAAACCGCAATCCCATTCGCCTCGAGCGTCTTCATAAACGTTTCGATCTGCGATGCCGTCGACACAAAAACCACGTCAGGCTTGAGGGCGATGAGCGACTCCATATTCGGCGTCATCGTGTCGCCGATCTTGGCTATCTCTTTGGCTTGTTCGGGGTAATTGCAAAACGTCGTGACACCGACCAGACGGTCGCCCGCACCGACTGCGAAGATGTTCTCGGTAAGATTCGGAGCAAGCGAGACGACGCGAGCGATTTTGACCGGGATCGTGACCTTGCGGCCAAGGTCGTCCGTAACGATGCGAGTTGCAACGCCCGGCTGCGCGGAAGTGTTCGAATTAGCGGCACCCCGACAGCCGGAAAGCAAAGTAAATGCCGCAAACAAAAAGACAAGACCGATTAAGTTTCTTCTTTTTTCAGACATAAAAAACGCCCGTCCTTCCGCGTCGAATGATCGACCAGAAAAACAGGGCTTGTAAAGGTTAAAAGTGGAAAAGGTTAAGAGTGAAAAGGGTTGCGTCCGTCGCCCGCTACTTTTTCACTTTTTCACATTTTCACATTTTCACATTCGTAGACCGTGTTCGCCTGCGATGTTTTGACGCGAAACATCTCCCCTGGCAAATTGTTCGAAACAGGCTTCCCGGCTTTGGTAAGATTGACGCCTTTAGGCGTTAACTTACCGTTCACGGTGACGCGATCGCGCGGGGGTTTCACCCGCTTTCCCTGTCTGGAAGTTGGACGCATCCAACGACTTCGAACAAAAACTGATTGTTACGTTTCTTGAGAATGAAGTCAATCCGACACTCAAAACGAATCTGGTCAGTGCTGAAGACTTACTCTTTTGATTGCCGTTGGCTTTAGCCAACGGTTGGTATCTTCAGGAAAGATCTTCGGGCTTTAGCCCGATTTTGTTGGGCTAAAGCCCATAGAGATTAGAAACTCGCTGTCCGTTGCCTAAAGGCAACGGCAATAAAGAGGCAAGACAAGCCAAACTCCTACTGGCGCAACAGAATCGGACGGCTCGGTGACGCATCGGCCTCGAAGGGGGCGATCTGCAAATTGAGTAGATATTCGCCATCAGCGATCTCGTTTGGAACATAAATCAACTCGGTAATAGTGCCGTTAATTCGGGTATCGGCTCCAACCGCACGGCTTCCCGGTTCTATATTCCAAAAGATGCGGTGGTTCGAGAGTTTGCCATCGTCAAAGATCCGATCGATCGACGGCAGATCGACGAGGAGATGTTTGAATCCACACTCGACAATGTATTGCATTGCATCGGCCGTGAAATACGGCGGGATATTATCAGCGTCGTAAATACGCGAGAGCTTCGAATCGTCATTCGGCAACGTGCGGACGATCAACGAGTCAGAACCGTCTGCGGCAGCGGGCGGTTGAACGCCCGCATTTCTCAGGGAATCGTTCGTTATCAACTGATCCACCGAACCTTTCGGCTCGATCGACACGAGCAGGGCGGACACTATTATGTCCATCAAACAGTCACGAACCGATATTCGCTCATTTGTTATATGCCCGACGCACTCCGTGTGCGTACCATTACAGTGCGGAACGAATGTATATTGTTCAAAATTTACACTCGCCCCATCACGTGTATCGCCGAGCGTCTTCGACGAAGCCGCGTCAACGCCGAACGCATTCGGCTGCGGCCCGCCAAACTTTAGCGGGATAGATAAGTCGGCAATAAACTCGTAAGTGCTCATATCTTCTTGACGGCTGCAAAGACCTCTACGAGATCTAGTTCAGTGACGTTTTCGACATCGGCACACAGCTTCATCAGCAACGCATCCTGAGCATTTCCTTTCGCCTTTGCAATCGAATATGGCAGGTCCTCGCGAAATGTGACCATCGAGTATTTTGAAAAATAGTCGGGGTACGTCTGTTCGAGTTTGGTTTCGAGTTCCCGCTTTCTGACGAAGACCGGATCAGCGGTCGCGTCGCGCATTTCGTAGAAATTCTCCTCGGCCATGTCGGCGATGGCGTCGGTGTTTACTTTGCGAAGTTCACCGTATTTTTCGAATACGACACGCCAATCGGTCCGACCGCCCGCTGACGCAGGCGGTTCTGACAAGAGCGAGTTGAGCACGCGAACGTCCTCGAACGCACAGTTCATTCCTTGCCCGTAGAACGGCACGACCGCGTGCGCGGAATCGCCGAGCAGCAGAGCCTTGCCGCCGGCATTCCAGGGAAAGCATTTGATGGTACCAAGATTGCCGGTCGGGTTGGCGAAAAAATCTTCGGTGAGCGTCGGCATGAGCGGGACCACGTCGGGGAACTCGCGTTTGAAAAACTTCTTAACCGAGGTTTCGTCCGTAAGCGAATCGAAGCCGGAAACACGACCGAAAGGACGTGTGTTCTCCGTTCGAGTTGATGGATCATGGGCACTACCGTTCGGGTCTCCGCCCTTATGTGCAAGAAACAGCGTACACGTAAAGCTGCCGTCAAAATTCGGCAGGGCGATCATCATGAATTTGTTTCGTGGCCAGATGTGGAGGGCGTTTTTCTCTAGTTGGAAGCCGCCGTCATTGGTTGCCGGAATATGCAGTTCCTTGTAGCCGTGTTCGAGCCACACTTGTGAAAAATCAAACCGCTCGACACCGCCGTGCAGCATCGCGTTCCTCACCGCCGAGCCTGCACCATCCGTCGCGATCGCCGTGTCGCCTTTGACCTTTACGCCATTCGAAAACTTAGCTTCGCCGCTAACGCAATCGAAATAGACACATCGCTGGTTGAAATGAAACTTTACGGCTTCGTACTTGTCGGCTTCATTCATCAGGGCGATATTTAGGCCGGAGCGCGAGACCGAATTAATATATTCGCCCTGTCGCCCGCTGTAAGGTAACAGCTTAGTTTCGCCCGAAACCGTATGGATCATTCGACCCTGCATCGGCACGGCCTCGGAGAGCATGTATTCGTCCATGCCGATCTCACGCAGAGCGGCGATGCCGCGATCCGAGAGCGCGAGATTTATCGACCGCCCGGCCGCAACTTCTTCGAGCCGCATATCGCCGCGGGCTTCGTAAACGTCGACCGCGATGCCGCGTTTCGCGAGGTAAATTGCCAGAAGCGAGCCTGCCAGCCCTGCACCGATAATGACGATTCTGGACATAAATCAAAGCTCATTCACCAGCTTTTCGACCCGGACCGCCGTGACCTTAAATTCCGGTGCTAGAGTAAAGCGGTCTCGGGTCGGGCCGGTTGCGTAATTGAGGAAAACCGCTGGATCATGGAAGGATGCGAAAAGTTCACCAATTTTCACCTTGTTGGTGATCTCGACCGGCAAGACAGCCTCGCCGTAATTGCTGCTGAGCCGCACCTTTTCGCCGTTCTCGATCGACAGCCGTTCCGAATCGGCCTTTGACATCTGCAGCAGATCGATCGGCCGCAGTTTCTTGTTAGGCGTCCGCATCGTCATCGTACCGGCGTTAAACTGCTCGAGTACACGGCCCGTGGTCAGCATAAATGGGAATTCCTCCGTCACGACCTCTTTAGTCGGCCGGTACTTTATTCTCTTTAAGGCCGCCATGGCGCCATTCGAGAAAGATTCACCGTGGAGGACCTCTGTTCCAGGATGATCGACATCCGGACACGGCCACTGGATGCCGGCCTTCTCGATGCGATCGTACGTTATGCCGTATCCCGGAGGCCACACTGCCCGAACCTCGTTCCAGACCTCTTCGGCCGTCTTAAACGCAAAATCCTTCTGAAATCCCATCGCCGCAGCAAGGTCGCAGATGATCTCGAGGTCCGATCTTGCGTTGCCCCGCGGGCTCACCGCCGCTCGGATACGCTGAACGCGCCGCTCGCCGTTCATGAACGTGCCATCCTTTTCGAACGACGACGTCGCCGGGAAAAAGACGTGGCCAAATCGCTTGGCAGTCTCATTCATAAAGAAATCCTGGATGATTACAAGATCCATGTTGGCAAAGGCCCTGGCTGTCTCGTGGGCGTTGGGATTCGACAGAAAGACGTCGTAGCCAATTGTCCAAAGGGCCTTGAGCTTGCCGTCACGGGCCGCGTCGATCATCTGCAGCTGATTGAGTCCAGCCTTGGTCGGCACCGGCTGCTTCCAGACGCTTTCAAACAGTTCGCGCCCAGTTTCGATCGTCACAGAGCCGGTCAGAATGCCAGGGTCGCACCCCATGTGTGCCGAACCCTGGACGTTATTCTGCCCACGGAGCGGATTGACGCCGGCACCATGCTTTCCGATATTGCCGGTAAGCAGAGCGAGGTTAACGATCGTCATTACTCCTTCGGTTCCCTGAAGATGCTCGGTCATGCCGAGGCCGTGCATCGCCATTGACGGCGTGTTTGTCGCGTAGATCCGTGCTGCCATGCGAATAAGCGCGGCGTCAACGCAGCATCTCTCTGCCACCGCCTCGGGCGAATATTCGGCAACGAACTCGCGAAACTCCTCATACTCAGTGACGCGTGTCCGGATAAATTCGGGATCAGTCAGGCCTTCGTCGATGATCGTGTAGGCAAGGGCGTTGAACATCAGGATGTTCGTACCGGGCCGCAGTTGTAGATGAATGTCAGCGTATTTCGTTAGCTCGGTCTTTCTCGGATCAATTACGATCAGCTTCGTCCCATTCTTGAGAACTGCCTGCTTGATGCGTGCACCAGGGATTGGATGATTTTCGGTTGGGTTTGCCCCGCAGAGGATGATCGTTTTTGCCTTTTCGATGTCGTCAAACGAATTCGTCATCGCGCCCGTGCCGATCATGATCTTCATCGCGGCCGCCGATGGCGTGTGGCAGACGCGTGCACAGCAATCGACGTTGTTCGTACCGAGCACGACGCGCGTGAATTTCTGTGCGAGGTAGTTTTCTTCGTTCGTCGCCCTTGCCGAGCCAAGAACGGCGATGCTGTCGCGGCCAAATTCGCTGTCGATCGCCTTTAGTTTCTGAGCAGCATATGCGATCGCCTCTTCCCACGAGACGACCTGCCAGCCGTCGTCCTCGCGGATCATAGGTTCGGTCACGCGGTCGGCGGCGTCGATAAAATCGTAAGCGTAACGCCCTTTGACGCAGAGATGGCCATAATTGACGGGAGCGTCCATTGCAGGCTTGACCTGTACGACGCGGTCGTCGCGGACCCCGACATTCATTTCACAGCCCGTTCCGCAGTAAGGGCAGGTCGTCTTGGTCCAGGTCGTCGGGAAACCGCGCTCGATGACCGTCTTGTCTTCAAGCGCGCCGGTCGGACATGCGTCGGAGCAGGCTCCGCAAGAGACACACGTGCTGTCGCCGAAGGCACCGAACGAATCCGGCACTATCTGCGATTCCTCACCACGGCCAAGAACGTGCCAGACGAACTGCCCCTGGATGTCGGAGCAAATGCGCACACAAGCGTAACAGTTGATGCAACGCGACATATCGACGTCGATGTACGTGTGTGACGTGTCGGCAGCGATCGAGTGATTGCCATGAAAATCGTCAGAGGCCAGGCCGTAATCTGCGGCGAGTTTGTGAAATGGCTTGTCGGGATAGCCTGTGAACGCATCGGCAGGATATTTGCCGGCAAGCATTCGCAAATTCCATTTTCGGGCATCCTCGACGGGATCACTGTGCGTGTCGATCTCCATCCCTTCGGAGAGTAAGGTCGTGCACGAAACCACCTCTTGAGCACGACCCTTTATCTCGACCAGGCACATCCGGCACGCCCCGACCGGGTCTAACCTCGCATCGTTGCAGAGAGTCGGGATGCTGAACCCCAATTCTCTGGCAGCCGCCAGAACCGTAATGTCATCGGCGAATTCGCCATTTATGCCGTTGATCTTTGCCCTGATCATGATCTTCACCAAGCCTTGGCAGCTTTACCTCTGCCCCGATCTCAGCTACGCCAATACCGTCCGCAAAATCTCAGCGAACCGGTAAACGTCGCCGAACGAATTGTAAAGCGGCACCGGCGCGACTCTTATCACATCCGGTTCCCGCCAGTCTGCGACCACGCCGTTTTCTGTGATCGCATTGAATAGCGCCTTGTCCGCGTCTCTCACGCGTATCGACAGTTGGCACCCGCGTTCTTCAGGATTACGCGGCGTTATTACCGCTATTTGCTCGTCACCCAACTCGTCGAGCAGGAACTCGATGTATCCGGTCAACAGTTTTGACTTTCTCCTAAGTGCTGCCATTCCTGCCTCTTCGAAGACCTCGAGAGACGCCCGAAGCGCAGCCATTTGCAGGATAGGCGGGTTTGAGATCTGCCAGCCTTCCGCACCGGCCAGCGGTTTGAATTCCGGGCCCATTAGAAAGCGCGTTTCTTTGTCATGTCCCCACCAACCGGCAAATCGCGGTAGGTCAAAGTCTGTCGCATGGCGTTCGTGAACAAACGCTCCGCCGACTGCTCCCGGGCCGCCATTAAGATATTTGTACGAGCACCACGCCGCAAAATCAACATTCCAGTCGTGCATTTCAAGCTGCAGATTCCCGGCCGCATGCGCAAGGTCGAATCCGACGACTGCCCCTGCCTTGTGCCCGGCCGCTGTGATCGCCTTCATATCAAATGCCTGCCCCGAATAATAATTCACACCACCCAACATGATCAACGCGATCTGATCGTCATATTCCTCGATAGTAGCGATTATATCGTCGGTTCGGAGCGTTGATTCGGCTTCGCGCGGAATAAGTTCGATCAAAAACTGTCGGGGATCGAGCCCGTGGCACCGCATCTGCGATTCGACCGCATACTGATCGGACGGGAAAGCTCCCTTTTCGATCATTACAAAAGGCCTGTCAGCCGTGGGCCTCAAAAAAGAGACCAAGAGCAAATGCAGATTGACAGTTAGCGAGTTCATCACGACAGTCTCGATCGGCTTCGCACCGACGATCGCCGCCATTTGCTCGGTCAAAAATTCGTGATACGGCAGCCATGGGTTCTTTGCATGGACATGCCCCTCGACCGCAAGTCGTTCCCAATCTTCAAGCTCCTGATCGACATACGCACGAGCAGTCTTTGGCATCAGGCCGAGCGAATTGCCGGTAAAATATATCGGATCGCCGCCCGAGATCTTGGGGAAATGAAACCGGTCGCGAAATCCACGCAGCGGATCAGCCCGATCCATTGCCGCTGCCGAGTCAAATGTTATTCTCTGATCATTCATCATCATCCAACCAAAGAGCGATTAAATCGACGTCATAGCGTTCGAGGGTCGAATCGGCCGTCATTAATCTTAGCCCGTTTGTTCGTGCCTGGGCCACGAGTAATCGATCAAAAGGATCATTATGGTGAAAGGGCAGATCGCCAACGGCACATGTATCTCGCACTGAGATCGCAAGCGGCGAGATTCCCGCTGCCGCGATCGTCTTGTTGACAAACTCTAAGGGCCGACAAGGTAACTCAAGATTGCCTTTTGACCATTTGATCGCAATCTCGAGAGAACTGACAGCGGAAAAGAACACAACTTCGTTTGGGTCGTTCAGCATTGCCTTCGCTGCGCCTGAAAGCCGGCGATTCTCTTCAGCTGCCCAAATAAAAACATGTGTGTCGAGTAAGATACTCATTCATTCTCGTCTTTGTCGTGCTGGTCTTCTTTCATGACCCTATCGAGAAAAGTCTCAGCTTCCCCCGTAAAGAAAGCAAGCGTTTCGTCGTCCAGCGGATCATCAAAACTATCGTGTATCTTAATTTGGCCCTTGTACATACCGATCCAATCGCCCTTCTTCTTTCTGATCGGCGTTAACTTCACCGTTTCCTCGCCGTTTCGGGTAATAACGACCTCCTCACCCTCAAGCGCGGCGTTTATCATTTGGCTAAGCTTCGATTTTGCTTCATAGACGCTTACTTTCATGATCTTATGGTAGACCTAGTCAGACTAGCTAGTCAAGTCATATTTATCAACGCCAAGCCAGTTTAACGCCGCTCCATGAAGCAGCATTGCCCGTATCTCGTCGTCATAATGACTCGATTCGATCAATTTCCCCGGCTCCGCCTCGCCAAGCGGGAACGGATAATCGCTTCCGAGCATAACTTGATCCGAGCCGACAAGATTGATAAGGTAATCGAGTTTTGAAGCCTCGTGAACAAGCGCGTCGAAATACATTCGGCTGAGATACCTGCGCGGGCTATGCGGATTATCGACAGCACACAGATCCGGGCGGACATTGAATCCGTGTTCGATACGCCCGATCGTCGCCGGGAACGAACCGCCGCCGTGAGCAAAGCAGATCCGCAGTTGCGGCAACCTTTCTAAAGTGCCTGAAAAGATCAGCGAGCAGATCGCTCGCGAAACCTCCGCCGGCATTCCAACGAGCCATGGCAGCCAATATTTCTGCATATCCCTTTCGCCCATCATATCCCACGGATGAACAAATACGGCCATGCCGAGCCTTTCGCAGGCGGCAAAAACATCAAAGAACTGTGATTCGCCAAGGTTTAGCTGATTTACATTCGTGCCGATCTGGACGCCGGCGAGGCCGATCTCTTTGCATCGTTCCAGTTCTCTGACCGCGAGTTCCGTATCCTGCATCGGTACGGTTCCCAGCCCAAAAAAGCGAAGCGGAAATTCGGACACAACCTCGGCGATATGATCGTTTAGAAATCGCGCTACCTCGGCTGCGTCAGCGGCTTTTGCCCAATAGCTGAACATCACCGGGACAGTGGAGAGCACCTGGATATCTACGCCCGCCGCATCGCAGTCTTCGATGCGTTTTTCCGCACTCCAACAATTCTCATCGACGTCACGAAACGACATGCCATCATCACGTACCATCCGGGCACAGCACGGCGCGTAGTGGTCAAGCGAGATAAATCCGCCGTAACCAAACTTATCCTTCCAACGCGGAATGTCCCGGGGAAGAATGTGCGTATGGACATCGATCTTGAGCATTTCTTCTATTTTGGCACCTAGCTGCTTTACTCCAAAAGACGGCGATTCGAAAAAAAGCCGGGAAACGCTATTAACGCGTCCCGGCTTAGTTTAATGGTCACTCCAAAGGTTATGGTTCTATGACCTCCTCTGGCGGACGTGCCGCTCCGGGGCCACCGCCAGCCCCCGGAGGTGCCTGAATGTACGGGATCTTCGCCTCGACCATCATCGCATTGAGAGCCGCGAGGTCAACCGTAATAAGGTTGCGCACGGCGTCGGCCGCAGCCGGAATTTTTGCTGCGAGAATGTCGATCTGGGCAAGTTCCCACGTTGTCGGGGCCGCAGATGTTCCCTCGATTGCACCCATGAGTTGTGCTGCACGTTGACTGAGCGGTGTCGGCAGTTCGACAAGCGGCGGCCCTGCCTGGCTGATATTGCTGACAGCCGATGGCGGTGTGCCCCAGTTTACATACTCAGCATCGATCTTCTTAAGCAGTTCCTCACCCGCAGTACGGATGTTCTGCGGCACGCCTGAACCAGGACGACGCCATGCTTCGAGAGCGGTATTTACATTCGCCCGCAAAGCAATTATCTGCTGCGCAGCCGTTTGGCCGCGAGTCACGATCGGCAGAAGCTTGGCCAGGGCAGCTCGTTTCTTGGCCCGATCTTCCATCGAGAAGTTGATCCGCGGATCTTCGATGACCTGAAATGTCTTTGACATTTCCTTGTCACCAAACTTGACCTTGACGGTATAGGTTCCCGGATCGACGCGTGTTCCCTGCCCGGCACCGCCGCCGCCAAAACCACCACCACCGCCGCCGCCGGGCCCGCCGCCGCCGCCAGGTGCTGCTCCGGGTGGACGCTGACGCATATCCCATACCCAACGGTTGATGCCCTTGACAGCGGTGCATTGGTTGCCGCCGCCACCGCCAAAGCCGCCGAAGCCACCACCTCCGCCACCGCCGCCGCCACCAAAACCACCACCGGGGCCGCCGGCTCCGGGTGTCGGTGCAGGCTGCGGACGCGTACAATTCTGCGTCCTCATAACGGCTCCGGCCGCGTCGGTTACAGTGATCGCAACATTCTGTCCGGCAGCAAGGCCTTCCTTCAGGTAAAAGTTGATCATCGCACCGGCCGGCGGATTTTGACCGTAAAACGCCTTGTCCGATGTCAGCGGCTTGTTGCTCCAGGTACGCCACATCACCGAGCGACGCGGATCAAAAAGGTGGATATCGCTGGCGAGAACGGTGTCGTTCATTTGCTCGAGCGATGTGATGTCGTCCATGATCCAGATCGAACGCCCGTGGGTCGCAAGGATCAGATCGTTCTCACGCGGGTGGATCAGAATGTCGTCAACCGGCACGGTTGGAAGATTCATGTGGAATTTTGTCCAGTTCGCACCACGGTCATACGACGCGTACATTCCGTATTCGGTTCCTACGAACAAAAGGCTTGAGTTGCGCGGATGCTCGCGGATGACGCTGACGATGCCGTTATTCTGCGGCAGATTTGAGGCGATAGATTTCCAGGTCTCACCAAAATCTGTCGTCAAATAGACATACACCTTGAAATCGCCCATTCGGTGTCCGTCAAAGGTCGCATATGCCGAGCCCTCGGACGACCGAGATGCTACCACGCGGCTGACATATGTTCCCTTTGGCAATCCCGGCACTTTGTCAACGACATTTTTCCAGGTCTGGCCGTCGCGAGTGACCTGTAGATTGCCATCGTCGGTGCCGGCCCACAGAACGTTCTTATTTACAGGCGACTCGGAAACAGTCGTGATCGCCGGATACTGCTGCACGCCGTCATGACGCGAACGCGAATTGCGATCCGGCACCTTGCCCATGATCGGCAGCGAGTTGCGGTCGACATTGGTTGTCAGATCGACATTGCCGACCTTGGTCCAGTTGTCGCCGCGATCGGTCGATTTGAAGAGAAAATTGCCGCCGTAGTAGATGGTATCGGGATCATAGGTTGAGATCACGATCGGTGAATTCCATTGGAATCGATAGCGCTTCTCGCCTTCTTCTTCACGCGGGCGAATGCTTTTATTCTCACCCGTGCGGACGTTTCGTCGGAACAAATTTCCATCCTGCGATTCGCCATAGACGATATCCGGATCGGTCTGGTGAGGCTGGGCAAAGAAACCGTCGCCGCCGCCGACCGTATACCAATCGCTGTTCGCTATGCCCTGTGGATTCATCGTCTGGCTCGGTCCGCACCATGTATTGTTATCCTGCAGGCCACCGCAGACCTTGTACGGCATGCTGTTATCGGCACCAACCTCGTAAAACAATCCCAGCGGAACGGTGTTAGCGTAATCCCACGTTCTGCCGCGGTCGTATGTGATATTGATGCCGCCATCGTTGCCGATGATCAGGTGATTCGAATCTTTTGGATTTATCCAGATGCCGTGTGTATCGGCATGCGGTGCTCGTGCAAAGTTACTGCTCCACGTGCGGCCGCCGTCTTCGGAATACTGCATCGTCACACCCGCGAGCCAGAGCCGCTGATCGTTATTTGGATCTACCTTTAGCTTAGAAAAATACATCGGACGAGGAACGGCCGTGATCTCAGCCATTTTTGTCCACGTCTCGCCTTTATCGATCGAGCGATAAACGCCGCCGTTAGCATGTTCGATCGTCGCGTAAACGATATTGGTATCTTTTGGGTAGATCGCGATCGAGTTGCGGCCGGTTTCGAGCAGGTTGTCAGGACGCGGTGTCGGGGCATTCTCGGTGTTATATGGCATTCCGTTTACGATCTTTGTCCACGTATCGCCGCCGTCGCTCGATTTGTACAGAGCACTGTGTTCGCCGCTGCCGTTAAAACCAAATACGGTTCGACGACGTTGGTACATTGCCGCATAAAGTATCGTCGGGCTTTCGGTATCGATCACAAGTTCGGTCGCACCGGTATCGTCATTGACCTTCAGCACGTGCGACCAGGTCTTGCCGCCATCGGTCGTTTTGTAAACGCCGCGTTCCGGGCTTGCGTTCCACAATTTACCCGTTGCGGCGACCCAAACGATGTCGGGGTTTTTAGGATGAATGACCACGCGTGCGATATGGTGCGTCTCGGCAAGGCCCATGTTCTTCCAGGTCTTTCCGGCGTCCATCGATTTGTAGACGCCGTTGCCCCATGACGAACTCTGACGGTTATTCGATTCGCCCGAACCGGCCCAGACGATCGACGGGTTTGACGGCGCGATCGCTACATCACCGACCGTCGATACCGTCTCCTTATCAAAGAGCGTCGTCCACGAAGTGCCGCCATTGGTCGACTTTAGAATGCCGCCAGCCGCCATCGCTACGTATATGACTCGGTCATCCTGAAGCGAGACCTCGATGTCATTAACGCGGCCGCCCATGGTAGCTGGGCCGATCTCACGAAATCGCAGCCCGGCGATAGCCGCCTCAAACGGCTTTGCTGCGGGAGCAGCGGGCGTCGGTCTTGGTTGAGCCGAAACAAACGTAACGGCGGACAATAGTAATAAACACGAAAGGCCGATGCCCTTGAGCGCACGAAGTTTTGTCATTTTTCAGATCCTCGAAAAAGCGAAATTTTGTCGTAGACTAGAATTTCCAAATCAAATTGTACTGGCTTGAATCGGTAACAATTTAGGACAGATCGAACGGATTCGCAACTAATTCGGAGGTGGAATGCGAAGGTTTACAAAAATTTACAAAGGGGCTGGCCGAAAAACGGCAAACACACAATGTCGAATTTAACATTGCGACCCGCAATCAGGGATCGCCGGATCTGATACCGGGACCGACAATTTATTCCATTAGTCTTCCTCCTCAGATACGGCCTCGGGCTGCTGCGGTGCGAGAACCAGCCGAACAAACTGGTACATAGCTCCTAACAGCAGTATGACAATGGCTCCGAAAAATGGCCAAAAGGAGCCCAACATCGTCGCGTTCCACAATTGCAAAAGGCAAACGGCGATCAGAAGCGTAAAAAGTACGTAGCTAATTAATTTGCCGCCGCCGGCAGCTTTCAATTGCTCCGGGGTAAAGCTAACGAGATTTTTGATGATCATCGCCGCATAAGGCATCAAGGCTAACGTGGCAGCTCCGCTGCACCATCGCCATGTTGCTGTCGAAACGGGAGCGATCGCAAGGGAAAACAGCCCAGACAGACTGAAAGCGAGCGGCAATATTGAATTGAGCAGCAGCAGCCGGAGCCAAAACTTTTCGACAGCGCCCCAGTTATGCACGGACTCGCTGCGAAACATCGCCACAACGCCGGCAAAACCGGCGATGGCGACGGAGATCTGCGCCGAAGCGACTAGAGATATACTCGGTTCCATAAGGCTGGGGTTCGCTACTTCGCCCCTAAGATCTGTGTTGAGATAAAGCCCCAAATGATAACTGACAATCCGGCGATCTCGCCCGCGGCGAGCATATACACATACCAGGTTGTCGAAAAGTTTCGCTCGCGAAACAGATTATCGGTCTTGTTCCTCATCCCGTGCGTGAAGTAGCCAACGATCGTGATGCTCAGAAACACCAGCACCGCGCCCATAGCGCCGAGCTGGACACTTTCTGAATACGGGCTGTATTCCAGCAGCTTTGCAATAACGAGCATCGCGAAACTATAGAGAAATGCCGCGCGATGGGCGATGTCGATGTAAGCCGGAGCAGTGTGTTCGGCACTCTTCAACATTTGTTGATGTTTGATGATCCCGATAAGCATTCCTACAAGAAGGAAAAGCCCGGACGACAAAAGGCTGATTCTGACAGCAAGATTCATTTCGGCTCCTTGATCTAATTTTTACTAAGATAATCGTTGCCCTCTATTTACACAATTGGCAAAGGCACATACACATCATCCCCTGCCCCTCGTCGCCGGCATCACCTGGCGGATCGCATCGATCACCAGGTCGGGCTCGAAGAATTGAATGTAATGGCCGCTCTTCTGCGCGACCACGGGCTTTCCATTAAAAGAGCGCTTCCCCGGATCCGACTTTTACTTTTTGACTTTTTACTTTTCACTTCTTGAGTGTTTCACTCTTGTTTCACCCTTGTTTCACACCCCTTGCAACAAGATAAACTCAAACATTAGAGTAGCTTACAGTCATTTTACCGCCCCTGTTTCACCGAAAACGAAAAAAACTTTTTCGCATACTTNNATACTTTTGTCCCACGCTGTCCCACGCTGTCCCACAAGTGCCTGGGACAGTCAACCCAGTAAATACGGGGCTTTTAGCGTGTTTCTCACTGTCGTCCCAGACTGTCCCACGCAGGTGCTGGGACAAATAACTCGCTTGTTTTCAACATTTACAGTCATTTTTTGAGCTAAAAACGGGAAAATTTTAAAATAAGTAACACACGTGTAATACAGGAGCACCGATCCTTAAGGGCCAAAAGCCAAGGCCGAAAACCGAGACAATTTCATTTATCAAAGATCATCCAGTCCGCGAAGTCTGGCACCAATCACTTATCACTTATCACTTTTCCCTTTCATTTGAAATACCGATCCGCCGATAATGTCGCAAAATGCCGATAATGCCGATAGGAACGCGGACATCTTGTCCGCAATGCGGGCATCGCCCGCAGATGGAGCCGGGGTTGATTCAGTGAGTGTAGGTTGCCATCGAAAGTGTTTGTAATTGCGAATGCCTGTGATTATACTGCCAACAGAAAGAATCGCTGATCTGTCTTTTATTCTCCCGTCTGATCGTTCGAGGTCGTACTCTTTGGAGGTTGGCCATGTTTCTGTCCGGGTGGATCTTGCTGCGTAAATTCTGCTCCTCACGCAACGGACTGGTTTTCCTTGCCGCGTTCTCCTTCTTGTTGATCGTGGGTACGGTCGGAGTCGCACTTCAGGGCCAGGTGCATGTCGTGACCACGCCTACCGTGCTTGCCGACAATGTCGGAGATCCGGGCAGCATCATTATCGACGAAAGCAAGGTTTATTGGAGTGACCAGTTCAGCGGGCAGATAAGTTCTGTAAGCAAGAATTCAGGCGGTGCCGTGACGCACTATCCGGTCGCGAACGCACCTGGGGACTACTTGGTGCAGGATAATGCGTTTATATATTTCATCGGCCCCGGTGCAAACGTCCGTTCGATCTACCGCAGTTCAAAAGTCGGCGGAATGACCGACGTAATCGCCGCAAATGCGGTATCGAGTAACTTGAGTGGATTTACCTCGTTGGCAATCGGACCCGCAGCGGGCGTCCTTTATTTCGGGGGGGCGCCTCGCCCGATCCCGGGTGCGAGTCCGCCGGCGCAGACAACGACGATAAATACGCTCCCTACCCAAGGCGGTGTGCCCAACCCTCTGATCTGGGATGGATCGGGCCACGAAGCACAACTCCAAGCAGCGGGCCTGCAATATTGGTTGGGCGCATTTTCGCTCTACCATACGACCGACAACACATTTCTGTATTGGACAGCGTCCGACGGCCAAAATATGAGTATTTGGACGATGCCTCTGGTTGGGGGGAGCGCCACGAAAATAGTTCCGAACAGAGCCAATGGGATTGAATTAATAGTCGTTCCGACTCAGGGCGCCGCTGGCGCTTCTATTTTTTGGTGGGAGGGACAACCACCGTTCAATTTCAGTATATTCCGGCGCAGGCCGGGCGGCCAGATCATAACGGTTGCCGCTAACAACGTGCTATCGACCCAGTTTGCTGTCGATGACGACAAGGTTTATCTCAATTGGGGCGATGCGCTCGCCGAGGTCTCGATCGAAGGAGGAACGCCGACCATACTGGTGCCTCAAAATCAGGCCTTTGCGCCAGTCGGTATCGCGGTCGATGCAAATCACATCTACTGGAGCAATTCCAACAGTCAGATAATGCGTATCCCTAAGGTTGTGGGAACCCCAACGCCTACCCCGAGTCCAACACTCTCACCTACACCTACGCCTACGGCTACGGCTACCCCGACACCGACACCTACACCTGCGCCTACGGCTACGCCGACACCGACACCGACACCTACACCTACACCTGCGCCTACGGCTACGCCGACACCGACGCCGACACCTACACCTACGGCTACGCCGACACCGACACCGACACCTACACCTACGGCTACGCCGACGCCGACACCGACCCCTACGCCAACTTCATCGCCGTCACCCACGCCGACGCCAACGCCAGGACCATGCTTTACGGCAGGGAGCCTCGATCCGACATTTGATGGCGACGGCAAGGTTACGACGGACTTGCAGGGCACCTACGACATAGCCTACTCGGTTGCGGTCCAGCCCGACGGCAAGATCGTCGCGGCCGGATCTGCAAATCACAACAACGGATCGAACTTGGATTTCGCCGTTGTCAGGTACAATGCGGACGGTTCGCTCGATACTAGCTTTAGCGGTGACGGCAAGGTGACGACCGCCGTGCAGAACTCTGACGACGAAGCCTATGCGGTCGCGATCCAGCCCGACGGCAAGATCGTTGTTGCCGGACTTAGTACTGGCGTGAACTATGATTTCGCCGTTGTCCGGTACAATGCGGACGGCTCGCTGGACACCACTTTTGACGGTGACGGCAAGGTTACGACCGCCGTGCTAAGTTCTTTCGACGTGGCCCAGGCAATCGCGATCCAACCCGACGGAAGGATCGTCGCGGCCGGGTATAGTTACAACGGATCGAACTATGATTTTGCAGCTGTCCGGTACAATGCGGATGGCTCGCTCGACACTGGCTTTAGCGGTGACGGCAAGGTGACGACTGGTGTGCTGGCCTCTCTCGATCAAGCCTACTCTGTCGCGCTTCATCCCGACGGAAGAATAGTCCTGGCCGGAGTTAGTAACAACGGATCGAACGATGATTTCGCCCTAATCCGATACAATGCGGACGGGTCACTCGACACTAGCTTTGACGGGGACGGCAAGGTAACGACAGCCGTGCTGAGTTCTTACGACGTGGCCCGGTCGGTTGCGATCCAGTCGGACGGCAGGATCGTTGCGGCCGGATACAGCCTGGGAAACACCGACGATGATTTTACCCTTGTCCGGTACAACGCGGATGGTTCGCTAGACACCAGCTTTGACGGCGACGGCAAGGTGACAACGGGGGTTCTTAGTTCTACCGACTTAGCCTATTCGGTTGCGATCCAACCCGATGGCAGGATCGTTGCCGCCGGATATAGTTTCAGCGGATCGAGCGATGATTTTGCCGTTGTCCGATACAATGCGAGTGGTTCGCTAGACACGAGCTTTGACGGCGACGGAAAGGTGACGACAAGCGTGCTTAGCTCCACCGACAAAGCCTTCTCGGTTGCGATCCAGCCCGACGGTAGGATCGTTGCGGCCGGGTATATTAACTTGGCGGGGCCGATTCTTGATTTCGCCGTTGTCCGTTACGGCGCCACGTGCGCAACGCCAACTCCGACTCCGACTGGATTCGAAGGCGATGTGGCTCCCAGACCCGATGGTGATGGAGTCGTATTGTCCACTGACGTGACGCAGATCCGACGGTTTGTGACCGGCCTTGATACGGCGGTTCTGAGTCCGAATGAGTTTCAGCGGGCGGATTGCGGGCCTCGGGCGACGTTTGGTGACGGGGCTGTAACCGCGAGCGATGTTGTTCAGGCACGGCGATATGTTACCGGACTTGATCCGCAGACCACGGCGGCAGGCCCGGCGGGACCAGCGGCGGTTCCGGCTGAGGTTTTGGAATTTATTGATGATGTTTATGCGTACGTCTTCGGACGCAAAGTTGCGATCGGGCGTTCTGATTCGGTCGATGGTACGACCATTAGCGTGCCGGTTGAGATGGAGCTAAAAGGTGACGAGGCGGCGGTGAGTTTTGTGTTGGAGTATGACGCCGAGAGGTTTTCGAATCCGCGCCTTGAACTTGGCGATGCGGTTGGTGACGATGCGGTTCTTACCGTGAACGCTAATGAAAAAGGACGGATCGCCGTTTTGGTTGATTCGGGCACGGCCTGGGCGGCTGCGAAGGGAGCGAAGAGTGTCGTTGTCGTGACGTTTGATGTTGTCGGCGGCGGGGCAACGTCGTTTGGCGGTTCGATCAGTGAGATGAGCGTTTCGGATGCGCTTGGGAATCCGTTGGCGGTGCGGTGGGCTAAATGATCTGGCGGAGGCATAGCCGCCACGATCACTATTGGGAATCGCACGGTCCGGCGCAGCCTGACCGCACTGCGAGGCGGCAGAGCCGCAAGGGTTGGGAAAGAAACCCCACGCCCGTCGGCGCAGGTGGTACTGACAAATTAGTTCGACGTTTTGCCTTTACGCTCGTCGGCAAAGAGGACCGGCGAGACTATTGGGCGGTAGGTGTCGTTGATCTTGATGTAGGCGTTTTCGCGGAGTTTGGACATGAATTTTTTGTGCTCATCGGGGAGGCGCTCGTTCATCAGAGCGAGTCTCACCGCGTTCTCATCAAAAAAAGATTCATCGCTCGCCTTTTCGCGATCATCCACGCGTAGAATGACGACGCCAAGCTGTTCGATCTCGATCGGAGCGGTATATTCGCCTACTTTGACGCCGGTGAGTGGTTTGCCGATGGTATCGACGAGGTCTTTGACGATCAGCTTTTCGGCTTTGCCGGTTCCCTGAGTGACGAGGCCCGGATCGTTTTCCTTTGCGATCTTGTCAAACTCGCCTCCGGCCTTGAGCTGGGCGAGCACCTGCTTTGCCTTTTCGCGAACGCCGGCTTCGTCACGCCCCGCAAAACCGAGAAATATCTCACTAAACGAAACGGTCTCGGGCTTGGTAAATTTCGCCTTGTTCTTTTCAAAATAATCCTTGAGGTCTTTGCTGGTGGCGAGCCAATAAACCTTTTGCTGAACCTCACGCTGAATCACGCGGTCGCGGGTCGCCTGTTTGCGCCAGTTGTCCTTGAGGTCCTGCGGGTTGACGCCCTGCTTTTCCATTTCGGCGTAGAGATCAGCGACAGTTTTTAGTTTGTACTGTTTCATGATCTCGGTCATTCGCTGGTTGATGCTCGCCTCAATATCGCTCTCGAGGCCGGATTCTTTGGCCTTTTGAACGAGCAGCTCTTCGTTGATAAGGCTGGCGATGAGTTCGCCCTGTTTCTCGTCGATCTGCTTTTGAGCGTCTGCGCGGGTTTTGCCTTCCTGAACAAGTGAGTCCACGGCGTTCTTGATCTCGCGTCTGATACGCGAAAGCGTGATCACGCCGTCATTTACCTGTGCGACGACCTCGTCGATCACGCGGGTCTGCGTTTCCTGCCCAAAGGCTGAAATGCCAAAGATTGACGTCATTATGAATGCGAAAGCGATATGGCGAAAAGATCTCATCAAAAAAACTCCTGTTTGGCCGAACGGCAATAATATTACCCTCGGGCCGTATTGCGCAAGCTACCGTGTTCGATGCTTAAACGCGAAGATACGTTTGTCGCGGCGTGTCGAAACCGCAATTAAGAAACATCGGCGTATTAAAACTTTACATATATTAGCAGTTCTCTGCGGTACTCCCACCGGTCCGTATGCACAAAAAATGCTCAAATTGTCAGCTTGTAAACTACGCGGACGCAGTCAATTGCCTGCGTTGTGAGGCGGAGCTGATCGAGGCCGCGACCATTCCGGTTGCCGAGCGGCGAAGAGGGACACCGGTCATGAACCGCGTGATCGTATGCATTTGCGTGTGTTTTGCGGTAGTTGTCGGCTTTTATTTTTCGCTTGTCGTGTCGGCCGAGGGGCTCGATATAGAGCAAAAGGCGACTGTGCGTCGGGCCGTGCGGCTGCTGCGGGAAAAGGGTTTCTCGGATGAGGCGATGCTGCTTGATAACTTTACCGTATATCGGGCAAATGATAATTGGCTCAACGCCTCGGTCGCGAAAGAGAACGCATATGCGGCGACCAATTTTCCTTTTGAGATAATGACCCTGTACTCCGATTTTTTTGCGTATCCGGCTGACGATATCGAGCGAGCGGCGATCCTGCTGCACGAATCGAAGCATTTGCAGGGCAAAGACGAAGCAGAGGCGTACGCATTTGTCTGGAAGAATCGTAAAGTGCTCGGGTGGACACGGGACAAATATTTTCACTCGCCGGTTTGGATGAATGTGCGCCGGCAGACTCGCGAGGACGCCCCGGGGCTATTCACCTGCCTTGATAACGAGTTTGGCGACTGCACCGAATAAGGCTATTGCCTGATGGCCGTGAGGCATTCGCGAGCCGTCTTGATCGGATCGGCGGTGAGCACCTTGACCCGCAAAATTCCGCTCGGGCTAAAGCTCGAACCTTCATTTTCACTTAGATAATTCATCAGCTTTTCGGGAGCGACGCGTGCCATTTCGCCTAGCTTGATCGCAACACCGTCGGCGGCCTTATCGACCGATACGATAGCCATTGACTCGGCAAGTTTTCGGAGCCGGGCGTATGCGAATAGGTTTTCGACGCCGCGCGGAATCCGTCCATATCGATCCTCGATCTCGGCGTGGATCTGCATCAATGCTTCCTCCGTCTCGGCGGATGAGATGCGTTTGTAGGTGCGTAGCCGTTGGCTTGCCTCGACGATATAGTCTTTAGGGATCGCAACATCTATCCCCAAATTGATCGAAACACTGACCTCGTCGGCGATCTCGTCGCCGCGAAGCTCGGCGATCGTCCGCTCGAGCATCTTTGTGTAAAGGTCAAAACCGAGTGCGTCCAAATGACCCGATTGCTGGCCGCCGAGAATGTTCCCGGCACCACGCAACTCGAGATCGAGCGCCGCGAGGCGGAAACCGGCACCGAGATCCGAGAATTCGCGGATAGCGGACAGACGCCTTCTGGCGATCGGCGTCAGCTCTAACTCGCTTGGTATCAACAGATATGCATACGCACGACGATTAGAACGTCCGACACGGCCGCGCAATTGATACAGCTGCGAAAGGCCGTAATTATCGGCTCGATTGATAATTATCGTATTCGCACGCGGGATGTCGATGCCGTTCTCGATTATCGTCGTTGCGACCAGCACGTCGTATTTGTAATCGATAAAATCGAGCATAACCTGCTCCATTTCCTTCTCGTTCATCTGCCCGTGACCGATGGCGACGCGTGCGTTGGGCACGATCTTTTTGATCAGGACGGCGATGGACTCGATCGATTCGACGCGGTTGTGGATGAAAAAGACCTGACCGTTGCGGGCGAGCTCGAGATCGATCGCGGAGCGGATGACATTCTCGGCGAACTGCACGACCTGTGTGTTGATGGCAAGGCGATCTCGCGGCGGCGTCTCGATCACTGACATGTCGCGCATGCCGAGCAGAGACATGTTTAATGTTCGCGGGATCGGTGTCGCCGAAAGTGTCAGGACATCAACCTTTTTCTTTAGCTGCTTGAGTTTCTCCTTATGGCCGACGCCGAAACGCTGCTCTTCGTCAACCACCACGAGACCGAGCTTTGGCATTTTTACATCGGTTGAAAGGATACGGTGCGTCCCGATCAACACATCGACCTCGCCCTTGCCTGCGGATTCGGCGACGGACTTTTGTTCCTTCGTCGAGCGAAAACGCGAAAGCAGATCGACCTTGACAGGGAAAGCTGCAAAGCGTTTTTTAAAGGTCTCGAAATGCTGATAAGCAAGCACCGTCGTCGGCGTCAGCACGGCCGCCTGCCTGCCGTCCATCACCGCTTTGAAGGCCGCACGCATCGCGACCTCGGTCTTACCATAACCGACATCGCCGATGATCAGCCGATCCATAGGCGTTGCCGTTTCCATGTCGGTCTTGACGTCCTCGATCGCGGCGGCCTGATCGACGGTCAGATCGTACGGGAAAGCATCTTCGAATTCGTGCTGCCAGGGTGCGTCAGGCTGAAAGGCGTGGCCGCGAACAAGCTTTCGTTCGGCGTAGAGTTTCAAAAGCTCATCCGCCATATCGCGCATTGCGCGCTTGGCTTTGGCCTTTGTTTTCTGCCAACCAATGCCGCCAAGACGGTCGAGCGTCGGTGCGGTCGCCTCGCCACTTGAGTATCGCGAGACGAGGTCCATTCGCTCGACGGGCACGAAAAGCTTTGCGTTTTCGTGATAGATGAGCAGCATGAACTCGCGGCTCGTGCCCTGCGAATCAATAGTTTGCAGCCCTTCGAAACGCCCGATGCCGTGATCGACATGAACGACAAAATCGCCTGATTTTAGATCGCGAAAATCGGAGATAAAGGCACCGAGCTTGGATTTGGTCTTTGGTTTTTGGCCTTTAGTTTTCGGCTTTTGGTCGGAGCCCTGTATCGTTTCGCCAAAGATATCGCTTTCAGTGAAGATCCGGAGTTTTTCCAACGGCAGTTCAAAACCCGACGACAATGTTCCGACGCGGATCGTATCCTGCGGCACGTATTTGTCGTATTCGCGAAGGATCTCAGCCAAACGCTCTGCCATGCCCGAGGTCTCTACGACGATCTGATCGTCCTTTTCAAATTCGGCAACGAAGGCTGGAATGTCACCGTGAAACTTGCGAGTCGAGCGGGATTGGATGTCGATGGCTACCGCTTTCCCGGCGGTTGGGAAGAGAAACAACGGGGCATGTCCATCGCGTTGTACACTCTCCCCACCGGTCGGGTTTCCGCCCTCGCCATTGATCTGGAACTCCTCGTCTGTCGCCGCCGAAGTTCGGCCGAGCGAACGGGCCTCGATCCTTGTGACTGCTTCAAGTCTCGCTCGCAGCATTTCGGGTTCGAGGAACAATTCTTCGATATTGAGTCCGACATCGCCTGCGTCCGTTATCGCAGCGTGAGTCGAAACAAGGCGATCGTACAAGGTGGCCAGCGAATGTTCGATCGTCGAAGGTTCATCGATAACGAATATGTAGTCGCTCAGATGATCGAAGATGCTCGCCGTCAGCGGTTTGGCCAACGGCATGAGGAATTCCCATCCCGAGAACGTCTCGCCCTCGATGGCGAAGTCTGTGCGGTCGCGTAGGGTGCGGGCGAATCTTGGCTCGCCAAACCTTTCGTTGGCAAAGAATGCCCAGTCTTTCAGGTCTTGCGGTGTCGTCGCAAATTCACGCATCGGGGCGATCGCGACCGACTTTAGCTGTTCGACCGAAAGCTGCGTATCAGCGTCAAACGAGCGTATCGAATCGACCGTATCGCCAAAAAACTCGACGCGAACAGGCGTTTCTGCATCGGGCGACCAGATGTCGATGATCCCGCCACGGATCGAGAATTGGCCGGGGCCGAAGATCGGGTCTTCGCGAACGTAGCCGCCAGCGAGAAGCCGAGCGACGACATCTTCCGGCGGCGTGTCTTCGTCGCGAACAAGCTCACATCCAAGCGTAGCGATCTCAGTCGCCGTCGGTATCCGCTGGATCATCGACCGGCCTGACATTACAACCACATCGGCGTCGCCTTTCGCGATCTGCCAGAGGGCCAGGGCTCGACGTTCCTGAGTTTCGGCGTGCGGCGAGACGCCCGAGTATGGATCGGTGTCGAATGATGGAAGCGAGACGATCGAGGTGTCAGAACCGGGGGCGGCAGCGACCGGGTCACGGCCCCAGAACTCAAGATCGTCCGCCCAGAGATCTATGTCGTAATTGGTATCGGCGACGACGGCAAAGCGCTTTCCGGTCGCGGAGCGCAGACGCATCAGAACATGAGCCTTTGCCGCGATCGACGTTAGGCCGCTCAGGCTGATCAAACGCGAGCCCTTATTGACCGAACCAATTAAATCACCGAACTCATTCGCCATAAACGCACCTATCCGCAGAAAACGCGGGGGCGGGGGCGCCACGCATTCTCCTGCGGTGTTTCTATTGTGCCATATCGGCGAGTTGTTTGCCGCCGTGAGGGCAGTTAACTATAATCAGAGGTTCATTATGAGCATTCCATCATTTGACGAGATCATCGAGCCGAACGACCAGACCGAGGCGAGAAAGGCCTCGCTTGAGGCGATCGCGGCGTTGGTCGGTAACGTCTATCCGAATAGATTCTTGCGCAGCTCGGTGAGCGGCGGCGAAGACACGATCACTGCCTTAAAACAATTCGATAAGGTTGCCGATGTCGAGGCACGCATGGCCGAGATCAAGGCATCCTTAGGCGAAGGCGAGCGACCGCCCGCGGAGAAGAAAGATGCTCTGAATGAAGAGCTAAAGGCACACGGAACGGTTCGGATCGCGGGCCGGCTTACTACGCCGACGCGTGGCAATTTTGTGCATCTGACCGACGGAATGTCGAAGCTGCAGGTCTATTGCAACAAAAAAGGGCCGCTTGCTTTGATCAAGAACGACGGCAACGACACTCTCGACGCCGAAAATGGTTGGGCTCTCTGGCAACTGCTCGATCACGGCGACCTGATCGGTGTCGAGGGCTATCTCTTTGTGACAAATACCGGCGAGGTTTCCGTTCATGTCGAAAAACTCCAATTCCTCGCCAAGGCAATGCTGCCGATGCCCGACAAAATGCACGGCATCGCCGACGCGGAATTGCAGCGTCGCTATCGCTACGCTGACCTGATCGCGTCGAGCCTGCAAGTCAGGGATGCGTCAGCCATGTCAAAACCGCCTGCGTCAGCGGGCGGCCAGAAAGCCGCGCCAGAACTCACCACTCGGGAGGTGTTCGAACGCCGCGCTAAGACGATCTCTTCTCTTCGACGCTTTCTCGACGACGCCGGGTTTATCGAAGTAGAAACGCCGATGCTTACGCCGAAGGCGACCGGTGCCGCGGCAAAGCCTTTCGAAACGCATCACAACGCGCTCGACATTCCGCTCTACGCACGCGTCGCTCCGGAGCTTTATCTCAAGCGTCTGGTCGTCGGCGGCTTCGAAAAGGTCTACGAACTAAACCGAAACTTCCGCAATGAAGGCCTTTCGCAGCGTCACAACCCGGAATTCACAATGCTCGAATTCTACATCGCCTATATGGATGTCAACGGCATGATGGATTTTGCCGAGACGATGATAAAAGATGCCGTCGCGAAAGCCAACTGCGGTAGTCTGGTCGTGAAATATGGCGAGAACGAGAGCGAGAAAGAAATAGATTTTGCCAAATTTGAGCGATTGACCATGAAAGAGGCGATAGCTCAACATTGGGTGCAAGATTGGCGAGTTACCAGTCGTGGCGAGTTCCAGATAGAAGACCTCGATAATATTGATTCACTTCGATATTATGCAGCTCTTATTGATGTCTTCCCATTGTCTGAACATCTTAGTTTCATCCCCAATCAAATTGCTCGTGGACCGCAAGGAAGGGAAAACGAGGCAGTTAACTGGCATCAAGAGTTTCCAAAACTTGCCGAAGAAATCACCGAACGGTACATTTCAACTCATTCCTCAACATTTAATGACGAAGGTTCTGAGGCCGGTAGTATCTTGACACGACTATTCGAGTTTTTCGCTGAATCAAAACTTCGGCATCCGACGTTCATCGTAGATTATCCAAAATCGATCTCACCGCTCTCGAAGGCATCGCCCGATAACCCGCAGGTTGCCGAGCGTTTCGAACTGTTCATCAACGGCATGGAAGTCGCCAACGGCTTCTCCGAATTGAACGATCCTAAAGAACAATATGACCGTTTCGTCGACCAAATGTCCGAACGTGAACGCGGTGACGAAGAGGCGATGATCCTCGACGAAGACTACATCCGAGCCCTAAGCTACGGTATGCCGCCCGCCGCCGGTATCGGCATCGGCATTGATCGTCTCGTAATGCTCCTGACCAACAAGCACTCGATCCGCGACGTTATCCTGTTCCCGCACATGCGACCGGAGAAGAATAATTCAGCCACAGAGGACACAGAGAGCACCGAGGAGAATTGAGAGTATTTCTATACACTTCAGTTGCTCTGATCGCCTTTGCGTTCAACTCGATCCTTTGCCGGCTTGCTCTACGCGGCGACGAGGCTGATGCGGCGGGCTTTACGGGTGTTCGGCTTGCTTCGGGGGCTGTTGCTCTGATCGTCATCAGCTATTTTTGCAGAAGCCCGCGCCTCAGCGAGGGCGAAACGCGCAACTTGAGTGAATCGCCCTTGCTCACGCGCGGGCTTTCGCAATTTGGGAGCTGGCCTTCGGCGTTTTTTCTTTTTGCGTATGCGGCGTGTTTTTCGTTTGCATATCTCGGGCTGACGGCGGGGACAGGGGCGTTGATATTGTTCGGCTCGGTGCAGATGACGATGATCGCGGTGACGATCATTCGGGGCGAGCTCCCATCAGCGCTCGAATGGCTCGGGCTCGTCATCGCTCTCGCGGGATTGGTCTATCTGGTCTTTCCGGGCCTCGCTTCGCCGCCGCTCGTCAGTTCGCTCCTAATGGCGGCCGCGGGAATGGCGTGGGCCGGATACACGCTTCGTGGTAAAGGCAGCAAAGATCCGCTCGCCGACACGATCGGCAACTTTGTCCGCTCGCTTCCATTCGCGGCTGTTCTCGCTATCGTTTACCTTCCCAATCTACAACTCTCAACGCGCGGCATCATTCTCGCAGTTCTATCCGGTGCAGTAACATCGGGAATCGGCTACGCGATCTGGTATGCGGCACTCAAATATCACACATCCACGCGTGCGGCGGTGCTTCAGCTCGCAGTGCCCGTGATCGCGGCGGTGCTTGGGATTTTGATGTTGGGTGAGATCGCGACGATGAGGCTTGGCATCGCGGCGGCGTTGATACTGGGTGGAATCGGGCTGACGATCCTGAATAGACAAATCCGACCTCAAAAATAGAATCTTTCGTTAGATTTGAGTGATGACCAGCAAGAAATAGTCGCCAGCAAAGGCGAGAGCAACAACAATCCCATAACTAGGTTGATGAGGAGAAACGGAAACGGAACCTCTGCAATACTGCCGATTGTCAGCCAAAATGAGAACATTCCTGTAGCCAACGAGAACAGGATTGCGGCCCATTTGCGTTGGAATATCAGACCAATCGCAGTAACTGCTGTCAGTGCCAAGAATACAATAACTCTAAGATTCGATGCAGGATCGGGTTGAGCTCTTTGGGAGAAAAAGGATAGGTAAAGCACCAGCCCTCCAAATGACAAGGTCAAGAATCCAAAGATCCCGAACAGAAATGTTTCAGGCCTGTCATTGCGTTCACTCATTTGAACTCCAATCTTTACTTCACTGCATTCTCGATCGCCGCTTTCAGCTCGGGCTGTTTAAACACAAAGCCCGCATCCGTCAGACGTTTCGGGATCACCTTTGTACTCGCCAGCAGCAATGCATCGCCCATTTCGCCGAAGACCATTGAGACGGCGAATTCGGGGAGCGGGAGGAAGGTCGGGCGGTAGAGGACCTCGCCGAGTGTTTTGGTAAATTCCTGATTTGTGACCGGATTTGGGCTGACGGCGTTGACTGCTCCGCGGATGTTTTCGTTTTCGATGACGAAGTTGATGATAGCGATCTCATCTTCCATCGAGATCCAACTCATCCATTGCTTGCCGCTCCCGACCACGCCGCCAACGCCTAGTTTGAAAGGTGTAAGCATCGTGCCGAGAGCGCCGCCGTCTTTTGAAAGAACAATTCCGGTGCGAAGTAAAACGGTGCGAATACCGGCGTCCTCCGCACGGCGAGACTCGGCTTCCCATTGTTTGCAGACTTCCGCCAGGAAATTGTCGCCTGCGGCCATGGACTCTGTGACTTCCTCATCACCACGCTCGCCATAAAAGCCTATCGCAGACGACGCAACAAAGACTTTCGGTTTGTCTTTCAGCTTCGAGATCGCATCAACCACATTCCGCGTTCCCAATACACGGCTGTCGCGGATCGCTTTTTTCTTTTCATCCGTCCATCGAATTCCGCCGCTGACATTCTCGCCCGCGAGATGAACAACCGCATCGATTCCTTCGAGTTTCTCAGGTTCGGCGAAACCTTCCTCAATACTCCATTGAATGTGCTTGTCGTCCGTCGGCTCTTTACGCGACGCAAGTAGCATCTCGTGGCCTTTCTCCGCAAACGATTTTTGCAGCTCACTGCCGACGAGACCACTGGCACCTGTGATGAGAATCTTCATATATCTGATTGTAACAACGGATTGACGTAGATGACACGGATTCAAAGAACATCTGCGAAAATTCGCGTTAATCCGTTGTCACAAGTTCTCTTTTCTTAAATCGTCCTGCACAAATCGAACAAGCATCCTGATCTCACGTTCAGTCAGCATGTCGCGAAATGGGACCATTCCGTTGCCGCCGTTTGAGATGTGGTCGAAGATCTGTTCGTCGGTCGCGTATTTGTGTTCGCCGTCGCGAATGTTTGGGATGATTCGGCCGTCGCCTAGCGTCTTCCCTTCGGCCTCGGGGCCGTGGCAGATGGCGCAGTTTTGGCGGAAGAGCGAGGCTTCGTAGGTTTTGCTGTCTTTTATCGCGTAGCGGACCGGCTTTGAATTAAAGCAAGCAACTGCGGCAAACACGGTGAAGATAAAAAGGATAAAGAACTTTGCATGAAACATATACAACAAAAAGAGAAGGTTCCGCAAAGCCGCAGAGAACGCAAGGACATCCCTTCGCGGATCGACAAATTCAAGAGCCCGCGGAATTAGCTTCTTCCTTGAGAGCACGTTTGAATATCTTTCCAGTTCCGCCGATCGGCAAGCTGTCGCGAAATTCTACGTGACGCGGATATTTATTCGCCGCAAATTGTGTCTTGCACCACTCGGTAAATTCGGCTTCGGTAAGCGATTCGCCTTGTTTGAGCACGATAAACGCCTTGACCTCTTCACCGAGGCGTTCGCACGGCACTCCGATCACCGCACACAAGCTCACGGCGGGGTGCGTGATGATCACTTCCTCGAGTTCGCGAGGGTAAATATTGTAGCCGCCGCGTAAGATCATGTCCTTTTTTCGGTCGACGATGGCGAGATAGCCTTCATCGTCCAAGATGCCGATATCGCCGGAGTGAAACCAGCCGTTGCGAAACGCGTCGGCTGTAGCTTCGGGGCGTTTGTAATAGCCTTTCATGACGTTGGTGCCGCGAATGACGACCTCGCCACGTTCGCCATTTGCAACCTCATCATCATTGTCGTCAAAGCACTTGACCTCAACGCCAAAGATCGCCTGCCCGACGGTACCCGGCTTCGAGGGCTTTTCAAAATGATTGAACGTCGCGAGCGGCGACGTTTCCGACAGGCCGTAGCCCTCCATCACCCGCACACCAAACACCTCCTGAAACTCACGCATTACCTCGACCGGCATCGGTGCGCCGCCCGACGTGCAGACTTTCATCGTCTCTTTTACGCGGCTGATGTCATAACCCGTTTCCTGTGCATATTTGAGCAATGCCCAATACATCGTCGGCACGCCGACCCAGAAGTTCACACGCTCGGCGACCATCGCATCAAGCGTTGCTTTTGGGTCAAATCGCGGCAACAAAACGACTTTGTGCCCGGCGTACATCTGCGTGTTCATCTGCACGGTCTGGCCCGTCGTATGGAAAAGCGGCAGCGTGATCAGACACGTTTTTTGCTCGCCGTCGGTGAAATCGAGCACCGGCAGATGGATCAGAAATGTCGTCGTGACGTTCGAATAGAGATTGAGGTGTGTTAGTTCGGCCCCCTTTGGCTGACCAGTCGTGCCCGATGTATACAGGATCGCGCAGGTGTCATCGGGCCGTGTCGGATAGATCGCAAATGTCTCAGGTCGGTCGTAGGTCAGAGCGGTAAGCGTTTGGTGTTCGGTAAATGGACTCTCCGCCATCAGATCTTTGGTCATTACGACGAGATGTTCGCAGGTTGGCACCTGATCAAAGGCTTCTTTGACCGTCTGAGCAAGCGGCAGATCCGTCGTCCCCTCAAAGACAAACACAGCTTTCGCATCCGAATCGCTCAGATGATAAGCAACCTCTCGCGGCGTAAACAGCACACTCAACGGCACGACGGCGGCACCGGCTTTGAGAATGCCGTAATACACGATCGGGAAAAAAGGTAGATTTGGACAGCTCAACGCAACCTTGTCGCCGTGGCCGACACCGATCTCGGTCAGAGCGTTTGCGACGCGGTTCGACAATTTATCCAATTCACCATAGGTCAGGCGAACGTTTTCCCAGACGATCGCCTCCTTTTGCGGTGCAAGCCGCGCGTGATGCGAGATCATCGACGCAAGATTTAAAGTTGTAGCCGAAGTCTGCATTGATCACCGACCTTTATTGGAAACTTGAGGTTTGAAAGATTCTAATTAAACAGCACGCCGTGTGTCAAAATTCGTTTTTGCGGCCGATGAGATCTCGGTGCCAATTTGCTGGATCGAGTGCCGTTGCCAAGCGTCACTACTAACGGGAAAATCAGTGCGAAAGTGTCCGCCGCGAGATTCCTCACGCCAGAGAGCGGCTGTCGCGACCAGTATTGCGAGGGTGACAAAATTACGCGATGACGTGCTCAAATTACCAGCGGCGATCTGATCGAATTCCTTGATGGCGCGCTTAAGCGAATCGCGGTCACGAAGGATGCCGACGCGTTCCCACATTATGCGTTTGACGCGTTTTTTTACCGCAGTGGAGAGCGATGAGTTTTGGTTTTCGGTCTTTGGTTTTTGGTCTTCGGTTTTTAACTGCCAACCGCCAACCGCTAACTGCCTACTGTCTTCCGTCGCCGCTGCTCCCGCTCTCGCACCAAAAACCAAACCCTCGAGCAGCGAATTTGAGGCCAAACGATTGGCACCGTGAACACCCGTACACGAAACTTCGCCTGCCGCGTACAGCCCCGGCAGCGTGCTGCGGCCCCAGAGGTCGGTGCGGATGCCGCCCATGCAATAGTGCGAGGCTGGGGAGACGGGCAGCATATCTTTGGCGATATTGAGGCCGTAGAATTTGCATGTCTCGAAGATTTTTGGGAAGCGGTGTTTTAGAAAATCCTCGTCGAGAGCTGTCATATCGAGAAATGCGTGACGCGTTCCGGTACGCCGCATTTCAGCAACTATCGAGCGTGCAACGATGTCACGCGGCGCAAGCTCAGCACGTTCATCGTATCGGGGCATAAATCGCTCGCCGTATTTATTCTTGAGAATGCCACCCTCGCCACGCATCGCTTCGGAGAGCAGGAATCGCGGTGCGTCTTCGAGACTCAAGGCGGTCGGATGAAATTGAATGAATTCCATATCCGCCATCTCGGCGCCCGCAAAATATGCCATCGCCATCCCGTCACCGGTCGCAACCGACGGATTCGTCGTGTGCAGGTAAAGTTGGCCTGCACCGCCTGTACAAATAACGACCGCCTTTGCGTAGATATCTCGTGGCGCGCGCAAGATAGGATCAAGAAATCGTACGCCAACACAGCGGCCGTCATCGACGATCAATGTCTCGGTATTGGCAAAAGGCGTAAGGTTGATCGTTTTCTCGCGCCCCGCCCGCGATATCAATGCACGCACAAACTCGGCTCCCGTAGAATCGCCATGAGCATGCAGAATGCGCCGTCGCGAATGCGCCGCCTCTTGCGTAAAGACAAGCTTGCCGCCCTCGCGATCAAACTCGGTGCCCCAATCGATGAGTTGTTTAATGTATTTTGTGCCTTCGGTGACGAGTGTTTCGACCGCTTTTTCATCACAAAGTCCCGCACCTGCAACAAGCGTATCACCCTCATGCAGTTCCGCGTTATCATCATCCGAGAGCACGACGGCAACGCCGCCCTGTGCATATTCCGTGTTAGATTCGCTGGCCTTATCCTTCGTCAGCACCGTCACCCGAGCGCCGCTTGTTGCAAGCTCTATCGCGGCCCTAAGGCCCGCAACGCCGCTGCCGATGACGATAAAATCTGTTTCCAGAGACATTGCCAAAACTTTAACAAACCGCGGTGCTCAAGTCTAAATATCAACAAAAGCTCTTGACACCTACGAAACTCTTCGTATATTGTGTTAGTACGAAGGGCTTCGTAGGCGAATATGAAACATACCAACCAACCGACACCGGCCGAACTGGAGATACTCGACATTTTGTGGGAACGCAAAAAGGCGACGGTACGCGAGGTGTTTGAGGAACAGAGCAGACACAAGGCGACGACATACACGACGGTGCTGAAATTCATGCAGATAATGCAGGAAAAAGGCCTCGTCGTGCGCGATGAAAAGGAAAAGGCGCACGTGTACCGGCCCGGTCAGTCGCAACGCCAGACACAGACCAAGATGGTCTCGACGTTGCTCGATAAGGCGTTTCGTGGTTCGGCCCTTGGACTGGTGCAGCATGTACTCGAAACAAAACCGGCGACGCGCGACGAACTCGCTGCGATCCGCCAAATGATAGATGAGGCCGAGACACGAGGAGATCTGAGATGAATTGGGACGCTTTTATTGATTCAAAATTGGTCACGGATCTCGGCTGGACACTGCTAAATTCTCTCTGGCAGATCGCCGGCGTCGCGGGCATCTTGTGGCTGCTCCTGCGCATTCTCCGCAAGAGGTCGGCTAACGCGCGCTATGTCATCTCGGTTTCTGCCCTCGCCGTCGCGGTGACGCTTCCGGTGATCACATTCATACAAATTTCCGCGAATACAACCTTAGCGACCTCTGACCTCCAAGAGCGCGAGCGGACCCTGACGGAACATTCGATCGGCATGGAGCCGACAACACAGAGTGCCTTGGCGGATGAATCACCGGAGTCGATCGCGGGCTCGAATAATAGCGGCCCAAGCGCTTTATTCGCGGATCTGCAGGAGTTTTTATACAACCGCATCCCTGACATTCTGCCCTTTGCGGTCGGATCATGGCTGTTTGGCGTTGCTCTATTGTCGCTTCGTCTCGCTGGCGGTATCTGGCATCTGAAATGCTATAAAACGCAAGGCGTCGGGCCGGCAAACTATTGGAAAAAAGAATTTGAACGCCTGTGCGGCGATCTCGCGATCGTCAAGCAGGTTAGGCTGGTAAGTTCGACGCTGGTGCAGACACCGATCGCGATCGGGTTTTTCAAACCGGTCATTGTTATCCCCGTGAGCCTTTTCCTGCAGATCAGCCCGCGCGAACTCGAGACCATTATTGCGCACGAGCTGATCCACATTCGGCGATTGGATCCGCTTGTAAATGCTATCCAGAGTGGGCTTGAGGTCATTTTCTTTTATCATCCGGCGATCTGGTGGATATCGGGCGAGATCAGACGCGAGCGCGAGTTTGCTGCCGATGCGGCCGTGATGAGTATCTTTGAGGATTCCCACGTAACGTACGCGAGAGCTCTCGCGAATCTAGAGGAAATTCGCATCGAGGCGGATCAACAAATGCCGCGCTTCGTAACGGCGGCTAACGGAGGTAATTTAATGCAGAGAATTCAGAGAATTTTGAAAATAAAAACCGAGGCGAACAGAGCCAGTTTCGCTTGGACGGCAGGTCTGGCTGTTTTGCTCACCTCGGCAGTAGTACTAGCTATATTTTCGTTCAATTCGTCGAGTTATGTCAACGCTCATAGCAAATCGACAGGCCGCAAACTCGCGATAGGATTTGTCTCGATCCCGCCCATTGACCGCACCGACAATGCGCCAAAAGATGCGGATGCGACGGCACGCCTGCTGATCCACGCCCTGAAAAAGCACAAGGTGCCCGCAACCGGTTTTCTTCAGGGCGGAATGATCTCGGACGGCGAGAAGTTTTTCCCCGTTCGCAAGGAGATCGCCAGGATGTGGATCGATGCGGGTTTTGAAGTTGGCCTCGGCGGATTTAAACACGTGAGCCTTTACTACACGCCCGTTGACGACTATATCGCCAACCTCGAAAAGAACGAGACCGTCGCCAAGAAGCTGCTCGGCGATATGGGCAGTCCGCCGCGATATTTCAGCTACCCCTATCTGAATACTGGCAAGTCGGCCGAGGACAAGGCAAAGGTCGAGGCGTGGCTCTCCGGCCGCGACTATACGTCGGTCAAATACACGATCGACAACCAGGAATGGATGTACTCTTTCGCCTACGATATAGCTCGTAATGATGACGACGTCAACACTATGAAGGAGATCCGCGAAGCGTATCTCGCGTACATCAGTAAAATGTTCGATCACTATGAGGCTTATTCGCGTGAAATGTTCGGCCGCGATATCCCGCAAACGATGGTCCTGACGCCAAGCCGGCTTATCGCCGACACCGCGGACGAGTTTTTTGCATTGACGGCAAGACGCGGCTACTCGTACATCTCCGTCGATGAGGCCCAGAGCGACCCCGCATACAAAACTGCCGAGCATTTTGTCGGTAGTGCCGGCATTTCATGGTTCGAGCGGTGGGCTATGGCAAAGAAGCAGCCGCTCCGCGACGAGCCGGCTGTCGATGCCTCGATCGAGCGGACGTGGAATGAGAAGAAGGCAAAAAAATAAAGGTAGTCAGAACTCTTCAGTGGATAGTGAAAAGTGATCCGCCCTCACTATCCACTGAAGTTACCTTTATGCCTTATTGGCTTGTTTCGCCTCGTACAGTCCCTCGAAGGCTCCTTCTCTGAGGTTTATTCCGTGCTCGACCCATGCCTTGAGGCAGCAGGCCATCTGCGTCCAGCCATAGCAATTGCCGTACGAATCTTTAAGGCCTTGCTCATCTTCCTTCCAGCCTGACTCGGTTATCTTTACGAGAGTTTCGTTCGCATTCAGCGATTCAAAGGTCATTTCGGTCCGCGTATCATAATCGCCGCTGCTTGTTGCCCATTCGAATACGATCCGCTCATTCTTTACACACTCCCTAACATGTACCTGGTACGAGCCGGGATAATCGTGCCACGACCAGGTGACGGTCGTGCCAGCCTCGAGCGGGCCGGTTGAACCGCCGGTGGTGAAATAGTGGCTGAGCTTTTCGGGGTTGTAGACCGCGTCGAAAACTTCCTCGACCGGTCTCTGTACTTTCGTTTGGACGGTAAATTTTAATTCCATGGTAATACTCCTTTCTAAAGTGACATTCCTGCGCGATTCTTGAAGCCACGCAGGCTAGTAGGTGCCCTTACTTCGTGCGGGCTTCTGCAACAATGGCTCGTGCAATGCGCGCGAGTATATGTTATACTTTTACAACATGTCAAGCGCCGACAAAATGGACCTCATCTTCAAGGCACTAGCCGACCATCGCCGCCGGGCGATCCTCGACATGCTAAAAGACGAGCCGCGAACAACTGGCGACATCTGTAAACAACTCGCCCCGCTCGACCGCTGCACGGTCATGCAACACCTCGGTGTGCTCGAAAAGGCCGGATTGATAATCGTCAAACAGGAAGGAAAGTTTCGCTGGAATTACCTCGACGCCGTGCCGGTCAGAGAGATCTACGACCGGTGGATCAATCAGTACGCGTCGCCATCGGTCGAGTTGCTCGTCAAACTAAGGGCCGAGTCGAGCGGCTAGAAACTCGGCGGCCCCGGCGGTCTCAGCGTTACATTATAACGCAGAGTCCACAGAGGCCGCTGAGAGTTATCTACTTCAGATCCCTACGAAGGGATCTTTAGTTCCTGTCCCGGATAGATCTTGTCCGGATGGTGGAGAATATCGCGGTTGTGATCCCAGATGGCTTTCCACTGGATGCCGTATTTGTTTGCGATCTTGGTCAGGTTGTCGCCAGAGACAACGGTGTAGGTATTTGCACCGCCGCCGGCTGCGTCACCGGAGGTGATGTTTAGGATGAGATCGCTCGACTGAAAATCAGGATCGAGACGTTCGTATTCGGCCCAAAGCTCGGCTTTTGCCTCGGCGCTGGGAGCCGTTCCGTTGACATGCAAAACTCCGTCGCCCTCGGCGAGTTCGTAGGCCGTACCGTTTGCGTTCGCTAGTTCGAGAAGCGATACGTATTTTTCCTGTAATGACATAATTCCTCCTGTTTGGCCTATTTGTTGAGATTGTTAATGACCTTGCCGGCCTTCGCTTCGTTGGCGACCATCATGACCTCAGGCACCTTTGCCTTGTCGACGGTTCCGCTCAAGGTGACCTCGCCGTTTGCGACTGTTACTGTCACGCCGGTGATGCCCTTCTTCTTGAGGCCTTCCATAATAGTGCCTTCAACCATCTTGTCAGGCGAAACGACCGGTGGCGGAGGAGGCTTGAGCGTACAATTATTTGTTACCGACTTGATGCCCTCGACGCCTTTGACTGTCGCCTCTGCTTTTGCCTTCACAGCCTGATCGGCGACCTCGCCCGTGAGTGTTGCAACGCCGTCTTTGACTGCAACCGTGACGCCTACGACCTTGTCAGCCGCGAGCTTCTCGTTTGCCGCCTTGAGCAGGTCGGCGTCGCTCTTGCCGCAGGCACTGATAAACAATGCGACGGCCAAAGTAAGAACTGTTAAAACTTTAACTTTCATTTTTCCTCCAAAAAAACTAATGAATTCCAGATCTATTATCGCAAAATGCATAAGCAATACTTCGCGATCCTAAGCAAAGGCACCGGCCCAAACCGCACGCCGAGCCTTAATTTATTTGGTGAAATAAGTTTGATTGAAACTGCGGTGAATCGCAACAGGAAAACTCGAAATTAAGAAAAAATTTCGTCAGCGATCTGCTTTGCAACGTCCATCGACGTGTGGTCGGACCTGACGATGAAATGCCAATCGGCGAGGCAGTAAATCTTTTGCCGCTCCTCAAACAATTTTAGGGCGTCGGCCTTATTACGAGCGAGGGGGCGGTCCTTTCGGGAGAAGGAAATATTTAGCCAGCAATGTTCAAAGGTTGATTCGAGCCAGACGCTTGTGTAGCCCTTTGCCCTCATCAACTCGCGATTCTCCGGAACCGTCCACGTTCCGCCGCCGAGGCTTAAGATACGAGTGTCAGATTCGTCGAGTACGACTTTTAGATATTTTGTTTCGAGATGGCGGTAATGCTCAATGCCGTCATTATCGATGATCTCAACGATCTTTCGCCGCTCCTGATTTTCAATAAAATTGTCGAGGTCGATCCGCCGCGACTTGATCATATGAGCGAGGTGCCGTGCGACGCTGGATTTCCCAACGCCCATAAAACCGGTCAATGCAATACGGGTATCGTTCATACGGAACGCGGACGTCCACGTCCGCGAGTAAAATTCTAATCTTTCACAGGCGGACTAGGAAGTCCGCGTTCCGTCCAGCGTTTCAAAAAAAGCCGGGAACGAAACCGCTGCACATTCGGATCCGACGATCTCGGTCTCGCCGTCCGCCATTAGGCCGGCAACGGCGAAAGCCATCGCGATGCGGTGGTCTTGAAACGACTCGACCGTCGCACCCGTTAGATCGCTTCTCTCGATCCGCATGCCATCGTCAAACTCGGTTACATTCGCTCCCATTCTCTTCAAATTGCTGACGACTGAGGCGATGCGATCGGATTCCTTTACACGCAGCTCGGCCGCATCGCGTATCTCGATGCCGTCTGCCAACTGAGTACCAAAGACTGCAAGGATCGGGATCTCGTCGATGAGATTGGCGATCGTCGCACCGCGAATGACCGGCGTAGTACTGCTGCCCTTTGCCAAACCGCCCCTCACGCGGATGTCTGCGACGGGTTCGTTGCAGATGTTTGAGACGGTCGAGACCTCGATATTCGCTCCTAAATGCTCCAAAACGCTAAGTATCCCACGCCGTGAAGGATTCATCCCGACATTCATCATCGTTATGTGCGAGCCGTCGAGACAGGCTGCCGCGACCATAAAGAACGCCGCCGCCGACATATCGCCGGGTACCCTAAAGTCGCGTGCGGTCAACACCGCATCGCCCGAAACGCCGATCCGTGTCGCCCCAACCGAGTTACCGATCTTCACATCGACGCCAAACCACTCAAGCATTCGCTCGGTGTGGTCGCGCGTCTGCACCTGCTCGACGACCGCCGTCTCGCCGTCGGCAAAGAGCCCGGCGAGCAATACGCACGATTTGATCTGCGCAGATGCGACCGGCGGCTGATATTCGATCGCTGTAAGCGGACGCCGACCCGCGATCGTTAGCGGGGCTTTATTGTCGGTCGATGCTATCGCCGCTCCCATCTTTGTAAGCGGCTCGATAATGCGTTTCATCGGCCTCGACTGCAGGGAATCGTCGCCGACGAGCGTCGTCTCAAACTCCTGCCCTGCCAAAATGCCCGACAGCAGCCGCATCGTCGTCCCGCTGTTGCCGCAATCGAGCGCCCCGTCGGGCTCTTCCAGGCCGTGTTTTCCGTTCCCTTTAATAACAACCGAATCGCCATCACTCTTGATCTCGACACCCAGACCGGCCATACAGCCGAGCGTTGAGGCACAATCGGCGCTGGCGGCGTAGTTCTCGATACGCGTTTCGCCGACGGCAATGGAAGCGAGCATCGCTGCACGGTGAGAGATCGATTTGTCGCCCGGCAGATGGACGACGCCTCGCAGAAAACTAGCTTTTTGGAGCTTCATAATGTACATATTAGACCGAACGAACCGGGTTTGTCTTGACAGCAGGCCGCCTAAACCTTTACCTTACAGAACATATATTGTGTCTGATGTAAGGGAAATAGAATTACCGAGCCGCATCGAGTCTGTCGAAGAAGCTGCGATGATGGCCGACGAATTTGCCAAAAGCTGCGGCTGCGGCGACGAGTTTATTTACGCAATCGACCTTGCTATACGCGAATCGGTGGCTAATGCCGTCAAGCACGGCAACAAGTTTGACGAGACCAAACCGGTCGCGGTAAAGTTTGCCGATTCGGATGATGCTATCGAGATCACTGTTCGTGATTTTGGAAGCGGCTTTAAGGTCGAGGACATTCCCGACCCGACTGATCCAGAGAATCTGCTCAAGACGAACGGCCGCGGAATCCTCTTTATGAATTCATTTATGGACGAGATCTCGTGGTCAAATCCGGACGGCGGCGGGCTCGAGGTCAAGATGGTCAAAAAGAGGTAAGGGGTTTAAAAGGGGAAATGTGAAAAAGGGAAAAAGTTAGCAGAGTGTGGAGCGATAGCCGCTTTTTCACTTTTTTACATTTCCCCTTTTTCACCTTCGCGGTCTTTCACTTTTTCACATTATTCGGTACTATTTGCTTTCGCAATACAATTTAAGAGAACGAGGAGAGAAATAATGTCTGATATCACGATTTCGGAACGCCAGGCGGGCGATGTAACTATCATGGACCTTTCAGGGAAGGTAACCATCGGTGAAGGCAGTGTTGCTCTTCGCACAGCGATCCGCCGTTTGCTTGGCGAGGGTAAAAACAAGATCCTGCTCAATCTGGCAGGCGTTGGCTACATCGATTCGAGCGGCATCGGCGAGCTTGTCTCTAGCTTTACCGCAGTAAAGAAAGAAGGCGGCGTCCTCAAATTGCTCAAGCTCACGCAAAAGATCCAGGATCTCCTGGCCATCACCAAGCTTCTCACCGTCTTTGACGTCTACGATGACGAGGCCGACGCCCTGAGCAGCTACAACTAAAAACGGCACAAAGCATTTGAAAAACGGCAAGGCAGAGTGATTCTGCCTCGCCGCTTTTATGTTTGCGGCCCTTCTACTATAAACGGCAGAGTAGGGGGATTGAATAAATCGTCAATACAACGGGCCTGTTTTGCATGGGGAAGCCCTGCGGAACGCGAACGCCCCCGTCCGCAGTGGCAATGAGAAAAGTTCTAAGACGGACGAGGCGTCCGAGGCCCAGGGCAGACGAGGGTCGTCCGCGTTCCGTCCGAAATCAAATCGGGGCCACTCTGCCATTCTTCCGTACCATCGGCATTATCGGCGGATCGCTACATTATCGGCGGATTGGTATTCCAACGCACTTTGATCTGTGTTAGCGTCAAGGCGTGAACCAGTTCAGTAGCTGGCTGATCTTTGATAAACGAAATTGTTTCGGTTTTTGGCTTTTGGCCTCTGAGGATCGGTGCGCCTGTATTACACGTGTGTTATTTATTTTAAATTTTTCCCGTTTTTAGCTCAGAAAATGACTGTAACTGTTGAAAACAAGCGAGTTATTTGTCCCAGCACCGGCGTGGGACAGTCTGGGACGACAGTGAGAAACCCGCTAAAAGCCCCGTATTTACTTAATTGACTGTCCCAGGCACTTGTGGGACAGCGTGGGACAGCAGCAGGAAGTGGCTGCAGGTTTTTGGTCTTAGGTCTTAGGTCTTGGGTCTTGGAACTTACGACTCCAGACTCAAGACTCAAGACTCCACAGCTCCAGACTCACTTAATAACTTCTTTGATCGCAGTATCAAATATCTCGACGCGGCGTTTGGCGCGTTTTGCTTCGGGGTGGTCGAGGCTGTAGTTGCGAACTAAGCGGGCGAATTCGGTTTCGAGAGCGGCTCGTTTCACGATGAGTTTGCCGAGCGCGAGGGTTAGCTTGCCGGTTTCGGTCAGTTTTACGGCGAAAATGGTTTCGAGCGACTTGTCGAGTGAGGCAAGTTCGACGCGGCTATCGACCACCTTTGGGTGAGCCTCGGTATAGCTGGCGAGAAATGATTCGAGATCGGCCTGGATCTCGGTCCGTCGAAGCAGGATCTCCGCATAAGCGGCGGACGAACGGATCGGGCCGGGCTCATTTGTCTGGCCGAGGCAGAGCAGCGGTGCCGCAACGATGATGGCGAATATTAGTGATCGTCCAAGTAACTTCATAGGCTATTTCACGTCGAAGGTGAAAAAATCAGGGGCCAACTGCTGGTTAAAATAGTACTGGTTAACTCTGATGCCCCAGCTATTCTCGTTGACCATTTGGTTGCTGTTCGAGACAAAGGTGACGCGGTAAACATAGGGCAGCGTGATCCCGTCAACGGTCCTGAAATCGGAAAATACCTCGGTCAGGTCCATCTTTGCACTCGCCTGTTGATTGGCCTGGCCGAAGGTACCCTGTTTTGTTTGGATCTCGCGTTTGTATTCGGTGCGGACATGGTTAAACGATTCGTCAAAGAACAGCCGCACCGAAAATTCGCTCGATCCGCCGTTCGCGGGCGAATATTCGATCGCATACAGCTTTTTGCCGTCGATCTTTTTTGTGCCGGCCGATTTGAAGCGAGCCTTGCGATGCTCGGGGTCGTTGAGTATCCAGGTCAGCGACATCCCGCCCACAAAGAGGCCGTCGCTGAGCATTTTGGCATGTTCATTGAGAAACATACCGAGAAGCGATCTATTGCCCGCGGCGATGAATGGCAGGCTCGCTTTGCCGTTAAAGTAGCCGACCTTCTCGGCCGGATACTCTTTCGAGTTAAGGCCGAGGACAAAGTAGAGATTGGATGCGTCGGAAACAACGATAGCCTTTCCGCCCCCTTTGATCACCGGCGTACGCGATTCGAATTCGCTTGCCCCGGCGGCGATCAGAGTTTTTATGCTGTCGCGAAGCTCCTTTTTCCCGATCGCGTTGAGATGCTTTGCGATGACATCTTCGGGCTTAAGGTCCTGAGCCGCAAACGGTACGGCGATGACCGCGATCAGGACAAAGATCTTGAGTAGGTTGCCCATGTTTTCTCCTCAGGGTCTAGCTGGAAACGGCCATTTCTCGCGGAGCGATCCCAACCGGGGCCGCAGGTTCGCAAGATGTGAATTCCAGATCGCTGTCGGCCTCGACAAAACCGTCGCCAAAGGTCTCGCGGCGCTCGAGCGTTTCAAAGTATATCGTGATGTTATCCAATATCTCCTCAGCCGAGTGCGAATGATACAACGTTTGCCGAAATTGTGCGCCGCCGACGAGGCCCTTTGTAAATTGGCCGGCGAGCTGCTTCATTTTGCCGAGCGAGACGATCTCGGGCATTTCTTCACGGCACATCGAGAAGAATTCGAGCAGCACGTCCTTCTTGTCGGTAAGATCTGGCTGGTACGGCTCGCGGCCTGCGAGAACGTCGGCAAACTGACGAAAGATCCACGGATTTTGCATCGCACCTCGGCCGATCAGGATGCCGTTGGTTCCGGTTTCGCGCCACTTTTTCATGCCGTATTCGATGGTAGTGATATCGCCGTTGCCGGAAACAGGAATGCTCACCGCCTCTTTGACCTGTTTGATAAGGTCCCAATTGGCCAGGCCCTTGTAGCCCTGCTCACGCGTTCGTCCGTGAACCTGAATATGCTCGACACCGCATTGCTCGGCCATTTTTGCAACCTCGACGACGTTGATCGAGGCTTCACTGTATCCCGTACGCAGTTTCAACGTAAGCGGGATAGTTATCGTCTTCTTGATCTCTTTAAGGATGGTTTCGAGCAGCTTCGGGTCGCGGAGCAATCCGCTGCCACCGCCATTCTTGACGACCTTTGGTGCCGGACAGCCGCAATTCACGTCGAGAATATCGGCTCCGACCTCCTGAGCCATCTCGGCTCCCATTGCCATGCGGTCGGCCTTTCCGCCAAAGATCTGCACCGCATACGGCCGTTCTTCCTCGTCGAACCGCATCTGGCGTTTCGACTTAGGATTGTGCCGCGTCAGCCCCTCGACCGAGATAAACTCAGACACGACCAGCCCGACACCGCCTCGCCGCTTGATCAAACGGCGAAAGGTATAGTCGGTCACTCCCGCCATCGGCGACAGGATGAGCGGCGGGTCGATCTCGATGTTTCGTATCTTAAACGGCTTCATCGTTACTGTTCTATCTCGGATCTCTCATACGGCGTTGAGGTTGTCCTGAAAGTTGCTAAAGAACTTCCCAACATGGAATCCGTCCATTATCGCATGATTTGCCTCCACCGAGAGCGGCATCAGCTTACGGCTTCCGTTATCAAACATTTTACCAAATACGATCCGCGGGATCGTCTGGGTTCGATCCAACCGACTGGCATGCTTAAAACTGGTAAACGACACCCACGGGATCACGGAGTAATAAATGAGGTCGTATCGATCCGACTCGACATCGAACGACTTCAACGCTTTGTATTTTTCCAGAGCCGCCTTTCCCGATCGATTGAATTCGTGAACGTCGTCCGCCATCTCGAAATAGGCAAACGAGAATGTCTCATCGTCGTTAAGGATCGTCTGCGTCGCGTGAATGCGGTCAAATTCGACAAGCCGGCCATCAACCAAACGGATGCGAAACTCGCGGATCGCATTGGCAGTCACCAACGAATAATAGAGGGCAGACAAGGAGAAGGCCAGACCGTGCTGTTTGCAAAAGCGATAAAGCCCACTGACGTCGAGATTGGCTGTGAGATTGAAGAACGGGTCCTCATAATCAGAGAAAAACTCGTAGGTGCCTTTACGCGGCCATTCGTCGATATTGATCTCCGTAAACATAGTTCGCCGTTGAAAACCTCTATAAAAAAGATAGCATACGGCAACTTCTGCCTATTTCAGAATCATTATTTCGGGATCGGCATCGTTACAAAAAAAATTAACATTTGGCGATTAGGAATCCGCCGCAACGCAAAATATAATTCGATAGTTAATATTCTCATAACATAAATTTAGAGTTCCGGTAACGCGCGTTCCAGAGCGATTTGAAAGTAAATCCCTAAGCCTTACCAGAAACCCTGACGAGAATAACTGCACTACCAATTTGATTCCAAAAGGAGACTTAATATGCCCAAGTTTGTTCGCGTTTGTGCCGGATCGGTCATCTTGCTGATCCTCAGTATTTCTATCTTTGCCCAGAGCCAGGCGACCACGGGTTTGATACAAGGGAATGTTGTCGACCCGAATGGAGCGTCAGTCTCGGGGGCCTCGATCAACGTCAAAAACCTTGATACTGGTTTTGAGCGAACCGTATCGTCGAATTCTGACGGTTTCTTTAGCGCTCCGCTGCTGCCGCTTGGCCGCTATCGTGTGACCACGAGCGCATCGGGCTTTACCAATTCGGTCCTCGATAATGTCGCCGTTACGATCGGCCAGACCCAGTCTTTCAGAATTGAGATGAAAGTCGGCGGAGCGGTGGTCACCGTCGACGTCTCGTCTGAGGCCGAAGGGGTTGAAACGGGACGAACCGAGCTTTCGACGCAGATCAATGACCGTGCGGTTCAGAATTTGCCGATCAATAGACGCGACTTTTCGCGGTTCGCTCAGTTAACACCGGGCGTTTCGATCGTCCAGGGCCCGGACGGAGATGAGATCACGATCAATGGACAGAAAGGTATTCAGAACAACGTCTCGATCGATGGTGCCGACGCCAACAATCCATTCTTTGGCGAGCAGCGTGGCGGACAACGTCCTGCCTTTACGATCAGCCTGGAATCGGTCAAGGAATTCCAGGTTGTGCCGGTCGGTGCTTCTGCCGAATTTGGACGCAGTTCGGGCGGTTTTATCAATGCCGTGACAAAATCCGGAACGAACACGACGAATGGCTCGGTCTTTCTGTTCTTTAGGAACCAAGGCCTTTCTGGCCAGAATCCTGACGCTGTCGCAGCCAATTTGCCGACCGAGGATGGCCGGAATTATCAGTTCGGCGGCAACGTCGGCGGGCCGATCAAGAAAGACAAAGCATTTTTCTTCTTCGCCTATGAGCGCAACGATGGCAGGAGCAATAAGCCAAATTCGATCGACCCGACTCTCCGAAACCTCTTTGCAACGCGATTTAATTCGCCAAACGAACAAGGCATCATCGAACGCACCAACATCGCTGACGTCCTATTGGCTAAAGTCGACGTCCAGCTCAACAAGGACAATCTCTTGACCTTGCGGCACAATTACAGCCGCTCCGAACAGGTCAATGGAACCTTTGACGTCCCGACGTGGGGATCGAGCGCCAATGGCCGCGAGACCGATAATTCAAATTCGTTCATCGGCCAGCTCGTTTCAAATCTCTCTTCAAATCTTCTCAATGAGTTCCGTTTCCAGTGGGCGAAAGAAAACCGTCCACGATTTTACGACGGCCCGGACCTTCCGGATACGACCATCGGCACCTTTGACGGAACGATCTCCTATCGTTTTGGCCGGCCGTTCTTTCTTCCCGTACCTTCGGATGATGTGCGTACGCAGTTTACGGACAACTTTACTGTCATTCGCGGAAACCACAACGTAAAGCTCGGTTTTGACTATAACCGGACAAAGGTTTCGCAAACATTTATCGGGTTCGCACGCGGCAGGTACATCTTCGCGGCTCCTACGATCGCAGGCGCGATCACTGGATTTCAAAACTACATAAACGGCGTCAGCCCGGCCGGACTTTCCCTGTATTTGCAGTTTGCACCGATCGGTAACCGAACCGTCGAAGCAGCCGGAACTCAGGCGTATTCGACGATAGAGCCCGGCCTCTACGTTCAGGATAATTGGAAGCTGCGGTCGAACCTTACCTTAAACCTTGGTTTCCGTTGGGAGGCTCAGTATCAACCAGATCCGATAACGCCAACATCGCAGACGCGTTTCGGCCAATTTGTCAGCGATCCGCGTTTCCCGTCTGACGGTTCGATCCCCGATGCTACCGATGGATATTCGCCGCGTGTGGCTCTCTCGTGGTCGCCTGGCGACGATGGCAAGACCGCGATCCGATTAGGTGCGGGTGTCTATTACGCCCGAATACCTGGTTTGGTCGTAGCTGGCCCAAGGAACACCGATGGTGCGATCGCCGGAAACATTTATCTCGATGGCAGCTTTTGCACATTTGCCGCCAGCCCCGTCCAGTGCCCAGTATTTCCAGGCATCAAGCCGACCGCAGGCTTTACGCCATTTAATCCGGGCGTTGCCGTTTTTGAGAGGAATTTCAAGAATCCGCGTACCGTCCAGTACAGTGCCAGCGTCGAACGCGAAGTCTATAAGAACCTGAGCGTTTTGTTCGCATACAACTACGCTCATTCGACCCGCCTGACGAGGTTTGTGAATCGAGGCGATGCTCGGCTCTACGGCGGCGTTGCGATATTTGAACGTGCAAATGGCTCGGGCATCGGCGAGATCCGCTCGACCGAAAGCTCTGCCAAATCCCTGTTTCACGGATTTACTTTTACCTTAAACAAGCGGTTTGCAGATCGTTATCAGTTCCAGGTCAACTACCTTTTATCATTTGATAAATCGGATGACGATAACGAACGAGATCCCTTTGTGTTCCCATATGCTGACCCACGAGATCTTAGGCCGGAATACAATTGGTCAGCCCGTGATCAACGACACAGATTTAATGCGTTTGCTACGTTCATTCTGCCCTATGAGATCAACCTCTCGCCAATTGTGCAGTATCGATCGGCGCAGCCGACATCCGTTACGAATCGAGGCACTTTCCCAAACATTATCAAGCGCCACACTCTCAGGCTCAAAAACGAGTTTTTCACGCTCGACGTTCGTATTTCAAAGGTCTTTAAGTTTACCGAGACGGTATCGCTCGAACCGATCTTTGAGGCCTTTAACCTGACCAACAGCCGCAACCAAAAGAGCCTGCCGCGGCCGTTGACATTCAACTTTGACGGTACGGTCTCAGCCGGTTTCGGCGAACCCCGTCAGGCACAACTTGGTGTGAGATTCAAGTTTTAGATCTCATTCGATCAAAAGGACAGGCTCGGTTTCCAGTTGAAACCGAGCCTTTTATGGTGACAAAAGACGACTGTGCGAATAAACATTTCAGGAAAATGGATAACGCGCGGCACGATTCACCCCGACGTATTTTTCAATGAGATTCTTGGATTCTTTTGATTCAGGGGCGCGTCGAAGCTTGATCTCGATCGCCGGAGTCGATGTATCAAGCTTAAAAACCGGAGTTTCACCGCCGGCGAGAACGTTTACTAATGCCCAACCAGGAAAAGCACTCGGAGCGACGTCCACAACGATCGCGGCCGCCTGGTATCGCCTACCTGTGTACACATCAAAATTGAAGGTCCCGTCCGCACGGGAAAAATGCCGACCGAAATTGATGCCGAAGTCAAAATCGATGTCAATACAACCGATCCACGCCCCAGCGACGGGCGTGCCATCGTCAGCCCATACCACGCGTCCGGCCATTCTTCGATTGACAAGCTCCGGCGGGAGCCTGAACGTCAGTCCCAGCAACTTTGTACCGGCGCTAATGTCGAAAACGTCCGCGTTTTTCCGATTCTCAGTGCTTGGATAGAAGAACGTGGAATATGGCGAAAGTTCGGTAGGCTTATCTCCAAATTTGACACTAAGAGTGTAGCGGCCATTGGGAACATCGCAGAAAGCAAATCTCCCCTTAATATCGGTCGCGGCGATCAATCGCGAATCGTTAACGATATTTTGAGAGTCAACCGGAACAAGTTGAAGCTCCATATACTGCCGGGGTTTGCCGTCCGATTTGAGCAAAATTCCATCTATCGTCACGGCTGGCAACGGTTTGGCAGGACGTTTACTCTGAGCCAGCGACGACCCGGCGAGCACGATCAAAATCACGCCCATCGTCGAGCCTGCTAATCGGAAGTTGCCAATCAGATTGGTCATGGCATAGCCCGGCATTACGAAACTTCTTGCTATTGACCGACCTTTTTCAACTCGATCCCCGTTGCCTCAAACGAAATCTCGGTGACCGAGCCATCGGCGTTGCGGTTGGGGAATTTGGCACCGTCGTCGTTGATCATGTGGTCGACCTCGGCCTTGGTCAGAGTTTTGACCTGAACGACGGCTTCGACACGTGCCCATGCACCGGCGGACTGTAATGGGATAAAGAATGAATGATCCTTCATCTTGATACGGACGCTCTTGCTGTCTTTATCCTGAGCAACTTCGGCCCAGCAGCCTTCTGTCTTGCACGAGCGGACTACCAGGCCCTCGACCAGCACGGTCTTGCCCTTGAATTTGGCCGGATCGGCCAAGACCTTGTTTAACGAAACACTCTTAGAACCAACGATCGGTGCCCCGCGCTTCATAAAAGAATCGGTCGGGATCGCCGCCGTCTTGTCCGCGTCCGTGGGTTTGATCTTTTCCTTTCCTTCGTTCATCTGGCCAAAGGCCGAAAACGTGAACGCCAACACCAAAATTGCCAATGTGATAAATGATTTCATTGTGTTCCTCAGAAAATTGAATTATATCAGAATATAGATGATGCCACCTTTGTTGCTGCTAGTCACTTTGCCTCAAAAACGACCTTTCCGTTAACGACGGTCTTCAAGACCTTTACGTCCCGTATCTTTGTAGCATCGATCGTAAAGATATCATCCGACAGCAAAACGAAGTCTGCGAGCATTCCCGGAGCAAGAGTGCCCTTTTCGCTTTCCTGAAATTCAGCGTACGCCGAGCCCCAGGTGAAGGCTCTTACGGTTTCGTCAACCGTGATCTTCTGTTCGGGGATCCAGCCGTTCGAGTTTTTCTCATCAAGCGTTCGGCGTGTGACTGCCCCGTACACGCCCAAAAGCGGATTTAGCGGCGCGACAGGCGAATCCGACCCGAAAGCCAGCACTCCGCCGGTATCTAGGATCGTGCGAAAAGCGTATGTTCCTTTCAAACGCGGTGCGTCGAGGCGTTTCCACGCCCAGCGGCCATCGTCGATAATGTGAAATGGCTGCATCGATGCGACCACTTTCTGAGATGCAAATCTCTTTAGATCGTCGAGCCGCATATGCTGTGCATGCTCGATCGTAAAACGGCGATCGCTCGCTCCGTTTGTCTTCTCTACGGCCAGATAATGGTCAAGGATAGTTGCATTCGCCCGGTCGCCGATAGCGTGGATACGCACCTGCAGGCCAGCTTTGTCGGCGTTCTCGATGTCCTGCCGCATCGTAGTTGTAACGTCAGCCATCGCCAGTCCGGTCGAATTCGGCGCGTCCAGATACGGGTCGAAGAACCACGCCGTGGTCGAGCCCAGACTGCCATCTGCATACCCCTTGAGACATCCAACCCGCAGCATAGGATCGCCAAAGGCACGACGCGCACCTGTATTAGTCCATCTTTTGTAATCGCCAAGCGGCGAGCAATTATATATGCGTGTCTTCAGAGTTCCGCGTCGCAGCAATTCCTGGTAAACGCCGATCTCGGTACCATTCGCTGACATATCCTGAACACTGGTAACACCGAGAGAAGCCGCATGATCGGTCGCAGCCTGCGCAGCCTCAAGGCGTTGCTCGAACGATGCTGCCGGAATTGCTCTATCGATATAGCCGGAAGCAGCATCCTTGAATATTCCAGTTGGATTTCCCGACGCATCACGAACTATCTCGCCGCCGGCAACGTCTTTAACAGTCTTATCGACACCCGCAAGCCGCATCGCGAGGCTATTTGCGAGGGCCATATGGCCGTCTAGTCGATTGATGAACACGGGATGATCGGGCGTGGCAGCATCGATCAACGAGGCGGTCGGCAGATTGTTCGGCGTCCAGTTTTCGTGGTCCCATTGTCCGCCAGTGATCCAGCGTCCCTTCGGTAGCTTTGCGGCAAAGGCCTTTATCCGGGCAACGAACTCCTGCGGCGTTTTCGCATCACGCAGATCGACCGAGGCCAACTGGTAGCCCGTCTCCATAAAATGAACATGCGCATCATTAAAGCCGGGAACGATCGTTTTGCCGCCCGCGTCGATCACCTTGGTTTTCGGCCCGATCCACTGTTTAACTTCGTCCTCGGAACCGACTGCCCTGATCTTCCGCCCGATCACCGCCATTGCACGGCCGACGAAACGCTTTGCGTCCATTGTCCGAATGTTGGCGTTGGTAACAACGAGGTCGGCGGCGCCGTTTTGAGCAAAAGTAGAAAATGAAGGAGTAAGCAAAATTGCAGCAAAAGTTAGAAATATTGCGGGCTTTTTCATAGTTAATTTGAATGAACGGGGTATTCTTGATTGTCGCAATTATACCAACGATCCTGTGGCTTAGCCAGATTCGCAATACACAAAGGCCGCATCGATGATCCCATTCGATGCGACCCGTATACGTGTGATTTGCTTCGGCTAAAGCGAGATCTGAATGCTCGCTCCGTCGCGTTTTACCAGAAGACTGCGGCCTGCAAAGTTTGCGTCGAATACCGTGTTAGCATCGACGGGCTTACCGTTGACCGATTCGATTATGTCGCCGGCTTTCAAGCCTGCCGCGGCGGCTCGGCCGTTCGCGGAACTTACACGCCAGCCCGCACCGGAATGACTCGCTCGAATGCCCATAGCGGAAAATACCTCGCGGACCGAGAGCGTTGTCGCCGGTATTGTCGGATTCGAATTCACAGTCGGCGAAACCGAATTGGTTTCACGAAGAGCGAGATCAACGGAACCGCCGCCGGGACGATCAACCGACCTATTGGCACCGAGTTTGGCGTTCGTCGGTTTCTTATCAGGCGAAAGTCGCGAATCTACATTGACCCCAACGGCAATATTATCCCTCATCACTTCATCCGTTGGCTGCACGACGCTTCGGTCGACGGCAATACTATCTCTCGTCATTTGATCGGCCGGTTGCACAATAATTCGGTCGCCGCCCCCGTCTTGCCCCGGTGTCGTAAGGCTATCGGAAACCTGACTTTCATTTTCGGGGGCCGGGACGGTTTGCTGGGAGTCCGCTACCTCAGGAACATTCACATTTCCCTGTTGATAAAGCGCATTGTAGCCAAAATATCCGCCGACAGCCATGAGAACAAGAGCCGGAGCCGCGATGCGTGTGAACACAGGAAACCACGACGATCGAGCTTCCGACGGGCGGCCTTTCGCAATCCGTGCGCGGACGTGGGCGTTAAAATCCCCGGGTGCTTCGACGTGTGCAAGTGAGCCGAGCATTGCTGCGACCTTCTCTGCTCCTGCGTCTGTAAGATCTTGTAACCGTTTCTCTTCGTTAAGCATCTATATCTATAAGTAGTGTTGCAGCTTCTCTTTTAGAAGCCCGCGTCCGCGGCTGATCCGCGATTTAGTTGTGCCGAGCCCGAGCTGCATGATCTCGGCAATTTCCTCGTATGTCCTGCCGTCGATATCACGCAGGATAACAGGGGCACGATATTTTTCCGGCAGAGCGGCAATCGCTTTGCCGATCATCTTGCTTTGCTCGTCGTCCAGCAACTGAGCATCGGCCAACGGCTTTTCGTCGGGTGGCTGAAACTCCGTCTGCTGGTCGTCCTCTGTTTGAAAGAGTCCCGTCAAAGACAACAGCCTTCGCCGCTTTCGACGCCGAATTTCGCTGATCGCGAGATTCGTCGCTATCCGGTATATGTATGTCGAAAAGGCAAAGCCCGTGTGGTACCTGTCGATCGCAAAGTAAACCCTTACAAAAGTTTCCTGTGCCAGATCGACCGCCTCTTCGTAATCATTCAAAAATCTGTATAGATAATTCGTTATCGGGCTGCGATAACGATTCATTATCTCGCCAAACGCAGCTTCGTCGCCTGCCTTTGTGGCTTCGATAAGCTGGTGGTCGGACTGTTTCTCACCGTGCATAGAGCTACGCTGTGCCCCCATGCTCGATGATCCCACCATGTCGAAAGCCATACATTCATATATTTAGACCAAAAAACCGTCTAAAAAACAAAGCCGTCCAACCGTATAGAACACGCCCGGCAGATGGATTTGTTCCAAAATCCATCTGCCGGGTGTTAACGAGATCACATTTCGACGGCCTTGACCGTCATTACAAGGAATATTGTACCGTTCGCTCCCGGCAGGCTGAGCGTACCGATCAGTGTAGGCGTATTTTCCGCAGCGCCGACCTTTGCGAGATTGAGGCCGATCGATTCGTAGTTGACTATCGGCATCGATTTACCGGTATCGTCCTTAAATGATCCTCCCGTCGCAACCGGAACCCTCGCTCCAAATCGAAACACCTGTGCCTGAAATCCCTGGCCGCCTTTTGCCATCGGCAGGCCCTTGAGATTTACAAGCGACCATTCCTGAAATGACTGTGAACGCAGATCGGTCGCCTCGCCAAAGATGTTCGACATACTCTTGTATTCGAAATTTCCGCTGTTGGATACGCGGCCGAGGAACGTACCGGCGACGCGATAGCCCGCGAAAGGCATCGATGCTTTGAGTTGACGCGAGACTGAAGCAAGGTTTGCGGGTAATTCGGTCCGCTGGCCGGCGTCGTTCGATCCGATGATAAGTTGGAGCGTAACGTCATAGCTTGGCTCAACTTGCAGCCGTGTTTCCGTTTGCCCAAAAGCGGCAACCGAGCCCGCCAGCATTAGGCATGCTGCCGTGATGGTAATGATTGATTTGCGATAGTTCATCTGTTTTTCTCCTGAGTTCAAAATCGGGGACAGCAATGCCATTGCACACTCCGTTCGAAAATAAGTTGCAAAATTCGTTTGGATCTATCGTGAAGCGATCGAGGCGTGGAACAGATCTTTTGTCACAAATCCTTTGGCTGCGGTGTATATCTTCTAAAGCCCGACTAGAAAAATCAGGAGATATTTATGAAAAACCACCGATCCTTTTCCGCGGCTCAGGTTCGCGTGATCGTAGTGATGTTGGCCTTTGCGGCTACATTGTCATTCGCATTGGCGGTCGCTTTTGGTGCCGCGTTCTACACTACTGGTGTCTTTGCTGCATCGCAGGCCGTAGTCGACGGCGAGTGGACAGCGATAACAAGTAAAAAGAGCCCCGGCGACATAAACATCACGTTCAGCCGGCGGTCGAACGGAGATGGTTTTTTCATGTCCGGTGAGACATATAAAACGACAGAGCTTCAAGGCGTGACGGCCTCGCAGATCGAATCTGTCACTCGTGCAGATGTGGTTTTTAACATTGTGGGCGATGCCGGAACTTTTGCTTGCGATGGTATGTTCCGTGAGGGCCGCGGCACCGGTTTTTGGAAATTCACCCCGAGTGAGACATTCCGAAACGACATGAAAGCCCGCGGTTACGGCTATCTTAACGACGACGAATTGATGCGTGCCGCACTTAACAAGTTGACCCGCAAATACGTTGACGACCTGAAAGCCGCCGGTTTTGACAAGGTCGAATACAAAGAGCTTCTTCGAGCGGCAGGCGATGGTGTGACCATGGCTTATATTCGAGAGGTAAAAGCGGCAGGATATCCCGACCTGACACTCAAGCAACTCTCACGGGCCGCCGACAACGGCGTAACGCCCGCCTTCATCCGCGAGATCAAGGCCGTTGGCTTTAATACCGCATCGATCGAACAACTGTCCAAAGCCGCGGATAACGGCGTGACGCCGGCGTACGTCCGCGAGTTACAGGCGGCAGGCTTTGCCAATCTTACGCTCGATCAGATCTCACGTGCCTCCGACGAACGCATATCGTCCGCATACATTCGCGAGATGATGGGGTTCGGATTTGCCAACCTTACACTCGACCAGATCGTCCGTGCGGCAGATGAAGATGTTACACCGGCCTTTGTCCGCGAAATGAAGGGCGTGTTTTCCGAAACGACGCTCGAGAACATTGTTCGGCTCAAGGACGAAGATGTAACCGCCAGCTATGTAGAAGGCATCAAGGCTGAAGGCTATCCTGACGTCACGCCTTCTCTGGCCATAAGGCTAAAGGACGAGGATATCGATCGCGACTTCATTCGCCGCGCTAAAGCTCAGGGCTTTAGTGTCACCTTGCAGGAGATGATCCGGCTAAAAGATCGCGGAACCGTGAAGTAACGATCTATGCAATGCGCAGAAAAGCCCCGAAAAAACCCGGGGCTTTTTCAATTGGAATTCGGATAAAGTTTAGCTCGCGGCAAACAACCCATCGTCAACACGTTGGCCGAACGTGATCGTGCCGACCTCTGTCTCCTCGATCTGCTTTTCGATCACCTTTTCGCCCAGTTTTTCAATGGTCCAAAGGACGGTTCGGTATGGTACAAGTGTGCCCTGCGCATAGTTGTAATCGTAATATTTGCGTTTGTATTTGATACCGCTGTCCTCATAGGTAAGCATCATCACGCGAAACGTTTTGGCGCTGATGTAAAATCGCGTTTTGCGCTCCTGTTTGTCGGTCACATCAAGGACGTGATACTCGACGCCCATCAGTTTTTCCTTGGCAGCAAGCTCGACCTTTGCCTCGTTTTCGCGAAACCGTAACAGCGCCTCAAGCCCTCGCCATATCTGATTCTCAAAAACCTTCGCTGCATCCTCGCGAGGCGTGAAGACAGTATTGTTATAAACACCAAAGATCTTATCCTCGGCATAAATAAGCGAGTATCGGGCGGCTGGAAACTCCTGATCGAGACGGATCTTTTCTTTCGACAGGCTGTCTCCGCGGATAATGAATCGCTGGTACGGAACCGTATCGATTTTACCTTCGGCATTCAGGATGTTTGCCGTGCCGCGTTCGAGTGTCGTCTTTCGGATCTGATTGAGCGTCGCACGTCCACCCGGGAGGCCGTAAAAGAAGATCGCGTATTCGGCGATCTGCTCCCCGGTCAGATTCTTGAGATCGATCTTTTGTGGGGTCGGGATCGGCGTCGGTTTGGGCGTGGGCGTGGCCCTGGTGTCGGCGGTGATAGTTTGAGCAAAAGCGGCGGACGCAAATGCCATCAATACCAAAACGAGGCCGGAAAATGTTCGTAAACGCAATAACACTAAGTACTTCTCCTAATAAGGGCGCAGTAATTCACGAAAAGCGGATTGTAACATAAAAGACTATTTCGCGGCATGTAACGCACTTGGAATTGATGATATTTGACCGCGAAAAGATGCTTGCCCTTGGGCTCTGCTTTGACTCTCAACTCGCCACTCTCTAATCTCAACTCAAATGCATGTCGCACTATACGAACCCGAGATACCACCAAATACCGGCAATATTGCCCGGCTATGTGCGGCGACAAATACGCCCCTGCATATCGTCGGCGTGACCGGATTTCGAATGGACGACCGCACCTTGAAACGCTCGGGGCTCGATTATTGGGACGAGGTCACGCTGCATCGTCATATCGATATGCCCGCATTGTATGCAGCATTGCCCGACTCGCGATTTGTTTACCTGACCACAAAATCGAAAAGGCCGTACACAGATTGGATCTTTGCTGAGCACGACTGTCTCGTCTTTGGCCCCGAGACGCGAGGCCTTCCGGAACCTTTGCTTCAAGATAACCGGGATCGATGCCTGACGATCCCAATGCCAAACAAGAATGTCCGCAGTCTGAATTTGGCAACAAGTGTCGGGATCGTTTTGTACGAAGCCATACGGCAGACAACACGCCCGTAACAAAACTTTACATTTTTATAATTTTTCGGACACCGCGAACGGTCGCCAGATCGTCTAACTATCGTGTGACTCTATCTGGAGGACTTAGACATGAGAAAAGTTAGATCATTTTTATTCGCAATTGTTGGAATTATTGGTATGTCGGCCGTCGGCGTGAGCTCTCAGAACTATTTGCCGAGAGCAGCTGTTTCGCCGCAGGCTATCGAGAAGCAGGCCTACAAGAAACTTCGCGGTCTGCCGCGTTATGGTGTCTTTGACAACATCACCGTGCAGGTTAGCGGCAGCACAGTGACGCTCGGCGGAAAGGTGATCACTCTGGGCACAAAAAACCTGGCTGCAAACGTCGTAAAAGATATTCCGGGCGTTCTGGAGGTCGTAAATAACATAGACGAGCTTCCTCCTTCCTCATTTGACGACCGCATTCGACGCGAGGCGTATCGGACATTCATCTCACGTGGTCCAGGGCAGTATTTCGCGACGATAAATCCTGACGTGCGGATCATCGTTGAGAACGGCCGGATTACGCTTGAGGGCTACGTTTACAGCAAATCGGACAGCGATACGCTGAACATCCTCGCAAACGGCGTCACCGGCACATTTGAAGTGACGAATAATCTCATCATCGGTAAACGAGCCGCTTAAGGCAAGATCACCAAGGTGGAAAGGTCGGGCGATATGTCCGGCCTTTTTTGTTGCCAAATTGCCTTTCGCCCGCCAATCCGTCATTATACTCGTTTGCCTTAGGGCGGGGATTTACGACTATGATCACTACAGAAAAGATACGCAACATCGCCATCATCGCTCACGTTGACCATGGCAAAACCACGCTGGTTGACGCGATGCTCGCTCAATCGGGCACGCACCGCGACAACGAGACCGTCGTCGACCGCGTGATGGACTCAATGGACCTTGAACGCGAACGCGGCATCACGATCATGGCCAAGAATACGTCCGTGCGTTATGGCGATTACAAGATCAACATCCTCGACACGCCGGGTCACGCGGATTTTGGTGGTGAGGTCGAACGCGTTTTGAAAATGGTCGATGGAATTGTTTTGCTTGTGGATGCTGCCGAGGGCTGTCTGCCGCAGACACGATTTGTATTAAGAAAAGCACTCGAACTCAAATTACCAGCCATCGCACTCGTCAATAAGATCGACCGCCAGGATTCACGGCCCGAGGAAGTCCTCGACGAGATCTACGATCTATTTATCGACCTCGGAGCCAACGACACCCAGATCGAGTTTCCTGTACTTTATTCGATCTCCCGTGACGGCGTTGCGAAGAAGAACCTAACGGACGAGGGCAAAAATCTTATTCCGCTGTTTGATCAGATAATTGAAACAATTCCGGCTCCGCACGCCTTACGTGATGACTCGCTGCAATTGCTGGTCGCGAATATCGATTACAATCCGTTCGTCGGCCGCCTTGCGATCGGCCGTATTTTCTCGGGCGAGATCGCGAAGAATCAGGAAGTCGTCGTTGCTAAGCGTGACGGCTCGACGGTCAAGACGCGTGTAAAAGAGCTTTTCGTTTTCGAAGGCCTCGAACGCACGACCGTAACCGACGCCGGTACTGGCGAGATCGTCGCCCTCGCGGGATTTGACGATATCGAGATCGGCGAAACGATCACCTCGGTCGATAATCCAAAGGCTTTGCCGCTGATCAATGTCGATGAGCCGACGATCGCAATGATCTTCGGAGTAAACACTTCTCCCTTCTCGGGTATCGACGGAAAGTTTGTAACTTCACGTCAGATCAAGGAACGCCTCGATCGCGAGCTGCTCGGGAACGTCGCGTTGCGTGTCGAGCAAACCGACGCTGCTGAGCAATTCAAGGTATCCGGCCGCGGTGAACTCCAACTCGCGATCCTGATCGAAATGATGCGTCGCGAAGGCTACGAACTCCAGGTTTCAAAGCCGCAGGTCATCACGAAAAAAGACGAGAAAACCGGCGAAACACTCGAACCGATCGAACTTGTAGTCATTGACGTACCCGAGGAATTCATCGGCGTCGTCACCGAAGCCATGGGCCGGCGGAAGGGGCAGATGACCAAGATGATCAACAACGGCTCGGGCCGTGTCAGGCTTGAATTCGAAGTTCCTTCGCGTGGCTTGATCGGTTTTCGCGGTGAGTTTTTGACGGAAACAAAAGGAACGGGTCTGCTCAACACGCTCTTCCTGCGATTCGACAAACATCAGGGCGAGATGAAATCGCGTCAGACTGGCTCGCTCGTCTCCGACCGTATGGGCGAGACAAACACATACGCACTCTATAACTTACAGGAACGCGGTGTGCTCTTCGTCAAGCCGCAGATCAAGGTTTACGAAGGAATGATCGTCGGCGAAAACGCCCGTGCCGTCGATCTTGACGTGAATCCGATCAAAGAGAAAAAACTCTCAAACATGCGTACAACGTCCGCTGACGAAGCCATGCGACTCGTCCCGCAACGTGAAATGTCGCTCGAACGAGCACTTGAATTTATCGCTGACGACGAACTGATCGAGGTCACGCCAAAATCGATCCGCCTGCGTAAACGCGTGCTGAAAGCAAACGAGCGACCGAAGAAATAGCCAAACAAATGAGCAGATAAGGGCGTTAAACCTCAAGTTGAGAGTTACGCCTTTATTCACGTGCCGGCTCCTGCATTCTCATCGTCTTCGGGTTCGTATTTTTCGTATCCGTGTGCGTCGTCGTAGTAGTATCCCCGTTTTTCCTGATCCTCTTCCCACGAATCTTCCTTTTCCGGATCTCGGCCTTCGGGAGCTGTTGCAGGTTTTGTTTTCGGAGGTTGGGGCATAATCATTTATAATCAATTCGAATTCCTCTCACAAATCAGCATTATGAAATTAAAAAGAGAGTTTTCGGTACTTGCTTTGGTCGTATGTTCGGTCTCGGCGACATATTTTGTAGCTTCTTCAACGGCCCAACAGAATGCTCAAGCAGCCGTTGATAACGAATACCAGGTTGGAGCGACGCTCTGGATGCAAAAGGCTGCCGAGTATCGTGCTTTGGCATATCAGGCGTTCAATCTCGCCCGCTGGCAACTCGACTCCGACCTGGACAGGAACAACGTCAAAAAATTACCGAAAGCCCTGCGAAAACAGCCGCGTGCGATCGTCGTCGATATCGACGAAACCGTGCTCGATAATTCACGGGCTCAGGCTGCCGGAATAAAGGCTCGCAAGGGTTTCTCGCTGCCCGATTGGTACGCTTGGGGTGAGATGAGAAAGGCCAAGGCGATTCCCGGCTCGGTCGAACTTCTGAATTATGCCGTGTCCAAGGGCGTCAAGGTCTTTTATGTTTCCAATCGCGATGAAGTGCAGAAACAAGCAACGATAGACAATCTGAAAAACGCTGGTTTTCACGATGTCTCCGCAGAGAACGTGTTGCTGCGATCGACGGAATCGACAAAAACGCCGCGACGGAATTTCGTTTTGCAGAAATATCGCATAGTTTTGCTCATGGGTGATAATCTTGACGACTTTTCTGACGTATTTGAACGCAAAACGATCGCCGACCGCTTCGCCGAGGTCGATAAGATCAAAAACGACTGGGGCAAACGCTGGATCGTACTGCCAAACGCAATGTACGGTACTTGGGAAAACGCCATCTATGAATACGGGCGGCTAACTGACGCTCAGAAGACAGAAAAGCGTGCAGCGGCCTTGGAACTGCCATAGAATGGTGCTTCACGCTCCTCGCGATCAAGACCTCGACGACAAAGAATGACTGAAGAACAATCGCAACTGACCTAAATACTCTTTCGGAATAGATACGACAGCCTGATAAAAAATCTTCGCCCGTCGCGACGAAAGCCCTCGTCAAACCGGTCGCGAAATTCGTTGAACGCACGATAGTTCGAATTGTCGTTGTAGCCGACGTAGAAAGCAGTCCCCGGATTCGGGTTCCAACCTAAAAGCAATTGGGAGTTGATCGTACCGTCCACAGTTTCGTAATCGAGGCGAACACGCGTAAAAATGAAGCGGGTGAACTGATAAGTCGAACGAAGCGAGTAAATACTTGAATCAAAGGCGGTTAGCTTGTTATCGTTTCGCCTCAGTTTCTCGCGTTCATAGCTCAGTTCGATCCTCCATGGCTCGGTCGGTTGTAAACTGAGGTCGAGCGAATATTGAAAGCTTAGGGCTTTGCCGGGATCCAATTTCGAGTTTCCGGCCAGAGCGGCCGGTGACACTCTCGGATAACGCTCGCTCGCACCGAAATCAAAATCAAAAGCATTCGTCGTAATTCCATAACTCGCACTGACGCCGACCTTTTCCCCAAACGTCTTTTCGATGTCGGCATCTGACGTAAACTGATTCGCCTTACGAAAATTCTCGCCAAAGAAAATGCCTTGTTGCATCGCGTTTCGCCGGGCACCAAACTCATCCTCATAAACCCGGGCAACCTCAAAATCCGTTCCCGTCTCGATCCGGAACTGATTTTGAAAGCTCCAGTCTGTGTTAAAGCTCGAGCGGAACAACTGCAATCTGCCTTGTTCGTCGATCGATAGAGAGCTGGAGCTGCGGGTTGTAAAGCTGATCAGCGTCCTTTTCGAGTTCGGCTCCGTGCCGAGCCGCAAACCGCCCGAGATGCCGTGCGTATTTGTCCGTCGCGTAAATCCAACGTCCGCCCGATAATCTTTGCTCCGCCCGCTTACACCAAAACGATATCCGGTATTTTTGCCTGTGTAATCGTAGTTCGCCGAATATGCGATACCGTTCCCTGCTCGATATTCGGTGGCGTTTGTATCGGGATTATAATATCGCCTGTGCGAATTGGTCCCGACAACCTGAAAATCAATAAGCCGCTGCGGGGTAAGCTGAAACTTGCCGTCAACCCCGACCAAATTATTGTGTCTCTGCGAACCAAAATGATATGTAGTCGCGATCATTCCAATATTCGATTGCACGCCAAAATCCCGTTTCAGCCGCATCACGCCGATGAAGGCTTTGGTCTTCGTTCCGGGAAAACGGTCGATCGCGGAAAGCAAGCCAAACGTATTGCGGCCCGTTTTTCCCGTTAATTTCACAGCGAGGTCCGGATCGGCGATGTTGCGTGTGTTTACCACCTGAAGAGCCGTCCGGAAGTAATCGATGCCTTCAAGAAAGAATGGCCGCTTTTCGGGAAAAAAGATCGGAAAGCGTTCGTTGGCACTGACGACCGGTGCATCGGCCTCGACCTCGGCAAAATCCGGGTTGACTGCCGCATCGAGCGTTACATTTGGCGTGATCTGATATTTTACCGATACTCCGATGTCTTTCTTGATCGGACTATTTAACAATCTCGATCCGAATGGTTGCGACGCGTCCTCGATCCGCTCGCCTGTTTCGCTGAGCGTAATGCTAGGCACGATCTCGAGGTTTCTTTCGTTCTTGATATCCGTCAATCCGGTGATCTTACCGATCTGCCTTAATGATGAAACGTCACGAGCGATCGGCATCCATGAATTGTTTTCATTATTCAGGTGAGGTATCCGCCGTCCGACATTGAAGCCCCAAACCTGGCCTTTTGCGGAGGCGTATCTCAACGATTTGAAAGGAACTTTTACCTCGACCGAATAACCGTCATCGAGTAAAACTCCCTTCGATTCCATAACGATGTCGATGCTAAAGTCCGGCCCACTCATCTGGCTATCGGTCAGTACAGAATCGGCCTGAATGCCAAACGGATTAAAAAAGAAGACGTACGCACGCCGCTCATCGTTAAATGTATCCAGCGTAAATCTAACGTTGTCATCGGCATCAACGTTGTCGCGATTGGCGATGGTCGCACGGATCAGGCTCGGGTCTTCGAAGGCGTGAAAAGCGACGTAAAAATGTCTTTCGTCGTAGCCCACATAAGCGATCGTCTCTCGCGACGGAGCGATGTTATCGCCGGGCTGTATCTGAATAAAATTGTCGAAAACAGCAGCTTTCTTCCAAACTTCGTCGTCGAGTTTACCGTCGATAACCGGAGAAACTTCAAATTTAGGTATCGTTACCGGGCGATTTCTGTCCTTGGTCAAACGGAGATCACGCGTTGCCGCTGGCTGCCCAACGAGCAATGATGTTGATAGCAAGAATAGAATTGAGAAAAATACGGTTTTCACAATAGATCCAGATTTGATTTGTTTGAACTTCGGTTTCCAGACCGAGTCGGAACCTAAGGATTTTACCCTTTCGCATCCTTCTTTGAACGACTCGATGCGATTCTACTTCATACTATTTACCAGTCATTCGTTCACTGCTTTGTGAATTGTCGAAAGACGCTAATATATGACAAAATAGTCGTTTATGCGAATTCTAGTCACCGGCGGAGCCGGGTTCATCGGCTCTCACCTTTGCGAACGGCTTTTGAACGAAGGCAATGAGGTTATCTGCCTCGATAATTTCTTCACCGGCCGTAAGGTGAATATAGCCCATTTGACCAACAATAAGAATTTCGAGCTTGTCCGCCACGACGTGACCGAGCCGATACTGCTCGAGGTCGATCAGATCTATAATCTCGCGTGTCCGGCGTCGCCGGTGCATTATCAATTCAACCCGGTCAAGACCGTCAAGACCAATGTCATGGGTGCGATCAACATGCTTGGGATGGCAAAACGCGTCGGTGCACGCATTCTGCAGGCTTCGACCTCTGAGGTTTATGGCGATCCGCTGGTGCATCCGCAGACCGAGGATTACTACGGCAATGTAAATCCGATCGGCCTCCGAAGCTGCTATGACGAAGGCAAACGCGTTGCCGAGACGTTGATGATGGATTACCATCGCCAGAGCGGAGTCGATACGCGTATCGTGCGTATTTTCAACACTTACGGCGAACACATGCTCGTCAATGACGGCCGTGTGGTGTCAAATTTCATTGTTCAGGCACTTAGCGGCGAGGAAATCACGATCTATGGCGACGGCACGCAGACGCGTTCGTTCTGCTATGTCAGCGACCTGGTCGAGGGCCTCGTCAGACTGATGAACGCCGAGGCCGTCGACATTCACATGCCGATGAATCTCGGCAATCCGGGCGAATTCACAATGAACCAACTCGCCGAGCAGGTTGGTATCGCTACCGGTAAAGCCATCAGCATCAAGTACAAACCGCTGCCGCCTGACGATCCGAAACAACGTCGGCCGAATGTCGAGCGGGCAAAGAGATTGTTAGGCTGGGAACCGGTCGTTCCATTGGCGGAAGGATTGAAAAAGGCGGCCGCATATTTTGAGGCATCGCTTGCTGCTTCGTCGCCATAGGCGACTAATATTAAAGCCCAGGGTGAAATGAGCCAAAGCGAATGGAACCCTAGGTAGATGGCAAAAGAGTCATCCCGACGCGGAAGGCGTCGAATAAACCAACGTTGATGTTGCTCTCCTTCAGAGAGCGGCTCATTGTCCGATAAAACCTAGGGTTCCGCTCATTTCATTCGCTTTACCCTAGGCTATAATATGTGTCGCCGTTGGCGACAGGAATACTAATGAAGATCTTAATCACAGGCGGTGCCGGCTTCGTTGGCAGCCATCTGGCAGACAAATTGATCGGCGAGGGCCACGAGATCACGGTCATTGACGACCTTTCGACCGGGCGGTATACGAACATTGGCCACCTTGAGGACAATCCGAGGTTTCGCCTTATTATCGACACCGTGCTCAACGCCGACCTGATGGAAGAGCTGATCCGTGATGCTGATCGCGTCTATCACATGGCGAGTGCAGTCGGTGTACGGCTCATTATGGAACAGCCTGTGAAGACGATCGAGACGATCTTTCACGGTACTGATGTAGTGCTCGGCCGCTGTGCCAAGTTCCGTAAACGCGTACTCATTCCGAGCACATCTGAGGTGTACGGCAAGGGCATCTCAGTTCCCTTTCGCGAGGAAGACGATCTGCTCACCGGTGCTACCGACAAACACCGCTGGGCGTACGCCTGTGCCAAGACGCTTGACGAATTCCTCGCCCTCGCACACTACAAAGAGACGCGTCTGCCGGTGGTCGTCGTTCGCCTTTTCAACACCGTAGGCCCGCGTCAGACTGGCCAATACGGAATGGTCGTGCCGCGTTTTGTCGAGGCGGCGATGAAGAACGAGCCGATCGATGTACACGGCAACGGTACACAATCTCGCTGCTTTGGCCATGTGCACGATGTGGTCAATGGCCTCACGACCGCACTTGAAACGCCGGCGTGCTTTGGACAGGTGATCAATCTCGGCAGCGATGCCGAGGTTTCGATAAATGACCTTGCAAAACGTGCTATCGAGCTGACCGGAAGCCGTAGCGAGATACGATATGTTCCGTACGATCAGGTGTACGGCGATGGCTTCGAAGACATGCAGCGACGCGTGCCGAGCCTCGAAAAAGCTCTTCGCCTCACCGGTTACAAGCCAACCAAAGGCCTTGATGACATCATCAATGATGTAGCGGCCGAGATGCGTATCGAAGCCACGCCGTCAAAATCGCATGCACAGAGCTAGTTTCAAACAACGAATAAGACGTTTCGCCATCGGCGGCCTACTGCCAACCGCCTTCTGTCTTCTGTTTGCAGCGTACTGCCAACAGCCAACTGCCTACGCCCAAACGACCGGTGCGATCAAAGGCAAGGTCAAGAATATGAACGGCGACGGCATTGGCGAAGCGACCATTACGGCACGCCTCGGCACCAAGGATATTCGCACTACCAAATCCAATAACAAGGGCGATTTCCTGCTCAACGATCTCGACGCAGGCACCTACAACATCGTCTTCGACGCACGCGGCTATAGTGCGGGCGTCAAATACAGCGTTGAGGTCAAGCCCGGTAAGACAAAGGACCTCGGCGGCAATCTCATCCTGCTCGTCGATCGCGGCACACAGGTGATCGTAAACGGCAGCGTCTATTACAAAAACGGCACCAGCCTTGCCGGAGCCGAGATCAAGATCGAACGCATCAACTCAGACGGCTCGGTCCGCAAAATGACCACAGGCTACACTAGCGAAAGCGGCGAATTCACCTTTCGCCAACCCCAAACAAAAGCCAAATTCCGCATCACCGCCACCCACAAAGGTGTCTCCGGCACAAAAGAAATAGAAGTCGAAACCGCCGCCATCTACCGCTTCTCCATCATCCTCGACATCGAACGCGAGAAATAACCCTAAGCTGGAACACTGGAAACCTGGAAACACGTGTTACACCTGTTCCACTGTTAAGTCTGTTAAGGCGTGTTAAGCGTCTCATCGTCTCAGTGTTGCGGATTGAAACGGGTGAGACGTTGGATCGAGAAGGTTAGCTGGATTTTCGGGCTATGCCCGTCTATTTGCGGAAAAGCTCTGCTTTTCCGAGAGCTTCTATTAAATGATCTCGCGGCTATGCCGCCGTTCTCTGGTGCGACGAAGAACGGCGGCTTAGCCGCAGGATATAAAAGAGGCGTTCCGGAAAAGCACAGCTTTTCCGCAAATAGAGCGGCACAGCCGCAAGACCTGTGGCCCACGGCGACTAATGAAAATCCTAGGCCATAATTTCAAGAATCTGTCTCACAAATCGCTCACTTGACATTTTGTTTCATCTATGCTACGCTCTCTGTCACGTTTGTTTCATTTGTTTCACTGTTTCAGTTGTTAACGGCTGAAACGGCTGAAACACCTTGAAACAGGCGTGAGACGGAATTTCCGTCGCCAACGGCGACAGATAATAAAGCCTAGGGTGAAGCCGCTTCGGCGGAACCCTAGGTATTGACGGTACGAGGTTTCCGCTCACTGAAGGTGAGCCAAAACGCCTTGTTCGTCACCTTTGGCGACGGAATATTCCTTCTAGGTGTCCTAGGGATCCGCTCGTTTTACTCGCTACTCCCTAGGCTTTAATGTGCGTCGCCGTTGGCGACCAAGACAGTTAACAAAACACGATGCAGCTTTCCCAAGTTGTACAAAAACTTAGCGGGGCGAAGAGGAGCCAGCATGGCTTTATCGCTAAATGCCCTGCACATGAGGATGAGAAACAGAGTCTGAGTTTAGGCTCGTCGGGCAGCAAGGTGCTGCTGAACTGCTTTGCGGGGTGCCCACCCGAGAAGATAGTTGAGGCAATGGGGCTTGAGTGGAAAGACCTTTTTGAAGGTTGTGCACCGCACGACCTTTCGTCACGATCGTTTCGCGGGCAAGGCTGGGCGTATCACGCACCTGCTAAGGCAAAGATCGCTGCGGTTTACCGGTATACGGACGAATCGGGCGTGCTGCTTTATGAGAATGTGCGTTTCGAACCAAAGGGTTTCGGCCAGCGTAGCTACGATGAAAAAGGTAAGCCCACTTGGAATTTGCGTGGTGTCAGGCGTGTGCCGTACCGCCTTGCGGACTTGGCTAACAAGATCCGCGACGGCTCGGAAGTCTGGCTCTGCGAAGGCGAAAAGGACGCCGACACCTTGAGCGAACTCGGCTTTATTGCCACTTCGTTCAAGAATTGGACGCCCGAATTTAACAAGTATTTGAAGAAGATGAACGTTGTCATCTGTCGAGATCACGATCTGCCCGGCGGCGTACAGTCCGACGAGGCAGCTCGTGCCATCGCCACGGCGGCGGCAACGGTGAAAATTCTGGACGTATATGCTGAGTACGATTTGCCTGAAAAGCACGGTCCGGATATCACCGATTACGTTCATCAATGCGTCAAGGACGAAGGCATGACCCGCGAGGAGATCGCCGAACGCCTCTCGATAATGGCTGACGGCTGTCAGCGTTGGGTCGATACGCGTACGGCGGGTGCAAACCTGTTTATCGTTAAATCCGGCAATCAATGGCTCGACGAAGCAAAAGGACGGCCTTCGCCCAAGATGCTGTTTGGCGAGTTCTGGTTCCAGGGCGAGCTGTGCATATTGTTTGCGGACACGAATGTCGGGAAATCGATTCTTGCTGTCCAGATCGGCGATATGATCTCGCGGGGAGTTCAGAGTGCGGGCTTCAGCCCGTCTCTTCCGGCGGACGAAGAACAAGCTAAAGCTTGCACTCTGAACACGGAGTGCTCACCACAAAAAGTGGTGTACTTCGATTTCGAGCTGACTGACAAACAGTTTGAGTCGCGTTTGTCGATACGGCGGCCGGGGGCGGAGCATCACAGCGATCACTACCGCTTTAACGACAATTTCTGTCGTGCAGAGGTCGATCCTGAGACGAGCGACTTGCACGGCTTTAAGACGTTTGAGGAATTCCTTAATTTCTCGCTCGACAAGACGATTCGTTGAGAATCAGGCCGACGTGCTGATCATCGACAACCTCACATACCTGCGTGACGAGACCGAGAACGCGAGAAATGCTCTGCCGCTGATGAAGTACCTCAAGGAACTAAAATCACGGCACCAGATCTCGATCCTCGCCCTCGCCCACACGCCGAAACGTGATTCGTCAAAGCCTTTAGGTAGAAACGACCTGCAAGGCTCAAAGATGCTCATCAACTTCTGCGATTCGTCATTTGCGATCGGCGAAAGCCACAAAGAACCCGGAGTCCGCTATCTGAAGCAGATCAAAGCACGCAACACCGCTCTGATCTACCACTCAGAAAACGTGCTGCTCGGAAATGTGGAACGCGTCGGGAGCTTGCTCAAATTCGTGTTCAACGGAACAGGGACTGAGCGGGAGCATTTGAAGACGGAGAGCGAGAAGGATAAGGCGGAAGTGGTAAAGAGAGTTCATAAGATGGCGGACGAAGGTATGAGTTCACGCGAGATAGCGGATGAAGTCGGCCTTTCGCATACAACCATCAATCGCTATCTCAAAGCCGCCGAAACTGGAACATCTGGAACATCTGGCACGGCTCCGTAAATGTTCCACTTCGTTCTAACGCGATAGGTATAGATACAGAGAGAGATAGGTCTATCTATATAGATATTGATATGAAAGAAACCAAGTGGAACATTTTTCGAGATATTCCAAGTGTTCCACCTGTTCCACTCTTTTACCTTTCGTGAAGACTCGCTCTTTGCCGCGTAGCGGCAGTTGATTGTAGCCGTGGGTCTTAACCCACGGTCAGGACGGAACCCAAGATCACGTCGCGTAGCGACGATTGAACAACACCGTTGCCAACATTCAACCGTCGCTACGCGACGAGGGGTCAAATTACACCGATCCCGTGGGTTAAAACCCACGGCTAACAATCAAACACACAAAACACAAAGGAAATAAACACATGAAAAACATAATCACACTAAGATCAATGACATACACAACAACGAAACAGCGGCTTGAGAAGATCGAGCTGGATGAGAAATATCGCGATCTAACTGAGGTCGGTTCGATGCTGAACGCTATCGCGTGTGCCGAACTCGATCTGCCCGGACAGGTGGCCAATCTCGTCACCGATAACGGCACGGTTCTGCTCACGGGCGGGCTGCTGCACGACGCGATCATCCTTTCAAAGCGTCTCTGCGACCGCTACGGCAAGCATCATGCGGTGTACGCGATGGACGGATTCTTTCACATGATGACCGACTATCAACCGCCCGCTGTGCTGGTCGAGCCGCCTAGATCCCTGCCATTCGAGTTGTACTGCAAGAACGGGAAATCCGCGTGGAAACTCGATTCGCTCGACGGCCGCACGAAGATCGTCCGCCGGATGCAGTACGGCGAAAAAGGCATCCCGTTCGCCGTTCTCGCCTTGCCCGGAACGCTCGGCAAGGACGGATGCGAACCAACGCTCGAAAAACTCCTCGACTTCTCAACCGAAGAATTCGCCTACGCCGCCGAACACTTCATCGACGCTATGGCAAAAGAACTCGGCCTCGAAGACACACCCGATGCCGGGGAATTAAAACTCGCGGCATAAAATCTGCCGCGTAGCGGCGAGGTGATTGTAGCCGTGGGTTTTAACCCACGGAACGAAGATCGAATGATTCCGTCGCGGAGCGACGATTGAATATTGGTAACGGCCAGTTCAACCGTCGCTACGCGACGCGGGGTCGAATTGCATGGCTTCCGTGGGTTGAAACCCACGGCTACAATCAAACCATCGCTACGCGATGAAACGAGCCACGAGGAACCTCTAATTTATCGTTTCCGTGATCTCGTCGGCGGGTTGGAGGGCGTTGGCTCCGGCTTGGTCGGTGACGATTAGGGGGAATTCGTCGATCATTACGGTGTTGGCGATGGTTTGGATCCAATACGTGCCGCTCGATGGGAAGACGACGTTTACAAAGAAGCTGACGTTATCCGTAAAGCCGCCCTCGGCCAGCTCGATCTTGGTCGGCTGTGAGGTGACGACGAGATTTGCCTTGTCGGGCGAGAGAATGCGGATCTCGGTCTCGTGGTCGCCGGCACCTTGCCAATGGTTGATGACGGCGAATTTGATCAGGCTCACGGGCAGTTTCTCGACCATGATGTTCTGAAAAATGCCCATCAGCGAGATCTTGTTGCCCATCTCGATGCGAACGTCGTCGCACAGGAGCGTGTACATTAATTTAAGTGTTGGTGTAGCCATTAAGATTCAGAGTTCAGAGTTTAGGGTTCAGTGTTCGGAAAACGCCGAACTCTGAACTCCGAACAATGAACGTTTCCTTAGATTTTACTTTTCCTTTGGCCAAGGTCAAAGTATAATCCCAAAATAACGTTAATTAGGACGTGGGTTTTGCTTTATGCTCATGTACGCTCTCATCTGCCTCTCACTAGTGCTCGTCGGCATCGTCGGGCTACAGTTCACCTACCTTTTTTACATCGACCGCATCTACAAAGAACGCCGCAAATACCTGCAAACACTGGAAAACAAGCACGCTAAACTCGTCAGCCAGCTAGAAACCGCCGAACGCCGCATCGCCCAACAAGACGATCTGCTCAATTCCCTGCATCCTGAGCTGGCGGGAGCCGACGACGGCTGGGCTGAGGTGATCGAGGAACGTTAGAACGGCAGAACTCTATAATTGTCTTTCCAATCCTCGTGGCTGGTACAGTTCACTATCAGATAAAGGTCATCAATAACTTCCCTCATCGACAATCGTCTAGGCACAATGACTACGCCTTCAAGAGTTTCACCGCTATTTATCAGTGCGAAAAAATGGCCCGGCATTGACAACTCGTCATGCGTTAACAGAATCCGGCCTTCCGCTGCCGCTCGCAACAGAAGTTGCGGATCTGGGGCGTCGCTCAAACCCAAAGCATATGCGGTCGTATAGTTAAGTTCTGGGATGCGTTGACAAAGTCCTCGAATAATATCGTGATCAAAATCCTGATCGAGGAGAAGTTTGAGCATTACGATTTGAGACTGGCGAGACGTTCCTCATTCCGGGCCAGCATTCGTTGCTTAAATTTGGCGTTTCTTTCACCAAATTTCTCCTCGATCATCGCTTTCATTTCGGCGGCTCTGATCTCTCCCTTTCTCAGGTACTCCTCAACAAAATCACGATTCTCAAGTATATAAGCGATCGTAGCGTAAATGTCGGAAAGAGAAACGCCGGGATAGCTTGCGGCGATCTGCTCCGGAGTGTCTCCGTGCATGAAATGATGATATACAGCGTCAATTGGTACACGCGTCCCGCTAATACGCATCGCTCCGTGCGGGCCTTCCTGCCAGAACTTGATCGATTCGCCGACGGTCTCGATTATTTCGTACGTCTCAGTTGTATCTATCGTCGTCGTGCTCATGGGCCGAATTATATCATCAATTAATCACTCAAATTCAACAATTGTCGCTCCCCAACTGCCTGAGAATTCTGGTGCGTTCTTAAATTTCTTTACAAAATCGGTCTCGGACAGGACCTGACGGACGATCTCTCGCTGTACGCCGACGCCTTTGCCGTGGATGATGCGGACGGTGGTGAACCCTTTTTTGTGGGCCTCGGGCAGGTATGCCTCGACCACAGCTCTGATGTCTCTCGGTGCGAACGAATGGAGGTCGAGCGAATCGGTGATCTCGATCTCGACCGGTTCGCTGCCGAATGGATTTTCAGACTCGTCGATCACTTTGTTTTGGTCTCGTATTGGGCAATGTCCTCGGGCGGCGTGACCTTCATGCGGTTTTTGTCGCGAAAGACGACAAAGCGTTTCTCGTCCATCGTGCCCTGCGGGCTCCGCAGAGTGACCGTGAATGTCTTGTTATCGCCCTTGCCATCGACCCGCAGCGGCAGGCGGCCCCACACCTCTGTGCCCGGCGTCGATTTCCATGCGGTGTAATAGCTCTGGTCGTATTTATCGAAAGCGAGCACGAGAATGTAGTCAAAATCAGGCTCGACACCGTCGATCGGCTTTGAGAAATTGTTGCGGCCGAGTATCACCCAACTGCCCGGAGCAAGAGACTTATCGCCGACACCGACCTTGTTCGCAGCGTCAGCATCGAGGCGTTGCCAGGTCGTAAACTTACGATTGTTCTGCTGAAAAAAGACGATATCGCTCGGCACCTGCAGCTCGACCTGGCGTCCGAATATCCATCCCGCCGGAGCCGGCGAAACCGACGGATCAAGCCTGACCTGATACCAGATGTCGTACTTTTCATCGATCCTATCAGGCTCACCTTCCACCTTGGCAGCCTCGATCTCGGCATTCTTCGAACGCTTGCCCGTCTTTTGCTGGCCCTTAGGAGCGTCGTCAACATCGGGCACTTCCTGTTTGGGCACGAACTTCCACGCCATGATCTCGAATGAGGAACCGTTGGCGAGTTTGAACAGCACATTCTCAGGACTCATGTCAGGAGCCGAACGCAGATTCGACGCCGAACGGATCACACCGGCAGCCTGTGGAGTCTGATTCTGAAACTCCTCGGCAAGTGCCTTTGACTTAGCAAGCGTGCCGCTGGTGATGACATTCTGAGCCTCGATCCAGCCCTCGGTGGCAGCGTCGTCGAAAGCCCTGACGCGGTACCAGAGCACTTTTTCGTACTCAAAATTGTCAATGACATCGAGGCGGTCGCCGCGTTTCACCTCAAGCAGGTCAGCCGCAACCACCGCGTACGAAGTGCGGATCTGTGCGGTCTTAGAGATGACCGTCGCGGTATCGCTCGGCCCCAAAACACCGCCGTCGAGCAGGCTGCAAGCCGTCTGCGACACCGCCGCCGCGATGAATAATATTAGTCCTAAAAACCTGATTCTCATTAGTTGCCCTTCGCCAATTTACGCCAGCTATTATAACCCAGCTTGTCCAATAAATCCTTTTGCCTTCCCGAAGGTTTGGCGGTAACTTTCAGCCGTGTGACCTGATCTTTGACCTCAGCCTCAAGCCCGGCAGTTTGTAAATATCTGTTCCAATCAAGCTTTTCCGAACCGGTTATGAAACGCTCGGTTATGGGCACAAGTTCCCTGTTTTGCCTGAGGATCGCGAGGATCGCCGTGTTGCCATCCTGAGCCGCCGCCTTTCCGCTATGTTTCGAATAAACTTCGCGGAGAATGTCGTCGGTCGAACGCTTCCCCTTCGAAGCTTCGAGCATTGCCAGATCGCAGAGAAATGCGACCAGTATTCCCCGAGCGTAGATCGTCGTATTCCCATCGATCCAGATCCAACGGTTACGGGACTCGTCAATCAATGATGTCTTTCTTGACTCAGCATTGACGTTCCACGCTCTGGACAGCGTATCGAGATAATCATCAAACCGAATACGCCCGACCCCAACACCCAATTTAAGCGACTGATAAAGGGCAAAACCTTCATAGAACCAGTCATACCTGCCAGTTAGGTTCACGCCATTTGGTATCCATAGATGGAACGACTCGTGACGAAGCTGCTCATGCAGCCGCTGTGACGATTGTGATCTGAACGGCAGATCCGAGGAAATGATCGATACCGTATTACCTCTCGTATCCGCCTCATAATTGCCCGTACGCACGTCAATCGGAAATTTTCGGATCGAAAAGACAGCATTGGCAGATGGAACTCCACCAAAAAGACCTCGATATTTGCCAAATATCTCCGAAACGAAATCCAATAATTCCTGATCCTGAAAATTCCATTCGCCCGAAATGCCGACCGCAAGGCTTTCCTTTTCTGCGACGAGAGTTCTTATGCGTGCTGGCTCCGCAGTCAAAGGGATGACTGCCGTCTCTTTTCTCCTATAGAAAAGCTCGATCTCTTTACCTTGGCTCGCAGTCCCAACCAGAAATAGGCGGCTGCGATTAACTAGTCTGATTCTCACCGAACCACTATTGGGAGTTTGGGGCAAAATATCATCGAGAAAGAGAATTCCTCCGCTGGCCGATAACCATGACACGTGTCCAGATGCGAACGGATCATTCAATGGTGAAAGGTTTATCGCGTACGACCAACCAATGATCTCGCCCTCTGACCGATAATCGGTTGGATCGAATGACCTGCGGTACGGCAATGGCGAACCGTCTGACGCGTAAAGCTGGAGCTCATTAAAACGGTTAGACGGGATCTTCACGCCGGCATATTCGCGGATGAAACCGAAGTTTTTGATTGGCTTCGCCCCAGAAACATACCGGCCAACTATTCTAACGGTACCGGGCAGCTTGTCGTCGAGCGTCAGAGTCGCCTCCATATCCTGCCCAGCCGCAAATGTAAAGAATTGTAAAATCAGCAGAAACGCCGCCGAAATGAACAATATTGGGCGGATTTTTTTTGACATCACACGATTGGCGGGAATAGAATTGCTTTTTGCTGTCAGACTGGTTTTAGGATAGAGGATTTGATGAGTCTTATCAAAGTAATAATTTACGCGATGATATTCGTGCTGAGCCTGTTATTTCTCGGGCGGTTCTTTTTCTAACCGGCGGGCGTTCCGGTTTTTGCCGGCAAATGAGTTAAGCTGTAAAAGGTGGTCGAATCGGCCGCCTTTTCGATTTTTATGAGTGAATTGCGAAAGATCAATCGGGCCCTGCTGAGCGTTTCGGATAAGAGCGGACTGGCGGATTTTGCTGCGGCTTTGGCTGGACTTGGTGTCGAGCTGATATCCACCGGCGGAACTGCAAAGGCTCTGCGGGAAGCTGGATTGACCGTGACCGATGTTTCTGAGGTGACAGGCTTTCCGGAAATGATGGATGGCCGCGTTAAGACCTTGCACCCGAAATTGCACGGAGCTTTTCTCGCTCTCCGCGACAACCCTGAACACGTTGCCTCGATGAACGAACACGGTATCGAGCCGATCGATCTTGTTGTTGTAAATCTTTATCCATTCGAAGAAACGGTTGCCAAAGACGGTGTTTCGCTGGAAGAAGCCGTCGAGAATATCGACATCGGCGGCCCTGCGATGATCCGCTCGGCGTCAAAGAATTGGCGGGATGTTGCGGTCGTAACCGATTCCCGGCTCTATAGCGAGATCATCGAGGAACTCAATGAGAACGACGGTTCGCTCTCGCTCGACACCCGTCAGCGTCTCGCCGCCCTCGCCTACACACGCACCGCAAGCTACGATCTCGCGATCTCGTCATATCTGGCTAAACAGCTTTCAAACGACGACCTCGAACGTCTCGAAGAGATAAATCCGCTCGGCAACCTGGTCTTTATCGAGTCCGAAGACCTTGCCGAGGAAGCGGAGCCGGCGGAAGGCCTGCCCGAATACAGCTCGATCGACCTCGCAAAGATCACGGATCTTCGATACGGCGAAAACCCGCACCAACGAGCCGCTCTCTATTCGACAGGCGAAAGCGGCGGCATCGCCAACGCCGAGCAGCTACACGGCAAAGAGATGTCATTCAACAACTACGTCGATGCCGAGGCGGCGTGGAATTTAGTACAGGATCTTGACGACCTCGCCGTCGCGATAATAAAACACACAAATCCGTCGGGCATCGGCATCGGCTCGACAAACGAGGAGGCCTACAAACGTGCTCTCTCCACCGATCCGGTCTCGGCCTTCGGCGGCATCGTCGCATTCAACCGCAAGGTCGATGCGGCGGTAGCAGCGAACGTGATCGAGGTATTTTCTGAAGTGATCGTCGCACCGGATTATGACGATGACGCGATCGAGATTTTCCGAAAGAAGAAGAATCTGCGAGTTCTTAAAGCCGCCTTAACTAACCAATTAACAATCACCAATGAACAATTAACAATTGAATACAAGCAGATCTCCGGCGGCTTTCTCGTCCAGGACAGCGACACGCATAGGCTAAATGTCGCCGATCTCAATTTCGTCTCGGAACGCAAACCAACCGAGGCCGAACTCCGTGCTATGCAGCTAGCCTGGACCGCCTGCAAACACGTCAAATCAAACGCCATCGTCTTTGCCAACGAACACCAAACCCTCGGCGTCGGAGCCGGACAGATGAACCGCGTCGATTCGGTGCGGATCGCGGCAATGCGAGCGGAACGATTTGATCTGCCGCTCAAGGGCTCGGCCCTGGCCTCGGACGCATTCTTCCCTTTCCGCGACAATGTTGACGAAGCCGCCAAATTCGGCGTGACCGCGATCATCCAACCTGGCGGATCGATCAAGGACGAAGAATCGATCGCCGCCGCCAACGAACACGGCATCGCGATGGTATTTACGGGAATTCGACATTTCAAGCACTAATTATTTTCACTAAAAATCTAAAGATTTTCTTGACAATATCTTGTGCCGGTGTTAAAACTTAACTCAATAAGGACTGCTTTTGGAACGCTCGGAAGGTTTTTTCCACGAAAACCGTCGGGCTTTTGTATTTAATCAACGCCCGCAGAGGCGTCTAGGAGAAAATTATGAAAAAGACCGGAACGATATTAATGACGGTGCTCGTCGCCGCATTCTTTGCCGCTTGTGGCGGTGCTGCTGATAACAAACCAGCTAATACGAACGCCAATGCAAATACTGCCAAACCTGTCGCAGCGGCCCCAACCAAGGAAACTCTGCTCGAGATGGACAAAAAAGCTACTGAGGCATGGCTAAAGGGTGACGTCGCTCACTTTGAAGGCATGTTGTCGGATAAATTCGTCTCGTTCATGAATGGCGAACGCGGCGACAGAGCCGCTGAGCTGAAGATGATCAAGGAAGTCAAATGCGACGTCAAATCGTGGAGTCTCGATGATCCACAGATGAGTAAGATCAATGATGATACCTATGTAGTCGTCTATAAGGGCACCTATGACGGCTCGTGTACATTCGAAGGAAAATCGGAAAAGATGCCGAGTCCAATGCGTGCAGCCAGTGTCTGGGTACGCAACGGCGAAAAATGGCAAGGTGTTTATCACAATGAAACGCCGATAATCGATCCGAAGGCACCGCCTCCGGCACCTGCGAAGAAGGATGAAGCCAAGAAGGAGGAACCAAAGAAAGACGACAAGGCCGCAGCAAATTCAAACGCAGCACCTGCACCGGCTAAGCCGACGCCAAGTGCAAACACCGATGCTTTGGTCAAGACGCACCAGGCTGGCTGGGAGGCCTTTAAGGCAAAGGACGCGAAGTGGTTTGATGCCAATCTTGCGTCGAGTTTTGCATTCGTCGATCCTCTGGGCGGATGGGTCGGCTCTAAGGCCGATGCGATCAAGACTTGGACCGAAACAATGAAGTGTGAGGGAATCACCAAAGTATCGGTTTCGGATGGTTTTGCCTCGGCGGTTTCGCCGACCGTTGAGATCCTAACCCTGAAGGGAACATCCGATGGCACCTGCGACGGACAAAAGAATGGTCCTCTATTGCAGTCGGCTGTTTACATCAAAGAAGGTGACGCTTGGAAGCTCGCATTCATGTTCGAGTCGCCGGCGATCTAAGCAATTCCTTGATTCTTTTAAGGAACCCATTGGGGAACCGTCAATCGGCGGTTCCCTTTCCTTTGTTTCGGAAATGAAATATTTCTACTCCATCACAGCCCAAAACAACAAAGTTTCGGCGGCTAAATTTCAATTCGGGTGTATAGTTACGGTGTACTATCAAAATCGAGTTTGTAACAGAATTGGCAGTAGCTCATGCGGTGCCGGTTTTTCATTGGTTCCGTCACCACTTTTTTAAGTTTCGATCAGGAGAAAAATATATGAAACGCTTCAGTTTGATCACAATAACGCTCGCAACCGCGGCTTTTCTTGCAGCCTGCGGTGCACCCGCCGACAACAAACCGGCTACAAATGCCAACGCCACGAACGCAAATGCGGTGGCCAAGCCGGCAGCGGCAGCACCGACTAAGGACTCCTTGATGGCGATCGAGAAGTCAGGTTGGGAAGCCTGGAAGAATCACGACAACAAATTCTGGGCCGACTTTTATTCGGACAAATACGTCGGCTTCGGCCCTGATGGACAGATGAACAAGGCCGCTGCAGTCAAGTCGCTGGAAGAAGGCAAGCACGTTGTCAAGAGCTATTCCTTGTCCGACGACCAGATGATGATGGCCGGCCCCGATGTTGCTGTTCTGACATACAAGGCGGCTCAGGACTATACGATGAATGACGGCAAGCCAGGCCCGAAAGAGGTTTGGTCGGCGGCTGTTTACCTCCGCGAGGGCGACAAATGGCGATGTGCTTTGTACGCCGAGACTCCGGTCGTGGATCCAAAGGCTCCGCCGAAACCCGCTCCGGCCAGGAAAGATGAGGCTAAAAAGGAAGAAGCTAAGCCCGATGCGGCAACCGATGCCTTGCTGGCGATCGAGCGAAAGATCTGGGAAGCCTGGAAAGCCAAAGACGGCAAACCGCTCGAAGATATCCTCGGTAAGGACTTTATGTTCTTCGGAGGCCAGGGACGAGGCGACCGTGCGACGACGATCAAAAACTGGTCGACCGACAACAAGTGCGAGGTCAAGAGCTTCACACTCAGCAATGCTATGTCGGTGTCGCTCACGAAAGACGTTTCGATCCTGACCTACAAAGGCGGAGCCGACGGCAAGTGCGAGGGCCAGCCGATCCCAACCGAATGGTATGTAGGCCTGTATATGAAGGATGGCGAAGCCTGGAAAGAGAGCTTTGGAATGGGCGTCTCGCAATAGCTCTTGTTTCCCAATTCACAAAGGCCGTGGCGAAAGTGTTGCGGCCTTTTTTTACGTCATGGCACAAACGTGCCGAACCGAAGATCGTGCCCGTCCGTCGAGACCGAGATCATACCTTTTTCACCCGTCGTCAACACCTTCGCTCCGGCCGCCTTCCACCATTCGACAACTTCCGTGTGCGGATGTCCGAACGGCGATCTGCGGCCGACCGATATCACGGCATATTGGACATCTACGGCGTCGACCAATTCGCTCGTTGATGATGTACGACTGCCGTGATGTGGTACTTTGACGAGATCAGCATGGATTGTGCCACCGCGAGCGAGCAATTCCATCTCACCCGCCCGCTCGATATCGCCCGTCAGCAGGAATGACCGCGAACCGTAAACGATCCTCATCACGATCGAACTGTCGTTGTTTGAAGCAGTATTTAGGGCGGCCGGCGGATGTAATATCTCGACCGAGACTTCGCCAAATCGCAGCAGATCGCCACGCGACACGATCTCGGCCGGGATCTTCCGTTGCCTCAATACTTCGTTCAGCTCAGTAACGTCGGCATCGTTCATCGGCATCCGTGCAAAGATCACCGAACCGACGCGGAAATTCTTCGCAACATCGATCAAGCCCTGAATGTGATCCGCATCCGCGTGAGTCGTGACGACCACATCGATCCGCGAATACCCTATCGCCCACAAAACCTCTGACACGACCGCCTCACCGATGCCGCGAGTATCTCGTTCAAACCCGTCGGCATCTTCATCCTTTCGCCGATAATCAAATCGCCCGCCACCGTCGACGAGCATCGTCTTGCCGTTTGGAAATGTGATCAACGCGGCATCGCCCTGACCGACGTCGAGAAAATCGATGTGCAGTCGACCATCCGGAACGTTTACGCTCAACGGATGAAACACGATCATGCCGATCAATACAATTAGAGCGGCAGCCGCACCAGCGATATTCTTCCATCCGAGTAACCACTCCTGGCCTGCGATCGCGAAAGGTTTCCATTTATGCACCGCAACTGCCGTGAATAATATCGGCAGAAAATAGATGAGATAGGCTGCAAAGCCCAACTCGGTGTAAGCGGGAATTCGGAAGCTCGCCCATCCGCCATCCGAAAACAGCCTCGGAACGGTGAGCATCAGCCAATTTGTCGCATCAGCCATCGCGTAGAATCCGGCGGCAAGCAGAGTGCTGAAATACCCCGCGATCATTCCCGCGACCGCAGCAAAGCTTTCGATCGCGATAAGAAAGCCGACCCAAAGATTGAGCAAGATCGACACGATCGATATCCGGTGAAAATAAACAACCGTAAGAGGCAGCATCCATAGCTGAACGATCAAGGATACGAGAAGCCCTTCGAAAACCGATCGCACGAAATGCTGAACCGCGCCTCTTACGCGTTGCTGAGCGAAGGGCGATTTAAATACATGTGCCGTCCAGATCTGGCGTTTTGCTTCGACTTGCCAGGCATCGGCATTCCAATAAAGCATTTCACAAAAACGCTTGAGCCAAATCGGCACATTTGGTGGGAATGGCTCGGCCGATGAAGGCGTCCAGTTGCCGATCTCTCGCAAATGCTCGATCACCGGATATGCACACGCGACGATCGCGGCTACGCTGACAAAGGTAAGCTGAAACGACGGATCAAATAGCGCCGACGGTCGCCAAACGAGCAAGATAAGGCCGCAAAGGCCGAGCGAATTCAGCAGCCCCCCGCGTCGATAAATGGCGTAACCAAACAGCAAAACCGTAAACATCAACGCCGCCCGAACAACCGGTACGTCCGCTCCGACGGCGAGCGTATATGCCCAGAGCGTGCAGTTCGTTACCGCAAATTGCAGCCACCGGTTCCGCGTGATCTGCCGCATAATGAGCAGCAAAATGCCGCCGATAAATGTAATGTGCAGGCCGGAAATAACCAAAATATGAAACGTCCCGCCATCGCGAAATAGGTCTGCAGTGTCTTTGTCGAGAAAATACTTGTTGCCGAGCAGGCTCGCGATCATCACTCCTGCTGCCTTCGGACTGAGGTTGCGGCGAAATTCGTGGATGATATTTGCCCGCTGATCGTAAACCCAGGCAAGCGGCAGGAATACGCTCTCATCAGCTATGTGCTCGATCAGCAAACGGCTCTTAACCGAGCCCGTAGCGTCGATGCCTAGACGGTCGAGCATCTCACGCCGCGTGATCACGCCCGGATTGAGAAATTCGTCTTCGCGTTCGAGGATGCACGCAACGCGGATACGCGAACCGTATTTCAGATCTGAAATTTCAGATCTCAAATCCGAACTTTCAGATTCTGGAGATCTTAGAGCTAACAATCGAACTTGCCCCGACACCATGTGATCCGCTCCCCGATGTCTCAGCTTTTCGGCACGAAGCGTCAATATCTCGCCATCAACAGCCGCCTCCGGCCGCCCCAACAAAACGCCTTCGACCTCGACGGGTGAGCCCGACTGAAAGGTGCCATTGTCGTAAAGAACGCTGAGCCTGTCGGGCCGGACAGACCGTCGCTCTGCCTGAACCGACAAGAAACCAAGTACTGCAAATGCGATCGCGATGAACACGGTCGCCAGAACTTTTCCCCGAAGGATAAACGCAGCAAAAGCAAATAACACTATGACCACGACTGTCACCGAGCTATCGGTGACCAGAACTTTCGCGATCAATATCCCTACAGCAAACCAAACCGCAAGCCACAACAATGGCTGGCGACTAAAAGTTTTTGCGGAAGGTTCTGACATCGTGGAAAGATCAATCGGCACGGAGATAGGGTCGCAGTTCTAAGAATCGAGCCTCGCTCACGCCACGAATCAGCATCACATGTTCGACCCGTCGAAACGGGCCGTTCTCGTTGCGAAAAGAGACGATTGTCTCCGCAGTCTTGCGACCGATACCTGGCAGTTTCTCGAGTTCATCCGCAGATGCAACGTTAATGTATATTGAGTTCGCCGGCGAGTTTCCCAACGGCAATCGGTCATATTCGACACGCGTCGAACACGCCGAAACGGCAGCGAATATGATCGCGAGGACAATAACCTTGGTTCGCATTTGGCGTAATAATAACCCAAACACGTTCATTTCCAAACCGTCTTAATTTCGTATTCTTCGCATATTTCGTGGGCAAGTTTCTTACTCGTCGCCCAACGCACCTTCCTCTACATCCTGCAGATCCTCATAGGCTTTCGGCAGGACAGGACGGGCACGCGAGCTGCCGTCCATTTCGCCGATGTAGCCTTCGCGGACCATGGCGTCGAGGATGGCCGCCGCTCGGCCGTAGCCAATGCGGAGATGTCGCTGGAGCAGTGATGTGGAGCCGCGTTTGGCATTGACTACGCATTTGAGAGCGTCCATAAATAACGGATCGCGGCGTCCGGGTAGATCGCCGCCGTCGTCGGCTTCTTCTTCGCTGCGGGTGATAGTCTGGTCGTATTCGGGCCGGAATGTTTGGCCGTTGTGGCCTTTGACGTATTCGACCACCTTGCCGATCTCGGCCTCGTTTACAAATGCACCGTGCACGCGGATCACATTCGAATTCCCCGGCGGCAAAAACAGCATATCGCCCTGACCCAGCAAAGCCTCCGCCCCATTACCGTCGATGATGGTTCGTGAATCCACCTTAGACGACACGCGGAAAGAAATTCGCGAAGGGAAATTCGCTTTGATCAAACCAGTAATTACGTCAACCGAGGGCCGCTGCGTCGCAAGCACTAGGTGAATACCGACCGCACGAGCCATCTGTGCCAAACGCGTGATCGATTCCTCGACCTCTTTTCCCGAGACCATCATCAGGTCAGCTAGCTCGTCGATTATGATGACAATGTACGGCAGCTTGCGGTACGGGTCGCCGTTGTCGTCGAGACGGCCCTCTTTCAGGTATCCCTTGATCTTTTCGTTGTAGCCGTCGATGTTTCGCACGCCGTAGCCGGCGAGGTCTTTGTAACGGCGTTCCATCTCGGTCACCGCCCATTTGAGCGAAGTCGCCGCCCGTTTGGGGTCAGTAATGATCGGCGCCGCGAGATGCGGAATGTCGGCATACAGCCCGAGTTCGAGCCGTTTCGGATCGACCATGATGAATTTCACTTCATCCGGCTTCGCCTTATAGAGGATCGACATCACGAGCGTGTTCACGCCGACCGATTTACCAGCACCGGTCGCACCAGCAATCAGCAAATGCGGCATTTTGGCGAGATCGGCAACGTATTTCGCACCGTCAATTGTTTTGCCGAGAGCGAGCGTTAGCAGCGAATTCGACTCGGTCGAAAACTTCGGCGATTCGATCACTTCGCGAAGAAAAATGGTCTCGCGTTTCTGATTCGGCACCTCGATGCCGACGTACGCTTTGCCGGGAATCCGGTCGATTCGGATCGAAGGAGCTTTCAGTGCAAGACACAGGTCATCAACCAACCCAGTCACTCGTGAATACTTCACACCGGCATCCGGCTTAAACTCAAACGTCGTAACCACTGGCCCTGGAGCGATGTGCATCACTTTGCCGGGAACACTGAATTCCGTTGTTTTTTGAGCGAGTAACTTAGCGACCTCGCGAAGCTCGGCCTCCTGATGTTTGAATGCCGCCGGAGCCTCGGTCAGAAGGCTCGAATCCGGGAGTTTGTAATTCTCAAAATCCTGCTGCCCGGCAAACGGAGCCTCGTCTTCGTCGACCGCGTCGACCGGCTCGGCCACCTCTTTTGCCGGTTTCGTCTTCTTTTTGTCCTTCTCGAAAACCTCCCCAAATTCAGCCGGTTCCTCGACAGTGAAAGTCTCGTAGGGATCATCGGGCTTTTCTATAGTCGGTATCGAAGGCTCTTCAAAAAGCGGCATCGAGTGTCTGGCAGCGGCAGCCGCCGCAATAGCTTCCATATCTCCGACCGCGATCGTTGGCGGCAGCTCCTCTGACATGCTGTCGCGTTTTTCGCGGCGTTTGTCAGCGCGTTTTTTGGCGGCATCTATCTCAGGCGAGCGCTCGTTTCGCCGTTTGTCACGCCATTCATCGATGCGGATCCGAACGTTTTCCCACGCCACATCAAAATGGCTTAGAAAACCAGCAAGCGTAGCATTCGTCACCAGTACCAGCGAACACGCAAAGATCGCCGTCAGCAAAATGCCGGCACCGATCGCACCGATAAAGTAAGCCGTCCCCTGAGCCACCGCCTCGCCAACTACAGCGCCCGCCGCGGCCCCGCCAAATAGAGACATCAATCCTGAAAGCGAAACGACAAAAAAGATAAAGCCAAAAACCCGCCACGGCCGGGGCAGCATCGTATCCGATTGGAAAACACGCCAAGCGATCAGTGCGATCAGCACGGGCAGAAGATACGATGCCCAGCCAAAGAAATTAAATAGAACACCCGCAATATTCGCACCTACCGGCCCGATCCAATTCCTTGTCCCCGACCCATTCCCTGTCGAAAACCAAGACCGATCCGTCGAAGCACTCGTCAGCAGCGACAACAATACCAACAGCCCCAACGCCCCAACAATGATCGCCACCACATCATTCAAATGCGAATGCATCGTCGCCTTGCTCTTCTTGGCGATCAAAGTGGTCCCGTCGGCGAGACAAAAATTAATGTCATCGTCCTTATAGACCGTCTTGCATGTCGGGCAAACTTTCATTCTTAATAGGGGCGAGGGATGAGGTGTCAGGGACGAGGGATTTGCTTGTCTCTCGTCACTCGTCCCTTATCCCTGCTTCTTAAAGAGCAACACCTCGTGAATAAACTCATCAATATCCCCGTCCAACACGGCGTCGACATCCGATTTTTCAAACTTCGTCCGCGTGTCTTTCACCAATTTGTACGGGTGCAGCACATAATTCCTGATCTGCGAGCCGAAGGCGATGTCTTGTTTGGTGGCCTCTAGTTCGGCGGCTCCGGCTCGGCGTTTTTCTAGTTCGAGCTCGTAAAGTTTCGACCGCAAAACCTGCATCGCGACTGCGCGATTTTGGATCTGCGAACGCTGATTCTGACATGTTACAACAATATTGGTCGGAATATGCGTGATTCTTACTGCCGAATCGGTCACGTTCACGTGCTGTCCGCCGGCACCCGACGAGCGGTAGGTATCTATACGAAGATCCTTGTCCTCGATGTTCACCTCGATATTCTCATCGATCTCAGGACTGACAAACATCGACGCGAACGACGTCTCGCGGCTGCCGCCCGAGTTGAACGGTGAGATGCGTACCAGGCGATGCACGCCGGCCTCGGTCGAGAGCAGCCCATAGGCATAATCGCCCTCGACGCGAAAGGTTGCCGACTTCATCCCGGCCTCGCTGCCCGATTGCTCGTCGAGTATCTCGGCCTTAAATCCTTTTTTCTCGCACCAACGCAGATACATCCGCAGCAGCATCTGCGCAAAATCCTGCGCGTCCGTCCCGCCCGCACCGGCCTGGATCGAGCAGATCGCGTTGTTCGCATCGGTCTCGCCCGACAGCAAACTCTCCGTCTCAGCCTCATTGGCCTCTTTCTCTAAACGGTTGATCAGCGCCTCGAGCTCCTTAGCCGAATCCGCGTCCTCGGCCGCAAACTCAAACAAAACCTCAGCATCCGAAACGCCCGTTTCAAACGCCGCCTGCCGCGTTAACGCCTTCTCGATACGCGAACGCATCTGCACCACTTTCTGAGCCGATTCCTGATCGTCCCAAAATCCCGGCGTCGAAATGAGTTTTTCCGATTCGTCTAGCTCTCGCTGTTTGGCAGGTGCGTCAAAGAAACCTCCCAAGTTGGGCAACTTTATCTTTTACGCGATCGAATTTGGTTTGTAGGTCGGTTAGTTCCATGATTATGGTTTAGTTAATCGGATTTTCGCGGTAATCGGACTTCGCAGAACCGCATGTTTTCACGATATCCAGCTAATTCTATCAAACCACGATCAACAAAACCGAGTAGGCGCTGGAAATAAAAAAGATCAGGAACTTTGGACGCTGGGGTTCGAGCCATGGCGATGCCAATTACCATAGCGGCCTTCCGAAATCTCTCCGTGACACCCGCAGCTAACGCGTCATCGATTTCTTCTATCTCAGAATCCGTCAATTGAGCAACAAGAAGAAGTTCATCTGCATTCATTGGCGGATGGGGGCTTGGCGATTCGTCAAACATGATTCTCCCTAGACGCCCCCTAAAAGGCCTTTTTTCTCCGGAAACTCAAAATAATTAAACCTAACGTGACGAAAGAACACAACCACGCGAACCAGTCACCATATTTCACATAAAACGTCTGCGAGCCGTCGCTTTTTGATACGGTCCAGACTCTTGTGTCTTCCTGATACGGCGAAGTTGCGTCTAAAACGGCACCTTTTTCGTTGATGTAGGCGGTTATTCCCACATTTGTGACGCGCAGCACCGGGCGGTTTGTTTCGACGGCGCGGAAGACTGCGTTGGCGAGGTGTTGGCGGAGCACCGGCGTCGGGCCGAGGTAGCCGTCGTTGGTCATCTCGATGATCACGTCCGCTCCGTCCGCCACGAACCGCCGCGAGAGCTGGCCAAAGTGCGATTCGAAACAGATCATCACGCCCGCCTTGGCATCGCCAAGCGGCAGCAGGTCGTATTCGCGGCCGTACGAAAAATTGCCGACAAACCCCGGCACGATCGCATCCAACGGCACCGGAACGGCCTCGCCAAAGGGCAACAGATAGATCTTATCGTACTGCGCCACGACCTTCCCGTCCGCCCCGATCATCATCGCCGAGTTAAAATACTTCCCGCTAGTCGCGTCCGGCTCGGCCGAATTGAATATCAGGCTCACATTATTCCGCGTCGTAAATTCCCGCACAAACTGCTGAAATTCCCGGTCGTCGTTGTACATGAAGTTCATCGGGGACTCGGGGAGGATGACGGTGGCTGGCAGTTGGCGGTGGGCGGTTGGCAGTTTTTTGAGCTCGGTTTCGACGAGGTCGAATTGGCGTTGGCGGAGTTCGTTGAGTTTGGTGTAATCAACGCCGGACATTGGGACGTTGGGTTGGATGGCCACAGCGGTTCCACTCCGCTTTCCAACAACTATAGGACTAGGTACTGAGAAAAGAACGGTACCCGATACCCAGAACGAAGATACAAAAAGAGCAAAGACGATGATGGAATAGATGGCGGCCCGAGGTTTTATTGGACTGCCTAAGACTTCTTCATCAGTATCCGGTACTTTCTCATAGAAACTCGCTGGGTCTCTGAATGGCCCCAATCCAAATAACGGTGACTGAACCAAACACATAGGAAGCACAACTAAGAATCCGACGAACGCTGTCCCGCCAAACGATGCTAAAGTTACGAGTTGGCTGTTGGTAAACGCCTGCGAATACCCGATCGCATTCCAATTATTCCCCGTCAGCCAATACCGCAGAAATTCGCTAAAAACCCAAACAAACGGCGCGGCGGGGAAGGCCCATGAGCCGAATTTTTTGAGCAATGCCGACAGCACCGCGGCGAAGATCGCGGGAAAGACTCCGGCGCCGATGCAGACGATCAGGATCAGAAAATACGCGAGCGGCCACGGGAACGCGGCATAGTGGATCGGTGCGTAGGTCAGCCACCAGCACGTGCCAAAAAAGAACGCGGTGCCAAAGAGCCAGCCGAGCACGAACGACCGTAAAACCGAAGCCTCTCGCTCGACCGCCCACATCAGCGGCACAAGCGCGAACCAAGCCAGAAACCAATATTCAAAATCGGGAAAAGCGAGGATCAGCAACCCAGCCGCGAGCAGCGAAAGAGCAGCGTTCTTCCGCGAGGGCAATATCCGTTTGACGAAGTCGAGAGCCATCACCAGACATATTACCAACTCCTGTTCTTCTTTGCGTTTCCTCTGCGATCTTTGCGGTCTCTGCGTTAAAAAATCCGATTTCACGCAAAGCTCGCGAAGAACGCAAAAGGAACGCAAAGAAGGAGAAAAGATCACAATCTGCCAATTTGAACGATATTCGGTCACAAGCGCCAATTTCTGTCACTCATTTATGACGGGATATGTCATTCGGCTCTGATCCACGACGCGAACCCGTCACTTTGACCTGAAAACACGGAGAATACACCACCGCCATAGGGCACAATGAACGAATACCACGCAATCTCGCAAAATCACCGAATAATGGTGGTTTAAAAGAGGAAAGCCCGGCCTTTTCGGCCGGGCTTGTAATGGTAGGACAACTGAAGGAACGCTCGGAAGGTGTAAGAGCACAGTGGCAAACCGCGCTCGGTGTAGTGATGGCGGCGGGGTCTTGATAGTGTTATCAAGCTGGCCGCATTGTATATAGCACGTTGCGTGCCACGGATGAGTCCGGAGTCGGAAGTCTGGAGTCTGGAGTCCGAGAAAATAAGAAAAGCCCGTAAAGACGGGCTCATTCAACGAAAATATTTTTGGAATAACCGCAGTCTTCGGACTAAAGACCGTCGACTTCAGACTAAAGACTCACGTTTTACGCTATTTTGAGCAGCGTTCTGACAGTCTTTGTAACGCGAGGGCGTCCTGATTGTCCGCGCCGATCTCTAGCGCGGACGCAGCATACGTTTTGGCTTGCATACAATCGCCTTTTTCGACGTAGATCTTGCCAAGACTGACGTGTGCCTCGATAAGGCGATTATCCCAAAAGATCGACGTCTTAAACGAGCTGATCGCCTGATCGATGTCGCCGCGGCGAAGATGTATCTTACCGAGCAGCAGATAGCTCTCAGCGCTCATCGGCTCGCTTGCGAGCACACGGCGAAGCATTGCCATCGCGTCGTCATCATTGCCGCCCTTGATAAACGCACGCGCCTGAGCAAGCAGCGTATCGGTCTCACTGACCTGCGGCGTGGTCGACACCGGCCGGCGGCTGAGAACGACCGCAACAAAATCTTTGCGTGCAGGCTGTATCACACGCAGGCTGACATCCGGCAAGGTGCGAGACTTTTGCCATTCCTTTTCAAGGTTGGCGTACTTGTTATTGTCGGTCAGTATCCGGCGGGCCTGATTGTCCATCTCGGCGGCCAATGGATCTTTGAGCGATTCGAGCGTCTTGGCAAGTATGTAATAAGCTTCCCCGTCACGCGGATTCATGACGATCGCCGAACGCATTTGCGCCGCGGCCTCGGCATAGTTGCCATTTAGGAACAGGGCGGTTGCATAGTTAAATCTGACACTCGCATCGTCGGGGGCCGAGTCTGCCGCCTTCTTAAGCAGTTCGACGCCTTCGTTCAGCATCGCCGCTGCCTTCGCCTGATTTTTCTTTTCGGCACGCGACCCCTGAACAGCAATGGCTCCGAGTGCGTTGTAAACGGTGGTGAGTTTTAGATCGTCGGTCAGCGGCCGCAGGGTTGCGATCGCAGATTCAAAATTTCCCTGTTGCAGGAACAACAATCCAATATAAAACGACGCCTCGGCATATGACTCGTCGCTGCACTGGGCAGGTTTGTTGTCGGCCTTTGCTTTTTCGCGGCATTTTACGTTTTGGCTGATTACTCGTTCGAATGACGCTATGGCATCGTTCCCTTTCTTGGTCGCCAAATAGAGGTGTCCAAGTTCAAGCTCAGCCTCAGTATAGATCGCTCCCGACGCAGCCTCGCTGTAGAGTCGTGAGGCATTCTTAAAATAATTCTCGCGAGCCTCGACCGTGTTTGTAAGAAGCCCCTTGATATAGGCCTCAAAGGCCTTTGCCGGGACTTTATTCGCCGCCTCGATCATCTGATTCTGTGAATACGGCAGCGATTTGTCGCGTTGATAAAGTATCTGATACGCGATCTGGCCCTGAATCGTCTGCAGGTTGCCGAGAGCATCGGTCAGCGTGATATCGCGCGTGATCTGCCGCCCGTCGATCGTTTCGCTCATGAAGCGGCCTTCGTTTACGCGGATCATTTTTGCTGTGACGTTGATCGTCGCGGCTGTATCGGCGCCGGCCGGGATTATGTTGTAACGGCCTGAGATCAACAGGGTCGAGTTGCTCTCACGTGCCAGCTTGAGCGATGTCGCAAGGCTCGGCAGCGTCGTGAGCGGAATTCGCAGCCGCTGCTGGATGACTTTACGCTCCTCGTTCGAAACTACGTTAAGTGTCGGAACTTTGAGGAGATCCGATAGCGAATCGGCAAAGCTCTCGCCTACCCAATTAAATTCACCTTTGCCCGACGCATTCTCAAACGGCAGGATAAGGACGACGTCGGATGGTGACTGAGCTACCTGCGCAAACGAACCGATGCTCGCCAGCAGAATAATGGATGATATTAATGAGGCCTTTTTCAGCATTCGTGTTCCTAAAAACAAAAATTCGCTCGGGTGCGAGCGAATTTGGTCCGACTATGTATGATGCAAAACAGCCAATAAAAGATGGTATCCGGTACGGGATTTGAACCCGTGTTGCCGCCGTGAAAGGGCGGTGTCCTAACCCCTAGACGAACCGGACACAAAACGCTCGCCTGCTCGTGAGGCGAACAGTAAGGATATCGGACGGGTATTTTGTTGTCAAACTCGACCAAAAGAAGAGGCCCAACCGTTCGGTTGGGCCTGATACTAACAGAAGGTCGCGTCGAGACCCGACCACTCGGGTGACACGCTCTTGTTTCGCACCCACATAATCAGCCATTTAGCACTGCGATGTCAGGGGAAAAAGGCGCACCCGGTGGGACTCGAACCCACGACCTTCTGTTTGCGAAACAAGAGCTTTGTCCACTGAGCTACGGGTGCGCGAGTCGCAGTATGGCACGAGTTTTTGCTGTGCAAAATTGTCGTAACTTGTATCTCCCCACGCCTTTCTCTATCATTCAACCAAAGGCCGTAAACGTATGAAAAGAGTATTCCTGATCGACGCGATGTCGCACATTTATCGTGCTTTTTTTGCGCCGATGGGCATGAAGCAAGAGCCGCTGCGTAACAGCAAAGGGCAGGTGACGCAGGCGGTTTTTGTGTTTACTAATATGCTCCGAAAGCTGCTCAATGACGAGCGGCCCGAGTATATCGCGGCCGTCTGGGATACATTTGCACCGACGTTTCGGCACGATTCCTACACCGATTACAAGGCGAACCGGCAGGAAACGCCTGAGGACCTGCTGGCCCAACTGCCCTATGTCGAACGTGTCTGCGAAGCCTTCGGGATCAAGAATCTACGGCTTGATGGCTACGAGGCGGACGACATAATTGGCACGCTCGCCAATGAATGTGCAAAAAAAGATATGCAGGCCGTGATCGTTTCTAACGACAAGGACCTGTGCCAGCTTGTTCGCGATCCGCACGTGATCGCGATGCGGCAGAACTCGACCAACGTAAAACGCAAAGTGCCCGTGCCGCCGATCGAGTGGTGCGACGAGGCTTGGGTCGTCAACAAATTTGGCCTGCCGCCAAACAAGATCGTCGACCTGTTAGGCCTCATGGGCGACTCGGTCGATAACATTCCAGGTGCTCCCGGCGTCGGGGCGAAAGGTGCGTTGAAACTCGTCCTCGATTTCGGCTCGGCCAAAGAGGCGATGCGTCGTGCCGACGAGATCTCGCACAAGACATATCGCGAGAGCCTGCAAAATAATCAGGAGATCATCCGCCAGTCACTCGAACTCGCGACGATCCACACATCGGTTCCGATCGATCTCGACCTCGAAGCGCTCAAGCGAGGGAAACCTGATCGGCAGACGGCGTACGAGCTGTTTCGCGAGCTTGAATTCAAGCAGTTGATCAAGGAATTTGGGGACGGTTATACGGAGCCGGTGGCGATGGCCAGCGGTGGTGGTGGCGGTTTATTCGACAGCCTGCCTACGCACACGGGAACTGCGGTTGAGACGAAGTATTCTGTCGTACGCGACCGCGCGGCTTTCGACCTGTTGATCCGAAAACTCTTCGATAACACGAGCTGGAGTTATCACGTCAACGACGCGAATTCGAACGAGAAATCGAGTGCATACGACAAGTTACCGCCGCTTGGGTTGGGAATCGGACTCGGCAACGGCGAGGCTTACTACATCGATCTTGAAAATTTCGAGGGCGGACGCGAAGCTGCTCTGCAGCCGCTCGGCGACATTCTCACCAACCCGTACTTTGACCGCTCGGCCCACGATGCGAAACGGAATGCCGGCGCGTTATTGAAACTCGGAATTCAACCACTGCCGGCGACCGACGACGTCATGGTAGCGGCTTATGTACTCGATCCGGGCCGCTCGACTTATCCGGTCGATTTTCTCGCTCAGGCGTATCTCGATGCCGATCTGGCTCGTACGATCGCCGACGGTTTTGACGAAACGACGTTCCGAGTGACCGAGACAGCCGATCTGACCGCTCGCATGGTTCCGGTGATGCGTGCAAAGATCCGCGAGAATCAGCTTGATCGCATCTATTCTGAGATCGAGCTCCCGACGATCGATGTCCTGACCGAGATCGAGCTTGTTGGTATGAAGGTCGATGGCGATGATCTGACCGCTTTTTCGGCGACGATCACTGAGGACCTCGCGGAATTGAGCAAGAAAATCTTCGCGATCGCGGGCCGTGAATTCAACGTCGGTTCGCCAAAACAGGTTGGGGAGATATTTGGAGAGCTCAATATCGCTACCGGCAAAAAGACCGCGACCGGACAGGTCTCGACCAGCCACGACGTACTCGTTGAGCTTGCCCTGACCTACGAGATCGCTCAGTTCATCATCGACTACCGCGAGATGGACAAGCTCAAGGCGACCTACGCCGACGCTCTGCCACGGATGATCCGCGACGACGGACGCGTACACGGGTGTCTAAATCAAACCGTCGCGGCGACGGGAAGATTGTCATCGACCGAGCCGAATCTGCAAAATATTCCGGTGAGAACCGAGCTCGGCCAGCAGATACGAAAGGCGTTCATCCCTGAGAAAGGCAACAAGCTGATCTCCGCCGATTATTCTCAGCTCGAACTCCGGATTCTCGCCCACATCACGCAAGACCCGCGAATGCTCGAGGCGTATAAGAATAACGAGGACATCCACGCTCAGACCGCGCGGCTCGTTTTCGGTGCCACAGACGAGAAAGACCTTAAGGAAAAACGCCGTCTCGCTAAGATCGTAAATTTCGGCATCGCCTACGCCGTCGAGGCCTTCGGTCTTTCGCAGCGTGTCGGCATCTCACGAGCCGAGGCCCGCAAGGTGATCGACGATTACTTCGCCACCTACAAAGGCATCCGCGAATACATGGATCGAATACCGGAGCAGGCACGCCAGCAAGGCTACATAACTTCGTTATTCGGCCGCCGCCGCTACTTCGCGTCGATCAACGACCGCAACTTCACCGTCCGCTCCCGCCAGGAACGCGAAGCCATCAACATGCCCATCCAGGGCACCGCGAGCGACATCGTAAAAATAGCCATGATCCGAGTCGCCAATGCTCTCAAAAAAGAGAAACTTGAAACCAAAATGATCATGCAGGTCCACGACGAACTCCTATTCGAAGCCCCCGAAAACGAGATCGAACCCGCGACCGAGCTGATCAAACGAGAAATGGAAGCATCAGCAACGCTAGACGTGCCACTCGTGGTTGAGATCGGTGTCGGAGACAATTGGATGAGCGCTAAATAACACTTTTTAGCCACGAATTACACGAATAGCACGAATTTGCCGTTCTTCTATTCGTGTCATTCGTGTAATTCGTAGCTAAAATTCTTAAGTTTCTATGAATCAGCAACTACATCAATCGGAAAGAACGCGAGTCAAACGCATCCCCAAACGCGGCCATTACAACCGTGAGACGATCGACGCCATTCTTGATGAAGGCTTTATCTGCCACGTCGGTTTTGTCGCGGATGGGCAGCCGTATGTGATACCGACGGGTTATGCGAGAGTTGGGGATGTGTTGTACATCCACGGCTCGGCGGCGAGTCGGATGTTGCGGGAATTGTCGCAGGGCGTTGAGGTTTGTGTGACGGTGACGCTGGTTGACGGGCTGGTGTTGGCGAGATCGGCATTTCATCACTCGATGAATTACCGCTCTGTCGTCGTGCTTGGAAAGGCGGAATTGGTTACGGACGCCGACGAGAAATACAAAGCCCTCGAAGTATTGACCGAGCATTTCGTCCCGGGAAGGTGGAAAGGCGTGCGCTGGCCGACCGAACTCGAACTCAAAGCGACCAGCGTCCTAAAACTCCCGATCACCGAGGCATCCGCCAAGATCCGCACGGGCGACCCGGTCGATGACGACGAAGATTACGCGATGAACGTCTGGGCCGGCGTCATTCCACTCAAACTAACGGCAGGCGAGCCGATCCCCGACGCAACGCTCACCGACGGCATAGCCATACCGGATCATATATCGAGGTATTCGCGTTAGCGGAAATAGCGGCGAATTGCTACATTATCGGCGAAATGTGACATTAGCGGCGGATCGTGATGTTCGAACGCCCGTAATTTATGCTACGTTTTAGCCAGGCGACCGTCTGCCGCGCCAAACGGCAAAATTATCATCGTTGAATAAACACCGTTCCGAAGCCAAAAAATTGACTGAGTAAAAGTTTTTTAAAATCCGGTGAAACAAGGCCATTCTGAGGCCATAACATATATATTATACACTGGTTTACAGTGTTTCATCGGTGATGAAACAAGCGTGAAACAAACATGAAACAGATCAATCTCCGATTCCGGGCTCAAAACCACCCAAACGGCCTGTTTACGGGCGTGGGAAATGTATGGAACGATTGAACGCTCCGGTTCTGGTAAGGAGTGACTCGGATATGGAACCGACAGTTCGTGAAGCCACTATTGACGATGTGAGCATCCTCGCGGCCCTGGGCACGACCACTTGCTACGAGGCGTATTTCGAGCTCGATCCGTCGCGTGATCTGGCAGATTATTGTGCCCGCATTTATAGTCCTGAGAACGTCCGTAGTGAGTTCGACGATCCAGATTCCACCTACTTTATCGCCGAGATCAATGAACGAGCTGTCGGGTTTGCCAAATTGCGTGAGAAAAATCGAGTCGATTGCTTGGGCGATGCACACGCAATCGAGCTGCAACGGATCTACGTGTTAGAGAGGATGAAAGGCAGGAACATCGGTAAACTATTGATAGATAGCTGTTTGTCGGCAGCCCGTGAGAAGGGTTACGACGCTCTCTGGCTGGGCGTCTGGGAACGAAACATTGCGGCACAGCGATTTTACGAGCGGATCGGAATGCGAAACCTCGGCACGACCGGTTTTAATGACGGGAAGAATGATTTCATAAACTTTGTTTTCGCGATAGACATTAAATGAGCAAGCAAGCAGCAACAGATCCTAAGTATGGCTGGGTGATCGTCGCCGTCTCGACGCTTGCACTCACCGTGAGCAATGGCCTTGCGATCGGCGGTCTGCCGCCATTCTACAAGCCGATACGCGAGGAGTTTGTTACTCTCGGAGCGATCGAACCAACCGTGGCAGAGTCGTTCATCGCAAACGCTGCCAACATCACGTTCCTGATGTCGGGTGTTTTCTCGCTCCTGGGCGGCTGGCTGAGCGCGCGGTTCAGACTGCGTCCGCTAATGTTTATCGGCTGTGTGCTGCTCGGCGGTGGCCTGATCGTTCATTCGCAGGCTATCACCGCCGAGGCGGTCTATCTATCGAGGTTTCTGATGGGCGCGTCGCTTGGCTTTATTGGTGTCGCACCTTGCGTGGTCCTGGTATCGAGTTGGTTCGAACGGTCTCGCGGCACGGCGATCGGCATCACGCTGGCCGGGACGAGTCTCGGCGGAGCGATAATTCCATTGATCGCCGCACCGATGATCGCACGCCATGGCTGGCGAACCGCGATGCTCACGGTCAGTCTGCTCGTGTGGTTCGTGCTTATCCCGCTCGTACTATTCGTCGTGCGTGAGCGTGAACCGGACATAGCCGCCGAGGCCAAAACCGCACACGCGAGTGACGGTGTCACGTGGGCGGCTGCTCTGCGAACTCCCGTGTTTTGGGCACTCGCGGTTTGCTCGGCACTTGTGTTCTATCCGATATTCGCGACGAGTCAGCAGTTCGTGCTGTACCTGCAGACGCCGCGGATCGGTGTTTCTGCCGAGACGGCGGCATTCGCGCAATCGGCGCTTTTTGCGATCAGCCTGGGTGGAAAATTCGTCGCGGGCTTCCTGAGCGACCGGCTGGGTGCGGTGCGCGTGATGGTCTTTTGTTCACTGCTCATGTTTCTGGCTTCGCTCGTGTTGTTCGGGCTTACGGCATCTACCGCGCTCTTCTTTCTGCTGCCTTTCGCCCTCGGCTACGGCGGCACGTTTGTCCTGATCCAACGCTCGACCGCTGACCTTTTTGGCCGCTGCGAGAATGGAAAGATCCTCGGCACTATCACGCTTATCGAGGTCGTCGGAGCCGCGATCGGTGGCCGCGTCACCGGCTACCTCGCGGACCAGGCCGGAGGTGATTACGCCTATGCGTTCTACGGAGTTACCATCGTGGCCGGACTAGCTTTTATTTCAACGATCGGGTTACTTTTATTAGCGAGGGAACGATCTCTAAAAAACTAAAAAATGACGAGCCTTTCGACCCGTCATTTGATGAATGGTGGAGATGAGGAGAGTCGAACTCCTGGCCTCTGCATTGCGAACGCAGCGCTCTGCCAACTGAGCTACATCCCCGTGCTTAAAGTAAAAAGGTAAAAGTAAAAAGGTAAAAGTGCAAGCCTACTGAACGCCAGCCGGCAGCAGTGAGCCTCTCGGATCCGAGGCGTAGGCATAGCCATCCTCGATCTTGCCGATCAGGCCGTGAAACGAAACCTCGCCATCGCCTCCGACGACCACGACGACATCGCCCGGGCTGTTAAGTTTCTCATCAACCTTAAATTTAATGATCGTCGCATTGCCATTTTCGGCGGTGACTGATTCGTATTCAAATGTGTCAGCAATGAAGCTGAGCGTCTGACAAAAAGCTACTTCCATATCTTAGAGTATAGCCACAAAAGGCACAGAAAGCACAAAAGGTCCTTCAATCAAACGTCGGTGCCTTTTGTGGCCAATTGCAAATCGACGGCGATAGGATCGTGGTCTGATAGCTGCCCCCCACTGGCATCGATAAGACCGCCGATGGTTTGGGGGCTGCTGTTGCGTGCGATCTCCATCCCCTTTGCCGCAAACCAATCAAGGCGAGATGAGACCCTACCACCGACGCGGCCGGCCGCCCAAAAAATGAACGGGAAGCACCATTCGGGAACCCAGTCGCGCAGATTTGTGTTTTTCTCGATGCTGGCAACATCGTAATGCAGTGTGCCAGCCCCAATATTATTAAAGTCGCGAAATATGTAGCCGCGAGATTCGAGTTCGCCAAATAGCCGCCGCTCAAAGTAGCGCTCCGGATGCGGCAGATGATTTATCGCCACATTTTTTGGCCCCATCATTACCCTTCGCCAGTAACCCATTATCGCCCGCGTCGAGCTTTGTGAATTAAAACCGGTCGTATTCCAGTCGCCGCCGATAAGAGTCGGTAGCGGCGGCAGCATGTCGAGATGATCGAGAATTATCTTCATCTGCAAAACGCGATGAGCACGCGAACAGTGTGCGTCGAGGTGTACCGTCACTGCTCGAAACGTGCCTGCCGGGTGCTGTATATCCGCGAACAGGGCTCGCAGCCATCCGAGCCGTTTTTCCTTGCCCCACATCTTGTCCTTTCCATTTGGAAGCGGCACGGCGTGGACGCGTCTTATCGGATACCGCGACAACATCCCGAGTCCATGGATCGATGCAGTATTTTCGCCTTCCATATCCGACTCAACGCCGCTTCCCTTCTGTAATGGAATATAGACGGGAGCAAACGCGTAGTTCATCCCTAATTCGTTCGCTAGTTCCTGAGCCACAAACCGATTCCCACTTCGCGCCATGCCGTGATCGAGTTCGGTGAGCAGAAGCAGATCTTTGTCTTTTAGATCGTCATGATTCTTAAGCGCGTCGAGAATGCCCTCAAAGCGAATACCGCGTTCAAGATTCCAGGCGACCACGTTTAGAGTGTCCGCTTCAGCCTGTTCTTGCCGCGGTGACTGGCAAAAGCCTGCACTCTGAACTACAACCGCATTCAAAATCCGCTCTGCCTCTCCGCCAATGCGCGACCACAGTGCCGACGCTTCCATCTCAGCGGTCGATTCGAACTTCAAAAGCTCCGGAAAATATTGATTTAGATCGTGTTCGAGTATCGAGGGCGGACCTGTATAGCTTGCTTCGGGCGGCGTCATAAAAATCTAAGGATACGTGATAGAAATGGGCTGACGAAACGCGGAAAAGAAAAAGCCACGAGCTTACACGAAACCGGCACACTAAAGAGCACCAATTTCGTGGATCATGCTTGGAAACTTCGTGTTGATTCGTGGCTAAAATTCTTCGAATTCAATGCACCTAGGTTTTAGGCATCATATCGTTCCTTCACCGGGGCCACAGCGAGAAAGTCATTCGATATCCGCTCGGTATAAAGACCTAGCAACTCCTCGATACGTTTCTGTTTCGAAGACTGAAAGATCATACCGACATGTTTCGGTTTTTTGATCCTGTAAACGATCTCCTCGTCGGTGTAGTGCGACGTGTCGGGCTCGTCGACATTCGCAAGGGCGAGCGTGATGCCGGCAAAATCTTTCCGCAGTTTTGGCAACTCGTATGGGCGATCTTCGGTAGCAGTTTCGAGTTTTGCCCATTCGCGCCAGAGGTTGAAGTTGCATGCGTGTTCGAGGACGTTTGCGATGTAGGCTCCGCCGACGCGGCAGGCTACTTCGAGCAAGTAGAATTCACCAGTCTCCGCGCTTTGCAAAAACTCGGCGTGCGAGACGCCGCGTTCGTATTCGAACGCCATCAGCAATGCACGATTCAAGGTCTCAAGCTGCTTACGCTCGTTCGAGCGATACGACATCGTAGACGACGTAAATACACCGCCGTAATGCGATACGTTAAATGGCGTCGTTCCATACTGCGAAACGCCACAAGCCAAAACCTTGCCCTTTTCGACGACCGAATCAACGTGAAAAACCCTACCCTCGATAAACCGCTCGATCAGGAACTGCGACGGATGGTCGCGCCAGCTATTACGATTATCGAGATCGGTAAGCACATCCCAGACCTCGCCCTCGGTCTCGCATTTACGAATACCGAACGCCGAGACCTCATGACGCGGTTTGACGATCCACGGCGCGGGCACGTCGTGCAGAAATTGGTTTATCCGCTCGGCATTAAATGCCCCGATGTACTGCGGACAAGGAATTCCGGCCGCAGACGCCATGTTTCGCATAGTAAGTTTGTCGCGAAAACGTCGCAAATACGAGCTTTTCATACCATCGATCTGAAGATGCTCGCGTGCGAGGGCCGCTGTGATCACATCAAATTCGTCGAGTCCGACAAGGCGGTCGATCGGCTTTGAACCTGCGATATTCGTGACCGCACGAACGTAATCGACCGGCTGTGCCGTGTCCTCGACCGTCTTGACATCGCTGATCGCCGTCCACGACCACGGGCTGTCAAGCAGCTTTTTGCGCGTGACCAAGGTCACCTGCCAACCGGCATTTTGAGCTTCCTCGAGAAACTCGTTGCCTTTGTGTTCGCTCGCGATACAGACGAGATGCTGTGCCATAAATTCGTGCTTGGACGACGGCCCCATCACCGCCGAATTCCAACAGCCAGATTTTATTTTGAACTAAAAGAATGTCACAATTTAGCCGTTAAGACAATAAAAAAGCTCGTATTGACGGGCAGATCGGCCGCGACACAGCATCATTATGGGCGATATCGACGTTGTAAATTTACTGAGCCATCTGATCATCTATATGGTCGTCCTGCTGATGGCTATCTCGTGCCACGAGGCCGGACACGCATGGATGTCTTACAAATACGGCGACGATACAGCCTATATGCTCGGCCGTGTAACGATCAATCCGGTCAAGCACACCGACCCGATCGGCACCTTGCTTATACCGATCATTAGCTTTGTTCTTGGCTCGGTCGGCGGTGCGTTAGCGAGCATACCGCTGATCGGATGGGGTAAACCTACGCCGGTCAATCCTCGTAAATGGACCAAATATCGGCAGGCAAATGTGATGGTTTCGATCGCCGGTATCGGGGCAAACCTTATCCTCGCAACGATCGGTTTTGTTATATTTAAGTCACTCCTTGCCACCGGCGTTCTTGGGACGATTGGCCCGAACGGTAAGTACATGATCTTCGCTGACACTCTTGAACCATTGGTCATATTCCTGACCTATCTGGTCACGCTAAATGTCTCCTTGGCTGTATTCAATCTGCTTCCTTTCCCGCCGCTGGATGGCAGCAAAGTCCTGTCGACATTTCTACCGGAAAGTTTTCAGCCGCTATTCGCACTGATGGAACAATACGGTTTTCTTATCCTCATGTTACTTGTATATTGGGGCTTGATCGGAGCCATAATCAGGCCGTTTTTCTACCTCGTTTCTTATTTGCTGTTGACTCCCTGGTTCTAGTTTATGAAGAAACGCATTTTCAGCGGCGCTCAGCCGACGGGACAACTTCATATCGGCAACTACCTCGGTGCACTCAAGAATTGGGTGGCGCTGCAGGACGAGTACGAGTCGTTCTACTGCATCGTAAATCTGCACGCCATCACGCTGCAGCAAGATCCAGCGACATTGCGGAAAGCGACATTAGATCTCGCCCGAATTTATCTCGCCGCCGGAGTAGATCCTGAAAAAGCGACGATATTTATTCAGTCAGATGTTGCGGAGCACGCGGAGTTGACATGGATATTGTCCTGCATCGCCCGCATGGGTGAGCTTGAGCGGATGACGCAGTTTAAGGATAAGGCTCAAAAAGGTACGAGAGTTATCGGTGAGTTCGATGGATACGTAAATTCGGCAAAGGCGTATGAGTACAAGCTGTATGGGAAGAACGATCCGTCGCTAAGTGATGAGTACTACTACCAAATGGGCCGAATCATCGACCGCGCGCACAAACAAATGGACCCAGCCGACTCCTTGAAATCGCTCAAGGCAATCATTGATGCGCAGCAAGAAATCGAGAAGGAGAACCTTAAGTTTGCAGGGGTTGGCCTTTTCACGTATCCAGTTTTGATGGCCTCGGACATCCTGCTCTACCAAACCGATCTGGTCCCCGTCGGCCAGGATCAGAAGCAGCATTTGGAACTCAGCCGTGATCTCGCCGAGCGTTTTAACCGGGATTACGGCGACACGTTCAAGGTTCCCGAGCCGTACATTCCAAAAGCCGGAGCCAGCATAAAATCGCTGCAAGACCCAACGAAAAAAATGTCGAAATCGGACGAGAACCTTAACGGCTCGATCTTTTTGCTCGACGATGCGGAGACGATCACCAGGAAATTCAAACGAGCCGTCACCGACAGCGGGACTGACATCACGTTCGACGAAACGCGGCCCGCGATCACAAATTTGCTTACCATTTATCAGCTCCTGACGGGCAAGTCATCGGACGCATGCGTCGCCCATTTCGCGGGCCGTGGCTACGGCCAATTCAAAGGCGAACTCGCCGAGGCGACCGTTGAGTTCCTGCGGCCATTTCAGGAACGGGTCAAAGAATTTGATGATGAAACACTCGCCGTTTTGCTAAAACGCGGAGCCGAAAAAGCCCGAGCCATCGCCGCCGAAACACTGCGGGATGTTTATCAAAAAATGGGGATCAAATAGATATGAATGACAAGATCACAATATACGAAAAACCGACCTGAGGGACTTGCCGCAATCTTGCGACGCTGTTTCGTGAAAACGGCATAGATCACGATAAGGTAAATTATTTTAGGCAATCATTTACCGAAGAGAATCTCGCGGCTTTGATCGCGAAGACGGGATTGCGGCCGATCAAGGCGACTCGCGGTGCCGGAGCAGCGGGATTAAGCGAAGAAACGCCAGACGCTGAGGTTATCAAGGCAATGCTCGCCGATCCGAACCTGATACAGCGGCCGATCCTCGAGGTTGGGGACAAGGCCGTTATCGCAAGGCCGATCGACAGGGCATTGGAACTTCTGGGTACGAGATGAGAATTTTTATCACTTTTGCGTGCGTATTCTCGGTCGCGGCCTTAGCATCGTGTGATCTGCGGAGCGGGATAGCGAGAGATAACATGGAGAAGTACACCTCGACTCCGACGCCATCGATCTCTCCAACGCCGACGCTTGAGCCGATCGATCCGGCCGACATCGTCGAGGTTGACACAAGGCAGGAAGGCCCAACGATCTCAATTAACGGCTATGGCCTGAGCAAAACAATTGCCTGTACCAAATTCGATCCGGTAATGGTGAATGGCGATGAAAATGTGGTCACGATCAAGGGAGCGTGCCGTCAGGTGATGATCAATGGCGACAGAAACAAAATTGCCGCCGATGCGGCGATGGAGTTCGTCATAAATGGCATCGAGAATACGGTGAGCTATTCACGATTTGCAAACGGCAAACGACCCTCAGTGATCGAGAATAAGACTGGTAATACGATCGAAAAGATCTCGCAGGCGATTAAAAAATGAGTGCTACAAACGGTAACGGCCATTATCCAAAACCTCGAAACGTCCTAGGCGACACGCTCGAATCGTGCTGTACCGACCCGATGACCGGATTTTACCGCGACGGATATTGCCGCACCGGTGCGGACGATACGGGGCGGCATACAGTCTGCATTCTGGCGACAGACGAGTTTCTCGCGTATTCCAAATCTGTGGGCAATGACCTCTCGACGCCGATGCCCCAGTATGCATTTCCCGGCGTAAAAGAAGGAGACAAATGGTGCCTCTGCATGCTGCGTTGGAAGCAGGCTCTCGACGACGGCATGGCTCCGCAGGTCGTGCTCGCTTCGACGCACGAGTCCGCCCTGACCGTCGTCAGCATCGAAGATCTTCGCCGCCACGCTGCCACGGACGATTAGGTGCGGAAGCCCCCGCGTGAGCAAGGGTGTAACATTCAACTTGGACAATACGCCCTTCCTGACGCGTATGTCTTTTCCGTTTATGGAAGAACTAAGAAAACGCGAGATCGGCCTCTACGGCCTGACAATGATCGCCATCGGATCGAGCATCGGATCTGGGATCTTTCGCACACCGTCCGAGATCGCAGGTTATCTTCCCAGCGAAGGCCTAATGCTGATCGTTTGGATGGTCGGCGGAATGATCGCACTGTGCGGGGCGTTGACGTTTGCAAAAATATCGGGGCAATTCCCTCAAGTTGGCGGTTTTTACGTGTTTTTGAAAGAAGCGTATGGCAAGCTGCCGGCCTTCCTTTTCGGCTGGTCGATGCTATTGGTCATTAACACAGGCTCACTGGCGGCCCTGAGCCTTGTTTTTACTTCATACCTTTCTTCGTTCATTCCGCTCTCAGAGAACGGTCAACTTTCTATCGCTGTCGGGACAATTGTCGTACTGACGGCGATGAATATTCTGGGCGTCAGATTTGGAAATCTTTTCGCGAGCCTTTTTACCTCGGCAAAGTTGTTCGGCATATTGCTCGTCGTTTTTCTGGGAATTTTCTTTGGAACGAACCAAAACGTAACCTACACAAACACCTCTTTTGCTTCCGCCGATGGCCTTTCATTAGTTTCCGCATTCGGCCTGGCATTGATCGGCGTCACTTTTTCTTTCGGAGGTTATCAACACGCGACGTTTGTCGCGGCAGAAGTCAAAGACGCGGCCAAGATCGTCCCAAAGGCTCTCGTGATAGGGATTTTGATCGTTTGCCTCGCATATTTGACGATCAATGTCGCGTATTTGCGGTTTCTTCCGATCGACCAGATCGCGGCCTCTAAAAGCGTCGCTTCTGACGCGATCAATACGATCTGGAGTTTCGGCGGGAAATTTATCTCTTTTCTTATGATCATCTCAGTCGTGGGAACGATCGGGATCTATATTTTGACCGCTCCGCGGATCTATTTTGCGATGGCCGACGACAAATTGTTCTTTAAGAAGTTTGCCGAGATCCATCCAAAATTCGGAACGCCAGTATGGGCGATCGCATTCCAATCGCTGTGGACAATCGTCCTGCTCGTTTTTTGGAAAACGTTCTCTAACTTGATCACTTTCGTCGTATTCGTCGACAGTATCTTCTTCTTCGTGACGGCCCTAACCTTCTTTTTCCTGATAAAGCCGAAGAAAATATCCGGGATCGTTCTCGCGATCATTTTCCTGGCGATGACCGGTTTTATCGTCTTGAATACGCTCTATGAGAAACCGTTAGAGGCTGTCGCGGGCCTTGTTTTTCTCAGCATCGGATACATCTTCTTCGTAATATTCAAACGGACGAGGCCGGTCGTGTCAGCATGAATCAGTCATTCATCATCAACCAGCTAGCCGAAGACCGCGAGAAATATTTCAACGCGGTCGCCCCGCCGATCATCCAGACAAGCAATTTTGCGTATCCGACGGTTGATGAATTTGTCGCCGCGGTCGCAGATGAAAAGAACCAGCATATTTACACGCGCGGAAATAACCCGACGGTAAATATGCTATGCAAAAAAATGGCGGCGCTCGAGGGAGCCGAAGACTGCCTCATGGTCGGCAGCGGTGCCGCGGCGATAACAAACTCGGTGATGTCGCAGGTAAGTGCGGGCGATCACATAATCTCGGTAAAAGATCCGTATTCATGGGCAAGTCACTTGATGACAAAGATCCTGCCTCGATTTGGCGTACAAACAACCTATATTGACGGCTCAAAGATCGAGAATTTTGAAAGTGCCTGCACCGACAATACAAAGCTGATCTATCTCGAATCACCTAATACGTGGACATTTGACCTCCAGGATCTACAGGCGGTTGCTGCTTTTGCAAAAAGCAAAGGCATCACCACGGTTGTCGACAACAGCTATTGCACAGCCTTGTGCCAACGGCCGATCGATCTCGGCATCGATCTCGTCATCTACTCGGCCACCAAATACTACAATGGCCACAGCGATGTCGTCGCCGGAGCGATCCTAGGTTCGGAAGAGAGAATTACACAGATCTTTCACAACGAATACATGACCTTCGGCAACATCCTTGCCCCGCAAAACGCCTGGCTAATGCTCCGCAGCTTGCGTACATTGCCGATCAGGCTAAAACAATCGTCCGAAAGCACGTTGAAGGTACTTGAGTTTTTGCAAGGTTCCGCAAAGATAGAGCGGATTTGGTATCCTTTTGTCGAGGATAATCCGCAACTAGACCTCGCCCGCCGGCAAATGAAAATGCCGATGGGCATGTTCACCATGGCGTTGAAAAACAGGGATACAGACGCGATCAAGAACTTTTGCGAATCGCTGCAAAACTTCCTGATCGCCGTATCGTGGGGCGGACACGAATCCCTGTTGATGCCAAAATGTGCGTTTGTCGGGCAAGATGATCCGCAGGTAAATATGGTCAGATTCTATATCGGTCTCGAAGAAGCCGATGTGCTGATCGAAGACCTGGAACGAGCGTTACAGCAGGTCTGATTCGATTTGATGGAACAAGAGATCGAACAATTTAATTTCGACTTTCACCGCGAGACGGCTGAGATCGTGCGCGATGGGTCGGAGGAATTGAAGATAAAGATCGGCGAATTCGCCGGGCCGCTCGATCTGCTCTTGTTTTTGATCAAACAAGAACAAGCCAACATTTTTGACATTCCGATCGCAAAGATCACACAAAAATATCTCGAATATATCCAGATAATGAAAAAGCTGGATATCGCCGTCGCGGCTGATTTTCTGGTGATGGCGGCAACGCTGATCGAGATAAAGTCACGGATGCTGCTGCCGCGCGACCCAAAAGCCGAGGCAGAGGAAGAATTCGAAGATCCGCGTCAGGAACTAGTCGACCGGCTGATCGAGTACGAAAAATTCAAATCCGCCGCCGGAATGCTTTATGAGCGTTCGACCATCGAACAGGCAATTTTCACCCGCGGCCCGATCGAGTCTGACGAGAACAACGCCGAGGTCGATGCTTCGGTTTTTGACCTACTGACCGTTTTCCAAAAGATCGCCGCCCTTCACCTCGACGAGGTCAAGATGGAGATCGAACGCGAGGAGATCTCGCTCGCCGACATGATCAAGAGCCTCAGACAACGAATATTTGAACTCGGCGAAGTCAATCTCTTGCAGTTTTTTGAGGAAATGAGATCAAAACGGGAGTTGGTCACGGCGTTTATTGCCGTGCTTGAGATCGTTCGGACGGAAGGCATTAGATTGCTTCAGAAGACGACGTTTGGGGACATCATTTTGAAGAAGGTTTGAACCGCAGAGACGCGTGAGAAGCAGAGAAGAGATCTAAAATCTTTGTTCTGCTCTCCGCGTCTCTGCGTCTCTGCGGTAAACTCTCCTTTTATGGAAGAAGTGGTAGATCAAAGAGCGGCGAGGACGCCCGCCGAGCTGATGTCGCTTGTCGAGGCGCTGATTTTTGTTGCCGACGAGCCGGTCACGGCCCGCAACCTTGCCGACGTTTTGGAAGAAGACAAAGAGAGCGTGCAGGCCGCGGTCGAGGAATTGACCAACGAATACGAAGTTCGCGAAGGCGGCCTGCAAATACGCGAGATCGCTGGCGGTTATCAGATCGCTACTCGCACTGAGCTGCACGAAGATGTTCGCAAATTCCTCAAAACACGTCCGTCTGCAAAGCTTTCACTCGCTTCGCTCGAGACCCTTGCCGTCATCGCATACAAACAGCCAGTTACGGTTCCCGAGATCCTCGAGATCCGTGGCGTACAGTCGGCGACGTCGATCAAAACGCTCCTCGACAAACGCCTCATCGTCGCCAAGGGCCGCAAGGAGGCCGTCGGACGCCCGATGCAATATGGCACGTCAAAAGACTTCCTCATCCAGTTTGGCCTCAAAGACCTCTCGGAATTGCCTAGTATTGAGGATTTTGAGGATCTGGTTACTTAAGAACCTGGTTTTCGGTCTTCGGCTTTTGGTTTTCGGTTTTTCTAAGACCTAAAACCAAAGACCCAAGACCCAACGAACTATGAAAATACAGATAATCGGCGAGGGTTCGTTTGGAACCTTTCTAAACGAACTTCTTGGCCCACTTTTTGAAATAGACAAATCTGCCGACAGCGTGATCCTCGCGGTGCCGATCTCGGCATATGACAGTCTCGCATCCGGCCATCGTGATCGGCATCTGATAAATGTCTGCAGCGTACAAAAACCGAGTACCGAGGCGGTGCTTCGCTATACGCCAAATGTAACATCGATCCATCCGCTGTTTGGCCAGCGAACGCCCGCAGAAAAGCGAAACTCAATTTTTACCTTTGGCGTGCCAGTCGATAGCCCGTTTGCCGATGCCGAGCGTGAGTTTCTCGAAATATTTTCTCAGGTTTCTACGATCAAACGAACCGATCCAAGCGGCGTAGATTTTACGCCCGATTCCCACGATCAGTTAATGGCAAAAACGCACGTTGCCGCCGTCGTCGCGGCCCGACAGATGAAAGTGTTTGTCGACCGTGCAAGCGACATTCCCGACGAATACATCCCGAACAGCTTTCGCCTAATGCGTGATTTTGTAAACACGCTCGACGATATGCCGCACGGCACGATGGAGAGCATTCTGGCGAATCCATATTTCTAGAAAACTGGCGCCGCGTGAATCTTTCGCACTAATGCTGTAGAATCTCGTGTTCACGCGTTATGCAGGAAAGATTACAAAAACTTATCGCTCAGGCCGGCATCGCTTCGCGGCGTGCATCCGAGCAGATCATCCTCGCCGGTGAGGTCACCGTCAATGGCGAGATCGTCACCGAACTCGGCACCAAAGCCGATCCCGACGTCGATCACATCAAAGTTCGCGGCCGCCTGATCAACACAAAGCTGCAAAATCGCTCGAATGTGTACGTTTTGGTGAATAAGCCAAAAGGCTATCTCTCAAGCGCCGCCGACCCCGAGGGCCGCAAACTCGTCACCGATCTTGTAAAAGGCAAGGGAAGGCTCTATCCCGTCGGCCGTCTCGATTACAACACCGAAGGGCTGATCATCCTGACGAATGACGGCAATTTTACAAATCACGTCTCGTCGTCAAAGACGATACCAAAGGTTTACGAGGTAAAGGTAAAGGGCTTGCCAAACGCCAACGCTCTCAACAAACTCCGCCGCGGCGTCCTGCTCGAAGACGGCTTCAAAACCGCCCCTGCCGAGATCAAAGACCTAAAACCGACCGACAAGAATGGCTGGTACGAGATAACGCTCTACGAGGGCCACAATCAGCAGATCCGCAAGATGTTCGACGTGATCGGCAATTCGGTCGTAAAACTGCGACGCATAAAAATCGGCGGTGTTTTCGATCCTTATCTGAAATCAGGCCAAAGCCGCGATCTAACACTCGAAGAGGTTAAATCGCTCCAAACGGGCCAAGTTCCTGCGAAAGTAGCTCGAAAGTAACGCAAATATTCAAACAGGATTCACAGGATAGGAATCAACTCTTCTTATCCTGTATATCCTGTTTGAATTTCATTTCATCAAAGCCCGGTGCTCGACCATCAGGCAAAGGTCCTGGACGACCTTAATTCCGGCCTCAGCGAGCTGCTCGGCAACCTCATCATTCCTTATCCCAAGCTGAAACCAAACCGCCTTTGGCTTTTTTGCCAGGATCTCAAGCGTGTGTTTTGGAATATCCTCGCTCCGTCGAAAAACATTTAGCAGATCGATCTCACCGGGAATCTTATTGAGATCGCGATATACCGGCTTGCCGAGGATCTCGGTCACTTCGGGATAATAGACCGGCACCGGAATGATGTCATAACCCGCATCTGCCATGTATTTCGGGACATAAAATGCAGGCTGGCCCGCGTGCGTTTCGGGTTTGATACCAAGAACGGCGATCGTACTGGTACTGCGCAGCATCTCCCTGATCTGATCGTCTGTGGTCAGCAGCTTGTCCTTCCAACTCATAGGCCTAAGTTTAATGACACCATCACGCCAACCGCAAGTCTCAACTCATTAGGCGCTAATTTGCCCTAAAACAGGAAGCCATGCAAAAATAATGCGCTCGGCTTCTCGGTGAACACAATGACAACCACGCAACAGTCGACAAAATTTTCTGTTTGGCTTTTTTTGATCACCTTTGCCCTTGTTTTCTACGGCACGGGTGCTTCGTTTGTGGAAAGTTTTGTTAATTACCCGACATGGCGTTTGATCGGCGCGGCGGAATTTCGCACATATCATCAGGCTCTCGGCCCGCTCATCGTAGGCTATATGGTTATTCCATTACTCATAACCACGGTTTTGACGGCCTTGCTGGTATGGTTTCGCCCCGTTCCAGTGCCCCGCTGGGCGATCTGGCTTTCAATTGTCCTCCAACTCCTCAGTTGGATGTCAACCGCCGCGATCCAACTCCCGATCCAGTTTCAACTCAGCAGTAACGGGTTGTCAATCCCGCTGATCGAGCAACTAATATTTACGAATTGGTGGTATCGCAAAGTACCGCAAATAATAAATACGGCCCTGTTCTTATGGATGATGTCGCTGCTGCTGCGGACGAATTTCAAACACGATAACGAGGCCTGACAACCACGAACAGACTGCCCATGCCCGCCCCACCTTCCGAAACGCGAAAATTTGCGCGCCTTCGCCACGTTATGTCATCATAAATGTTCGTTATACAGAGCGACTATGAACTTTGAACTTTCCGAAGAGCAGTTACAAATAAAATACAGCGTCCGCGAATTTGCTGAGAGCGAGATCCTTCCGCATGTGATGGAGTGGGATGAGACCCAGCATTTTCCTGAGGAATTACGGCCTAAATTAGCTGAGCTTGGGTTGCTCGGCGTCACTTTTCCAGAGGAATACGGCGGCGCGGGTATGGGTTATGTTGAATACGCGACGATCATCGAGGAGATCGGCCGCGTCTGCGGCAGCGTCGCTCTGTCGGTCGCCGCGCATAATTCGCTTTGCTCGAATCATATCTATATGTTTGGCAGCGAAGAGCAAAAGCAAAAGTATCTCATCCCGCTCGCCACCGGCGAAAGCTGGGGAGCGTGGGGCCTGACCGAATCTCAGGCCGGCTCCGACGCAGGTGGGACCCGGACAAATGCGGTTCGCTCGAACGACGGCTGGAAGGTGAACGGCTCAAAGAATTTCATCACTCATGCCCTTGCCGCCAGTACGCTCGTCGCGGTTGCCGTGACCGACAAAGAGAAAGGCAATCGCGGCATCACGGCGTTCATCTTTGACCGCTCGATGGAAGGTTTTCGCGGAGATAAAAAGGAAAACAAGGTCGGCATGCGTGCCTCCGAAACGGCTTCGGTCGTGTTCGAAGATTGCTACGTCCCGGACGAAAACCGTCTCGGTAACGAGGGCGAAGGATTTTTGCAGTGTATGCAGGTGCTCGACGGCGGCCGCATCTCGATCGCCGCCCTATCGGTCGGCATCGCTCAAGGAGCTTACGAGGCGGCGGTCAAGTACGCAAAGGAACGGCAGCAATTCGGCAAGCCAATCGCTGAATTCCAGGCGATACAGTTCAAACTCGCCGATATGGCGACACAGATCGAATGCTCGCGGTTGCTAACGCTGCAGGCGGCTGCGACCAAGGACGCAGGCAAACCGGTAACCCAAAAATCTGCGATGGCAAAGCTTTACGCATCCGAAACCGCCGTCCGAGTTTCCGAGGAATCCGTCCAGATCCACGGCGGATACGGCTACACCAAAGATTACCCGGCTGAAAAATACTGGCGCGACTCCAAACTCTGCACCATCGGCGAAGGCACCAGCGAGATCCAGCGGATGGTCATCGCCAAACATTTGTTAAAGTCGCTTTAAGATGCAGAAGCCCGCGCGTGAGCAAGGCGATACACTCAAGTTGGATGCTCCGCCTTGGATACACGCGGGCATTGACAATTCGTATGTTTCACGTTGCATTTATGAAACGTTCTGATATACTGGTTATCCAATTTCGGAAATAAACAACAGGAGAAGAATTATGAGTACAAGTACTGCAGCAAGTTCAGGCCGTATCGGATCGGCATTTTTGGCGGAGTTGGATAATGAGGCAAAGGTCACACGTAGCTGTCTCGAGCGTGTCCCGGCGGAGAAATTTGACTGGAAGCCGCACGAAAAATCGATGACAATGGGCCGCCTGGCCGTTCATTGTGCAGAGATGTTTGGCTGGACAAAAGAGACGTTGAAGCAGGACGTTTTGGATTTCGCGACGATGGATTTCACGCCATTTGAGCCTAAATCGTCCGAAGAATTACTCGCTTTCTTTGACGATCACATCGCCAAAGCCAAGATCATCTTGGCCGAAACGCCGGACGAGACGTTCTTTACCGATTGGACGATGCGTAACGGTGAGCAGGTGTATATGACAATGCCAAAGGTCGCCGTGATGCGTTCCTTCGTAATGAACCACATCGTTCACCACCGCGGCCAGTTGAGCGTTTATCTTAGGCTCAATGACATTCCGGTTCCGTCGATCTACGGCCCGTCGGCTGACGAAGGGCAGATGTAGTTTTGCAGAAGCCCGCACGAAGTAAGGGCATTGCATCACCTGATTTACAAAAGGCGAGTCTTTAGCGGCTCGCCTTTTTTGTTTTCTTCCATTGTGATGCGAAAATGAGAATTCGCTTGATGGATACAGAATTCGTACAAAAACTACTTGCCGGCGACCCGCGAACCATCGCCCGAGCTATCACGATCGTTGAGAACGGCGGCGACGGTGCGGCGGCGTTGATGAAGGAAGTATTTCCTCACACGGGTAATGCGGCGGTGATCGGGATCACCGGTTCGCCCGGTGCGGGCAAATCTTCGCTGGTCGACAAGCTCGCGCTCTATTACAAGGATCAGGGCGGCAAGGTCGGAATCATTTGTATAGATCCGTCGAGCCCGTTTTCGGGTGGTGCGATCCTTGGCGACCGCATTCGGATGGCAACTCTTGGGATGGATAAGAATGTTTTTATCCGCTCGATGGCGACGCGGGGAAATCTAGGTGGCCTGTCGCGTGCGACAGTCGATGCTGTTGCGATACTTGATGCTGCGGGTTTTGATAAAGTCATCGTCGAGACGGTCGGCGTAGGGCAGGACGAGGTCGAGATCGTAAAGACAGCGGATGTTTCTGTGGTCGTTCTCGTGCCCGGAATGGGCGACGACATTCAGGCTATAAAGGCGGGGATAATGGAGATCGGCGATGTTTTTGTCATAAACAAAGCCGACCGCGAAGGCGTTCTCAGAACGCAAAAGGAGCTCGAAGCTCTGCTATCTCTCGCGCATCGCCCGGATATGTGGAATCCGCCGATCATCAAAACAATTGCGACCGAGAGCAAAGGCATCGAGGATCTTGCGACAGCGATCGCCGGTTATCTGGACTTTCAATCCGGCGATGAACATGTAAACGAACGCCGCCGGGCAATCGCAAAATGGCGGCTGACCGAGCTTCTCCGAGAACAACTTCTGTCTGACCTTTTGACTCAAAACGGCACGATGGACAAACTCGACCATCTCGCCGGTCGGGTCGCAGCTAAAGCGACTGATCCGTATTCGGCGGTAGAGGAACTCATGCAGAAGCCCGCGCGTTAGCAAGGGCGATACACTCAACACCAATACCGCCCTTGCTTACGCACGGGCTTGAGCAACCTATGAAAATAAACCATCTCGGCATCGCGACAAAGGGAATCGATGAAGCACTAAAATTCTGGGCCGACGCGCTCGGACTTGAGAGTGTTCACACCGAGGTCGTCGAGGATCAAAAGGTGCGCGTGGCGATGCTACCGATCGGTGAGAGTCGCATCGAGTTGCTCGAACCGACCAGCGATGATTCGCCGATATCGAAATTTCTTGAGAAACGCGGTGGCGGAATTCACCATATCGCTATTGAGGTCGATGATATCGAGGCTTCGCTTGCGCAGCTCAAGGCCAAAGGAATGCGGCTGATCGATGAGACGGCGCGTATCGGAGCCGAGGGCTGTCTCGTCGCGTTCGTTCACCCGTCGTCCACGAACGGCGTTTTGCTCGAGCTTGTTCAAACCGGGCATTGAACCTTTACGTTGGTTCTTTCCGCAAACGTCTGCTATCATAGCCGTTTGGAATTTACCTAGATTTTGCGTAAGAGAGGACTCAGAAGTTGAGCAATTTAACAAAAGGACTTATTTTGGTCGCCGCCATTCTCGTGATAGGCGTTGGTCTCGTTGTGTGGAAAAACAAGGTCGGCGGCCACGCCAGCGAATCATTGAATTCGATAAGCAAGGCCGAGATCGAAATGCTTCTGGCGGATGTCGCTAAATCAAATCCGGCGATCTTGAAGCGGTTGAAGGAAGATCCGGAAATGAAGAAGCAGCAGATCGAGAATCTCAAGCAGCTTCTCGCATTTGCGAGCCAGGCACAGCGCGACGGACTCGCCGCCGAGCCCTCGAACAAGCAGGAACTCGACAACATTCGCCATGAGATCCTGGCCGTGAGCTACGACAAAGAGATCAATAAGGACAAGGGGCCGATGCCTCCGTTTGGGTTTATCTCCGAGGATCAGGTCAAGGCTTTTTGGGAAAACGGAACGCCGGCTCCCGAAAGAGGATTTTTTGATCGAATCGGGTTAGGAGCGGCTGTCGACACGCGCGGCCCGGAAGATCAGTTCAATGACTTTCTCAACGCAAAACTCGAGATCATGAAGAAGTCGAGTCCTGAGGCCGCGAACCGCGAGATCAGCGAAGAAGAACGAACTCAGGCCCGTGATATCTTCGCCAAGATCCGCATTTACAAAGCTGAGTACGACCAAAAGGTTAAGTCTGGCGAACTGTCGAAAGAGTTTGTTGATAAGGCAAATCTTCAGGTCAAATTGCAGCAGGCTCAGTTTTTGGCTCGTCTTTATTCGGAAAAGGCCGCCGAGCAGACCAAGGTCACTGACGAAGAAGTTGATCAGTATATTGCCGCGCACCCAGAACTTGACCCGTCGCAAAAACGCGTAAAAGCACAAGGAATTCTAGAGCGCGCAAAGGCGGGCGAAGATTTTGCGGCTCTCGCCAATGAGTTTTCCGAGGATCCCGGTAACAAGGGGCCTGACGGCTCCATGCAGGGTGGCATGTACAAGGATGTACCAAAGGGCCGCATGGTCGCTCCGTTTGAAGCAGCGGCTCTGGCATTGGAACCGGGAGCAGTCGCCCCTGAATTGGTCGAGACGGACTTCGGCTTTCACATCGTAAAGCTTGAGCGAAAGCTCGGCAAGAGCCCGAATCCGGAAGTGAAACCGGCAGCCGGTAGCGGTTCGGGTCCGACGGATGAGACCTACGACGTTCGCCACATTTTGATCTCGACCGGCGTCAAAGATCCCGACAATCCGACGGCTCGCGAGGCTCCGGTCAAAGATTTTGTCCGTAACAAGCTCGAGACTGAGAAAGAAAAGAAGATGATCGAAACGATCGTCGCGACCAACAACGTCTCGGTGCCTGAGGATTTTGCGGTTCCCGAAGTAACGGACGAGCAGATCCAGCAGATGCGGCAAAAGCAGCAAATGCCGCCGCAAATGACTCCGCCTGACGAAGAGGATGCTCCTCCTCCATCTGCAAAGCCTGCGAAACCCGAGCCGAAGAAGCCGGAAACGAAGAAGAAGTAGGCACTTGGCAGTAGGCGGTTGGCAGTTTAATTGCTATCCGCCTACTGCCAACAGCTAACCGCCAACTATGGAATTTGGTGATTACCGCGTCGAGATCATTCCCGATTGCGAATTTAGTTTAGACGGAGGGGCGATGTTCGGAGTCGTCCCTCGCGTCGTCTGGGAACGCGTCTGCCCACCCGACGAATTCAATCGCGTCAAGCTCACTTGTAATTGCCTGTTCATCGATACCGACAAAGAAAAGATCCTGATCGAAACTGGCATGGGCGAAAAATGGACGGCGAAAGAAACGGCAATGTACGGCATCAACCGCACACAGCCCTTCGCCGACTCGCTCTATGACATCACTGCCTGCCACCCCGAAGACATCACGGTCGTCGTCAACACGCACCTGCACTTCGATCATGCTGGCGGGAATACGGTCCTGCCGGGAACGCAGGCGACTCGCCTGCTCCGCCGAGTCCTCGAAGGCGATGACGCGGAAACTGATCAACGACCAGATGAACCCGAAACGGTTGCGGCCTCGGCTGCAGCTCAATTCCCCAACGCGCTCTACTTCGTCTCAAGTTCCGAATTCCAGCACGCCGAAAACCCCCACGAACGCGACCGTGCGAGCTACAAAAGCGAAAACTGGCAGCCGCTCATCGAATCCGGCCAAGTCGATCTTAAACCCGACACCTACGAGGTCGTCGAAGGCCTAGTCGTCGAACAAGTTCGCGGCCATTCCGAGACAATGCAGACGATAAAGCTAACGCGCGGCGGCGAGACGCTCTTCGGCTTCTTCGACATGATCCCGACGCGTCATCACCTCCCGCTGGCATGGATAATGAGCTACGACCTATTCCCGACAGAGACGCTTGAATTTAAGAAACAGATCCTGCCCCAGGCGGTCGAGGAGAATTGGATCTGCCATTTTTACCACGATGTCGAGATGCCGCTTTGCAGGCTAGCCGAGGTGGACGGTAAAATTGTCGCTGTCGATATAGAGAATTAATGGAAAAAGTAACTATCGGAATAATTGGCGGCAGTGGTCTTTACCAGATGCCTGAGTTAGAGAATGTGCGAGAAATTCCCGTTGAGACGCCTTTCGGTTCGCCTTCGGATGCCTTTATTGTGGGTGAATTGGACGGTGTGACGGTGGCATTTTTGCCGAGGCATGCTCGTGGACACAAATTCACGCCGACCGAACTTCCCTTTCGGGCAAACATCTACGCGATGAAGCTGCTCGGGGTCGAGTATATCTTGTCCGTCTCGGCCGTTGGCTCGCTGCAGGAGCAGTACGCACCAACGGATTTTGTGATTCCCGATCAATTCTTCGACCGTACGCGGGCACGTGCTCACGAATCAACGTTCTTCGGCAACGGCATCGTCGGGCATGTGACCTTTGCTCATCCGGTTTGTGATGAGCTAGGCGACATTCTCGAGGCTTCGTGTAGAGAGGTTGGCGTCAAGACGCATCGCGGCGGTTCGTACGTCTGTATGGAAGGGCCCGCGTTCTCGACCAAGGCCGAGTCGAACGTTTATCGCCAGTGGGGAATGGACATCATCGGGATGACCAACCTTCAGGAAGCCAAGCTCGCCCGCGAAGCCGAGATCGCCTACGCCACGCTCGCCCTTGTCACCGACTACGATTGCTGGTACGAAGGCCACGACGACGTGACGGTCGATATGGTCATCGAGTATCTAAATAAGAACGTCCGCAATGCGCAACTCGTGCTCAAGGACGCTGTAAAACGTGTCGCATCAAAGGAAACGCCCAATCAATATCGCGATGCGATAAAGAATGCTATATTCACGGCACCGGAGAATTGGCCGGCGGAGACGGCAAGAAATCTGGAAGCCATTGTTGGGAAATACAAATAGGACAACGGAGATGATCCCGGAAAGGTGCTATGCTAATCGTCCTCACAACAACCCCGGACTTTAGCGAAGCTGAGGTATTGGCCGAAAGGATCGTCGGGGCTCAGCTAGCCGCTTGCGTGCAAATATTGCCTCGGATGACATCGGTATATCTTTGGGAAGGAAAGCTGAATAAAGAGCCTGAACATCTGCTTCTAATCAAGACCCTACCGGAAAAGTACGAGGAATTGCGAGAATTTATCGTCGCGAACCACAGCTATACAGTGCCCGAGATAGTCGCGATCAAGGCCGACAAGGTTTCTGGCCGTTATCTGTCCTGGATGAAAGAGGTTATTGGTTGAAAACCAGTTTTCCGGGCTATTCGTCTTTACCGTTATCGATCCCTGCGTTACACGTCTTCACGATAAAATCAACAGCATCCTTTGGCGAGTCAGTAAGGTGAATTAGGCTGAGGTCTTCCGGGTTGATCATCTTTTCATTGAGCATGGTCGAGGTGAGCCACGAGAGCATTCCGCGCCAGTATTGTGAGCCGAAGAGGACGACCGGGAAATTGCGGATCTTGCGTGTCTGGATCAGCGTCAAGGCCTCAAAGAGTTCGTCCATCGTGCCGAAGCCGCCGGGGAAGATGACGTACGCGTTGCTGTATTTGATGAACATCGTCTTGCGGACCATGAAGTATTTGAAGGTCAGCGATTTGGTCAGATACGGATTTGGCATCTGCTCGAATGGCAGTTGGATGTTGCAGCCGACCGATATTGCACCCGCGTCATGACCACCGCGATTAGCTGCTTCCATGATACCCGGGCCACCGCCGGTAATGATCTCGAAACCCGCTGCACCGAGCAGATAACCGGTTTCGCGTGCCGCATTGTACATTGGATCGTCGACCGGCGTACGAGCCGACCCAAAGATCGAAACGCCCCGCATGATCGTTGCCAGTTCGTCAAAGCCATTTACGAATTCGCCAAGGATCCTAAAAACGCGCCACGAATCTGACGTGCGATAGGCGTCTTCGGGCTCGGGCGAGCGTAGCAGGACCTCGTCATCGGTGAGATGCCAGTAACCCGGAGAGCTTTCGAGTTCTTTCGCCTCGGCAACGGTCTTTGGCACGACGGCCTTTTTTTTCGAACTGCCAGGTTTGGTCTTGTTTACTTTTGTCAATGCCATCAGATCCCCATTATGTTATACCCACAATCTACGTAGATCGTTTCTCCGGTGATCCCGCTCGACAGGTCGCTGACGAGGAAGAGGGCCGTGTTACCGACTTCGGCTTGCGTGACGTTGCGTCTTAAGGGTGCTTTTTCGCCGACGTGGCCCAATAGCGAGCCCATATTCTTTACGCCGCGGGCAGATAGCGTATTGATCGGGCCGGCTGAGATTGCGTTGACGCGGATGTTGTTCTTTCCGAGATCTGCGGCGAGGTATCGCGTCGAGGCTTCGAGGGCCGCTTTTGCAACACCCATCACATTGTAGCTGGCTACGACTTTTTCGGCTCCGTAATAGGTCATCGTCACAATACTGCCACCTTCGGTCATCAAACGCGAAGCGGCGAGTGCGACCTGGGTCAGCGAGAATGCACTGACCTCGAGTGCGGTACGAAAGGCTTCGCGCGTCGTGGTGACAAATTCGCCTTCGAGAGCCTCTTTCGGAGCGAATGCGATCGAATGAATGACGAAATCAAGCCTGCCGTATTTCTTCTCGACAGCATCAAACGCGGCATCCACATCCGCCTGATTTGTAACATCGCACGGCACGACAAGCGGATCATCGAGCGTGCCCGCAAGCTCCTCGACATTCTCTTTGAGCCTTTCGCCCTGATATGTAAACGCCATCTTCGCCCCATGAACCGCCGCTGCCTGAGCACACGCCCAGGCTATCGAACGCTTGTTCGCGACGCCGAATATGATTCCGATTTTATTTTCGAGCATAGTCCTAGTTTAGAGTGCGAGCTTTAGCTCGTAGTACTCCGCCAGAGACAAGCTAAAGCTTGCACTCTGAACCTTTTATTCCGAAACGTACACTTTCTGCAGCATCTCAAAATCCAGCAGCCTGATGTCGATATCGACCGGAGTGTCCGTGAATCGCCGGGTGACAAGCATACCTCGAAGCTGCTCTTCTTCGTCGCTGTTGAGCTGCGTGACAAGCACTAGCATCAGTCGCAAGCGCAGGCGGCTCTTGAGATCGGCGAGGTTTCTCTTCGCCTGCGTTATCTTCCTTAGCATCGACTCGATCCTCTCTTGCCGCACGTCCGGCACGACCAGAAATGCAACCTCGATACACGTGATCAGGTCATGATCGACCAGGATGCCGTCAAACGGCATCTGCCCAATGCTGACGTGACGCATCAGCGGCCGATTCTCCTCCTGCTGTATCTGCCGCAAAGCCAGATCCTCGGCAACGATGTAGGCCGACAACAGGTCTGGCAGTTGATCGGTCCCGACGCCTAGCAGGCGAGCCAACTCACGGACCTCGACATTTACATTCTGCCGCTGTATCTCGGGCATGGCAGCGTCCCAATGGATGAACTTGCGGTCGTCAACCGCCTCAAGACGCCGCGTCTTCGCCAGATCAAGCAGCGTGGCCACGATCAACAGCAGAATAGCTGCGACGAATAATGCAGTCACGATCGGCAGCTCTGCCTGAGCCGACACGAAAACACCCGCGATCAGTACGGAAAAAACCAAGACACCAGCCGCGACCAGCGGATAGTCTGCCTTGCGTTGCTCCAATCGAGCGAGCGGATTTTCGCTTTTCGTGTCCATTCCGATTTGCCGACGCCTGCTCGTAAGTAAGGGCGATTCACTCAACGTTGCGTGTTAAGCCCTCGTTTACGCGCGGGCTTCTGCATCGATAGCCCGTTCAAAAGGAATATCGTCAAAATGCGTCATCGCCTTGAACGCCTTGAACCGTTCGTTGATCTCGGGATAATCCAGGGCATCGACGCGTTCGGTGCCAAATCTCTCGACGTTAAACGACGCCATCACCGAACCGTAGATCATCGCCCGCCGTAGTGTTTCGTCAGTGATCTCTTTCTGAGCCGCAAGATATCCCATAAATCCGCCCGCAAACGTGTCACCCGCACCGGTTGGATCAAAAACGCTCTCGAGCGGATATGCAGGAGCCGCAAAATAGCCGTCCTTAGTAAACAGCGTCGCACCATATTCGCCGCGTTTGATAACGACCACTTTCGGGCCGATCTCCATGATCTTGCGTGCTGCCACGTGAATGCTCGTTTCCCCGGTCAATTGCCTCGCCTCGGCATCGTTAATGACGATGCAATCGACGACCCTGATCGTCTCGAGCAGGGCATCCCTCATTGACGTGATCCAGAAATTCATCGTGTCCATCGCCACGAATTCGGCATCCGGCATTTGCTCACGCACCTGCTTTTGCAGCATCGGCAGAATGTTTGCCAAAAATAGCAGTCTCGCACTTTTTGAATTATCTGAAAGCTTCGGATCGAATGTCTCGAACACATTAAGCTGTGTATCCAAGGTGTGAGCGGTGTTCATATCGTAATCGTAACGCCCGCTCCAAAAGAATGTCTCGCCATCGGGCACGATCTCGATGTCGTCGGTGTTGATGTTGTGGCGTTTGAATACCGCCCATTCCTCGTCGCCAAAATCACCGCCGACCACGCCGACAGCATTCACCCTTGTAAAAAAACTAGCCGACAATCCAAAATGCGTCGCCGCCCCGCCAAGGATCTTGTCACGCTTGCCAAATGGCGTCTCCAACGCGTCAAACGCAACCGAACCAACTACTGTTAATGACATCTACTAATAAATACTCCGCAGATTGGATTTAAAACAAAGTCTAATTTTACACTTCGTTGGAGGAATTTGCGATTTGGAGCGTTGCGATTTCGGTCTCAAGTTGTTTGATCCTTTCAAGTAGTGTTCTAGCGTGAGACTCGATCTCGTCGAGCGTAAATCGGCGCGTTATGTGTTGCGGACAATTCCAATCGTAGGCCTCCACATGAAGTATCATCGCGCGTTCGATCTTTGCCGCGTAGCCGGGCATGGTCAGACGGGCGATCAGTTCGGGATCTACTGCCGCATCAATGACCTCGATCTCGGCGAATATCTTTAACCGAACTTGATGAGCGTAGTCCATCAGAATGAGAGCGGCCTTATTGTTTTTTGTCAGGTTGCCAATCGAGATATATTGCAGATTGCCCCGAAAGTCGGCGTAGCCCAGAGTTTTTTCGTTGAGCACCTTCAAGAATCCTCGTGGCCCACCTCGAAACTGGACGTAAGGATGCCCATGCTCATTCACCGTCGCCAGATAGAATCCGTCTCGGTCACTAATGAAATCAGCTTCTCGATGCGTCAACTCGTCCAAGCGATCCGAATTTTCGAAGCGTTGGTTCGCACTCCGCGTACCGTAGCGGTCTTGAGTTTCCATTACGCCTTCCGTGAAGGCGATTTTTGCAAATTGATTTGGCATTGTTGAAAAGGCAGAGCCGTTCGCAACGAACGACTCTGCTGGATAAGTTACACCGAGGCTGATCGGGTCAAGAGATCAACATTTGGAAAGTCGATCTCTGTTCCTACTGCTTTGTTGAAATAGTTGGTAAATATATTTATCGCAACATTTGCGACAATCTCGGCGATCTCGCCATCGCTATACCCCGTGTCTTTTATGGCCCGAAAGGCCTCTTCGTCAATGTCGCCTCGTCCGTTTAGCAATTGATTTGCGAACATGATCGCTGCGCTGATCCTTACATCCTCGACGCTCTGTTCGCGAGCAGCGAGCATCATTTCAGCCCCGATCCCGACGCTGCCCCCGATCGCCGTGTGTGCCGCCACACAATATCCACAGGCGTTCGCTTCGGCTACGGCGAGGGCGATAAGTTCGCGTAACTGCGGGCTGAGCATGCCGGATGACAGTGCTTTGCTAAAGCTCAGATACCCGTCGAGCACCACCGGCGAATTCGCCATTGTTCGCATCATGTTTGGCACCATGCCGAGCGATGAGTTCACTGCCTGGAACATTTCTTTTGTTTTTCCATCAGCTGTGTTCGGGTCAATATTATCAAGTCGTTTCATATTAATTTTGCCTCATTTTAGAATATAACCAGTAAATACTGATTATATTGGTTATATCTGCAACAATCTAACTTGTCAAGCACTGCATTACAGGTTAGACTGCTTTTGTGAATATTTTGGCGAACAAGTTTTACCTTGTCGGAAATAATCTGGCTCTGGATTTTGCAAACTCGGTCATGCACACGCTAACGGTCGAGGTATTGGCTGACTGGGCTGTCACGGTCGGGCTGGCTGGCACGAACGAGAGAAAATGGCTGATCAAGCAATGGCAAGACAAGGAACTTTCGACCGTTGACCAATTTCGAAGAAACCTGCGAAAGATGGTCGAAAATGCCGCAAGCGGCTCGCTGCCTGGCCCCGAGCATCTCGCGTTGCTGAATGCCCAACTAAGGATCGGCGGCGGATACAGCGTGTTGCTCGAGGAAGAAGGTGGGCTTACTAAGAAGACGAAAATTGATCTTGACGAGCCGTCAAAATTAAATGTACCCGTTGCCGAAGCTCTGGCAGATCTTTTTTGCTACGGCGATCTTCGGCTGCTTAGGAAATGCGAAAACCCCAATTGCATATTGTATTTTTACGACACGACAAAGAATCACCGTAGGCGGTGGTGCAGTATGGCGGTTTGCGGAAATCAGGCGAAGGCACGGAAGTTCTATCGAAAAAATCGCGAGCCTATACCTGGCTGACCTCTGCCAGACGCCATGGCGGATCTTTACGATTTTCGCCGGCGGTAAAGAGGCAGATCTTGTTGCCGTTAGGGTCTTTGAGGTAGGCTTGACGCCAGAGCCAGGGGCGGTCGATTGGGTCTTCGTCAAATTCGAGGCCGAGGCCCTTTAGTCGGGCGACTTCGGCATCGAGGGCGTCGCATTCGAAGTAGAGAACGATATTGTTGATCGGCGTGTGCTCGCCAAATTCGTTTACAGATAACGTCGAATCGCCATCAGGACACTCAAGCCTCGCATATCGCGGCAACGAATCGACAATACGAATAAGGCCGAGTTTTTCAAAAAACTCGACCGTTTCGACCGTTCTGTCCGAATAGATTGTGACTTGGTTAAGATTCAAGTTGAGCTTAGTTCTTCTTTAAGACTGGTGGCTCTTTTGGAACCGAGGTCCAGGTCATCGACTTTAAAAGACTTAGTGTTTTCTCAGCCTCAACCTTAAATTTACTTTCTGGATATTTCTCGACAACCGTCGATAGGTAGGCGACAGCATCATCCTTAAGCTTGCCGGGATCATATTTTTCCTTTTCTTTCTCAGATTTGAGATCGATCTTCTGCTTGCCCTTATTTTCAGACAGATAGTAGCTGCTCATCCCCGCAAGGTAAAGAAACTCGTCGATCTGCGAAAAATCAGGATACGCCGCATACGTCTCTTCGAAACGAAGGAGAACCTGCTTGTACGCTTTCTTCAAAGGGGTAAATGCCTGACGAGCGACATCGAGATTGTGTTTGGCGTCCTGCTCCATGATCGGATCGCGATCGATCGCGGGCGTTACGTTTCGCTGTGCAAGGACTGGAATGCCGAGAAAAACAAAGAGCGTGATGGACAAAAGTACGCGGAATCTCATATCTAATTCAGATGACACAATGCTTCCTAGAGTTTACCAACCGAAGAGAAACGAAAAAAGCCACCGCGGTCGAAACACAGTGATGTCCTAAACTCTTGGTGTTTTCGTTTTGCGAACCTTTGCGTCCTTTGCGAGCTTTGCGTGCAACACGCATTTTCCACGCAAAGCACGCCAAGAACGCAAAGAAACGCCAAGTCATCTTATAGAGCGCCACGTGTGATAAGAACACTACCCGGAAACACCAATTTAAGGATAAATGAAGGGCTAATGGAAGATAAAACGCCGATAACCGATCAGAAATTCTGACTGGGTTCAAAACTGAACAGGATGTCGGCGAGCCCGCCTTTTACGCCCACGTCATCGACGCTGCGGACATCGTCAGAATAGGATGTCGCGAGCATTGTGATCTCAAATCCGTTTCTGACGCCGGGCCGGGCCGCTGGCATAAAAAGCCTTCGCCCCCAGACCACGAGTTTTTCGCCGCTGGCAGATGTGCCGCCGGCCTGGAATTTAACCTCGTAGGCGCGCCATTCGCCATTGATCTTGATCTCGCCTTCAGAGACCATCTGATAGCCGGGCAGAAGTTTCTTAAGCGTTTCGTTGGTTTCCTTGACCAATTGGGGAAATGATTCGGCGTCAGCCGCCATCGTCCCCTTGCTCGGGTAATAGCCGACCAGCATTTGCTCCTGCATACGGTCGTCGGGCGTCGAGCGAGAGATATCGATGAATTTACCGCGTGTCGCGGAAGTTGTACTTGGCTTGGCTCCTATCACCTTCCAGTCCTTTGGATAAAACATCGTGAATCCGACAAAATTTCGCAGCAGATCGCCCCGCAGATTCTGTTTGCTGTTTTGATAGAAATTCGTGTTCGCAGGTTGTGGGATCGTCCTTGGCATCGGCGGCATTTCGGTGTCAGTGACACGCACCGATCCATTGGAGTTTTGATTACCGATGTGCTCAGCCTGTGAGGGCACATCGACCGGCTCGGGCCGATTTACAAGGTAATACCAGCCAATTCCAAGCAGGGTAAGCAGAGCCAGAATCCCCGCCAATGCAAGGTACTTGGTACGCGAACTTTCCACCGTCGGCGGTTCGGGCGAACGATTCTTCCAGGCAGGCTCGGGACCAGCTAAGTTTGTCGGCGGCGGGGTCGGCTTTACGATCGGTGGCACCACGACCTGGACCGGAGCAGCGTCTTTAGCACGAACTTCATTCTTCGCTTTCACGACGGGTTTAACCAAAGGCTCGAGCACGATCTCGGCCGGGGCGATAATATCCTGTGGCTGTTCGGTCAATGCCGCAAAAAGCGCATCGCCAAAATCTCTCGCCTTTGTATATCGGTCAGCCCGGTCATACGAAATGGCCTTGCTAAAGACGTCATCGACCGCGCTCGACAGATCCGGACGGATCTCAGTCGGCAGGACGGCGCGTCCTGCATTTTGCGATCGGACGATCTCTTTTGGCGACGAGCCTTCAAAGGGAAGTTTACCGGTCAGCATCTCATACGCAATGACAGCAAGCGAAAAAATATCGCTCGCTATGGTCGCGATTCGCCCTTCGAGCACCTCGGGCGATTTATACGGTGCGTTTTGCAGTGTCGGAGCGCCGTTTGAGGCACCAAAATTCACGAGTTTTGCCTGCTCGGTATCGCCAGCCGAGGTATCAAGGATCAGGTTCTCCGGCCGCAGATCGCGATGAAGAATTCCTTCCTGATGTGCTTCGGTCAATGCGATCGCAGCTTGCTTTATGATGCGAGCGGCGCGTGGTGCGGCAAATTGGCCATGAATGCTCAGTATGTCGGCAACCGAGAGGGAATCGATATACTCACTTATAAGAAACTCGGTGCCGTTCGTAAACCGGCCCGAATCGACGAGCCTCGCGATATTCGGATGTGTAAAATGCGAAAGAGAAACGCGCTCCTCGGCGAGAATGCTCCTGATGATCTCATCCGCAGGATCGGCAAGCAGAATACGAACTAAGACCAACTTGTCATCAACTATCTTATCGTCGGCGAGATATGCGATGCCCGATTCGTCTCCACCAAGAAACTCCTTGACCATGTAACGCCCTTTAACAATACGGCCGACAAAGCTTTCAGGGTCCTGATCGTTAAAATCGATAGAATAAGGAGCCGTCCGATCTTTGTCGGAAAGATCTACATGGCCAGCCGGAACCTCGTATGGATTTACCTTGCGGGGCGGCGGCGGTGTCGGTTCGGCAGAGACTGGCGGAGCGGCCTGCTCGACGGTCGCGGCGTTCCGCGTATCAACTTCGTCATCAAGTTCGAAGAAAATGTCGTCGTCGTCGGGTTTTGGCCGCGCTTCAGTAAAATTAGGTTCAGGTTCGCTCACAACAAAATGGGGGACGTCGGACAAGGTCTCGTCAAATTCACTTACAGTTTCGATCTTTGGCAAAAGATTGGCAAATACTCCGCCCGGGCCGGGCCTCGTCGGCGCATCTGATATAAGGCGTGCCCCGTCGGTCGGACAAAATCGCCGCGAGCCCTCCTCAAAGGTTTGTTTACATTTCGGACAGTGCATCGCTAAGGAAAGTGCTGTAGTTGAAGTTCCGATCATAGCCTACGGTTCGCACGGAGCGCGACTCCAAATTGAAAAAGACTCAATAAGGCTTAATTTTCACGAAACCCAAAGCGTATGAAATACCGCAACCGGAAAAGCACCGATCAATCCGGGCGGCTCTTGGGGAGTTTGTTTGCAACCGAGCGATTTTCGACATCGAGTGCAAGGGCCTGTCGGTAAGCCCTCTCGGCATTGATGGACCTTCCTGTCTTCCTATAGCCGTCGCCGACGGCCTCGAATTGCTGGGCAAGCTGTCGCCTTTCATAGGGCGACACGTGCCGAACGGCTTGTAGCAACGCATTCTCGGCCAGTTCTAATTTGCCCTGCCGAATAAATAGCGAACCGAGCAGGCTGTTTGGCATAAAAGCGTTAGGACTGGCGGCGAGGCCCCGTTTAAGCATTTGTTCTGCCTCGTAATATTTACTCTGCGCGGTCAACGCTCGTCCAAGCATCAGCAATGCCGCAGGATTTTTCGGATCACCACCGATCGCGCTACGAAGCAATGGCTCGGATTCCGCAAAACGCAGTTCGGACTGCATCACCTCCGCTACAACGATCATCGTCGCCACGTCGGTCGAGAGAGTGACGGCATTCTTATATGCGGCTGCCGATTCCTTGGCCATACCCCGCCGACGGAGCAATCTACCAAGGTGCGCAAATGCCGGAGCAAAGGTTTTGTCCAACTGAATGGCCCTACGATATGCGTTTTCGGTCTCAGCACCGATCAATCCTCGCAGCTCCATCGCCACGCCAAGTTGATCAAAACCCAACGCGTTCGTCGCGTCAAGCTGGATCGCCCGGCGGGCAAACCGCTCGGCCTCAGCATACCGGTCGCCAAGGTTTGGCGCCGCGATGGGCTGAGTCAAAACGTAGCTCAAAGCAATGTGAGCAATCGCATCCGAAGGATCGATCTCCAGGGCATTTCGATAGGCAGTTTCTGCTTCTTCCCAACGCTGCTGGTCACTATATAGATTGCCAAGGCCGTATGTCGCACGCGAATCCTTTGGCTTCAAGGCCTGCGCCCGTTTATATGCCGCTTCAGCCGCGGCGTATTCGCGGTCATCGCGGGCGGCATTGCCCTTATCGATGAGATCCTCGAAAAGTTCGTTGGTAGCGGAGCTGGCCTTAGATTCGGCTGTTTTAATTTTCGCGACCTCGATCTTCTTTTTGGCCGGTCCTGCGGCATTTGCCTTCGTGGCTGTGTTCTTTTTCGCTGGGACGGTGGATTTCGTGGCTTTTGGAGTGGATGTCGACTTCTTGGCTGTCGTCTTTGGCTTTGACGAAGGCTTTTTCGTCGTCTTCGTCGCAGTGTTGGCTTTCTTCGTCCCGCCGCCGAAGAGCTTATTGGCGCTACCGAGATCCTGCCCAAAGGCGAGCGCCCCAAGCAGCAACATCAATACCGTTACCACTCCGATTCGATTTGCCCTTCTGATCCTCATCCCCTTCCAACTAATTCTCTTTTACAACACGAAAGCCCAAAACCTTGTCCTTATTGTCCTTAGATGTGAAAAGCCGTGTCGCCGATGTCAGCTTTGTCTTTGTCGGGTCTTGGGCCGCCGAGCCACCTCTAACCACGATCTGCCCCTTTAACTCTCGATCCTTCGCCTTGTCGACCTTAACACCCGCCTGGTAGCCTTCGTACCGATTAAACTCTGTGGTCGTCCATTCGAACGCATTACCGATCAGATCTAAAACGCCCCAGTCGTTTTCCCCTTGGGGCCGCGATCCGACGTCGGTCGGCTCGGCGTCGCCACGCCCAACCACGGCATTGCCATCAACAAACTCGTTTCCCCAAGGGTACAAGTTGGCCTTTGAACCATTCCTCGCGGCATACTCCCATTCCTGTTCGTTTGGAAGTCGGTATGTACCGCCATCCACCAGAGATCTCCACTTAGCGTATGCCTTGGCATCGTCAAGGGAGACCCACGTGACCGGTCGACTCTCCGTACCCTGAAGCGGCTGCCCGTTCGTCCAGTTCGAGGGTGGTACGTGACCCGTTTCCTTGACGAACTCGAGATACTGAGCGTTTGTGATCTCGGTCTTACTCATCAGAAAAGAGCCGACGCTCACAGAATGGGCCGGGTACGAATCAGGCTCTTCCTCGTTTCGGCCCATCTGAAATGAACCACCCGGGATCAGGATCATTTCCGGTTTTGCCGAAACAACGGGTGACCCTCCCGGCGACGGCGTTTGGCGAATCCCGTTGTTGGCCGGCAGTTGCCCCCCGCCGATAAAGCCAAGCATATATGCTGCCCCTAAACCGCCTACTACAATCAGAAAGAGTCCTAATAATCCACCGATTCCCAAAAGAAGGCCTTTGCCGGTTTTCTTGAATTCGGGCACATTCGAAACATGAATATCCGTTTGCGCCGACCGCCAATCCTGGGCAACGGTCTTGTCAAGATCGTTGTGCATATCGGTTACGGTATTAGGAGCCGTAGCCATTGTTCGCTGAACGCCACTGACCGAGTGATCCGGACGCGGTATGGCCGTTCGTGAATCGAATGTTCCTTGCTGAAGCTCCGCCACGATCTCCTGCGGCTTACCATCGCAGACAACATCGGCGAGCCAATCGTGAAATCCGTTGTGGCTCACCCGAAGGCGATGATTGCCGCTCTGAACCCCCTCAAGCAACAGCTCACCGTTATCGCGAGTCTGCCCGACGGCCACATTATCAACAAATACCGCTGATTGCGGTGGCTTTGAAAGTATTTTGAGCGACGAGACAGGCAATGAACTAAGGGTAGAGCCGTGGATCGACAGAGTTCCTGGGTGTATCGCAGCCGCCAACTCGGCAGCAAACGTCTCGACCGTCGGAGTGCGTTTTGCAGGATCTTTTGTAAGCGAATGAGCGATCGCACGTTCGAGCTCTGGCGAGACCATGATCCCGGCATCGGCAAGCGTAGGTGCCGGATCGGAGATGTGCTTTTTCATTATCGCCGGTATCGACGACCCCTTGAACGGCACGTCGCCCGTAAGCATCTGATACAGCATCACGCCGAGCGAGTAGATATCCGCACGCGAATCCGGCTCTTCATCCGCCCATTGCTCGGGAGCCATGTAATACGGCGAACCCATCAGACCCGTAGTCTGTGCCTGTACGAACGAGCCCAAAAGCTCGCCCGATTTGATCTTTGCAAGACCAAAATCGAGGATCTTCACCGCCTGCGACATATTTGGTTTGTCGCTGCAGATCATAATATTCAGGGGCTTGAGATCGCGATGGACGATGCCTTGATGATGTGCGGCACCTACGCCGGCACAAACGGCGGCCATCAATTCGTATGAGCGCTCAGGCGACAGAGCCTTCTCGCGGGCAAGAAGATCGTGAAGAGCCTCGCCCTCGACATATTCCATCACCAGGAACGGCAATGTCCCGTCGATGACCCCGTAATCGGTAACGCTAACCACATTCTGATGACGGATCGCGGCAGCAGCGAGAGCTTCCTGCCGAAAGCGGGTGACCAACTGCGGGTCATTGCCGACGAGATCGGGAAGAATGACCTTGATCGCGAGCTGCGTTTTTAGATATGCGTGCCGAGCTTTGTAAACCACGCCCATTCCGCCCTGCCCGAGGCGGCATTCGAGCTGGTATTTGCCTTCGAGAACAGGTTCGCCTGCGATAGTGTGAACCGTCGGCATCCCGTCGTTGGGACAGGTTGCGACGCTATCGGCGAAGCAGTTCTTACAAAGCTGGCATTCTTTCATTCGGGTATCATTCGCGCCAAATTTACAGACGACCAATCAGCCGCGATAGTTCCCATTTTTCGCGGCCGTTGATCGCTGCACTGGATACGTTCTGATTTTAGTTTTTTTGTAGTATTCGAGCAAGGTCAAATCACCGGGGTGTCAAGAATCTCTCAATCCGATCCGGGCCATCAGATCGGCATATCTCAAATCCTGTCTGATTGCCCAAAATTGCGGACTCGCGAGCAGAACTATCTGAGAATCCCGCATCATAAATGCTTTCTCGAGATACTTGAAACAGATCTCCGGTTGTCGAACGAGCGAGCCGTGATAGGCAATGCTGATCGGGGACACATGCTCGCCGCGCGAGTCCTTTAAAAGCATCTCTTTCAGTTCACGTCGACGCACCTCAATAAGTCCTTTTTTTTCAGCAAGATCGCGAAAAACTGCTATCGTCTTTTCCGACCGGCCCTGAGCCTTTCTTATGATGGCAAGATCCGCGATCGCGGCTTGCTCATTACCAGTTATTTCATATGCCGTCGCCCTATGTTCGCGAGCCATAACAAAATTCGGATCGCGGTCGAGCGTCCTTTCCCATTGAGCAAAGGCCTCCTCAATGCGTTCAGCAGCAAATAGTAGATTTCCCCGGTCGGTCTGAATAACAAGATTTACCGGGTCTAGTTCGCTGGCCCGGTCGATGGCGGCGATCGACTCGGCATACCGCCCCTTAAGCATCAGGCTAAATGCACGTACATGATGCGCGCGGGCATAGCCAGGATCGAGTGCGATAGCGCGGTCAAGTTCTCGCTCGGCCTCCGCCCAATTCCACTCCATTGAAAGCACGCTGGCGAAGGCGGCATGGGCTTCGGCAAGATTCTCGTCCAATCTCAGAGCTGTTACGGCCGATTCGCGAGCCTTTGGCACGACCTCGCTTTCAACAAAAGGCACGTGCCAGATCCCTTGAATGTAGCTGTCGGCGAGACCGGCGTAGGCGAGAGCGTATCTTGGATCGTACTCAACCGCCTTGATGTAGTGAGTAATGCTTTGTTTAATACCGTCGGGCGAGCGTTTGTTCCATTCGTACCTGCCTTTCAAATATTCTTGATAGGCCTGGCCGCTGCCGGTCCGACGATCACCGGGGCCGCCGCAGAGTTTTGTCCGCAATTCGACTGCTACATTGCAGGCGATCATATCCTGAAGGTCTGAAGCCCCGCCGATCGGTCGTTCGAAATCGTTGCTGGTCCAGATCACACTGCCGTCTTTTGTGCTGACGAGACGAACTCGTATGTTTACATTATCTCCGGCCTTTTGAACTCCGCCCTCGAGCAACGCCTCGACGCCCAGCACCTGACCGATCTCACGCGGGTCAAGATGCTTGTCTTTAAATGCGAACGTCGAGCTTCGAGAGACAACCTTTAGTTCATTGACACGCGAAAGCTGGGTGATAATGCTCTCCGTCACGCCATCGCTGAAATACTCGTTACGGGGATCACCGGTCAGATTTTTCAACGGCATAACAGCGATCGTTTTGATCTGGGTTGGTGCGTTTACTGTACTCGCCGACGAAGCCTGCCCCGACCAACCGGTCAAGAGATACACCCCAAGGCCGATCGAAATGATAATTACCGCAAAAACCGCCATACTCGCAAAACGACGCGAACCGCTAGCCAACGCCAGGACAGCCGGCTCAGGCGCGCCGGACGAGTGTGCAGCCTTATTGCCGTTGTAGTGCCCATTGCCATTGGTCGGCAGCAGTTTAAGGTCAGCGACAAAACGATATCCGTCCCCATAACGGGTCTCGATAAACCTCCCGGGTTTTTCCAGATCGTTTAACGCTTTGCGGATCGAGCCGACGCATTTTCTCAGAGCATCGTCATAAACATCACGGCCCTGCCAAAACTTGTCGAGAAGCTCGTTCCTACCGACGACTCGGTCGTTATTGGCAACTAGATAGGCTAAAACCTCGAATGGTCGATGGGCAAGACGGATTTCGGCCCCGTTCTCAGTCAACGTGCGCGAACCGACGTTCAGGGAAAAAGCGTCGAACTCGTAAGTTTTATGTTCCTTGGAAAAACCCGACATGACCACCCTACAGCAACCAAATTTCCGGAAATTTTCCGTTTTGTTTCCGGCAGTCTAAGAGAAAAATCGCTACGCTCGATTCACAAGTTACTTGTTTGCCTGATTATAGACCGTTTCGCGTTGAGTTTCCAAGTACTTTTCGCTTCGACCCGGAGATATTTATGTTACGTAAGTCCGCAAGCACTAAAACCGCTGCCACACGCTATTCCTGGCTGATAATTTTGACTGCGATCATTCTCACTTTCCTCTGGTTTTTTGGGCCGGCATCGACAGCATCAGAGGTTCAGCCTCCGACCCCAAGGTCGTCGCCGGATAAGGCTTTGGTACCGCTGGTAACGATCTCAGGCCGCGTCCTTGCCGACAATTGCCGGGGCATTCAAAATGCCCGTGTAAATCTGACGGATTCGAACCAAAACGTTCAGGCCGTGACGACATCTACATTCGGATACTTTCGTTTTGACGGAGTTACTGCTCCCGGAAGTTACTCGATCACCGTTACATCGAGCCGCAGTCAGTTCCTGCCGAGACAACTCAGTGCGACGACAGATATGGCCAATATCGACTTTGTGGCCGGATCTAGTATCGGCCTATGTGTCAACGCCGGCCCGGATCGGCCGATCGTGCTGCCCGGCGGCGCACAGTTAAATGGTGTCGCCATCAGTTCTAATTCAGTGTCGACGCTGTGGAGCAAGGTGAGCGGCCCGGGCATTGTCAATTTCGATAACCCTCAAAATCCTGCCGCCGCCGCAACATTTAGCGTTCAGGGCCTTTACATACTTAGGTTCTCGGCAAGCGACGGGACGGTTTCCGCCTTTGACGACGTGCAAGTAACGGTCGATCCGGTAAACGTCCCGCCGCCTCCGGATCCGGCAGCCATCGCTCCGCCGCTCAGCAAGACCGTAGCCACAAATATCTCGACCTCGACAAAATTCCTCTACACAGGCCCAAATGCGATCCAAACTGGCGTTGACGAGGCCGATATCATTCCGGAACGCGCGGGAGTGCTGCGTGGAAAAGTGACGAACAAAGCCGGGACCCCGATCCCCAATGCTGTGATCTCGATACTGGATCATCCTGAATTCGGGCAGACACGCACCCGAGCCGACGGTATGTTCGACATGGCGGTGAACGCCGGAGGGGCGCTGACAATAAAATATGAAAAAGCCAACTTCATCGGTGTCCAACGCGAGGAGAAGATCGATTGGCAGACCTACTCTCAGTCGGACGATGTGGTCATGATCCCGCTCGATCCGAATGTTACCGAGATCAATCTTGGTTCAAGCGCTCCGATCCAGGTCGCATCGGGGTCGATGAGCAGCGATTCGGCCGGTCAACGCCGCTCGATGCTTTTCTTTAAGCAGGGTACGCAGGCCACCATGCGTCTGCCAAACGGCTCGAAGGAGCTCATTTCGCTGATGCATGTTCGCTCGACCGAGTTCACTGTGGGCGAAACCGGCCCCGAAACTATGCCCGGCGGGCTGCCCGCTTTGAGTGCCTATACGTACGCGGCGGAATACAGCATCGACGAAGCTGTCGCGGTCGGTGCGACAGATGTGACGTTTTCGCAGCCGGTGGTGCAGTACAACGAGAATTTCCTCGGATTTCCAGTCGGTGTAAACGTGCCGTCCGGTTCGTACGACAAGGCCGCGGGGATTTGGATGCCGTCGGCAAACGGCCGTGTCATTAAGATCCTCTCGATCAGCGGTGGCCAGGCGAATCTCGACCTTAACGGCAGCGGTACGCCGGCGACCGATCCGGAATATGCGGCCCTTGGAATCAACACGGCCGAGCGGCAACAACTCGCGACGCTTTATGCTGTGAATCAGGAACTGTGGCGTGTGCCGGTAATTCACTTCTCCGCGTGGGACAGCAATTTTGGCTTTGGCCCACCGGGGGGAAGCGGCCCTCCGGGAGGCGGCAATGCGAGCGGCGGCGGCGGCCCGGGTGGTGGAGGGCCCGGCGGTGGCGGCCCGTGCGGACCGAATGAGGGTCAAGGCTGCGTTATAGGGATGCAGGATCAGCGGCTGAGCGAGAATGTGGATATCGTAGGCACGCGATTCTTCCTTCGTTACGACAGCACCCGTCCGCGCGGAACGGTTGCCAACTACACTGCTCGAATCCCGCTCAGCGGCGCAACAATGCCGGGCCCGGTCAAGCGGATCGAGATGACCGTAACGATCGCCGGTCAGGTGCATGACTTCACATTTCCAAATCAGCCCGATCAAGTCACTACCTTTACATGGGATGGCAACGACGCGTACGGCCGTGCTGTCGCGGGGCAACAGGAAGCGACGATCGACATCGGTAACGTCTACGACGGCGTTTACCAAAACATCGCCAGCTTCGGGTACAACGGTAATGGCGTTCCGATCACAGTCAATACGCTACAGGAGATAACCGTCCATCGCGTTCAGCGGCTGACGCTCGGCTCCTATGCCGCGCCGGCGGAATCTCTGGGCGGCTGGTCGTTAAGCGTTAATCACGCATACGATGCGGCCGGTAAAACGCTCTATCAGGGGGACGGCGTTCAGCGAAAGGTCGAGACGGTAAGCAACGGCATCGAGACGTTCGCCGGCGGGCTGCGTGGTTTTGCCGGTGATGGCGGACCGATCAGCGGGGCAAGATTTACCGATCCGTACGGCCTCGCATTCGCTCCCGATGGGACCTTGTATGTCGCCGACGCCGGAAATAGCATGATCAGAAAGGTCTCACCCGATGGCGTCATTACGCGTTTTGCCGGAACCTTCGGGACGGGCTGCAATCCGTCAAATTTTCCGTGCGGTGACGGCGGCCCGGCATTGAATGCAACCCCCGGCGGCCTCATTCGCGTCGGCGTGGCCCGTGACGGAAGCGTCTATATGGGCGGCGGGCGGCATTTGTGGAAGGTCACCTCGGACGGTATGTTTCATCGTGTTGCCGGTCAGGGCCTCGATGGCTTTAGCGGCGACGGCGGCCAGGCCCGCAATGCTGCGATAAGCAATGCAACGCGTTTTGCACTCGCAGCCGATGGCAGCGTCTACCTGAGCGACATGCTTAATCAGCGGATACGCCGCATCGATCCCAACGGCATTATAACAACGATCGCAGGTACCGGAGTGGCCGGATTTGCCGGTGACGGCGGCCCGGCGACACAGGCTCAACTCAATTATCCGGGCGATATCGTCGCCGCACCCGACGGGAATGTTTATTTTGTCGATCAGGACAACAATCGAATAAGAAAGATCGGCCCTGACGGCATTATTTCGACATTTGCCGGAACAGGTACATTTGGGAGCTCGCCCGATGGGCTGGCAGCTTTGCAGACGAACTTTATCTTTCGCGCCGCAAACCAGATCGAATCAAGCTCGCTAGCTCTCGGGCCCGAGGGGTCAATCTATGTCGCGTCGTACACTTTTCCGTCGGGCGGCCGCATACGGCGTATCACGCCCGACGGGATCGTCAAGGGCGTTTCAGGCAATAACAGCTCGGCCGCTGGAACACCGGCCGAAGGTAGCCCGGCTCTCGGGCAGCCGATGCGCCTCGCGTCGTTCGCTCTCGCACCGGACCGGAGCATTTATACTGTCGGCGGATTTACGTTTGATTTCTCGGAATGCCGAATATGGCGGATATCGGCACCGCTGCCCGATTTCGACGGCGGTAACATAGCGATACCGTCATTGGACGGCTCAGAGCTGTATCGGTTCGATCCGCAGGGGCGCCATCTCAACACGATGAGCACTTACACCGGTGCGACCCTATATACGTTCAACTATGACCCGGCGGGAAGGCTCACGAGCGTCGTCGATGGCGACAATAACACTACAACGATCGAACGCAACGGTTCAGGAGACCCGACCGGCATCCGGTCGCCATTGAACCATGTCACCGCGTTCACTCGCGACGCGAATGGCTACCTTGCCACGATCACAAATCCGAACAACGAGGTCCAACAGTTCACATATTCGACTGGTGGCTTGCTGCTGACCAAGCGCGATCCACGGAATAAGCTAAATACGTTTACCTATAATGCACTCGGCCACCTGACCCGCGATGACGACCCGTTTACAGGTTTTCAAACGCTCTCGCGAGTCGACGCCGGGGCGAATTTTACTGTTACCCATGGAACGGCCCTCGGTCGTCAGACGGCATATCAGGTAAATTTCCTCGCCAACAGCGACCGCCAGCGACTCAACACCCGGCCCGATGGCACACAGTTCAGCCTTGTCGAAGGTGCGGACGGCAAATACACGCGCACGGAAGCCGATGGTACGGCAAATGTTGCGATGCTCGGCGGCGACCCACGTTGGAAGCTGCGCTCACCGATCATCGCCAGTACGACGATCACCACCCCGGCGGTCAACTATGTCCGTGGCTTTGCCCGTTCGGCCGTCCTCGCGACGGCGGGCGATCCGCTCAGCATGACAACCCAGACAGATACGATAACGGTTAACGGACGTACCGCAACGCGAGCTTACAACACCGCTACGCGTACTTTCACGTTTACCTCGCCGCAGAATCGGCAGGCTTTGACCACGATTGATTCGCAGAACAGAGTAACGGCATTCACGTTCGCAAATCTCGCCCCGTTTGCGTTTGGCTACGATTCCCGAGGACGGCTAAGTTCAGTTGTAAAAGGCACGGGAGGTTCCTCAAGAAGTTTCGGCTTTATTTATAATGTGTCCACCGGATTTCTATCCTCTGTTGTGAATCCACTCAATGAGACCACGTCCTACACCCGCGATCTCGCCGGCAGAACGACGGTCAAAACCCTCGCCGATTCGCGTAATATCGGCTTTGGGTACGATCTGAACGGCAATCTCAGCGCGGTAACGCCTCCGGGGCGGCCAACTCACTCATTCACCTACAACGAGCTGAATCGTCCTGCGACCTATACAGCGCCCAGCGTCGGCGGCGCGAGTACGACCTCATGGGACTACAATCTCGATCGCCAACTCATCCGTGTCACGCGCCCCGATGCGCTTCAGATCAATCTCGGCTATAACGCCACCGATGGTCGACTTGCCACCATCAGCGTTCCAAATGGTACCTTTGGCATCAGCTATAATGCGACGACCGGTAAAGTCTCAAGCGTAAGTGCGCCCGGAGGCGGTACCGTATCCTACCTATATGACGGTTTTGCTCTGACGCGTCAAACATGGACGGGTGCGGTTGCGGGCAATGTCGGACGAACATTCGATTCGAGTTTCCGGCTGTCAACCGAGACCGTGAATGGCGCGAATTCCGTGTCGTTCACCTATGACAACGACGACCGTCTGACCGCCGCAGGCAGCCTGACGCTGACTCGCGATCCGACTAACGGCCTCCTGACTGGCACAACGCTCGGCAGCGTGAACGATTCGTACGCGTACACTAACGGCTTTGGGGAAGCGACCCACTACACTGCCAGGTTCAATACGACTCCTTTTTACGACGTTGATTACACCTTCGATAAGCTCGGTCGTATCATGCAAAAGATCGAGGCGATCGGCGGTACTACTACGACCTACGTTTATGGGTACGACACGACTGGCCGGTTCCGGACCGTTACGGTCAACGGCGCACCGCAGCCGCTCGTAACCTACAACTACGGGCCAAACAACAACCGCGACAGCGTAAACGTCGGCGGCAGCCTGACAAACGGCACGTACGACAATCAGGACCGGATGACCGCCTATGGCAATGCAACTTACGCGTATACGCTCAATGGCGAACTGCAAAGCAAGATCCAAGGCGGCGGAACGACAACCTACAACTACGACGTCCTCGGCAATCTTCGAGGCGTGACGCTTCCCAGCGGAACGCAGATCGACTACGTGATCGACGGCCAGAATCGACGCATCGGCAAGAGGGTAAACGGCTCGCTTGTTCAAGGGCTGCTTTACAAGGACCAGCTCAAACCGGTCGCAGAGCTCGATGGCAGCAACAATCTCGTGAGCCGATTCGTTTACGGTTCACGCCGTAACACGCCCGATTACATGATCAAGGGCGGCACGACCTATCGTATGATCACAGATCAGGTCGGCAGTGTTCGCCTGGTCGTTGATGTTTCGACCGGTACGATCGCCCAGAGGATCGATTACGACGAATTTGGAGTCGTACTGAATGACACGAATCCCGGATTTCAGCCATTTGGCTTTGCGGGTGGGACCTACGATCCCCAGACCAAGCTGACGCGTTTTGGTGCCCGCGACTATGATGCCGAAACCGGCCGCTGGACGACCAAAGACCCGATCCTTTTCCGCGGGCGAGACACAAATCTCTACAACTATGCTTTTTCAGACCCAATCAATCGAGTCGATCCGACGGGGCTCGCACCGTGTCCTGACGGCCCCGGTGGCGGCGGTCCGGGTGGTGGGCCAGGCGGGGGTGGCCCCGGTGGCGGACCAGGTGGCGGTGGCCCGGGAGGCGGACCAGGCGGAGGCGGCCCGGGCGGTGGCCCCGGAGGAGGAGGTCCGGGCGGTGGGCCCGGTGGCGGTGGTGGCGGAAGCGGCGGTGGATCAAACGGCGATCCGGGTAATCCGACGCCTTTTGACAAGGAATTTAACAAACCCGAGGATTACGATCCGTGGAAGGTAATCGAGACCATTCGTGAGCTTAGCCCTCCGAATGAGCCATACTCTGAGCAGACTGACGGAGATGCTTTCTCTAAGGACCTTGCGAACATCGTTGTAGTGCCGTAACGAGTACGGACTGTGTGTGAAAAGACCTATCGCACCACGAGATTGATCAGGCGCTTTGGCACGACGATGATCTTGACGATCTCCTTGCCGTCCGTGTACTCGCGAACTTTTTCGTCGGCGAGGGCCATTTTTTCTAGTTCGTCGTTCGGTGTTTCAGGCGACGCGAGCAAACGGTGGCGGAGTTTGCCGTTTATCTGTACCGCAATCTCGATCTCTTCGGCCTTGGCGAGTTCCTCGCTGTATTCGGGGAAGCGAGCACCGTTCGCCAGCATGCCGCTCTCGTTGCCGCTCAGGACGGAGTAGAGTTCCTCCGCTGTATGCGGTGCAAAAGGCGTTAGCATAAGAATGAGGCTCGTCAGCGCCTCGCGTACCGCAAAAACGGTGTCTTCGTCAGTACCTTCAACCTCGATATCGCCGATCGCGTTCGATAATTCCATCAAGGCCGCCACCGGCGTGTTGAATTGCAGGCTTTCAAAGCTGTCGGAAACGCGTTTGATCGTCTGGTGAGTTTTTTGGCGCAGTTTCTTACCGTTCAGAGCGCAGCCTTTAGGCTGTTCCTGCTCGAGCGCCGAACAAGCTGAAGCTTGCACTCTGAACGCTGGTTCCCACCTATGAACCAGGCGCCAAACACGCTGCAAAAACCTCACCGCACCTTCGATCCCGGCCTCGTGCCAGACCAATTCGTTCTCGATCGGTGCCGCGAACATCACAAACAAACGAGCGGCATCAGCACCATAAGCATCAACCATGTCGTTGGGATCGACGCCGTTGCCCTTTGATTTGGACATTCGCTCGATGGCGTGTTTAAGTTGTTTGCCGTCAGCATTTACCGCCGCGGTAATACGGCCTTTAGCGTCGCGTTCGACCTTAACATCATCAGCGGCATAATAGACGCGTTTGCCGGTCTCGTCGTCAAAAAACGTCTCACCGACGACCATTCCCTGCGTTAAAAGCCGTTTGAACGGCTCGCCAAACGGGATCAATTCCATGTCCCGCATCACTTTCGCCCAAAACCGAGCGTAGATCAAATGCATCACGGCGTGATCGTCGCCGCCGATGTATTGATCGACCGGCGTCCAGTAGGCCGCCATTTGTGGGTCAAACGGCAGGATCTCGTTCTCGGGATCGGTGTAACGGAAGAAATACCATGACGAATCGACGAACGTATCCATTGTATCCGTCTCACGCCTTGCCGGGCCATCGCATTTCGGACAGGTCGTATTTACGAATTCCGGCACCTTCGCCAGCGGCGATTCGCCTGTTCCGGTTATCGGAGCATTCTCAGGAAGGCGCACCGGCAGATTCTCAAATTTCTCCGGTATCGTGCCGCACTTGTCGCAATAAATGATCGGTATCGGCGAGCCCCAAAATCTCTGTCGCGAAATGCCCCAGTCCCGAAGACGATAGGTCGTCGCGGCTTCGCCAAAACCATGCTTAACGGCATACTCGGCCATTTCCCTCTTGGCATCTTCGCTCTTTTTGCCGTTCCAAAAATCGGAATGAACAAGCACGCCATAGGTCATCAGCGGCGCCTCGAGAGCCAGAGCCTGCATCGTGTGATGGGCGTGTTCCATATGCGGTTCGGAGATGACCTGGCGGATGGGCAGTCCAAATTTCTTTGCGAACTCGAAATCCCTTTCGTCATGGGCCGGTACGCTCATCACGGCTCCGGTACCGTATTCCATCATCACATAGTTGCCGACCCAAACCGGTATCTCCTCATGACTAAATGGGTTAACAGCACGCAAACCGGTATCGATGCCGTCCTTTTCGATCTCGACCTCATGGTCCGCAGGCTTCGCATTCTCGGCACGGATAATTGCGATCTTGGTCGCGACCTCTTCGCTAAAAATATCGAGATTCGCCTGGATCACCGGATGCTCAGCCGCAAGAACGATCGCATTCGCACCATAAATGGTGTCTATTCGCGTTGTAAAGACACGTACGCGGCTCTTGCCGTGATCGCTCATGCTTGTCAGTCCGTCAACGATCGGGCACGAAAACAGCGAATCTCCGTGTGCCATTACCTCAAACTCGACAAAGGCCCCTTCGCTGCGTCCCATCCAGTCGCTCTGGCGTTTTAATACGCTCGCCGGCCAGGTGGATTCGATCTCGGACATGTCATCGAGCAACTGGTCGGTGTAAGCGGTCGTTTTCAGGAACCACTGCTCCAGATCTTTCTTCGTCACAGGATTACCGCAACGCCAGCAAAGACCGCCGCTCGCCTGTTCATTCGACAGCGTCGCCTGATCGTGCGAGCACCAGTTGACCTGCGTCATACGCTTGTACGCAAGGCCCATCTCGTACATTTTCAGAAAAAACCACTGGTCGAATTTGTAGTATTCAGGCCTGTGAGCCGCCATCTGGCGTCGCCAGTCGTAGCTCAAGCCTAGCCGTTCGAGCTGCCCGCGCATCGCGACAATATTTGCCTCGGTCCATTCGCGCGGATTGACACCGCGCTTGACTGCCGCGTCCTCGGCCGGCTGGCCAAACGAATCCCAACCGATCGGATGCAACACATTAAAACCTTTCAAACGCTTGTACCACGCCAACGCATCGCCCGCTGAGTAATTCCGCACATGCCCCATGTGCAGATTGCCCGACGGATACGGCAGCATCTCAAGCGCATAAAACTTAGGCCGCGTCTCGTCCGGCTCCGCATGAAACGCCCCGCTCTCAGCCCACCTCTGCTGCCATTTCTGCTCGATCTTCTTTGCGAAATATTTCTCGTCCATTGCTGTTAGATAAATAAAATCTTGATTTTAGCGAATAAACGAAAGTCTATCCACTTTTTGAATTTTTAATTTGTAATTTGAATTGTCCGATTCCGCCGCGTCGCGAAAACCTCGCGAGCGGCTACGTAAGGGCGAGTAATTGAAGCGTACCGAACATACAAAAATACTAACAAACCTCTCGACTAATAACTAGGAACTATTAACTAAGAACTATCACTCGAATACCAGTTTTTGGTTAATCGTAGCTAGTTTTTAGTTGTTGTCGGACGCGAAAACCTGTGATATTCTTTTACAACCTTTGAGATCAGTAGATCGATAGGACGAAGCTTAATGGTAATTTCAAAAGTTTTGCAGACGCCCTTGAACTCGTTGCCTTGAGCCGCCGTTCGGCCGTCTGCCACCAATCATAGGAGGCACTACGATGGCTGAACATATCGACCGCAATAATCCACGCGAGCATACTCGCGAAAACAATCCTCAAAACCACCCATCCCAACCCCGTAATACAAACGCTCGTCCATTCGATGACGTGATCGCCTCGCTCGCCAACGCCACCGAAAACCGCCGAGCGCGACAGGTCAGTGAATGGGAACGTATGCGGCGACAGGTCTTTCCCTCCGCAAGTTAGAAACCAGCAGGATAAATGTAAATTCGCTATAGTTGGCGCATTTTGTTGCGTATATGCAACACTTGACACCTGTTGCAACATTTTGTTATTTTCTTGTCTGTGACAAGTTCACGAAGTGCAGTAAAGATCTACGTGGGAAATGTGGGACAGTGGGACACTTGGGACAGCCAACGGCGAAATTTTCTTCAACTTTCGCCACCGATTTGGTCTAATTAGGTAAATGCAAGCAAGCGAAACAGCAAAGTCGATCGATGTCGATCTCGCCCGGCGATACCGCGAAGTGCGCGAGTATACCGAAAAACTCTGCGAGCCACTAAAGACTGAGGATTACATCCCGCAGCCAATAGTCGATGTCTCGCCGGCGCGCTGGAACATCGCGCATACGACATGGTTTTTTGAGGAGATGATCCTCAAAAAATTTGTGCCTGACTACAAGGTCTTCGACGAGAACTTTGGCTTTCTCTTCAACAGCTACTACAACACGATCGGCGAGCGAACACCCCGAGACAATCGAGGAGCCCTCAGCCGACCGACCGTTGCCGAAGTTTTTGGATATAGGAAATATGTCGATGAGAAGATGCTCGCACTCTTGTCAGAACCGGGAGCGATAGCGACTGGGTTGCCTGATCTGCTTGTGCTAGGCCTAAACCACGAACAGCAACATCAGGAACTTCTGCTGACTGACCTGAAATACACGTTCAGCGTCAATCCGCTATTCCCTGCCTATCGTGAAGGCTATTTGCCGGAGGAAAAGGGAGAACCACCTGCGTCAGTGGGCGGCCGGACGTTTGCGGAAATCGAAAATGGCATATATGAGATCGGCCACACCGGCGACGGTTTCTGCTTCGACAACGAGCTCACACGACACAAGGTCTACCTTAACGATTTCTCGATCTCAAACCGCCTCGTCACCAACGCCGAATTCCTCGAATTCATCCAAGCAGACGGCTATCGAGACCACCGCTTCTGGCACTCGGAAGGCTGGGATTGGGTAAATCAAAATGGAATAAATTCGCCGCTTTACTGGCTAGACCGAGATGGCGAGTGGTCGCACTTTACGCTCGGCGGACGGCGAAAACTTCCGCTAGGTGCACCGGTCTGCCACGTGTCGTTTTATGAGGCTTCGGCCTTCGCTGAGTGGAAAGGAATGCGACTGCCGACCGAATTCGAATGGGAAGCCGCGAATGAGCAATTCGCCTGGGGCAAACGCTGGGAGTGGACAAACTCGGCTTATCTTCCCTATCCCGGCTTCTCAAAAGCCGTCGGAGCGGTCGGCGAATACAATGGGAAATTCATGATCAACCAGATGGTGTTGCGCGGAGCCTCGGTTGCAACACCCGCCGGACATAGTCGTCCAACATACAGAAACTTCTTTCATCCGCATTTAAGGTGGCAGTTTACGGGAATACGATTGGCCAAGTCAGAACCGCCTGCGTGAGCGGGTGGCCAGAAAAGATGAGAATGGAAAAACGTCGCAGATGAATCAAGCAACTGGCCGCCCGCTCACGCAGGCGGTTCCGACAACTGAACTTACGCAATTCGCCGAAGACGTCCTCGCCGGTCTCTCTTCGACCCCAAAGTCTCTGTCGTCCAAATACTTCTACGACGACGCAGGCTCGCGGCTGTTTCAGGAGATAATGAAACTGCCTGAATATTATCTGACTGGCTGCGAGTTTGACATTTTTTCGACACAAACCGAGGCGATCTATCGTGCGTTCGCAAACGGTGACGGAATGTTCGACCTTATCGAGCTCGGTGCGGGTGACGGGACCAAGACGGCAGTCCTGGTCGATCACTTTCTAAACGCCGGTGCCGATATCTCGTATTCGCCGATCGATATCTCACAGGAAGCTCTCGATGCATTGACCGAGAAATTCAATGCTCGATTCCCTGCGCTGAAAATGTCTGCTCGTAACGGCGACTATTTTCAAATACTCGAATCGCTGCGACTTGGCGACGGCCGGCGAAAGGTTTTGCTGTTTTTGGGTTCGAATATCGGCAACTTTCGACGTGAGCAATCGGTAGCGTTTTTCCGTTCGCTTCGAGGAGTGATGAGCGACGACGATCTGCTCTTTATCGGCTTTGACCTACAAAAAGACCCGCACGTCATCGCGAGCGCATACGACGACGCTGCCGGAGTAACGGCGAAATTCAACCTAAATCTGCTCACGCGAATCAACCGCGAACTCGGCGGCAACTTCGACCTCGATAAGTTCACGCACTACGCCAACTACCGGCCCGTCGAAGGCTCGGCCCGCTCGTTTCTCGTCAGCCGCGAAAAACAAACCGTTCGCATCGACGCTCTCGGACGCGAATTTGATTTCGATCAATGGGAGGCGGTCTTTATGGAGATCTCTCAAAAATACAGTTTGCGGATGATAGACGGCCTTGCTAGCGAGAGCGGGTTCGAGATAAAGCAGAACTTCTTTGACAGTAGGAATTACTATTGTGACTCGCTGTGGGTCTGTCGGTAGCCATGCATATCACCATCCTCCGCTTCGACACTATCGACTCGACCAACAGCGAGGCCGCGAATCAGGCTCGGCAGGGTGTGGATGAAGGTCTATGTGTAGTCGCAAGCCAGCAAACCGCCGGACGCGGGCGGCACGGGCGGACCTGGGTTTCCGCGAAAGGCTCGGGACTTTATTTCAGCATTGTTCTAAGACCGAAGCTCGATACGCAATTTCTACCTTTGATAACCCTAATGGCCGGCGTAGCGGTTTACGATACGCTCAAAGAATTCGGCGTCGAGCCGGACATAAAATGGGTCAATGACATCTTGGTACGCGAACGCAAGATCAGCGGAATCCTCGCCGAGACTGTCGAAACACCGACCGGCCTCGCCGTCATCGTCGGCATCGGCATCAATCTCACGTCACGAAACTTCCCCGACGAGATCGCCGAGATAGCTACATCGATCGAAGCAGGATCTACGATGATGGGCCCGCGGGCTCTCGATCCGCTCACGGTCGAGACAAAGCTTGCGTCCTTCATCGGCTATTGGTACGAGATACTGCTCGGCGAAAACGGCCACAGCGATGTACTGCAAAACTGGCGGCAGCGATCATCATATTTCTCTGGTAAACCTGTTCGGGTCACGCTGCCGACGGGTACTATCGAAGGCACGACCGACGGCCTTGAAGAAAACGGGGCACTTAGGGTGAAGACACCGGACGGTTCGGTTACAATCGTTCAGGCCGGAGATGTCGAGAGGCTCCGGAGCCAGTGAAATGCGACTTTCCGAGATCCATCCCATTTTTTACCACAGCCGTATCTGGCAGAAGCGATTCTTTCGGACGCTGTCTGATCTGCCGCTGGCCGGGAAATTTGCGTCAGAAATAAGCAAGGACGACCTCAAATACACGAGCAAGAAACACCAATCGCTGCTACGACGACGGCTTGGAAATTCCGACCCGGAGCTTCAGGAAAACAAGGTCGAAAATCTCAAGATCGCCTGCCCGACCATCGACGGAATTCTGATAAAGCCCGGCCAGACGTTCTCATTCTGGCGACAGATTGGCGAGGCGACGGCGGCTAAAGGTTATTACGAAGGGATGCAGCTATCGCAGGGCGAGGTCGTCCGCGGCGTTGGCGGCGGGCTGTGTCAGTTGGCGAATTTGCTCTATTGGATGGCCTTGCACACCCCGCTTGATGTGGTCGAGCGGCATCATCACAGCTTTGATCCGTTTCCGGACGAGAATCGGGTCCTGCCATTCGGCTCCGGCGCCGGTGTATTCTACAACTACATCGACCTGAGGTTTCACAATCCGACGGACATGACCTTTCAGATCAGAGTTTGGCTGACCGACGACCATCTGAAAGGCGCGATCTATTCTGATCACGAGCCACTCTACGCGTATCACGTAGTTGAAAAAGAGCATCGATTCTACGCAAAAAACGGTAAGAATTTCCGTGAGAACGAGATCTGGCGTGAGGTCATCGACCGCCGCACCGGCAATCGCATCGCCGAGGAAATGCTGGTCAAGAATCACGCCGAGGTAAAATACGAATTGAGTTTTACCGCCGCGCCGTGTAACGTTTAGTTAAGTTTTATGAGTAACGAGTTTGATTACGATCCTGAATGGGATCTCGAAGAGTATTTTGACGAGGAATTGGCCGAATTTGATGAATTCGACAACGAACTCGGTGATGTCGCCATGCGCACGGCCGTGATGCAAAAGAACGACATGATAGCACTTCTCTGCATCAAAACCGCTTCAGCGGGCGCCGCGATCTGCCGCGTCGATCCCCGCGAAGACCGGCCCGCCGTTCAGATCTATGACGACGCCGATGCCGCCGTCGAGTGGTTCACCAAGAGCTTGCGCACAAGCAAGAGTAATGGCTGGAACGTCATATACGACGGACTGCCGCTTCAAGGATAAAAAAGGTTAAAAGTGAAAATGTGAAAAAGTGATTGGCTGAGATTTAAGGAACTTTTTCACCCTTTCCATTTTTTACTCTTTCACTTCGTCATGCTTCTCGCCGTTGACATCGGTAACTCTCGCACCAAGTTCGGTGTCTTTGACGGCGAAACTCTGATCTCAAAACTATCGATTCCCACGCTCCGCGACATTTCAGCCGTCGGTCTGATCAAGACTGTCGGGGTAAAGCTTCCGCGGCCGATCACAGCCGCGATCGCAAGTTCCGTTGTGCCAGATGTCAACGTTGCCGTTCGATCCTTTACAGAATCGTATTTTGCCGTCAATCCGATCTTCGTGGCCAACGAAATGGACTTTGGACTAACAATAAATTATCAGCCACTCGAAGATGCCGGAGCAGATCGATTGGTGAATACATTCTCCGCCGTCGAGAAATATGGCGTGCCGTGCATCGTATGCAGTTTTGGCACCGCTCTCACGATCGATGTCGTCAATGAAGATCGAGTTCTAACCGGCGGCCTGATCGCTCCCGGAATGAACACGCTGGCTGCGGCACTGAAAACAACGACCTCACGGTTGCCGGAGGTAGAGATCGAGAAACCTGACACTGTTATCCAAAACACAACCGTCGGCTGCCTTCAGTCCGGGATCGTTTATGGATACTTCGGCTTGGTAGACGGCTTGCTGACACGCCTGAAAAAAGAAATTGGCGACGACCCAAAGGTCATCGCCACAGGTGGCTTTGCCGCTATGATCGCGGAAAACACTAGCCACATCGACATCGTCGATGAGAATTTAATGCTCGACGGTTTGCGTCGGCTTTACGATCGAATTACGGCCACGTAAATCCTGCCGGCGAATTAGCATAAAAGGCGTCGGTTTTGACCGTAGCCGCATTCCATTTGTCGCGATCGCCCATAACCTTGACCGGAATTAACACCTTTGTATCGTTAAAGTTATTGTTCTTGGCAACGCCATTGTCGGCGATATTGCCGCCCGACACGCTAAACGACGTCTCGCGGATCTGCACGCCTTTGTGAAAGACCTTGACGGTGTAGCTGCCGTCCATATCGTTCATAAAGCGGGCTTGCTTGAACATATTCCGCCCTTGAGCCGTTGCGGCGTATTTGTATTTGTACCACTCGAAATCGAACAACTCCCAACGGTGTGTTTCCTTGTTTTCAAGACTGTTTGGATAACGTGACTCGCGCGAACTAGCGGCTCCCATCTCATCAGTTGTTGCGATCTGTTCACCGTTGTAGAACAGCCTTGCCTCAATATCATCGAGCCGCGTTTCGCCTTTGAGCCACATGCTGACAGTCGGGGCCGGGGCGTTCTTGTCTTTCCAATTCAACCAAACATAGCCGACGGGCAGGTTCCAGTCCTGATCGACAAAGAAATCATTCTGATTCTTAAACATCGGGATGTTCGGGCCGGTCTTGAATTTACCTACCTTGAATTTCCCTTCAAACAACACGCTATTGTCGCGCGTGTCCGTGATCTTGACGCCAAACACACCGGTCGCGATCGTCGATTTGCCTTCAAACCGGCCAGAGACGCGATCTGTATTGATATCGACGGTCTTCTCGACTGCATTCGACATATTCGTACTTAGCGTCTCGGTAAACCACGATTTGCCATCAGGCGTGAAATACTCAGCCATCAGCCGCAATTTTGCCGCACCAGTATAACGAACCTTGAATTTTAACTGCGGGATCCAACTCGTGTAATTGGACTCAGTCGGCATTTTCCAGTACCGAGCCTCGGTGTCGCATCGAACGTCAAGCGATGCTTTCAAAAGTAAAGGCGTTTCACTTCCAGCCGGCGGTTGAGCCGAACCGGTTGGGCCATTATTGTTACCGGGATTTGTCGGAACCTGCACTGGCCCCGTAGGTGATTTTGACGGCGACGGAGTGGCTTTTGGACCAATTGACGGCAATCCGATCCTGATCTGGCCACTCGCGGTGACACACAAAAACACAATAACGCAGGTAAATGCGGCGATCATCTTTTTCATTGATAGTTTTCCTCGGTTTCAGATATTAGATAAACCTAACCTTGGATAGACGTTCCAACTGTCAGACCGGTCGCAGATTTTTGCATTAATTTTCAGACATAGGTCGGCAGGTATCTTGGCGGCCTTCTAGCCTTTGTCGCCTGTTCGTAGGCATACGCGATCTTGATAAGCGTGCCCTCGGTAAATGCCTTTCCAAAGAACGATATTCCAGCTGGCAATCCCTGAATATACCCTGCAGGAACGGTGATATTCGGATAACCTGCAACAGCAGACAGGCTTGAACTCTCAAATACGCCGCAATCGCCGCCAACGAGATCGATCAGCCACGCCGCTCCGCCAGATGGCGCGACGATGGCGTCGAGCTTGTCTTTGTCCATGATCGCGTCGATGCCTTCTTCCTGCGTCATTAGTTTGGACTGAAGAAGTGCGATCTGATATGCACGTTCGTTGAGATCACCTTTTGCTTCCGCCTGGATAAATATCTCCTGACCGAAATACGGCATCTCGCGATCGGCGTTTTTGTTATTGAAATCGATCAGATCTTTGAGCGATCTACTCGACCCGCCTCGACCTGCAAGATATTTATTCAGGTCGGCCTTAAATTCATAAAGTAGAACTTCATACTCGGCGTCGCCAAAACTTTGCAGTTTTGGAAATGTCACGTCGATCAACGTCGCCCCGCCGTCCTTGAGAACCTGAAGTTGCGGTTCAATAAGTTTATCGACCTTGTCGTTACGGCCAAAATACTGTCGTCCGACGCCGATACGCATTCCTCTTAGGCCATCCTTCTTGAGAAAACTTGTGTAGTCAACCCGCTCCCATTTGCCTCTGGCACTTGTGATCGGATCCAAGAGATCGGGGCCTACAAGAACATTAAGCATTGCCGCAGCATCCGCGACGGTTCTGGTCATCGGGCCGGCCGTGTCCTGGCTGTGTGCGATCGGAATAATGCCGGAGCGTGAAACCAATCCGAGCGTCGGTTTGATCCCGACGATGCCGCAGGTTGCAGATGGACAGATGATCGATCCGTCGGTTTCGGTACCTACGGCGATCGCAGCGAGATTTGCTGCTATTGCCGAACCAGAACCGGAAGAAGAGCCGCAGGCATTGCGGTCCAGAATGTATGGATTCCGCGTCTGCCCGCCGCGTCCGGACCAACCGCTTGAAGATTTGGTCGAGCGGAAATTCGCCCATTCGCTCAAGTTTGTCTTGCCCAGGACGACAGCTCCCGCTAGCCGCAATTGCTTCACAATAAACGCATCCTGCTTTGGTATAGGAGCATCGACGAGAGCGAGACTGCCCGCCGTTGTTTTCATTTTGTCGGCGGTATCGATGTTGTCCTTGAGCAAAACCGGAATGCCGTGCAGCGGCCCTCGAACCTTTCCGGCCTTTCGCTCGCGATCCATCTCGTCGGCAATCGCCAGAGCATCGGGATTAAGTTCGATGATGGAATTGAGTTTCTTGTCGATATCCGAGATACGGGCGAGGTAGCCTTGGGCGATGCTTCTCGCGGTTGCCTGACCCGAAGCCATCGCAGATTGCAGTCCCACAACCGTCGCTTCTTCAAGATTGCCGTCTGCTATACCAGCATTACCAACCTTTGCTCCAACCAACATCGCGACACCTGCGGCAGACGCCGTTCGCACAAAATTACGCCGATCCATCATTGTTTTGTCTCCTATTTTCTGCGAATTATACCAGACATCGCACAGGTCGGTTATACTACTCGCCAATGGATCCGCGTAGACCCGAAGTATCTCCTCCAAAACTCATCAACGCATTGCGCGGCTACGATCTTCTGCCGGCGATCGTGTTTTTGCCGACTCGCCGGCGGTGCGATGAGGCGGCCTCCGAGGTGGCTGCGGACAAATCACAACGCCGTGATCCTGAACGACAAAAGACGCGCCAGGAGATATTCGATGAGTTTGCCGCTGACTTTCCTGAGGTCATCGACCACAAACACGCAAAGGTCATTGTCCATGCCGGCGTCGCCGCACATCACGCCGGGCACATTCCGTCGTGGAAACTGCTCATCGAAAAGATGATGTCCGGCGGCTTGCTCAACGCTTTATTCGCAACCTCGACGGTTGCCGCGGGCGTCGACTTTCCGGCTCGAACGGTCGTCATAAGTAATGCCGATACCCGCGGCAATGACGGCTGGCGGGCATTGACAGCGAGCGAGCTGCAGCAAATGACCGGCCGTGCGGGGCGACGCGGCCGTGACAACGTTGGTTTCGTCGTGCTCGCTCCCGGACAGTTTCAAAATCCTAAGAAGATCGCCGAGTTGCTCAAGGCGACGCCCGACGCTCTCGAAAGCCGCTTCCGTGCGACCTATACGAGCCTGCTCAATCTCCTCGACGCATTTAGCAATTTCGATCAGGTTCGCGAGATCGCCGAGCGGAGCTATGCATTCCGTGAGAAACGAAACGCGGCAAAAGCCGAAAGAATTGGCGATCTGATCTGGCAACCGTTTGAGGATCGAGCACGTGTGCTCGATCGATTCGGCTATATCGATCGCGAGGCCGAGATCGTCACAGAATCTGGCAAATGGCTCGCCGATCTGCGTATCGACCGACCGCTGCTCGTCGGCGAAGCCCTGAAACAAGGCACGTTTGACGAACTCACGATCTCAGAGGCCGCCGGCCTGATGGCCTCGGTGGCCGCCGATGCCGAACGCAGCTACGGCGAGATGCGTGCGTCTCGACGGATGGGCGAGATCCTCACCGATTTCGAAGACATCGTCGTTGCCGTCTCAAACGTCGAGTGGAAAAACGGCGTTGAGCCTGCCGAAGATATCAATTACTCAGCCGCAGCAGCTGCCGAACGCTGGACAGCCGGCATGGAATGGGACGAACTCGTCGATCGCACAAAAGCAGAAGAAGGCGACCTTGTTCGCCTGCTGTCACGAACCGGCGAGGCTCTCAGACAGCTCGCTAACCTGCGCGTATCAAATCCTGCTGCGGCAGCCATCGCGTCGACCGCCTCGGATGCTATCCTGCGTGAGCCTGTGCGCTAGATCACATCTTCAGCAACATCTCGTGCTGGCTCAGCCGTTCGTAGAAGCCACGATTGCGAAAGAATCGGATCGTGTTGTCGAGCGACTTGTCGATATTGATGATCTGGATCGAATAGCCAGACGCGGTTTCGGTTTGCAGGCGACGAACGAGTTCTGTTCCAATGCCTCGGTTTCGGTGATCCTTGTCCACCGCCATCTGAGCTACACGGCCAAACTTAGCCGAAAATACTAAATATCCAACGCATATGTCGCCTTCAAATGCACCGAGGATGCGTTTGAGTTTTGAGCTTCGTGCAACGGCAGCGATCGAGTTTTGCCACGACGGTTGGCTGTCCCAGAAAGTCGTCAGCAGACCCCAATCCGGCTCGTCGATCTCTCGGATCTCTATTTTCGGGGCCGATAATGCCACATCTACTTTGCCGTCACATTGCAGCAATGCAAGTTCGCGGACCCGAGCAAAACCGAGTTTTTCATATAGGCGAATAGCCGCAGCATTCGTCGTGATCACCTCGAGTAGACATTGCTCGATACCTTCGCCTCGAAAGATCGGCATCATCATGTCAAACATCGCCTCGCTGAAACCCTGACGCCGCATCCCAGGGATCACACCAGTGCCGGCGTCATAAACGGTAGAGCGGTCGTTCCACTCACCAAAACCATTGAGCGAAAAACCGACCATCTGTTCGCCGTCAAAGCAGCCCACCGTTCGATCCAGATCAACGCTGTTCAGATTGATGTGGTTGCGAAACTGCACCTCGGTCAGCGCGAACGGAAAAACGTAATCGGAAAACGCCTCGATGAACGTGTCGTAAAGCGTATCAAAATGGTCTTCGCTCAAAAATCGGCATTGCCGCGAGGCGGTTTCGTTTCCCTTGTGCATTTGCTAGAATTGGTTCGTGATACTGGCGTAACTAGCCAATTTAGTTAAGGTTTCATAAAAATGCAAGTACTATTGGCAGATGAATACGGATTTTGTTTTGGTGTCGAGCGTGCCGTCGAGATGGTCGAGGAGGCCGTGTCGGCAGGTGAAACGGTTCGCAGCCTCGGCCCGCTGATCCATAACAAACAAGAAATGCAGCGGCTCGCTCACGAAGGCGTGACCGCTATCAGCGATCCTATTCAGATCGGCCGCGGCGAAACTGCCGTAATCCGAGCCCATGGCGTAACGCCTCAAGTACAAAAAGAACTCGAAGAAAAAGCTACGAAGGTCGTCGATGCAACGTGTCCTTTCGTCACTCGTGTGCAAAAGCTCGCCGCACGTGCCGCCGCCGAGGATCGCCATGTTATCGTCGTCGGCAGCCCCGACCATCCTGAGATGATCGGCGTTCAGGGCTACGCTCCGGACCATGCATTTGTCATCCGCGATGAGACTGAGGTCGCCGCTCTGCCGTGGCTGCGAAATCCGCTGGTCGTGTCGCAAACAACGATCAAAGCCAAAACCTTCTTCGACACGGCTGAGGCGATCAAATCTAAAACGCACGACGAGGTTCAGATCGTTAACACCATCTGCTCCGCCACGCGCGACCGACAGGAAGCGGCCCGTGCTCTTGCCGGAATGGTCGATGCCTTTTACATCATCGGCGGCCGTCATTCGTCGAATAGCGTAAAACTCCTCGCCGTCTGCAAAGAGCAGTGCGAAAAAAGCTTCCTCATCGAGACCGAAGACGAGATCAACGACGCCGACCTGATCGGTGCCGAAAAGGTCGGCGTCACCGCCGGGGCATCGACGCCCGATTGGCTCATCCAAAAAATTGTCAAACATCTCGAAGACATCGGCCGCGAACAATCGACCGCGCTAAAACCCTAGTTAGCGGATCGCGTAGGCGTGCTCCTGAAGCCATCAGCAGTTGATTCAGCGACTTTTTTCAGCCACTCCTCATGAAAAGCCAATAGAATACCGTTCTTCGCGGATACTTTTGACTTTTCACCTTTTACTTCTTGAGTGTTTCACTCTTGTTTCATCCGTGTTTCAGACCTCTTGCAACAAGATAAACCCAAACAGTAGAATAGCTTACAACCATTTTGCGGCCTCTGTTTCACCGAAAACGAAAAAAACTTTTTCGCATACTTTTGTCCCACGCTGTCCCACAAGTGCCTGGGACAGCCAATGCAGTAAATACGGGGCTTCTAGCGTGTTTCTCACTATCGTCCCAAACTGTCCCACGCCGGTGCTGGGACAAATAACTCGCTTGTTTTCAACATTTACAGTCATTTTTTGAGCTAAAAACGGGAAAATTTTAAAATAAGTAACACACGTGTAATACAGGCGCACCGATCCTCCGAGGCCAAAAGCCAAAAACCGAAACAATTTCATTTATCAAAGATCAGCCAGTCACTAAACTGGTTCACGCCTCGACGCTAACACAGATCAAAGTGGGTTGGAACAACGATCCGCCGATAATGCAGCGATCCGCCGATAATGCCGATGGCGCCCGTCCACCCAAAAGGCATCATTGCACGAAAACCAAGGCTTGAAGTTAAGACCGTTCGCACAGACCAACTTTCTTCGCCCCGGACGGTATTCGTGCCTCAGATTTACATTTCTTTACATTTTATCGGCTATCGCAGTATATTGTACGTCTAAGAAACTGTGAACAATATTTCCGGCGAAAATGGCATTAATAATTTGCTTGATTTATTCGCTGGATTGTTGTAGTTTTGGATTGTAAAACATTTTTGAACGGACCTGGTTTTACAGCTTCACGGCCCGTGTTCTTCACTCAGTACAGTTTGTTTACCCGCTTCAGGAGGAATGGTATGGATAGAAGGATCTCGCGTCAATATTTGCGAATTTTGACTGCGTTGGTATTGGCTTTAGGGCTGAGTATCGGCATCGCCGGACAGGGCGATACTGACCCGGATCCTAATTCGCCCACTCCCGTCTTATTGACAAAGGACGACTCGATCCGGGCATTGGCGCATCCGGCAGACGCTAAACCAAAGGGCAGCCTTTCAAAGGTCGCCGACCGGGCCTTTTTGCCGGAGACAAAGATCGAACTGTACGTTGCAAATCTCGATCTGATGGAAGGCGAGGGAGCCAATGCATTTCGCGTTTACGGCGTGGATGCAAAGGGCCGCATGTACCGCTTTCCGGTCGTAGCGATCGAAAGGGCTCCGATGGATACTTACTCGGTCACCGTTCTTCTAAAGGATGATGTCGGATATTGGGAAGACATGCCGGCCGATGGCGATATGTTTGTATATCTGACATGGCGCGGGCTGGCGAGCAATCGCGTAAAACTCGGCCTAGGCGATATGGGCGGCAATCTTAAGGGAAATGCCTCTGACCGCCCGGCTCCTTTCGGTTTGGCCAAGGACAAAGCAAAGCTCAAAGCCTACACGGCTGCTAATGCCCCGGAATATGTCGGATATCGATTCGCTGGCGACCGGATGAGATTCCTCGAACAGGCATCGTTCGGACCGACCAAGGCGATGGACGATCGCATTCGTCGTATCGGTCTTCGTACATGGCTTGCCGAACAATTTGAAGCGACCTATCCCTCGCTGAATAATCCGTATCCGAGCCAGCCTTTAAAGCCGGTAAATGCCCCAGCCGACTGTGACAATAACACGACTGTCCCCGATGTACCCGTTACATGTTTTCGCGATACCTATTCTATGTATCAGCCCCAGACATGGTTCTTTAGAGAGGCATTTTATGGCGATGCTCAGCTCAAACATCGTGTAGCCTGGGCACTCGCCCAAATCTGGGTAACATCCGGCGTTGACGTCCAGCAAGGCCGCCACATGGTCGAGTACCACAAAGTATTGTCCAACAATGCCTTTGGCAACTACCGAAATCTGATGAAACAGATGACGCTCAACCCAACGATGGGCGGCTACCTGGATATGGCGATCAGCACCAAGACCAACCCGAATGAAAACTACGCCCGCGAGATCAAACAGCTATTCACGATCGGCCTGTTTATGCTCAATCCAGACGGAACGGTTCAAACAGACGGAAATGGCGCGATCCCGAGCTACGACCAAAACGTCGTCAATAACCTGACAAAGGTTTTTACGGGATGGCAGTTTTGCAACGTTACGCTGTCGTGTCCTAATTATGTCGCCAATTCGGGTATTTTAGACTATCTTGACCCGATGCTGCTCAACACGAATAACCACGATCTGACAGCTAAGACATTGTTATCGTATCCCGGTTCGACGACAACAAATATTGCGGCCTGTCCGGCTCCATGCACCAGCGTTGCTGAGCGAACCGCATATGCGAATGCCTCGATGGATCAGGCGATCGATAACGTCTTTAATCACCCGAATGTTGGGCCGTACGTAAGCAAGGTGATGATCCAGCATCTTGTTACCAGCGATCCGACGCCGGCCTATGTGGGCCGGGTTGCGGCTGTATTCAATAACAATGGATTCAATGTCCGTGGTGATATGAAGGCTGTCGTCAAGGCAATTTTGCTTGACCCGGAAGCCCGCGGCGATGTCAAGACCGACCCGAATTACGGCAAACTTCGCGAACCCGTTCAGCTTGCGACTAATTTCGCTCGCGCATTTGGCGTGCGTTCGGCTGATGGAGCATCGCAGAGCGACGGCAACCTCGTTCGCGGCCGCAGCGAATTTACTAACATGGCCCAAATACCGTTTTTTGCTCCAACGGTATTCAACTTTTTCCCGCCCGACTATGTGATCCCGGGCACTTCGTCACTCGGGCCGGAGTTCGCTATCATGACGACCGGAACGGCCATCGCGAGAGCCAATTTCTTTAACAGAATGGTCTTCCAAACGGTCAATCCGCCGTCGGCGACCACGGCTCCGTTCCCGGTAACTAACCCTGACTCACCAAACGGGACCGGCTTTGACTTCTCGGATCTTCAGGCTCTTTCGGCCGCTGATGCGACCGGCAACCTCCTGCTGGATGAATTGAACAGGAGAATGCTGCATTACACAATGACCACGCAGAATCGAAATACGATCTTGCCGGCGGTCACAAGCGTGGCAGCATCCGACACGATGGGCCGCGTACGTCAGGCCGTTTATCTGGTTGCGACATCGTCGCAATATCAAGTACAGAGGTGATAAAAATGAAAGAAACACGACGCGATTTTCTTAAAAAGTCAGGCGGCTGTGCCTTGGGCATGGTCTCACTCGCCACGCAAATGCATCACCTCGGCACGATGAGCGCAATGGCTCAAAAGGTGATCGATTCACAGCCTGAGGGCGGCGAAAGTTATAAGGCTCTTGTCCTCCTCTTCTGGTCCGGCGGCAACGACGGCAACAATATGGTCGTCGCAAACCATGACGACGGAGCCATTAGTAATTACGCAGCTTATTCCGCGGCCCGCGCAACGCAGGGCCTCGCTCTTGCTCAGAATACGCTGCTGCCGATCAATGTGCCGCGCCTTGGGAATCTGACCTATGGCCTTCATCCGAGCCTTGGCCCGGCCGCAACCGGTGCGATCAACAACGGCATTCACGAGCTATACGGCATGGGCGACCTCGCGATCGTGACGAATGTCGGAACGCTCGTCAGGCCGTTGACCAAAGCTCAGTACCTTAACTCGTCTTTCAAAAAGCCGTATCAGTTGTTCTCGCACTCAGACCAGGTGACACAGGCGCAGACCGCAAACTCCAACACCCAGGCCTTTACCGGCTGGGGCGGCCGATTGTCGGACCGGCTCACAACGCCGCAGAATCCGAATGGGCTGATCCCGATGATCACGTCGATCGCCGGTGCGCAGCTCTTTACGGCGGGGCAGACGACATTGCCGCTAGCGATCGCCGACTCAAATACGTCGCTCGCGAACGTGCTCAATCCCGCCGGTTTTGGCACGCCGCCGACAGGCTCGAATCTGGCCCGGCTCAACGCCTTTAACGCCCTAAGATTGCAGGATCTTTCGTCGAATTTCGTTAAAGAAGCAAGCCACGTCACCGATCTTGCCATGCAGGCAAATGCCGCACTGCAGGTATCGCAGGAGGTGACGGTGACCTTCCCAAATACCAGCATCGGCCGTCAACTAAAACAGATCGCCCGTCTCGTGAAAAAGCGTACCGACCTCAATGTCAACCGGCAGGTTTTCTATTGCCAGATCGGCGGATTTGACACTCACACGGGCGAACTCGCAGGGCATGTCAATCTCTACAGCCAGTTTAGCCAGGCGATGAGAGCGTTTTACGATGAAATGGTCGTTCAGGGCGTTTCTAATGACGTCACCACGTTTACGCTTTCCGACTTTAACAGAACCTTGAATCCGGCGGGTTCGGGTGCCTCAGTTGGCTCGGATCACGCATGGGGCAACCATATGTTTGTGATGGGCGGCTCCGTCAATGGCGGCGACATTTACGGCAGCAGAAGGCCTGACGGTACCGGTAATTACTTTCCGACGCTGCTTATGGGCAATAACCCAGGTGCTCTCGACGACGCCGATAATAACGCCTCAGGCCGTGGACGCTGGATACCAACCACGTCGGTCGAACAATATACCGTTAGACTCGCACGCTGGTTTGGCCTGCAGCCGGCCGACGAGATCTCGGTCTTTCCAAATCTCGCTAACTTCAACGACACGCAAACGGCCCTCGGCTTTTTGCCGTAGTTGAAATTTTCAAGGGGAATGGAATCGGCGGGCCTTCGGGTCCGCCTTTTTCTTAGGGTAAGAAAAGAAGAAAGAAGAAATGGAACACAGATGAAAACAGATGGAAACGGATAAAAAATCTGTGTTCATCTGTGTTCCATTCTTCCCTTTTCTTGCGGTTTCACAGCGCACAACATAAACTCTAACCAAAGCGGTGAACCTTCCAAATTACATCACTATCGGCCGGATCGTCGTTGTTCCGTTGCTTGTCGTCGTGCTTTTGACGCCAGTGGCCGAGAAGTGGTTTGGGATGAGCGGCTATGCCCTGGCGATCATCCTGTTTATAGTCGCGGCTCTATCAGATATTGTCGACGGCCAGCTCGCCCGCCGCCGCAAGCAAGTTTCAACGCTAGGCAAATTCCTCGACCCGATCGCCGATAAACTCTTGATCTCCGCGGCCCTGATCGTACTTGTAGAAAAACATCTCGCACCTTCGTGGGCGGTCGTAGTGATCATTGGCCGTGAATTCATCATCACCGGACTCCGCAGCGTAGCCGCCAGCGAAGGCATCATCATGCAGGCACAATCTATGGGGAAATTGAAGATGTGGGCGCAATGCGTCGCCATCGTTGCCCTACTGGTTGCTGCCGCCAATGGCACCCCTCCCGTCTCGAATTTCGGCCTTGATTACCCCGCAGCATTCTGGGAGGTGCCTGAGGTCCGCACCGCATTTGCCAATCTAACTCAATTCACGATCAACTCGAACGACTGGAAAGTCTTCGGCTACCTCGTCGGCCGCGGAGCGTTGTGGATCTCAGTCATAACCGCCGTCTGGTCAATGTACGGCTATTTTTCATTCTTCTTTTCGCAACGAAAGCTCTCGGCCAGTTCACCGGACCAATAAAAAAGGAGCAACCTTGTGGCCGCTCCGTTTTTTCACTTTTTCACTTTTTCACTTTTTATTTACTTTATCTCCACCCAATCGCCCGTATGTATCTCCTGGGCAGTACGCGTGATGACCACTGTGGCGGTCTTTTCTTTCACGTTTAGCACGATGGCCTCGCCGACGACCTTTCGGATGCCGGCAGGGCGATCATTTCGCACGTCGCGTGAGCGGACTTCCTGACCGACGGCCTTGTCGCCCGATTTGCGGGTGGATTGATTTGAGAACTTTCCACCTTTGTACTCGTCACTTTCAAAGCCATAATCGCGTGAACTGACTGATTCCCGATCGGGGTGCAGGGTCAGATTGCCCTTCGCCAGCGGGCGGAAGACGGTTAGACGATCGCCGACCTTTACATTGTCATCGGCCCCGAGATCGACATAGGCGATGTAATCGCGGGTGAGCATTTCCGCCCCGCCTCGCGACATCAGGATTCGGCCAGTTGCCTTGCCCGAAGCGTCGCCAAAAATATCCATCGGCTCGCCGCGCTCATAGAGCGGGCTCGTACGCTTTTCGACAAGCTGTACGAGATCGCCCAGCAGGAAAGCTTCGCAAGAAACCTTTACCCGCACGGCGGAAACATTGTCCTTGACCTTAACGACCTCAAGAGCACCGACCTCTTGCACATAGAATCCAAGATCGGATTTCTTCGACCATTTACTGCGGACCCCGCCTCGCGGGCGAACCACGGCGAACGTATCGCCGACTGCAACACCCTTGTCGCGGCCCATGTTGATATAAAGAAAATCGTTCTGCGCAAAATTCCAGCCATCGGCCTCATCCTGGCCGCCGATGATGCGGTTTCCGGTAGCAATGGCCGTTGACTGGATGTAGCCGGCACAATACAGATTACTGCCCGACGCAAACGCCTTTGGAGCCTTGGCATCGGCGGCAACCCAGGTTCCCTGTCCAATTGCCGTCAAAGTAACGGCGGAAGTTACAATGGCTAACGAAATGATTCGAACTAAAACTTTTTGAAAACTCACGATTTTCTCCTTGTCTGACTTCGGATTGACTTCCGCATAGGATCTCAGCCGCCGGGCGGCACGCGGATAAGGTGATACCCATTGGGCCTCTATTATTCTAAGCCAATTACGCGAATATGGTCAACAAGTTTTTGTCTGTTTTAACACTTCGGCGAATTTGCGTAGGAAACACCGTATTTGTTAGTATTTTCGTTTCGCGTCCGAAGCGAGTGCTTCCGGACGCCCAAGCCGGTGTAGCTCAGTTGGTAGAGCAGTTGATTTGTAATCATCAGGTCGTAGGTTCAAGTCCTATCATCGGCTCCAGTATTTACGGGCGTTTCAGCATTTTGCCGGAACGCCCGTTTTGCTAATGTAGTGAAAAATGTAGGGAGTCTGCGCATTCTAGTCTAAGTCAGAGGATAGCCCAGCTAAAGGGAAACTATGGTCTCCGTTCGGCACAAGGTACCCCCAATGCTGAGGGTCGAGGACCGGTCGCCCTCGTCGCATAATACTCTTCTGTCGAAAAATCGCTATATAGATTAGCTTTTTGCAGTTCCGGTTTCGTTATCGGCTTTCTTCGAACTATTCCGGGTCGCGAGCTCTTCCATTCGGCGGATGGCCTCGAACTTATGGTTATCGGTAGGGTGGGCGTAGCGGGTGACCATGTGGATTGAGGAATGGCCAAGAATTGCTTGAAGGGTTACCAGGTCGCCTCCGGATTCCAGAAACCTAGTTGCAAAAGTATGACGGAGATCGTAGAGCCGGAAATGATTGACCTCGCTCCGACGAATCGCGCCGGCATGAGCGGTTTTTAAGGTCGTTATCGGAGCTTCGGTTTTATTGGTCGCAAATAGAAACCCTGTCGCGGTCGATTTAGCTCGACGCCCAAGAATTTCCTTCGCCCGCGTCGTTAATGGAATACGCCGTTTGGCAGCCTTGGTTTTTCCTTCGGGAACATACAAGTATCCCTGTTCGAGAAAAAGGTTCGTGCGATGCATCGCAGCAATTTCTCCGGGGCGCATTCCGGTGTCGATCATCACTGACGCGAAGTCTAAAAGCGGTTGCGAAGCTTCACTTAAGTAGAGACGTTCCTCGTTGGGTGACACGACGCGAAGACTCACATTCTCTTCCTTGAGCAATTTCACGCGGCTAACAGGATTTTTCCAAAGTATGTCCTGGCGTATGAAGTAATTGAAGAATATTTTTAGCAAAGCCAGCTCACGGTTGACTGTCGCCGGACTCAATGCCTTCGGTTTCGATTTTGGTTTTCCTTTCTTTCGCTTCGACTCCGACCGCGGGCGAATCTTTTGGTCACACCGCCACAGCTTGAATTTTTCGACCGCGGCCGAATTGATGTGATCAATGCGAGTGTTTCCGAAGAATGCTTGCAAAGATCGGCTGGTATTCTTATACGACCGAAGCGTGTTCGGTTTACTCCGATGTTCTACTTCGGCAAATGAAAGGAACTCCGCCATCGCCTGATCAAACGTCGGCGGCTTCGGCTTCTTCTCTAAGCCAACGTCTCCTTTAGCCAATTGAGTTCTAAAGGCGCGCTCGTACGACTCAGCGTCGCGTTTGTTCTTTAGCTTGGTCGACTTCTGAACATGCTTGCCTTCAAAGCGAAAGTCCATCCACCAGACGTCGCCGCGTTTGTAGATTGCCATCGTTCAAATTCTTCGCTCGTTCTTGAGAGAACCAACTGGTTTCTGTTAGCTGAATGAAAAGTCGGGCTCGTTAAGAATTACGGTTTCATCGGCATTCAGATATCTCAACGCTTCATCTCGAAGAATAATCCGGCGGGAACCTTTCTTCTTGCTGGCGAGCTTTCCGTTTCGGATATCTTTACGGATCTTCGGGGCGGAAAGTGTGGACAGTTCAGAAAGTTCTTCAACTGAGTAAGCTAGTTTTTCGCTTGCGACGTAATTGCTCATAGAAATAACCTCAACGACCGATATGGCAACAACCGTGCCGAGCCGCAGTGATTCGGCTAAATGCTTATTTTTCATAACACTGGCCCAAGAACTGAAGTGCTGGTGCACCATCGGTCAGTTTTTGCACCAGGCGCGAAAGCCACGAATGCCTGAGGAATGTTCTAAGCAAGGTATCAAACGCACGGCTACCGCCCGGCAAGGCCGATAAGCCGTTGATTTCGCGACCCTCGATACTCACCTGCTCCGTCGCGCAGACTGCTGACGAATGGGCCGTCGATAAGTAGGTCAATATGTGTCAGGATGTATTCGATACTAGGGATCTTTCGCGCAATCAGGTCTTTCAACGTATACCCGGAATAGATAGTGATGTGAAGGTCGCGACTCTTAAGTCTTGATATAAGCTCCGCAACCGGACCCGGTTGATCAAAAGGCTCGCCGCCGAGGATCGTCACACCGTCGTGAAGATGGCGATTTGCTACGATCTCCTCAACTATCGAGGAGATCGAGGTCAGTTGTCCGTTTTCACGTTTGTGTGTTTGGGGAACGAAACATCCCGCGCATCGCACGGAACAACCACTGATTTGCACAACACTCCGTCGTCCGGGACCGTCAACGGTCGAGTGGTGATAAAGCCGGTAAAGCCAGATAGAAAACCCATCTGATTCAGATTGATCGTTCGATGGACGCTGACTCTGTAAAACGGGTAAGCTTCTTTGGGAATTTTCAGACGGTTTAGCGCAGCTAATGTTTACACGGTCTCCAAGATCACACGCAAGATCATCAACAGCCGGTGTAGACGCCTGCGATATTTCGACGGTCACGCGGCCGATGTCGGGCTCCAGCACAAATACCAATTCCTTATCCATTTGATCCAACCTGCCGTCTTGTTTGAGGCTTTGTATGGAAATCCGCCGTTTTTCGGTCGGTTGTAGGTGCGCCCAGTATCTCTTTCAGCTGGCGCGCGGTTTGCTCGCATGCCGGTCCCTGAATCCCATTGATCCTGGTGTCGCACGTGCCTGTTTCCGTATCGATCGTGAACTCGATTTCAGCCATAGATGACCTCTTGCTCGCTAGAATTTGACCCGTATCTTTACCGTCTTTCCTATCCGCTCCTTGACAAGCGTGCCACCGAGTTTTCTGGCCATCTTTCGGGCAGCCGCTTCGTGATAGTTATTTTGCAGCCTTACAACAAAGTCTTTACCAAGCCGGTAATCGAGATCCATGTCGTCGATCACGGCAACGTAGCCTGCCGGTGTCTTCTCGAAACCGATATCAGCGAGAAGATGATGGCTCTTCACATCCGTTCGCCGAACGATGATGTCGGCCGTGCGTGGGCTGCGTTTGTCCCAACCGTCAAGAGGAAGAGCCTTGCCTTGGGTTACAATATTGAATCCGATATCTGCTAACGCTTCCATTAGAAGATCGGGATTTGCAAACGATTGAGACTCGAATGTCATGTACTTGCTCATAGATACCTCGGGTTAGAATTCGTAAACGCGATCTGGCCGCTGCCCGCCGAGTTGAGACCGTTCGATCTTAGCGGACACGCCCTTGATGTTGTTGCGAGCCCATTTTCGA